>ERZ809706.2-NODE-2-length-258811-cov-32.4192_pt1 | contig 258811 bp, 227 predicted proteins | sample MGYA00520257_ERZ809706 | MGnify/ENA primary metagenome ERZ809706 (study PRJEB31588, sample SAMN03401203) | human gut metagenome | study: EMG produced TPA metagenomics assembly of the PRJNA231909 data set (A prospective, longitudinal analysis of the...
CCGAACCGAACTTTAATTAGCAAGATTTTCAAAGATCTCTCGTGCTTACAGCGTATAGCTGCTTAGCACATTATTGAATTATTAACGAACTATTGTTTCATAGTGCTGAATCTTTAAAGGGTTGATACTACTGGCAGCTCTGCACACAAAAGGCAGAGGCTACGGCGGTGAGAACGGTAATGACGAAATTCAGAATTTTCTTGAGTGTTTCTCTTTTCATTTTCATTTGATTTTTAAGGTTAATAAATGGATTGGGGGCTCGGATTTCCTATATCCGGGCGATACTGGAGAAGGAAGGCTGACAGGATGAGCAGATGGGCTTGATAGCGCGTGTTTCAATGATGCTTGCTATATTGATGAATAGCCGGGGGTGCTATAGCCGAATCCCGGACTGCATCCTGTCTAAAACCTTCTTTCTTCATCTACTGGCGAGGGGGTTACTCCAGGCCGTCGCCACCATCGGAGCCGCTGCTCTCGGTGTTGCCTGATCCGCCAGTCTGTGTTGAGTCGCCACCCTGGCTTGTGCCGCCACCCTGGGTAGTATCGCCTGTGTTATCCTTACCGCCGTCTGGTGGAGTAACATCTCCTGTTACGGCTGTAGCCTTCTTCAGGGATGCATCGAGGTTCAGACTGTTTGCCTTGAACTCACCGGTGCCACGGGCACGGAGCTTCAGTCCGGTAATGTTCTTGGTGATGCTGAACTCCTTCTCGGAGGCTGCACCTTCCTTGTTCTTGATGCCGATGCTGAAGATGGCGAGGTCGGGAATCTTCACGGCGATACCCTGCAGAACCAGTTCTCTTACGCAGCTCACCATGTCGGTGAGCATACCTTTGATGGCTCCCTTTGAGAACGGGGTGTTGTGACTTTCCATGTGTTCTGCGAGTTCATCAAGACCATAGGTCTGGGTGGCTACAGGGTAGGCGAAAAACTTGCCGTAAGCGGCGCTCAACTTCTCGTTGACATACTTCTTCAATGTGTACAGAATCATAGTGTCTTCATTTTAAGGTTAATAAATTGTGTTTGTGTTGTAGGGGGCGCTGCGCATTGCCTCTTGGTGGTATGAGATGTTATCTCTGAACCACAATGCAAAGATACGAAATCGGTGAGGGGTCAACTCACAGTTGCTCATACTTGCTCATGTTTTATCATACTTTTTCATAGATTCTTTTTTTCTGGAGTTTATAAGCCCATTATAATGAATCATCATTTGCTTGAATCTTACAAAAACAAGTAAGTCTGCAAAAGCTATGGATGGCGGTCTCCTTACCGCACTTTTAAGGGGTGATGTGCAATATAATAACAGTTTTTTATCAAGCTGCTAAATAAACTTAAAAATCATTGTGTTTATGCGGAATAGTGATGTATTATAATTACTTTTGTAATTAAATATGCATCTGCATATGGCAAATAATAGACTGATAAAATGACAACAGACAATACAGACAACAAACTCTCAATAGGAAGTAGCGATTATGCTGAGATACTGCGACACGCTGTCGCAGTAATTGAGCATGCACGGACAGAAATAGCCCGACATGTCAATGGCTACGTATCTGCCGCCTATTGGGAGATTGGTCAAATGCTTCATGAGCGCAAGATTGAAAGTGGGTATGGTGACAGCGTTGTAAGAAGATTGTCAGCAGACCTGAAAGAACGATACCCGAAGATGGGTGTTTCACCACGAAATCTGTGGTATATGAAAAAGTTCTATGAACGTTATGCTGGACATAATGAGAAAGTGCAACGCTCCGTTGCACTTTTGCCGTGGTCACACAATATGCTGTTGTTGAGCAAGGGGCTGAATGATGAAGCCACGCTATATTATGCTCAGGAAACTATAACCAAAGGTTGGAATCGTGACTTGTTGCTCAATGCCATCAAACTCAATATGTATGAGACACAGGCATTGGCACGAGTAGATAACAATTTCGACCGCACTCTTCCTGCCGAACAAGCGCAGTATGCCAACGAGGTGTTTAACAGCAGCTACAATCTTGGTTTCTTGGGAGTAACAAGTCCCATTCTGGAGCTTGAACTTGAAGACCGCCTTGTAAAAGCTATCACTCGTTTCCTTATGGAACTTGGTAATGGCTTCACTTTCATTGGCAACCAGCATGTATTGGAATACAATGCTAAAGAAAGTAAGGTAGATATGTTGTTTTTCCATCGTGGACTGCGCTGCCTTGTTGCTGTTGACCTAAAGATAGGTCCTTTCAAACCAGAGTATGCAGGTAAGATGAACTATATATCTGTCTCTGCTTGACCGTCTTGAACGTGGTGCTGACGAGAACCGTTCTATAGGAATCATACTTTGTGCGGAGAAAGAAAACAAAGAAACATTATAATATGGACATTCAAAGAATAAATCTGCATACATCCGCTTTCAACGAGATAACGCATTACATTGAGAGGTGATAAATTATGGCAAAGAAATTTGAAATACGAAACAGTACGGCGGAATTCCTGACTTTCGTGGCAGAAGGTAAGGAGCAAGGCGTACAAGTGTTATATAAAGACGAAGCGGTATGGGCTACTCAAAAGGCTATGGCACAGCTTTTTGACTGTTCAATAGATAATATCGGATTGCATCTTAAAAACATCTTCAAGAGTGGAGAACTTGTTGAAGATTCAGTTACCGAGAAAAACTCGGCAACTGCCGCAGATGGTAAGAATTACATGACAAAATTCTACAACCTCGATGCAATCTGCCGATGATAAGAATTGAAAGCCAAAGGGGGATGAGGTGACCTCAAATCACCCCATCTTCCGTTTACTAGTCTATGTATGATGTAACTGAACTTTCGCAAGTTTTACCCCACACGCCCTGATCAGGGCGTGTGGGGCTTACATGATAGCTTCTGCCCTTTACCTTTCCCATCTGCCGGTGACCGTTGGTTCAGGGCGTGTGGGCAAAACTTGCGAAAGTTCTGCGAGATACATTCCGATATATCTTGGCGAGAACAGCACATGGGGAGACACTTTCTGCGAAACCTCAGAACTCAACTGATAACAGTTCAGAATCTTTACATCCACTTTCCGATGAGTACAGAGATTTCATCCAGAAGAATCTTGATGCATGGTGCGCCAATTCGGGCTATAAAGACTGTGATGACTGTACTGTGAACATGCTTACCCTCTCCCGCACACTTTCCATCCCTAAGGATGAGTTATCAGCATACTTCGATCAGTATCTGAAAACCATATTTAGAATAGGGCTCGGTGACTTTATAGTGGCATTGTTTCTTCTGCTGTTCGCCATAGTCATGAGCTATGCCATGGTTCAAGACTACAGGATATATCTTGATGGAAACAACAAGGCTCGCTACAGTTTCTGTGATTTCATCAAGAGAGGAAGATATTATATCTATCTGTTTCTCAGACAGTCTTTCGTCATCATCCTGGGAATGACAGTATATCTGACGGCAATGAGAGAATAGGTGCTTCGGTGGATAATGCCGCTGCATAGTGGCAAGATTTGGCTGAATGCACAAAAGTATTTTTTTTACAAGAAATTATTAATTTAATAACTAACAATATGAAAACGAATTTTGTAAAATTGAGATGGCTTTTCACGATGCTTTTGTTCGTGACAACCATGATTATGCCAACCATGATGTTGGCGAAAAGTATTGATCTAAAAATACCGGAAGGTGATGGCGCAGGAACCCCATATAAAATTGGTACTGCTGAAGAACTTTATTGGTTTGCAGGTCTGGTGAATGGTACGCTTCCAGGCGTCAAAAAGGATTTATCTGCCAATGCAATCCTCACGGATGACATTATCGTGAACACGGGCGTTCTTGACCCAAATAAAGATCTGGTAAGCGGAAACGACTTTATAGAATGGATACCTATTGGTAAATCTTCTTCTGATGATGATGCATATACTGGCACCTTTGATGGCAATGGACACACCATCAGCGGATTGTATTTCAATAAATCTAACTCATGGTATGTTGGCTTGTTTGGCTGCATAGGAGCCGAAGGCAAGATTTCCAACGTAGGAGTTTCGGATTCATATTTTCAGTCCAGTAACTGTCCGTATATAGGCGGCGTGTGCGGATCGAATTCTGGCGAACTCCAAAACTGTTCTAACAGCAGCACTGTAATTGGCAAAGAAAACGAGTATAGAATAGGCGGCGTGTGCGGCTATAACAGTGGCACTGTCAAAGATTGCAAAAATACAGGTTCTGTCAGAGGAAAAGAAACAATAGGCGGCGTGTGCGGATATAATGAAAGAAGATATAATGAAAAAGGCGGAATAATAGAAAACAGCTTTAATGAAGGCACTGTCAGCGGAACAGGTGATTATGATGTTCTTAATATCGGCGGCGTGTGCGGCTATAACTATGGTGGCACAATCAAAAGCTGCTATAACACAGCTTCTGTAAGCGGACATGATTATGTCGGCGGCGTGTGCGGCCATAGCTATGGCACAATCAAAAGCTGCTATAACACAGCTTCTGTAAGCGGACAATATTCTGTCGGCGGCGTGAGCGGATCTTTAGGCAGTGATGTAACAAATTGCTATTATCTTAGTGGCACAGTCGCAGACGGTAAAAGCGGTATAGGAGGACAGAAGGATGAGAATGGCAAGGCAGAGAAAATGTCCTTAGAGCAGTTTAAAAGTGGCGAGGTGGCATGGCTACTTAATGGCTCCAAATCTGTTTCTACCGAAGAAAGCACCTTGGCATGGTATCAGAAGTTGGATGAGAATGCTGACGCTTATCCAGTCTTGAAATCCACTGACCACAATACTGTATATAAAGCACCCCTCTTCTCTTGCGACGGGACAACCCGTATTGGTGAATATGCAAACAAACCAGAAGGCGACAAGTTGTCTCACAACTATCAGATGGCAGAAAAGGCTGATGAAGGAACGTCAAATCTTTATAGCGAGGAATGCGCTATATGCCACAATGTAAAAGATGGAACAAAGTACATCAAGGACTTCTGAGGCAACAAAGACAACATTATTAAGCTAACAGCGGAGTCTGACGGTTCATACAAGGCAGCCGAGCCTGTTGACATCAATGACAATGCGGCTTACGACAGCCCTGTGGACTTCACTGCCCCAACGCTGAAATACACGCAACTATCTCGGCGCAGACCAGTGGCAGGCTGTGTACGTGCCTTTCGAGACTCAGGCTACAGACTGGACAGACAACGGCATCACCGTGGCAAGCATCAACAACTTCCATGAGTACGAGAAGAAAGATGGCAGCGGCTATGAGACGGTACTCGAAGTGAAGAAGGCTACATCTGGAGAGTTTGAGGCTAACACCCCATACTTGTTGAGAACAAAAGATAGCGGAAGCAAGACTATCACTATCAATAATGTCAAGTTGCATAAGGCAGAATCGAAGACATACTACTGCATGAGCATGACTCGCAAGTATAACTTCACTGGCATCTACACTCCACAAAGTGGATTAGGTCAGGATGAATCATCAGTTGCCGTATATGCTCTCAACAAGCAAGGACTCATAGCTCCGTTAAACCCTTCTACCGAAGTTGGTGCACAGCGTTGGTATCTTACGGTAAGTAATCGTAATAGTTCTAACATGTCACAGGCATCAAAATCCCGTTCTATCAGCATAGATGAGGTCGGCGAGGGAGCAACAACTGCCATAAAGGGCATCCAAGTTATAACCAACAATGAGGCTGATAACACATCTCTAAATGGTATATATGACTTGCAAGGTCGTAAGCTCAGCAAAGAGCCTACTCATGGCATCTATATCAAAAATGGCAAAAAATATGTGAAATAGATATGTAAAATTTTAAAAGTAAGGAATATGAAAAAGAATTATCAGAAACCATCAATCACTGTAGTTGAGTTGGAAAATTCCTGTGTTCTATTAGCTGGGTCTAACCCATTGCCAGAAGGCTATGAGCAGGTTCGATTCACTGGTGAAGATTGTGATCCTGCATAGTATTGTGTTTTGGTTTATGCCAAATGGATCTACAAAATATCTGGCATAATTATCAACCCATACTTTGCGGTTGTTCCAAGGGTCTATACACCTCGACAAAAGGGTGTATAGACCCTTTTTCCTATTGTATGATGTCTTCAGTTAGAAGTACCTTTTGTTGGCTCATTTTCAGATTAGACGGAACAGGGTTAGGGCTCACCGAGGAAGTAGAGAATGTAGGAGACTTGCATCGGGGTGAACTCCTTGCAGTTCTTGCCGTAACCGGTGGCGGCGAGCTTCTGGAGAAGGTCGGGGATGCGCTGGATCCATCGCATCAGGTGAGCACTGGCTACTGCTGGAGTAGCATCGGGAAAATACAGAAGAGCTAGCTCTTGCTTGGTATAACTTCTTAAATCCATAGTTTTGTTTGATTTTTTAAGGGGTTTATGATTGAGTTGCGGTTCATAAGCTACTGACTTTTGCATCGTAAGTCTCTGACTTTTGCACCGTAAGTCCTTGGTTTCCGTTTCGGAAGTAACTGGCTTCCGGGTGACAGGGTGACAGGGGTGACAGGGAATTCTGAAGATTTACTCTCGCGCGGGCAGGCAGGAAAAATCAGGCCGAAAGTTCCTGCCTGCCCGCGTGCGAGGCGAAATGTTGAAAAACTCGTGTCACCGTGTCACCGTGTCACCCTGAACCGGATGGAACCGAAGGTTTGGAGGAACGGCTAGAACGGGGCATCATCATCGCATTGCGGTGGGTTGATGCAGACGGATACCTGGTAAGCCTTGATTTCCTCGGCTGTACGGACGATTGCCCTGTAACCACGGCTGTGCTTGGTGCGCATCTTTTCGAATCCGAGATCATTGAAAGCCTTGCCCAGTTTCGAACTGTTCAGCTTCTGGGAGATGTTGCAACTGATGATCTGCATCGCTCTGGCTATGGACACGAACTCCCCTGTCTCCGCCTCCGTTGGCTTTCGGAAGTAGAGATCCACAAGTTCCTGTTCTAGTCTGGGCGCCTCAAAAGCGCGGTTGTGCCGGTTCTGCTTTTCTATCTCCTCATCGGTGAACCAGTAGCGGAAATCACTCTTGTAGAGGGCGTAAGCCTGGGCGTAGATGCCTTCGTAATTGAACGGATGCTCACGGGGCGAGAGGATGCTCTCTATCTCGTAGGGCAGCCAGCGACGGTTACCGGTAGGGTCGCTCAAAAACTCGGGATTGTTGCCCGTGCCGCAGAAGGTGTTGATATGCTTGCGCTGCTCGGCATAATGGCCGTATGCCGCCCTTTCGTTGGTATACTGCATCGTTACCACAGCCTTCAGCTGGTTCAGTTCCGATGGACTCATCGTGTCGAGCTCTTCATAACAGATGAGTGCATACTGCGAAAGGGCGATGATATCATCCTTCGTCATGCGCCTGGCATTCGCCTTCGTATAGAAGTATTGCTTCAGTTCCGGCGGCAGAAGATAGTTGAACCAGGTGGTCTTGTAGGCGCCCTGTCTGCCGATGAATACCAGGATGACATTGTTTACGGCACCTTCGTCTATCCATCCTGCTATCATCGCCACGAGCCATTTCCTGAGGGCTTCACAGAAGGGCATCACGGGGTCGCCCTTCATCTTTACCGTGGCAGCGAGTTCGGCAATATAGTCCTTGTCGCCTTTCTGCCAGGGTGGGAGATTCTCCAGATAATCGGTGAAGGGATTGTAGGGCGGGCTATAGTCGCTCTCGATGACATTGATCATGTCGCTCTTGCTCACCCTTGCGGTTAGCGACATGTTGCTCCATAGCGTATTCAGATTGCGGTCCTGGAGGATTCGCCATTTCTCCTTCAGATACTCGTAGCGCAGGGTGATGAGGTTGAAGCGGAGTTTGATATGTCCGTCGAGGAAGTCTTTGATTTCATCTACGGTGGCATAGGGGATCTTTCCGGTTTCTGCCTTCATCTTCTGTGGGTGAGAGGTGTTGTCGTAGCACGATTTGAACACCTGTTCTACGTCGTCGTATTCGGGAAACTGCCTGATAGCCCACTGGGTGGCTTCTTTCCTGTCGTACCGCTTCTTAGCCATCATGTAGCCCACCCGCATCACATACTGGTTGTGGTTGCCGGGTTCGTACCTGATCTTTTCGTTTTCCAGCTTGGGTTTGACGATCTGCTCGTAGTAGTCGGCGATGCGTTCCTGTTTCTTTTTCTTCTGGGCGGTCTTGAGCGTAGCGGAATGGAAATGGCTGATTTCCTCGGCGCTGAAGGCTGTGGCTTCAGGATTGAAATAGACTTCGGGGTCGTAGGCGAGTCCGCTGAGCCTTGTGATGTTCTTGCAGAGCGGATCGCTTTCCTTGCCGATGAGATGCGCATAGTAGTCGTTTCCCATGGCGAAGGCGGCGGGATAATCATCGCCTTCGTAGCGGTAGATGACGCGCAGTCCGTTGCCGCTCATGGTAACGTAGCAGAGCAGGGTGTGGGCATCGTGGCAGATTCTCTCTTTGAGCGAGCGCAGGGTGCCGTCATCCGGTTTTTCTGTGATGTGGTCGAAGTCGACCAGCGACAGATGTGTGAGGCTCCGGATGTTGTCCTTGCCTTTTCCGCCTTCGAAGATGCAGGCTACGGCGAAGAGGGGTGCATCGTGCTTGTACGACTTATTCCCCGTTTTCCGGTAAGACTCGGTGAAAAACCTGAGTTTCTCATCTTCCTTCATGAAGGTTACCAGGTCTTCCAACTGGCCAGGTGAAGGAATCTTGCTGGCCATGTTAATGAATGTACTGATGTTCATCATCTCCTAAAAATTTTATATTGTTATACAATATATGTATCGGTTATACGTTCTTTTATAGGTATGCAGATTGTTGGATCTGTAATACATGGTGCAAAGATACTAAAAAGAAAATAAAAGAGAGTTCCCGTAGTGGGAACTTGTAAATAAATATATTCAACATTTTAAATTATTTTAAGATGAAAATTAAAAATTTTAATGCAGACAACAGCCGTTTCGGTGTTGTTCTGAGTGAAGTGATGAAGAACCATCATGTTTCTGGTTCTGATCTGATGTTTTATGCTGAGATGCATAAGGAAAATGTTTTCGCAATCTAAAAGGGTAAGGGCGATTATCGGCTCAGTGTTTATGTGAGGATTGTTTCTGCTCTTCGGTACTTTATCGAAGACTCGGCAGAATACGCGCGAGTGAAGCAACGCCTTATCGAAGCTGCCTTCGATGATAGTTACTTTTATAACAGATAATTCTTTTGAATTGGTTTTTTAAATTAAAAAGTGGAATCCGGCGGTTGTCGGATTCCACTGATATCGTATTTTCACCCTGTGCGGGCTGGAATTTCGCAGATACTTTATTACGGACTTATTTTTATGGTACACTCTCTTTAAATGTAACAGGTATATTCTTATTTCATCAAAGCTGCGCAATGTTTCTTCTGATCCAAAGTTTGAAGAATGGGTCGTTGAAAGATACTGTATCTCCATCCACATCTATGAAATCTTTAGCAATCAATGCCTTCTTGATACTCTGCACATTGGCTGAGTTTTCCAGGCGATACTCATTCAGTACCTCCCTACGGGAAAGTCCGGTATTGATGCCATTCGCCACCGCTATGAGGAAATTCTTCTGGTAAACCGTCATGGTTTCCATATCACGCTGATAGAACAGGCGATTTTGATCCAAAAGTTCATCGATAGCTTGATCTATCATCTGGTCTGTAACTTCCGGACTAGCCTTGTACCAGGTGAGCCAAGCCAGATGTTGGACGAGCGAAGACAGGTTTTCCGAGACTTGGCAAATCTTAAGAGCCTGTTTCTCTTCTATATGCTTCCCTGTATTCTTGAACTTCTCGCAGATGAAAGGAATCCACTCTGTTTCCGGTATCTTGTCGAGAAACATGATGTCGCCAAACTTGTAGAATGGACATTCTGTGGTGTGGAACAGCTTAGTCATCAGATGCTTCTTGCTTCCAAACATACAGTAAGTAGTCAACTTCTGGTGCTGCCATACTGTTCTCAGTTTCTTTTGGAAGGTAAGCGAGTCCTTGAAGTCAGCTATCTGCTGAAACTCGTCAAAGCACACAACTATTTTAATGCCTTTCTTCTCTGCAATTTTCTCTGGCAGCTGCAAGATTTCCCTTTCAGGGTTATCCTTGGGATTCCAAGCAAAAGACAGGGAAAAGTCGTTCATAGGATCAGTACCGAAGGAGAACTTTGGAGTAATGTTGGAAAGAAAGGTTTTTGCCATCTGAACCCATTCGTCCCATCTAGAAGATGTCTGACGGATGGTTTCCGTTGCCAGCATCTTGCAAAACTCATAGTCGGATTTGCATGAGAATACATCAATAAAGATGAACTTAACATCTTTCCGCTTTGACTGGCTTATCACTTTCTTGACAAGAGAAGTCTTTCCCCATCTTCTAGGAGAGATGATGATGGTATTGATGCCATGTGTAAGATTGGCTTCCAAACGCTTAGCATCGTTTATGCGGTCGGTGAAATATTCATCTTCCACAGCTCTACCGAATTCAAATGGATTTTCTATCATAATCTTTTCTTTTTTCGTTATTATAGAATGCAAAGATAGTAATAATCTTCTTAGTAAGAAACTTCTTAGTAAGAACTTTATTACTAATTAACATTTTAGTTGTGATATTGGTTAATTATCTTTCCATATATTGCTTTTTACTGAAAATATATTGAATTATTTTCTCCATACACATTATTTATTGGATAATGAGAGATGTACCAATCCAAAAAGAGTGCTTCACGGTATGAACCCGTGAAAGCAACTTCCTTGTAGTGCTATTGTCATTTTTGTGACAAAAAACATTAGAATGAGTTGTAAGAGTTATAGTAGTTTCTTGGCAATCCAAGCACAAGCCTCTGCGTCAGCCAGGGCATTATGGTGTTGGGTTAGGTCGTACCCGCAATAAGCAGCTACGGTTTGTAGTTGGTGGTTGGGTAGGAGAGATCCCGACTTTCTTCTGGAGGCTCGGCATGTGCAATGGAACTCATAATCGGGATAGTCCATCTGATACATTTGGAACACAGACTTCAGGCATCCCTCGTCAAAGGGAGAGTTGTGAGCCACCAATGGCAATCCCTCAATCTTTGGCTGAATCTCAGCCCATACCTCTGGAAATACCCTGGCGTTCATGGTATCCTCCATGGTTAGTCCATGTACCCTTGTATTCCAATAGGAATAATACTCAGGCTCTGGCTTGATGAGACTGTAGTAGCTATCCACAATCTCACCATCCCTTACTATCACAATGCCTACGGAGCAAACGCTGGTTCGTTGCTGGTTGGCAGTCTCAAAATCTATCGCTGCAAAATTCTTCATGAGTGCAAAATTACTAATTATAGATGTATTATCCAAATTTTTAATATTTATATATCCATACTGGTATGCCCTTTTCCTTGGCAATTTCTATCATGTGCTTGGTTCCATGAGATTTGCCATCCCCAAAAGCCACAAGATGTGTTGCCGTAACAAGCATGTTCATGTTCCTAAGGATTCCTGCCATCCTCGGATATTTTTTCCAATTCGCAGGGTATAGGACCATTGTTAGCTTATGCTCCTTGGCGTATTTGATGCCTAAGGTGTCTGCTCCATCTGCCATCCCTGAAATGATTTCTATTGGGTGAGCGTCCAAGTCTCCCAAAGATTCGAAAGTCTCATCAAGCTTTAACATTCCATGATGGAAGTTACCAAGAAGTTTATATCTTGTATTTCTCAGCAAGATTCCTTAACTTTTCTGTCACTTCATCTCTTAGCCATAGAGGTTCCAACACTTCCATGGCGTCCATGTTCGAGAAAATCTCCTGTTCAAAATCAAACTCTGGTTTCAGGTGATACTCAAAGATAGAGTACTCGTCAGTTCGCTTTGTCTCCTTTTGAGAGTCATGGAGAGGAAGATTGCGTATGTAGTTACTCTGGAAGGCATCTACCTTTAGCACTACCTTTTGAACTTCGGAATCCTTGTTGTTGATGATTCCAAAGCAATCCTTGAAGTATTCAGCTGGTTCCAGATCCTTAGGCATCTTGAACATTTCCTCGGAGATGATGACATTCTCCATACGGTCAAGTGCATAGCAACGGATATCGTTCGTGCCAGGACTATATGCGACCACATACCAACGTTTCTTGAAAGCCTTCACGAAATAAGGATGGATGTCAAACTCATAATACTTCTCGTTATAGTAACTGTAGTAAGAGATGAATATAACGTGGTTATCGCGCATCGCCTTGATGATATCCTCCAGGAAGTTCCTGCCAGATGGCATGTCCTCCAGGAGAACCCTCTCCTTGAGTTTGCGACTGTTGCCCACCATGGCGTTGAGTGAGAAGGCGTTGAGTAACCAGTTCCTGGTGCTTCTTTCCTCGAAGCAATTGCCATACTCTATGTGATAACGGAATCCGCTACTACATTCGATGTTAATCTCAAACAGTTCCTCGATGGCATGGAGATTATTGATGAAGGTACGCCGTGAAAGTTCCGTTCCCTCACTGAGGTCAGAGTCCAACCATCTGTTTTGAATCTCCTTCAGGGTAATGCCACCCCTGTTTCTTGCTCGATGAATGGTCTCTACGAGCCAGACATATTTGTTCAATTGATTGATAGCCATATTCTATACTTTTAAATTTTGGTACAAAGATAATGAAAAAGTGAGAAATAATGTTGCACAATTGCCAATTATTTTAGTAAGAACTCTATCATTTCGTCGTATTTGGCGAAAAATACACTTTCCTTCATCTTGCATAGTTTGGCATCTCTTCCTTGCAGGAAACTAAAGTACTCCCAAAATTGTTTCCTATGATGCATAAATTTGAGATGACTCATTTCATGTAGGATAATCTCGTCTATCAATTCCAATGGGAAAACCACAATCTTGGGCGGCAAGAAAATCTGTTTATAGATGAAGCATTGCCCCCATATGTTCCTCCTCTTCATTGTATATTTATTTTGTGGCAAAGGAACATATTTCCTGTGTAAAATGTTGTCACATCTAAAATATTTTTTAGGTGTGCAGTAATTTTTCCCATTTTCAGACTACCTTTGTGCCATAGATGTAAAGTAACAAGAAATCATGGAACAAACTAAACACGGAATATCGGTAAAACGCCGTATCTATTCCTTTCCAATGAAAGGAGAGAGCAGGGCAGAGGCTATCTGCCGATCTTTTAGGCAATACACCCTGGTGGATTGGGCTAAATATAATAAGGTGTCTATGCGAATCGTCACCTCTGTAAAATATCCTTTGCTGATGGGAGAACTTGTTCAACTTATGTCTGTGTCACAATCATTTATGGACACAACAAAGGTGGATCTTGTACAGAAGACATTGGGCACAAGTGAAGAACAACTATTGTTAATCATTCAAGCATATGAAGATGAATCAATGGGTTGACTTTGACATAGGTGATGAAGCTCAAAGTGAGTATGTTTTTTCCTATACGGGAAAGATATATAGCATAGAACTCAGTTTGAGTGTTGGCTTTGGCGATATATGGTTTGCGAATTTGTACTCAGTGACAGGTGATAAGAAACAAAAATATGTATCAAACATCAAAATTCCAACTTGTGATTTTGACGAACTCTCTTGGTTGAAACAATACTTGGAGAAACGAATGGATATGCTCTTGCTAGAGCTAAAAAATGAAGTCTCATCCTTCAGCTTCGAACCAGAGGACATTGCCGGCTTACCCATATCTTCAGACGATAAAATCAAACTGCTTGACATGTTGCATGGTTTATGGTTTGATGTTTATAAAGTGTGTCAGGAAAAATAAGAAAACAGGTCTCGTATCATTTAAAAAATGAAATAGGAAGCCAATGCAAAAAATGTGGTCGGAAGAGATTCCGCCCACATTCACCATTGAAGTATTAACTTTATAAGATTTAGATTTATGCTATTCAACTATAAGGAACATCGGATTTTTGCGTTCTCTGACTCTCATGGAATGCACAAGTGGCTTCATATCCTTGAAGAAGCTGACATCCTGCTTTGTGCTGGCGGTGTAGTGTCTGGCTTTGGCAAGGATGGCATGGAGGACTTCTTTTCCTGGTTGTTAAGCCATCCCGCCAAACTTTATATTTTTGTGGCTGGCAATCATGAGTTACTCTTGGAAGATAGTCCAGAGCAAGCCAAGTTCCTGCTGACAAGGGAGATTGTCTTCCTCCATGATACTTGCTATGAGTTTGATAGGATAAGTTTTGGGAATATATCCACGTGAAGTTTGCAAAGCAAGGAGTCAAATATCCACCTTGCTGGCAAAATGGACTTCCTGATAACCCATATTCCACCGGAAGGCATACTTGACGAGGGTAGGGGAAGCCTTCCTCTTTTGTTAGAGGTCTATCGTTCTCAACCTCGTTTTCATGTCTTTGGTCATGCTCATTCTTGAGGAAATCAAAGCAAGGGTGGTGCTTTTACGGAGTTTTACAATGTCTTACAGTGTAATGAACTTAGAAATAAAAAATGAGAAGTCATAACTAGACCAAGCTCTTTTCTTATAAAACCACTTTACTATCAGTAAAAAGGAGTAAACCTTGTTAAATGTATACAATTTCAGAAGTGCAATGTTTCGACAGTGTCTCTTCCTGATAATTTTATAAAGTTCTTGTTCTGACATTTTTTCGGGAACGCATTTCTTTGGCAAGAGAACTTTAATAACCAGCTTGTATATATTCATCACTAGCTTACTGAACTTAGTATTTTTAACGATGTCAAGACTATGAAATGGCTCAAGTACACCCTGTTAGTTATTTCTTATAATAGTTTCCATAATACTTGCAGCAATGCTTGAAGTGTCAGGACTTTCACAACCTCTAAAGATGACTTTGTACTTGCCTAAATTCTCCAAAGAATCCTTTTTATACCCTTCAGGCATGATAACATTCATGCCCAAAGGGTCTATGGAGAAATTCACAATCTGTACAATCATATAAGAATGCTCAGATGTTCCTGTCTGATGGCAAATACGGTCATAAGTCATTTTTATGAAAGGGGTAAAGTTGTCCCCCATTCCATAAACTTCCCATAAGATTTCTTCAATATCTTCGAAAGATATACTTCTTAAATATTCAGCTATAGTCATTTTATAATTTTAAGAATATCCCACAATCAGCAAATATATGTCCTCTCCTAAGCATTTGTCAGTGGCATGATACCATATGTCAGGTTTGATTCCTTTCTCCTTGAGAATGTTTGATATGGCATCATTTTCTTCCGCAGAAAGCATAGATTCTGGAGAAGTTTTGATTTCAACCAGATACTTGTCCCATTTCTTGAACTTATCCGCATAATGCTCAAATAAGTCTATGAGATATGCTATTCTCTGGCTTTTGCATGTGGCAAATGAACGGAACTCCCTTCTTTTGTCATGGCCTTTTATTTGGAAAAGCCATTTAAAATCGGTGTATGAAAGTCCATCAACGTTGTTCTTATATAATCTTCTGATAAGATAGTCTATCTCATTGTATATTTCCAGTTGCTTGATTCTATTCTTGACACGGAAATTACGTTTTCTCTTTGCCCCATTGCAACGCCTTTCTCTTTTTTCTATAATATTTCGATCTTCAGAAAATACAGTTAGATTATATTCGTCTTGCCATTCTTTATCGAAATACCTAGTTTGTTTGCCTGGCAACTGATGTTTTGCATATCTTTTATAAATCAAACATGCTTTTTTTATATAAAGTGAGTCGTAGTCTAATTGAAAACTTTCTCCATCAAGACTATACCGCCACCCTGGTAAATCATAAACAAGTTTAGCCGCAATTTCCTTTTGGGAGAAAAGACCAGGATTTCCATCATACCTAATTTCCTTTGAGGCGCATTCAGCTAAAGGCACCAATTCGAAGTCCCATGTATTCATGCCAATATAGCCAGGAATAATGTCCCTATGGTCTATGAACTGAATCCAAAGATAAGGATTCTTACTTGGTTTTCCTTCAATTTTACAGATACAGTCATATTTCATTTTGCATTCTTCGAGTTGGTGATCATCCGTCCAAAAATATGAATCCATTTTTTTTCGCCACTCTTCTATCATTTTTTTGTGGGTGGTAGGATGTCATCAAAAGAGAATTGCTTTAAGTATTCTTGTACTGTCATTTTCGATTTTTTAAATCATTATACATCATCATCTATCGGATGACCCTTTTTGAATTTCTGAATGAGAATCGTAAACTGTAAGTCAATAACATCAGAGTTTACCTCTGCTGTACCAAAGACGAGTTCTCCCTTTCCTGCCAACTTCTGAAACTCGCTCTTAATCTCTTCTTTCTCTTTCAAGGAAAGAGGATGAAGAGATGATGTCTTACATAATACAACCAGCTTCTGAGGATTGGCAAACTCATTCTCTGAATCCATGTCTATGTATTTTATCAGTCTTTTCAGGTAATCCACTCTGCTGATTTCTCCATAGGTATGAGTCTCCATGTTGGTTTGCAGCATAGAGAAACCATCATAGATGAAGTCCATGTCATGGAAGGAAATATCTTTACCACCCAAGAACTTATCTCGGAGAGCTTCATACTTTTCTCGATAATCGAGATAATCAATTCGCTTCTCCAAGCGATGGTCACGCTTCTTTTTGATGTTGGATGCTTGGGAGATTCTTCTGTTGCAGTAGTCCCAATCCTCCATGCTCATGGATATACTATCATGAGAAGCGAGCTTCATGGTTTCGAGGATCTCCCTTTTCTTACGGCCAGGCAAATAGTTGAAGTATAACTTTTGTTCTAGTTTTCTAGCCATAGTACCATAACTGGTGTGCATCTTGTGCTCGATTCTGTCCTCAAATGTATCTTTGAGTGTCTGCGGTGTATAGCCGTAGAATGTACAACTCCAAAGAATCTTGGCTATGACTTCTTCCTTAGTAAGTCTACAGGCATCGTCAACAATAACTTCCTTGGCAACATTACATTCCCAAAGGTCACCTTCGCAATTATATACATTAATATATGGCTCTTCATCCTCATAGCCTTCAACAGGTTTAACCCACTCTACACGTATTTGGGGGGTCTTAATCTCGGATTCATCCGCTGGAGTAAGATGGCAAAGGATGTCGTATGCCTCACGATATTGTCTGATGCCCAAATATCCTTCCTTTTTCAAGGCTGGTATCAACATATCAAAATTCGTACTAAGTAAAAGTTCTTTCAGTTTCATACACTTAACATTTAAAATTTATTGCAAAGGTAGTGCAATGGTGTGCAAAAAAATGGCACAGATTAAAAATATCTTTGAAGGCTGTGATATTTTTATAAAATGTTTTATAAGGTGTGTTGAAATATCCTCAAGACATGAACCACCATAAAGATATACGCATATCAGAGAGCGTAGAATCTCACTATGTTGATAATCAAACAATGTACATCTCAATCCCAAGGTGGAATCTATGGTTTGAGCTAAAAAAGCATCAAATTGCTCCATAATTGAAAAAAAATCCCCAAAAGGAGTGTGTTTCTTAGATTTTATTTGTATTTTTGCCATGTCATTCAGAGTTTTATTTGTTTTTTTAATGCAACACTAAGATAAGTGAGATTTCTGACATGACAAAAACCTAATCAACTTCTTGTTGCTCAGGCGCTTATAAATAATGTTGAATTATAGTGTTGCGGATTTAGGTTATTATGACAACATCAGACAGACAATTTGATTCGCAGTTTGATAAGGTTGAGAATCTTGTACACTATCCTTGGATAGGTTGCAACTATGCTTCGGCACCAAAGCGTGTGCTTATCATGGGAGACTCGCACTATACGGTGAATGACGAAGGCGAATTCTGCCCAGAGGAATATGATAGATGTGTTACAGACAAGGAGTATACAAGAGGAATCATTAATTGTGCAATAGAAGAAGGTAGCTGGAAATTCCATACAAACCTTCAGAAAACATTCTTGGATGAAAGCGACATGGATGTCGAGGGCTTTTGGAATAAAATAGCTTCTTATAACTTCATACAGGAGCCTATGAAAGGCACACATGAGGTGCCCTCCTTGGCTGCTTACGAGACGGCATGGAAGTGCTTAGCTGATGTCGTGCAGATCATCAAGCCAGATGTTTGCATATTTGTTGGTCTAAGAAACGACAAAGGCATGAATATTCTTGACGAGAAAGGTGTGAAATATTCTATCCAAACATTGGATGAAAAAATCAACAACTCTTATCCTAAGAAAGGTGAACTGCAATTTGCAGACGGTAACAAGCTACCGTTCTATATGATTCATCATACTGCACAATATTACAGCCCTCAGCTTTGGTACGACTTCTTGAATAAAGAGATTCCAGAGGTTGTCAGCTTTTTGGATAAGTAAAAAATAACGTGAGTGACGTATGACGACACAGGAAAAACATTTGGGTGAATATCGATTGCCGACAGAATGGCTGCTATCGCTACAACATCTCCAATTCAGAAAGTCTTGGTGATGGATAATTGTCACGCTGGCTGCGCAATGCATATTCTACAGCCAACACGTTGTCGCAAAACACGTTGCTTAAAGACCGTAAAATCTTGAAAAACGGATAAAAAACTGAGGGTGTGTCATAAGTCCATGACACGCCCTCAGTTTTACAAAGCCGATTACTTTTTCCCACTTTCCGGATATTTCTTGGCGAGATTATGCTTCTTTTCCGGATCCTCTAGCAGATTGTAGAGTTCCAGCGGCTTGTTTGGCTTGATGTTTAATATTTTACTTTATCATCAAACTCCACATGTACTTCCAGGTTGAACTCACGGACATATATGAGGTCATATAATGAGAAGTAGCAATGATCGTATAGATTATGAAAGGGCTGTATAAGATGCATATCTTTCGACCATTCTCTATCCAGTCCCTCATTCCAATTGTCGTTCTCAATTTCCATCCCCAACCAATTCTCCAATTTCTCATTGATACTTTGCTCAGAAGACCGCTCTCTACTGAATCGGAGTGGCCATGCGCAACCCTCATCATAGAGTGTATTGAAACCTCCACATGTCAGAGTATCCCACACCTGTTTTGCCGTTTCAGTCTGAATGGGGTGATGTGCAGGATATTCGTAACCAAGGAATATCTTTCCTTCCACCTCAAAATCTCCAGAAATGTCCTTACGATGCAGGTATTCTTGATAAACTGTCATCGTCCGGTGATAAAGCTGCGTACATGCCTTTCGAAGTGCATCATTGAAACCGATGAGGAGCTGCTTCGTCTCATCGTCATACACATTCAATTGCCATAGTACGTTGCAACGCTTTTGGAGCAAGTGCTTCATCACAAACTTTTCTTCATCAGAGTATTGACAATACTCGTTTATTCTTGCAATGTCTTTCTCCAGCATGACTATGCGAGAGTCTTCAAATACATGTTTTATGTTCATATCTTAATCCCATAAATTACGGTTATACTTATAGAAAAACTTAATTCCTTTATCCGTTAAGAATCTTAATGGCTTTGTTGACCAGATCCGCAGTAATGCCATCATACGGATTGGTCAGGATGAAGTGTGGCAGTTGCGAATCCTGTATCACGTATTCATCATCGATAATAACATACCGACCTTCATCTTGGAGATTGTCAGCTATCCATGATGAGAATTCCACTCCTTTCCATTGGTGTGTGCGGGATTCATTTCATCACGGTTGGCATTGAGTAGCATGTTGTTGGTGGCTGAAGACGGAAAAAGCAACAAGATGTGTTGCCGTAACAAGCATGTTCATGTTCCTAAGGATTCCTGCCATCCTCGGATATTTTTTCCAATTCGCAGGGTATAGGACCATTGTTAGCTTATGCTCCTTGGCGTATTTGATGCCTAAGGTGTCTGCTCCATCTGCCATCCCTGAAATGATTTCTATTGGGTGAGCGTCCAAGTCTCCCAAAGATTCGAAAGTCTCATCAAGCTTTTCTTTCAGAAACTCATAGTTGTCAAAGTCACGTCCTCCCGCTACAATCACCTTGTAACTATTGAGATACCTTGTCTTGATGACATGTTTAATGGCTTCTTTATCCATCTTGCCAATTGATAATTCTTTGCCCATATTCATGTTTGCTCATTAAATTTTCTGCAAAATTAGATGAAACGTGAGAAAAATCATTGCGCATGAAAAAACTTTTTTATTGAGTGAAATGAATTTACACAGGTGTGGGCTATCTTTGCATCAGAATTTTTAATTGATATACAATGGAGAAGTTTGATATTAATAAAGAAATGGCGAAGTTAAAAGGACTGAACATTATCGAAAAATGCTCGGCTTTAGACGATTTGCTTGATGAATTGGAAGATGCCCAAGAGCAGATTATCTGTGCCAAGGATGAGATTTCCGAAAAATACGCCAACGTTTTTAAGAAGAAGTTCCACGAGGAGATAGCTTCCTTTATAGCGGAAACCTTCGATGGCAAGATTCCATATGTTGAAAAATATGGTTATCAAATCATGTATGACAACAGGCCCATTTATATAACCCTTTATTGTTCTTATGGTGAATGGTCTATTTGTCTTTTTGTAAAGAGTGGAAGTGCAAAACATCTGATAAAACTTGCAGGTGTTTTAGGTGTCAATATAACAGGGAATGGGGCATCTTTGAACTTAGAAGTTACAGAGAAAGATTTGCTTTCCAAGGTGAAGCAAATTCTGTTACTCTCAGACTCCTACGAAAAATGAATCTTTCATAAGGTAAGATTCTTATTTCATAAATCGAACATAAACTTAAAAATAAAGCATTATGGACAAAACTATAAAAGAGCAATTGGATAAGATGGAAAAACGTTTGGACGAGGCCCTAGATAATGACCTCTTCAATGATTCCGAGTTTGACATGGATAACTTCCAACCAGAGGTTTGTTCCATTGAGAGAGAGCTGAATGGAATATTGGAGTTCAATCGTGAACATCTTCAATTTCCGGAGTTGGAGCAGATTTGCTCCATTCAGAAGAAAATCAAACAGGTGAAGGATGAGTATGAATTCTATGATCCAGAGTATGAGAGAAGCGTCATGTTCCCAAATGATGAGGATGAGGAAGAGGATGATTTCGCCTTCTAAATATAGACAAGTATGGAAAATAGACCTTATTTGAGAACTATATTGGGTGGAACGGGCTTTAGAAGTCTTTCCCTTTTTGAGAAAATATTATGCATTAATGCTTGGTTATTATGCTTATGCAAACGTTATGCAAAAAAGGTATGAAAATGAAAAAGGCGGTAAATACGTTAAATTTGTATTTACCGTTTTTAACATTCCATGATGGAACTTGCCGTGCGGACTGGAATTTCGCAGATACTTTATTATACTTCATCAGATTGTGATGAGGTTTCAAAAGTAAACTGTGTCAAATTACTTTGGTTGTAACTTGACACAGTTTTTTATATCCCCAACTCTTAACGCAAGAACTTTCCGGTAAGGCTTGCCTTGCAGGCAGCTACTTCTTCCGGAGTTCCGGCAACAACAAGATTGCCGCCCTTGTCGCCGCCTTCAGGACCGAGGTCGATGATATAGTCGGCACACTTGATGACATCCAGATTGTGCTCAATCACTACCAGCGAATGGCCCCTTTCTATCAGGGCATTGAAGGCATGGAGCAGGCGCTTGATGTCGTGGAAGTGAAGACCCGTGGTAGGCTCGTCGAAGATGAAGAGCGTAGGCTCCTGTTCTTCCTTACCTATGAAGAAGGCGAGCTTTACACGCTGATTCTCACCACCCGAAAGCGAACTTGAATTCTGACCGAGTTTGATATAGCCCAGACCTACATCCTGAAGCGGCTTCAGGCGGTTTACGATGATGCGGCAGTTGTCGAAGTCGCCCTCGTTGCGCTGCAGCTTTTCATCGCTGAAGAACTCAATGGCCTCATTTACCGTCATGTTCAGCACATCATTGACGTCTTTTCCGCCATAGCGTACCTCCAGGATATCGTGCTTGAAACGCTTGCCCTTACAAGCCTCGCAGGTCAGCGTGAGGTCTGCCATAAACTGCATCTCGATGGTAACATATCCCGCACCCTTACATTCCTCGCATCTTCCGCCTTCAGTATTGAAAGAGAAGTACTGGGGCGTGAATCCCATCTGCTTAGCCAGTGGCTGGTTGGCAAAGAGGGCACGTATCGCATCGTATGCCTTCAGATAAGTGGCAGGGTTGCTGCGGGTACTCTTTCCGATAGGGTTCTGGTCAACAAACTCTACATGATGGATGCTCTTCCAGTCGCCTTCCATCGATGCATATTCGCCTGGTGCATCTGCTACGAGGTCCAGACGGCGACGCATGGCAGGATAGAGGATTCCCTTGATGAGCGAACTCTTGCCTGAGCCTGATACACCGGTTACGCAGGTGAATACGTTGAGCGGTATCTTAACGTCGATGCCGCGCAGATTGTTCATCCGGGCTCCCTTGATTTCGATATACTGGTTCCAGGCACGGTGGCTCGTTGGCGCCTTTATCTCCTCGTTGTGGGTCAGGTACTTGATGGTATAACTCTCCGGATATTCAGCCAGCAGCTTTTCCTGTTCAGCCTTGTCGGTGGTTGAATATTCTGATGACGGACCGGCGTAGACCACTCTTCCGCCCAGTCTGCCGGCATCGGGACCGATATCGATGAGATAGTCGGCTGCCCGCATAATCTCTTCGTCGTGTTCTACCACAACCACCGTATTGCCCAGTTGCTGCAGTTCTTTCAGCACCTTAATCAGTCGGGCGGTATCGCGGCTATGGAGTCCGATACTAGGTTCATCGAGGATATATACGCTACCCACGAGCGATGAGCCCAGGTTGGTGGTCAGGTTGATGCGCTGACTCTCACCGCCGGAGAGGGTGTTGGAGAGTCGGTTGAGCGTAAGATAACCCAGACCCACATCCAGGAGGAACTGCAGGCGGTGGGTGATTTCGGTGAGCAGACGCTTGCTGATTTCCTTCTCATGCTCAGAGAGTTCCAGTTTCTTGAACCATTCGCTCAGGTTCACAATCGACATCTCAACCAGTTCGGTGATGCTCTTTCCGCCAATCTTCACATAGTTGGCTTCCTTCTTGAGTCGGGTACCATGGCAGTCAGGACAAATCGTCTTTCCACGGAATCGGCTCAACATCACGCGGTATTGTATCTTGTATTGGTTCTCCTTTACCATTCTGAAGAACTCATCGATGCTCACCCTTTCCTGCTGTTTGCGTTTCTTCTCGCCAGGCAGACCGTGCCACAGCCAGTCCTTCTGCTGCTGAGTCAGTTCGAAGTAAGGCTTGAAGATAGGGAAGTCGTATTCTGCAGCTCTGCGGATGAATTCCTTGAGCCACATACCCATCTTTTCGCCTCGCCAGCAAACCACACATCCGTCATATACGCTCATCGAAGTGTTCGGGATGACGAGTTTCTCATCGATGCCTATTATGCTGCCGAAACCTTCGCAGGTAGGGCAGGCTCCGAGAGGGGAGTTGAAGGCAAACATGTTGTCGGTAGGCTCTTCAAACTGCATGCCGTCAGCTTCGAACCGGGTAGAGAAGTCGTAGCAGATGTTGCTTGGCAGGAAGACGAGGCGGCAGGCTCCATCGCCTTCATAGAAGGCAGTTTCGGCAGAATCCATCAGTCGGCTGATATCATCCTTCTCATCGCTTACCGAAGCACGGTCGATGACCAGGAAGATTTCTTCATCCTTCTGCTGCATTCTCTTTCTCAGTTTATCGCCGCTTACTTCCAGCAGATCCTTGTCAGCCTGCTCCATGAAGTCTTCGATGCGCACGAATTCACCTTTTATATATATACGCGCGTAACCTTCCTGGTTGTACATCTCCAGCTGTTTGCCCAGACTGCGCCCTTCGATGACGTGGATAGGGGCGAGGATGACAAACCTGGTACCCTGGGAATACTGTCGGGTACAGGCGAGTACATCTTCGGTAGTATGGCGTTTCACCTCCTGTCCGCTGATAGGCGAATAGGTTTTTCCGATGCGTGCGTAGAGCAGTCGCAGGTATTCGTAGATTTCGGTGTTGGTGCCCACGGTAGATCGTGGGTTGCGCGAAATCACTTTCTGTTCGATGGCGATGGCAGGTGGCAATCCTTTGATGAAATCACATTCCGGTTTGCTCATACGTCCCAGAAACTGGCGTGCGTACGAAGAGAGCGACTCCACATAGCGGCGCTGGCCCTCAGCATATAAGGTATCAAAAGCCAACGATGATTTTCCCGATCCCGAGACACCCGTAATGGCAACAAACTTGCCCTGAGGTATCTTCACATCGATATTCTTGAGGTTGTTGGCTCTTGCCCCTTTTATTTCTATATATTTATCTTTCCCCATTTTTTTACCTTTTAACTTTTTTACCTTTATTCGTGGTGGTAAGGTTCACCTTTTATAATAGTACATGCGCGATAGATCGCCTCGGTAAAGATAAGGCGCACCATCTGATGCGAGAAGGTCATCTTGGAGAGGGAAATCTTCTCGTTGGCGCGGTCGTAGACAGACGGTGAGAAACCGTAAGGACCGCCGATGACAAAGACGAGCCTTCTTGCCGTGGCCTGCTTGCGCTCTATCCATTTGGCAAACTCGATGCTTCGGAATTCCTGTCCATGTTCATCCATCAGCACCACCGTATCCGAAGGCTGGAGGAGTTTCAGAATCAGTTCTCCTTCCCGTTCCTTCTGCTGCTGTTCGCTGAGACTCTTGGTGTTCTTGAGCTCAGGAATGGTTGTTATATTGAAAGGCATATAATGGGTGATGCGCTCGGCATAATCCTTGATGCCCGCAATGAAATGCTTGTTTACGGTCTTTCCGACCAGAATGAGTTCTGTCTTCATTTCGTTGGCGTTTTCTTCCTATACACTTTACACTTGAATTGACTTTCACTTCGTCCGTCGAACGTTGTTTCTTCGTTCTTCACTTCTTCTCGTCCCTGTAATATCCTGTTCCTATTCTTTTCGGATTCTTCGGGAACCAGCCTTTCTCGCAGCGTTGTCTCTGTTCGAAGAGTTCACCGATGCTCCAAAGGCATGAAGCACCTACTACGCCCAGTATGGCAGAGAAGAGCACGTTGGCAACCAGAAAGGCAGCTCCTATGCAGATGATGCCTGCAACGAGGAAAACCCACCAATAGCGGATGCCCGTATAATATTCCGTCTTCATGACGATAGGGTGAAAGATACCTATTATTAAAAAGGTGGATACGGCGATGATGACGCCCGTGTAATATACTTCCATATTCTATTGTTTTTATATTTTGTTCATTCAACTTTGCTATCTTACCAATATAATATTGCTAAATATGAGCTTTATTCTATTTTCAATTCCATTTCAATGTGCAAAAATACAAAAAAAACTTCATTCTTGCTTGGTTTATCAAAATTTTTATATAACTTTGTACGCAAATAGAGAAATTATGCATTGTTTTCGTGCACATCCTTCTCGATAAGAATTAATTAATAACATAATATAATCAAACTATGGCTAATAACGCAGAATTGATCAAGCAGTGTGAAGAAAGAGCACAGCAGTGGCTCACACCTGCTTTTGACGAAGAAACCCGTAAGGAAGTAAAGGCAATGCTCGACGCAGAGGACAAGTCTGCTCTCGTTGATGCATTCTATCAGAACTTGGAGTTCGGTACTGGTGGTTTGCGCGGTATCATGGGCGCAGGTACCAACCGCATGAACAAGTATATCGTTGGTATGGCTACACAGGGCTTTGCTAACTACATCCTCAAGGCTTTCCCAGGTGAGGAGAACCTTTCTGTAGTGGTAGGTCACGACTGCCGTAACAACTCCCGTCTCTTCGCTGAGACCGTAGCTGCCATCTTCTCTGCCAATGGCATCAAGGCTTATCTCTTCGAGAGCCTCCGTCCTACACCAGAGATTTCTTTCGCTATCCGTGAGCTCGGTGCCAAGGCTGGTGTCAACGTAACAGCTTCTCACAACCCTAAGGAATACAACGGTTACAAGGCTTACTGGAGCGACGGTGCTCAGGTTCTGGCTCCACACGATACAGGTATCATCGAGGAGGTAAACAAGGTTACTATCGACCAGGTGAAGTTTGAGGCTAACTGGGATAAGATCAAGATTATCGGTGGTGAGATGGATTACGACTACATGACAGCCGTTCATTCTGCTATGATTGACCAGGATGTTATCAACCGTCAGAAAGACCTCAACATCGTTTATTCAGCTATGCATGGTACAGGTCGTGTCATCGTTCCTCTCTGTCTGCGTTCTTGGGGCTTCCAGAACATCAATGTAGTTCCTGAGCAGATGGTTGTAGATGGCAACTTCCCAACAGTCGTTTCTCCAAACCCAGAGAATGCAGAGGCTATGACTCTCGGTATGAAGCTCGGTACTAAGTTGAACGCTGACCTCGTGGTAGCTACCGACCCAGATGCTGACCGTCTGGCTATCGTTTGCCGCGACGACAAGGGCGAGTGGATGATCATCAACGGTAACCAGACAGCCATGATGTTCTGCTACTACATCATTGAGAACAAGAAGAAGTTGGGCAAGTTGAAGCCAACAGACTTCCTCGTAAAGACCATCGTAACAACAGAAGTTATCGCTGAGATTGCCAAGAAGAACAACGTAGAGTTGCGCGATTGCTACACCGGTTTCAAGTGGATTGCACGCGAGATTGCTATCTCTGAGGGCAAGCAGCAGTACATCGGTGGTGGTGAGGAGAGCTTCGGTTTCTTGCCATACGATAAGGTACGCGATAAGGATGCTCCTGCATCTATCTGTCTGATTTGCGAGATTGCAGCATGGGCTAAGGATCAGGGCAAGACTCTCTACGACCTCCTGATGCAGATTTATGCAGAGTATGGCTTCAGCAAGGAGTTCACGGTAAATGTAGTTCGCCCAGGTAAGACCGGTGCTGACGAGATTAAGCAGATGATGACAGACTTTCGTGCCAACCCTCCACAGGAGTTGGGTGGCAGCAAGGTGGTAACCTGGAAGGACTATCAGTCTTTGGAGGTTAAGCATGCTGACGGCAGCGTAGAGAAGCTCGATATGCCTGCTACAAGCAATGTACTCCAGTGGTTCTGCGATGACAACACCAAGGTAAGTGTCCGTCCATCAGGTACAGAGCCTAAGATCAAGTTCTATATTGAGGTTAAGGATCCTTCATTCAAGTGCGCTGGTTGCTACAACCGCTGCACAGCTGCTGCAATGGATAAGATCGAGGCTATCAAGAAGAGCCTGAAGTTGGATTAATTTCATAGGAAATCATATCATGGCGCTCCGGTAATTATTGCCGGAGCGCTTTTCGTTTCAGTAGCCGTTTATTCTTCTCGAAATAGGGTAGCAAGTTACCCTCATTATCATGTTTTTATAGAAAAAAAGCAAAAAGACTTGCATATTTTCTGATTTTTATTTATCTTTGCACCCATATTACAAAATTATAACATAGAATTATACTCTTATGGGAGGCATTTTCGGAACTATTTCCAAGAAAAGCTGTGTCGCTGATCTCTTTTACGGCACAGATTACAACTCACATCTCGGCACACGCCGGGGCGGTTTGGCAACCTACAGTAGTGAGAAGGGCTTCGTGCGCTCTATCCACAATCTGGAAAGTTCATACTTCAGAACGAAGTTTGAATCTACACTCGACAAGTTTGAAGGAGCTACATCGGGCATCGGCGTGATTAGCGATACAGATGCCCAGCCACTCATCATGAACTCTCATCTTGGCCGCTTTGCCATTTGCACTGTAGCTAAGATAGTAAACAAGGATGAACTTACTCAGCTTCTGCTCGAAAAGAACATGCACTTTGCTGAAATGTCTTCGGGTAGTACCAATCCTACTGAGTTGGTGGCTCTGCTCATTATTCAGGGTAAAACCTTCAGAGAAGGTATCGAAAACGTTTTCCATCACATCAAAGGTTCCTGCACCATGATGATCCTTACCGAGGATGGCATCATCTGTGCGCGCGACAGTTGGGGACGTACTCCAATCATCATCGGCAAGAAGGAAGGAGCCTATGCGGCTTCCAGCGAAACCACCTCGTTCCCTAATCTCGATTATGAAACAGCATATGAGGTAGGACCAGGCGAAATCGTGAAGATTAAAGCTGATGGCATGGAGCAGATCCGTCCTGCCAACAAGAAGATGCAGGTTTGCTCTTTCCTCTGGGTTTACTACGGATTCCCTACATCTACCTACGAGGGCAAGAATGTAGAGGAGGCGCGTTTTACCAACGGCTTTAATCTCGCCAAGACCGATGATGTGGAGGTAGACTGCTGCAGCGGTATTCCTGATTCAGGTACGGGTATGGCGATGGGTTATGCTGCCGGCAAGGGTGTGCCTTACCAGCGCTGTATTGCCAAGTATACGCCTACATGGCCTCGCAGTTTTACTCCAAGCAACCAGAGCATGCGTTCGCTGGTAGCCAAGATGAAGCTGATTCCTAACAAGGCGATGCTGAAGGGCAAGCGTGTGTTATTCTGTGATGACAGTATCGTTCGTGGTACCCAGCTTCGCGACAATGTGAAGGTGCTTTTCGACCAGGCTGGCTTGAAGGAGTGCCACATGCGTATAGCGTGTCCTCCATTGGTATACGGCTGTCCGTTCATCAACTTCACTTCTTCCAAGAGTGACATGGAGCTGATTACCCGCCGTATTATTGAGAAGTTTGAGGGTGATGCCAACAAGAATCTTGAGAAATACGCTACCACCGGTTCTCCTGAGTATCAGAGAATGGTAGATGAGATTGCTAACCAGTTGGGCTTGACTTCCCTGAAGTTCAACACCATCGAGCAGCTGGTAGAGGCCATCGGTCTTCCAAAGTGCCAGGTATGTACCCATTGCTTTGATGGCAGCAGCGCATATACTCTGAATGAGTTTGCTGATGAAGACTAAAATAAGAATATAAGTTCTTGATAGATAAGAAGATAGGTCTAGTGATCCCGCTTAGCGCGGTGTTGCTAGACCTATTTTTATTGTTATTTTCGGAAATTTTGAACATATTGTGATAAGATGTGAATAGTCTTTTATCACCGAAAAGCTGTACCTTTGCATCCAGATAATAAATGAAACGTAAATCAATAGAAATCATTAAGAAGATATGAAGAAAATAATCATCTTATGTTTCGCGCTCGGAGCTTTCCATACTCTTGGCGCACAGGAGACGCTTACGCTCAGCCAGTGCCTGCAGATGGCAGTGGATAACAACCTGTCGCTCCAGAGCAGCCGAAACGAAATAGCTAAGGGAAAGTACGCTATCAGCGAAAATCAGGCTAAACTCTATCCGCAAATCAATGCGGTGGCACAGCTCAACGACAACTTTACGCCGCCTGTTTCGGTTACCGACGGCTCGGCTTACGGCAAGCCTTATAATGTAACCAAGACGTTGCAGTATAATGCTTCGGCGGGTGTACAATTGCAGATGCCGCTGTATAACCAGATGATTCTTACCGCCATCGATATCACCAAGATTGCCGATAAACTCAACCAACTCTCTTATGAGAAGGCGCGTGAAGACCTCATCGTGCAGACTGCCAAGATGTATTACATGGCGCAGAACACATCTGAGCAGATTCGTCTGACGGATGACAATATCAAGCGACTGGTAGAACTCAGAAACATCACCCAGGCTTTCTATGATAACCAGATGAGTCTGGAGGTAGATCTGAAGCGAGTGAATCTCAATATCGAGAACCTCACCGTGCAGCGCGATAACGCCATCGCCATGCTCGAACAGCAGTATACCATGCTCAAGTATGTGATAGATTATCCTGCCGAGAAGGAGATGAAGGTGACAGCCGTAGATCCGGGAAAGATTGAGATGGTGAAGGCTGACGGACTGGATACGGGACTCTACGAACTCCAGTTGCTGGAACAGAAGAAATTGCTCACCCAGAAGCAGACCAAACTTGCCAAGGACGGCTATCTGCCATCGCTCTCGCTGACCGGAAACCTGATGTATTCTGCCTTTACCGATAGGATAGATCACTGGATTCATTCGGGCGAGTCAAACCACTGGTATGGTTCCAATGGTCTGGGCATTCAACTGAGAGTGCCTGTATTCGATGGTTTTGAAAAGCGTTCTAAAATCAGAAAGGCGAAGATAGAGGAGGAGAATGCACGCATCGGTTACGAGGACGCCCTGAAGGGACTGCAGGCAAACTATATGAATGCGGTGAGCGAGGTGAACAACAGTCAGCGCAACTACAAGAAGCAGTTTGATAATTATACCATGGCGCAGGATGTTTACAACGTAACAGCCGACCAGTATAAGGAGGGTGTGGCTTCGATGACAGCGGTGCTGCAGGACGAGATGCGTATGAGCGAGGCAATGAACAATTATCTCACAGCCTACTATCGCTATAAAGTTGCCAATCTCTCGCTGCTCAAGTTGACTGGACAGCTCAACCAGATTTCGGTTGCTAAATAACGGAGAAGAATAAATCATTAAGAAATAAAATATAAACAGGAAAACGGGATGTAAAAAACTTTACTTCATATTCCCTGATTCCAAATTACAATAAAACTATGGAACAGAACGAAAATAAAAATGTAGAAACAGCAGAGGCTACACAGGTATCTCACGAAGAAACCAGGAAGAAACTGAAGAAGCAGCGCGTAAGACAGATTATCGCCAGCCTGATAGGTGTTGCTATCCTGGCTTTCGGACTCTGGAAAATCGTATGCCTCTTCCTCGATTATAACTCTAACGAAACGAGCAATGATGCTCAGATAGAACAATATATCTCACCGGTTAATCTCCGTGCATCCGGCTATATCGCCAAGGTATGCTTCAGAGAACATCAGGAAGTACACAAGGGAGATACCCTCCTTGTGCTCGACGACCGGGAGTATCGTATCCGTCTGATGGAGGCTGAAGCAGCCCTCAAGGATGCCAAGGCAGGAGCCAATGTCATCAACGCTACAGAGCAGACCACCGAGACATCCGCTTCTATCTATCAGGCATCTATCGATGAAATAAATGTACGACTTGCCAAACTTGCCAAGGACTGCGAACGCTATCGCAACCTGGTAGAAAAAAAGGCGGCTACTCCTATCCAGCTCGAACAGTTGGAGGTAGAATATGCAGCCACCAGAAAGAAACTCGAAGGGGTAAAGAAGCAGCAGGCTGCTGCCTATAAGGGAGTAAACGAGGTAACTACCCGCAAGCAGAATGTGGCTGCCTCCATCGAGCGTGCCGAGGCTGCCGTAGAGATGGCAAAGCTGAATCTCTCTTACTGTGTGGTTGTGGCTCCTTGTGACGGCAAACTGGGTCGCCGCTCTATCGAGGAGGGACAGATGGTGAATGCAGGAACCACCATTACCTACATCATTCCAACAAACAACAAATGGGTGATTGCCAACTATAAGGAAACCCAGATAGAGAATCTCTATGTAGGACAGAAGGTGCGTATGACCGTAGATGCCATCAGTAACAAGGAGTTTGAGGGTACGGTGACCGCCATTTCTGGTGCTACCGGTTCGAAATATTCGCTGGTACCTACAGACAATTCGGCTGGCAACTTTGTCAAGATTCAGCAGCGTGTGCCTGTAAGAATCGATTTCAACAACCTCAGCAAAGAGGATAATGAGCATCTTGCTGCCGGCATGATGGTGGTTGTCAAGGCTGAGAGAAAGTAAAAAACAGCTAGATGGAAATGAAGTAATATATGGAAGAAGAATATAAGAATTATCCGTTTTATGATTGGGTGCCCAAACCGCTCGGAATCATCTTCATGATCATCCTCTTCGTGCCGATGATTACGATGAGTGGCGTCTATTCTGCCAACAGCGGCGAGATGATGAGCGGGCTCGGCATCCAGTCGGAATACATCGCCTTTGCGGGCTTCTGCACCTCGATAGGAATGGCGGCTTTCTCGCCGTTCTTCTATGAACTGGTGTGCATCCGTAGAGAGAAGATGATGTGTATCGTGGGCTTCTCCATTCTCTTTATCCTCAGTTTCGTGTGTGCCCAGACAGACTCGCTGTTCATACTCGGACTGTGCAGTCTGCTGATGGGTTTTGTCCGTCAGACGCTGCTGATGGCGCATCTCTTCGTGCTCATCAGATATGGTTTCGGAATAGAGGCTACGAGGAATATCACTCCGGGATGCGAGCCTACTACCGAGGAAGCATGGGATGCGGTAGATTCGGAGAAGATGGTTTCGCAGCCGGTCATCTATCTCTTCTTCATGATTATCGGACAGTTGGGAACCTGGCTAACGGCATGGCTTGCCTATGCCTATGAGTGGCAGTATGTTTATCATTTCATGATGGCATTCATGCTGGCGGGCATCATCATCGTGTTCTTCACCATGCCTTATCATAAGTATCCGATGCCTAAGTTCCCGATAACGATGTCGAAGTTTGGCAATGTTACGGTGTTCAGTATCATGCTCTGTTCGTTTGCTTACGTCATGGTTTTCGGTAAGACACTCGACTGGTTTGATGATCCTACCATCCGTTTCTCTTCGGTGGTCTGTCTTATCTTTACCGCTCTGTTCATCTATCTGGAGAAGACGAGGCGTTCACCTTATTTCATCATGGAGGTGTTCCAGCTCAGGGTCATCAACTACGGCATCCTGCTCTTCTTCCTGCTGATGGTCTGCAATTCGAGTGCCATGTTTGTCAACGTGTTCACCAATGTGAGCATGAAGATAGATAACTGGCAGAACGCCACGCTAGGCAACTGGGTGATGGTGGGCTACACCGTGGGACTGATATTCGCCGTCATTGCCCGAGCCAAGAATGTTCACCTGAAGTGGATGTACTGTCTGGGTTTTCTCTTTATCGGAGCCTATGCGCTGTACATGTATTTCGAGGTACAGAACGACGGCATGTATGAACGTATGAAATGGCCTATCATCATCCGTTCTACGGGAATGATGCTGCTCTATTCGCTCATCTCCACGATAGCCAACCAGCGCATGCCTTACCGCTTCATGTCAACCTGGGTTTGCATCATGCTTACCGTTCGTATGGTCATTGCCCCTTGCATCGGCTCTGCGCTCTATACCAATGTGCTTCAGCACAGACAGCAGTATTATGTAACCCGCTTTGCTCAGGATTACGACCGCACGAACATCGAGACGGCGAAGACTTACGACCAGACGGTGAGAGGCATGCAATATCAGGGCAAGAGTGTAACCGAGGCACAGAACATGGCTGCCATGAGTACGAAGGGAAAGGTACAGGTACAGGCCACGCTGGTGAGCATCAAGGAGATGGCAGGCTGGACCTTCTACGGCTGTCTGCTGTGTGCCGGACTGATGCTCGTTCTCCCTTGGCGCAAGCGCAATATCGGGGAACTGACGCGTGAGTATCTGCTGAAGAATGTAGATGTGAAATCCCTGGGAAGAAGGTAGTGGAGTGCTAAAATATCATAAAAGATACAGGCTGCTCATCTGATGAATGGATATTTTTGTTATCTTCGCAGTTAAATCTGAAGATAACAGATCCATATTCATCATGAAAATAACAGATAATATCATCATATATGAGGCTCATGAGTTTCCTCAGCTGTTGATGCAGCCTTTCTACTCCGACTATGTCGGAATCGTAATCTGTCATCAGGGGATGTTCCGTTTCTGTGTAGACGGAACATCCTTTGTTGCATCTGAGGGTGAGACCGTTTTCCTCTCCAAAGGAGTGATGTTTCATGTGCAGGAAACGGGCAAGAACCTCAAATATACCCTTCTTTTTTACCGTGCTGAACAGATTCGTCACATGTTGGGTAATACCGTGGTTACCATGCGTCTTTATGCTACGATTTATCCCAAATCCTGCCATGTCAGGACGACGGGCTATGAGGATATGCTTACTTCTTATGCCCTGATGCTGAGGAAACTGGAGCTGGAAAAAGAGAAGAGTGGTGAACTGGATGCATATTGTGTGCATGAGCAGAAACTGTTACTGATGGCTGTTACGTATCGTTTGTGCAGCATCTTCTCGGCATCGTTCAAGGCTGCCGGCAAGGAGATGGAGCGGAAGATAGCCATCTTTGAGTCGCTGGTGCTGCTGATAGAGAAGAACTATATGCGTGAGCGCAGTGTGGCTTTCTATGCAGACGAACTCTGTCTTACACCGAAATATCTGTCGGTACTGGTCAAGTCGGTTTGCGGTCAGACGGTCCAGCAGTTGCTTTTCAAGGCGATGATCCGTCGCAGTATCTACCTGATGAAGAACACCACGAAGACGATACAGCAGATAGCCAATGAACTCAGTTTTCCCAATGCTTCAGCCTTCGGAACCTTCTTCAAGAAACATACCGGTCTGTCGCCTAAGCATTACCGTAATTGGGAAGAGGGAATGAACCGAGATTTCATCCTATATCTATAAAATAAAAAAGGGACAGAGGATTTGTTCTGTCCCCTGTCCCGAAACTGTGATATAACTAAAACAACTGAGCGAAAGCTTCGGCTGTCTTTCCTGTATAGGTCTTCATCTCTGTAACCGGCTTGTAACTGAAATCCTTGAAGGCAAGGAGCTGTGTGGCAACAAACTGGTGGTCGTCAGAGATGCAAGCCTGTAACTTCATATTACCCATGCTGATGGCTGAAACAGGGAATTTGCTGATTGCTGTTTCTACATCCTTAGGGGCTGCACTGAGGATGTTCTCAAGCTTTCTTCCATCCTCTACAGAATATTCTTTCTCTTTTATCTTAATCACACTGTTGGTAGGTTGATAGATGAGCTTGACAGTCAAACCCATGAAACCTTTCTTTACCTGTACATCCTGGAGTGCCAAAACATCAGCACCCATCTCTAAATGATTAATCTTTGCCATAATTTTATACTGTTATTTGCTTATTCTTAATTCTTGAAAAATAATATATATTGAACTGTTTTTTGTTTTGAATAGGGGTGTAACCAGTCTTATCGCAAATCTTAGGAAAGATGCGATAAACCTATATGAAATTTTAAAAAGAGAAAAGAATAAGCACTAACAGAGCAGACGTCGCAGGCAAATGACATAATACTTGCAGGCGACATCAAAGTGGATTGGGGCAGTTTCCTGTCGGAAAGGCTCTATGCCACCTTCTATGGCTGATAAAAGGGATGATAAATAACGGATTCTATTTGTAAGCAATCTACTGGCAGTCTGACTGTTGTGCATGTTGCCACTTGGCAATAAGCGCTGCGGACGGCTGCTACAGATGCGGTAAGCAAGCTGTGAGGCGTTTTCAAGCTGTGCCTCAGGCTGGCTCTTGTCATACTCAACCTTCGCCAAACCATCTTTCTTATGGCTTGCATCTTCGGTATAAGAATCCTCGGGAGTAAAAGAAATAGGGGCAGCAGATACCTCTCCATAGCCTGAGAAGACCATGGACACCAGAAAAAGGATGTATAGTATCAACTGCCTCATATTAAATATATTATGGTGTCAGGATGAACTCCCGACACCAGGGATGATTAATAGCTTCTTGCGATGATGACACGGGCTACAGCTGGCTTGCCGCTTACCATATCTACACCTGGAGTCTGCTCGTAAGCGAAAGGCACGCAGCGGATGGTAGCCTGAGTCTCTTCCTTAATCTTAGCCTCGGTCTCGGCTGTACCGTCCCAATGGCAGAGGAAGAAACCACCGTCCTTCACACGCTTCTTGAACTCCTCGTAGTTATCGCACTCATAAACGTGAGCATCACGGTAAGCACGAGCCTTCTCGAAGATATTCTTCTGGATGTCTTCCAGCATATTCTTTACGCGCTCAACGATACCGTCGAAGCTTACGTTCTCCTTCTCCAAGGTATCACGGCGCATAATCTCGATGGTGTTGTTCTCCAAGTCACGGCCACCCATAGCCAGACGAACAGGAACACCCTTCAACTCATAGTCAGCGAACTTAAAGCCAGGACGCTTGGCAGGGTTGTCATCATACTTCACGGTGATGCCCAACTCGCGGAACTGGTCGATGACAGGCTGCAACTTAGCAGTAATCTGAGCCAACTGCTCATCGCCCTTGTTGATAGGAACGATAACCACCTGAATAGGAGCCAGCTTTGGAGGCAATACGAGACCGTTATCATCGCTGTGAACCATGATGAGGGCACCCATCAGTCGGGTAGAAACACCCCATGAAGTAGCCCATACGTACTCAGGCTTGTTCTCCTTGTTCAAGTAGGTAACATCGAAACTCTTGGCGAAGTTCTGACCCAGGAAGTGAGAAGTACCACTCTGGAGAGCCTTGCCATCCTGCATCATTGCCTCGATGGTATAAGTGTTGAGAGCACCTGCGAAACGCTCAGTCTCACTCTTTACACCCTGCAATACAGGAACACCCATGTAGTTTTCAGCAAACTCAGCGTAAACCTTGAGCATCTCCTGAGCCTTTGCCTCAGCCTCTTCCTTAGTGGCATGAGCGGTATGACCCTCCTGCCAGAGGAACTCAGAAGTACGGAGGAACGGACGGGTACGCATCTCCCAACGCATTACGTTACACCACTGGTTGCAGAGGATAGGGAGATCACGCCATGAATGGATCCAGTTCTTATAGGTGTTCCAGATGATGGTCTCAGAAGTAGGACGGATGATGAGCTCCTCATCGAGCTTTGCGTTAGGATCAACCTCAACCTCTTTGCCATCCTCTGTAGAACGGAGGCGGTAGTGGGTAACTACGGCACACTCCTTGGCGAAACCTGCCACGTGCTCAGCCTCACGAGAGAAGAAACTCTTCGGGATGAGGAGAGGGAAGTATGCGTTCTGTACACCTGTCTGCTTAAACATCTTGTCGAGCTGTTGCTGCATCTTCTCCCAGATAGCGTAACCGTATGGTTTGATAATCATACAACCACGAACTGGTGACAACTCAGCGAGATCAGCCTTTACTACCAAATCATTGTACCACTGACTGTAGTTGTCAGCGCGCTTGGTTAAATTCTTGAGTTCTTTAGCCATATTGCTTTATTCTATTTATTTTGTTTTTTATTTCTTCTGTTATATATATATTAAGGTATAAACTTGAGCCTTCATCATCTGCTGACGGCAGTTCATCTGTCTGCAGGTGTCTGAAATCCGACTTTTAGGGATTTTCCACCCCAAAATAGGTGATTTCCTAGCTCTATTTCGACAAATACCCTTAAATTTGCATGCAAAAATACAAAAAAATATTAGAAAACTCTCCATTATGGAGAAAAAAGAGTTATCTTTGCAATTAAATAACATAAATATAGGAGATTTTAAAATGAAAAAGACTAATTTTGCAGTTGCAGGCCTCTCTTTGTGCTTGCTTTTTTCAAGTTGTGGAACCAATCAGAAGACAGGTACAGCTGTAGGTGCCGGTTCTGGTGCAGCTCTGGGTGCTCTCGTAGGTGGATTGCTCAACAATAGCCATCGTGGTACCGGTGCTCTCGTAGGTGCAGCTATCGGTGCAGCTGTTGGTGGCGGTGCTGGTAACCTCATAGGAAAACACATGGATAAGGTAAAGGCTGAGGCTGAACAGGTGAAGAATGCACAGGTTGAGACTGTAACAGATGCCAATGGCTTGTCTGCCGTTAAGGTAACATTTGCTTCTGGTATCCTCTTCCCAACTAATGGTTCTACTCTCAGCAGTAGCGCAAAGACTGATTTGGCTCAGTTTGCCGGTGTATTGAAGAACAATACCGACTGCGAGGTTTCTATCCAGGGTTATACCGATGCTACAGGTAATGATGGTATCAACTTGCCATTGAGCCAGAAGCGTGCTGAGGCAGTTTACAACTATCTCGCTTCTTGCGGTGTTACAAGCCGTCAGGTAAAGAATGTTCAGGGTTTGGGTTCTGCTAACCCTGTTGTTAATACTACTGCTGCTTGTGCCCAAAACCGTCGTGTAGAGGTTTACATGTATGCTAGCCAGGCTATGGTTAACGCAGCCAACAACGGTACATTGAAGTAATAACTTTCATGCTCCCGGAAGGGAAAAACTAAATAGATGATTTTGAAGAAAATCAAGAATATAGTAAAATGGGTGGTGGTGCTGTTTTTCAGTACCACCATTCTTGCTGTAGTGGCATATAGGTTCATTCCTGTGTATGTCACTCCTCTGATGTTTATCCGATGCTTCCAGCAAGTAGCTGATGGAGAGAGTATTACCCTGCATCATCATTGGATTTCGATGGATAAGATCTCGCCTCATATGCCAGTGGCGGTAATGGCGAGCGAAGATGCGAGATTCCTGAAGCATCACGGTTTCGACTTCAATGCCATCGAGAGTGCGGCGAAGAATAATGCACGTGGCGGAAAGGTGCATGGAGCCAGTACCATCAGTCAGCAGACTGCTAAGAATGTCTTCCTGTGGCCTGGCCGTTCATGGACCCGCAAGGGATTTGAAGTCTACTTTACCTTCCTCATCGAAATGATGTGGAGCAAGCAGCGCATCATGGAGGTTTATCTCAACAGCATTGAGATGGGACCGGGTATCTATGGTGTGGATGCGGTTGCAGAATATCATTTCGACAAGAAAGCGAAAGATCTGTTTCGTGGCGAGTGTGCGCTGATAGCAGCTACACTTCCTAATCCGCGCAAATTCAGTTCGCTGCATCCTAGCGCTTATATGAAGAAGCGCCAGCGACAGATAGAACATCAGATGAGATTTATCCCTACCTTCCCTCGTGAGGGCGAAGATTTCGACCCGGGCACGGCTGTGGGAGGATATAGGGTGAAGTGAAGAATGAAGAGTGAAAAATCTGGTAAATATTGATTAATGGATTTACTGAACGACTTGAACGAAGCGCAGCGTGCTGCGGTAGAATATATTGACGGACCTTCGCTGGTGATAGCCGGTGCAGGTTCGGGTAAAACGCGTGTGCTTACTTATAAGATAGCTTATCTCCTGAGCCAGGGCATGAAACCCTGGAGCATCATGGCGCTCACCTTTACCAATAAGGCGGCAAGGGAGATGAAGGAACGTATCGGAAAACTGGTGGGAAATGATCTCGCCCAGCATCTCTATATGGGTACCTTCCACAGCATCTTCTCCCGAATCCTGAGAGCGGAGGCTGAGCATATCGGCTTCAACAACAATTTTACCATTTATGACGAAAGTGACTCGCGCTCGCTGATCAAGGCGATAGTGAAGGAGATGGGGCTGGATGATAAGAAGTATAAGCCTGCTGCCGTTCATGCCAAGATTTCGATGGCGAAGAACAACCTGATGAGTGCTGCGGCTTATGACAGCGATGCGGCTATCTTCGAGCAGAACAAGCGTGCGCAGATGCCTGAGGTTGGTAAGATTTTCGTGGCTTACGTGCAGCGCTGCAAGCAGGCCAATGCCATGGATTTCGATGATTTGCTGACGCTTACCTATCAGCTCTTCAGGGAACATGAGGATATTCGCCACAAATATGCCGCCCGCTTCGATTATGTCCTGGTGGATGAGTATCAGGATACCAATCACGTTCAGATGTCTATCGTCATGCAACTCTGTCAGGAGAAGCAGCGTGTTTGTGCCGTGGGTGATGACTCGCAGAGTATCTATAGTTTCCGTGGTGCCAATATCGATAATATTCTCAACTATCAGCGCCAGTTTCAGGGCACGCGTCTCTTCAAACTGGAACAGAACTACCGCTCTACCCAGACCATCGTTGAGGCGGCTAACAGTCTGATCAAGCATAACCGCAACCAGATTCCTAAGGATGTGTTCAGCGAGAATGCGAAGGGCGAGAAGATTCAGTATAAGCCTGCTTACAGCGACAAGGAAGAGGCGGCGATTGTGGCGAAGGACGTGAAGCGTATCCGGCGCGAGGATGGATGCCAATATAGTGATTTTGCCATTCTCTACCGTACCAATGCCCAGAGCCGCAGCTTCGAGGAGGAGTTCAGAAAGCAGGGTATTCCTTATCGCATTTATGGCGGACTGAGTTTCTACCAGCGCAAGGAAATCAAGGATATTATTGCTTATTTCCGTCTGGTGGCGAATCCGGATGATGAAGAGGCTATCAAGCGTATTATCAACTATCCGGCACGTGGAATCGGTGCTACTACGGTGCTGAAGATTGCTGACTGTGCCCATCAGAACCAGGTGAGTTTCTGGGAGGTAATCGGTGCCCCTGAGCGGTATGGACTGGCGGTTACCAAGGGTACGATGAACAAGCTGGAAACTTTCAGATTGCTAATTTCTTCGTTTATCGAACGGGCTCAAACTACGGATGTCTATGAATTGGGTGATGCCATTATCAAGGAGAGTGGCATCAGTCAGGATATCATGTCGGGCAAGGATGCCGATGATCTGGCACGTCAGGAGAACTTGGAGGAATTCTTGAGCGGTATGTCGGCTTTTGTGGAGGAACGCCGTGAAGAGGGTAGGTTTGATGAACTCTTCCTGCAGGATTATCTGCAGGATGTGGCTCTGCTTACCGATGCTGACAGCGATGGTGATAAGGATGAACCTCGTGTTTCTCTGATGACGGTTCATGCTGCCAAGGGTCTGGAGTTTCCTACGGTATTCGTGGTTGGTTTGGAAGAGAATATCTTCCCAAGTCCGCTTTCTGCTGCTTCGCTCAGAGAACTGGAGGAGGAACGGAGATTGCTTTACGTTGCCATTACTCGAGCTGAGAAACATTGTATCCTGACGAACGCCAAGAACCGCTGGCGATATGGCAAGATGGAGTTTGATAATCCGAGTCGGTTTATCGATGAGATTGACGGCAAGTTGATTGATAGCCTGGATGAGGCTGGTGGAAGCTTGTTTGGCTCCAGAGCTGATTCGATGTCTGACCAGCCGGAGTGGGCGAGAGCGCAACGTTCTCGCAGACCGTGGGAGGATGCTGAGCAGCCTAGATACAGTAGCAGGTATCAGAATTCCAAACCGGTAGCATCGCAGTTTGTAGCAGATCCTAAGCCTTCTCTCTTTGATGATGAACCGGAGACTTCACATACTTCCGGACGCTCATCTCTCTCTGAAGGTAATTTCAAGTCTGTTAGAGCGCTGAATGCAGCTAAACGTTACATGGAGACGCATTCTTCTCATCCTGCTTCTCGCAGTACAGGATCTTCTGCAGCATCAGTTTCTTCTTCTGCAGCTTCATCTGCTGGCAGTTCTTCTTGTGGTTTGCAGGAGGGAATGAAGATTGAACATCAGCGTTTTGGACGGGGAACGGTGTTGAAGATTGAAGGTACTGGTGAGAATACGAAGGCTACGGTTGAGTTCGTTCATTCTGGCACCAAACAGCTTCTGCTGAAATATGCCAAGTTTACGGTAGTAGATTAAGTTCTGTAGTCTGATGTTTATATTTAAAGGTTTATCCTGTTTTGAAGTTCTCTCTTACAGGTAGAATCTTATAATATAGATAAAGAGTTATAAAAATAGATTGGGCAAGGTCATCTCTGGTCTTGCCCTTTTTGTTTCTATATACTATAAATTGAAAAAGCGTCCCCGCAGTAGCCTCACGGTTACTACGGGGACTTATATTACTAACATCTAACTTTAGCATTTTTGTTTAAACTTAAAAACGAATTCTTTATGAGAGTAATATCTTGATTATTTTTATTTTATTGCTTTTTGTCTGTTTAATATTTAATACTTTTAATTTACAATGCAAAGATATAAAAAAAATGGGTAAACTCCAAATTAATTTTGTTTTATTTTGTGTTAAATGGCTTTTATCGTACTTATGCGGCGTTTTTAAAGGATTAACTGGCAAAGTTAAAAGGGTGTATCATAAACATTCAAATGCTTTATGATACACCCTCTTTCTCAGGATTCTGAATTTTTTTTCGTGTTTATAACGCTTCGTCTTCAGGACGTGGCATCTGTGTCTGGGGCTTCTGTTTCTTGCCTGACTTCATGAATAGTTTCTTCTTCTTGAGCCATGCAGCCTTGCGTATTTCGTATTCTTCGCGATGACGCTCCAAAAAATTATCTGCCATGTTTCGTTTCCTTTTTTACTTTGCGTTATGAATGCTTATTCTTTTTCTTTAAACTTACTGTAAATCACCTTTATCTGTATAGGACTTGTCTCCTTGCCGTTGCTGTCGGTGGTTATTACACCTCTTTTCAGTCGGGTAGAAGCGAGTGACATATCGTGATTAATCTTGGAGATGACGGTAGTATGTCCCTGTGCGGTTGTGATGATGTTTACAGGAACCAGTACTACTTTATTCCAGTTTTCTCCCTTGCCCTTGTTCTTATACATGGCAGAAACCAGGTTGGCGATATTCTGGAATGTATAGGCATTCTTATAAGTACCTGTACTGCTGTAGCTTGTGGTATAAGAAGTACGGCTATCTGCCAACTTGCTCTTTTCGAAGAACGACTGCAAACTGTCTTTCTGAACCATCAGGATGGTGCTTGGTGTAGCAAAGTTGTATGGGTTGTCTTCGTTTTCATTGTTGAGTCGTGGAAAAGAGATGGATGCTGTGTTGAGCGTATCCTTCTCATGTCCCTTCATGATATCTTCGATAGGGAGGGTAACCTCGGTGAAGATACCTGCTGGCGACTTGAGGTAAGTACAGTTCTGCTGACTTGCCAACTCCTCCAAGTTCGTGGTATCGTTCTCAATCTTGTTGAGCTGCAATACCTCTTCTGTACCATCGAAACGGTTGTATCCGATGCCTACAGCTATACTGTCTGTAACGCCGTCCTTTGCCTTGATGGTCTTGTGGCGGGTCCAGTAGAAGATAAGCTCTGTATTCCAGATCTTAGCCATGTTACCCGTACCGCCTACATTCTTGATGAAGAAGCCAGGGCAGACGTTGTGCAGGAACTTGTAGTTGGTCTTGAAGTACTCAGGATGTTCTGCGTATGTTTGCATGATGTAAGAACCATAGTTCTTGTATGTCTTACCATCTTTCTCATACTTCTTATTCAAGTAAATCTTGAAGTTCTTGACATCTGATGTATTGCTCAAGTTGTAATTACTGCTCCAATGCTGGTTGTTTTCGCTTACCCAGCCTTCCTTGAAGACATCATAATCAGAGTAATACTCCTTATCTTCTGCCATCGGCTTTGTCATCTCATAGGCTGTCACCTTCATTGGGGCGATAGTATCGCCGTAGCTGGCATTGTATGAAACCAGGAGGTAGCATGAGTCTGCTTCGATAGAACCTTTGTTTGCCTGCTTGATGTAATCGAGTGTATCTATAGAGAAAGTAGGCAATACGCTCAACTGGGTCATGTAGTCACCCTTTACATAGTTGCCGGTTTCCGGGTCTTTCATCTTACCGATGAGACCGCTGTTGTTGCGGCTCAATACGGCACCTGAAACCATAGACTTTGTAGCTACAGGAAATACTGCGCTAGTGATGTTGATGTTGTCAATATCGTTAGTGATGCTACCACCGATTCCCTCGGTGGTGTCATCACATGCAGCGAAAGTAAGCGCTGCTATTACTAATACTGTTAAGAGTCTTAAAATTTTCATTATCCTTGTATGTATGTGTCTCTGTTGTCGGAATTTTATTCTGCGTCAGGACAAACCTTGTTGATGAAGTCTGCGTATGGCTCCTGGATATCTTCTCCCGGATAAGCCAGTACAGGCTTGTTCTTCTCCTTCGCATAATCAAAGAGAATCTGGTTAGCTTCTTCTTCACCTTCTACCACACCGTCGCTATAGTCGATGGCAAGTTTGCCGAGCTCAATGAAGTTGAAGTCGTCCTGATAGCTGTCGAGCAGTTCTGACTTGGCATCGCGGAAGGCAACGCAACGTTTGAAGTTGGTACCCAGTTCACCCTTGAGTTCGTTGGTATAGAGAGCGGTAATCACCTTTGATTCTGCAAATGAAGGCTCTTCGCTGTAGGCTGTCTTTACATAGAATGGTACTACTGCGCTAGCCCAACCCTGGCAGACGATTACATCAGGCTGCCAGCGGAGCTTCTTTACGGTTTCCAATACGCCACGTGCAAAGAAGATAGCTCTTTCTCCGTTGTCGGCATATTCCTTTCCGTTTTCATCGGTGCCCATCTGGCGGCTCTTGAAATAGTCGTCATTATCGATGAAATAAATCTGCTGTCGTGTTGTTGGTATAGATGCAACCTTGATGATCAGCGGATGGTCTGTATCATCTATGATAAGGTTCATACCAGACAGGCGAATGACCTCGTGCAATTGTCCGCGACGCTCGTTGATGGTGCCCCACTTAGGCATGAAGGTGCGGATCTCAAAACCTGCTTCCTGCATCTTCTGAGGCAGTTCGCGTCCCATGATTGACATGTGAGACTCGGCTACGTATGGGTCGATCTCCTGATTGATAAATAATACTTTTTTTGCCATAAAAATTAATTTTATTCTTACGAATTACGTGCAAAGGTACAAAAAAAACTTCAAATAGGGGCATTTTTTTCTCCGAAATTCATTATTTTCGGCATTAATTCGCATATTTTTAGGTTTTTTCTTTCTCATTTGAGAAAAAAGTTGTTATTTTGCACCCGAAAACAGATTATGACGATGAAAGTATTCAATAAGATTGTTGACCTCCAGAACGAACTCTTCATGTGTCGTAAGGAGGGAAAGGAAATCGGCCTTGTGCCAACTATGGGTGCGCTGCATGAGGGTCACGCCTCTCTTGTTAAGCGCAGTGTGAAGGAAAATGGCGTGACTGTGGTTTCTGTGTTCCTGAATCCTACACAGTTTAATGATCAGGGTGACTTGGATCGCTATCCTCGTACCCTCGATGCTGACTGTAAGCTCTTGGAGGCTTGTGGTGCTGACTATGTGTTTGCACCATCGGTGAAGGAGATGTATCCTACACCAGATACACGCCACTTTGAGTTTCCACCTGTTTCTACCGTGATGGAGGGTGCCAAGCGCCCGGGTCATTTCAATGGTGTATGTCAGGTAGTGAGCCGTCTTTTCTATATCGTTCGACCAACTCGTGCTTATTTCGGTGAGAAGGATTGGCAGCAGATTGCTGTCATCAAGCAGCTCGTGAAGTACATCAACAGCGATGTGCAGATTGTGGAGTGCCCTATTGTCCGTGATGAGGACGGTTTGGCTAAGAGCAGCCGTAATACTTTGCTGGCTCCTGATGAGCGTGCCATTGCGCCAAACATCTATAAGGCCCTGAAGGAGAGTGTGGAGTATGCCAAGACTCATACCGTACAGGAAACTCATGATAAGGTGGTTGCCGACATCAATGCTGTAGAGGGTCTGGAGGTAGAGTATTTCCAGATTGTGGATGGCGACAGCCTGCAGGATGTTTCTTCATGGGAGGATAGTGCCTATGTGGTAGGGTGCATCACCGTTTATTGCGGTAAGACTCCTATCCGTCTCATCGACCATATCAAGTATAAGGGATAATTCCTCGATAGATATTCTTTATTAAGTTTAATCCGTAACAGATCAAGTAATAACAGAACAATGCAGATAGAAGTATTGAAGAGTAAGCTCCATTGTGTGACCGTAACTGAGGCTAACCTGAATTATATGGGTAGCATCACCATCGATGAGGACTTGATGGACGCTGCTAATCTGATAGCAGGCGAGAAGGTTCAGATTGTAGACAACAACAATGGTGAGCGCTTGGAGACCTATATTATCAAGGGTGAGCGTGGCAGCGGTTGTATCTGCCTGAACGGTGCTGCAGCCCGCAAAGTGCAGGTGGGCGATACCGTCATCATCATCGCTTATGCCCTGATGGACTTTGAGGAGGCTAAGACCTTCAAGCCAACCGTAGTATTCCCAAAAGAGGGAAACAGGGTTTAATATTCAATGGAAACAAAAGAAAGGGTGTGTCATGGACTTATGGCACACCCTTTCTTTTGTTATGGTGAGGACGAATCACATCGCTCTTGTTCACCACGTTGTCGCCATCCTTGGCGCTGATAGGGATAAATAAGGTGTAATTACTATATAATTTAAGGTGTAATTGCGATGGGTTAAGGATAGATCTCGATATGACTGCTGCCGGAGTTGCCATTCTTGATAATCCTTATCTGGGTGGTGATGCGCTCGCTCATCGTGTCGGTATGACTGATGACGCCCACCTTCTTGCCTTGCGAACTTTGCAGCATGGCGAGGGAGTCGATGACGGTGGCTAAGGTATCGGGGTCGAGGGTTCCGAAGCCTTCATCGATGAACAGGTTCTCGAAGGAGATGTTGCGGGAGGACAACGCCGACAGGCCCAAGGCTAGACCCAGACTCACGATGAAGGTTTCGCCACCTGATAGGGAGGTGGTGTCTCGGATATCGTCGGCACGGTCGTGGTCGATGACTCGGATGCCCAGCGAATGCTTTACCTGCTGCAGTTCGTAACGGCTGTTGAACTTTCTGATTTCCTGGTTGGCGTGCGCTATCAGGAAACTGAGCGTATAGCATTGGGCTATCTTGCGCAGCGTCTTTCCGTCTGCTCCGATGGCATCCGTAATGGCTGTCCAGTCATCCTTTTCCTGTGTTACGAGATTCAGAGCCTCAGCCTTGTCGCCCAACTGCTTCACGGCTTCCTGATGGTTCTGCATCCTGGCGTTGGCAGCAATCAGTTCGTTGCGCTGGCTTCTTTCCTGATACTCCTGCTGAATGGCTAGGAGAGCATCACGGGTTTGGGCAGGCTGATGTTCCAAATGCTGCTGATGTGCCTTTTCTGCGCTCTGGTAAAGGGCGGTAGTTGAAGCCACGGCTTTCTCCTTTTCGTCCTTTTCCCGTCGGATGGCATTCCAGTCTTCGGCAGAGTGAAGCATCTCCCGGATGGTATTTCGGTTGATAAGGCTTGGTTCGATACTTCTTTCCTCGATGCCTTCCTCCTCGGAGTCTTTTCCTTCGATGCTCTTTTCTTCAAACTGCTTGTTATATTCCTCAATCCAAAGGTCGAGTTCCTTTTCCTTCGCTTGCAGATTCTCTTTCATCGTTTTGTTCTGAGACAGCATGGTTTGATGCGAACCTTTACTGTTGGCGAGTTCAGCCTTCAGTTTGTTGATATTCTCGTTCTGGTTATCTGCTGCTTTCGTTGCCTCATCCTTTGCTGCTGTCAGTCTTTGTTCAGCCGCATCTGGTTCTTCTCCATTCAGAATCTGCTTATATTTCTCCTGCCATTCCTCCATTTCCTTCTTGGCGCTATTCCATGTCTGAAGGGCTTTCTCGTAAGCCTCCTTCTTACTCTTTTGCTGCGAGGTGAGGTTGATGGTAAGTGCTTTCTGCTCAGCCAGTTTTGTGGTGCAGGTTGAAGTATTTTCCTGGACTTTATTCAGCATTGTTGAAGCCTTGCTTTCATACGCAGCTTCATCCTTTACAGCCTTATCCTTGAGTTGGGTCAGCCGTTCTATCTCTTTCTGAATCTTGTTAAAGAGGCTCAGTTTGCTGCTCGCATCTTTCGCCTTGTTTTCATAGATAGGCAAGAGCGATTTCAGTTCTGCCTCTGCTTTCGGAATCTTTGGATACTGGGCGATGAGCGCCTTCCAATCCTCTTCGTAAGTTGCTATTTCTCCCAAGAGCTTTTCCTGTTGTTTCTGGAGCGTCTGTACTTCGCCGTCGTTCTGTTTTCTCTCGCCGGAAAGGTTCTTCTCCTCTTTCTGCTGCAGTTTCAGCAGATCCTCCTTGGCTTTCAGAAGTTGAGAGAGTTCTGTAGTGGCTTCCTCAAACTGTCTGTTGTCGGTATGATAAGGATGGGTCGTGCTGCCGCAGAGCGGACAAGGCTTGCCTTCGGTCAGGTTGGCACGATGAATCTCCCATTTCTCACTCACCATGAGGGTATAGGCATTTCTCAGCGTCAGGGTCTCTTGGGTCAGAGCCTCGATGGTCAACTTGCCCAGGGCTTCATCTATCTCTGCGTTTCTCTTGCCCAAGACCTGGATTCGCTCCTCATTCTTCTGCTTTTCTGTTGTGGCAGCATCGAGATGAGCCACAACCTTGATGGCTTGCTGGACATCCTGTAGTTTCCTGTCGGCTACAGTCTTGCTGTTCTGCAGTTCCTCTATGTTCTGTCCGACAGTCTTATTTCTTTCCGTCTCCCAAGCCTGTTCAGCGGCTTGCGTCGCTTCGTGCAGAACCTGTTTCTGCTTGGCAATCTCTTCCTGTGTCGCTTTGAGAGCAAGGTTCGCTTTCTCCGTTTCAGCTTCCCATTTTTGGATGTTTCGGGCGTTTTCCTCCACATCTCTTTGGGCAGTTAGATTCTCTTTCTGTGCCAACTCCAATGCCTCTTTCTTTTCTTTCAGATTCGGCATCGCCGCTTCCATTTTTGTTTTCAGCGCCCTTGCTTCAGCGATGACCGGCAGCGCCTTTTCCAGCTGTTCCTGTGCCTTGCCGACTGCTTCCTTCAGACTGGCGAGAGTTTTCTCGCTTTCGTCGATGGCAGACTCTTGACTTTTGATGTTTCCTTCCGCTTTCAGAATGTTTTCTTCCTGTTCGTGGATGCTTTGCGTCTGTCGCTCTACTTCCTGCAGTAGGTTGACGGCTGGCTGTACTTCATCGTGCAACTGCAGACGGAAAATCTGGGCTTGCATCTCTTTAATGGCATCTATTGCTTGCTCCATATCAGTCTGGTAGATAGTGATTTGCTTGTTTTGCTTATCGTTTTCCTCAAACCATTGCAGGTCTTTCGAAATGGCTTGCAACTGGCTGTCGAGTTCCTTCTCAGCCTTTTCCAAGCGGTCGATTTCCTCCTTCAGTTGGGCGAGTTCTTCATCGTTCAGCAGGTTCTGTTTTACGGCTTCCACCGATGCTGCCATCTGGTTGTAGGCATCCGTCGCCTGGTCTTTCGCCTTCTTGATTTCAGTAGCGATGTTCGTATAAGTTTCCTCGCATCCGATGAGTTTTTCCAGGAGTTCGTACCGTTCGTTTTCCTTTGCTGTCAGGAAGTTGGCAAACGAGCCTTGGGCGATGAGTACGGTACGGAGAAACTGGTCGTAGTCGAGTCCGATGATGTTCGGCAGCTCGTTCCAGTCGGCAGTTTCCTCTGTTATCTCTTCTCCGTTTCTCGTGATTTTATAGAGCGCAGTCTTGGCGTTCTCGTAGCGCACTCTCTGGAATCTGACGTGCCATTCTGCGCGGTAGATGCTGCCGTTGTTGGCAAGGAAGGTGAGTTTGCTGTAGCCTTCCTTCTTGCCACGTGTCAGGATGTTTCTACTGTCGGTAGGTGCCAGACGGTTGTTTTCGCTGGCATCGGCAGCTCCGAAAATCTCGATGTTCTGGTTCTTGTCGCCTTTTTTCCTGGGGTAGCGAGGGGCGCGGTTGTAGAGGGCAAGGCAGATAGCATCGAGTAGGGTAGACTTGCCACTTCCCGTCGGACCTACGATGCTGAAGATGGTACTCTCGCCTAAGGCACCTTCTTCAAAGTTGATGACCTCGCCTCCCTGTTTGTCAAGCGAAGCGAGGTTGAGTATTTCGAGTTGTAGGAATTTCATAATGATGATGTCGTTAATAAATCGGATAACATTTTCTCCTGTCTTTCGTTCATCGGAGCGTTGTGTCTGATGGCGAAGGCTTCTTTCAGCGTGTCGAGCGGAGGACGGTTGATGATGTCTTCTATGCTGGTGATGTGCTGGGAACCCTGGATGGTGGAGAGGTCCAGTTGCGGGATGATGCGCTGGATTTTGCAGAGCACGGCATCCTTTTCGTTGACGAGTTTCTCCAGTTCCTTGATGTCATCGCTGGTCAGTTTCTCCTGTTTCACCTTCAGCATCAAGTAGTCGAAATGGTCGCTCAGTTCGCCGTCGGTTCTCTCCGAGAGTTCAGAATTGATGACCTTCTGCCATTTCTTGAAGGTCAGTTCTTCCTCATTTTCGGGCAGGATGCGGAGGGCGTGCTGAGGCTTGTATTCCAGGAAATCTACTTTCCATTCCTTGCTCTTGCCGGTTTCCTTTCCTTCCTCCTCTTCTCCGTGTTTTATGGTGATGAGGTCGATGCCGTGGGTGTAGTCTTTCTCGGCAAACGACATCGGGAGGATACTTCCCGTATATCTTGCCCAGTCGGTGTTCCAGATATGTTGCCGTTTGTGGATGTGTCCGCAAGTCATATAGTCGGGATGGTCGTTCCATCCTTCCAGGTCCACTTCCTCCTGTCCGCCGATGATGATTTTCTCGCTCGCATCCTTTTTGGCGATATCCGAACCCTTGGCGTACATGTGTGTCATCATGATGCACTTCCTGCCCGGGTATTTCTTTCGAGCCTCAGCCGTCAGTTCTCTCAGAAAGTCGTTGACTCCCTGCGAGTAGCTGGCGTTCTGCACCACATCGCTTCTTAGGAAAGGTACGGCGAGGATGATAACTTCTTCTCCTGCCTCGTTGGTTACGGGGATGATGAGGTCATCGAAGGAATAGATCCAATGTCCGCCGGTTTTATCATCGTCCTCGCTTTCTCCCTGCTTCCAGATTTTCCTTACGTTTCCTCTTATTTCCACATGGTATCGGGTGAGCAGCGGACGGGGAGCCTCCAGTCGGCTGGCGGAATCGTGGTTGCCGGCGGTAATGATGACCTGCATGTTCGGGCACAGTTGGGTAGCATCGGCAAGAAACTCGTAATAAACGGTCTGTGCCGCTGCCGATGGATTTCCGTTATCAAAGATGTCTCCTGCGATGAGGAGAGCATCGGGCTTTTGTTCAGCGATTTGTTCCAGGAGCCATTTTAGGAAATGCTTGTGTTCCGGCAGACGGTCGTTGCCGTGAAACAGGTTGCCCAGATGCCAGTCGCTGGTTGCTAATATCTTCATACTCATAAGAATGTCTAAGTCTTTTTCTTTGTCTTTGGTTTGCAATCCTTTGACCTTTGGTTTGCAATCTGACTACAAAGTTAACACAATTATTTGGGATACGCAAAGAAATAAGCTCAAAAAACGAAGAATTATGGCCGGAAAAGTAAAGATATTCAGGAAAAGTCTTGTTTTATATCTGATAAAGTTGTATCTTTGCAAGGTAGAAATCTTCGTTCACCGACGTTGAACCGCCATTCAGCGACGTTGAACCGCCGTTCATCGACGTTGAACGGACATTCAACGTCGGTGAACGGAGATTTCTCCTAGGATAAAATACTTTTCTTCCTAGGTTTGTGGTCTTTTCTTCTTAGGTATGATCATAAATACTGTAGGATGCAAAGACTGCTGCAATAAGGAGTGATAACCATCTTAATAAGAAAGGAAACTGATATGGCTAAGTACAAGTTGCAAGAGTTGAATGATTTGCGTGATGAAGGCAAGCGCAGAGTTTATCCCAAGATGGTGACCAACCGGACACTATCCCGAAAAGAGTTCGTCAAGATGATGCAGAACTACCATCGCGGTATTTCGGAAAGTACCACGGAGGCTGTATTGACCGATGTGGTTGATATGCTGACAGACATGCTCTCCATGGGGTACAACGTGAATCTGGAAGGTTTCGGCACCTTCTCCCTCTCCCTCGCTTTCGAGGATGAGAAGCCTAGGGAAATTCTGAATCCAGATGATAAGATGACGTATCGCAAGGTGGGAGTGAAGGACATCAACTTCAAGGCGTCCCCTGAGTTTATCAAGGATGTGAAGCGTGAAACCGACCGTGAACTAGAGCGTGATATGGGTGGTGTAAAGGTGATTCGCAAGCAGCTCTATTCCAGGGAAGAGCGCATCGCCCGTGCCCTGGAGGTGATAGAAGCCAATGGTTTCATCACCCTCTCTGATTATGCCTACATCAACAACCTGAGCCGCACCGCCGCCTCCCTGGAGCTGAAGGAAATCACCGCCGACCGAACTTTGCCAATAGATTCGATGGGCAGCGGAAGCCACAAGGTTTGGGTGAAGAGAAAGGAATAAATGCAAATATCTCTCAGAATATTTGTTAGTTTCAATTCTTTTTCGTATTTTTGCGGTGTAATTTAAATGGTAGTGTTATGACAACAGTAACAAGGGAACATCTTGAAGATGAGGTACTCAAGTCGATTCAGAAGAAAGCGGAGTCGATTATGCCGAAAGATGCCAAGGTTATTCTTTTCGGGTCAAGGGCCAGAAGGGATGCCAAGGCAGATTCCGACTGGGACATCCTTGTGCTTCTGAATAAGGATAAGATAGACGAGCAGGATCATGATAATTATACCTATCCTCTTTGGGAATTGGGTTGGCAAATTAATCAGATGATTCATCCGATAGTGTATTCGATGAAGGATTGGAACAGCAAAAAAGGCAGTCCTTTTTATAATAACGTGGAAGAGGAAGGGGTGATGCTATGCTAGAGAGTCAACAACGTAGAGATCTTGTACGCTACAGGATAGAAAAAGCTTATAAGAGTTTTGAAGAGGCTAAAGGTGTGGCAAAATTGAAGTTTTGGAATTTGACGGGAAATCGTTTGTATTATACTGTATTCCATATGGCTTCTGCATTGTTACTTGACAAGGGCTTTACTGCAAAGACTCATGCCGGTGTAATACATTTAGTTGGAGAGAAATTTATTGCAACAGGTTTGTTGGATCGAACTTATGGAAAGTTGTTCTCTCGTCTTTATGAGCTTCGGCAGTCTGGTGATTATGATGATACCTTTGATGCTACAGAAGAAGAGGTCTTGCCGTATTTTGAGAAAGTAGAGAATTTTATCAAAGATATGGAAGCGTTGATTACTCATAAGTAAAACATGGGTAAATATTTAAAATGATAGTGTTATGACGACAGATAGTCGATATTTTGCGCAAAAAGCGATTGATGCCGCAGATGCATTGTGGGATGAGGGCTTGATAGATGAAGAAACTATTGAGCAATGGAAGCATGAGCATATGAGAACGCCTTATTCTGAATAAGTGTAACGGATAGTATTAAAATAGATGTTTAATTTAAAGTCCAAATAATCATGGAGCAGATTACTATAGATTTTAAGAACGCTTTTGATTGTTCCAAGAAGGAAAAGTCGAAGGTTTGTCGCTCTGGCTATGTACGTCTGGTTCGTTTTATGGATGATAAGAAGCATACTAGGCCACAAGTGTATGAGGGCGATTTGTTGGAAGCTATTATGGATGTAAAGAGGGGCAATGTCAAGAACTTCGATACATTGGAGGATATGATGGACTATCTGGAGGCTTAGTCATGAGTATAAGATGCCTGCTTTAGAAATAAATCATCAACTATTTTATTGGGATTTGCAAGAAACTTTTCGATTTTCTTGCAAATCCCAATTCTTTTTCGTACTTTTGCAATCGTCTTGCTGTGGATGGCTGGCGATGAGTCGCTGGCTAGGTAAAAATCCATGGCTTGGCCTATTTTAATAAGAAAGACGTGTACTGACGTTTTCTTCTGAATTATAGGAATCTGGAAAATTCAAATAGACACTCAGAGGAAGATTGTGGTAGGCGTCTACGCATCGTGTATATACGCGAGGCATAGGTGTGCCCTTTTCTTAAATAAGAAGAGGGTGCTCCCTATGCTATCTATATATACAAGTTTGGCGTAGGGTCTATTGCTTCTCCTTGGTGTCTAAGGCATTTTCCAGAGCCTCTATAATCAAGGGTTATATAGAAGTAATATGATTCCTATGCCTTTCTTTTTATTATAGCCATTACAAACACAAACAATCTTCTCTGCTTAGGGAATCGGTGGAGCATATTTATAGGGCTAGGAGACACCGATATGGCAAAGAAAATAGATTTGCAAGCTTTGCGCCAGCAGATAAATGAGCTTCAGATTGATAAAGATTTGAAGCACGACTTGTTGGCTGCTATCAACGATAAGCAACGTTATGGACTTGTGTGGGAGGAGAGTTCCGAGGAAGCATGGGATGAAATGCAAGACAAACTTCCTGTTTTTGTTGAGGATGCCACCAAGCGTTTGGATTCTGCGCCAGAAGGTTCGCCTAATCATTTGTTGATAGAAGGTGATAACCTTAATGCTCTTGCTGCTCTTACTTATGCTTATGCAGGGAAGATTGATGTAATTTATATCGATCCTCCTTATAATACTGGTAATAAAGACTTTATCTACAATGACTCTTTTGTAGATAAAGAAGATGGCTATCGCCATTCTAAATGGTTGTCTTTTATGAATCGTCGATTGAAAATTGCCAAGAAGTTACTTTCTGAAAAGGGAGTGATTTTTATTTCTATTGATGATAATCAGCAGGCCGCTTTAAAGTTACTATGTGATGATATTTATGGCGAAAATAACTGTTTGGTTAATATGGTCTGGGATTTAGGAGCGGGAACTTCTGCAGGACATTTTACTAGAGCTCATGAATATGTACTTGTTTATGCACTGAATAAAAGTATTATTCCTAATTTCAGTGGAGGTGAAGGTGTAATAGATGATAGAGCTTTAAAAAAGAAGTCAGCAAAGAATGCTGAATTTAATTATCATTTTAAAGCCGGAACAAAATTTGAAGCTCCTGATGATTTTGAACTTTCAGGAGAATGGGGTGGTTCAGAGAAAACTAAACTAATTAGTGGACGCTTTATTTGTGAAAATAAAAAATTGAAGGAAGATGTTGTGTTGGCAGCATGTTGGACACAAAAAAATCAGATGGATTCCTTTTTCGCAGGAAATGAAACCTTTGATTCGAAAGGACAGAAGGTTATAGAATTCTATTTCAGAGATAATGGAAAGTTATATTGTAGAAAAGAAAGAGATACAATTAATCCTCCTTCTGTTTTGAGGAATATTGCTACCACCAAACAAGGTAGCGCTTTACTGAAGGATATGTTTGAAGGTGAAGTTGTTTTCGATTTTTCAAAGCCAATAAAGTTAATCACTTTTTTGTTGTCTTTGCGACCTAAGGACTCCACCATCCTCGACTTCTTCGCAGGTTCAGGCACGACCCTCCACGCAACGATGCAATTGAACTCAGAAGACGGCGGTCATCGCAAATGTATCTTAGTGACCAACAACGAGAATAACATCTGCGAAAAAGTAACCTACGAGCGAAACAAACGAGTCATTAATGGTTATACGAATCAGAAGGGTGAAGAAGTCCCTGGCTTGACTCGCAATAATCTTCGTTATTATAAGACGGAGTTTGTGCCTCGTGACCAAAGTAACTTCAAAAGTCGTCGAGCCTTGATGGCTTCTCTCGTTGACCTCCTCTGTATCAAGAACAATATCTATCAAGAGCAAGAAATATTTGGAGGCAAGAAATTTAAGAAGAACGTATTGCGCTATTTTAAGGATGAGGCTGGACAGATGCTTGTTGTCCTCGACGAGCGTGTAGTCAGTATTATCATTCCGATGATAGCTGAGGTTGCGACTAGGCAGAATCCTTTGAAGGTTTATGTTTATAGTGATGGCGCATACGCATATGAGGACGAATTCCATAAAGTCATGCCTGTTATAGAACTGTGTGCCATGCCAGATGCTTTCTTGCAAGCTTTAGAAGGTGGAACGGATATTCTGCCAAAGCAAAAGTATAGTGAGGCTATGATGAAAGAGTTTCAGCAAAACGAGGCACTCGCCATGCAAAACGAGGAGGTTGTGAAAGAAGCTCTCAGCGATGACTATGATTATGTGTTGAAGGAGAAAGAAGATAATGTTACTAATGACATAATAGACTAAGGAGGTAACGAAAATGATAGAACTACGAGATTACCAGAAAAAGGCGGTGCGTGAACTGAAACAGAAGATGATTGACATGCTCAATGATTCTGAAGACCGCCAAAAGTTGATATTCAAGGCTCCAACAGGAGCAGGAAAGACGGTGATGGTGAGTACCTTGCTGGATGAGCTGACTCGTGACCTACCTATGAATGGGCAGTGCCGATATTCTCGTGTAGCATGGGTTTGGATTGCTCCTAACAAGTTGCATCAGCAGAGTTATCGCTCCATGCGCAATTTCTTTAGTGAACGAAGGTCGTTGCGTCCTGTTATGTTTGATGAGTGTGATCATGTGGATGGTCTGCATCCTGGCGATGTGCTCTTTTTAAACTGGGAGAGTATCAATAAGGATAATGCCGTCATGATTCGTGACAATGAGCAGAACCGCACGCTCTACGAACTAATACGGAAGACCAAGATAGAGCAGCATCTGCCAGTGGTGGTTATCATAGACGAGGAACACATGTTTGCCGGACGTAATGCCAAGAAAAGCGAGATGGTATTGCAAGCTATCCAGCCACATATAGAACTTCGTGTATCAGCAACGCCAGTCACCCAAAGCTATCATGCGGTTCTTGTGAAACGCCAAGATGTAATCAATGAAGAAATGATTAAGAAGGGCATAGAACTGAATCCGAATGTAAAGAGCAGTAAGGAACAGTCGGAGCTTACGGTGAACCAGCGTCTCTTGAAGAAGGCTCTCGAAAAGCGAAAGGAACTGGCTGATGCCTACAAGGAATATGGCATCAATCCGTTGTTGCTTATTCAGTTGCCTAATGATAGCAGCGAATCTATGTCGTCGAAGGACAAGACTATTGCCGAGGAGATGCAAGCCTACTTAGAACAGGTTTGCGGCATCAGCGTGGCAAATGGCAGGTTGGCTGTATGGCTATCAAAAGATAAATCGCCCAATCTACAGAATATCACTCATCCTGATGATATTACCGAGGTGTTGCTGTTCAAGCAGGCCATAGCCTTGGGCTGGGATTGTCCTCGTGCATCCGTTCTTCTGATATTCAGAGAATTGCAGAGCATGACCTTTACCACGCAGACCGTGGGACGAATACTCCGAATGCCAGAGCAGCATTTTTATAAGAACGACATTCTGAACTATGGTTATGTTTATACCGACCTTTCGGCTGACATGATTAGCATTGTGGGAGATGACATGAACTATATCAGCACCCTCTATGCCAATCGCAAGAAAGACTTGCCGAACATCACGCTCCGTTCCTATTATACGGATAAGCATGGGGCAACAAGAAACCGCTTGGGCTCCCAGTTCCGCAGCATCTTCTATAAGACCATGGAACGGGAATGGGAACAAAACCCATTGTTGCTCTTCTCTGTAGAAGATTTCTTTGAGGATGATGGTGAGACTGAGGATGCTGACGAGGCGAAAAAAAAGGAGGCAGACATGGATGCCAAAATCAAGTTGAATCGCTACAATGCCAAGCGACATGGCGTGCAGACCGATGTATCAAGAATCTTGGTGGCTATCCCGAAGGACACCCCATTGACGGGTGATTCGGGCATCGTGGAGATAACAGACAAGGCAAGGCTGGCTCTGAACGCTTCAGAATTGCAGAATCTCTTTACGCTCTTCTGCCGTAAGAATGTGGGTGGGTTCTCCAAATTTGACAGTACGCCAGTCTTGCAAGGAGCCATCGAGAGTGCCTTGGAGGAATACCTGCAAGTCTTTTCGATGGATGTGCCTAAGGTGGTGCTCTATCATCAGAACCGTCCGCGCTTCGAGGAACTGATACGCAAGGCGTTGGTTACCTACGAGGCTACGCTGAAGAAAAATGCCAAGGAGGTGTCGATGGAATATCAGCAGTCTGTATGGCAAGTGCCGGAGACTCGTCTCTATAATGCGGCAATGGTGAGAACTACGGAAGGCGAAATCTTCAACCATGCCTTGTATCCTTATTTTGAGCAGATTACGGCATCGAGACCCGAGCAAGAGTTTGCACGTTGGTTGGATGACAAGATGGAATATGTGGAGTGGTGGTACAAGAATGGAGACGAGGGAAAACAGCATTTCGCCGTGCCTTATACGGATTCGGGGAGTAGAAAACGTTGTTTCTATGTGGATTTCATCGTCAGATTGAAGTCGGGTACCATCTGCCTCTTCGACACCAAAACCAAGGGCAGCGATGCGGATGCGCCAGAAAAGAACAATGCCCTCTTGGATTACATCTCCAGTTATCAAGCTACAGGCAAGAAGATTGTGGGTGGCGTGCTCATCAAAGACGAGGGTACGAGCAACTGGTATTATCCTGGAGGCGTTATCGAGAACACAGACAATATAGATGGGTGGTCGGCATTGCATCTGGAAACCCTATAATATAATAAGGTAATCATATATAATAAGGTATGAAGAAAAGCTTGGACAGAACATTCCTGAACTATGGAATCAGGCAGGAAGACATGCAACTCATAGAGAGTGCATGCCAATCGGAGGGTATAGATGCGGAATGGCTCAAGGATTATATCCTCAAGCCTTTCCATGAAGAGCGTAATAACCAAAATGAGTCAAGTCTTGAGGAAAAGAAGGTGACGAAAATACTCAAGAAGGCTCTCAAAGAAATTAAGAAGTAATGAAACTGAAGCGTATCTACATAGAGAATTATAAGACCTACAGAAAGTTGGACTTAAACTTAGAGGTAACGAGCGACCGTCCCATCATCTTGGTAGGTGGTGCCAACGGTTGTGGTAAAACTACGCTCTTCGATGCCATCTATTCTGCACTCTATGGATTGAAGATATCCAACAAACGACAGTTTGAGGAAATCTTCAATTCGGGGGTAAAGAACGAGAGCGGTATAGAAGGCAAGACCATCATGCTGGAGATTACTTTCTCTGGGATGGTTTTGGGGCAAGAAACGCCTTATCGGTTGTGTCGTGCCTATCGGTTTGTGGATGGCAGGATACAGGAGAGCAACGTGCTCAATATGAATGGTAACAGTTATCCTTACGGTTCTGGTTCAACGGCTATCCAACGCAGCACCAATGAAGCGATAGTCAACAAGATTATTTCTGCCAATCTGCCTGCTGAATTGAGCAACTATTTCCTCTTTGATGCTATGAAGACTTCCGACCTCGTGAAGGAAGAACAAATCAACAAGCTCATCATGAAGAACATCAATTCGGTGATGGGTTTCAATAAATACACTCAGTTGCAAAATGCAGCCTCGGCTTATCTTGATGAGAAGAAGGCGGAACGCTTGGAGAACGAAAACCTGCGTGCCGAATACTTGAAACTGACCAAACAGAAGGTGGAGATGGAAAGGGATGTGGCAAGTCTGATCGATGCCTATAACCAGGCGTTGAACTATGCCAATGATCATAAGCTGCAGTATGAGCAACTGAAGGAGGGACGGAACTCGGATGATGTGATTCGTGACAAAATGCATCAGATAGAGGAGAACATCAACAGCTTCTATCAGAAGGAAAAGGACTATAGACAGGATGCTGAGGCTATCTCCAAAGATTTAGAGTGGAAAGTAATTATGCCAAAGGTTGCCAATAGCATCAGTACCGAGGTGGAACTTATTCTGAACGAGAAGGAGGTGGTGGCTTCTGCAAGGGGTAATATCCTCAATGATCAACAGATAGAAAAGGTTACCCAGGATGTAATACGATTGCTTAAGGAGAAATACCCGCAGGTAGGCGAGGTTTCTATTGCCGAGATTATTAAAGACATCAAATGTGAGCAAGACAACAGCGATGATTATAATGATAAATATGGTTTTCTGAGTGATGCTGATGTCAATGTGTTGAGAAAACTGGTTCAGCAATCATATTCCAATCCTTATCTTTCGCTGGATGAGAGACGTGAAAGCTTAAACTTAGAGTTGGCGGATATTCCAAAGAAACAGGAACAATTGGAAGAATATAAACGCACCTTGACTGGTCACGATTACAGCATCATCGAACTCTATGAAAAAAATGACAGGAAGATAGAGGAATTGAAAGCAAAAATCGTGGAACAGAAGAATGCTATCAAGGAAATGGAGAGGAAGATTTCTACTTACGATTATGATATGCCACAAGTGCCAGATCCTCAGTATGATATGTTATGCAAACTGCCTGGTTTCTTCAAATCGCTTTCCTGTAAGTTACTCAAGTCTAAGAAGGCAAGTATCGAGCGTATGATGAAGGAGCAGTTGAACATCAACTTGGTGATTTATGCTGGTTACATCGGTAGGGTAGAGCTTTCGGCAGATGATTCGGAGGAAATCTCGTTCAAGATATTCCACAAGAATGGTAATGAAATTTATCTGAGTCAGCTGAATGCTGGTGCCAAGCAAACTGTGATGCAGGTGTTACTGAAAGTCCTGTATGAACTGGGTGATTACGACCCTCCTGTAATGATAGATACTGTAATGGGTGTTCTTGACAAGGAGAGTCGTGAAGTTATCATCAACCGTTATTTCCCGGATTTGGCTCATCAAACCATCCTGTTAAGTACTGATACGGAAATAACAACAGAGACTGATTTCAAGAAGATAGTGGCTTATGTGGCAAGAACTTATACTTTGCATAGAGACCAGGAAAGGCAGTGTACTACTGTCAGCGATGATTACTTTGGATTACAAACTTACGAATTCTAGTAGAAATGAATGTACAAGATATAAAACTTGAGGGAATGAGAATTCTGGAAGGAACTCATGATTTGCTTGAAGAAGTGAAATATGCTATCGAGCAGAAACTGAACCTTTCGGATTACTCAGATATGGTTCGCCCTGTAGTATTGAACTTTACTACGGTTATGCGAATCTGTCTTCTTGTTGGATTGAGCGATAAGACACCAAGAAGTAAGTCAAAGGTAGAGAAATTGCAAACCTCTGCAGGTATGCAGCCATTGGGTGGTTCTTTCTTTACCAAGTCAAATATAAAGGAGGTCTTCGTGGCTCTTATCAAGATGCGTTATAGTGATATTGATGCCGACTGGCAGAATTCTACTTTTCTGAGCAAGGTGCTTTTTAGCGAAATGATGAGGGGTAAGAGTATCTTGATGGAAGAAGGTGGTATTGATGAATGGCTGCACTTCTCTCCGTTGAGAGGTGGAAAGTCGTTGATGGATATTCCTGAGTTGAATCTTTATATCGGTCAGTATGAGGATGGAATGGATGCGGCTTTAGACATCAACAGTACTGCTATTTCAAATACACAGATATTGATAGCAGGAACTACTGGTTCGGGTAAGTCAAACTTATTAGCTGTCCTCATCAATCAGATCAGAATGGCATCGGCTGATACCTACTATCCAGTCAACTTTCTCTTGTTCGATTACAAGGGGGAGTTCTCGGATCCAGCCCATGCCGATTGGCTGTCGAAGTTTGAGACCGATTCCTCTGCCATCTTGAATCCGATGGAGAAACCTTTGCCGTTTACTCCGTTCAAGGACTTTACTGGCAGACCTATCAATGAAATCCACCTGTATTCCACGACCTTGGCAAATGCCATCTGTGCTATATCTTCCGCTAAGATTGGTGCTTTGATGGATAACAGACTGAGCGAAGCTATCATCAATGCCTACAAGGCGAAGAACCAGAAACCAATCACCTTTCAGGAAGTTTTTGATCATTATACGATGTTGATGCCCGAGAAGAAACAGGGTGATATGGATAGTGTAAAATCAGTCTTAAACCAGTTGATTCTGAATAATATTTTTGCAGAGGAAGACAAGGTAGATTTGGTGAAAGGTTGTTATATTATCAATTTAGGAAAGTTTGACAAGGAAGGTATCATGGCAAAGGCTATCGTGTATTTCGTGACATCGAAGTTGAACAATATCTATGAGCAACTGCCTCCACAGGCAAAGAATGAGGACAGGGTGGAACTACGCCATTTCACCATCATTGATGAGGCTCACTATATGCTTGGTTTCGAAAACAAGCCTTTACAGAACTTGATAGCTGTGGGTAGAAACAAGGGTATGAGCATCATCCTTGCTACACAGAATATGGATTCGTTTAAGAAAGCCTCTTTTGATTTTTATGCCAATGCCCAATATCCTCTCATTATGAAGCAACAGCAACAGAATGATGGAGTGTTGAAGGATTTGTTTGGTGTGAGTGGCATGGCTCTGCAGGAGCTGAAGCAAGCTATTGCTGGCTTGCAGAAGGGTGAACTGATAACCAAGGATACCCAGGCTATGACCCTCGGCATCGGCAAACATTGGAAGAAAATTAAGGTTACTCATCTTATTTGATAATGGATAAAGATATAGACTATTATCTGGGTGCTTTTGAAAAGATGAAAAGGGCGCTTATGCGGGGCGTAAAAGCTCCGCATAAGCCCCTTTTGCTCTTGGCTATTTTAAATCTTTGCCAGCGAGGTACCATAAAAGATAATCATATCGTTCTTTCAAGTGTAAAGTCTTTGCGCGATGGTTTTGCTTATGCAGAAATAGACCAGGAATTATATAATTTAATGGTTAATAGAGAGTCTGCTGTAATACTGGAGTGTAAGCTTCGGGAACTCGTATAAACTAATCCCGAAGTATTTATGAATGCTTGCTAGGAGTAAAGATATTATACGAAGCTTTTGCCCTTACAGGGCGCATTGCTGACTGCGAGTGTGCCCTGGGCTAGGAGCTTTTGGGCTTTCAGCCCGTTCTTGAACCACCTGCAATGTCCTATATGTTAGACCTTTCGAGTATTGTGCGCATAGCACGATAGCGAGGATCTTTTTTGATGTCTCGCTTGGGACTAATATCATATTTGCGCTCAGTTTCGTCTGCCATTTCTTGGAAACGACTAGCTTCCTCACCATAGAGTGTTGGTATTGCTTTTATTGGATAAGCCATAATCCTTCTGCCTTTAATTCTTCTATAAATTCTTCAAAATCTGTAGCCTTGCCTGTCCTTTCATATTCCGCTTCAATAGCTTCAATCCTAGCCACGGCTTCTTCTTCATTAGCCGGATGCCAGCCAACAGGAATCTTGTTCCAGTCAATATCTTCTTCTGCACATTCATCCTCGGGAAGTGCTATGGCGGCATTTCCGTGATAGGCTGGTGCAGGCTCTGCTGCGAAAGCTGCATCTTTCTGCTCTTCTGGCAATGTATATCTTTTCTCTTTCATAAACTTGCGTATTTTATCTGCTGCAAATTTACGATTATTATCTGAATCATGCAAGAAAAATGGGAGAAATGTTTTATAAAGTATCTTATAATCAAGGTTTTTGTTCTTTGTTGGGCTTTGGGTCGGTTCTGAAAAAAAAGTCACAATACCTAGCTGAAGAGCTGGGTATTGTGACTTTGCTTTTTGTTATATGTGTTTATTCGAAAATAATCACTAAATCTTAGTGGTGTTTCAAATCACACGCAGCCTGCTCATAGTCGATGAGATGATCGATGGTAGGGTGGTCGCCGCAGATTTCGCAGGATGCACGCTTCTTTACCTTGATGGTGCGGAAGTTCATCGTCTTGGCATCGAAGGTGAGCAATCGGTCGGTGAGCAGTTCGCCCACACCGAGGAAGTACTTCAACGCCTCGGCAGCCTGGATGGTTCCGAGCATACCAGCGATGGCACCAAGGACTCCTGCCTGGCTACTGGTAGGAACAGCGCCTGCTGGAGGTGGCTCCTTGAAGAAACAACGGTAACAAGCCGTGCCTGGAAGATGGGTGAAGGTCTGCCCCTGGAATCTCAGGATGCCGCCATGCGAGAATGCCTTGCCCAGTCGCACACAGGCATCATTGATGAGGAACTTCACCGGGAAGTTGTCGGTGCAATCAATGACGAAATCCCATGGCTTGATGATTTCCTCGGCATTGTCTGAGGCGAGGAAGGTATGGTAGGTTGTTACCTCCACATCAGGATTGATGGCAATCATCTTCTCCTTGGCGCTTTCCACCTTAGGGGTGTTCAAGTCCTTGGTCTGGTGGATGACCTGTCGTTGCAGGTTGCTGAGGTCAACCACATCGGCATCCACGATACCGATATGTCCCACGCCAGCCGCAGCGAGGTAGAGGGCAACTGGGGAACCCAATCCTCCGGCACCAATGATGAGCACCTTGGCATTGAGGAGCTTTTCCTGCCCCTCGAGGCCTACATCCTGAAGGAGGATGTGGCGGCTGTATCTTTCTATCTGTTCTTCTGTTAAATCTATCATTTTATAGTACTTTATGTCTTTTTTCTTTAGTAAAAAATTACTTTGTATAGCAGTTTATGCTCATACAGCAGTATAGAAAAAGGTCGCAAACAATTAACAGCTTGCGACCTTTGATATTCTTTATAAGAACCCGAATTATAATCCCGAATCTGGAAGTATAATTCTCTAATTCTCAAATTCTTGATTTACTCGATAACCACGAGTGCATCCTCTTCGAGCACAGCCTGACCAGGCTTAACGCAGATAGCAGTAACCTTACCATCCTTCTCAGCCTCGATGTTGTTCTGCATCTTCATAGCCTCGAGAACGACAACAGTATCACCTGCCTTTACCTCCTGACCAACAGCTACCTCGATGCTGGTGATAGTACCAGGGAGAGGAGCCTTTACAGCATTGGCTGTATTTACGTTGGCAGCTGGAGTAGCCTCAGCATCATCAGATGCAGCAGCTGGCTGACCAAGCACAACCTTCTTCTTCTCAGGCTCAGCCTCCTGTTCCATCTCAACCTTGTAAGCTTCGCCATTCACGTTCACGCTTGCGATGTTACCCTCAACAGCGTCAATCTGAACCTTGTATTCTTTTCCGTCAATTGTATATTTAAACTCTTTCATTTCTATTACATTATGGTTTAGCTGTTAAACTCAAGAACTTGGCGTTCCACATCGTCTGACGTGGCTTGATAGTGATGATGCCAGGCTCCTTGTCGTGTACGTTATTGCCCTGATACTCATAGAGTGCCATGGCAATCGCAGCATAAATATTCTTATCCATTTATTCTAATGTTTAATTATATCATTACATTGGCATACAGCCATGCTTCTTAGCTGGCAAGCTCTGACGCTTGGTAGCGAGCTGAGCCAAACCACGGCAGATGCGGAAACGGGTGTTACGTGGCTCGATGACATCATCGATGTAACCATACTGAGCTGCCTGATATGGATTAGCAAACTTGTCAGTATACTCCTGCTCCTTCTCAGCCAGGAATGCCTTAACATCCTCGCCAGCTTCCTTCTTAGCCTTAGCTTCCTTACCACAGAGAACGGCAACGGCACCGCTGGCACCCATTACAGCAATCTCTGAAGATGGCCAAGCGAAGTTCAAGTCGGCACGCAACTGCTTGCAACCCATCACGATGTGGCTACCACCATAGCTCTTACGCAATGTGATAGTAATCTTTGGCACGGTAGCCTCGCCGTAAGCGTAGAGCAACTGTGCACCGTGAAGGATGACAGCGTTGTACTCCTGACCTGTACCTGGCAAGAATCCTGGTACGTCAACGAGAGAAACGATAGGAATATTGAAGGCATCGCAGAAACGAACGAAGCGGGCTGCCTTGCGGCTAGCGTTTACATCGAGTACACCTGCGTAAGCTGCTGGCTGGTTGGCTACGATACCAACGCTCTGACCATTGAAGCGGGCGAAACCTGTAATGATGTTCTTGGCGAACTTAGGCTGAATTTCGAAGAACTCTCCGTTATCGGTTACAGCACCAATCACCTTGTACATATCGTATGCCTGGTTAGGATCGTCTGGGATAATCTCGTTCAGAGTATCGTCCATGCGGTCGATAGGGTCTGTGCACTCTACGCGTGGAGCTTCTTCTGTATTGTTGCTAGGGATGTAAGAGAGCAGGCTCTTGATTATCTCGATAGCCTCTTCCTCAGTCTTAGCAGCGAAGTGGGTTACACCACTCTTGGTTGCGTGAACAGATGCACCACCGAGGTGCTCTGCATCGATGTCCTCACCAGTTACGGTCTTGACAACCTTAGGACCAGTCAGGAACATATAAGAAGTCTGCTCCTTCATGATGATGAAGTCGGTCAAACCTGGAGAGTAAACGGCACCACCGGCGCAAGGGCCCATGATAGCAGAAATCTGTGGGATGACACCAGAAGCGAGGATGTTGCGCTCGAAAATCTCACCGTAACCAGCGAGGGCGCAGATACCTTCCTGAATACGAGCACCACCAGAATCGTTCATGCAGATAACAGGTGCACCCATAGTCATAGCCATATCCATTACCTTGCAGATTTTCTGTGCCATAGTCTCAGAGAGTGAACCACCATTTACGGTGAAGTCCTGAGCATATACGTAAACCAGACGGCCGGCTATAGTAGCGCTACCAGCTACAACACCATCACCGAGGTACTGCTTCTTCTCCATGCCAAAGTTAGTGCAACGATGCAACTTGAACATATCATACTCCTCGAAACTGCCGGCATCTACCAACATTTCGATACGCTCACGAGCGGTATATTTGCCACGTGCATGCTGCTTCTCGATGGCCTTCTCGCCACCGCCAAGACGAGCCTGTTCGCGCTTAGCGATCAGCTCCTTAATCTTTTCTACTTGTTTGCTCATAATTGATTATTATGTATTATTTCTTTATTCTTTATAGAATGGTTTCCTGAATCCATGGGATGAGCGGACGAACCGACATCGTATAATTCGGGCGCAAAGATACGAAAAAAACCGCAGATAGCGCACTATCTACGGTTAAATATTTAGAATAATGTGAAAAATCACAATTATTTGGTCCTAAAATTCCAAAAGAATGCGGGCATTGAGCTGTCTGCCGGTAAGATAATTAGGTACGGCGTATTGCTGACCGGTTACATCTGTCACCCAGTAATAGCTGTTTACGTTGTCTATGCCGAAGAGGTTGAGGCAATCTACCCCCAGCATCACATTCTTCAGGAAGGTCTTCTTCTCCCGGCGGCTGTTGTCGAGCAGCTGATAGCTCATACCGATATCTGCACGGCGATAGGCAGTGGCACGGAAACTGTTGGTCTCCAGCTCTCTGTGGGGTGCTGCAAAAGGAAGACCATCGGCAAAGGCGAGTTTCAAAGACATGCGCCACTTCTTGCTGCCCGGGAAATAATCGGTGAAGAAGAGGTTTACGGCATAGCGCTGGTCGGTAGGCAAAGGGATGCTCTTGCCACCCAGTTTCATCTTTGTATCCATGAGCGAAAGACTGAGCCAGGAATCGGTACCCGGAACAAATTCTCCGTAGAGTTTGAAGTCGAGTCCTGCTGCATGACCGCTGCATTCGTTCTGTCCGTAATAAACTACTTTCACGTTACTAACCGAATAAGGAACCAGATTGCCCAAAGCCTTATAATAGGCTTCGGCGGAGAATTTATAGCGTTGGTCTCCTAGCTTGAACCTATAGTCGTAGCCGGCGATGAAGTGGATGCTTCGCTGGCTCTTGATTTTCTTGTTCAGCGATGCGATGGTTATGCCGTTCACCGTAGATGTATCTCTCAATTCCTTGAAGAATGGAGCCTGATAATACAGACCTGCCGCAAAACGGAGAGTTGTATTCTCATGGTTGGCTGGTATGATGGCGAGCGACAGACGAGGACTCACGATGGTTTCTCTGTTGAAATTCCAATGACTCATTCTGATACCATAGTTCAGGGTGTAATGTGTCTGTCTGTTCCCGGTACTGTCGGCTGTTCCTCCCGAAAAACGGTAGGTGTCCTGGATGTAAGCTTCCATTCGGTTGGCATTCAGTTCGTTGCGAGCCTTCAGTGAATAAACCATATAGAGGTCTTTGCCATTGTGAGGAATACTGTATCCTGCGGAATCGCGCATCTCATATTCTACAGAATTCTCCTCGATATGTTCACGCTTCAGACTTACTGCGGCCTCCGTCTGATGTTTCTTCACCTTGTGTTTGAGCATCAGTTTGGCGCTCATCACGCGGGCTGTGAGATAGTTTCGGGCATGTTCGAAATAGGTACCTACACCCAGGTTTTCTGAGGTCTCGGTTTCGTCGAGCCAGTATTGTCCCTGAATGTCATATTTCTCCTGTTCCTTGGTATAGAAAGCACTGCCCAGAAGCGAGAGACTGGTGTTGGCTGTAAACTGGCGGGTAATGCCGAGTGTACCGAAGTAGGTGAGGAAACGGTCTTTCTCCTGACCGTCAAAATATACTCTGAAGCTCTTTACGTTTTCCATTGTTCCGAACTTCGTTTCTCGGTTTTCTGGTTCGAAGTTGTAGTGATTATCAGAGATGTAGCCTATGAAGTCAAGCGTCCAGCGTTTGTTGGGCTGGTAACTCAGATAGGTCTGATAGTCCAGATAGTTTGGCTTGTATTCGCCTTTGGTTTCCATCGAACCGAGCAGGTAAGAGGTAGTTTTGTAGCGCACGCTGTTGAGCCATGAAAGTTTCTGGGTTCCCAGACCGATGTATGCGTCAGCACCCAGCAGACTGGCAGCCAGACTGCCTTCAACCACCGGCTTCTTGCTTTTTGCTTTCAGGGTTTTGTAGGTGATGTCGAGAGCCGAACTCATCTTGTCTCCGTATTTGGCAGCATATCCTCCGGTTGAGAAACCGATTTTATCTACCATATAAGGGTTGATGACGGAGAGCCCTTCCTGCTGTCCGCTGCGAACCAGGAATGGGCGGAATACTTCTACGTTGTTGATGTATACTGAGTTCTCATCGAAGGCTCCGCCACGCACATTGTATTGCGAAGAGAGTTCGTTGTGGGTACTCACGCCAGCCTGTTGCTGAACCAGACTTTCCACCCCATTTCCGTTGGCAGATGGCGTCATCTTCATGTCCTTAGTCTTCAGCTCCTGTATCTGGTCCGACTGTATTTTCTCTCCCTTGATATTCACCTCATCGAGGGTGGTGGATACTTCGCGAAGTACCACCTGTAGGGTTTGTTTTCCTCGCGGTCTTCTCAGCACTTTTGTTTTTGTCTTGAAGCCGATATATGAGAATTTTACAACCACGCTGTCTGCAGAATGCAGTTTGAGGCTATAGTCTCCCTTGAGCGAAGTAACGGCAGTCTTTCCCTGGCTAGCCACCGAAACGATGGCAAACTCCAGTGGCTGGTTGTTCTCGTCTACCACTTTGCCGTGAAGGGTAAACTCTTGCGCCATCATCTTTATGGTTGCGATGAGGCATATTGTGAGTATCAATAATCTATTTTTCATACTTTTATTAACGAGAAAAACTGAAAAATATTGTAGATGGTTGCAAGTTTTGATGAATGTCACTGGTTGTAATGCATTTGCGTAAGCCCGATTTGGCAGTCATGACGAGACCATATCTACATCAACCTTTATGATTGATGCAGCAAAGATACATTCTTTTCTGTTTCATAGCTATGCGATTTGTGACAATTGTGTGGATTCGGGAAATAAAGTTGGCAAAAATTATATTTTTATGCCTTATCTTGAAATTCGAAGAAATATTTCCGAAGAATAGAAAATTATCTCCGAAGGATAAAATAATATCTCCGATAAATAGGAAAATATCTCCGAAGGATAAAATGATATCTCCGAAAGAGAATTGTCTCCTGATTATATATCCCGGCACAGATTGCTGCAGATGATTTTCTGTTGCATGCAGAACAGAATTTTGAATGTGATTTTTGGGAGGTGAAGGTGAAGGGTGTATTTTTACTCTTTATATTATATTCTTTTTTTTAGGGTTTTTCCGATTTTTGACCCTAGGGTCTTTTTCGGTTTTTACCCTAATCCTTCACGCGTATATATAAAAAAGAGTTTTCAAACCTTCACCCTTCACCTTTTTGGCGATTCTTTTGATGATCAGAGAGTTACGGGTGAAGGGTGGTGAAGGCACTTCTTTGCTTTCTTTAAACACTTTTTTGCATTTGGGCATTCTAAGGAGAGTTTGGTTGGGAAAGGAGAAATATGAACTTGCTTAGGAAAAGAGAAAGGAGATTATAAAAAAACCCGATAAAAGTGACTTTTATCGGGCTGGAATTGTTATGATTATTTACTTGTTAAATGCATAGAACAAACCATCATTCATAGCCATGCGGACCTGGTATAAACCATTGGCATCTGCTGGGACGTTGATCTTCTCGCCACTTGGCAAGCAAGCCTGGATGCTGCCATCCTCGTTGAAGCTGAAAAGCTCACGGATATCGCCATCCTTGCTGTATGACCAACTCTTGTGCTTCTTGTCGAACACAAAGTATGATTTCTCACCATCTGGGTCGGTAATCTCGTAGCCATTCTTCAATGTCTTGATGGCATACATGCGACCATCCTTACCCATTACGTCCTTAGTAGTTCCTACCTGGCCAATCACCTTGTTGCCTGTCCAGAACTCGATAGAGTTGAGAACGAGAAGGTCTGCAAATGCACATACTGCGTAAGCTGGAGAGATAAGCACGAAGATAATCTCGTTTACAAACTTGGTGTCTGTTGCTCTCTTGTTCCAGTTAAGTACGGAATTTGTCAGACCAAATGAGCCGATGCAAGAACTGAATGTCAAGGCGCCCAACAGGACTGCGATGACAGGTTTAGTTAAATTTTTCTTCATTGTCATAAATTAATTTATATGTTGAGTATCTTTTACTTCGCAGACTCAAACTCGCGCAAGAAACGAGTATCGTTCTCAGAGAAGAGACGAAGGTCGCTCACGCGATATTTCAAGTTGGTGATACGCTCAACACCCATACCGAAGGCATAACCCGTATAGACATTGCTGTCGATACCGCAAGCCTCAAGATCATGAGGGTCAACCATACCGCAACCTAAAATCTCAACCCATCCGGTATGCTTGCAGAAGTTGCAACCCTTACCGCCACAGATGTTGCAAGAGATATCCATCTCGGCACTGGGCTCTGTGAATGGGAAGTAGCTAGGACGGAGACGAATCTTGGTATCTGCACCAAACATCTCACGGGCAAAGGTAAGGAGCACCTGCTTGAGGTCGGTGAAACTTACGTTCTTATCTACATAGAGACCTTCTACCTGATGGAAGAAACAGTGAGCGCGGGCGCTGATAGCTTCGTTACGGTAAACGCGGCCTGGGCAGAGCACACGGATAGGTGGCTCATGGGTTTCCATATAGTGAGCCTCGTCGCCTGAAGTATGGCTGCGGAGGAGCACATTCTTGGTAACATCGTCAGAGTTAGTCTTCTCTATAAAGAAGGTGTCCTGCATATCGCGGGCTGGGTGGTCGGCAGCAAAATTGAGCATCGTAAATACGTGCTTGTCGTCATCTACCTCAGGACCCTGGAAAAGGGTAAAGCCCATGCGAGCGAAAATGTCGATAATCTGATTCTTCACTACGGTGAGTGGATGGCGGGTACCGAGTGCTACAGGGTAGGCGGTACGGGTCAAGTCGATATCATCGCTTGATGCCTCTGCTTCTTCCATCTGCTCCTTCAGTCCGTTGATCTTCTCAAGGGCTGCGTTCTTCAGTTCGTTGATTTTTACTCCAACCTCTTTTTTCTGGTCGGCTGGCACTGTGCGGAAGTCGGCCATAAGGGCGTTAATCTCGCCCTTTTTGCTCAGATACTTGATTCGAAGCTGCTCTACTTCTTCTGCGTTTTGGGCAGTCAAAGTGCTCACTTCTTTCAAGAGTTCGTCTATTTTTTCTAATAACATATCTATATTTTTATCTTTTTTGACTGCAAAGATAACATTTTTTGGTTAAAAGATGAAATAATTCAAAAGAAAGTTGTACTTTTGCATGGAAAATTTGAGAAATTTAATAGGTTTATGAAAAAACTCTGTTTATTAACGGTGTTAATGGCGGTGCTTACCATCGTTTGTTTCACGTCTGTGGGATGTACAGACAAGAAGCCTGCGCCTGCCATTGATTCGGCTTCATCCGACTCGGTGATTGCCGACACCCAAGCGATGGACTCTACAGAACAGCTGATAGAGGAGACTCCGGTGCCAAAGGCGGCTGACGAGCTTTTTGATGATTTCGTGTTTAATTTTGCAGCTAACAGAAAGTTGCAGAAAAGTCGTATTGTCTTCCCGCTGCCGGTATATCACGGTAAGAAACTGACCAAGAAGATAGAAAAAAATCATTGGAAGATGGAGCATTTCTTCATGCGCCAGGATTATTACACGCTGATCTTTGATAATCAGAAACAGATGAAACTGATGAAGGATACTACTATCGATCATGTAGTAATAGAAAAGGTGTTCTATAGTAGAAAGACAGTTCAGCAGTTTGTGTTTAATCGCATCAATGGTCAGTGGATGATGACTAGCATCTGCTACGTGCCTATGTATCAGAATAATAATGCCAGTTTCCTGAAGTTTTACGGACATTTTGCTACTGATACCGCTTTCCAGGCTCGCCATATCCATAATCCGGTGAAGTTTACCGGTCCTGATCCTGATGATGATTTCAGTACGATGACAGGCGATATAGACCCGGAAACATGGCCTGCCTTTGCGCCTCAACTGCCTCACGGCATGATTTACAATATAATCTATGGTCAGAAATATACCGAGAGCAACCGGAAAATCTTCGTGATTCGTGGTATTGCCAATGGTATGGAAACCTCTCTTACTTTCAAAAAGATTGGAGGAAAATGGGAACTGATCAAACTGAATATGTAGCTTTTTAGTTGGTAGTAATAGTTTAATCAGATATGAAGGATATTCGTAACTATGGCCTTTTGGCTCACAATACATTCGGGATTGATGCTAAATGCAGCAGATTTCTGGAGTATGAATCGGTAGAGGAAGCCCGACAGATAGTGGGCTTGCTGACAGAGGCAGATCAGCCACTGCTCATTTTGGGCGGTGGTAGCAATCTCTTGCTGACCGGTGATTATGCTGGTACAGTGCTCCATTCGGCTATTATGGGTATTGAGGTTCTTGACAACAAGACTTTGGCAGCTGCAGAGGGGGATGATGCTTTGTGCAATCCGGATTGGGTATTCCTTTCCTGTGGTAGTGGTGAGGTGTTTGATGATGTGGTAGCTTATGCCGTAGAGCATGGTTATCATGGAGCTGAAAATCTGAGTATTATTCCGGGTGAAGTAGGTGCCAGTGCGGTTCAGAATATTGGTGCCTATGGTGTGGAAGCCAAGGATATTATATATAAGGTGGAAGCGGTTGAGATAGCTACGGGCAGGGTAGTGGTGTTTGATAATGCTGACTGCGAGTATAGTTACCGTCAGAGTAAATTTAAGCATGAGTGGAAGGATAAGTATCTGGTGACGCATGTGATTTACCGTTTGCAGAAAACCTTCCGTCCGGATCTGGATTATGGTAATATCCGTTCTGCGCTCGAGGCTAAGCGTATTGCTGAGCCTACAGCCCAGCAACTTCGTGATGTCATCATAGAAATTAGAGAGGCAAAATTGCCTGATCCTAAGGTGTTGGGTAATGCAGGCAGTTTCTTTATGAATCCTATTGTAGAGAAGGCTAAGTACGAAGAACTGGCTGCTCTTTATCCGGGTATGCCTCATTATACAACCGATGATTCTCATGAAAAGATTCCGGCTGGTTGGATGATTGATCAGTGTGGCTGGAAGGGAAAGAGTCTGGGACGGGCCGGTGTGCATGATAAGCAGGCACTGGTGCTAGTGAATCGTGGCGGCGCTACGGGCGAGGAAATCGTAAAACTCTGTGAGACCATCCAGGAGGATGTGAAGCAGAAGTTTGGCGTAGAGATTCATCCGGAAGTGAATGTTAAGTGAAGAATTCGGTTGTTTTCAGAAAAATATTTGATAATTAATGAAGGTAACTTTGTTAGGTACAGGCACATCGGGCGGTGTTCCTTCGTTGGGATGTAACTGTGAAGTGTGCCGAAGTACGGATCCGCATGATAAAAGATTGCGCAGTGCAGCAATGATAGAAACGGAGAATACCCGTATTCTGATAGATGCCGGACCTGATATCCGACAGCAGTTGTTGCGTGTGCCTTTCAGAAAGATAGATGGCGTCCTGATTACGCATATCCATTACGACCATGTTGGTGGTATTGATGATTTGCGCCCTTTCTGTATCTTTGGTGATATTAATATCTATGGCGATGAAATCGTTACTGCGGGGCTGCCTCATACGATGCCTTACTGCTTTCCGAAGAATGCAGAAAAACTCTATCCGGGAGCTCCTAAACTCAAATTGCATACCATTCATCCGCATGAGCATTATCAGATAGGTGACATTGAGTTTCTTCCTATCCGCGTGATGCACGATAAGATGCCTATTCTCGGCTATCGGTTTGGTAAGTTTGCCTATATTACTGATATGAAATCTATGGGTGATGAAGAATATGCTTATTTGGAAGGTGTGGAAACACTCGTAATTAACGCACTCAGATTTGAGAAAACACATCACAGTCATCAGCTTGTATCTGATGCTATTGAGGTGTCGCGCAGGATAGGAGCAAAACATACTTATTTTATCCATGTGACTCACCAGATAGGTTTTCACGATGAGGCGAATAAAAGGCTGTCCGAAGGCTTTGAATTTGGCTTCGATGGAATGGAGGTATATGTAGGAAATAGATGAATTTTTATTGAAAAAGGTTTAAAAATAAGTTGGTAAAAGTTAAATAAACTGAACTGGTAAGTCTTTTGCTAAGAAAAATTTGCGAGTATCATAGATTATTTCTATATTTGCATGTGTGTTTTTCATAGTATTAGATTTAAGGTTAACAAGGTATTGGGGTCGCAGCGGCGACCCTTTTTTGTTTTTATCCCCTTTTGGATGACTGAAAAATACCTTTTTCCAAGGCATCTTTCCTTTCCCCAAAACGGTATATGATTCATCTCTTCCGAGGTTTGAATCTCCGGTAAAGTTTCCAAGCCAACAGTGCACCGTCGAATGCTCCTGCTCCCACCTGCAGCAAACTCTGCAGTCGCTTGCTAGGACTCGCATTGCGTGACAGGATTTCAGGTTTTGTGAAAAGCGAGTTCCATAAAGTCTGAATCTTGGCATCATCGGCATCAATTTCCTTGCGTATCGCCTCTTTTTTGAGTCGGATATCGTTTAAGGAATTATATTTTGTGATTTCTGAATGATTTGTCATGTTGCGAAAAGGAGGTTATTTTTCCATTAAGAGGCTGGCCAGAAATCTGACCAATGGTCTCTCGATCCACTTATGGCGGAAAATTACAAATAATATTAATATAAATAGGTATACTGCAGCAACAATGCAGAATCCGAAAGTCAGACTACCTATTAAGTCTGCCAATGCAAAAGCAGCGCCAAAGGATAGGTAAATGAGGGTAAGCGTAAGTAAGCCCAGGAGTACCACCGTCATGGTGATGACTGTAAGCAGGCGTACCACCTTATCCACAATATCGAGCTTCAGAAATTCGCTCTGAAGCCCGATGTAATGTTTAAGCACCTCAATGAGCTGCCCGATAGTTTCTACATTTTTATCGTTAGAGAACATCATGATAGGTGATGATTAAACCTCAGGAGCTGCGTCCTTGATATCGTCAACCAGATCATCAACGTCCTTACGGCTCAACTTGATGTCGTGCTTCTTGCAGAAATCGTCTACTGCACCTGCAATCTTACTACGTGTATCCTCACCCTTCTCAGGAGCGAAAATCAAACCGAGTGCTGTACCAGCGATAGCACCGCCGAGGAAAGCACCAATGTAACCTAATGTTTTCATATGCTATAAATTTTAAACGTTAAACGATTATATTCTTGTCATTTTCATTTGACAATGCAAATATACTAAATTCTCTTTAAAAAACAAGTCTTTTAGCCTTAATTTTTCATTAAAAATGTTTTTATAGCCTTATTTAACAAACTTTAGGCGGCATATTCTTCGTTTTTCGGGCATTTTTTTGTATTTTCGCAGAGTAAAAAACGCATAATGCGAAATTTATATTGAATGAACAACAATAATAAACAATAAAACGAATAAGAATTATGAAGAAAATTACAGTATTAAGCATGGGAATGTGCGCAGTTTTGGCGCTCGCAAGTTGTGGTACATCTAAGGAAAGTGCATATAAGAAGGCATATGAGAAGGCTCAGCAGCAGGAACAGCAGGCAGCTCAGGCTCCTGTTGCTCAGGAACCAGTTGTAGCTCCTCTCGAGACTCAGGCTCCTTCTGATGAGCAGACTGAGGTTGATAATGCTACTGTTCGTTCTGAGGATGTTTCTCTCATCTCAGGTTCTGGCTTGTCAAGCTATAGCGTAGTAGTTGGTTCTTTCTCTCTCAAGGCTAACGCTGAGGGATTGGCTAGTACATTGAAGAGCGCTGGCTACGATGCTCAGATCGCCCTGAACACAGAGCGTAACATGTATCGCGTGGTAGCTTCTACATTTGCTGATAAGGCTGCTGCTGTCAAGAGCCGCAATCAGCTTCGCGCTGGTGAGTATCCTGATGCTTGGTTACTCCTTAAGAAGTAATCTGATATTATATAAGGATAAGATATCCGTAGATTAATGCGAATTTTATCTATAGATTACGGTAAAAAACGTACCGGACTGGCTGTGACCGACCCATTGCAGATTATTGCCAATGGGTTGGCCACAGTTTCTACACATGAACTTTTCACTTATATCGAAACTTATATTCAGAAAGAACAGGTGGAGCGCATTGTTATCGGAAAACCGATGCAACCTAACGGGCAGCCAAGTGAAAACCTGGCAAGAGTAGAAAACTTCTACAACCGTTGGCGAAAGGCTCATCCTGAAATTCCAATTGAATATTATGACGAGAGATTTACATCAGTTCTGGCACATAGAGCCATGATAGATGGAGGTGTAAAGAAGAAGGTGAGAAAAGAAAATAAAGGATTGGTAGACGAGATAAGTGCTACCATCATATTACAGGATTATTTGCAATCAAGAAGATAATGATTTTACCGATTTATATTTATGGTCAGCCAGTGCTGAGAAAAGTGGCTGAAGATATTACACCTGATTATCCAGATCTCAAGGTGTTGATTAATAATATGTATGAAACCCTTGATTCCAGCAACGGCATCGGACTGGCTGCACCTCAGATTGGCTTGCCTATCCGCCTCGTTGTTATCGACCTGGATGTGCTCAGCGAGGATTTCCCTGAGTATAAAGGATTCCGTCATGCTTTCATCAATGCCCATATCCTAGAGCGCGATGAGGAAAATACCGACTCTTCTGAAGAGGGATGTCTTTCTATTCCTGGTATCAATGAGAAGGTGGTTCGTCCTACACGCATCCATGTAAAGTATATGGATGAGGATTTTAATGAACATGATGAGTGGATAGGGGGATATCTGGCTCGCGTGATGCAGCATGAATTCGACCATTTGGAGGGTACAATGTTTGTTGACCGTGTGTCTCCTCTTCGCAAGAACATGATAGCAGGTAAGCTCAAGAGTATCATCAAGGGCAATTTCCGTGCTGCCTATCGTACTAAGATACGTCGATAGTTCTTCCGAAAATATAGTAAGCTTCATGGTAATCGTGACGATTGGGCTTACTATATTTTTTTATTCTACATTCAATAGGTTTTATTTCAGAGAGTTACGAACAGATGAAGAAGATTCTCTTGGTTCTTTTTATGGTAATGGGCACCATGTCGACTTCTGCCCAATATCGTGTAGACCGACTTGTTACGGCCGGTCGGAGTGCATTGTATTATGAGGATTTCGTCCTTTCAATCAAGTATTTTAATCTGGCTATCGGTGCCAAGCCTTATCTGTATGAGCCTTGGTATTACCGCAGTGTGGCAAAATTTAATCTGGATGACTTTACGGGTGCCGAAAGTGATGCCACCGAGGCGTTGCATCTCAATCCCTATATCAATGATATTTATGACTTGAGAGCCATCTGTCGCATCAGACAAAACAGGTTTGATGATGCGATAGCTGACTATAATGAGGCTATCAGACTTGAACCGCGCAACCGAAATTACTGGTTCAACCGGGCTATCTGCCAGATGGAAAACAAAAAGTATGAGGCGGCGCAGCAGGAATTGGATACCATCGTGGAAAAATGGAAAGACTGGTCGAATGCTTATTCGCTCAAGGCTGAAGTGTATCTGCATCAGAAAGATACCGTGCAGGCTGAGAAATGGCTAGACAAGAGTCTGCAGCTCAATCCGTATGATGGGGATGCCTGGACTACGCGTGCCTATATGGCGCTGGCTAGAAAGGAATGGAAAACGGCTGATGAGGCGCTGACCAAGAGTCTGCATTTCAAACCTAACAATGTCAACAGTTACATTAACCGTGCTTTGGCGCGTATCAATCTGAATAACCTCAGAGGGGCGATGAGCGATTATGACAATGCCCTTGATCTGGATCCGAACAATTTCCTGGCTCATTATAATAGAGGACTGATGCGTGTACAGTTGGGTGATGATAACCGTGCTATCACCGATTTCGACTTCATTATCAAGATGGAACCCCAGAACTTCATGGCTATCTTCAACCGAGCTCTATTGCATGATAAGACTGGTAATCTGAGAGCTGCCATCAAGGATTATACTAAGGTTATCAACCAGTTCCCTAACTTCTGGACCGGTTTGTCTAACCGTGCCAGCTGTTACCGGCGCCTGGGCATGACAGCCAAGGCAGAGATGGATGAATTCCGTATCTTCAAGGCGCAGATGAACAAGCATATCGGAATCCAGCCGAGATGGAGCGCAAAGACCAAGAAGGAGATGCGTAAGCGCTCTGAGGTTGACCCGAATAAGTTTGCTTCGCTGGTAGTAGATGACGAACCGAAGTATGAACACAACTATAAGAGCGAGTATCGTGGTAAGGTTCAGAACCGTCAGGTAGAAACCGCCTTCCTGCCGATGTATCAGCTCTCTTATTTCCCAAACAATCAGAATGTAAATGGAGTTCAGGCTTATGACAAGGAGGTTGATGCGCTCAATCAGCATACCAAGGCAGACAAGGTTTATATCGTTTGCAGTAAGGAACAGCTCGATGAGAATGGTTCTATGAAGATATTCTCGATGATTGATAAACTTTCGGCAGAGTTGAGTGTGGCGAGCGATAATGAAACCAAAAAACGTCTCCTGATGCGCAGGGCCATCGCTCATAGTGTACTTCGTGATTTTGAGGCTGCCATCAGTGATTTCACCTATTATATCTCGCTCGATGACAAGAATTCTTTGGCTTACTGGCAGCGTGCTGTCTGCCAGGCTGAGATGGATGAATTTAACAAGGCTGAGGGCAAGGGTGTTCTGAATATCCATTCTGCCGAGGCTGATTTCAGTGATGCCATCCGCCAGAACAGCAACAATGCTTACATCTATTATAATAGAGGTAATCTTCATGCAGGCAGAAACGAACTTTCAAAGGCAATAGATGATTATACCATTGCCTTGAGAATTGATAACCGCCTTGCAGAGGCTTATTATAATAGAGGTATAGCACGAGCCAAGAGTGGCAATAAGCAGACTGCCATCCAGGATCTTTCAAAGGCAGGAGAACTTGGTTTGTATGATGCCTATTCTGTGATCAAGCGCTTGAATAAGTCGAAATAAAAAAATCCCGCAGATTTTCTCTGCGGGATTTTTTTATGTATTCCGGTTTTATATTCTCGTTACCTGCTTAACGCCCTTCACGGCGCTCAGTTTCTTGATGAGTGCATCGGTCTTGCCAGCATCATCAATCATTACGGTAACATTGCCAGAGAAGAGACCATCCTTGGAAGAGATGTTGATGCCTCGCATGATGAGTTTGTCTTCCTTGGAAATGATGTTGGTGATGTTGCTCACGATACCGATATCGTCGTTTCCGATGATGCGGAGCGTGATGGCATACTTGGATGTTCCCTTGCCGCTCCATTTCGCCTTCACGATGCGGTAACCGAAACGGCGGCGCAGTTCCTTGGCGTTAGGACAATCCATGCGATGTACCTTGATACCCTTGCTGATGGTAACGAATCCGAAGATTGGGTCGCCGTAGATAGGGTGGCAGCAATGAGCCAGTTCGAAATCGATGCCCTTGAGGTGCTCATCGATAACCAGCACATCGTCGCTCTGTTTCATCAGTTCCTCGGTAGGATTCTCAAACTCAAAATTCTCTGCACTTTCTGCAGGCTTGTTGGTATTGGCGAGGTTCAGGTCGTGGTCGCGCTCCTCTATGTATCTCTCGATGATGCTGTTCACGTCGATTTTCTCTTCGGCTACATCCTTATAGAAGTCTGAGTTCTCCTTATATCCCATTTTCTTGATGATGCGCGCCATGATGCTCTCATCAATATCCAGTTTCCTGTTCTTGAATCGGCGCTCCAGAAGTTCCTTGGCATAGAGACCGTCCTTCTTCTGGGTTTCCTTCAGCGCTAGACGAATCTTGGCTTTAGCCTTGGATGTCTGCACGATGTTGAGCCATTCGCGGCGTGGCTTCTGGTTGCTCTGTGTGAGGATTTCTACCTGATCTCCCGAATGGAGTTCCTGTCGGAAGGTGACGGCTCTTCCGTTAATCTTTCCGCCCACACAGGTATTGCCGATGCGGGAGTGGATATAGTAGGCAAAGTCGAGTACCGTAGCTCCCTTCTGGAAGTTCAGCAGGTCGCCCTTTGGAGTGAACACGTATACTTCGTCTTCCTTCAGGTCGGTGGTAAACTGGTCCATCAGCTGCAGATCATCGTTGTTTTCGAGGGCAGCACGGATATTGGCAAGCCATTCGTCGATACCGCCTTCTCCCTGCTTAATACCCTTGTAGCGCCAGTGGGCAGCGAGTCCGTGCTCTGCAATATCGTCCATGCGCTCGGTTCTGATCTGTACCTCTACCCATTTGTTTTCAGGACCCAGTACAGTGGTATGCAGACTTTCATAACCGTTGCTCTTAGGCACGCTGAGCCAGTCGCGCATACGCTTTGGGTTTGGCTGATACATGTCGGTGATGAGGGCAAAGGCCTGCCAGCACTGCATATACTCTTTCTCTCTTGGTGCATCGAGGATAATACGGATGGCAAAGAGATCGTATACACCCTCAAAGGCGCACTTCTGCTTCTTCATCTTCTGCCAGATAGAGTGGATACTCTTGGTGCGGCCCTTCATGTGATATTTCAGACCGGCAGCATCGAGCTTTTCCTGGATTGGCTGGATGAAGCGGGCGATATAGGCATCGCGCGAAGCCTTGGTGGCGTTCAGTTTGTCCTTTATCATATAGTAGGCGTCGTGCTCGAGATACTTCAGACTAAGGTCTTCCAGTTCGCTCTTCAGTTTGTAGAGTCCCAGTTTGTGGGCGAGTGGGGCATAGAGGTAGCTTGCCTCTTCGCTTACTTCATGCTTTGCCTCTTTCTGTTCGGTATCGCGAATCTGTCGCATCACGTTCACGCGGTCGGCAATCATGATGAGGATGACGCGCATATCCTCAGAGAATGAGATAAGCAGATTTCTGAAGTTCTCACTCTCGATGATAGGGTTGCGCTTATATAAATCGTGGATGCGAAGCAGACCACTGATAATGTGGGCTACGCTATCTCCGTATTTCTTCTGTATCTCTTCGATGGTCTGATAGCCATCGATGACGCTGGTCTGCATCAGGATGGCGATGATGCCATCTCGTTTCAGACCGATTTCGTTTACTGCGATTTCTGCGGTTTGCAGGGCAGCAAGTATTGGATTCATTCCGAAGACATTGCGCTTAATCTGATGGTTGATGAAGGCATGCTGTATGTCTTCACGCAGATGCTGCTCATCGCCTGGCTTGAATGTGTCGCCCACGGCGGTTCTCAGGCGCTCTAGTATCTGGAGTGTCTGTTCCTTTTCTTCGGATGTGAATTTAAAAGGTGTTTCGTTCATTGTCGTTCCCTCCTGCTGATGATATATTTATTGAGTCATTATAGCTCATCTATCCATTTCTGACCAGATTTGGTGTTGAGCCAGATGGCAAAGCTGCTGCTAATAATTAGCCCCAGCGAAAAAATAAACATTAATCCATCCATAATAATATTATTTATCGTTATACTTCATAATTCTATTAGCGCAATATGCAATGATAATTGCAGATAGCGTTCCAATGAACAAACAAAGTAAATTGTATATGTTCAATTCTTGGTTTGTTACTAATGGCGATAAACCGCCAATTCCTACACCACTTAAAAATAATGTAGATACCCCATAGAGGTAATGTGATAGCCCCGACCTTCTGTCGTGCTCTTTTGATAATTTACTAACCATGTTGCAATATTCTATTTTAAATTTGACAAACAATGGCGATTCGGCGTTAAAAAACGCCTACTTCGTTAAATTTTCAATGCAAAGGTACAAAAAAAAGCGGAAATATTTCTGATTATCAGAAAAAACTATTATCTTTGTAGCACATATAGTGTAAATTTAACATAAATATGGTATTATGAATCAGCAAGATCTAAACCAAATCTCTGCTCGCGGTATCTCCGAGCAGCAGATTGAACACCAGTTGGAACAAATCAAGAATGGCTTCCCATTCCTCAAGCTCGAGGGTGCGGCTGCTATCGGTAAGGGTATCATGGCTCCTACAGCTCAGGAAGTAGAGAACTACGAGAAGGCGTGGAACGACTACAAGGCTGAGGGGCACAAGATTGTGAAGTTCGTACCTGCTTCAGGTGCGGCTAGCCGTATGTTCAAGAACATGTTCGCGTTCCTGGATGCTCCATACGATGTTCCTACTACTGACTTCGAAAAACAATTCTTCGAGAATATCAAGAAGTTTGCTTTCCGCAAGGCACTCTGCGATAAGTGCCATGTAAACAACGAGAAGGGCATTATGTGCCTTATCAAGAAGGGCGATTACAAGGCTATCGTGGCTAATCTCCTCAAGCCAGAGGGATTGAACTACGGACAGTTGCCTAAGGGATTGCTCCAGTTCCACGAGTATGAGGACGAGGTTCGCACCCCAATGGAGGAGCACCTGGTTGAGGCTGCGCTCTATGCTAGCAGCAACGGCGAGGCAAACGTTCATTTCACCGTTTCTCACGACCACCTGGAACTCTTCAAGCAGATGGTAGCCGAGAAGGTAGATAAGTATGCACAGCGTTACGGCATCAAGTATAACATCTCATTCTCAGAGCAGAAGCCTAGCACCGATACCATCGCTGCCAATCCTGACAATACTCCTTTCCGTAACGAGGATGGCTCATTGCTGTTCCGTCCGGGCGGTCATGGCGCACTCATCGAGAACCTCAACGAGATTGATGCTGATGTGGTATTCATCAAGAATATTGACAATGTGGTTCCTGATCGCCTGAAGGCTGAGACTGTTACCTGGAAGCAGGTGATTGCAGGCGTATTGGTTACTCTGCAGAAGCAGGCTTTCGATTATCTGAAGGTTTTGGATTCTGGTCAGTACAACCATGAGAAGCTGGAGGAGATTATCCGCTTCGTTCAGCGCGACCTCTGCTGCCGTAAGGCTGATATCAAGGAGCTGGAGGATGCCGAACTGGTTATCTATCTGCGTAAGAAGTTGAACCGTCCTATGCGTGTCTGCGGTGTCGTTAAGAACGTGGGCGAGCCTGGTGGTGGTCCATTCCTTACCTATAATCAGGATGGCACGGTAAGCCTTCAGATTTTGGAGAGCTCTCAGATTGACAAGAATAACGAGGAGTATATGAAGATGTTCACCGAGGGTACTCACTTCAACCCGGTAGATCTCGTCTGCGCGACCAAGGATTACCAGGGCAATGCCTTCGATCTTCCTAAGTTCGTTGATCCATCTACCGGTTTCATCTCCAGCAAGAGTAAGAATGGTAAGGATTTGAAGGCACTCGAGTTGCCAGGTCTCTGGAATGGTGCGATGAGTGACTGGAATACAGTATTTGTAGAGGTTCCTCTCGGTACATTCAACCCAGTGAAGACCGTGAACGATCTGCTCCGCGACCAGCATCAGGCTGTAGAGGGTGGTATCAAGCACGAGCATCATCACGAACACGGAGAGGGCGGCTGCTGTGGTAAGCACTAATATCCGATTCTGTATATCTCGATGGTAAGATATAAACACAATAAAGGCTCAGTTCCCGATTTTATTCGAGGATTGAGCCTTTATCATAGAGCTAATAATGTGTCTGCTAAAAATTATAAGATGTTCTGAATCAAATAAAAATAGCCTCTTGTTTCAAGTCTGCTAAAGGAAAAACTATCGGTTACAAAGGATAGGAATCCTTAGCAGGAAGTTCTTAGTTGTACCAAATTTCTCCGCCTAATACTGTTGGATACTCTTCAGCTGTTGCTCTTTCTACAGGAGCCGCAATTTCTACGAACTCACCATACTCCTTTACCTTGTTAATGTTCATAATTTGTTGGTTTTGTTGATTTATTAATTTATATTACGGATTGGTATCTAATAAGGATACTGATCTTTTACTTTTTTTCTACGCTGCAAAGTTACACAAAAAATGATATGCAAAAAGTTTTTTGGCAAAAAAACTGTCAATATTTAACCTTCGTTAAATGTTTTCTGCATATTTCCTGTAATACTATTCGGTTTTGTAGGGTAATTTTCTTTGTTTCGCTAAATGACTCATAATGAGCAAGTAAATGACAGTTTGCCAATCTGTAGTTTAATCGTATACACTATCGGGAGACTGTCATTTACTTCATTGCTTCATTATATGGATGAAGATTTCACCTTATACTATATAGAGATTTCGCCCGCCAGGGATTCGGTCAGTTTTTCTCTTACCTTTTTGTTATCTGCATATCTTCCCTGCAGATACATCATCTTGGTGACCATAGCCTCTACCGTAGAATCGTATCCGCTTATCACATGAGCTGCTTTCAACTGGAAGCCGGCTCCGTAGCGTTCCATCTCTACACTGCCCGTAAGACATTGGCTGATATTCACGATGTTTACTCCGCGATGGGCAGCCTGATCCAGAAGACGCATGATCCATGGCGTGTGAGGAGCATTGCCTGAACCGAAAGTACGCATCACGATGCCGCGGAGGTCTGGTGATTCCATCACGTGGCGCACAATGTTATCCTGGATACCCGGGAAGAGACTGAACACGATGACGTTCGGATCGAGCTTCAGGTGTGGAACCATTGGCTTTCTGTAATCCGGCGTAAGAATGTGATGGTCGTGATATTGGAAATTGATTCCTACATCGCAGAGGTGAGGGTAGTTGAATGATTCGAAAGCATGAAATCCCTCGGCATTGATCTTGATGGCACGGTTACCGCGAATCAGCTTGCCGTTGAAAAAGATGCATACCTCGGGCACCATAGGGCGTCCTTCAGCATTCTTGGCAGAAGCAATCTCTATGGCTGTCATCAGATTCTCCTTGCCGTCGGTTCGCAATTCACCGATAGGCAGCTGGCTACCTGTCAATATTACAGGCTTGGTCAGATTCTCAAGCATGAAAGATAGGGCAGACGAAGTGTAAGCCATAGTATCAGTGCCATGAAGGATTACGAATCCGTCATAGTCGTTGTAGTTGTTGGATATCATGCTTACGATTTCTGCCCAGCGCATTGGATCCATGTCGCTGGAATCGATAGGTGGGTCGAATTTTCGCACATCGATTTCTGCCTGAATGAGCTTGAATTCGGGCATGGAAGAAACGAGGTGATTGAAATCAAGAGGTTCCAGTACACCTGTCATCGGGTCCTTTCCCATACCGATGGTACCACCGGTATAGATGATGAGAATCTTTGGTTTTGCCATTTTCTATGTTTCTTTACATTTTGTCACGTTATCGGATGCAAAGATAATGAAAATATTTGTTTCTCCAAAACTTATTGGCTAAAAATGTATCTGAATTTTACAAAGTGTTACGAAATATTGGTAGAAAAGCAGATGAAAACTTCAATATCTCAGCATTTTCGGTCTTAAAAGCCCTTAATATAAAGAGGTGTTAGCAAAGTTTAGCAAAATAAATGCATTTTTATTCGCTTGTTACAAAAAGAAATCGTACTTTTGCAGACGATTTAATAAAAATACTAAGTTGTTATGGTAAAAATCACATTCCCAGACGGATCTGTTCGTGAGTATGAACAGGGCGTAACTGGCTTACAAATCGCCGAGAGCATCTCACCGGCTCTCGCTCGCAACGTTGTATCTTGCGGTGTTAATGGTGAGACAGTAGAGTTGAACCGTCCTATCAATGAGGATGCAAATGTAGAACTCTACAAGTTTGAGGATGAGCAGGGTAAGCACACATTCTGGCATACATCTGCCCACTTGTTGGCTGAGGCTCTTCAGGAGCTTTACCCAGGCATCCAGTTCGGTTTCGGTCCAGCCGTAGAGAGTGGTTTCTTCTACGACGTGATGCCAGCCGAGGGTCAGGTGATCTCAGAGAATGATTTCGCCAAGATTGAGGCTAAGATGATGGAACTTGCCAAAAAGAACGAACCTGTGGTTCGCAAGGAGGTGGCTAAGGCTGATGCTCTCGCTGAGTTCAAGGCTGACGGTCAGACTTACAAGTGCGAGCATATTGAGCAGGACTTGGAGGATGGTACCATCACCACATATACCCAGGGCAATTTCACCGACCTCTGTCGTGGTCCTCACTTGATGAACACTGGCCTTATCAAGGCTGTGAAGATTACAAGTGTGGCTGGTGCATTCTGGCGCGGTGATGCCAAGCGCGAGCAGATGACCCGTATCTACGGTATCAGCTTCCCTAAGAAGAAGATGCTCGATGAGTACTTGGTAATTCTCGAAGAGGCTAAGAAGCGTGACCACCGTAAGATCGGTAAGGAGATGGAACTCTTCATGTTCTCAGAGCGTGTAGGTAAGGGTCTCCCTATCTGGTTGCCAAAGGGTACACAGCTCCGCCTGCGTCTGCAGGAGTTGCTTCGTTCTCTCCTGAAGCCTTACAACTACCAGGAGGTTATCTGCCCAGGTATCGGTGGCAAGAGTCTCTATGTAACATCTGGTCACTATGCTCACTATGGCAAGGATGCATTCCAGCCTATCCAGACACCGGAGGAGGATGAGGAGTATATGCTCAAGCCAATGAACTGTCCTCACCACTGCGAGGTCTACGCTCGCAAGCCTCGTTCTTACAAGGATCTTCCTTTGCGTATTGCTGAGTTCGGTACCGTATTCCGCTATGAGAAGAGCGGTGAGCTCCACGGTTTGACTCGTGTTCGTACATTTACACAGGATGATGCCCACATTTTCGTTCGTCCAGAGCAGGTAAAGGCTGAGTTCGAGAATGTAATCGACGTAATCCTGAAAGTATTCAAGATCTTCGGTTTTGAGAACTACGAGGCACAGATTTCTCTCCGCGATCCTAAGGATACAGAGAAGTATATCGGTTCTGATGAGATTTGGGAAGAGAGCGAGAACGCTATCCGCGAGGCTTGCAAGGAGAAGGGCCTTGAGACACGCGAGGAGGTTGGCGAGGCTGCCTTCTATGGTCCTAAGCTCGACTTCATGGTAAAGGATGCCATCGGTCGTCGTTGGCAGTTGGGTACCATCCAGGTGGACTACAACTTGCCAGAGCGTTTCAAGTTGGAGTATACAGCCGAGGATAACTCAAAGAAGACTCCTGTGATGATTCACCGTGCACCATTCGGTTCACTGGAGCGATTCACAGCCGTTCTCATCGAGCATACCGCCGGTCACTTCCCATTGTGGTTGACTCCAGACCAGGTTGCAATTCTTCCTATCTCTGAGAAGTTTAACGATTATGCTCAGAAGGTACGTCAGTATCTTGACAAGCAGGGTGTACGTGCTTTGGTTGATGACCGTAACGAGAAGATTGGCCGCAAGATTCGCGACAACGAGTTGAAGCGTGTTCCTTACATGGTCATCGTTGGTGAGAAGGAGAGTGCCGAGGGCTTGGTATCTATGCGTAAGCAGGGTGGTGGCGAACAGGCTACCATGAGCATGGAAGAGTTCGCTCAGCGCATCAATGCCGAGGTTGCAGAGCAATTGAAGGCAGCTGAGGAGTAATCCCGCAGATTGATATTTTCTAATCTCCCGCAGATTTCACAGATTTACACAGATTTTTTCTGTTGAGGGCTCTGTCCCACAGATTTTTTGTGTTGAGGGTTTAGTCCCACAGATTTCACAGATTTACACAGATTTTGGTGTGTTCTGTTGAATATCTGTAACAACTGTGACGTCTGTGGGAGATTTTTTGTTAAGGAGGATTTTAAAATCGTTTGGTTATGACAGAAAATGAGATATCTTATAAGATCATTGGAGCTATTTATAAGGTTTATAATGAATTGGGACCAGGTTTACTTGAGTCGGTTTATGAAGCAGCTCTGTGCTATCAGTTGCGCAAAGATGGACTTAGGGTAGAGAATCAGGTAAAGTTGGATGTCATGTATGATGGTAAGATTTTGCCTGTAGATTTCCGTCTGGATATTCTTGTAGAAGATAAAGTCATAGTCGAACTGAAGTCTGTGACAGAAATGAAAGATGTCTTTCATAAGCAATTGCTTACGTATTTGCGTGTGGCGAAGAAGCATCTTGGAATATTGGTCAATTTTTCCACCACAGATATACGAAAATCAATCTTCCGTAAAGTCAATGGATATACTCCCATGGATTGAAAGCTTTTCTTAGTCCCCACTGATTTATTGTTTTCTTAAGTCCCACAGATTTCACAGATTTTTACAGATTTAGTTTCTTTATCATAAAGATCTGTGTTAATCTGTGAAATCTGTGGGACTAAAATATATCAATTTGCGGGATTAAATATATCAATCTGTGGGGGTAAAACATTAAATCCATTAGAAAAACAAAGAAACTGCGGGCAAAAATGAAAATAACCCACTGAAAATTTGGTGGTTTCACAAAATAATCGTAACTTTGCAGCCGTTTAATCAAAAAGACAAAAAAGAATATATCGAATAGTTAATGAAAAATGACAAAATGAAAAATCAGTACCGCGTAAACGAACAGATTCGTGCACGCGACGTGAGAGTAGTGAGTGATGGTGGAGCAGAAGTGATGCCAGCACGTAAGGCGTTGGAGTTGGCTCGTCAGCAAGAGCTTGACTTAGTCGAGATATCTCCTAATGCGCAACCACCAGTTTGCCGTATAGTTGACTATTCTAAATTCCTTTACCAGCAGAAAAAGCATGCAAAGGAAATGAAGCAGAAGCAGGTAAAGGTGGAGACCAAGGAAATCCGTTTCGGACCTCAGACCGATGAGCACGACTATCAGTTCAAGCTCAAGCACGCTATGGAGTTCCTCAACGAGGGTAACAAGGTTCGTGCATACGTTTTCTTCCGTGGTCGCTCTATTCTCTTCAAGGAGCAGGGTGAGGTTCTTCTTCTCCGTTTCGCCAATGATTTGGAAGAGTACGGAAAGGTGGAGCAGATGCCAAAGCTTGAAGGTAAGAAGATGTTCCTCTACATGAGTCCTAAGAAGGCTGGTACTGCAAAGAAGAGCCAGCAGAAGATGGACCGTGAGAAGCGAGAGGCTGAAGCTAAGGCTGCTGCAGATGCAGAGCGTGCTGCTAATGCTGAGAAGAATGGCTTGCTCGCCAATGCTAAAGGCGGCGATGCTCTGAAGAAACTTGCAGAAGGAACAGAGGATTAAGAAAAAAAAGATGCGTAACGCCCTGGTATATGCGTTGCCATCGCTATAATAAATAACAATTTAAAATTAAAAGTAAAAATGCCAAAAGTAAAGACTAATTCCGGCGCAAAGAAGAGATTCCGTTTCACCGGTACAGGTAAGATTAAGCGTCATCACGCTTTTCACAGTCACATCTTGACTAAGAAGACAAAGAAGCAGAAGAGAAATCTCCTTGGTGAGACTCTCGTAGACCGTTCAAACTTGAAGCAGGTTCGCGACTTGCTCTGCCTCCGTTAATTATTAACTTTTTAGTCGAACTTTTAAAGAAAAAAAATTATGCCAAGATCAGTAAATCACGTTGCATCAAAAGCAAAAAGAACAAGAATCTTGAAGCTCACTAAGGGTTACTATGGAGCTCGCAAGAATGTATGGACAGTAGCTAAGAACACTTGGGAGAAGGGTCTTACCTACGCTTATCGCGATCGTCGTAACAAGAAGCGCACATTCCGCGCATTGTGGATCCAGCGTATCAACGCTGCTGCTCGCCTCGATGGTATGAGCTACAGCCAGTTGATGGGTGCTCTTCACAAGGCTGGTATCGAGATTAACCGTAAGGTTCTCGCTGACCTCGCTGTAAACAACCCTGAGGCTTTCAAGGCTATCGTTGCAAAGGTGAAGTAAATCCGACGCTAGGCTCTTTTCTTCCGTGATTTTTCTCGTAAGAAAGTGTTTAGCCTCTAGATTAAAGAAAACTGAAGATTGCATTGGTTGGAAGTATTTCCGCTGATGCAATCTTTTTTTGTGCCTGGAAATCCAGGCGTTCTCGCTTGTAAGAACGTCTAAAGCGCTACCTAATCAGACTTGAGTAGGCGAAGTAATATGGTTGAGCAAGCGAAATGAGACTGCTGGACAAGCAGAACGAGATTACTGAGTAAACGAAGTGAGACGTTTAGTCAGGTTCAAAGATATAGAATATGAGGTGAAAGGAGATAGGTTCTAAGGTATAAGAAGACTGCTTCTAGAAGATTCCCACTAGGCTCGGCAGAGCTGCTGAGCCTAGTCAGCAGCTCTGCTGACTGCAGTCGGCAGGTCTGCCGAGCCTAGTGACAACATCTTTAGTTGTACGACTATACATCCTTTAGTTGTACGACAATAAGCCGATTAATAAAATAAGGGTGTGTCATGTTCCATTATTATGGACTTATGACACACCCTCAGCTTGATGATTTATAGTTCTTTCTCTTTACTTGATCAACTCAATACCTGCCTCAAACTTGGTGGTCTTTTCCATGATGGCAGGAAGCTGATTGACAACTGACTTCAAAATCATGAATCGTGCCAAATCTTCCTTGTCCATACCTGTAGTAGGAATCTTGTTAACCTGAGCATAAAGCATTGCGATGATAGGAGCTACGAAATCCTTGTCAACATAGAAATATACCTTGTTGGTTGCTGGATAAGATACGTGTACAGGAATACCGGTCTTAAACTGATCCAACATGTTAGTAATCATTGCCTTCTCCTGAGCATCGTCGATGTCTTCTGTAATCTTGGTTGTATTCAGGAATAAGGTAATCATATTCTCGTTAACTACCTGGTATGAAGCGTAATCGTTAGCAAGCTTCCAGTCCTTGTCATCAGACTCTTCCTTATAAGTTGCAGAAATCTGTCCCTTCTCATTGAAGGTTACATCCTGCAAAACGCTTCTGAGTTGGGTGTTGAGTAACATTGGAGCCATTTTGATGGCATCCTTTACAGGATATGGGGCATCTATGAAGCCTGGGATAGTAATGGTTGCATCATCAGAACCTTCCCACTTTAATACAACTGAACCTGTAGAATTGCCATTTGCATCAAAACCTGCTTCCTGTACCTTCCAGGTTCCTTCAATCTTCTCGTTGCGTACAAATTCCTTCTCATCATTGTCATCATCGCTGCTACAAGCAGTGAAGAAGCCAAGGGTGCAAACCATGGCCATTAAATAAATAAACTTTTTCATTTTTCTTCTCTTTTTTGTGTATTAATAAATAATTATTGTATTGTTTCTATTTATTTATATAATAATGTACGCGTACATTATATTATATATTACTTCAGCTGATACGTGATACCTACGCTGCCGTAGATAGGATACATCGTCTGCTCGATGGTCTCGAAATCTTTCTTAAAGATACCATTTAAGCCCCAGCTCAGATCAGCACAGAGGCCCCAACGGTTGTTCAAGCGCCAGTCTATTCCGAAATCTACGCCCACCTGCCAGTTGCGCATGTCATCGCTGAAATCGTAATCACCACGCTCGCCTTCGTCATGACCCAACTTTATCTTCTGTCCGGTAGGATCGCCCTTAGGATGACCTTCCTCTTGGCGGCGCAAGTAACCATCGTATGCCCAGCCTTCAAACTTCTTTGATGTTACATAGCTAACATACGGACCCAACTTGAAACGGAGGTTGTCGCAAATGTCGTATGTTGCCTGCAATGGTACTGTGATGAGACTCATGTCTACCTTCGTAACCACGTTGCCTGTAAATATACCTTTCAGTTCTTCTCCGCCACGTACTATTCTCATATAATAGTTTTTTACGCCTGCATCAATCTTCATGCCCTTGTTTTCAAAGTGCAGACCTCCAACGAATCCCCATTTGCCTGAAAGTGGGTGATAAGCATCGATACCCAGACTGAAGTTAGGTTGCAGGGTATAGCTGTGTAGTGTACGGATGGTAGCAGGAAGACCGATAGGGGCTGTGCCTCCGATATTATACGCCACGCGAGCCTGATACTGGTAGCCGTGAAGATATTTGTTCCACGAGGTACGCTTGCTTTCTTCTACCTGCTTGTGCTCCTCAGTCTTCTGATTCTCATTTTCTTCTGCCCATGTAGCAGTGCCCCATGTCAGCAGGAGAGCTAATATTGTTATCTTCTTCATTATATAGTTTCCTCCTTAGTTTATTCGCAAATCAACTTGAAACTGTCTATCCAAAGTGTACTGCCTACGGCACCCAGGAAGTTAGCTCCATCTGAACTGGATGAACTGACAATAGTGAGACTGTAGCCACCATTCTTCAACTTGACTGGGTCTATGGCTTTCTTATACTTGAAATCTACGCTGAAGTGATGCCATTCCCATGTGTTTCCAATAGCAACTTTTCCGTTGTCATCATGGGTTTCACCTACCAGGGCAAGTGCTACTATCTGTTTGCTGGTCTGTACATTATCTCCGTAGAGCAATACGGCATTTCCTTTTTCATCGATGTTCTCATAGAGTACAGCATAAATGGTTCCGTAGTCATGGCGGTCAAGTTCTTGCATATTCTTGTCGGTGAATTTTTCGCCAGCCTGATACTTATACCAGCCTTCCAACTTTACCGGTTTGGCACTAAAACTGAATGGGCGACCGAACTTTGTTGCCTTCATTGCATCGGTAAGGGCATCGGTAGCATTAAACTGTCCGATAAAGAGGTTGCCGGCAGCGATAGGTTTTTTCACTACATCGGCAAACCCACCTGTGCGTCGGGTTGTGAGTTGCACTCCCTTTCTCCTGTGTCCATCTTCTATCATCACGGTAGGATATTCCTTTGGTTTAGCTGATGGGTTGCTGATATTGAATCCTGAGTTTCCGGTTGCCCAGATGCCGAGAATATCTCCATTCCAATTTTCCTGCCAGTTGTAGTATCCCTTGCTGAGGTATGCGTCTTCAAATTCGAATTCTTTCTCGTTTGGCATAGTAGTCTGTCCCTTCTTGATGCTTACCTGATAGGTGCGACTCCATTGCTTGTTTTCCGATGTAACCACGTATGTAACTGGACCTTTGGAGAAATCCTGAAGGCTTCCGCTTTCAGGTGAGATGGTAGCTCCAGGTGTAAGGCGGAATATTGGTGCCTGTTTGGTAAGGGCGGCAAATGGTCTCATCGTGAACTCGATTTTTGTCTGATCACTCTGCACATTGACCAATGTATCAGATGGATTAGTAAACAATAAGTTCAATAAAATCTTGTTGTCTACATGTATGTATGCCTGCTCGATGTCGCATTCGGCATTGAGTGGTTCTTCCTTAAAGCAGGAGGAGAGGGTAGTGATACAACTCATTGATAGAGCAGCTACTATAAATCTTGACTGTTTCATATCTTGAACTTTCTTTTCCTTTTGTAATCTGGAGAATCGCTTCTCTTTCTTTTCTGATAATTCTTGAGAGAATGATTTCTCTAGCTCATATAAATTATTGCTTTATCGGTTGCAAAGATAAACAGAAAACTCGAAACCGCCAAAGGTTTTTATGATTTTCGACATGTTTTGATAGAAAAATACCATGAATTAGTGGTTTTAGGACATGAATTAGTCGAGATGAGTTTACCGAAGATGGCAGATAGTGTCCGATAGTTTATTTTTTTTAATACACATAATAAAAAAGGGGACTGAAATCTCATTACTGAAATTTCAGTCCCCTGAATGTTATTTAGCTAATGAATAGCAAATGCCTAATCTGTATAAGATTAAGCCTTGCCCTCCATCTGAGCCTTCAACTTAGCGAGTGCATCGATATCACCGAGTGATGTGCTAGCAGCAACGTTGTTGATCATAGCTGTCTCGTTGTTGCTCTTGCGACCGCCGTTTGCACGCTTGTGAACTGGTTTAGCAACTGGCTCGTTACCCTCCTCGAATGTACGAGAGTGAGAGAGGATGATGCGTTTTGTCTCCTTAACGAACTCGATAACCTTGAAGTCGAGAGTTTCGCCCTTCTTAGCCACTGTGCCGTCCTCTTTAGTGAGGTGCTTAGGAGTAGCGAAACCTTCACCACCCTCAGCGAGAGCTACAACAGCACCCTTGTCCATCAACTCAGTGATAGTACCCTGGTGAACAGAACCTGGAGTGTAGATTGCCTCATACTCATCCCATGGGTTCTTCTCCAACTGCTTGTGGCCGAGGCTCAAGCGACGGTTCTCCTTATCGATTTCGAGAACTACTACGTCGATAGAAGCGCCTACAGAAGTGAACTCAGATGGGTGCTTAACCTTCTTAGTCCAAGAGAGGTCAGAGATGTGGATCAAACCATCAACACCTTCCTCAAGCTCTACGAAGATACCGAAGTTAGTGAAGTTGCGAACCTTAGCTGTGTGCTTGCTACCAACAGGATACTTAGTCTCGATAGCCTCCCATGGATCTTCCTTGAGCTGCTTGATACCAAGGCTCATCTTGCGCTCAGCGCGGTCGAGAGTCAGGATAACTGCCTCTACCTCGTCACCTACCTTCATGAAGTCCTGAGCAGAACGCAAGTGCTGGCTCCAAGACATCTCAGATACGTGGATCAAGCCCTCTACACCTGGAGCAATCTCAACGAATGCACCATAGTCAGCCATAACCACTACCTTACCCTTCACGTGATCACCTACCTTGAGGTTCTCGTCGAGGGCATCCCATGGATGTGGAGTGAGCTGCTTCAAACCGAGAGCGATACGCTTCTTCTCCTCATCGAAGTCGAGGATAACAACGTTGATCTTCTGGTCGAGAGATACAACCTCGTGTGGATCGCTTACGCGGCCCCAAGAGAGGTCTGTGATGTGGATCAAACCGTCAACACCGCCGAGGTCAACGAATACACCGTAAGTAGTGATGTTCTTAACGGTACCCTCGAGGATCTGACCCTTCTCGAGCTTGCCGATGATCTCCTTACGCTGCTGCTCGAGCTCCTGCTCGATGAGAGCCTTGTGAGATACAACGACATTGCGGAACTCCTGGTTGATCTTTACAACCTTGAACTCCATTGTCTTGCCTACGAATACGTCGTAGTCGCGTATAGGGTGAACGTCGATCTGGCTTCCTGGCAAGAAAGCTTCGATACCGAAAACGTCAACGATCATACCGCCCTTAGTGCGGCACTTGATGTAACCCTGGATAACTTCCTCGTTCTCGAGAGCTGCATTCACACGCTCCCAAGACTTGCTGAGGCGAGCCTTCTTGTGAGAGAGTACCAACTGGCCCTTTACGTCCTCCTGGTTCTCTACATAAACCTCAACCTTGTCGCCTACCTTGAGGTCTGGGTTGTAACGGAATTCAGAAGCTGGGATAATACCATCGCTCTTGTAACCGATGTTTACGATAACCTCTTTCTTGTCTACAGAGATTACTGTTCCCTCTACAACCTGGTGTTCTGTTACCTTGTTAAGAGTTTCGTCATAGGCCTTCTCGAGGTCTGTTTTGCTGACGTTTGCGCTTGTGCCATTCTCAAACTCATCCCAATTGAAGTCGTCCAATGGCTTTACGTTCTTTAAATCTGACATAAAAAATAATTAAAAAATTAAAATTAATAAAGTTTGACTTTATGTGAATTGTATAAATCGGGCGCAAAATTACTCATTTTCTTTGAGTTACAGGCATTTACTCTTGATTTTCTTCTTTTTGTTAGTAATATTTAACTAAAATCACTATTTTTGGTGGGTTCCTTCGGGGAAATACATATAATATATATAAATATAACCTTTTAATATTCTGATAACTTCCTCCTCGATATTTCTTCCTGTGATGTTCTTCTCTGTTATCCGTGTTTTCATCTGATTCTATGATGAAATGAAGAGGTAAGATAAATAATAGCGAAAGAAAAAAACGGACGAAATTTTCATTTGTATGAAAATGAGTTAAATTCATTAAAAAAAGATACCGAAATGTTGGCGATAACAAAATAATTGTTACCTTTGCGCTCAAAATGTAATGAATATAATAAAATTAATGATATGACACTAGTCATCCTTGCCATACTGATATTGGCATATATTCTCATTGCAACCGAGAATATTACCAAGGTGAACCGTGCTGCCGTAGCCATTTTTGCTGGAACGGTAGGATGGGTTCTCTATATCTGTTTCGGTATGGACTTCGTGACCAGTGAACACTCTTCAGATTATTCACGCTATCTGAATCTCGGAATGTGGAACGAGATAGAATCCACCAGTACAACGGTGAAGTATTTTATTGCCCGTAACATCTTCCTTCCTTATGTGGGTAGAGCAGCAGAAATCGTACTATTCCTGCTTGCTACTATGACGATAGTTGAAATTCTCAATAACAATGGTTGCTTCGATTTTATACGCCAGTTGTTACGTACCCGAAGCGCCAAAAAAATGCTATGGATTCTCGCTGCCGTGACCTTTGTTATCTCGGCAAATCTCGATAATCTTACTACAACAGTGATGATGCTTACGATGATGCATGGAGTAATTCCAAACCGTCGTCAGCGCATGGTGTATGGAGGTGCCATTCTTCTTTCTGCCAACTGTGGCGGAGCTCTTACCGTTATCGGAAATCCGGAAGGACTGGTGATGTGGAATATGGGTGCTGTAACGGCTACTCATTATTTCCTGTCGCTTCTGCTGCCATGTCTTGCAGCCTGGCTCATTCCGTTGTTGATGATGCAGCGCATGCTGCCTGAAAGAGTAGAGACAGAATGGATTGCTATGCCATACCGCGGGGATGATACCCGTCTCAATGTATGGCAGCGCTTGCTGATGCTCTTTGTGGGCATCGGTGGGTTGTGGTTTATCCCTACCTTCCATAATATTACGAAATTAAGTCCTTTCCTCGGTGCGCTCTGCGTATTGGGCGTACTTTGGATTGTGAACGAGATATTCAACCGTAAACTCATGAATATGGATGCGATGGCTGACCGTCGTACTCCTAGAGTGTTCCAATACGGAGTCGTTCAGATGATTCTCTTCGTGATGGGTATCATGCTTGCCATCGGAGTGGTGAAGGAGACCGGCGCTTTTGACGATTTTGCTACTCTTCTCAACTCTGTCGGTATGGATGATAAGCGTCCTGGCGTGCTGTTGCATGGCGTCTTGGCTGGTATCATCAGTACTGTACTTGACAACTTTGCTACAGCCATGAACTTTTTCTCCCTTCATGATCTGGCAAATGTGAATGATCCTTCATTCAGCATGCTTGCTGATTATCATACCAATGGTATCTACTGGCAGATGATTGCATATTGCGTAATGGCTGGTGGTAACGTTCTTGGTATCGGTACAATCAGCGGTCTTGCCCTGATGAAGATGGAACGTATGCACATGGGATGGTATTTCCGCAATATTGGCTGGAAAGCTTTGATGGGTGGCGTCATCGGACTTGCTATCCTTTGGCTCTCTCATATCCTGGTGGCTGGTGCCGCAAACCTAATTATTTAAATCGATAAACCCAAACAAAGCAAGGGGTATACCCTTGGATACCTACTGTATATGTAGGGGTAATGGATGAAAAACATCATCCTGAGAGGATAATAAACTAACATTAAAAAAATATATATAATATAATCAAGGTATAGTTATGGCAAAGATTAAGACTATTGGAATTTTAACATCTGGAGGAGATGCTCCAGGTATGAATGCTGCTATCCGTGCGGTTACCCGTTCGGCTATCTACAACGGTTTCACTGTGAAAGGTATCTATCGTGGTTACGATGGTCTCATCAATGATGAAATTAAAACCTTTTCTACAGAGAATGTAAGCGGTATCATCGGCACAGGTGGTACGATGCTGAAGACAGCCCGTTCTAAGGAATTCATGACCGAAGAAGGTCGTCAGAAGGCATTTGAAACGATTCAGAAAGAGGAAATAGATGCGCTTGTCGTGATTGGCGGTAACGGTTCGCTGACAGGTGCGATGAATTTCGCACGTGAGTTTGATGTATGCTGCATCGGATTGCCAGGAACAATTGATAATGACCTTTATGGTACAGACAATACAATCGGTTATGATACTACGATGAATACCATCGTAGAATGTGTAGACCGCATCCGTGATACTGCGCAGAGCCACGAGCGTATCTTCTTTATCGAGGTGATGGGCCGTGATGCCGGTTTCCTGGCGCAGAATTCAGCTATCGCCAGTGGAGCAGAGGCAGCTATCATTCCAGAGGATTCTACCGACGTAGACCAGTTGGCTCAATTCATGGAGCGTGGTATCCGTAAGTCTAAGAAAAGTTGTATCGTCATCGTGTCAGAGAGTCCTAAGTGCGGTGCTCTTTATTATGCCGACCGTGTGCGCAAGGAGTTCCCTGAGTTTGATGTACGTGTATCTATCCTGGGTCACTTGCAGCGTGGCGGCCGTCCGTCAGCCCGTGATCGTATTCTTGCGAGCCGTACCGGTTGTGGTGCCATCGAGGCTATCATGCAGGGACAGCGCAATGTGATGATTGGTGTACGCAATAACGAGGTAGTATACGTTCCGCTTTCTGAAGCTATCCGCTCAGATAAGCCATTCGACCGTAAACTGATCAAGGTTTTAGACGAGTTGAGTATCTAATTTATAGAGATAAGGGTAAGAAGAGAGGAGTTTGAACTCCTGACTTCTTGCTTTTGCATAGGAAAATGGTTTAAAGGGAACTAAAAATGGTTTAATTAGGTATAAAAGCCGAATAAAACTTTAAATTAATTTGTGGTTTCCATAAATTGTTGTTACTTTTGCAGTCAAGAATAATATAAATATATATAACTTTTAAACTAATAAGCTTATGTCACAAATTAACGGACGTATCTCTCAGATTATCGGTCCTGTTATCGATGTTTACTTCGATACAAAGGGCGAGAATCCAGAGAAGGTGCTTCCTAAAATTTATGAAGCTCTGAAGGTAAAACGTCCAGACGGACGCGAACTTGTCATCGAGGTGCAGCAGCACATCGGTGAGGATACAGTTCGCTGTGTCGCTATGGATAATACTGACGGTTTGCAGCGCGGCTTGGAGGTTATCTCTACAGGTAACCCAATCCAGATGCCAGCCGGAGAGCAAATCAAGGGCCGTATGATGAATGTCATCGGACAGCCTATTGATGGTATGAATGAATTGGACATGAAGGGTGCTTATCCTATCCACCGTGAGGCTCCAAAGTTTGACGAACTTTCTACTCACAAGGAGATGCTTGCTACCGGTATTAAGGTGATCGACCTGCTTGAGCCTTACATGAAGGGTGGTAAGATTGGTCTTTTCGGTGGTGCCGGTGTAGGTAAGACAGTGCTTATCATGGAGTTGATCAACAACATTGCCAAGGGACACAACGGCTACTCTGTATTTGCCGGAGTAGGTGAGCGTACCCGTGAGGGTAACGACTTGATTCGAGACATGCTCGAGTCTGGTGTTATCAAGTATGGCGAGAAGTTCCGTAAAGCGATGGAAGAAGGTAAGTGGGATCTCTCACTTGTCGATCCTGAGGAACTTGCCAAGAGTCAGGCTACCCTGGTATATGGTCAGATGAATGAGCCACCTGGGGCACGTGCTTCTGTAGCTCTCTCTGGTTTGACCGTAGCTGAGGAGTTCCGTGATCACGGAGGTAAGAATGGTGAGGCAGCGGATATCATGTTCTTCATTGATAACATCTTCCGTTTCACCCAGGCTGGTTCTGAGGTGTCTGCGCTGTTGGGTCGTATGCCATCAGCCGTAGGTTATCAGCCAACGCTGGCTTCTGAGATGGGTGCCATGCAGGAGCGAATCACTTCTACCAAGAATGGTTCCATTACCTCTGTACAGGCCGTTTATGTGCCTGCCGATGACTTGACCGACCCTGCTCCAGCTACCACCTTTACTCACCTGGATGCTACCACTGAGCTTTCCCGTAAGATTGCATCTCTCGGTATCTATCCTGCCGTAGACCCGCTGGGTTCTACCTCTCGTATCCTCGACCCGCTGATTGTGGGCAAGGCGCACTACGATTGTGCACAGCGAGTAAAGCAGTTGTTGCAGCGTTATAACGAGTTGCAGGATATCATCGCCATCCTCGGTATGGATGAGCTCTCTGATGAGGATAAGTTGACCGTGAACCGTGCACGCCGTGTACAGCGTTTCCTGAGTCAGCCATTCACCGTAGCAGAGCAGTTTACCGGTTTGAAGGGTGTGATGGTTCCTATCGAAGAGACTATCAAGGGCTTCAACGCCATCCTCGACGGTGAGGTAGATGACCTGCCAGAGCAGGCATTCCTCAACGTAGGTACTATCGAGGATGCCAAGGAGAAGGCTAAGCAGTTGCTCGCAGCAGCACAGGCGTAATCTTTAAATCCACGGCTTATGTTACAGCTAAAGATAGTATCTCCTGAGAAAGTAGTCTTCCAGGGTGAGGTAGAGAGCGTACTGGTTCCGGGAACCCTCGGCTCGTTCGAGATTCTCAAGGATCACGCGCCTATCATCTCTTCGCTCGAAGTGGGCAAGGTGGAATACACTACCAAGGAAGGCAAGCAGGTAATGAACATCAAGGGCGGATTCGTGGAATGTAAGAAAAACGAAGTAAGCCTTTGCGTAGAAGTTTAGATAAGTGATTAATTTTTAGTGATTAATTATTAGATAATGGAAAAAGACGAAAAGTTGCGCTTGCAGACTATCAGACAGGCGAGTATCAGGTATAAGCAGATTTCTTTGTGGCTTACAGCAGCAGTGGCTCTTGCCGTGCTCTTTGCCTGCAGATTATCTGCTCAATGCGATGATATGATAGCCCAGGTTGTTAACCCGTTGGTAGTGAGTGCGATATTCTCACTCGTTGCAAGTACTGCTTATGGTGAAGCATGGAAGGCTGTTGCAAAGTCATCGCCAGCCAATCTCGCCAAGTTCTATCTGGCGGCATTGGTCTTGAAACTGATGGCCGGTACATTGGTATTCCTCATCTATGTGCTGGTATGCGACAAGCAGAACATTCTGGGTTTTACCGCAATCTTTGCCCTTTTCTATGTCGTACTTCTCGTGTTCGACTGCATCTACTTCGCTCGGGTAGAGAAAAAGAACCGTCTTTCATAAGCGGTTCTGAAACAAATAATTAATAAACAAAAGTAAGAATTAAAGAATATGAAACATCTCAAGCAATTCCTCTTGATGGCGATGCTGCTCTTCACGCTGGCACCTCTGCAGGTATCGGCTAAGGAGAACATCGATGTGAAAGAGATATTGTGGGGTCATATCAAGGATTCTTATGAATGGCATATCACCAAGGTGGGAGACCATCCCGTAGTGATTCATCTGCCAATCATCGTTAACACCACTTCGGGCTGGCACGTGTTCTGCAGCAGCGAATTCTCGGAAGAGAAGGATGCCAATGGAGACCGTCCGGGCCCTTATAATCTGGTGATCAAGAACGCTGATGCGCAGGCGAATCCCAACAAGATAGTAGAGAAGGTGGGAGACCAGGAGGTTCGTCCTCTCGACATCTCCATCACGAAGACCGTTTGCGTGCTCTTCATCGATGCTATCATCCTGTTGCTCTGTGTCCTGATACCAGCCCGCTGGTGCAGGAAGCACAAGGTGGATGATCCTGCACCAAAGGGTTTTGTGGGACTGATGCACATGTTCATCATGTCGGTATATACCGATGTAATAGAGGCCACCCTGGGTAAGGAAGCCCCAAAGTACGCACCATGGTTGCTTACTTGCTTCTTCTTTATCTTCGTGGCGAACATCATGGGTATCGTACCATTTCCTCCAGGTGGTGGTAACCTGACGGGTAATATCGCCTGCACCGTATTCTTCGGTGTAACGACATTCCTGATCACCAACTTCACCGGTACCAAGGAATACTGGAAGGAAATCTTCTGGCCGGAGGTACCAACGTGGTTGAAGGTGCCAGTGCCACTGATGCCATTCATCGAGCTCTTCGGAATCTTTACGAAACCGCTGGCTCTGATTATCCGACTCTTCGCCAACATGATGGCGGGTCACGCCATCGCACTTTCGTTTGCGGCTATCATTTTCATCATGTTCAACATCAGTGAGAATGCTATCGCCAACTATGTGGCAGGTACGGGTATGACAATAGTAAGTGTTGCGATGAGCGCCTTTATGATGCTCCTCGAAGTATTGGTAAGCTACATTCAGGCATTGGTATTCACCATGCTGAGTGCAGTATTCATCTCGCTGGCTCATGTAAAGTCTCATGAGGCTGAGCCAGAGGTAGTGAAGTAGTTTATAGATTATAGATTACGGATCTAATTTCATTCAGATAATAAACAAAGAAAATATAAACAACTTAAATTATTAAGATTATGTTATCACTTTTATTAGCAGCAGAGATTGCAAAGTTGGGTGCCGCAGTAGGTGCAGGTTTGGCCGCTATTGGCGCAGGTATTGGTATCGGTCGCATTGGTGGCCAGGCTATGGACGCTATGGCTCGTCAGCCAGAGAAGATGGGCGACCTCCGTTCTTCTATGATTATTGCAGCTGCGTTGGTTGAGGGTGTTGCGTTCTTCGCTGTCATCATCGCCATTCTGGCAATCGTTATGTAATCATCTCATCTGTCGCTATCATCTGCCCCGATAAAAGGAAGTCTCAGGCATCAGCCTGATGTCTTTCCGGGGCATGATAGAGATGATTCTAGAGTTAGTTTTAAAAAAACGTTTAAGTAAAACTTTAACCAGTATATATGGATTTATTAATTCCTGATAGCGGTTTGCTCTTCTGGATGACGCTGGTCTTCATCATCGTCTTCATCATTCTTTGGAAGGCTGGATTCCCAGCCATCATTAAGATGGTGAACGAACGTAAGGCTTTCATTGATGATAGTCTGAAGAAGGCTCACGAAGCCAACGAGAAGCTTGCCAATATCCAAAAAGAAGGTGAATCCATCTTGCAGGAAGCTCGCGAGAAGCAGGCTGCCCTCCTCAAGGAGGCTGCCGAAACCCGCGATGCCATTGTAGAGAAAGCACAGGATAAAGCACGCGAAGAAGGCGCACGTCTCCTCTCTGATGCCAAGAAGCAGATTGAGACCGAGAAGCAGAACGCCATTCGTGAAATCCGAGGCCAGGTAGCCGAACTCTCTGTTCAGATTGCAGAGAAGGTGCTCAAGGCTAAGCTCTCTGATGACAAGGCACAGATGGATATGATAAATCGACTGCTGGACGAGGTTTCTTCTGACAACAAATAGTAAAGCTTATGGATATAGGTGTAATATCGGTGCGTTATGCCCGTGCCCTCATCAAGGCTGCACTCGGCATGAAGCTCGAAGATCAGGTCTACCAGGAGATGCAGACGCTCTTTAAGAGCTACATCGACGTGCCTGAACTGAGATTTACGATAGACAACCCTATGCTTTCCAAAGACAAGAAAGAGGCACTTCTCATCACAGCCCTGGGCAAAGAGCCTACGGAACTGAGCAAGAAGTTTATCGCTCTCGTCTTGAAAGAGGATAGGGAGAGCACCCTGCAATTCATGGCTGCTTCGTATATCACTCTTTACAGGAAACAGAAGAACATCATCCGCGGTAAGCTGATCACCGCCACTGCCGTTGACGCCTCTACTGAGGATAAGATGCGCAAGATGGTGGAGCAGAGAACGAAAGGTACTGTGGAGTTCAAGACCGAGGTGAACCCTGAACTGATTGGTGGTTTCATCCTTGAGTATGATACTTACAGAATGGATGCGAGCGTAAAGACTAAGCTCAACAACATTCTGACACAGCTCAAAAAGTAAAAATAATTAAAGTAAATAAACAATGTCAGATAAAATTAAACCAAGTGAGGTGTCTGAGGTTCTTCAGCAGCAGCTCCAGGAGGTTAATGGCTCTCAGCAGTTTGACGAGGTGGGTACCGTGCTTACCGTCAGCGATGGCGTGGCTCGTATCTATGGTCTGCGTAATGCCGAGGCTAATGAACTTCTTGAGTTTGAGAACGGAACCATGGCTATCGTCATGAACTTGGAGGAAGACAATGTAGGTTGTGTCCTCTTAGGTCCTACAGCTGGTATCAAGGAGGGACAGAGCGTGAAGCGTACACACCGTATCGCTTCTATCCGCGTAAACGACAACTTCCTCGGACGTGTCGTAAACCCTCTGGGGCAGGCTATTGATGGTCTTGGTGACATCGACCTCACCGATTCTTTCGAGATGCCTTTGGATCGTAAGGCACCTGGTGTAATCTATCGTCAGCCAGTAAAGGAACCTCTTCAGACTGGTTTGAAGGCGGTAGACTCTATGATTCCTATCGGTCGTGGACAGCGTGAGTTGATCATCGGTGACCGTCAGACCGGTAAGACTGCCATCGCAGTGGATACCATCATCAACCAGAAGAGTTTCTATGAGGCTGGCAAGCCAGTATATTGTATCTATGTAGCTATCGGTCAGAAAGCATCTACCGTTGCAGCATTGGTACAGAACCTCAAGGAGCATGGCGCCCTGCCATATACCATCATCGTAAGTGCTACCGCTGCCGATCCTGCAGCCATGCAGTATTACGCACCATTTGCCGGTGCAGCTATCGGTGAGTACTTCCGCGATCGTGGTTACTCAGCTCTCGTCGTATACGATGACTTGAGTAAGCAGGCTGTGGCTTACCGTGAGGTATCTCTGATTCTCCGCCGTCCATCCGGACGTGAGGCTTACCCTGGTGATGTGTTCTATCTCCACTCTCGTCTGTTGGAGCGTGCCGCTCGTATCAACGACCAGCAGGAGGTAGCCGAGCAGATGAACGACCTTCCAGAGTGCATGAAGGGTCACGTAAAGGGTGGTGGTTCTTTGACAGCCCTTCCTATCATTGAAACACAGGCTGGTGACGTATCAGCATACATCCCAACCAACGTGATTTCCATCACCGACGGTCAGATCTTCCTTGAGACCGACCTCTTCAACCAGGGCTTCCGTCCAGCTATCAACGTAGGTATCTCCGTATCCCGTGTAGGTGGTTCTGCCCAGATCAAGAGTATGAAGAAGGTGGCTGGTACACTGAAGATTGATATGGCTCAGTATCGTGAGCTGGAGGCCTTCTCTAAGTTCTCTAGCGATATGGATGCCGTAACAGCGATGACTCTGGACCGTGGCCGTAAGAACGACCAGTTGCTGGTTCAGCCTCAGTACCGCCCAATGCCGGTAGGCGAGCAGGTAGCTATTCTCTATTGTGGTGTTCACGGATTGATGCACGACGTGCCAATGGATAAGGTTCGCGACTGTCAGGATCTGTTCCTCGATGCAATGCGCAGCCAGCACGCTGATGTGATTGAGACTTTGGGCGATGGTAAACTCACCGATGATGCCATTAAGGCAGTCGAGGAGACCATGGCTAATGTTGCAGGACAATATAAAGCGTAATAGCCTATGCCGTCATTAAAAGAGATTAAAACTCGCATAGCCAGCGTTAACAGTACCCGTAAGATTACGAGTGCGATGAAGATGGTGGCTTCCAGTAAGTTGCATCATGCTCAGGTAGCTATCCAGAATATGCTGCCTTATGGAAATATGTTGGAACATATCCTCAAGAGTTTCCTGGTAAGTACTCCGAATGTCGACCATCCGTTGCAGTTGGAGCACAAGGAGACCAAGCGTGTAGCTCTTGTGGTATACAGTTCTAACAGCAGCTTGTGTGGTGGATTCAATTCCAACGTTATCAAGATGATGATGCATGCGGTGGACGAGTATAAGGCTCAAGGCATTGACGACATCACGGTATATCCTATCGGACGAAAAGTGGCAGAGAAGGCACAGAAACTGGGTTTGAAGATTGGCGGTAACTTTAATGATCTTGCCGATCATCCTCGTGCCAGCGCCTGTGCAGATATCGCCTATTCACTTGCCAGGCAGTATGCTGCTGGTGAGCTCGATAAGGTGGAGATGATTTATCATCACTTTAAGAGTGCCGGTTCACAGATTCTGACCCGCAAGACTTTCTTGCCTATTGACCTCAGCACTGAGTCGATAGGAGTGGACAACGATCGTGACCTTACCTCTAATGTGGCTACGGCAAAGGCTCAGGAATATCTGCGCCAAAAGCAGGCTGAAGCTGACGGACGCCAGAGTTCTGAGGCAAAACCTCTGAATGATGACTTCATTGTAGAGCCAGACTTGGAGACTGTTTTGGGAGTCTTGATTCCTAAGCAGCTTCGTCTGATGATTTATACAGCGTTGCTGGATAGCCAGGCGAGTGAGCATGCTGCCAGAATGGTGGCCATGCAGACCGCTACGGATAATGCCGATGAACTCTTGCGCGAACTCAACTTGCAGTACAACAAGAGTCGTCAACAGGCCATTACCAATGAATTGCTTGATATTGTGGGAGGTAGCGTAAACAACTAAGTTTCCTTCCATCTGTATAATGTTTAATCGGGGTAAATCACTTATTGAAAGAGATTTACCCCGATTTTATGTTTTGTATGCAAATAAAACAGTAAAATTAACTAATATTAAGAAAATGACTCAAAAAACTAATTTTATCTAAAATTGCGCTAACATTCTTTCGTTTTTTTTTTTTTTTGTTAACTTTGCGGCGCATTTGAGAACTAAACCAGAAAATATGAGGCTTAGTTACCCAAATGGGATTGCGGGTACAGCATCGCCTGGATCAGGGTTGCTCCGAACGACAGAAGCTTTACGAGAAGTATACTGTCTCAATCTCCTTGCTGCTTGTGACGACTCGTTTCGACATAAGGGGGAAGAGAAAATGTGTCTGTATAAGAATACTTAAAATGAAAGAATGGACAATTCAATAAAAGATATCAATCATTCTCTAAGCATACAAGCCGAGACTCTTGGCGAACCAGCTGAGACAGAGGCATCATGGTATGCCATGCGCGTGTTCATGAACAAAGTGGCGCTTTGCCGAGACTTGTTCAACCTGTTCAACAACGCGCTTAAGGATCCTGACCAGATGAAAAACACATTCCCCGAAGACATGATGGGCGATGTGATGGAATATTACGCCCCTTTCGTAAAAGAGAGACATGTAAACAGCCAAGGCAAGAAGATTGTGGTGGAGCGCCCACTCATACCCTCGCTTTTCTTCATGCGCAGCAACAAGCGACAGGCGCTATGCCTGGAGCGGGAACTGTGTGGCAAGGCAAGGCTATATCGCCAGCTGGTGGACTTCGACCCACAGCCCATCGCCATTCCCAAGCGACAGATGCAGATGTTCATGATGGTATCGTCGGGCGATCAGGAGGGGCTGGAATATTTCGAGGATGGAGCCTTCAACTGGAAGAAAGGTGAACGTGTCAGGGTCATCGACGGCAGGTTCAAAGGTCTGGAGGGCGAAATCAAGCGCATCAATGGCGACCATCGCCTCATCGTGTCGATAGACGGGGTCTGTGCTGTCGCCACCACCTATATACCAAGATGTTTTCTAGAAAAAATATAAAATCATATGAAATATCGTAATTCATTGCTTTCTGGAGCTTTTTGTACGGGACTTCTTGTCCTGTCAGCTTGTGGAGCCCCACAACAAATAGCTTATTTCCAGGATTTTAACCAAAATCCTGACACGCTAATCAATCTGAAAAGTGCGGTGATCACCGCCAAGCCAACAGATAAACTCTACATCGGCGTGAAGAGCAAGGATCCACAGATCTCACAGCTCTTCAACCTTACGGGAACCGCCACCACGTCGACCGTCGCCAAGGATGCCTATTATTATACGGTAGACAGCAAGGGCAATATCGATTTCCCTGTGTTGGGAACCGTTCATGTGGCAAACCTGTCGCGTGAGCAGGTGGCTGAGAAAATCAAGAAAGCGTTGATAGACGCAAGCCTGGTCAAGGACCCTGTGGTTACCGTGGGCTTGAGCAATCTCCATTACTCCGTGATGGGAGAGGTAAACCATCCTGGACAGTTTGCCATCGAAGACGAGAAGGTTACCATCCTCGATGCCATCAGCAATGCCGGCGACCTGACCATCACCGGTGTGCGCGACGACGTGATGGTGCTTCGTCAGGAAAACGGCCATCAGAAGATTTATAAGATCAACCTCTGCTCGGGCAAGGATGTGTTCAGCTCGCCTGTATATTACCTGCAGCAGAACGACGTGGTGTATGTTTCGCCTAACGATACCAAGAAGCGTACTTCTACCGTCAATGGAAACACCATCCAGTCTACGGGCTTCTGGCTGAGCGTATCTTCACTCGCCGTTGCCATCCTCACCTTCCTCAAGGTTAATTAATAATTGATAATTAATAGTTTATAGTTTATAAATTATAGATGATACAGAATTCAAATCCGGCGAATAATCAGGGTGCTCCAAATCCGATGCTTCGCCGCAACCAGGGGGATGATTTCCTCCGCCTGCAAGACCTCTTTTATCTCTGTTTAGCCAGATGGAAATGGTTCGTGCTCTCCCTGTTCGTTACGATGGGAGCAGCCGGCTATTATCTGCTCTCTACACCGAATGTATACCAGCGCACGGCTTCCCTGCTTATCAAGGATGAAAGCAAAGGTAGTTCCATCAATAATGATGTGGAGTCGATGTTCTCTGATATGGGATTGGGAGGCACCAAGTCGAACGTTAATAACGAACTCATTGCCATCAAGTCGCCTTCCGTTCTTCTGGAAGTAGGAAAGCAGCTGAAACTCAATGTAGATTACGCTGTTGACGGACGATTCCACCGCAATGTGCTCTATGGCAACGACCTCCCTGTCACCGTGCAGTTCCTCACCATCGGCGAAGAACACTATGGTTCGATGACCGTTTACCTGAAGGGCGGAGATAAGTTTGAACTCACTGATTTCAAGGGTACCTCTTCTAATGGAACTCCTGTGGAGACCAACAAGACCGTCACAGGTAAGTTGGGCAAACTGGTTCAGACTCCATTGGGTAAGGTGAAGCTGGAGGCTGCACCGTCATACGCTGCCTTTATCAAGGGTGGCGATGCACCGGCACTCTACGTAAGCCATACCGACCTCTATTCCATGACCAATCGCATCTTGGGCTCGCTCACGGTGGGATTGAACGAGGAGAAGACTACCATCGTAAATCTTACCTATACGGATGTACAGACCAAGCGTGCCGAGGATATCCTCAACACCATCATCGCCGTATACCGCAAGAACTGGCTCGACGACAAGAACCAGATGACCGTTTCCACCTCCCGTTTCATCACCGAGCGCCTCGGCGTTATCGAGCATGAGCTGGGCGATGTGGATAAGGATATCTCTTCCTTCAAGAGTGCCAACCTGTTGCCTGATGTAGAGACTGCAGCTCAGCAGTATATGCAGAAGAGCAGCGATTTGAGCAAGCAGATCATGGATCTCAACTCACGCCTCTCCATCGCACAGTATATCCGCAGCAGTCTCGTAGGCAGAGTGAGCAAGAACCAGGTGTTGCCATCCAATACCGGTATCGACAGTCCGGGCATCGAGCAGCAGATTGCTGAATACAATAAGACCCTGTTGGAGCGCAACAACATTGTGGCAAACTCCAGCGAACAGAACCCATTGGTTGCCGATTACGACCAGAACCTGAATGCCATGCGCAGAAGTATTACGGCAAGTATCGACAACTTCGTGGTAACCCTCCGCACCCAGCTGGGCACCCTGCAGGCTAACGAGGCGCATACCACCTCGCAGATTGCCAGCAACCCTAACCAGGCTAAGTATCTGCAGACCGTAGGCCGTCAGCAGAAGGTAAAGGAGGCGCTCTATCTCTTCCTCCTCCAGAAGCGTGAGGAAAACGAGCTCTCCAAGGCTTTTACCGCCTATAACACCCGTGTTATCACTCCTCCTACAGGCAGCAACCTGCCTGTGGCTCCTGTGCGCCGCAACATCCTGCTGGTGGCATTCGCACTGGGCTTCCTCATCCCTGTGGTCATCATCTTCGTGCGTGAAAACATGAACACCACCGTGCGTGGCCGCAAGGATCTGAAGAACGTAACCATCCCATTCCTGGGCGAGATTCCGTTCTATATCAGCCGCAAGAATCGTCCAACCCTGAAGCAGCTCATTCTGTTCTGGAAGAAGCCGAAGGAGGTGCGTCAGATTGTGGTGAAGGCTGGCAAGCGCGACATCGTGAACGAGGCATTCCGCGTATTGCGTACCAACTTCGAGTTCACCATCGGAGCGCATCCTGAAAAGAACGTCATCGTCATCACTTCCTTTAATCCGGGTTCCGGCAAGAGCTATCTGGCTACCAACATCGCCATGTCGCTCGCTATCAAGGAGAAGAAGGTGCTCGTCATCGACGGTGACCTCCGCCATGGTTCCACCTCTATGCTCGTAGGCAATCCTGCCGAGGGCTTGAGTGATTACCTCAATGGCAGAACCGACGACCTGAAGGGCATCTTCTGCCATGGTGAGGAGAACGGACTGGTGAAGGATTTCGACATCCTGCCTATCGGTACCATGCCTCCAAACCCAACGGAACTTCTCTTCAGCGAACGTTTGGAATCGCTTATCAATCAGCTCCGTAAGGAGTATGACTATATCTTCATCGACTGTCCTCCTGTAGAGATTGTAGCCGATACCCAGATTATCGAGAAATATGCCGACCGCACCATCTTCGTGGTTCGCAGCGGCTTGATGGAGCGCAGTATGCTGGGCGACATCGAGCAGTTCTACAAGGACAAGAAATTCAAGAATATGTCGCTCATTCTGAACGGAACCAAGGCTCAGGGCGGCCGCTACGGCCACTACTATCGCTATGGCTACCACTATGGCTATGGCTACGGCTACCACTACGGCTCCGACAAGAATGGGGGTGCAAAAATAGGAAAGTAGAAAATTGGATAAAAGAATAGAAAAAAATGTATATATTCCGTGAGGCGTTCCGTTGGATTTGCAATCCGACGGCAAGCAAGAAAGCACCATCAGAGAGACTCCCCGGCGGCATCGACTGGCACTGCCACATCCTGCCCGGTGTGGACGACGGATTTCAAGAGGTAAAGAAGTCGTTGGAAATGTTGTGCTTTTACGAAGGCGCAGGCATGAGGGATGTCTGGCTTACGCCTCATATTATGGAAGACGTACCCAACGAGACCACCCATTTGCGCCAAGTATTTGCCGACTTCCAGAAACAATATCAGCAGGACTTCGCCGAGCGAAACCCTGCTGACAGAAAAATGCTCCGGCTGCATCTCGCAGCCGAAAATATGCTAGATGCGCTCTTCGAAAAGCGCCTGAAGGCAAACGACCTGTTGCCGCTGGGCGAGGATGGCAAGCTCCTGTTGGTGGAGACGAGCATCTTCTCTGCCCCGATGAATTTTCATGCCCTCCTGGAGCGCATCAAGAACAAGGGCTACACGCCCGTGCTTGCCCATCCTGAGCGCTACCTCTATATGGAGAAGCGCGATTACGAGAAGCTCAAGTTGATGGGCATCAAGTTCCAGCGAAATGCGTTCTCGATAGATGGGCAGTATGGCAAGAAGGTGCAGAAGCGATGCAAGTGGCTCATGAAGCACGATATGTACGACATGGTGGGCTCCGACATGCACCGCCTCGGCATCTTCAGGCAATACTGGTAGAATTAGAACTTAAGGTTAAGGTTTGATTACTGGGAATTTACTGGCAGCTCTGTACGCAGAATGCGCTAGCTACGGCGGTAAGTACGGTGATGATGAAATTGATCACCTTCTTGATGGTTTCTTTCTTCATAGTTCAAATTAAAAATTCAACATTCAACATTAAGCATTAAAGTGGAAATTTTTTCGCTGCATCGAAGCAAGGGCATGCCTTCGGGGTGGTGCCCGGCAAGTCACGATGACCCACTATCTTAGCCTGTGGGAACGTGATTTTGAGCTTGCGCAGCAGATTCCACATTGCGTCATACTGGGCGCGGGTAAGGGTGTCGGCAGGACGCCCCTCGTCATCCAGCCCGCCCTCGTAGCAGATGCCGATGGAGCAGCGGTTGTATGGGCGGGCATGTGAGCCCACCTCCAGCAGCTTTCTGAACTGCGTGATGCTTCCGTCCTTGTGGACATAGAAGTGGTAGCCCACGGTGCGGAATCCACGCTTCTTGTGGTCGCGCATCAGTTGCTTGTCGGTGTAGTTACGGTCGGCACGTGTTGCCGAGCAATGGATTACGAGAAAACGGACGCTCAGAGGTGAGTCCATCATCTCGCCGTTCTCTGTGTAGGCGAGCAGGTGATGCTCATTGAGCACCTCCTCGCCGCCAATCGTCATCGGAAATCGATCTTGTGTCATTTTCGGTCAATATATTTAAAAAAACATGTTAAGGGGATTTGCAATCCCCGTTAAGAGATAACGGGGATATGCTATCCCGGTTACTCAAGTCCATCGCCTTCCGAACCGCTGCCTGGGTTAGTGGTAGAGCCAGATTCGCTCTTGCCTGTATCTCCCGACGGCGTACTTGTTTCGGTGTCGGTGGTGGTCGAAGACTTCTTTTTCTTAGCACCATACTTCTTCAAGTTGGCGTCGAGGTTGAGATTCACAGAGCGGAAGTCGCCCGTGGCGCGGGCTTTCATTCTTACTCCTTCGATGTTCTTAGATACGGTGAAGTCGTCGGCGTTCTCTGCACCCATCTTGTTCTTGATGCTGATGTAGAAGATGGCGAGGTTGTCGAGCTTTACATTCTTGCCCATGAGCAGGAGCTCCTTGATGTGGGTCACGGCATCGATGAGGATGCCCTTGATGGTCCCGGCTGAGAATGGAGAGTTGTGACCATGCATGTGGTCGGCGAGCTCATCGAGATCTACAGTTTCACTAATGTGGGGCTTGGCGTAGTATTTGCCGTAAGCCTTCTCATTCTTCTTGTTGTTGTTCTTCTTTAAATCGTACTCAATCATAAGGCTAATAAATTGTTTTATGGTTCGTGTTTCATGTATTAAAGCGCTGCGCAGTGCTTGTTTCTTGTTTACGGTTGCAAAGATACGACTTTCAGAAGAGGCTTCTGTACGATAGGGGTGAGATAGGGATACGATGGGGCATAAAACTGGAAAACTCAGTATTATGGCTCGCCCAGATACTCATAGATGAGCAGCGTCTGGCGCATGGTGAAGGTCTTCGCCAACCGTTCGTAGCCCTCTCTTCGCAAGGCTTCAAGCAGAGGCGGGCAGTGGTTTACCATTCGCATCAGGTGGTTTAGTGCCACGTGTTTCGACTGCTCCGGAAAGTAGAGCTTGGCAAGCTCGAATTTTTTGTATATCTTGATTTTCATATAGTTTTGACTTTTATGAATCGCGGTAATAATACTTAGCGTTTCTCTTGATGATACTTAGCGTTGCTGGCAATGCTGGTTAGCACTTGCCAGAATGCTGTTTACTGTTGGTCAGAACCATTCTGGCTATCCGTAGCTACGGCTCTGTACGGTTTCAGGTACGTTTCTGCGCATTCGTTTGGACTGCAGATCGCCTCGGTGTTGATTTCTCCCGGATTCTTCTCTATCACGAGCCATCCGTTGCCTTTGGCGCGGTGTACCTTCTTGAATCCCAGTCGCTGCATCACGGCGCTCAGATTCTGGTGACTCATGTTGCGGCTCAGGGCGGGACTTCCGCCTATGCGCTCCATGATTTCCGATGAATAGCGGAACTTTACATATTGAGGGGCGGTGTCTGATTTCGGCACCTTGTAGAAGCGCAGTATCTGGTCTTCCATGAAGTTGGAAACCATGAACATGCCGTTGTGCTCCCTCATCACGTCGATGTCGACGGTGGTGAGCCAGTATACCCATCCCTCTTCCTGGTTCTTCACCCGATTGGTTACCTCTTGTCCCAGAGCTACAGCCTGGGCATAGACGTGCTGGTAGTCGATGGGGGTCTCCCTAGGGCTCTCGATGTTGTCTACGAACCAGGGTGAGTAGCGGCGGTTCTCCTCGTCGGTGATGATCTGTATGCTGTTGCTGGTGCCACAGAGGGCACCACGGTGCAGCAGTTCCGAACGATACTTGTCGTAGGGGCGGCGGATGGAGAACACCAGCTTGGTGACGTTGCTCTTGAGGGCGCTCAGCCCCTTGCCGAAGGTAGACTCCAGCTCGTCGAGGCATATGAGTGCCTTGCTTGAGAAAGCCTCCATGAAGTCCTTGTCGGTATAGTTGGCGGTTGACTCGTTGATGAAGTACTGGCGCAGGCAAGGTGGCAGGATATAATAGAAGAATGTGGTTTTATTGATGCCACCCCTCCCGATGAATATCAGGATGGTCTGGCTCACCACTCTCGGTGATACCCATGCCACCACCATCGATACGAGCCATTTCTTGAAGAAGTATCTGAACTCTTCCTGCGAGTGGTGGTAGCCAGGGCAATAGTTGATGGTTACCCGGTTGGCAAGCTCGTCGATGTAGTCGGTCTTTCCGTCCCATTTGGGCAGACTCCTGAGATATTCGTCGAAGGGGTCCCAAGGCTCGCTGAAGTCGCTGTTGATGATGGCGTGCAGCTTGATGGCGCTCACTTCGAGTCCCATCTCGTCCATCTGGGTCCAGATGGTGTTCTCTATGTTGTCGTCGATGCGGGTCCACTTATGGTATTTGCCTTTGATTATATCGCGACTCAGCACCTCGTGAAATCCCGTCACCTCATTGTGGTGAAACTCGTATCTCATCGAGAGCCACTGCTTGATTACCTTGACAGTCGGCTTACCCGAGAAGCCCTCGCCTTTGCGGTAGAAGTGCCAGGTGCCTAGTTTCTCGGTGTGCTTGTAGCATGATTTCATCACGCTGTCAGCATCGGGATAGTCGGAGCTGAAGTTGCTCTTGGCGTAGGTCATTGCCTCTTCCTTGTCTATGCCATAGTGCACGCACACCTTGCCGAAGTGGAGCACATACTCGTTGTGGGCACCGCTCTCAAACTTGTAGCCCCACGTGTCGAGTAGGTTCAGTATGTGCTGCGCTGCCTCGTCCATCGAGGGAACCCCCTTGCCCAGTGCCACCATCTTCTGGCTGTTTCGCTTGCGCTTGCTGGCACGTTTGGCATATTTCGCCTCGTTGGCCTTCTTGGTGTAGAGCGCCTTCAGGTCGTGGGTGTCCAGGCCGAAAGCCTCTGCGTCCCAATGGAAGTAGGCGGTAGGGTCGTGTGCGAGTCCGCACATCCGGGTGATGTCTACGCATTGCTCGTCGGCAGGCACGCCTAGCAACTTACTGTAATAGCTCATCGCCTTGCGTATGATCACATCGAAAAGTTCCAGTGCGGTCACCTCGTCGTCATCTATGGGCAGGTATCTGGAGATGATGCGCAGGCCCCGTTGGCTCACGGTGATGAACCTCATCATGGTGTGAGGGTCGGCGTCCGCCTTCTGTACGACCTCCTTCATCTTTTCTGCAGGAATCTTGTCGATATCCACGGCGATCATCTGGGTGGTCTTCACCACGTTGCGCAGTTCCTTGCCCCGTCCGTCCATGAGCACGGAGGTAGTGATGCCTGGCATCATCACCTTGGTTTGATGAGCGAGCTCGCTGCTGATGCGCATGTTCTTGCGGTAGTCTTCGGTACGAGCCTGGGTCATGGCGTCGAGGGTGATGATTCGCTGCAGTTCATCAAGACTGATGAGTTGTCTGCTTTCGCTGGAGGCGATAGCATAGAAGAAAGATGGTAATACCATTTCTTGTTTTTGTTTTTGTTCTGTTATTGTCATTTTTAAGCAAATAATTATAAGTTGTTTTAAAATTGAATCATATAGATTCCGCTGCAAAGCTAAGCATAAAATTTGGCATTGAAATCAAAAAGTTCCGATTTTGGAACATAACATAAATTTATTTAAAATGTTTTTCAAAAAAATCAAAAGTGAAGTCATGGGAATCAAGGATTCCTACGACTACAGACGGGCATGATTTCTGCCCACAAGTGTTTTAATCTTTTAGTCCACAACGTGTTCTGGGCTATGCGTGAAGAACTGAAGGAAGACCGTTTTGAGGGTGGTCTTACTGAGGAGGAGAAGCATTGGGCTTCCACCAAGTCAGCCATCCGCAAGGAGTTCCGGCTGTCTGATGCGTACACCAAGAGTCTGGAGGCGATGGACCGTGATGTTTCCATCGACGACTACTGGGGCGCGATACGTTGGATGGAGTCGTTGGTTGGCGAGGCTCACAGAGACGAGCTGCTTCATCTGATTGACGGGTTGCTGGAACCTTTGTCGCCGAAATGATCGATTTTTAGATTAGCAAACAAAGTGTGAAGTGTGAAGGGGGTATATGAACTTTAGCGTGAAAAGTGTGTTAAAAAGAAGGCATAACTATCTGATACCCTTTCTCTTTATCTTTTGCGCACGATGTATATACAAAAGTTCTTATACACCCCCTTCACACCCACCCAAACATATACCCCTATAAGGGGAACCGGATGAAACGTAAAAAATCTGCGTTCATCTGTGCAATCTGTGGGACAATGTTAAAAATCAGAAATTCTTTGGCAATATCATATATTTCCCTTATATTTGCACCATGTAAACAATAAAGAAAGGAACAGAATTATGGAAGATGTCGTGAAAATAGCATCCTATATCTGCCAGCGCTATGAGCATCAATATGGTACTCGCATTGATGAGATGAAGCTACATAAGTTGCTTTATTTCACTCAGCGTGAATGCTTGGTTCAGTTAGGAGAACCCATGTTCGGAGCAAAATTCAAGGCATGGAAATATGGTCCTGTTATACTTGAAATTCGTCAGCACTATAAAGATAACTCATTGAGTTTTTCTCTATCCCGAGAAAGTCTCCAAAAATATCAAGGTGTTTTTGATAAGGTCTTTGAGCAGTATGCTCCCAAGCAGTCATGGAGTCTCAGTACTTTGAGTCATGGCGAATATTCTTGGAAAAAGGCGCGTGAGGGCTATTCACCCTACGATACATGTGATGTTGATATAGATTTGTCGGATATTCGCAAGGATGCAGAAAGAATCAATATCCGTAGATTCTTATTAGCCCAGTATAAGGATTTTCAAATGTCAAGAGCATGAGAATAACTGAAGAACAAGAACGGATATTAGGATCCTTACATTGTGAAAGATTGTCCTCTAATGTTGATAATTTCAGATTGGTGGATGACTTTTATAATGGAAGGAATCCCAGTATTGTCAATACGCTGCAAAATGAGGCCTATGAGGATGATGCAAATCATCGAGTAGCTTATTATGTAGTTAAGAATAATTCAGGTGAAATTTTGTTTTATTTCTCATTGAAGTGTGGCTTGTTGTATGATGAATTTCTGGAAGGTGATCGCCTGTTAGATATGAAAGCCTTCTATGAGCATATTTTTCAGTTGAGCAAAGATCCTTCATTGCAAGGAACAGATAAAGATGCAATCAATGCGATACTTGAAAAAGCAAGAACCAAGAAGGGATTGAAAAAACTGGAGGTAGCAAGAGCTCTTCATCTTTCTTTGGATTCAGAGGAACTTCTTAAAATCTTTGGTGAGAATAACAAGAACGTAGGTACCACTTTTGCAGGAGTAGAGATTGTGCATTTCTGTGCAAATGAAGCATATCGTGATTTTTGGTATCAAACAGGGATACATCAGAAGTTAGGAACAGTTGTGTTTTGGCAATTCATAGTACCTAAGATTCTTGATTTAATGGAAATTGTAGGTTGTGAGTATCTGTTTTTATTTGCAGCTGACTTATCTGAGGATGCCGACCTGGTAAACTATTATGTTGATAATTTAGAGTTTATTGATGCCAGTGAGCATAGTGCTGCTACGCCGATGTATGATTTTGCCTGTCGCTTTTTGTGTCAGGAAACAAGTACATTACAAGAGCGAAGAACCAGTTTCTTTGAGCACTTCAATCCAGATGAGGAAGTTTAAATATTTGCAAATCGCCTTTCCACCCCTGGCGGTCCCATCCCGCATAATCTGGCGAGACCGCTTTGGTCCGCCAACCTTATAGCGTAGCGGTTCGAGCACCGAGTAGGGCGGTTTTCCTCTTCTTCCCTGAGGTTTCTGTCCCCCGCAAACGGGGGAACCGAAGGGGGTGTAAAGACCATTGAAGAAGATCGAGATGAGAGGTGGAGCCTTCTTTAATGGTAAAGAAGGACGGGATGATTTTAGAACAAATCTCTTTGCAGGAGAGACGGAGAGGTAGAAAAAACTCTTATAATATCAAATTCAAATTAGTTTTACTCAATCAATATCCAGGTAAGAATACCCTAAAAACGATTCTTATCTGGTAAGGACTCTATGTCCTTCATTTCCGATACGAAACAATTATATTGTTAGAAATAACAAAAAAATATATATAACGAGAAGTAGCTTAGTAGTGTGGGCGCTACATAATCACCCACAACGCATCCTGCAGCTTTCTATCGGAAGACGGTTGCCGATAGAGGCTCAGGATGCATTAATATAAGAACTTAATTGAGAATGTGGTTCAATAAGAAAAATCCAATTTCTTAAAATACTCTGTATCCCCAGTAAAACACTGGGGATGAAGTTGTATTGTCATGGGTGTTGGATGCTTACAAATAGATAGTTACATAAATCAATGGAAGTTACAGAAGAAGATAAGAAAAGAGTAGAATTACTCTTGAAAAAGTTTAAATCCAAGAATCTTGCGGCTTGCAGTTTATTTTATTAGTTTTAATTCAAATGTATCTGAGATGAAAAAATATCTCATAGAGCACATGGAATTTCATCCAAACCAACGAGAGTTGTATGAGTTATCTTTACAGCTAGACGAATCAGAAGAGAACGAATTGAATGTCTTATCAAGCAATATAGCCACAAAAGGATATGATTTGGCTGAAATAATACCTTTGTATTAACGATTAAACTAAGAACGCAGATTTTCAAGGAGCATAAGAGTAAGAATCTTCAAAGACGTGATGTTATCAGTATATCACGTTCTTGCCATGTGACAATGTTCTCCATTTTGAAGGTGATACGAATACTGAGATAACGAAGACATCCCAAGCCGTTGCTTGATTGTTAAATTTTAGAAAATCAAAACTTTATTCAAAAATACTGGTACGGCTAACCCGCTGATAAATAGTAGGGACGCTGTATTGGTGGTTTACATTAGTAATCGTCTTTATATCCATGCGGTCCCATCCCGCATAACCTGACGAGACCTTTGATTGGTCCGCCAACCTTATAGCGTAGCGGTTCTGAGCACCGGAGGGCGGTTACATCCTCTCGTCCCTGAGGGAAGAGAGGCTTGGGGAGAAAGGTGGAGCCTTCCTTAACGGTAAGGAAGGACGGGTAGGTTTTCGAAAATCTTATGTAAGAACTTAAGTTAGAATCATGAATATAGTAAAAACAAATATTGAAGGCGTACTCATTATAAAGCCACGCCTCTTCCGTGATGCTCGAGGCTACTTCTTCGAGAGCTTCAGCGAGCGAGAGTTTGAAGAAAAGGTTGCCCCAATCCTGGGTCACAGTGTTCACTTCTGCCAAGACAACGAGTCTATGAGCAGCTATGGCGTAATGCGTGGCTTGCACTTCCAGCGCCCACCTTATACCCAGAGCAAGCTGGTACGCTGCGTAAAGGGTAGAGTACTTGATGTCGCCGTGGATATTCGTAAAGGCTCACCAACCTATGGTAAGCATGTGGCAGTAGAACTGACAGAAGATAATCATGTCCAGTTCTTCATCCCAAAGGGCTTTGCTCACGGTTTTGCAGTCCTTTCAGAAACAGCCGTCTTCCAATACAAGTGTGATAACTTCTATCATCCTGAGGCAGATGGTGGTATCTCTATCCTTGACGATAGGCTCGGTATTGATTGGAAGATACCAACAGAACATGCCAATCTCTCAGAGAAAGATACGAAGCATGCAATGCTGAAGGACTTTGATAGTCCGTTCGATATCAAAGTGGATTTATATTAATAAAACGGTAAACCACCAATACAGCGTAAGGTGAGTTGAATATCCTTACTCGCATACTTTGTGGCGAGGTGGTTGATGTCTCGTTCCTGCCATGTGACTATGTTCGCCATTTTGAAGATGGTACGGATGCTGAGGTAACGAAGACATCCCAAGCCGTCGTAACTACTCAGCACCCCTATAGAAAACTTCTCGTTAATAAAGCATAAACTTGATTTTGCTTATTTTCATCATCATTACAAACTCTTTAATGATTGAGTGGGTGAGGACGTAGGTTGTTTAAAACAGCTCATTTTGCGAGTTCTTTTTCGGTGATGCTGCCAGCAAGTCTCCTTTGGCTATTATCGCCCTTCAACAATTTATCTGGCAGGAGATACGTTTTTGCATTTTCCACAAGTCAAAAGTCTGCGTTAAGGGATGTAAATCGTGATTTTGCCATGTGGATAACAATGCTTATCTTTGCACCAAAAACAATGGCAAACGACTGTACTGACATAGATATTGTTTTGCGCCAGATAAACCAGCGTCTGCGCAAGCTTGAGAAGTCCGACTCCGAGAAGACAGAGGAGATCGGACGCCTCAATCGTGTCATTAACCAGAAGGACGTAGAGATACATAATCTAAAGACAGAACTTGCCGTTGCTAAAGAGCGCATCAAGGAACTCGAGGAAGCTGCTGACGATACGTCAAGTACACCAGGGAAGCCCGAGAAAAACAGCAGCAACAGTAGTATCCCTCCATCCCAAGAAAGTATCGCTTCTCGTGAGCAGCGCAGGACAAAGTCTCTTCGCAAGCCAAGCGGAAAGCCGAGCGGTGGACAGCCTGGCCACAAGGGGCACACACTACAGACTGTTGCAGAACCAGACGTAATTGTAAAGCACGAACCAGTCTATTGTAAATGCTGTGGTCGGCTCTTGATTGATATACCATGCCAGAAGATCCGTAAGACACAGATTGTTGATATCAAGGTGGTCGTAGAGACCTGTGAGGAACAGTATTACGAGAAGGTCTGTGAATGCGGTTGCGTAAACAACAGCGAAGCTCCCAACTGTCGTATCAAGTATGGTGACAACCTCCGTGCACTGGTGACATACCTCAATGTAGTGCAGTGTATTCCGTTCAAAAGGATTGCAGAACTTATATCCGACCTGTCCGGCCAGAATATAAGTGAGGGAACAGTGCAGAACATACTCAAAGAGAATAGCGGCAAGACAGATAGTGCATACGAGGAAATACGCAAGAGGCTGGAAACAGCGTCTGTCGTAGGAGCCGATGAAACAGGTGCTGCGGTAGGAAAGCATCTGCATTGGAACTGGATATTCCAGAACGACCTGCTTACATACGTGTTCCAGTCAGAATCGCGAGGTCAGAAGGCCATAGATTCCAAGTTTCCAAAGGGACTTCCCTATTCGACACTTGTGACAGACAGACACCAGAGCTACTTCAAGATGAATGTTAAGGATCATCAGGTCTGTCTGGCTCATCTCCTTAGGAATGCAGAGTATCTGAACGAATTGGATTCAAACCAGGACTGGTCACGGAGATTCATCCAACTGATAGAACACTCTATAAATCTCAGAAGAGAGGGCAACATTACCTCTAGAAAGATAAAAGTACTGAAGACTAAGATGAAGAACCTCTTGGGTGAAAGCCTCACGCATTTAGATAACGAGTTTGAGAAATTCAAGAGAGGTATCCTTAAGGTCAAAGACTACCTGTTCACCTTTCTCTCCAATCCAAGTGTGCCATACGATAACAATGCCAGTGAGCGGGGAGTTAGGAAAATCAAGATAAAACAGAAAGTCAGTGGTTGCTTCCGAACAGATGGCGGTGCCGATGATTTTGCCAAGCTGCACTCCATCGCTGAAACTGCTATGAAGAACGGAAATTCGAAATTCAATGCAATTCTTGCTGTAGTACAACAGTAAGACGATTACTCATGCCCATAGGGGGTGCTGAGTAGTTACGCTGATGGTGGTATCAGTATATTGGATGATACCTTGGGTATTGATTGGAAAATTCCAACAGAGCATTCAAATCTTTCAGAGAAGGATATGAAACATGTCAAAAGATATCCATTTTCGTAGGAATATAAAGGACTTTTAGAACTATTATAAAAAATATACAATGAAGAATGTAGTATTAGTAACATGGATAGGTGGAGGTAATTATGGGACATCCCTGCAGTCTTTTGCTTTGCATAAGAAATTGTCTGATCTAGGCTATAAGACAAGCATCGTTATTCCTTTTTTTCCTATAAAACATAATCTGAAAAGTTTTATATTTAGTGCCTTAACCATGTTTGGCTTGAGTAAGGACAAATTGAAACAAATGTTAAGAGGTGATGCTCGTAATGTCAAACAGCAAAAGTTGGATAGATTTGAAAATAGATACTACGATAAAAAGATTATTTGTTTTCCTTTTCTTCTCCATTTTCTTAATAAAAGTACAGATGTATATGTGACGGGTAGTGATCAAATTTGGAATACGGTCTATAGATTCGATCCCTTTTATTTTCTTGATTTTGCTGCTAATGTAAAGAGAGTAGCTTATGCTTCCAGTATGGGAATAAAAGATTTTCCTGAAGAGCACAAACCTAAAGTGCAAAAACTGTTATCTTGTTTTTCTAAAATAGGTGTTAGAGAAGAAACTGCTGTAAAGGCCATTTCTAAATTATTGAATCGAAATGATGTTTGTCAAGTGCTTGACCCGACATTTTTGCTGACTAAAAATGAATGGATTGCTTTAAGCGAAGATGCTGAAATAGAATTTCCAATTCCTGAAAATTATATTTTCTGTTATTTCATAGGTAATAATCCTTGGTATGTACAGCAGGTTGAGAATGTAAAGCGAGTCACAGGAATTCAACATATTGTTCAAGTTTGTTTATATGGAGTAGATTGTGTAGAGTTACCAGATGCTACAAATATTTATTGGGATGCAGGACCTATAGAGTTTATAAGATTAATAAAAGATTCCTCTTTTGTTTGTACAGATTCTTTTCATGCAACAGCAGTGTCTATAAATTTGGAAAAGAACTTTGTTGAATTTATGCGATTCAAAGATAGCGATAAATCTTCACAGAACTCACGTATATATGATGTCTTAAATCATTATGGCTTAAGTTCACGTATATATAATAATGAAAAATCGGACTGGGCTTTGCCAATAGATTATAGTTTGATAACTAAAAAGTTGGATTCAGATAGAGAAAAATCAGTTAATTTCCTTATCAATGCAATAGAAAAATAGTATGTCACTTAAAAATAGTTATTATGTGTCTTCATTCTTTTGGAGCACTTTATCAAAGGTTCTAACTGCTATTGTTGGCTTCTTGTCTGTTCCATTATTATTAGGCTTTTATGGAAAGGCAGAATATGGAATATTAGCTATAGCTACTGCTTGTAATGGATATATGCAATTATTAGATTTAGGAATGAATATTGGTACAGTAAGATTCTTTTCCCAGTGGAGGGCTGAAGGAAAGAATGAACTGATTAATAGGGTGGCTCGCACCAATATTACCTTTTACGGTTTAATCGCAATAGTAAATATTCTCGGTTTAGTAGGCTTAGCATTATGGGGAGAAGGATTATTTTCTGTAACTCATGAACAGTTTTTGCTATTGAGAACATGTTTGCTGATCATTGTACTCTTTTCTGTATTAAGTTGGGAAACAACAACATTCAACCAATTGCTTATTGCAGACAAGCAGATGGCTTTCACCATGCAAATGCAATGCATTATAACTGTACTGAAAGGATTGTTGGTAGCGATGGTTCTTCTCTTTAAATTGCCTTTGACTACATATTTCTTTTTCTTGACAGGAGTTTTGACACTTTTACTAATTCCATATATTATTAGATGTCGAAAGTATAATCTTATTAATAGTATAAGGCCTGCTACTTATTGGAATGACTTTAAGGTGGTGATAACATTCAGTCTTTCTTTGTTTTTGCTATCTCTATTTCAGTCCACGGCTACTCAATCTCGTCCTATTTTGTTGAGTATGTTTGCGTCGAATGGTGCAACAGCCGTTACAGATTTCAGAATTATAGAAGTAGTGCCTCAGATGATAATAATGATTGGTGGTACTTTTTCTGGAATGTTCTTGCCAAAAACTTCCGAAATGGTTGCCCGTAAAGATGAGAAAGCAATAAAAGAATTTGCTTATAAGTGGACAACTATGACTACCATTGTTGTTGCATGTCTTTGCTTTCCTGTCATGTTGTGTACAAATGAGATTTTAACAGCTTACGTTGGAGCTTCCTATGCTCATTTGTCTGTATGGTTGTTAATTTGGACGATAACGGTTTTAATTCAGATGCATACAACACCTGGCAATGCTTTGGTATTGGCTTATGGTAAAACCAAATTGTTAGTGCAAGTTACTTCTGTGGCATGTGTTTGCTCTATGATATTAAATGTTGTACTATGCAAATATTTTGAGGTTGGATCAGCTATTATAGCTTATTTCTTATATGTTTGCACCATAATAGGTCTTTATTATGTAGTTTTTTATAAAAAACTGTTGCATCTGAGTAGATTAAAATTATTCTTGTGCTTCATAAAACCAACTTTGGTTGGTTCTGTATTATGTGTAATAGTTAATTTCGTTCCAATATCGATAGACATATTTGCAGGCCTTAATGAGAGGATAGCATTTTTGTTGATATGTGGAATTAAAAGTTTGATATGGTTTTTACCATTTGTCTTGGTATTGAAAATGCTGAAAATTTTAGATTTAAAGTCTTTGAAAAACTAGAAATGGAGATTTGTTTAAAAAATAAGTGCACTGGTTGTTATGCCTGTGTGAATGCTTGCTCTCATCATTGTATACAGATGAGGGAGGATGAAGATGGAGCAGTACGCCCGGTTATTGATGAATCGAAGTGTGTCGGGTGCAAGCTTTGTGTGTCATCTTGCCCTAACAATGTTGAATTAGAATTTAGAACTCCTATCAAATGTTATGCTTCGTGGATAACTGACAAAGAGAAAAGACGTATTTGTGCATCAGGTGGCATCGGAACAATCATGTCAGAGTATGTCTTAAAACAGCGTGGAGTTGTATTTGGTTCGAGATATGATGATGAACTTACACCAATAATGACTTATGCTGAGAATTTAGAAGATTTAGAATTTTTCAAAGGTTCTCGGTATGTACAAAGTTTGATAGGTAATATCACTTACAAAGAAGTTCGCACATTCCTTAGAACTGGACGTTTAGTATTGTTTGTTGGAACCCCATGTCAGATAGCAGGTTTAAAAACTTTCTTGCGAAAAGAGTATGAGAACCTCATAACAGTAGATCTGATTTGTCATGGTACAAGTCCAACAAAATATCTGAAAGATGAAGTTGACTATTTATCTGAAAAATTTCATCTACAAGGTGTATCCGACATACGTTTTAGAGGCAATGACGGAAATAACTATTGTCTGACTTTATGGGATAAAGACAGAAGAAAATTATTTCCGCGAAGCAGCTTTCGCGAAAAATTGCTTCGCATCGATGAAGCTCAGCAATTTTATTTGCAAGGTTTCCTTTTAGGTGTATCATTGCGTGAAAATTGCTATACTTGCAATTATGCTCGACCAGAAAGAATCTCTGATATCACTATCGGAGATTTTATAGGATTGGGACAAGAAAAGCCATTCTTAGAGCATGTACATAACGTTTCCTCTGTGATGATAAATACCAGTAAAGGGCAAGCCTTTTATGATAGTGTGTGCAGTAATTCAAATTCTTTGAAAAATGAGGAAAGAAATTATTCCGAGCGATTACTTTATAAGCCTTCTCTTGTCTATCCTTTTCCACGGCATGATAAAAATGAAGAGTTTACATTGAAATATAAAGAAAAGGGATTCCCTGAGGCTATCCGCATCGTTCTTAAAAATGAACTGCGAAAAAAGCAAATGGAACCTCTGCTTGGTTTGATGCGACGTATATACCATATTCCTGGTAAGATATTAAAAAATAAATGTAAATAGATATGACAGCTAATAACAGAGTACGTTTGTCAAATTTTGAGTTGTTGAGGATTGTAGCCATGTTTGGAATCGTCCTTCATCATCTCGTTATTAAAGGAGCATCTACATGTGGATATGTTACACCCTATAATTATGAGAAGGATGGATTTATTGGTTTGATACTCAATAGCCTCGTGGTTGGGGGGGTGAATTGTTTTGTTTTAATAACAGGATGGTTTGGTGTATCAAAACCATTTAAAGGTTTCCTGAAAGTTTTTTCCGAGACTGTAGTATTTGGGTTGATAAGTTATTTATTTGTGTCAATATGTGAATCCAGTTTTTCTTTCAGGTTCATGTTTGATTCTGTGGATTTTAGAAATAATTGGTTTGTGAATTCATATTTGATGCTTTTATTGCTAACTCCAATTATGGAAAAATCATTGGCTAATATTCAATACGACGAACTTAAAAAATGGATTATCCTGCTATGTATCTTTAATATTGTCTTTGTGTTCTTGTTTCGCAACTTGAATGATAATGGATATAATGTGATACAATTTATTTTCCTATACTACATTGCAAGGTTTTTGAAACTAGGATATGAAAGAAAATGGTGTGTTTTGTTAAGGATATATTCCCTACCTTTGTACATTTTGGCGGTAATTTCTCTGTCACTAGGATTTTATTTTATGTCGATAAATGGAAAATTAGTAAAAAGTATTGTATGGTTTGGTTATAACCAGCCATTGGTGCTAATACTGTCTATTGCTTTTTTCATGAGTTTTGCAAAGTTGCGATTTTGTTCAAATATAATAAATAGAATTTCAACAGGTGTGTTTGGAGTCTTTGTACTTCATACAACCATCCATATAATTCCTATACGCAATGTATTTGCTCATTTTATATATAGCCAGTATGGATATTTAGGTATTCTTGGTTTAACTATAATTATATTTCTGTTATGTCTCGTACTTTCAATTCCATGTTCAAAAATGATTTCAAAAGCGGTAACAGCTTTTGGAATGAAATCTCATTTATGTGAGTTTAGCAAATAAGATGAATAATTTATAAGGATAAAGTATAGGCGTATCATAGTGATGTGAAGGAAAACTTGCTTATTCTGTCGTGATTGAAAGCTTGTGAATGATATTCGTATTGGTAATATAAGGTAATACCGAATATTTCTGTAGCAGGTAATCCATGTAAAGTAATAAAAGAAATAAAATAAATGACATTTTCAATAGTTATACCTACGTATAATGGTATGCTTTTTGTGGAAAAAGCAATACAGTCTGCATTAGCACAGACGAGAAAAGCTGATGAAATTATTATCTCTGATGATAACTCTACAGATGATACGTTAGCAATTTGTAAAAAATTTAAAGATCAAATAAAAATATATAGTAATCCTAATGGACCGTCCGGATTTGTGAATGGTTGGAACAATGCAATACAGTATTGTACGTCGGATTATATAACGATTTTACATCAAGATGATATTTTGTCTCCTAACTTTTTAGAGGAGATAGAGCATGCTTTAAATGTATATCCTGATGTAAAACATCTATTTGTTCCTTGTAGCAATATTGACGAAAATGGAAAGGTTTTCTATACTCCTGATTATTGTGATGGAAGTATGATAAGATATACTGCGTCTGAATATATAAATGCTTATCAGCATATAGGAAATCCTCATATTCATAGATGTCCAGGTGTAGTGACCCATAGAAGTATTTTTGATGTTTGTAAGTATCGACCAGAGGCTGGTCATATTGCAGACGATGATTTCTTTTATAGAGTAGGTCAATTTACAGATATTGTTGGTGTATTGAAGCCACTTGCATCTTATCGTGTACATCGGTTTTCTGAAACAGGTCATTTAGATGATATGGTGCTTGATGAGAGATTATTGCATGATTATTGTTTTCAAATTACAGAAATTCCAAATAACAAATCTTTAGATAAGAATGCTATTTTATATTTTAAGTATTGGAAATGGAAATTCTTTAGACGCTTAATTGGATATGGTTTAAAAACTCGCAATTTTAGCGTTATAAAGTATGCTATAGCACAAATTCTATAGTTTTCTACTCTCTGTTTTACGTAATTCCTATATGATGAACTATAGTATCGATTTACTTTACGTAAAAGAGGGTGATATCACTATTTGGTATTGGCTGAAAGATTTCCTTCGTATTAGATGTTTTCTCAATATCTGCTTCTCAGATTTAGGTCCTGTATTGGCTTACTATAAGCATAAAATATCAGGAAAACGATAGAAGCGATATTTACTTATTTAGCAATTCATGAAAGTATTAATAGCAATTCCGTGTCTCTTGACTGGAGGTACGGAAATACAGACCCTAAATCTGGTGCGTGCATTAGTGAAGGGGGAACATCAGGTGACAACAGCCTGCTACTTTGAGCACACCGAAAATATGGTGAAGCTGTATGAAGAAGCGGGTAGTAAAGTGGTACTCTTTTCAAAAGACGGAGTACGAGTGGGAGGAGTGAAGGGTATCATATTCCTTCTAAAGAATTTATGGAAGATTAAATTATCTTTTAAACCTGATGTAGTGCATGTACAGTATATGGCACCTGGTGCCATTCCTATCATCTTATTAAAGCTGATGGGGCAGAAGAGTATCGTTGCGACAGTTCATACCAACGCTGATGTTTATGGAGCAAAAGCAATGAAACTTTTAAAGTTCTTGCAGAGTCATGTGTTGAGAACTTTTACCTGTATTACACTAAGGGCAGAGAAAAATTTCTTTGGGAGTTGTTCTTTATTTGATCCTTCCATCCGTCGTATTCCTGCTCATGCGCATTATACCATATATAACGCCTTGCCTGGTTATATTCAGATTACTGATAAAAAAAGAGAAAGTCAGGATATCATAACCATTGGCGTAGTGAGTCGTTTGGAGCATATTAAGGGTATGGATCTGGTAGTTCTTGCTTTTGCCAAAGTATATGACAAACATAAGAATGTTCGTTTGTTGGTGGTAGGGGATGGTTCCTTGCGGCAGCAAATGGAGGAAGATGCTAATAGATTTCATCTTAAAAGTAATATAGAATTTATTGGAAGGCAAGAACAAGCTGCCTTGCAATCATATTATGATAAAATAGACGTATTATTAATGCCATCCAGAAGCGAAGGCTTCGGTTTGACGGCAATAGAAGGTATGGCTCGTGGTTGTGTGCTGGTAGCTAGCAATACCGGCGGTTTACCAGAGGTAGTCAGAGAAGGGTATGTTGGATTACTTCATCAACCTGAATCGGTGAATGATTTAGCTAATAAGATTTGTAGTCTTATAGAAAATCCAAAACATTTTGAGCAAATGCGCTCTCATTTACATGATTATGTGCAGCAGTTTACTTTTGAATGGTATGCTGATTTGTTTAATGATTTATATTCTAAATTGAAATAAAAAATGCTGATGGATGCTGTAAAAAAAAGAGATGTAAGTATTGATATATTAAAGTTCTTTGCTGTTATATTGATAACAAATTCTCACATGGCACACTTATATGTTAAGTTTAGTGCTTTGGCTACAGGTGGAGCAATAGGAGATGTATTTTTCTTCTTTTGTTCTGGTTTTACTCTTTTCTTGAGTAAACAGCGAAGATTTGATAATTATTATAAACGTCGAATTAATCGTATTTATCCTACTGTCTTCATGTGGGCGTTGTTGGCCTCTGTTTTATTTAACAACAAGGATAATATGCAGGAAATTATAATGTGGGGAGGCGGATGGTTTGTTACCTGTATTATGATTTATTATGTTGTCCTCTATTTCTTTAGGCGATTTGTCTTTGGTTATTTAAGAGCAGTTTTTGTGCTTTTATTGGTATTGTCTTTTGTCGCATATTATTTTTGGGACAATTCCTCTCATTGTTTAATATATGGTAATACATATCTTAAATGGGGATTGTATTTCCTTTATATGTTATTAGGAGCAATGGTTGGATGTGGTAAAGTAAAGGTTGTTGACTTTTCTTTTAAAAAAGATTTAATCTGCTGTATTATTTCATTATTTGCTTTCTATGGAATATTGTGGGCTGGAACGAAAAGCGAATTATTCTTTAGTTTACAGATCGTTACGTTGTTGCCATTATTTGGTATTACATTCTATTCTTACAAGCTGTGTAATTCTGTATCTGTTAAAAAGTTGATTGAGAATAAATATACAGCTCCTGTAGTGAAGATTGTATCTGGACTATGTCTTGAGATATATGTTGTTCAATATTGGGTGATGACAGATAAACTGAATTCGTTATTCCCTATGAATATTCCAATCGTATTTGTCTTAGTCACTTGTTTTGCATATTTGTTAAGATGCATGTCTAGATGGTTTTCACAAACGTTTAAGGATGCTGATTATGATTGGAAAGCAATTTTCAAGGTTTATTAATAGGTTTTATATTGTATCATAATGGCTTTAATTTTAAATTTAGTTGCGGGTTTAATTGCTTTTTATTTTGCTTATAGATTTGCATTGAATAAGCAAATGGTAGTGACTTTGCCTTGGGATAAAAGATATGAATACGTTTGTAATCAAAATCTTAGCTTCTTAATCTATAGCATATTAACAGCAATGTTGTTTCTGGGACCACTCTCTTTACTGAAATATGCTGTGTGGATTGTTTTGCTGTTAGTTATGATATATAGAGGTGGATTTCGATACCGTTTTAATATAGTATTAGGTGCATATTCTTTATTTGTACTTTGGAATCTATATACAATGACATATACTCTTTATCCAGGTCAAGGTTGGATGATGTTGTTGAAATTTTGTCTCCCATATCTTTATTTCTGGTTAGGATATAATGCTATTCAGAGGGAGGATGATTTCTATATATTTCTAGAAAAAACGTGTTGGATATGCTGTGGATATGCTTTGATTATTGGTGGAGTTTCTGATAAGCTGTTAACTCCTTTATATATTTTTCTTAACTATACTTCAGGCGGTTTATTCATTACGTATGCATCCCTGGCTGATTTTTTTGCTATTTTGTTAGCAGTTCCTATAATTATGTTTCTTGTAACAAATAGAAGAATGTATTTATGGATGGCTGCATGGCTGCTATTATCTACGGTACTAGCAGCTGTTAGAACGGGTATTGGTGCTTCTTTATTTGGCTTGGCCTTTTTCTATATGTTATATAAAAAAGGTAAATCTGTTCCATATATAGCATTGATGGTTATTATATTTATTGGTTCCATATTTGCAATTCCTGAGGTAAGAGAAAAAATGTTTGGAGAAGATGCGGATAAGGTAACGCTCAGCAATGCGGGGGCTGCAAAAGTTACTATGAATGGACGTGATACAGTATGGGAACTTACGATGAATCGTTTTTACAAGGGTAAAGAGATTCAAGGATCAGGTTGTGGTACAGCTTTAGCATGGTTGAAGGAGTATTATGTAGGAGGAAAAAGTGCAGGACTTATTCATTCTGATTGGGTTCAAATGTTGTGTGAGTCTGGAAAAATTGGCGTAGGAATTTATATTGCTTTTGCATTAGTCATGCTTTTGATAGTCTTGTCTGAAACATGGAAAAATAAAGATTATCTATCAATAACTTTTGCAGGCGCTTTGACTGTTGCTTCTTTTGTGGCTTGCTTTTTTGCAATGGGTTTTGATAATGTTATCACTTATGCTCAGCAAGGATATGTGATACCGTTTATTTTTCTTGGAATTTTTTATAAATTTAAAGATTTAAACAATGATTTCTGTAGTAATACCTTTATATAATAAAGAAAAGCAAATAGCTAGGACGCTTCAAACTGTTTTGAATCAGACTTACCAGAATTTCGAGATAGTAATAGTTAATGATGGTTCTACTGATAGAAGCGTTGATGAAGTTAAGAAAATCTCTGACCCCAGAATTCGATTGATTAATCAAAAAAATGGGGGAGTTAGTGCTGCTCGTAATCGTGGTATAGAAGAAGCCAAAGGAGAATATATTGCTTTTTTGGATGCTGATGACGTATGGGATGTTGATCATTTAGAAACTTTAAATCAACTCATTTTAGCTTATCCCCAAAATGGTGCATATGCAACTGCGTATAGAAATAACATTGAAGGTGCAACGCATAATATTATTTTAAAGAAGATTCCATTTAAGGATGAGACAGGTGTATTATTTAATTATTTTGAAGTTTGCAGCTGTTCTCATCCGCCTGTATGGAGTAGTTCTGTTTGTATTGCTAAGAATATCTTGTGTTCTATTGGAGGGTTTCCTGTCGGGGTCAAATCTGGTGAAGATTTACTAACCTGGGCTCGAATAGCGGTTAAGACAGATTGGGTTTATTCTATAAAAGCTACTGCGACATATATGATGCCTCCAGGAAATAGCTTTAAGGAAAAACCTGCTCGTCCTAATGATGGTGGTGATATTGTATGTAAAGAATTACTAAATTTGCTTGAATCAAATTATCCAAGAAGGTCTGAACTAAGACATTTTATCGGGCGGTTTTATAAGATGAAAGCAAGCACTAATCTAAGATATGGATTTAGACTATCTACCATGAACGAGTGTTTGAAATCATTGAGATATCGACCATTTGCAAAAGAAACTTATCCAATATTGTTTTTGGCAGTAATGCCAAGATTTCTTCAAAAAAGAATATTTTCTATTCATTCTTTTGAAAAAGTAAATACTGTAAGGGATATAAAAAATATATTTGGAAAGTGATTCGCATTTTGGGCGATTTTATACATAGAAAAAACAGGTTTGAAAGAAATAACCTCAAGTGAATATGAGAAGAGCGATAAAAATTTTATTGTCTATACCGAAGACAATATACTTCAATTTCCGATACCTTCCAATTAGGCAGGCTCTTAAGTTGCCTATTTGGTTGGCTCATAATGTACGTGTGAAAAGCATGTATAAGGGCGGCATTGATGGTGATTTAAATAAAATGGGTATGATACATATTGGCTATCATGAAGCTGATGCGGTTGATGTGTATTCTGCTCATACTATTTTAGATGTACATAAAGGTTGCAAATTGGTATTTGATGGGGATGCACATATAGGTCATGGTGCTCTTCTTTGTGTTAAGGAAGAGGGTTCTTTGAAATTGGGAAAGCATTTTGCCATCTCTGGTACAACAAAGATTGTGTGTTCTAAAAACATTGCAATTGGAAATGATGTGCAGTTTAGTTGGGATACATTAGTAATGGATAGTGATGCTCATCATATAATAGGTACAAATGGTGTTCCGATGGAGAATACTTCTCCTATAAAAATTGGTAATCATGTTTGGATTGCTGCTAATTGTACGATATTAAAAGGTGCTGTTATATCTGATAATTGCGTAGTTGGTGCAGGAAGTTTGCTTACTAAAGGTATTTTTTCAGAAAATCAAATAATAGTAGGAAGACCTGCAAAATCTATAAAAAATATTAAAGGTTGGACGTTGTAATAAAGAAGTAAAATGAAAGAACAATCAGTTATGGGGGAGCGTTTCTTAGGAATTGATATCGTAAGAACGATAGCGATATTCAGCGTTATTGCTGGACATTTCTGGGTATTGAATACCCCTTATTGTAAAGTGGATTTTGATGGTAGTTTTTCCATGTTTGTGCAGGGGATGGGATACTTCTTCTTTGCAATTGGTGTTCCTTTATTCTTGCTGATGACTGGTTATCTGAATTATAAGAAAGTAACTTTCAATAAAAAATATTTGAAAGGAATACTAAAGGTTATCTATGCCTATCTATTCTTTTCAGCTCTGACTTATCTTTTTAGAACTTATTATCTGCATGAGAATATAGGAATAATTGGCGGTATAAAGAAAACGCTGGATTTCTCTTTAATTCCTTATGCCTGGTATATCGAAATGTGGATTGGATTGTATCTGATTACTCCTTTTCTAAATCTTGGCTATCAGGCAATATCAAATAGGGGCCAAAAGAAGGTGCTAATCTTGCTATTATACTTGATGACTGCCTTGCCTAATTTTTGTAATCGGCATGGTATGCATCTAGTACCTAGTTTTTGGAGTAGCGTATATCCAATTATGTTCTTTATGATAGGTAGATATGTGAGAGAGTATAATCCCAAATGTTCTCTCAAGGTATTGGGGCTAGCTGCATTGTTACCATGCCTTATCAATCCTCTGTTTAGTACATTTGTTGTTTCGGGGAGACCATTGATGCTGATTGCCGGTAATTCCTCTTCTGGATTGTTTGGTACAATACAAGCAGTGGCTGTATTCCTGCTTCTATATAAATTGGATATTCAGAATGGGGTAGCTAAATGGTGTGTCAACAGGGTTGCCTTACTTTCCCTTGATATTTATCTGGCTTGCTATATGGTTGACCAGTTGGTATATCCTATATTTATATCTCATTTCTACCAAAATCAGCAACAGTTTGGTTGCTGGTTTTTCGTCATCGCTCCTCTGATTTTGGTAGTATCTGCCATACTTGCCCAAGTGAAAGAGTGGATATTTAAAGCCATGCGATTAGCATAATATTTTATCTATGAATAAACAAAGAATTCTTTTTGTCCTACACCTGCCGCCTCCCGTACATGGTGCGGCTATGATGGGAAAGTATATTCACGATAGCCGTGTTATCAACGAGGCTTTCGAGTGTAAGTATATCAATCTTACTTCTGCCAAGACCTTACAGGATATTGGCAAGGGAGGAGTGATGAAGTATATCAAGTATCTGATGCTCTTATGCAAGGTCATCCTGAAGGTGATTACCTTTAGACCACAGCTTGTATATGTTACCCCTACAGCTTGTGGCGTTGCCTTCTATAAGGACTTTCTCGTGGTTCAACTTCTGAAACTGATGGAAAGAAAGGTGGTAGTGCATTATCATAACAAGGGTGTCGTAACCCGACAGGACAAGAAACTGGATGACTGGATGTATCGCAGCTTCTTTAAGGGAATTAAGGTTATCCTGTTGGCTGATGCCTTATATGAGGATGTGAAGAAATACGTGAAACGCGAACAGGTGCTGATTTGTGAAAATGGTATTCCTGGTAACGCAGTTGATGCAAAGGATATCACTAGAGAAAATACGACGCCTAGAATCCTCTTCTTATCAAACCTATTAATAGCTAAGGGTGTTCTTGTACTTCTTGATGCTTTAAAGATGCTAGATGATAAGAAGTTGAATTTTACCTGTGATTTCGTTGGAGCAGAAACCAATGAGATTGATGCGCAACGTTTTCAAGAAGAAGTGGAAATGCGAAATCTGCAAAACAAAGTAGCTTATCTTGGAAAGAAATATGGTGAAGAGAAAGAAGATCTGTACAAAAAGTCTGATTTCTTCATCCTTCCTACCTTAAACGAATGTTTCCCTCTTGTCTTGTTAGAGGCTATGCAGCATGCTTTGCCATGTGTTGCCTCAGATGTTGGTGGCATCAGCAGCATCATCCGTCATGGCGAAAACGGCTATCTGGTGGAAATGAATAATCCAACAACGCTTGCCAACAGCATTGAAAAACTATTAAAGGATGCTGATTTGAGAAAGAATATGGGAGAGAATGGATGGATGAGATTCAAAAGCGATTTTACTTTGGATGCTTTTGAAAAACGAATGGAATTCTGCTTGAGAAAGGCACTGAAGTAAAAAAGTACTTAGTGATATATAGAGAAAGAAAGTAATATTTTATGGAGAAATATTTTAATATCAACTACGAATTCTCGCCTCAGGAAGTAGGGCGAAGAATCGATGAACAATTATCAAAAAACGAGTCTGACTATATATGCGTGGCGGATGGAGTAATCCTAAACAACGCTAATAGAAAGCCAGACTACTTAAAGATTGTAAATGGCGGTATGTTTGCCATCTGTGACAGCGGATATGTGCCGCTCTACATCAAATGGCTGTATGGTAAAAGGTATCCGCAATACTGCGGTAGCCAGATTTTCAAGGACTTGGTCAGTTCGCAGAAATACCGGATGTTCTTTATGGGTACCAACCAGAGAACACTCGACGGGTTAAAAGAGAACCTGAAGGCGATGAACCCGAAGGTAGAGAACATGAGCTTCTATGAACTGCCCTTCAAGGCTGTGGATGAGTTTGACTATCCTGCCATCGCAAAGATGGTGAACGAGGATGGGGCGGATATCATCTGGGTGGCGCTGGGCGCTCCGAAACAGGAAATCTTTATGAGCAAACTGAAACCTTATCTGAAAAGAGGGGTGATGATTGCCGTGGGGGCTGCCTTTAAGTTCTACAGCGGACAGGATGAGAAGCGTGCGCCGAAATGGATGCTCGATGCTCATCTGGAATTTGTTTACCGCATCTTCTGCGACCCGAAAAAACAGTTGAAGAGATGTGGCTGGATTGTGGTTACCCTGCCTATGCTGCTTTATCAGGAGTGGAAGCGTAAACGTTTCATGCAACTATAGATAATGCAGCTATAGATAATACATTATAGAAAATGCAATAAAAAGTAACAATTTAGACTATTTACTTTTATGATTCAACCAATTTATATTTTCCTGCTGGTAGCACTTGTTGTGTCTGTCACCATCGCCATGCTGGTGTTGCCTAACATCCTCCTTATCTCGCATAAGAAGAAACTCTTTGATATGCCGGATAAGAGAAAGGTGCATCATGCGCCGGTTCCCCGTCTGGGCGGACTCTCGTTCTTCCCTGTGATGCTTATCACCATGGGCGGCCTGGTGCTGATATATCATCTGATGGGACTGAGCAGCGGGTCGATGCACGGGGAGGTGCCTTATGAGTTCCTGGCGCTGCTGGTGGGTAGCATGATGCTGTTCCTGGTGGGACTTGCCGACGACCTGATTGGAGTGGGGTACAAGAAGAAGTTCCTGGTGCAGATAGTGGCGGCATCACTGCTCGTGGCTTCGGGCGTGTGGATTAAGTCGCTCGACGGACTCTTCGGAATCTATCAGTTGTCGCCATGGGTGGGCATGCCTTTCACCGTGCTCATCGTGGTGTACGTAACCAATGCCATCAACCTGATTGACGGCATCGACGGTCTGGCTTCCGGACTCTGCGGCATCTCGCTGGTGGCTTTGGCGGGGCAGCACATCTGGCTGCATCTGTTTTCCTTTGCCCTGCTCTGCATTACGGCGCTGGGTGTGATTATCCCTTTCTGGTTCTACAACGTGTTTGGAAATGCCATGAGGGGCAGGAAGCTCTTTATGGGCGATTCGGGTTCGCTGTCGCTGGGCTACATCATCAGTTTCCTGATGATTCACCTAAGCACGGTGGATGTGAGCCCGCATGTGGTGTCTGACTACAACATGGTGTTTGCCTTTACCACGATGCTGGTGCCGCTGCTCGACGTGGTGAGAGTGGTGGGTCACAGACTGAGAAACAGGCAGAATCCGTTCTTGCCTGACAAGAGCCACATCCACCATAAACTGCTGAGATGCGGACTGAGGGTGAGACAGGTGATGGTGGCTATCTGCCTGCTCTCGCTGATGTTCATCCTGCTCAATTTCCTGATGATCGGCCACGTAAACATCACGTATATCCTGGGCATCGACATCGCTGTATGGATAGTGTTCCACCTGGTGCTGGATGTCATCCTACACACCAGGAGGGCGGAAATGGATATTTAATCCTCTATATTTAAAACTATGCTATTCCCGGCTCTGAGATTCAAAAATGAATCTCTGGGCCGGGATTTTTGCGTTTGTGGGGGTGGTGGATGGAGTGGTGACTTGATGGGGGAAAGGTTATATGGGTGTAATGTGTAAAAATATATAAAAAGATAAAGTAAGAAGTGCATTTTTGAGTTTTATTGCGTAACTTTGCATTTGAACATTCATTATTATAGATATGCCTAAGGTAAGAATTAAAAATATAGGCCCAATTGTTGATACGGGAGACATCGCTTTGTCTGCCGTAATGCTTATTGTGGGTAAACAATCTTCGGGAAAGAGTACCTTTATGAAAATATTGTGCTTCTGTAGATGGATAGAAAAGCGAATCATGCTTGATGGCGAGAATCTGCTGAAGAAATATACCCATTATGGCCGATTCCTGAAAGAGCTGAAGAAGTTTCATCGTTTCGATGATGCTTTCTTTGCTGCTGATTCTTATATCTTTTATGATGGTGATTGCCTTACCATCGAGATGGATGGCGTGAAGGCGAATGTGAAAATCAGAAAGAAAGCGAATTTCAAAACTGAGCGCTATAATGCAAAACTGAGTTTTATTCCTTCGGAACGCAATCTGGTTTCGGCTATTCAGAACATTGATAAGGTTTATCGCTCATCTGACTATGATTCGATATTTAATTATCTTCTGGAATATCAGGAGGCGAAGAAGGAATATGATATCAAGCATCCGCTGAGAATTCCATTTGATGATAATATGAAATATTATTATGATAAGGTTACGGATTCTGACAGAATCGTGCTTGAGAAGGTGGGTAGAACGATAGCGCCTGTTTATGCTTCAAGCGGTATACAGTCGGCGTTGCCGTTGGCTGTGCTTGTGGATTATATTACCGGACAGGTGGGGAAGATTCCGAAGTCGAGCCTTACTGATTTAACGAGTTTGGTGGCAAAGATTATGCTGGATGATGAGAATAAAGAAATCAGTGCGGATGATGTGATTAAGGGAACTAAGATGTATAGATATAAATTCGCCCAGCTGTATATTGAGGAGCTGGAAGAAAATCTGTTTCCGAAGTCGCAGTTTGCGATGGTGAAGGAGATTGTGAAGAATATCAAGAAGGCCTATGAGCAGTCGGGGGCAAATAGCTATGTGGTTATGACCACCCATAGTCCGTATGTGCTGACTTCTCTGAATGTGCTGATGAAGGTGGCACTGGCTAAGGAAAAGAAGCTTGATGAGAAAATGAAAGAAATGCTGGAATATGCAATCCCGATTTCATGGTATTCGGCATACTGCATGACAGATGAAGGAAAAATGGAGAATATCGTGGATGATGAATACCATTTTATTATGGGTGATTATCTTGATTCTCTTTCTGATGAAATATCTGAATTATCTTCTGAACTTGATGAGATGATATATGGGAATGAATAATAGTTTTTTGGCAGGTTATCTGGCTGAAAAGGAAGTTAGAAAATGTTCGAAAATCAGTCTGAAGGAGCGTTCGACAGTTTATTTGCTGAACTTCGTTCCTCCGATGGACTGTGTGGCTTATCAAGTAGATGGTAACATTATAAAAGGTGCTGACAAGGACAAGTGTGACAAGCTTGTTGTAGCAACAACCTGCACGGATGAAAAAGTATGTGTATTTGTTGAACTGAAAGGTTCTGATGTGGCTCATGCCGTGAAACAACTTGATGCAACATTGTCCTATCCCTTGTTTGCTCAGAACAGAGCGAAATGGACGAAAGCTAGGATTGTTGCAAATAAAATTCCTGCAAACACAGGAAGGTCTGTGGTTGAAAGAGCGAAAGTTGATTTCCGTAGAAAGTATAATTGTGAATTAATCTGTTTAAAGTCTGGACAGCCTGACTTTTTGAGGCAAGAAAAACTGAAATAAATTTCATTAGACTGCGTTTGATTATGGCAAGAAAATTATATCCTATAGGAATTCAGACATTTGAACGGATCCGCAAGGAGGATATGTTCTATGTAGATAAGACGGAATACATCTATCAGATGACACATACCGATGGAACGTATTTCTTCCTGAGCCGACCACGCCGTTTCGGCAAGTCGCTGCTGGTTTCCACTTTCAAGAGTTATTTCGAGGGTAAGAAGGAACTCTTCGAGGGGCTTGCCATTGAGAAGCTGGAGAAGGAGTGGAATACTTATCCCGTGCTGCACTTCAGTTTGGCTGGAGGCAAACATATGGAGAAAGAACAGCTGGATCGATACCTCTTATATATATTAAAGGAAAATGAGGATAGGTTTGGAGTAGATTGTGATTCTCCAGATCCGAACGTTCGTTTGCTCAACTTGATAAAAACTGTTACAGCAAAGACTGGTAAGCAGGCGGTGGTGCTCATCGATGAATATGATGCACCGCTGCTGGATGTGGCTCACGAGAAGGAAAAACTCGATGTCTTGCGCAATACGATGCGCAATTTCTACAGTCCTTTGAAAGATTGCGAGCCATTGCTTCGCTTCGTTTTCCTGACGGGCATTACGAAGTTTTCGCAGTTGAGCATCTTCAGCGAGCTGAACAATATCACCAACGTGAGCATGGATGAGCCTTATGCCGGTATCTGTGGTATCACCAAAGAGGAACTGTTGACCCAGATGAGCGATGACATCGACGCTCTTGCCGAGCATCTTGAACTGAGCAGGGAGGAGACCATCCAGGAGCTTAAAGACCATTATGACGGTTATCACTTCACTTGGCCATCTCCTGATGTGTTCAATCCTTATAGCTTGCTGAATTGCTTTGCCAAGCAGGAAATGGATGATTACTGGTTCGGATCGGGCACACCTACCTATCTCATCAATATGATGAGACAGTATGATTTCCTGCCTGCAGACCTTGGCGAGACCATAGAGGTGGGCAAGAAGGACTTTGATGCCCCCACAGAAACGATGACCACCATCGTACCTTTGCTCTATCAGAGCGGGTATGTCACCATCAAGGGATATGACAAACCGACAAAGTTGTATCAGTTGGCATTGCCTAACCAGGAGATTAGGGTGGGGCTGTATGGTAGTCTCTTGCCTCATTATCTGACGGACAAGTCTGCGAAGGCTAACACGACCATCGCCAAGATGTCGGTATTGGTAAAGAAGGGGGATATGGATGCTGCCTTCTGCCTGCTGAACGACTTTTTGGAGACGGTGCCTTACTGTGACAATACTAACTACGAGGGGCATTGGCAGCAGACGCTCTACATCATGTTTGCCCTGCTCACCAACTATAGCATCCATGTGGAACCGCATACTGCGAAGGGCAGAATCGATATCACGATGGAGACGGATGATACCATCTACGTGATGGAACTGAAATTCAACAAGAGTGCCGAGGAGGCCCTAGCCCAGATAGAAGCAAGGCACTATGTCGACGCCTTCAAAATGAGCGGCAAGAAGGTGGTGAAGATAGGCTTGAACTTCTCGGTGAAGGACGAGGTGAACTGTCTGGAATGGAAGATAGGATGACAAGATCTTATAGTCCTGTATATTTCCTGATAGCCTTGATGAAGGTATCGCCATATTTATTGAGCTTGAATTCTCCGATACCACTGATCAGGCTCATGGCATTCTTTGTGGTAGGTTTCATCCTTGCAAGTTCATGAAGGCTCTTGTCGCTGAGTACGATATATGGAGGATAACCCTGTTCGTCGGCAAGGTTCTTGCGTATCTTTCTGAGGTGTTCAAAGAGCCCTTTGTCTTCCACGCCTTTCGAGTCTTCCTGGAAGATGACACGTTCGGCATGCACCTCAGGAATGAGATTTCCCGGCTGGGCGATGGCGCCCTTCCTATTGCGTACCGTTTTCTTTGGGCGGGTGGCTTTATCATCTTCTTCGATATAAGCCAGTGAAACATGGTGTTCTCCCTTCAGTACCTTCCAGCCTAAATCGGTAACCTTCATGTAGTTGTGGTTGTTGTAAGCAATCTCGAAGAATCCCATCTGCAGCATCTGCAGCAGATAAGCATTCCAGTCCTTAGATGTTGTATCCCTGCCCACACCGAAGGTTTTCATCTCGTTGTATTTGTTTTTCACAACGGCAGAAGAATGCATGCCTCTCAGAATCTCGATGCAGGTACCTACTGCTATATGCTCACCCGAACGGACCACGGCACTCAGGGCTTTCTGGGCTCTGATGGTGCCGTCGAAGGTGCGTGGAGGATTCTTGCAAACATCACAGTTGCCGCAGTTGCAGGATGATGTCTCGCCAAAATAATTCAGCAGAATGCGTCGTCGGCATACTCTCGATTCGGCATATTCCTCCATGCGGCGCAGTTTCTCCATGTTCACATCACGCTGTCCGCTTTCTTCACAGAAAGAACGGAGGGTGATGATGTCGGCCATCGAATAGAACAGCACGGTATCTGATGGTGCTCCATCTCTTCCGGCTCTGCCTATTTCCTGATAGAAACTCTCTATGCTTTTAGGCATATTATAGTGGATTACCCAGCGCACATTACTCTTGTCGATGCCCATTCCGAAAGCGATGGTAGCACATACCACCTGAATCTGGTCCATCTTGAACCGCTCCTGTACTGATGCTCTGGTCTGGGCAGTCATTCCGGCATGATAGGCTGCGGCATTGATACCCAGATCGATAAGTTCCTGAGCTACCATTTCGGTGTTCTTGCGGGAGAGACAGTAGATGATGCCTGCTTCTTCCGGATGATTACTGATGAAGCGGGTGATGTATTGGAGCTTTGCCTTTTTGGTGCTCTCCTGTCTTACGGTGAGGGAGAGGTTGGGGCGGTCGAAACTGCTTACGAACGTCTGCCCATTGAGATGAAGCTGGCGTATGATATCTTCGCGCGTTATCTTGTCGGCTGTGGCTGTGAGCGCCATCACCGGGACATTGCGGAAATTCTCGTGCAGCATACCGAGTTGCGAATACTCCGGACGGAAATCGTGTCCCCACTGGCTGATGCAGTGGGCCTCGTCAACGGCAAAGAGCGAAATCTTGATGTTGCTGAATAAATAAGGTATCTCGCTGATGAGTTTTTCGGGCGAAACATAAAGGAGTTTCAGTTCTCCCTTCTCGCATCGGCGTCGGATGATGAGTTCATCGGTCGTGTCGTTTCCGCTGTTCAGTGCTTCTGCCGGGATACCGTTTGCCTTGAGCGCCTCCACCTGGTCGTGCATCAGACTGATGAGCGGTGAAATGACCACAGCGGTACCTTCCATTGCTAATGCGGGAACCTGGTAGCACAGACTCTTACCACCACCAGTCGGCATGAGAACCAGACAGTCGTGTCCCTGCATTACCTCTCTGATAATCGCTTCCTGATTGGGGCGGAAGGAATCGTATCCAAAATAGCTTTTTAATATCTCGTTTATCTGCATGATTGCCGTTTTATGATTTATGCCTTTGCCGGCATGTTTTTGTTTTGTTTTTCATGCAAAGGTAATGAATAATCTGCATAAATAAAAGTTTTCTCCAATAAAAAGTGCATATTTCAAGTAAAAAACTTTGCAAAGAGCGAAAAACAGGAGGAAAAGTTTGGTATGTGGAAAAAATGTATTACTTTTGCATGGTAAATACAGATAAAAATGGCAAAATGTAATGTAAACACTCAAGAGCGATTTGCCGATATCCAGATGCTCCGTTATGAGCTGAAGGGTTTCGAAAACCTGTCGCTCACACAGAAAATTTATATTTATTGCTTGTCGAAGGCAACCCTCTTGGGACGTGATATCACCTTCGACCAGCAGGGCAAATACAACCTGCGCATCCGTAAAACTCTGGAGGCTGTATACCGTCATTATGAGGGTAATCGCGAAAGCGAAGATTTCAAGGCTTTCGAAGTTTATCTGAAGCGTGTCTGGTTTGCCAGCGGCATCCATCATCACTATGGATGTGAAAAGTTTGTGCCAGGATTTTCAGAGGAATCTTTCTATGAAATGGTTGAGGCGATTGCCGATGAATATCTGCCTCTTTCCAAGGGACAGAGCAAGGAAGACCTGTTGGGCATTCTGGTGCCTGTCATCTTCAATCCGGAAGTTATGCCTAAGCGCGTGAATCAGACAGATGGCGAGGATCTGGTGCAGACTTCAGCCTGCAATTTCTATGAGAATGTTTCTCAGGCAGAAGTAGAACGTTTCTATGCCAGGATGAAGGAAGAGGGCAACGAACAGGCACCTTCGTATGGACTGAACTCTAAACTGACCAAGCGTAATGGTGAACTGGTGGAGCTGAAATGGACAGAAGACGGCCTCTATGGCGCAGCTATCAAGGAGATTGTTTCCTGGTTGCTCCGTGCTCAGAAATATGCAGAAAATGAGGAACAGAAACATCTCATCGATCTCCTGGTGAAGTATTATCGTACAGGCGATCTGAAGGATTTCGACCGTTACAGCATTGCCTGGGTGCAGCAGCACGAGGGAATGATTGATTTCATCAACGGATTTATCGAAGTGTATGGCGATCCGCTCGGACTGAAAGGTACTTGGGAAGGCATCGTAGAATATAAGGATCTTGAAGCAACGAAGCGCACCCAGACCATCAGTCAGAATGCCCAGTGGTTTGAGGACCATTCACCTGTAGACCCACGTTTCCGCAAGCCGGAGGTGAAGGGTGTTACAGCCAATGTCATTTGTGCTGCGATGTTGGGTGGCGAGGAGTATCCTGCTTCTGCCATCGGCATCAATCTTCCGAATGCCAACTGGATCCGTCAGGAATATGGTTCTAAGAGTGTGACCATCGGTAACCTGACCGAGGCATATAACAAGGCAGCTCAAGGCAATGGATTCCGCGATGAATTCGTTATCGACGAGGATACCATCAGTCTGATGAATCAGTACGAGGATATTACCGATGATCTGCATACCGACCTGCATGAGTGTCTGGGGCATGGTAGTGGACAGCTCTTGCCTGGTACCGACCCCGATGCACTGAAGGCGTATGGCAGTACGATAGAAGAGGCGAGAGCCGATCTTTTCGGACTCTATTATGTAGCCGACCATAAATTGGTAGAACTGGGTCTGACTCCGAATGATGAGGCATACAAGGCTCAGTATTACGGTTATCTGATGAACGGTCTGCTCACCCAGACTATCCGCATCAAGGAAGGCGACAAGATAGAGGAAGCCCACATGCGCAACCGTGCGCTGATAGCCTGGTGGGTGATGGAACATGCCGAGGGTGCTGTGGAACTGGTGAAGATGGATATGAACTATGCTTCTGCCGAGGATGCTTTGAAGGACAGCGAGGGCAATATCATTACGACGAAGACTTATGTGAAGATTAATGATTATGCCAAGCTCCGCCATCTCTTCGGCGAGTTGCTTGCTGAAATTCAGCGCATCAAGAGTGAGGGCGATTTCGAGGCTGCCCGCCTGTTGGTAGAGAAGTATGCCGTGAATATTGATCCGGAATTGCATCGCGAGATACTGGCAAGATACAAGAAACTGAATCTCGCTCCATACAAGGGATTCATCAATCCGAAGATGACGCTGGAGATGGATGAAGAAGGCGAAATTACAGACGTAGTATTGGATTATGAGGAGAGCTATGTCGACCAGATGTTGCGCTACTCTGATGAATACGGAACGCTTTAGAAAGTTAATAGTTAAGAGTTGATAGTTTATAGGGCAATCTTGCTATACGGCAACCCTGCTATACGGCGAAGCCGCTATAAACTGTTAACTATAAACTTTTAAAATGATGATAGATAATAAGAACGAGGAATTTCCGATAGTAGATGAAATGGGCAACATCCTGGGCGCTGTTACCCGCGGTCATGCCCATGACGGAAGCAAGATATTGCATCCGGTAGTTCATCTGCATGTATTCAACAGCCGGGGTGATCTGTATCTGCAGCATCGTCCAGTCTGGAAGGATATCCAGCCGGATAAATGGGATACAGCCTGCGGCGGTCATGTTGATTTAGGCGAAAGTGTGAGTCAGGCATTGCATCGCGAGGTAAGGGAAGAATTGGGTATCACTGATTTTGAACCGGAATCTCTTGGACATTATGTCTTTGAGAGTCAGCGGGAAAAGGAACTGGTTTATGTACATCGCTGTGTATATGATGGCGAAGTGAAACCGAGCCAGGAAGAATTGGCCGGTGGCAGATTCTGGACCAAGGATGAAATCAGCGAAAACATCGGCAAGGGTGTTTTCACTCCGAACTTCGAAAACGAATACCAGAAGTATTTCATGTAATGGCGAAATTAGCCATAAAAATACGTCCCGACGTAGCATTTGCTGCATCGGGACGTATTTTTTTGTATGTCGGGACGCAGCAAATGCTACGTCGGGACGTATTTTCAGCAGGGTTGTGGCCTGTTTCTGACCGCATCTGCAGAAGCGTTAAATCTCGTAGATACCCTTGAGTGCGCCTCTTGCAATTTTCTCGAAATCTTCACCGAAGTCGCAGAAACGGAGAACCGCATTAGAGACAGCATGTTTTATTCCCATGTTGTCACCCTGCAATGCTGTGGCAGCCTGATCCAGGAATTCGTTGATGCCACGCTCGTTAGGCTCTTTTCCATTGGCAAAGAGACGGGCAAGGAGCTGGAAACCGGCAATCTCATAGAGCGGCTTATCACTTGCTATCCACTGGTAGGCGATGACAGGCGCATAATCTACGTGCTGCAAAAGGTTGAAGGCAAGCATCTCTGCCATCTCCTGACTCTGTACCTGTTCCATCCATAAATCTGTGATTTCCGGAAGCATCTTATCGGCAGGCATAATGAGTGTAGCCAGAATCTTGCACTCCCGGATATCTTCCTTCCACAGTTCGATGGCGAGGTCATAGTCTTTGCCATATTCCTCAGCCATCTTTTTCAGTTCATAGAATGGTACGCCCCAATTCAGTTTATATCCCAGTCCCTTATCGCGCATAGATTGCGATCCCGGACCGTTCATCAGCAAGCGGAAGCTTCGCTTGATAGTCATCAGTTTCTGATGTGTTTCTTCGTTCATTATATTTAGAGTAAATTATTAACAAAATTAAAGTTTCATTATTTTACAGAACATTCCTTCGAACTGTTCCTCTATATTTGCAGGTTTATGCTTGAAGATACCGAAGATGGCACTTCCGCTACCACTCATCGCTGCATATACGGCACCCAGTTTGTACAGCTTCTGCTTGATTTCAGGCAGTTCCGGGTGCATCTTGAAGATAGGTGCCTCAAAATCGTTGACAAGTTCCTCTTTCCAAGTCTCGATAGGCTGGCGTACAATGTCGCGGCAACATTTGGCTGGTGCCTGTGGGGTGATGGCTGCATAAGCCTCTTTGGTGCTGACGGCAATGTCATCGCGCTTCACCACAACCAGATGATAGCCCCTCAGATTATCGCCAGGACCACTTACCGGCATCAGTTCTTCGCCGATGCCTTCTGCATAGCATGCAGTGTCACCATCTTCGGGGTCAGCAGAAATGAAGTAGGCACAGTCTGCGCCCAGTTTGGCAGCATATTTTTCCATCTCCGCATTACCGATGTTGAGGCGGAAACGCTCGTCCAACAAACGGATCATGAAGGCTGCATCGGCAGAACCGCCACCCAAACCTGCCTGCGAAGGAATACGCTTCACCAGGTGAGCATGGATGCGTGGAATCCTGAAGTCGGCAGCCAGGAGATTATAAGCTTTTACAACGAGATTGTTCTGTTCATCGCAGTCTACTGCGTTACCTGTAATCTTCAGATCACAAGGAACATCGCTAGGGAATTCATCGCCCATGAGCTTGATTTCAAGTGCATCGGTCAGCGGAATAGGGTAGAACACCGTTTCAAGATTGTGGTATCCATCTTTCCGCTTGCTAACTATATTTAAACCAAGATTGATCTTGGCGCAAGGAAATGTAATCATAACTTTTCAGTTTAAAGGGTTCGTTACTATTTTTTGCAAAGATACGGAAAAATATCTAACATGGTGCATCTTTTACAGGATTATTTTTATCAGTAACATTAAAAATATTAAAATAAGCCCTGTTTTGCAATATCTTTTGTATCTTTGCAATTACAAATTATTAATAGATTATGAAAAAAGGAGATAAAGTCAGATTCTTGAGCGAAGTGGGTGGCGGAAAGGTTGCCGGCTTCCAAGGTAAAAATATTGTGCTCGTTGAGGATGAGGATGGTTTTGAGATTCCGATGCCTATCAACGAGGTGGTTGTGGTGGAGCAGGATGAATACTCCATGGGCAAGATGATTTCGGCTAAGATGGATGCGCAGCAGAAGGCTGAGGAGCATGCCAATACCGAACTGCATCAGGACAGCCGGAGTATCAAGGCTATCTTGAATGATCACGATGACGTGGATATGGATGTAGAGGAATATGATGCTGCCGACCGTGAGATAACCTTTGTGAAACCGGTTCAGGAACGTACGGGTGGCAACAAACTCAGTGCTTATCTCGCCTTTGTACCTATCAACATCAAGGACGTAACCAATACCCGTTTCGAGACCTATATGGTGAATGACAGCAACTACTATCTCCACTATACCTATCTTGTGGCTGAGGGAAATGCATGGACTCTGAAAGCAGAGGGAGAAATAGAACCGAATACCAAACTCTTCATCGAGGAATTCGGTCGTGAGGCTCTGAACGAGATGGAGCATATCGCCATCCAGATGATAGCTTACAAGAAGGACAAGTCATTTCTCCTGAAGCCGGCAACAGATGTTCAGTTCCGTCTCGATCCCGTGAAATTCTACAAACTTCATCTTTTCGAAGAGAACGATTTCTTCGAGACTCCAGCCTATCTCTTTACGATTGTAGAGAACGATGAAATAGCCCGTCCGCTGGTTATCGATTCCAAGCGTCTGAAAGAGCAGATGTATAAGGATGAGAAGGTTGTCGCCAACACCAGCAAGAAGAAAAGCAAGAAGGATGATGGTACCCTTGTGATAGATCTTCATGCGGATGAAGTGCTTGAAACAACTGCTGGAATGAATTCTGCAGATATTCTTCATTATCAGATGGATATCTTTAAGAAGACCATGGAGGAATATAAGAAAAAGAAGGGACAGAAAATTATCTTTATTCATGGAAAGGGCGAAGGTGTGTTGCGCCAGACTCTCATTCATGAGTTGAACTATCGCTATAAGAGTTGCACCTATCAGGATGCTTCTTTCCAGGAGTATGGCTATGGTGCTACACAGGTAACAATAAAGTAATTTATTATGAAGTACGGATTTATTAAGGTAGCTAGTGCCATCCCTGCCGTAAAGGTGGGTGATGTCATTTTCAATACCCAGCAGATAGAGGAACAGATAGCGCTGGCTGAGGGAAAGGGTGTAGAGATCATTACATTTCCGGAACTCTCTGTTACGGGCTATTCCTGTCAGGATCTCTTCCGTCAGCAGGTTCTTCTTGAATCATCTGAGCAGGCGGTGATGATGTTGCTCGATTTCACACGCAAACTCGATATCATCTCTATCGTGGGTGCGCCGGTGATAGCGGGCGACTTGTTGCTCAATTGTGGTATCGTTATCCAGCATGGACAGATTCTCGGTATTGTACCGAAGACATATCTTCCAAACTACAGCGAGTTTTATGAGAAACGCTGGTTTGCTTCGGCTCAGGACCTGAGAGATTGCGAAGTCCGTTATGCCGGACATAAGGTGAAACTGACGCCTGATGTTCAGATTTTTCAAACTTTCGATGGCGTACAGTTTGGTGTGGAAATCTGCGAAGATGTATGGGCTCCGGCTCCTCCTAGCAACAAACTGGCACTAGCAGGAGCAGACCTGATTTTCAATCTTTCTGCAAGCGACGAACTCATCGGAAAACATCATTATCTGAAGAGTCTGCTCAGCCAGCAGAGTGCCCGTACCATGACCGGATATATCTACAGTTCCTGCGGATTCGGTGAGAGTACGCAGGATGTGGTTTATGGCGGAAATGCCCTGATTTATGAGAATGGAGTTTTACTTTCACAGAGTGAACGTTTCTCTGTTGAACCGCAGATGGTTATCTCACAGATAGATGTAGAGAAACTCCGCTCTGAGCGTCGTACGAATTCTACTTATGTAAATGCCCAGCGCAATATTAAGTATTCTGTTCTCGGCGGTCAGTTCAATATCCGTAATATCGAAGCCGATCCTACCGAAAATGAACGCGATTTTGTGTTGGAACGTGAGGTGAATCCTCATCCGTTTATTCCTACCAGCAGCGATATGAATGCCTCTTGCGAGGAAATTTTCAATATCCAACTCATGGGACTAGCCAAGCGTATCGTTCATACCCATGCCAAGACCGTAGTAATCGGTATTAGCGGCGGTTTGGATTCTACGCTGGCCTTACTCGTTTGTGTAAAAGCTTTTGATAAACTCAAAATGAACCGAAAGGGTATCGTAGGTGTCACTATGCCGGGATTCGGAACCACAGACAGAACCTACAATAATGCTATCTCGCTGATGCAGAGTCTTGGTATTACCATTAAGGAAATCAGCATCGCCAAGGCTGTAACCCAGCACTTTGAGGACATCGGTCAGGATGCCAGTGTGCATGATGTGACTTACGAGAATTCCCAGGCTCGTGAACGTACCCAGATTCTGATGGATTTAGCCAATAAGATGGGTGGTATGGTTATCGGTACCGGCGATCTTTCAGAGTTGGCATTAGGATGGGCTACCTATAATGGTGACCACATGAGCATGTATGGCGTGAATGCCAGCATTCCTAAGACCCTGATCCGTCATCTCGTAAATCATGTAGCAGAGAGTGGGGTAGACGAACAGAGCCGCATCACCCTTCGTGATATCATCGATACTCCTATCAGTCCAGAGTTGATCCCGGCAGATGAGAATGGAAATATCAAGCAGAAGACGGAAGATTTGGTGGGACCATACGAACTGCATGATTTCTTCCTCTACTATTTCCTGCGTTTCGGTTTCCGTCCTTCCAAGATTTACATGTTGGCAAAGAAGGCATTTATTGATTCCGAACTGGAGCGTGTAAAGATCAGTGATAATGATCCTGACAGCTATGATGAGGAGACTATCAAAAAGTGGCTGAAGACCTTCGTGCGCCGTTTCTTCAATCAGCAGTTCAAGCGCAGTTGTCTGCCAGACGGCCCGAAAGTGGGTAGCGTAAGCCTTAGTCCTCGTGGCGACTGGCGCATGCCTAGTGATGCTGCTTCAACCATCTGGTTGCAAGAGGCAGAAAACCTCTGAAAATGATTTCGGACAAACCAAAAGTACAATTTTTTTTCTGCTTTTTGGCGCGCCCGTTATATAAATAATATACACTTTGAAGAGGCTGGATTTTGTAAATATTTGGTTTACAGAATCCAGCCTCTTTTTCTTAATATTTGTGAAATCGATTGCACAAAAATATCGGCAGAAAAGTAGAAAATCTTGTTGGGCGGATAGAAATAGTTTGTAATTTTGCGGCAGACAATTCAACTATTCAATTTTAACTTAACAATTTCATTATGAAGAAACTTGCCGCAAAATTATGGGCAGTTTTAATGCTCATGTTGGTCTCCATGCAGACGATGGCTACAGACACGTTTACTAGCAATCGTACTGATTTCCGAGACGAAAGTATCTATTTTATGATGACCACGCGTTTCTACGATGGTGACACAGGAAACAATGTGCTCTGCTGGGACAACCAGTCAGCGCAGATTGAAACAAAAGACCCTTGCTGGCGAGGCGACTTCCAGGGTGTCATCGACAAGCTCGACTACATCAAGGCATTGGGTTTTACAGCCATCTGGATTACACCAGTAGTGCAGAACGCTTCCGGTTATGATTACCATGGTTATCATGCCATGGATTTCCAGCATGTTGACTGCCGTTATCAGAGCAGCGATGGTAGCAAGGACGGTGACGCCATGTTCCAGGAACTCATTGATAAGGCACATAAAAAGGGTATCAAGATCATCCTCGACGTCGTGCTCAACCACACCGGTAACTTCGGTGAGCAGACACTCTGCAAGGAGTTCGACCGTGATACCGACTTGGCTACTCAGGCACTCATCGATGCCTGTATGATTCCTAATGAGGAGAAGTTGGGGTCCGACTATCTTACAAGTGTCGCTTATGAGCAGTATCAGCGTCGTCTTGCCTTGATGAAGAACATACGTGGCAAGAACCAGGATGTTCACAACTACTGGCACCACTTTGGTGACTTTAACTGGGACTTTCCTAACCGCTGGTGGGCTCAGATTGCAGGTGACTGCGTGGATCTGAACACCGAGAACGACTATGTGGCAGATTATCTCGTGAAGTGCTATGGCAGCTTTATCAAGATGGGTGTCGATGGATTCCGTATCGATACTTCCGGTCACATCTCACGTCTTACCTTCTGCAAGCAGTTTATTCCTCAGTTTACAGCTCTTGGTGAGCAGTATAAGGAAAAGCGATTGAACCAGGCACCTTTCTTCATGTATGGTGAGGTTTGCGCCCGTTACAGTGATGTCACTTACCGTGGTCAGGATAACCTCTCTTGCTATTATTACACATGGCAGGCTCCACAGGACTTGCTCGACAAATGGGATGGCAGCCAGTCTTACTGGGATACACAGGTACTCTTTGATAAAGCCAATGGCGGTACAGGTGTGGATGACCATCAGATGGCTCTCTGTGAGTCAGACAATGCCCCAACACCAACAAGCGACAATACCTTTATGGTGAATGGTAAGTGGCATGAGCCAGACTATTCTCAGGCAAGCGGTTTCCATGTGATCGACTTCCCATTGCACTACAACTTCGGTAATGCTGCCGCCGCATACGGTTTGGCAAAGTCAGGTGACAAGAGATATAATGATGCTACTTATAATGTTGTATATGTAGACAGCCACGACTACGGTCCTCAGCAAACCAACGACCAATTCCGTTTCTCTGGTGATGATGCTCAGTGGGCAGAGAATCTCTCTCTGATGTTTACCTTCCGTGGTATTCCATGTCTCTATTATGGTTCTGAGGTTGGTTTCCGTCGCGGTGCTCCGATTGACAGAGGTCCTCACGGTCCTCTTTCAGAAACTGGTCGTGCTTACTTCGGTGGTTACCTCACTGGTGATGTAGAAGCCAACGATTTCGGTGACTACACAGCTACAGGCAATGTGGCTGCTACATTGAATCATGATGTCGCTCAGCACCTCATCCGTCTGAACAAGATTCGTCAGGCTGTTCCTGCTTTGCGTAAGGGTCAGTGGACTGACGATGGTTGTACTCCTGCTGATGGCGGTATCGCCTTCAAGCGTGCTTATAAGAATGACAGCTATGCACTCGTAGCCATCAATGGTGGTGCAACATTCACCGATTGCCCTGATGGTACTTATACCGACGTGGTAACAGGCAAGACTTACACAGGTTCTACTATTACCGTTGATGCTCCTGCTACTCAGGGTCAGCTCCGTGTTCTCGTGAAGGACTGGAAGGGCGGTCAGATAGGTGAGGATGGTCCTTTCATCTATAATGAGACTCCTAAGTCTAAGTCAGAGGCTGAACAGGCTTACGATGGTCATGAGGAAGATGGTACAACTTGGGTTGAGCCACAGACTAATGAGTTTGGTTTGAAGTTTTCTCAGGCTGGTGGTACATTCCGCACCAATACTGTTACTGTAGAGGTAAGTCTTAGCGGTAAGGCAACTTCAGGTTGGTTCCAGGTTGAAGGTCAGGACAAGGTTGAGTTGGCTCCTGGCGAGAACAAGACATTCACTATCGGTGAAAACATGAACTTCAAGCAGAGCAAGACTGTAACATGGTATGCTAAGAACGACAAGAGTGAGAAGAATGGTTCTGTATCCTTCACCAAGGTAGACCCTAACGCATCTATCACCGTATATGTAAAGGCAGACAAGGCTCCAACTATCTATGCTTGGGTTCCTGGTACTCCAGCTAAGGAGTTGACAGGTGCATGGCACGGTAGGACTATGGATGGTCCTGAAGAGATTGGTGGTGTCAACTACTGGTACAAGACTTTCGATGGAGTAGAGAGCTTCAATGTGATTCTGAATAATGGTAATGACAAGCAGTCAAGTGACATCACTGGTATCACAGGCGATATCTACTTGGAATACGATGGTGGTTCAAGTGTCAAGACGCTCGATGCTCCTGTCAACACAACAGCCAAGGTTACTTTGAGTCCTAACGGTGGTGACTTCGAGAAGACTATTACTGTAACAGCAACCCTCAGCGACAATGCCAAGAGCGGTTGGTATAAGATTGGCGATGGCGAGCAGGTTAATCTGACTCCTGGTAAGCCAGTTACCTTCACTCTCGGTGCTGACATGATGGAAGGCGAGAGCAAGACTGTAACTTGGAGTGCAACCAGTGCAGATAACGAAACCAAGACAGGTTCTGCAACCTTCAACAAGATGAAAGAGGTAGTTATTCCTACTCCAACAGGTATCTTCGCTTACTTCCTCGCTCCTTCAGACTGGAGTAATATTCATGCTTACGCTTGGAGTGATGGTCCAGTGGAATATGCTGGTGGTTGGCCTGGTGTAGCATGTACCAAGATCGGTGTGAAGAAGAATGGTTTGGATGTCTGGATGTGGAAGTATGATGGCGATTTGACAACTGCTCCTACCAATATCATCTTCAACAACGGCGGTGGTCAGCAGACAAACGATTTGGTTTTCGAAAACGGTGCAGTTTATAACCGTGATGGTAAGACCAATGAGTCTATCTCAACAGGTATCAACCAGGTAGGTAGCAAGAAGGCTCCTGCTAAGTTGAAGATTTACTCTATCAATGGTGTGAAGGTAGCCGAAGTAAACAAGGTTTCTGATGCAGAATACGTTCTGGCTCCAGGTATGTATATCTGCAATGGCAAGAAGTTTGTTATCAAATAAATTTACCGCTACTTTGGGACTAAAACAAGCACTTCGCCTGCTCTGTAAGCGGGTAGTGTGAGTTTGTCCTCATGCGGTTAGTAGTTTATGTATATAATATACTCTGAATGAGGCTGATTTTGCAAATATTCGTTTTGTGAAATTCAGCCTCTTTTTCTTTGTTGTTGCGAAATCGATTGCACAGGAAAACAATAGAAAAGTGAATTGTTTTATAGTATTTATAAAAAGAATTCGTAATTTTGCGGTGTAATAATTCAACTATTCAATTTTAAACTTAACAATTTCATTATGAAAAAACTTGCCGCAAAATTATGGGCGGTTCTTATGCTCATGTTGGTCTCCTTGCAGTCGATGGCTACCGATGTGTTTACATCGAATCGTACTGACTTCCGAGACGAAAGTATCTATTTCATGATGACCACTCGTTTCTACGATGGTGATCCAAGTAACAATGTGCTCTGCTGGGACAACCAGGAAGCACAGAAGAGTACCAAGGACCCTTGTTGGCGAGGTGACTTCCAGGGTGTCATCGATAAGCTCGACTACATCAAGGCGTTAGGTTTCACTGCCATCTGGATTACTCCTGTCGTACAGAATGCATCCGGTTATGACTACCACGGCTATCATGCTTCGGATTTCTCCAAGGTAGATTGCCGTTATCAGAGCGGTGACGGCAAAAAGAGCGGTGACGTGATGTTCCAGGAACTCATCGACAAAGCTCACAAAAAGGGTATCAAGATCATTCTTGACATCGTGCTCAACCACACCGGTAACTTCGGTGAGGAGCATTTTTGCAAGGAGTTCGACCGTGATACTCGTCTTCGTAACCAGGCAGACATCAATGCTTGTATGATTCCTAATTTCGAAACATTGGGTAGTGACTATCCAAGTCTTCAGCCTGGTTATCAGTATCAGCGTCGTCTTGCCATGATGAAGAATACCGATGGTCAGAATCATGATCCACACAACTACTGGCACCATTTCGGTAACTTCAACTGGGACTTACCTAATCGTTGGTGGGCTCAGATTGCAGGTGACTGTGTGGACCTCAATACTGAGAATAATACAGTGGCTGAATATCTTGTCAAATGCTATGGCAATTTCATCAAGATGGGTGTCGATGGTTTCCGTATTGATACATCCGGTCACATCTCACGTCTTACCTTCTGCAAGCAGTTCATTCCTCAGTTTGCTGCCCTCGGTAAGCAGTACGAGGACAAGCGATTGAACAAGGCTCCTTTCTTCATGTATGGTGAGGTTTGTGCCCGTTTCGGTAGTGTGCAGTACCGTGGTCAGGACAACCTTTCACCTTATTATTATACATGGAAGGCTCCAAAGGAACTGATGGATGGCTTTGATGGCAGCCAGTCATACTGGGACACTCAGGAAATCTATGACAGTGGTACAGGTTATGATGCTAAGCTGATGCCTCTCTGCGAGAAAGATAATGCGAATTCTCCTGAAAGCAATAATACCTTTATGCTGAATGGTGCATGGCATGAGCCAGACTATTCTCAGTCAAGCGGTTTCAATGTAATCGACTTCCCATTGCACTACAACTTCTCTAATGCAGGAAGTGCATACGGCTTGGCTAAGTCTGGTGATATGAAATACAATGATGCTACTTTCAATGTGGTATATGTAGACAGTCATGACTACGGTCCTCAGCCAAGTGATGGTATCCGTTTCGATGGTAGTGATGCTCAGTGGGCAGAGAATCTCTCTCTGATGTTTACCTTCCGTGGAATCCCATGTCTCTATTATGGTTCTGAGGTAGGTTTCCGTCGTGGTTCTGTGATTGACAAAGGTCCTAATGGTCCTCTTTCTAACACTGGTCGTGCTTACTTCGGTGGTTATATCACAGGTGATGTAGAAGCATCAGACTTCGGTGAATACAAGGCTTCTGGTAATGTGGCTGCCTCATTGAATCATGATTTGGCTCAGCACCTCATCCGTCTGAACAAGATTCGTCAGGCTGTTCCTGCTCTCCGTAAGGGTCAGTGGACAGACGAGGGTTGTAAGACCAATGGTGGTATCGCTTTCAAGCGTGCTTATAAGAACAGTTATGCACTTGTAGCCCTCAATGGTGGTGCTACTTTCACAGATTGCCCAGCTGGTACTTACACAGACCTGGTAACAGGTAAGACTTACACAGGTTCTACTATCACCGTTGATGCTCCTAACAATCAGGGTCAGGTTCGCGTTCTCGTGAAAGACTGGAAGGGCGGAAAGCTCATTGACGATGGTGCTTTCATCTACGAAACTGCTGCTCAGCATAAGGGTGGCCAGACTTATGATGGTAATGAAGAGGCTGGTACAACTTGGGTTGACGAGGCTCCTCTTCCGCCAGTAAGCGTTTCTCTTTCTCCAGCTGGTGGAAGTTTCCGCACCAATACGGTAACTGTTACCGCAACACTCTCTGAAGACGCTAAGTCTGGTTGGTACCAGATAGAGGGTCAGGACAAGGTAGATTTGACTCCTGGTGAGGCTGCCACCTTCACTATCGGTGAAGACATGAACTTCAAGGACACCAAGACTGTGACTTGGAGTGCAACAAGCTCTGAGGGCAAGGAGAAGACAGGTAAGGTTACTTATACCAAGGTAGATCCTAATGCTTCTATTACGGTAACAGTAAAGGCAGAAAAAGCTCCTTATATCCACGCTTGGACAACAGGTACTGACGGCAAGGATTTGACTGGTGCATGGCCTGGTAAGGTAATGAACGGCCCAGAGGAAATCGATGGTGCTAAATACTGGACTTACTCTTTTGATGACGTTGAGAGTTTCAATGTCATATTGAATAATGGTAACGGTGCTCAGTCGGGTAAGTTTGAAGGTATCACAGGTGATATCTACTTGGAGTATGATGGTGGTACAAGTGCCAAGAAGATTGACGCTCCTGTCAATACTGCTGCCAAGGTTACTTTGAGTCCTAATGGTGGTGACTTCCAGAAGACTATTATTGTAACAGCAACCCTCAGCAACAATGCCAAGAGCGGTTGGTATAAGATCGGCGATGGTGAGCAGGTGGCTCTTGTTCCTGGTAAGGCTGCTACCTTCACTCTCGGTGCTGACATGATGGAAGGCGAGAGCAAGACTGTAACTTGGAGTGCAACCAGTGCAGATAACGAAACCAAGACAGGTTCTGCAACCTTCAACAAGATGAAAGAGGTAGTTATTCCTACTCCAACAGGTATCTTCGCTTACTTCCTCGCTCCTTCAGACTGGAGTAATATTCATGCTTACGCTTGGAGTGATGGTCCAGTGGAATATGCTGGTGGTTGGCCTGGTGTAGCATGTACCAAGATCGGTGTGAAGAAGAATGGTTTGGATGTCTGGATGTGGAAGTATGATGGCGATTTGACAACTGCTCCTACCAATATCATCTTCAACAACGGCGGTGGTCAGCAGACAAACGATTTGGTTTTCGAAAACGGTGCAGTTTATAACCGTGATGGTAAGACCAATGAGTCTATCTCAACAGGTATCAACCAGGTAGGTAGCAAGAAGGCTCCTGCTAAGTTGAAGATTTACTCTATCAATGGTGTGAAGGTAGCCGAAGTAAACAAGGTTTCTGATGCAGAATACGTTCTGGCTCCAGGTATGTATATCTGCAATGGCAAGAAGTTTGTTATCAAATAAATTTACCGCTACTTTGGGACTAAAACAAGCACTTCGCCTGCTCTGTAAGCGGGTAGTGTGAGTTTGTCCTCATGCGGTTAGTAGTTTATGTATATAATATACTCTGAATGAGGCTGATTTTGCAAATATTCGTTTTGTGAAATTCAGCCTCTTTTTCTTTGTTGTTGCGAAATCGATTGCACAGGAAAACAATAGAAAAGTGAATTGTTTTATAGTATTTATAAAAAGAATTCGTAATTTTGCGGTGTAATAATTCAACTATTCAATTTTAAACTTAACAATTTCATTATGAAAAAACTTGCCGCAAAATTATGGGCGGTTCTTATGCTCATGTTGGTCTCTATGCAGACGATGGCAACGGAAACGTTTACCAACGATCGTACTGACTTCCGAGACGAAAGTATTTACTTCATGATCACCACGCGTTTTTACGATGGAGATCCTAAAAACAATGTGCTCTGCTGGGACAACCAGGCAGCGCAGATTGAAACAAAAGACCCTTGCTGGCGAGGCGACTTCCAGGGCGTGATTGACAAGCTCGACTACATCAAGGCGCTTGGTTTCACTGCCATCTGGATCACTCCTGTCGTACAGAACGCATCCGGTTATGACTACCACGGCTATCATGCTATGGATTTCCAGCATGTTGACTGCCGCTATCAGAGCAGTGATGGTAAGAGCGGTGACGTGATGTTCCAGGAACTCATCGACAAGGCTCACGCCAAGGGTATCAAGATCATTCTTGACATAGTGCTCAACCACACCGGTAACTTCGGTGAGGAGAAGCTCTGCAAGCTGTTCGATCGTGATACACAACTTCGCAACCAAGCTTACATCGATGCTTGTATGACCCCTACAGAAATTTTGGGTAGTGACTACCTGACCATCCTTCCAAAAGATCAATACCATCGTCGTCTTACCATGATGAAGAATATGGACGGTCAGAACCGTGATATTCACAACTACTGGCACCATTACGGCCAGTTCGGTTGGGATGATCCATCCCGTTGGTGGGGTCAGATTGCTGGTGACTGTGTTGACCTCAATACAGAGAACGACGAGGTAGCTAAGTATCTCGTAGATTGCTATGGTCAGTTCATCAAGATGGGTGTGGATGGTTTCCGTATCGATACCTCCGGTCACATCTCACGACTCACTTTCAACCATCAGTTCGTTCCACAGTTTGCTGCCCTCGGTAAGCAGTACGAGAATAAGCGATTGAACAAGGCTCCTTTCTTTATGTATGGTGAGGTTTGTACCCGTGGTCACGAAGCAACCTATAGAGGTCAGGCCAATCTTTCTTGCTACTTCTATACATGGAAGTCTGATGAGTCTTTGATGAACCAGTGGGATGGAAGCCAAAGCTTCTGGGACAGTCAGGTATTGCCAGAGGGTTCTGGACCTATCGGTCCTCAGGCACTCTGCGGTAAGGAAACATTTGGTGACAAGAAGAGCGAAAATGCTAAGATGATCAATGGTGCATGGCATGAGCCAGACTATTCTGAGGCAAGTGGTTTTAATGTCATCGACTTCCCAATGCACTATAGCTACAATACAGCTAAAGATGCATTCCGTCTTTCAGCGGAAGACGAACTCTATAATGACGCTACATACAATGTAGTATATATTGACAGCCATGACTACAGTCCAGGCCCTAACGATCTCAACCGTTTCGGTGGTACAGATGCTCAGTGGGCTGAGAACCTCTCTCTCTTGTTTACCTTCCGTGGTATTCCATGTATCTACTATGGTTCTGAGGTTGGTTTCCGTCGTGGTGTAAGAATCGACCCAGGTCCTAACGGTCTTCTTTCAGAAACTGGTCGTGCTTACTTCGGTGGTTATATCACAGGTGATGTAACAGCAACAGACTTCGGTGAGTATAAGGCTACAGGTAACGTAGCTGCTTCTTTGAATCACGATGTAGCTCAGCACCTCATCCGTTTGAACAAGATTCGTCAGGCTGTTCCTGCTCTCCGTAAGGGTCAGTGGACAACAGATGGTTGTAAGGCAACAGGTAAGAATGGTATCGCTTTCAAGCGTGCTACTAAGGATTGCTATGCGCTCGTAGCCCTCAATGGTGGTGCTACCTTCACAGATTGCCCAGCTGGTACTTATACCGACGTGGTAACTGGTAAGACATATACAGGTTCTACTATTGAAGTAGAAGCTCCTTCTACTCAGGGTCAGCTCCGTGTTCTCGTAAAGGACTGGAAGGATGGCAAGATCGGTGAGGATGGTGCTTTCATCTACGATACTACAGCTAAGTCTCTGGACGGTCAGGCTTATGATGGTAATGAAGAGGCTGGTACAATTTGGAACGAGCAGGGCCCTATTCAGCCAGCAAGCGTTTTATTCTCACAGGCAGGTGGATCATTCCGTACTGAGACTATTAACCTGACAGTTACTCTCTCTGAAGACGCTAAGTCTGGTTGGTATCAGATACAAGGTCAGGATAAGGTGAACTTGACTCCTGGTGTGAGTGAGAACCTTACCATAGGCGAAGGTATGAACTTTGGCGACACCAAGACTATTGAGTGGAGCGCAGAGGCCCAGGACGGTAAAGTAAAGAGCGGTAGCTTGACCTTCAAGAAGGTGGACCCTAATGCTACTATCATGGTTTACGTACAGGCAGAAAATGCTCCTTTTATCTATGCTTGGTCAAAAGGTTCTTCTGTTAAGAAATTGACAGGCGATTGGCCTGGTACAAAGATGACAGAGTCTGAAGAAATCAATGGCGAAAAGTACTGGACTTACGCTTTTGATGGCGTAGATAACTTCAATGTCATCTTGAATAATAATAGCGGTGCACAGTCTGGTGAAATCTCTGGTATCACAGGTGATATCTACCTGAAGTATGACGGCGGTGCAAATGCTCAGAAGATTGACGCTCCTGTCAATACTGCAGCCAAGGTTACTTTCAGCCCTAACGGTGGCGACTTCGAGAAGACTATCACTGTAACAGCCACATTGAGCAACAATGCCAAGAGCGGTTGGTACAAGATCGGTAATGGTGAGCAGGTGGCTCTTACCCCTGGTAAGGCTGCTACATTCACACTCGGTGCTGACATGATGGAAGGCGAGAGCAAGACTGTAACTTGGAGCGCAACCAATGCAGATAACGAAACCAAGACAGGTTCTGCAACCTTCAACAAGATGAAAGAGGTAGTTATTCCTACTCCAACAGGTATCTTCGCTTACTTCCTCGCTCCTTCAGACTGGAGTAATATTCATGCTTACGCTTGGAGTGATGGTCCAGTGGAATATGCTGGTGGTTGGCCTGGTGTAGCATGTACCAAGATCGGTGTGAAGAAGAATGGTTTGGATGTCTGGATGTGGAAGTATGATGGCGATTTGACAACTGCTCCTACCAATATCATCTTCAACAACGGCGGTGGTCAGCAGACAAACGATTTGGTTTTCGAAAACGGTGCAGTTTATAACCGTGATGGTAAGACCAATGAGTCTATCTCAACAGGTATCAACCAGGTAGGTAGCAAGAAGGCTCCTGCTAAGTTGAAGATTTACTCTATCAATGGTGTGAAGGTAGCCGAAGTAAACAAGGTTTCTGATGCAGAATACGTTCTGGCTCCAGGTATGTATATCTGCAATGGCAAGAAGTTTGTTATCAAGTAGTAAATGGTTAGCCGTCATTACTTTTAGAAACATTTAGTTTATCATATTTCATTTATTTTAGGTTTAAGTACTCCTAAATGACTTGAATAGAGCAATCTTTCAGTCATTTAGGAGTCTTTTTTGTATATATAAGTAGAAAATATATTAAAGATTTTGGGTAAAACCTTTTTTTTTTGTAACTTTGCGCCCAAAAGTAAAAACAATATAAAAAATAAATAGATAATATGGCTAAGAAATTTGCCGAGCATAATGGTCTGAATCTTACACAGACCAACAATGACGTACTCGCAGCGTGGGAGAAGAATGATATCTTCCACAAGTCTATCGACGAGCGTGAAGGCTGCCCTCAGTTTATCTTCTTCGAGGGACCTCCATCAGCTAATGGCCACCCGGGTATTCACCACGTGTTGGCACGTAGTATCAAGGATACATTCAACAGATACAAGACCATGAAGGGGTTCCAGGTTCACCGCAAGGCGGGATGGGATACCCACGGACTCCCTGTTGAACTCGGTGTCGAGAAGGAACTCGGCATCACCAAGAAGGATATTGACAACAAGGCTTCAGAGAAGTATATCTCTACAGAGGATTACAACCACAAGTGCCGCGAGAACGTGATGAAGTTCACCGCTGAGTGGCGCGAGTTGACTGAGAAGATGGGTTACTTCGTAGATCTTGATCATCCTTATATCACCTACGATAACAAGTATATCGAGACTCTCTGGTGGCTCCTCAAGCAGCTCTACAACAAGGGGATGCTCTACAAGGGTTACACCATCCAGCCATACTCTCCAGGTGCAGGTACAGGCTTGAGCTCTCACGAGTTGAACCAGCCTGGCTGCTATCGCGATGTTAAGGACCTCACCACCACAGCCCAGTTCCTCATCAAGGATCCTAAGGCTGAGTGGACCAAGTGGGGCAAGCCATACTTCATCGCATGGACCACTACACCTTGGACTTTGCCATCAAACGTGGCTCTCTGTGTGGGTCCTAAGATTGACTATGTAGCCATCGAGACCTACAACCTCTACAATGGCGAGCCTATGACACTCGTGATGGCTGAGGCTCTGGTTGGTTCATATCTGAAGGCAGACCAGGAGTGCAAGGAAGGCGATCTCCTGCCATTCGACAAGGAGAAGAAGCAGTGCCCTTGGCGCATTGTCGACCACATGAAGGGTACCGACCTCGAAGGCATGCACTACGAGCAGCTCCTGCCATGGGTAAAGCCATGCGAGAAGGTTGATCTCTTCGCACCGGCTTTCGTAACAGAATATGCTGCTGCTCATCCTGAGAAGGTGTTCGCTTCTGAGGATGGTCGCGATCAGTTCGTCGAGATGGAGAGTGAGGCTTTCCGCGTAATCCTCGGCGACTACGTTACTACCGATGACGGTACAGGTATCGTTCACATCGCTCCTACATTCGGTGCCGATGATGCCAAGGTGGCTAAGGATGCCAACATCCCAGCTCTCTACCTTATTAATAAGAAGGGCGAGACCCGCCCAATGGTTGACCTCCAGGGTAAGTTCTATCTCATCGAAGACCTCGATGCCAACTTCGTGAACGCTTGCGTCAACAAGGAGGCATATGCTCATCACGCAGGCGGCTACGTGAAGAATGCCTACGACCCACAGTTTAATGTGGATGGCGTCTGGGACAAGAAGGCTTCTGATAAGGCTGAAGACCTGAACATCGTACTCTGCTACGAGTTGAAGCAGGAGGGCAAGGCTTTCAAGAGCGAGAAGCACGTGCACAACTATCCTCACTGTTGGCGTACCGACAAGCCTATCCTCTATTATCCATTGGATAGCTGGTTTATCAAGGATACAGCCCGCAAGGAGCGCATGGTAGAACTCAACAAGACCATCAACTGGCAGCCTGAGAGCACCGGTACAGGCCGTTTCGGCAACTGGCTTGAGAACCTGAACGACTGGAACCTTTCACGTTCCCGCTTCTGGGGTACTCCATTGCCAATCTGGCGTGACGAGAACCGTGGCGAGAAGTGCATCGGCAGCCTTGAGGAACTCTATGCTGAAATCGAGAAGTCTGTGGCTGCCGGTATCATGCAGAGCAACCCATTGAAGGAGAATGGTTTCGTTCCTGGCGACTACAGTCAGGAGAACTATGATAAGATTGACCTCCACCGTCCATACGTTGACAAGATTGTATTGGTTAACGAGGAGGGCAAGCCAATGTATCGTGAGAGCGACCTCATCGACGTTTGGTTCGATTCAGGTTCAATGCCTTACGCCCAGCTCCACTACCCATTCGAGGGTGAGATGGCCCGTGGCACAGAGGCAGACCGCGATGCACTCATCCACAGCACCTACGAGGGATATGCTATTCCTCCTAAGTTCTATCCAGCCGACTTCATCAACGAGGGCGTGGATCAGACCCGTGGATGGTTCTTTACCCTGCACGCCATCGCTACCATGGTATTCGATAGCGTAGCCTTCAAGAACGTAATCTCTTCTGGTCTCGTTCTCGATGCCAAGGGTAACAAGATGAGTAAGCACGTGGGTAACGTGACTAACCCATTCGAGATGATTGACAAGTATGGTGCCGATCCTGTTCGTTTCTATATGATGACCAACAGCGAGCCTTGGGACAACCTCAAGTTCGACCCTAATGGTGTGGACGAGACCCGTCGTAAGTTCTTCGGTACCTTATATAATACCTACAGCTTCTTCGCTCTCTATGCTAATGTAGATGGTTTCGATGCAGAGACTGCTCAGGTGCCATTCGAGAAGCGCCCAGAGATTGACCGCTGGATTCTCTCTTCACTCAATACCCTCATCAAGGGCGTTGACAGAGAGTTGGCTGGCTATGATCCAACCCGCGCAGGCCGTCTCATCGATGCTTTCGTCAACGATGACCTCTCTAACTGGTACGTTCGTCTGAACCGTAAACGTTTCTGGGGTAAGGAGATGAGCGAGGATAAGCTGAGTGCTTACCAGACTCTCTATACCTGCCTGATGACAGTGGCTAAGCTGCTGGCACCATTCGCTCCATTCTATGCAGACGAGTTGTATCACGACTTGGGCGGCGAGTTGGAGAGCGTACATCTCGATAAGTTCCCTGTAGCTGATGAGGCTGCTATCGATGCCGACCTGGAGGAGCGTATGGCCATCGCCCAGAAGATTACTTCTATGGTATTGGCTTTGCGCCGCAAGGTGAACATCAAGGTGCGTCAGCCACTCCAGCAGATCATGATTCCTGCAGTAGATGATGTACAGAAGGAACACATCGAGGCAGTAGCAGGACTGTTGAAGAACGAGGTGAACGTGAAGGAGGTTAACTTCATTGAGGGTCAGGGTATTCTCGTAAAGAAGGTGAAGTGTAACTTTAGAGTGATGGGTAAGAAGTTCGGCAAGCTGATGAAGGGTGTTGCTGCCCAGATGTCAGCGCTCGATCAGGACCAGATTGCAGCTTTTGAGAAGGCAGGCAACATCACATTGAATATCGACGGACAGGAAGCCGTGGTAGAGGTAGCCGACGTGGAGATTATCTCTGAGGATATTCCAGGATGGCTCGTATCTAACGAGGGCAATCTGACCGTAGCGCTTGAGGTAGAGTTGACCCCAGAATTGAAGAAGGAGGGTATGGCTCGTGAGTTGATCAACCGTATCCAGAACCTCCGCAAGGAGACAGGTCTGGAGATTACCGACCGCATCAACGTAACTGTGGCTCCTAATGAGGAGACCAACGCAGCCATCGAGTCATTCGCCGACTACATCAAGGGTCAGGTATTAGCAGACAGCATCGAAATCGGTGACAACGCAGGTGTTGAGACCGAGTTTGATGACTTTAAGTTGAACATTCTCATAGAGAAGAATTAAATAGTTAGGAGTTAGGAGTTAGAAGTTAGGAGCATTTCCAAACTGCTTGCTTCTAACTTTCTAGCCCTTATTTCCTAAAAACATTAACAAATAACATAATAGATAACATCTATGGCTAACGAAAAACTACGTTATAGCGATCAGGAGCTCGAGGAGTTCCGCGCTATTATTGATGAGAAATTGAAGGTGGCAAAGCAGACTTATCATGATTGCATGGCTCAGCTGAACCACTCAGACAGTAATGATGTGGTAGATACATCACCAACCTACAAGGCTCTTGAGGAGGGTAGTGAAGCACAAAGCAAGGAAGAAATCATCCAGATGGCCCAGCGTCAGCAGAAGTTCATCAAGGGATTGGAAGCAGCTTTGGTTCGTATCCAGAACAAGACCTATGGTATTGACCGCGAAACAGGTGAGTTGATTCCTAAGGAGCGTTTGCGTGCTGTACCTCATGCCACTTTGAGTGTAGCTTCTAAGGAGGCTAGAAAAAAGTAATAAATGGAGAAAACAAGTAAAATTAAATACGGATGGCTCGTCACGGCAATGGTGGTTGTGCTTCTTGTTATCGATCAGATTATCAAGGTGTACATCAAGACCCATTTTTGCCTTGGCGAGTCTGTTCGTGTTACTGATTGGTTTTATATCGAATTTGTTGAGAACAACGGAATGGCTTGGGGTATGTCGTTTATCGGCAAGTTCTGGCTAAGTCTGTTGCGCCTGGTAGCCATCTGTGCTTTGAGCATTTATCTGCATCGCATCATTAAGCGTGGTACCTATCGCTTGTTATACATCATTTTGGTGGCACTGGTTCTGACAGGTGCAATCGGCAATATGATTGATTCCATCTTCTACGGACTTATCTTCACCGGTGCCTCACCTTATTATGTATCTTATCTTGTGCCTTTCGGCGAGGGGTATGCACCCGTGCTCATGGGCAAGGTGGTTGATATGTTCCGTTTTCCGTTCTTCACCTATACATGGCCTGAATGGTTCCCTTTCTGGGGTGGACAGCATGGTACATTCTTCGATCCTGTATTCAATTTTGCAGATTCCTGTGTATCAGTCGGCATCATTTCTCTCTTGCTTTTCTGTAGAAAAGAACTGGAAGCTCTCGGAGGTGATGATAAGGAGAAGAAGGTTAAAGATTCTTCTTTTATTGAAACTGCTGAAGAAAAGATAAAGTCTCAATCTCAAGAAAATAAGGAGGACAAGTAATCATGAAGAAAGCTTTTCTTTATCTCTGTTGGATAGTAACCTTTTGTGCAGCCTTTGCTTCTTGCAAGCCTTCGCTGCCAAGAGATGTGCTCTCTAAAGGAAAGATGACGGATATTCTCTTCGATTATCACATCGCTCTTGCTATGGCGCAGAACGAAGACGGTGGTAGTGAGAAGAATAGTCTGGCTTATCGCGAGGCTGTACTGAAGAAACATGATGTCACCTCGGCAGACTTCGACAGTTCGATGGTTTATTATATGCGCCATACAGAATTGCTGCATGATGTGTATAAGGATTTGGCTGAAAGATTGGATAAAGAGGTGGTTGCATTGGGTGGAAACAGTACAGGAAATAGTGATTTTGACAATCTTACTGCTGTTGGCGATACTGCCAATATTTGGAAGGATGCTACTTCGATGGTATTCTCGCCTGATGAGGGCTTCAACAGTCGCAGTTTTAAAATTGAAGCTGATACTGCTTTCCATAAGGGTGACCGGTTCCGTCTTGATTTCGAATCGCAGTTTATCTTCCAGGATGGTATGCGTGATGGCATCGCTTTGCTGGCTGTTCAGTTCAAGAACGATAGTGTGGCACAGACTGTAATTCATATTCAGAGTGCTCAGCACTATAGTGTAGAACTCGCTGATAATGATAGCCTTGGAATCAAATGTATAAAGGGGTACTTTATGTTGAATGAGGGTGGCTTCAGTTCTGATGCCGGTTCTTTGACGACTCTTAAACTGATGTTTGTCAATAAGATTCGTCTCATCCGTATGCATCCTAAAAAGGTGGCACCGGTTTCTTCTTCTGCAGCATCTTCTGATTCGGCAAAAGTAGATACAGCTCGTAAGACCCGTATACCAGGTCCGAGTGTTCCAGCGCGTCCGGATGGAGCTTTGGCGCCTCCGACCAGTGCACCGGTTTCTATGCCTGATAAACCTATTCAGATGACGAGTAATTAGTCTGGATGTTTTAGATATGGCTGAAATGAAGAGATGCGGAGCCCATCAGGTGATATTGCCGGATGGCTCGATATTGCAGCAGGCTGTGGTAGAAATACAAGAGGGCAGGGTGGTGAACTACTTCGAGTTTCGCGAGGAGTTGCCGATGACCGAATGGTTAGGCGGCGAAATCCGGGTGGAACGCGATGAGGAAGGCATCCTTCGTGCCCTGTGGAACGGAAAAGTAATCAATAAACATTAAACATAAACATTAATAATATGTTAAGCGTAGATCAATTAGAAGACAAGTTGATAGACTTGGCATTTGCTGAGGATATCGGTGATGGCGACCACACAACTTTGTGTTGTATCCCAGAAGACGCCATGGGTAAGAGCCACTTGCTTATCAAGGAAGATGGCGTGTTGGCAGGTGTTGAAATGGCAAAGAAGGTATTTGCCCGTTTCGATCCTACCATGAAGGTAGAAGTGTTGCTTCAGGATGGAACCCATGTTAAGAAGGGTGACATTGCAATGATTGTAGAGGGTAAGACCCGTTCTTTGCTCCAGACAGAGCGTTTGATGCTCAATATCATGCAGCGTATGAGTGGCATTGCTACCATGACTGCTAAGTATGTAAAGCGTCTTGAGGGTACAAAGACTCATATCCTTGACACCCGTAAGACTACTCCAGGTCTCCGTATGTTGGAGAAGCAGGCTGTGAAGATTGGTGGTGGTATGAACCATCGCATTGGTCTTTTTGATATGATTCTCTTGAAAGATAACCATATCGATTTTGCTGGTGGTATCGATAACGCAATCGACCGTTGCCATGCTTATCTGAAGGAGAAGGGCCTCGACCTAAAGATTGAAATCGAGGTTCGCAGTTTCGATGAACTTGACCAGGTATTGAAGCATGGTGGTGTAAATCGTATCATGCTCGATAACTTCTCTGTGCCTGATACTAAGAAGGCAGTAGACATCATCGCAGGTAAGTATGAGACTGAGTCTTCTGGCGGTATCACTTACGATACCATCCGCGATTATGCAGAGCAGGGAGTTGATTTCATCTCAGTTGGTGCCTTGACACATAGTGTGAAGGGCTTGGATATGAGTTTCAAGGCTTGCGAATAAGTGAAGAATGAAGAGGGAAGAGTGAAGAATTCAAATGCTCTTCTCTTTTTGTATATATAAATTAAGGTATATTTTATGAATAAGATTTTTGCTTCTGCCTTGATGGCTGTGGCTATGTTGGGCAGTGTCTCTGAGGCTGAGGCATGTACCAACTTTATAGTAGGGAAAAAAGCATCGGTTGATGGATCTGTGATGTGTTCATATAGTGCTGATGACTATGGTATGTTCCAAAATCTCTGTCATTTTCCTGCCGGTAAGCATGCTAAGGGCGAGATGCGTAAGATTTACGATTGGGATACCAATAAATATCATGGTGAGATTCCGGAGGCTGCCGAGACTTATAATGTGATTGGCAATATCAATGAATGGCAGGTCACCATCGGTGAAACTACTTATGGTGGACGTGAGGAGATGGCTGATTCTACAGGTATCATGGACTATGGTTCACTCATTTATGTTGCCCTGCAGCGTAGTAAGACTGCCCGTGAGGCTATCAAAGTGATGACAACCATCGCCAATACTTACGGCTATAATTCAGAAGGCGAGACCTTTACCATCTGTGATCCGAACGAAGCTTGGATTATGGAGATGATGGGCAAGGGACCAGGTTCTAAGGGCGTGGTTTGGGTAGCTCTCCGTATTCCTGATAATGCAGTTTGTGCACATGCTAACCAGAGTCGCATCGGCAAGTTCAATATGAAGGACAAGAAAAACGTGATGTATGCCAAGGATGTCGTTTCTTTTGCTCGCAGTAAGGGATGGTATCAGGGCAAGGATGCTGATTTCTCATGGAAAATGGCATATGCTAAGCCTGATTTCTCAGGACGTCGTTTCTGCGATGCTCGTGCTTGGGCTCTTTTGAATCATTTCTATGATATGAGTCCTTATCTTGATTGGGCTTTGGGCAAGGATCCTAATGCGAAGGATATGCCTCTCTGGGTGGTTCCAAACAAGAAGGTGAGTGTTGCTGATGTTGAGGCTTGCATGCGTGACCATTATGAGGGTACACCTCTTTCTGTTGCTGATGGCACTGATATCGGGGGTGGTATCTGGCAGATGCCTTACAGGCCAACTCCATTGATGTTTAAGGTGGATGGAAAGCAGTGCTTCAACGAACGACCGGTCAGCACCCAGCAGAGTGGTTTTGTTTTTGTTAGCCAGATGCGTTCATGGATGCCTAGAGAGATTGGCGGTGTTCTTTGGTTTGGTAATGATGATGCCAATATGGTAGCGTTCACACCAATCTACTGTTCTTCTACAGTTCGTCCTGAGTGTTATAACACACCGGGAGCAGATGCTGTGAATTTCAGTTTCAAGAATGCTTACTGGGTGTGCAATATGACCAGCAATATGGTTTATCCTCGTTACAGCCAGATGTTCCCAACTTTGAAGGAGGTTCGTGATAGTCTGGATAACAGCTATTTTGCTGCACAGCCAGGTGTTGAGGCTAAGGCTCAGGAACTGTATGCACAGGATCCACAGGCTGCTGTCAAGTATCTCAATGATTATGGTATTGAGAAGGCACAGCAGATGTTGGCGCGTTGGCAACAGCTCTTCCAGTTTATGGTAGTGAAGTATAATGACATGATTATCAAGCCAACCAAAAAAGATGGCAGTTTCGAGAAGACTCCTTATGGATTAGGTGCAACCCCAGTTCGTCCTGGGTATCCTGAGAAATATGCCAAGGAACTTATTAAGCAAACAGGAGACAAGTTCCTGGTTCCTGAAACAAAGTAACAATATTTATCATCACATAAAGAAAGCCGATTCAAGTATATTACTATACAAGAATCGGCTTTCCTGTTTTCTTGACTTACAATACTAAATAGTATTATAATTTTTAAAGTTACGTCTTTTAAAATCTATTACTTGAAGTATCTCTTGTAGAGACCTGCAAAACCTGCACAGTGGCGGGCTTCATCCTTAGCCATCTCATGAACGGTATCGTGGATAGCATCTGAACCCTGCTCCTTAGCAAGCTTGGCAATGCGGAACTTATCTTCACAAGCACCCTTCTCTGCTGCAATACGAGCCTCGAGATTGCTCTTGGTATCACCCAAAACCTCACCGAGAAGTTCTGCAAAACGAGAAGCGTGATCAGCCTCCTCATAGGCATAACGTTTGTAAGCCTCTGCAATTTCAGGATAGCCTTCACGATCTGCCTGGCGTGCCATAGCAAGATACATACCTACCTCGCCACACTCACCATTGAAATGGTCCTTCAAACCCTTGATGACGTCTTCATTAACGCTATCCTTAAATGCCTGACCGAGAACGTGAACGGTAGCAAATGTCATATCGTCATCAACTGCATCTTCCATCTCTTTGAACTTGCTGGCTGGAGCCTTGCAGATAGGGCACTTCTCAGGTGCTTCTGTACCTTCGTAAATGTAACCGCAAACGGTGCAAATAAACTTTTTCTTCATAATGCTTTTGTTTTAAATGTTGTTGTATAATTATTGTCTTTTGAATTAGTGAACAGTCTCTGTGAGAGGTGATTTTACGCTTTTTTTAGCGCATTCTGTACAGATTCCTCTGTAGTAGAGCTGTTCTTCCAATACGATGTTTCCTTCAATTTCCTTTCCTGGTTCCACTGTTGGAGCAGGTTCGCCGAAAAAGTCAATTACCTTGCCACAATTTCTGCAATAGAAGTGAACGTGGCTTTTAATATTTCCATCATAACACACGCGATGTTCATCGATTGTGATCATTTGAGCCGCATTGTGCTCACTCAACATTCTGAGTGTATTGTAAACGGTTGTCTTGCTCAATGTTGGGATACTTTCAGCTAATCCTTTGTACACATCCTCGATAGTTGGATGAGTGGGATGATTAATAAGCCAATCCATGATGGCAATACGCTGGAGTGATGGTCGGATACCTTTCTCCACGAGTCTTTGATAGGCTTCTGTCTGCTTCATAATTACTTGTTGTTATAATTTGTTGTTGCAAAGATAAGCAATTCTTTTGTATCCGCCAAATATTTTTGCAAAAATTCCAAAGTATTTTTGAATATTTTACAATTGCATAGTTGTTTTAAGATTTGTTGTGCAAAAAGGTAGATCCTATGATTCGCTTTTGGAAATTATTGATACTAAAACCCTTTTGGAAAAAGTAATTCCCCGTCACGCTACCGGAAGGTTGTGGCGGGGAATCTTATTTGAAAATAAACTTTATACGATATTTCAGGCGATTATCTCAGGTCGATGACTTCAGCTCCTGGACATTCCTTGCTGTTGAAATTGAATGTGCTGTTAGAAACGCTCTTGGCTCTGAAGTTACTTACCGTGATGGTACTCCAGGTATTGCCCTGTCGCATCTTGACAACTGATGGAATATGTGTCTTTTTGTTGATGGTGATATACATTTCGGCTACAGAACGTTTCTGGTTATTGGCAACGAGATGTACTACATAGTTACTGCCTGCTGTCTTGAGCGTTGACTTATAACCAGTCTTATATATATTAATAAAGGTATAAGGGTTCATGGACATCTGCTGAGCCTGTGTAGGGTTGCTGACATTCACCTCGTTGGTTTTCTTTAGATAAGTCCACTGGGTCTTGCCGTTGAACCAGACGATGGCTTGCGGGGTACGGGCGTTAAACTTGTTGCCTTTGATGGCAATACTGCCGCTTGCTGATCCATACTTAGAGCTGCTCATCTTGAAGTTGGCGCTAGCTCCACCTTTGTTGCCAATAACGGCAGCGGTCTTATCAAGTACCTGTTGCGCAGTCTGCGCCATGGCTCCGATGCTCATCATTGCAACGAAAGCCAATGCTAAAATCTTTTTCATTTTTATCTTTTCCTTTCTTTTAAAATTTTATGTTATATCTTCTAAAATTTCATACTCTATCATAAAGCCGTAAAAACGTCTTTTCTCTCTTAGACGTTTTCACGGCTTCAGGGTTTAATAATTTAACCTTTTCCAATATTATCTTCTTTCATACCCTTAGTTATTTACTAAAATTAAGAGTTTCGAAGTGCCATTAACAGATTATTAAGCTGGTTTTCATCCTGTATCAGTACCTCACGAGGCTTGCTGCCCTGTGCTGCACCTACGATGCCTGCAGCTTCCATCTGGTCCATTAATCGTCCTGCACGGTTATAGCCGATACTGAACCGGCGCTGGATCATGCTGGTAGAACCCTGCTGTGAAAGAACAATCGCATGGGCTGCCTCTTCGAAGAACGGATCCAGTTCGCGGGCACTGATGCTGCCGCTTCCACCTGCGCTTCCTTCATCATTAGCTGGTTCTGGCAACTCCATAGGTTCGATAGGGCCAGGCTGTTCGCAGATATACTCGTTGATGCGCTCGATTTCAGGTGTATCAACAAAGGCACACTGTACACGTACAGGTTCGTTGCCGCAGAGATAGAGCATATCACCACGACCAATCAGCTGGTTGGCTCCTGTACGGTCAAGAATGGTCTTTGAGTCGATGGCAGATGTAACCTTAAAGGCGATACGGCCAGGGAAGTTAGCCTTGATATTACCCGTGATGATGCTGGTTGTAGGACGCTGGGTGGCAATAATCATGTGGATACCCACGGCACGTGCCAGCTGGGCGATACGGGCAATAGGAAGTTCTACTTCTTTGCCGGCTGTCATGATCAGATCACCGAACTCATCTATAATCACCACGATGTATGGCATATACTCATGTCCATCTGTCAACTTCAACTTGTGGTTGATATACTTCTGGTTGTATTCTTTGATGTTACGTGCTCCTGCCTTTTTGAGCAAGTCGTAACGGCTATCCATCAGTACACACAGACTGTTCAGGGTTCTAACCACCTTGGTTACGTCGGTTATGATAGGTTCTTCCTCATCAGGAACCGCAGCCATAAACTTATTGGCAATACGGGAGTAGACGCTAAACTCCACTTTCTTAGGGTCGATGAGAACCAGTTTGAGTTCGTTTGGATGTTTCTTGTATAATAAAGAAGTGATGATGGCATTCAACCCTACAGATTTACCCTGTCCGGTAGCACCCGCAACAAGCAGGTGAGGAATCTTTGCCAAATCAACCATAAACACTTCGTTGGTAATGGTCTTACCCAAAGCGATAGGTAACTCCATCTTGGTTTCCTGGAATTTCTTTGAGTTTAAAGTACTTTCCATACTAACGATGTTCGCCTTTGCGTTAGGTACCTCAATACCGATGGTTCCCTTACCTGGAATAGGAGCGATGATACGGATGCCGAGAGCTGCCAGACTCAAGGCGATGTCATCTTCCAGATTCTTGATCTTAGAGATACGTACGCCTTCTGCAGGCTGGATTTCGTAGAGTGTGATGGTAGGACCAACCGTAGCACGGATGGTTTTGATCTGTACGCCAAAGTTGCCCAGCACCTCGATGATGCGGTTTTTGTTGGCGCGCTGCTCTTCCTCATCGATGGATACGCCGTCATCCTCATACTTCTTCAGAAGGTTGAGTACCGGATATTTATATCTGGTGAACGGCTCCTTCGGATTGATCGGAGTATTCAGTACTTCTGCATTGCTCAAGGTGTTGCCTGTAGCCTTCTCGTCGGCTGTGGCTACAGAGATGTCCATACCTATATGCTCAGAAGCTGCAGCAGCCTCGGCAGCTTGCTTTTCCAATGCTTCCCGTTCAGCCCGTTTTGTACGGAGTTCGCGCTGACGTGCAATGAGTGACATATTCTCGTTCAGCGTGCCGTTGGCTATAGCGATGGTTTCATCTTTTTCCGTATCACCTTCTGTTCCTGTAGCTTCCTGTCCGTCTGCCTCTGGCTCAACAGGCGTAGAAGGTGTGTCTGGGGTTGCGAAAGTCTGGTCCGGATCCAGATTCAGGTCGATGACTTTGGCAGGTTCTTCTTCCTTATATTCTTCTTTCTCATCCTCTGTGCCAGCACCATATGCTGCGTTGGCGTATACCTCGTCGATAGCTTCCGTATCTTTCCTGTTCTTTCCATGGTTAGTAATCTCAAATTTCACCTTATTTGATATATAACCGATAGGGTTGAGTGCTTTTCTGATAACCGTAATAGTTTCAGTGGTGAGATAGGTGAGGAATGCTACCGCCACGAAGAAAAGAATGGCAGTAAGTCCTGGAGGACCCATGATGTTCTCCAGATTCTGCACGACAAAGAGTCCGTGCTTTCCGCCCGGATTGAAGATGAGGCTTGGCATGATAGGTGCGATGAACTTGGCAAAGGTTACCGACATCCATAGTATGATCACAATCATGCAGAAGAACCATTTCCACAGGTTCAGCTTGTAGGCATGCATCATCTGCAATCCCACCATGATGACAAAGAATGGGAGCAAGAAGGCTGGAAATCCGAAATTGATGACAATGAGCCAATAGGATACAATGGCTCCCCAGGATCCGCAGTAGTTCTGAAACTGTTTTTCCGTGTTGGTCCATTCGCCCGGCTTCAGATTTTCGAGCAAACTCTGGTCATTGGCTCCTGTGTTGAGAAAGGAGATCATAGCGATGATGATAACCACAGCAATGACTACCAAGGCTAATCCTATGAAAAAGTCAGTGATAGTATTGTTGAAAATATACTGTAAACCAATAGCTTCGCTAAAGGTTTTGGTCTTTTTTTCAGTTCTTTTTTTAGCCATTTTATATATTTTTGAATAATTTATCTGCAAAATTAGCGAAAATAATTGAGAAAACAATTCTTTTTCTCATCTTTTTTTTCTAATTTTGCAACTTGTAAAGAATAAAAAGCATAATGAAGATTATTTTCACTAGTTTCGACAAGGCGGCAATCACGAATTTGCCAAGAGCTTTGTTTCCTGGCAAAATCGTAGTCGTTGACAAGCCTGAAGATACAGAAGCGGCTGTTAATGACCTACTTAGCCATTATATACTGGGCGTGGATACTGAAACGCGCCCATCATTCAAGCGTGGTCAGGCTTACCATGTTTCGTTGTTGCAGGTGAGTACACATGATACATGTTATCTCTTCCGCCTGCATCATACGGGCATGACTCCTGCCATCATTCGCTTGCTCGAAGATACCACCGTGCCAAAAGTAGGACTTTCCTGGCACGATGACTTGCTGCAGCTCCATAAGCGAGCTGCTTTTAAGGCTGGTTACTTTATCGAGTTGCAGGATGTTGCTAAGAACTTTGGTATCGCAGACATGAGTCTGCAGAAACTGTATGCTAACCTGTTTCACCAGAAAATCAGCAAGGCGCAACGGTTGAGCAATTGGGAGGCTAGCGATTTGAAGGAATCGCAGGCTCTCTATGCAGCTACAGATGCCTGGTGCTGCATTAATCTGTATGAGGAATTTAAGCGTTTGTCTGCTACAGGCGATTACGAGCTCGATGAACTCAGGGTATGATATAAGGTGGTAAGGAATAGAAATTGATAATCGTAAGAAACTTCATATATAAAATATGTATAAAAGCGTATATTTAAAGAAAGGTAAGGAAGAATCGCTCAAGCGTTTTCATCCATGGATCTTCTCGGGTGCTATCCAGACAATGGATGAGGGCATAGAGGAGGGCGACATTGTGAGAGTGTTTACCCGTAGTGGTGAATTCATTGCTATAGGTCATTATCAGATCGGTTCTATCGCTGTACGTGTTCTTTCTTTTAGAGATATTGAGATTGATGAGGAGTACTGGTGTGCCAGATTGGATTCGGCATATAAGATGAGACTCGCTTTGGGTATTGCCGGTAATTCATCCAATACTACTTATCGCTTGGTCCATGGTGAGGGCGATAACTTGCCGGGACTTGTTATCGACTGCTATGGTCCTACTGCTGTCATGCAGGCTCACAGTGTGGGTATGCATGTTTGCCGCATGGAGATAGCCAAAGCTTTGAAGAAGGTGATGGGCGAAGCACTGGAGAATATCTACTATAAGAGTGAGACAACCTTACCATATAAGGCTGACCTCAGACAGGAAAATGGCTTTATACTGGGAGGTGATGCTGACGATGTTGCTGTAGAGAATGGACTGAAATTCCATATCGACTGGTTGCGTGGTCAGAAAACGGGTTTCTTCGTAGATCAGCGTGAGAACCGTTCGCTGCTCGAGCATTATGCCAAGGGTAAGAGCGTGCTCAACATGTTCTGCTATACCGGCGGTTTTTCTGTTTATGCGATGAGAGGCGAGGCTAAGGCTGTTCACTCCGTAGACAGCAGTGCCAAGGCGATAGAATTGACCAATGAGAATATTGCGCTCAATTTCCCTGAAGATGCACGCCATGAGGCTATCTGCGAAGATGCCTTCAAGTATCTTGATGAACATGACCAGCAGTATGATCTGATAGTTCTTGATCCTCCTGCTTTTGCCAAGCACCGTGCGGCTTTACGCAATGCGTTGAAGGGCTATACCCGCCTGAACGTAAAGGGCTTGCAGCGTATTAAGAAGGGCGGCATCCTTTTTACCTTCAGTTGCTCTCAGGTGGTTACGAAGGATCAGTTCCGCAATGCTGTGTTTACTGCTGCAGCGCAGGCTGGAAGAAAGGTTCGCATCTTGCACCAGTTGCACCAGCCTGCCGACCATCCTATCAATATTTATCATCCGGAAGGTGAATATTTGAAGGGATTGGTTCTCTATGTAGAATAACAAATGATTAAAGGATAGATAATGAATAAGTTCAAAACGTTTACAGCCTTGATGCTCTTGCTGACTATAGGATTTGCAGGATGTGGCAAGTCGGAAGCAGAACGTCATCGCTTGAGCAAGAAGGAAAAGGCTAGATTGGATAGCCTAGACCGTGCTGCGCTGAAGATAGCGGTGATGCCAACAATGGACTGCCTGCCAATCTTTCTGGCATGTGATGACAGTATCTTCCAGCAGCAAGGTGTAGACGTACATTTGCGTAGATATACTGCACAAATGGATTGTGATACTGCTATCGAGCGCAAGCGCGTAGAGGGAGCCGTGACCGATCTGATTCGTGCTCATCATATAGAGAAACGGGGTACTGCTTTGACGTACCCTATTTCTACCAATCTTTATTGGCAGTTTATCACCAATAAGCGTTCGCGTATATCCGAACTGAAACAGCTGTCAGATAAGATGGTGGCAATGACCCGCTACTCTGCAACTGATTATCTGGCTACTTTAGCAATCAATAGCGGTAAGCCTAAATATGATGCTTATAAGGTTCAAATCAACGATTTGAACATCCGTCTGCGTATGTTGCTTAACAACGAGATGGATGCCATGTTGCTGCCAGAACCTCAAGCTACCAAAGCCCGACTTGAACAGCATGTAAAACTCTTTGACAGCAGAGATAAGAACTTGCAGTTGGGTGTTGTGGCTTTCCGCAAGAAAATACTTTCAGAGCCGCGCCGTAAAGACCAAGTTGCCAAGTTTATCAAGGCGTATAATATTGCTGTTGATAGCATAAACAGTCGTGGGGTACAGCATTATGCAAGTATCATCACAAAGTATACGGGTGCCGATGCTAAAACCATCAGTAATCTTCCAAAACTTAAATATGAACATGCTATGGAACCAAGACGTCGTGACCTGGCTGTAGCACAAAAATAAGCGGCTTATGAAAAGAGAAGATTTTAGCTGGACAAAGTTTTCGCATGAAAATGTCACTATGATATCCAGAATAGAGGCAATTCGCAAGATAATTGACCAGGAAGTGGGTTTGGAGCCATGTCTGCCTGGAATAGCGGAAATTGAACAAAGATATGATGCTTTATATCATGATTATATAGATGGCAAACTCAAACATCGGGAACTTTATGATCTTGCTTCAGATTTGGATATGGATATAGACAAGCTCTATAGTAAAATGCGCCACGAATGGATTTTGGCTAATGAGTCTACATTTGTTGCACTTCGCAAAAGAGCTCAGAATCTGACAAGTTTTGATGAGGTACAGGAAACCTTTGAGAAATTTGCTACAGATGAAGCTATGCTAAATTTGAGGGTAGGCTTGTCTGAAGAACAGATAGACGAGGAAAGACAAAAGATACAAGAGCAGCTTAATGCCTATCGCAATATGGTGTTTTCTTATATTTTGACAACTGATGAATGGAATGATGATTTTGTCAAGGATATTCTTGATATCATCGCTTCCGATTTGGTAGATCCATACACCATCAATATGATAGTTTCGGCTGTTTCATTGTCATGCTCTGTATTCATGGATGCCCCTAGACTTGCAGTCTTGATGCGCTTAATCAAGTCTGACGACAGTACTTGCAGTGTTCGCCAGCGAGCTTTGGTGGGTTTTGTTTTCTCTGCAATAACCAATTCGGGTGAAAAACAGAAATATTGGGATTCTGCTGCTGGTTTGATCATGGATGATGAATTTTTGGCAGCCTGTGTTGATCTCCAACGCCAGATGCGTCTATGTCTTACAAGTAAAAAGGATAGCAAGGAGATGATGCATTCCGTGGTGAAGACCATGCTCACTTCTTTTACTCAGGATTTGGCCGAAAAGATAGACCAAACGGGTGAATTGGGACTTAATTGCTTCTCTGCAGATGGGGAGAATCCTGATGATGCCCTTAAGGGAGCCTTCGACTATATGTTGAATTCAGAAGATATAGGAGTTGATGTCTATTATCATCAGTTTGCCAACCAGAAGAGCTTCGGTCATTTCCATTCACTCTATAATTGGTTTGTTCCTTTCTATGTCCGTAATTCTACGCTCAAGAATGTTCGGGCTACGATGAAACAGCATCGCAATTTCATCAACAATCTCTTGAGAGGTGCCTCTATGTGTGATACCGATCTGTATAGCATCATTCTTTCATTGAATAATGCATCTAAGGAATTTATTGAATCATTGGATGTTGCTCCGGAAAATATGGTGTCTGGTCCTGTTTTTTATGACGAAGAAGATGAGGTGGAAAAAGAGCAGAATACCGAAGAGCCAGTAGAGGATGAGACTGATTCTACAGAAGCAAAGGATTCTGAAAATGTCACACTGCTTGATTCGGTAATGGAACATGAAGAGAATCTCTCTGAAGAGGAAAAGAAGAAACGTGCAATCAGGGTTCGTCATCGCTATGTGCAGGACCTCTACCGCTTCTATACTCTCTCTCCAATGAGGAAGGCATTTGATAATCCTTTCGAAGTGCAGAAGGAAATTCCTTTCTTTACTACGGGACTGTTTGCCAAACCGGAATATGACAAGTATCGCCTGTCGCTGGCCCGTTTCTCTGCTAAAAGAGGTGACTATGCCTTTGTTAGCAAGATTTTGCGTAATCTGGAAAAATATACCGACGAAGAGCATATGATGCTTGCATTGGCATACAAATCGGAGGAAAAATATGATGAAGCGCTTGAACATCTCTATGTGATTAAGAAAACAAGCCCAACTTATAAGGCTGCCACGGAGTTGAAATTAGAAATAGAAGAAGAAATAAAAGACCCGGCGGCTTTAATAACATTGAATTGCTTGATTAAAGAAGAATCAGATGAGAGTAAGCAGTTTAAGCTCAAGCTGAAAAAAAACGATCTCTTATTGAAACTCCATCATTATAAAGAGGCTTTGGAATGGGCTTTCCAGATGGATGAACAGTATCCTAAGGAAGAACAGGTAGAATGCAGACTGGCTTTCTCTTTGCTCTTTTCAGAATCGGAAGGCGATAAAAACATTGACCATGCAATGGCTTTAATAGAACCTTATCTGCAAAATAGTGATGATAATGAAATCAGGGAAATATTGAATTCTGACATGACAGATATGGATAAGGCTGATAAGGAACGCATGTTCATGAAAATGTTATCTGCGATGGTGAGCAAAGTTTCCAAGCCACAAGACCACAGATGGGAGTCTATGAAATTTTTCTATTATGGACTCTGCGTTCTCGTGAAAAAGGGAGGAACTGCAGCTATCAGATTTTTGAATGAAGCATCTGGTCATGCAGCTTTTTCCCCTAAGGAAGATATAGATGCATTCGGCCTGCTCGAGATGGGAGATTGGCTCGATAATCGTGGTATTGCGCCTATAGAATTGGAATTTATAACAAAAAAAGTTTTCGAGGAAAGGAAAAAACAATAACGATGGCGGAGAATAATAAAAATAAGAATAAGGTACAGATAGATTCAACCTACGCCCATTTGCAGCCGCAGGCTGTGAATGTGGAGCAGGCGGTACTCGGTGCCTTGATGATAGATTCTGATGCCTTTTCGGTGGTGTCGGAGTTGCTCAAGCCGGATACTTTTTATGACCCGCGTCATAAGAGAATATATCAGGCTATCCAGGTGATGAACATGGAGGAACGGCCTGTTGATATCATGACTCTTGCCGATCAGTTAGCCAAGACTGGCGAACTGGATAAGGTGGGAGGAGCACAATATCTCATGGATATTTCTGCAGGCATGGCTTCGGCTGCCCATGTAGAGTCGCATGCCCGTATCCTGGCGCAGAAATATATGCAGCGCCAGCTGATTCATTATGCCGGCGACATCGAGACGATGGCGTATGAAGAAGGTGTGGATGTGGATGAACTGATGCAGAAAGCTGAAGGTGAACTCTTCCAGCTTTCGCAGAACAATATGAAGCAGGATTATACACAGATTGATCCGGTTGTAAAGGAGGCCGTTGCCATCTTGCAGCGTGCTGCTCAGAACTCGGGTGGTCTTACCGGTATTCCTACGGGTTATCGTGGGTTGGATGATATGACATCAGGTTGGCAACCGTCCGACCTTGTGATTATCGCCGGTCGTCCTGCCATGGGTAAGACTTCCTTTGCATTGAGTATTGCCAAGAATGTGGCGGTAGATTATGATGTGCCTATCGGATTCTTCTCTCTGGAAATGAATAACGTTCAGTTGGTGAACCGACTCATCTCGAATGTTTGCGAGATTTCGGGTAAAAAAATACTGAACGGACAATTGGAACAGCCAGAATGGGAGCGGTTGGATAAAAAACTGAGAAAACTGACAGGTGCACCTATTTATATTGATGATACGCCTGGTCTTTCTGTTTTCGAACTCCGTACCAAGGCGCGCCGACTGGTAAGGGAAAAGGGTGTTAAACTGTTGATGATCGACTATCTCCAGCTGATGAATGCCAATGGTATGAAGTTTGGTAGCCGTCAGGAGGAGGTATCTACCATCTCCCGTTCGCTCAAAGGTATTGCCAAAGAGCTGAATATTCCTGTGCTTGCTCTTTCGCAGCTCTCCCGTAATGTAGAGAACCGTGAGGGTTTGGAAGGAAAGCGACCTCAGTTGAGTGACCTCCGTGAATCCGGTGCCATCGAGCAGGATGCCGATATGGTGCTTTTCGTTCACCGCCCGGAATATTATCATATCTATCAGGATGAAAAGGGTAATGACCTTCATGGTATGGCACAGATTATCATTGCCAAGCACCGTAAGGGCTCTGTTGGAGATGTTCTCCTGAACTTCCGTGGAGAATTTACCCGATTCCAGGATCCGCAGGATGCTGCAGCAGCACCTGTTGAGGAAGGTGGTGAGATTGTAGGCTCAAGGATGAATGGCGGAGGGCAGGATGGTAGTCCGCTACCACCGCCGCCTGCAGAGAATCTGCCTTTCTAAGGTTAGAGTTTGTCATTTTTTTCACTCAAAAACTGGCTTTTTCGCCAAATTCTTGCACAGGATTAACGTTTTTGGGTAAAAAAACAATAAGATTGTAGGAATTTGTTATCATTTCTATTAAAAAAGTTATAAATTGTTTGCTAGTATCAAATAAAAGTGTTATCTTTGCATGCGAATTTAAGAATATAACATAATATGATAGATATGAGAACAACATTGTTGAACATTACAGGCATTATTATTCGACTTCGACTGCAGTTTGTGGGCGGAAGTGATAAGGTGTGCGTATAGTTCATCGCTTAAGATATTAAAAGCCTTTCTACACTTCCGTCTATGGAGTGGGGGAAGGCTTTTTACTTTATCTGATGCTTCTGCACGGATTGCTATATAAACGTAGTGCGTTCTGAATGTGTAGCTCTTATATATATAATAAGGTGTAAATTTAAAATTTTAATGATATGAGTGACAGATTATACATTTTCGACACGACCCTCCGCGATGGCGAACAGGTTCCGGGATGTCAGTTGAACACAGTTGAGAAGATTCAGGTGGCAAAGCAACTGGAGCAGTTGGGCGTGGATGTAATTGAGGCTGGATTTCCTATATCAAGTCCGGGCGACTTCAATTCAGTGGTAGAAATCTCTAAGGCTGTAACCTGGCCTACTATTTGTGCACTTACCCGTGCCGTAGAAAAAGATATTGATTGTGCTGCTGAGGCTTTGCAGTATGCCAAGCATAAGAGAATCCATACCGGTATCGGTACCAGCGACAGTCATATCAAGTATAAGTTCAATTCTACCCGCGAGGAAATCATCGAACGTGCTGTAGCTGCTGTCAAGTATGCTAAAAAGTATGTTGAGGACGTAGAGTTTTATGCTGAGGATGCAGGCCGTACCGATAATGAGTATCTGGCTCGTGTCGTAGAGGCTGTTGTCAAGGCGGGTGCTACTGTAGTGAACATTCCTGATACTACAGGTTATTGTCTGCCTGATGAATATGGTGACAAAATCAAGTATCTCATGGAGCATGTTGATGGCATTGACAAGGCACGCCTTTCTACCCACTGTCATAACGACCTCGGTATGGCTACTGCCAATACCCTGCAGGGTGTTTTGAATGGTGCACGCCAGGTTGAGGTTACCATCAATGGTATCGGTGAGCGTGCAGGTAATACTTCGCTCGAAGAGATTGCCATGATTCTGAAGTGTCACAAGCATATCAATATTGATACCAACATCAATACCACCAAGATTATTCCTACCTCACGCATGGTGAGCAGCCTGATGAATATGCCTGTTCAGCCAAACAAGGCTATTGTGGGTCGTAATGCCTTTGCTCATTCTTCCGGTATCCATCAGGATGGTGTCTTGAAGAATGTTCAGACTTATGAAATCATTGATCCTAAGGATGTGGGATTGGATGACAATGCTATCGTATTGACAGCCCGTTCTGGTCGTGCTGCATTGAAGTACCGTCTCCATGTCAATGGTGTAGAGATTAATGATGAGGAGAAGCTCGACAAGATTTACAAGAAGTTCCTCCAGTTGGCTGATAAGAAGAAGGAAGTTACCGATGAGGATGTTTTGATGCTTGCCGGTGCTGATTCTGCTGATAAGCATGGTGTTCAGCTCGACTGGTTGCAGGTTACTACAGGTAAGGGCGTGAAGAGCGTGGCAAGTATCGGTCTTGATATTGCAGGTCAGAAGTTTGAGGCTGCATCATCTGGTAACGGTCCGGTAGATGCTGCTATCAATGCTCTCAAGAAGGTCATCACCAAGGAGATGAACCTCAAGGAGTTCACCATCCAGGCTATCGACAAGGGCTCTGATGATGTGGGCAAGGTTCACATGCAGGTAGAATACGATGGTCATGTATATTATGGCTTCGGTGCAGATACCGACATCGTTACGGCTTCTGTTGAGGCTTACATCGATTGTATCAACAAGTTCAAGGTAAGATAAAATTAATTCAGATAAATATATAACAAACAAGATATTATGAATACATTATTCGACAAGATTTGGGACAAGCACGTTGTCCAGATTGTAGAAGACGGCCCTACACAGCTTTACATCGACCGTCTCTACTGTCACGAAGTAACATCACCTCAGGCATTCGCTGGTATGCGAGCACGCGGACTCAAGATGTTCCGTCCAGACCAGATTTTCTGTATGCCTGACCACAATACTCCTACTCACGATCAGGATAAACCAATCGAGGATCCTATCTCAAAGAAGCAGGTAGATACCTTGGCAAAGAATACCGCTGATTTCGGTGTTACTCACTTTGCCATGAACACAAAGGATAATGGTATCATCCACGTAGTAGGTCCTGAGAAGGGTCTTTCTCTTCCAGGTATGACCATCGTCTGCGGTGACTCTCATACTTCTACCCATGGTGCCATGGGTGCTGTAGCTTTCGGTATCGGTACTTCTGAGGTCGAGATGGTGATGGCTTCACAATGTATTCTCCAGAGCAAGCCAAAGTCTATGCGTATCAGCATCAACGGTAAGCTCAGCAAGGGCGTTACTGCCAAGGACGTTGCTCTCTATCTGATGAGCCAGCTCACTACTTCAGGTGCTACCGGTTACTTCGTTGAGTACAGTGGCGATGTAGTGAAGGATATGTCTATGGAAGGCCGTCTTACCCTCTGTAACCTCTCTATCGAGATGGGTGCCCGTGGTGGTTTCGTAGCTCCTGATGAGACAACATTCGAGTACATCAAGGGTCGTGAATATGCACCTAAGGGTGAAGAGTGGGACAAGGCTGTGGCTTACTGGAAGACCTTGAAGAGTGGTGATGATGCTGTCTTCGACAAGGAGTTGACTTTCGAGGCAAAGGATATCGAACCACGTATCACCTATGGTACCAACCCAGGTATGGGTATCGGCATTACCGGGAATATCCCAACTCTCGATGAGATTCCTGAGGAAGAGCAGGCTGGTTTCAAGAAGAGCCTCAACTACATGGGTTTCCAGCCAGGCGAGAAACTCGAGGGTCATCCTATCGATTATGTATTCTTGGGCGCATGTACCAATGGTCGTATTGAAGACTTCCGTGCTTTCGCTTCTCTTGTTAAAGGAAAGAAAAAGGCAGATGGCGTAACTGCTTGGCTTGTACCAGGTTCATGGTTGGTTGATAAACAAATACGTGAAGAGGGTATTGATAAGATTGTTGAGGCTGCCGGCTTCGAAATCCGTCAGCCTGGATGCTCTGCCTGCCTGGCAATGAACGATGATAAGATTCCTGCAGGCAAGTACTCTGTAAGTACATCCAACCGTAACTTCGAGGGTCGTCAGGGACCAGGTTCCCGCACCATTCTTGCCAGTCCATACGTAGCAGCTGCTGCCGCTATTACAGGTAAGATTACCGACCCAAGAGAGTTTATGTAATGTTAAGTGTTCAATGTTAAATGTTAAATTGAAATGAAACAGAAATTCAATGTAATTACATCAAGCTGCATTCCTCTTCCTTTGGAGAATGTAGATACAGACCAGATCATCCCAGCCCGTTTCCTCAAGGCCATCGATAAAGAGGGCATGGGCGACAACCTCTTCCGCGACTGGCGCTACAATGCCGACGGAACTCCAAAGCCAGACTTCGTGATGAACGACCCATCTTACAGTGGTGTCATCCTCGTAGCTGGCAAGAACTTCGGTTCCGGTTCTTCCCGTGAGCACGCTGCCTGGGCTATCGCAGGTGCAGGCTTTCGTGTAGTCATCAGCTCTTTCTTTGCTGATATCCACAAGAACAACGAGTTGAACAACCTCGTATTGCCAGTAGTAGTAAGCGAGGAATTCCTGAAGGAACTCTTCGAGAGCATCGACAAGGATCACAAGACAGAGGTGAAGGTAGATCTTCCTAACCAGACCGTGACCAATCTTGCTACCGGCAAGAGCGAGCACTTCGAAATCAACGGCTACAAGAAACACTGTTTGGAGAATGGTTTGGACGATGTAGACTTCCTCGTTCAGAACCGCGACAAGGTTGAGGCTTGGGAAGCTAAAAACAAGTAATTATGAACGTTAACGCAAAGAGAGATAATTCCCGCATCAAGGAGATTGAGATCATGGACTGCACGCTGCGCGACGGCGAGCAGACCAATGGTGTCAGTTTTCTTCCTCACGAGAAGTTGATGATAGCAAGAATGCTGTTGCACGACATCAATGTAGATCGTATTGAGGTGGCTTCAGCGCGTGTGTCAGAAGGTGAAAAGGATGCTGTCGCTCGAATTTGCCGTTATGCTAAGACTATAGGTAAACTGGATTCCGTTGAGGTATTGGGATTCGTGGATAACAACAAGAGTGTGGATTGGATTGCTGAATGCGGCGGTCATGTCATCAATCTCTTGGCTAAGGGTAGCTACAAGCACTGCACCCAGCAACTCAAGATGTCGCCTGAGGAGCATCTCGCTCATATTAAGCAGACCATCGACTATGCTTTGAGCAAGGGATTCACCGTGAATCTCTATTTGGAGGACTGGTCGAGCGGTATGCGTGACAGTCGTGACTATCTCTTCATGATGATGGATGAGTTGGTAAAACTGCCTATCAAGCGCTTCCTTCTTCCTGATACGTTGGGTATTCTGAACCCATTGCAGTGTGTAGAGTATATGCGCCAGATGGTGCGCCGTTATCCGAATTCTCACTTCGACTTCCATGCCCATAACGACTACGATCTGGCTGTGAGCAACTCGCTGGCTGCCGTATTGAGCGGCGCCAAGGGTCTTCACGTTACCGTGAATGGTCTGGGTGAGCGTTGTGGCAATGCACCATTGGCAAGTGTTCAGGTGATTCTGAAAGACATGTTCGAGGCAAAGACCAATATTAAGGAAGACCGTCTGAACGATATTTCCCGATTGGTTGAAGGATATAGTGGCATTGCCGTGGCTCCGAATACTCCGGTAGTAGGAGACAACGTCTTTACCCAGGTAGCTGGTGTGCATGCCGATGGTGACAACAAGGACAAGCTTTATTGCAACGACCTAGTACCTGAGCGTTTCGGCAGACATCGTGAGTATGCGTTGGGTAAGAACTCTGGTAAGGCGAATATCGTGCAGAACCTCAATGAACTGGGATTGGAACTGACGCCTGAGCAGACCAAGGCGGTGACCAAGCGAATCACAGAACTCGGTGACCGCAAGGAACTGGTAACCCAGGACGACCTGCCATACATCGTGAGCGATGTATTGAAGCATGGAGCTCCAGAGGATAAGGTGAAACTGGTAAGTTACATGGTATCAACCTCATACGGTTTGAAGCCTATAGCCAGTGTAAAGGTAGAAATCGATGGCAAGGAGTATGAAGACCAGAGCTCCGGTGATGGTCAGTATGATGCTTTCGTGAAAGCCCTCCGCAATATCTACAAGGTGAAGCTCGGCAAGACCTTCCCTAAGCTCGACAACTATCAGGTAACCATCCCACCTGGTGGCCGTACCGATGCCCTTGTTCAGACCGTCATTACCTGGCGTGAAGGTGACCGTATCTGGCGCACCCGAGGCTTGGATGCTGACCAGACAGAAGCAGCTATCAAGGCAACGCTGAAGATGATTAATATGTATGAGGCAGATAAGAGCGACGAACAGGCTGTATCGCCTCGAAATCTGGATATGGAATAATATCTCCGAAGATTACGAAATTATCTCCGAAGATTATGAAAATATCTCCGAAGGTTATAAACAATAAAACAATTAAAAAATCAGATAAGATGAAATTAAACATTGCAGTTCTCGCCGGTGATGGTATCGGACCAGAGATTATGAAGCAGGGCGTAGCAGTTATGCAGGCCATTGCAGAGAAGTTCAACCACGAGTTTACTTACAACGAGGCTATCTGCGGCGCTCACGCTATCGACGAGGTAGGTGATCCATTCCCAGAGGAGACCTTCAAAACTTGTATGGATGCTGATGCTGTACTCTTCGCAGCCGTTGGTGACCCACGTTTCGACAACAACCCTACAGCCAAGGTTCGTCCTGAGCAGGGCTTGCTCGCTATGCGTAAGAAGTTGGGCCTCTTCGCCAATGTTCGCCCAGTAGCCACATTCGATTGTCTGCTCCACAAGTCACCATTGAAGGATGAACTCCTGAAGGGTGCTGACTTCGTAGTTATCCGCGAGTTGACTGGCGGTATGTACTTCGGTGAGAAGTATCAGGATAACGATAAGGCATACGATACAGATATCTATACCCGTCCTGAGATTGAGCGCATCCTGAAGGTAGCTTTCGAGTTTGCCATGAAGCGCAACAAGCACCTAACAGTAGTAGATAAGGCAAACGTATTGGCATCTTCTCGTCTCTGGCGTCAGATTGCCAAGGAGATGGAGCCACGGTATCCTGAGGTAAACACCGATTATATGTTCATCGACAACGCTTCTATGCGCGTATTGACTGAGCCTACATTCTTCGATGTCATCGTTACAGAGAATACCTTCGGTGATATCCTGACCGATGAGACCTCTTGCATCACCGGTTCTATGGGCTTGCAGCCATCTAGCTCTCTCGGTGAGCACACACCATTGTTCGAGCCTGTTCATGGTTCATGGCCACAGGCAGCGGGCAAGAACCTGGCTAACCCAGTAGCTCAGATTCTTTCTGCAGCTATGTTGTTGGAGCACTTCGGCTTGAACGAGGAGGGCGCCTTGATCCGCAAGGCTGTAGATGCTTCTCTCGATGCCAATGTCCGCACACCTGAAATTCAGGTTGAGGGTGGTGCTCAGTATGGCACAACTGAGGTTGGCGCATGGATCGTTAACTGGATTAAAAATGCTTAATCTGTAAATGGATTTTTCGGCGCTGGGTGAATTTTCTATCCAGATGCTTTCTTGATAAAAGCCTTAAGAGGAGTGTTTCTTTCTCTTAAGGCTTTTCTTGTTGATTGTCCTGTCTTTCTGAAATTTAGTTCTTTTTGTAAACTCAAATAAGTTTTATAGTTTTTTATTTGGCAGTTTGCAAAAGTCTTCTTAACTTTGCACCATGAAAAGTTTTTATACATTATTATTGGCATCGATGGTTTCTTTGTCTGTATCTGCGCAGAACGTAGATGCCGACAAGGCACGTGCTGCTCAGAATAAAACCTTGCGCGATTCACTCTCCAAGGCTACAGAAGTGCTTGCATATCATCCCGACAGTATCAATCTGCGACTGAAAAAGGCTGCTTGGAATATCCAGCTGGAGCAGTGGCAATATGCCAAGGATGATCTTGATAAGGTACTCTTTCTGAACAATACCAATATCGCCGGTTTGTTCTATCGTGCCTTTGTCAATGAGAAGTTGCTCCGTTATAATTTTGCGCGTCTAGATTATCAGAATCTTCTGGTACTTGTTCCTGGCAACTTCCAGGCGCAACTCGGTCTGGCTTTGCTCAATGAAAAAGATAAGCATTATACCGAGGCTTACGATGGCATTAACAGTCTGATAGAGCAGTACCCTGACAGTGCGATGGCTTATGCTGCAAGAGGTGGCATGGAGAAGGAGAGGGGTATGCTTGAGCTGGCAGAGTTTGATTACGCCAAGGCGATGGAGTTGGATGCCGGTAATGAGGATTTTGCTTTCAATCATGTAGACATTCTGATTCTGCTTGGAAGAAAAGACGAAGCCTATCGTGATTTGAAGAAACTGCTCGATGCCGGTTGTCAGCCTGGCAGGTTGCAAGGTTTCTATGCAAGGTTGAAAAAGAAGAAAAAGTAGTATTTGAGAGTTATAAAAAAGAGTTTTTAAAGATAATAAGACAAGAATGCATAAAATTATTCCCTATATCCTGGTTGCCTGTTGTCTCTGTATGGTGGCATCCTGCAATACCGTCTTCGATGTTCATCCGTATGATGTGCAAATCGACGGCGATAGAAATCTGAATGTTACCAATATTCAGAAGATTGAGGCTGCAGTAAAGTCGAAAGATACAATCCGTTTTGCTATGATCAGCGATTCACACCAGTGGTTGGATGATTTGAAGAGTGAGGTTAATGATATCAATCGCCGCAGTGATTCCCTCGATTTCGTGATTCATTGTGGAGACCTTACCGACTTTGGTGCTACCCGTGAGTTTCAGTTGACCCGTGACCATCTTCAGAAGTTGAAGATACCTTTCGTGGCTCTGCTGGGTAATCATGACTGTTTGGGAACAGGTAACCAGTCTTATCAGAAAATCTTTGGTAATCCGGATTTCAGTTTCATCGCCGGTAAGGTAAAGTTTGTCTGCCTCAATACCAATGCCATAGAGTTTGACTATTCTCGCCCTGTACCTAATTTCGATTTCATGGAAGAGCAGGTTAAGGCAGATGCAGATGACTTTTCGCGTACCATTGTCTGTATGCATGCTGCCCCTTATTCAGAGCAGTTTAATAATAATGTAGCTAAGGTCTTCAATTTTTATACGCATCAATTCCCAGGTTTGATGTGCTGTCTTTACGGTCATGGTCATCATACCAAGCAAGAAGATATTTATGGCGATGGCATCATCTATTATCAGGTGGCCAATGCCGCTAAGCATCAGTACTATATATTCACCATTACTCCAAAAGATTATCGTTATGAAATTATTGAGTTTTAAGCATATATTCATTTGGGGAGCTTTGCTTGCTGCAGGTTCTGTACAGGTTCATGCTGCCGATGAGGTTACCGGGAAAAGTGAGGAGTTGGAACTGACGGATAGTATTGTTCATGATACTCTGGTGTTGGCGGATGGCAAACTGACCCGATATGACCGCCGCGTCATGCGCTACCGCAAGCACTGGGATTTGCTGATACCTACTAGTGGCATCATTCAGACCTGTGGCAATATGGGTATCATTTCGCTGGGTATCGGATGGGAATATGGTAAGCGCCGCCAGTGGGAAACGCAGCTCTTGTTTGGCTACATCCCGAAGTTCAGTTCTGACGATGAGAAGTTAACCATGACGCTCAAGGAGAATTTCATTCCTTGGCGTTGCAATATCGGTAAGGGCTGGTGGTTTGAACCGCTGGAGTGCAGCCTGTATTTCAATACGGTGTTCGGACATGATTTCTGGACTAAGCAGCCTACCAAGTATGAAAGCGGCTACTATCCGTTCTCTACCAGAGTCCGTCCTAATATCGCCTTGGGTGAACGTTTTAAGTATGATATTCCGCACAATAAACGTAAGCGTATCAAGAGTATTACGTTCTTCTATGAGTTGGGTACAACGGATATTTACTTTATGCGTTTCTACCGTAACGGCAATGCCGGTTTCTGGGATGTCTTCGGCCTCTCTATCGGTGCCAAAGTGCAGTACCTTTAAACCAAGAACTGGTTGATGAGTTTGCTTACTCTGATGATATCTTCATCGTTGAGCGATGAGTTGCAAGGCAGACTCAGTTCTTCGTCAGCTATTCTCTTGGCTACCGGAAATTCCAGATGATTCATTTCCGGATAACATGGCTGTAGATAGGGTGGGCGGAAGTAATGAATCTTTGTGCCGACCCCATTCTCTGCCAGAAATGCTTTCAGTTGGTCTCGTTTCCGGGTAAGGAAAGGGAAGACGTGGAAAACATTTTCATGAGCAGGAGAGATGAGTTTCGCAGCGATGCATCTGTCCTTGATATCGTCATCCAGATGTTCCAGGTATAGCTGTATCTGTCTGTGTCTCGCTTTCTGTTCGTTCTCAGGATATTGCAGTTTCACATTCAGTACCGCAGCCTGAATCTCATCCATGCGCGAGTTGACGCCCTGATATCTGAAGATGCCGTCTTCTATCTTTCCATATTCGTGTAGTGACATGATGGCTTCCGCCAATTCCCTGTTATTGGTAGTTACAGCTCCCGCATCTCCCAATGCTCCCAGATTCTTGCTAGGATAAAAACTGTGGGCAGCAGCATCCGAAAGATTTCCGGTATATCTTCTTTTTGATGGTTTTTCAGAAGAATCAGATAGAGTAGTGGAGCATCCGAATCCCTGCGCATTGTCTTCGAAAAGCAAGAGATGATGCTTCTTGCAGATTTCAGCAATCTTTGGAGTCCATGCCAGTTTGCCATAGAGATGAACAATCATGATGGCTTTGGTCTTCGGTGTAATTCGGGCTTCTATCAGTTGGTCATCTATCTGTAATGTATCGATATTGGCATCCACCAATACAGGTGTCAGTCCTACGCTGCTGATGGCAAGTACGGTAGCGAAATAAGTGTTGGCAGGCACGATTACCTCATCACCTTTCTGCAACTTTCCGATAGCCAGTTCCCCCATCAGTATCAGTTTGAGCGCATCCGTCCCGTTAGCGCAGCTGATGCAGTATTCAGTACCGATAAACTGTGCATACGATTTCTCAAACTTCTTTACGGCTTCACCTTGCAGATACCATCCGCTGTTGACCACCTTGTTGATAGCATCCTTTATCTCCTTCTCGTAAGGCTCATTGATAGCCTTCAGGTTGAGATAAGGAATCTTCTTAACTTCTGTTTCCATTGTTTCTTCTGTGATGATTTATACAAGTGATAAGACTTGTTTCTATAAATAAAAAACGGATGTTTTGCGGTATTTATTGTATGGGGAGCTATAAAAAAGACAAGAGCAGCTATCTTCTCAGACAACTGCTCTACATTCAATAGGTATTAGTTTTCTTTAAGGTAAAAAGATTGTATTCAGGATAACGTTTGCAAAGGTACTAAAAAAAATTGAAACAAAAAAATAAAATGGCAACAAATTTACCATCAACTTAAAAAAAAGTTTTAAAACCCTTTGCGGAGTCTTTTCTATTTGTACAAGGAAACAGATTTTTATATAAATAATGCCAAATAAAAAGCTGTGAAATAAAAAAATGTTACAAAACCGTCTTTTTCCCTTTCACAGCGTTCGATGTCTAAAACTTTCGTCAAACAGGATGTTCATCATTGTTTTGATTCGATATGCGCTCTATAAAAATGGTTACCATCAATATATAGTCAATATGCTATGTTGGGTATGATTCTTCCCAACAGTTAGATAAGGTGTCTTCCAACTCCAAATTCTTCTGCAACTTGCTATTATCGGATATATTTTTTAGCCTTTATTGTTTAAAAGATTTTTAAAAAACGGTAATTATCGTTTACGAGTTCCCACTAGTGGGAACTCTCATTTATTTTATTTTTTGTATCTTTGCACCGTGTGACACAGATTAGAACCTTATTACCTACTTTGGAGGCGTCGTGACAAAAACAGTAATGTACGGATCTCTACTTCCGAAAGCCAACGGAGGCGGAGACAGGAGAGTTTATGCCCATAGCAAGAGAGCTATACAGCGCATTCTCAGCTCTGTGTTCACGGTGACACGGTGACAGGGTGACACGAGTTTTTCAACATTTCGCTTCGCACGCGGGCAGGCAGGAAAAATCAGGCCGAAAGTTCCTGCCTGCCCGCGCGAGAGTAAATCTTCAGAATTCCCTGTCACCTCTGTCACCCAGAAGTCGGTTGTTTCCGAGACGGAAATCAAAGACTTACGATGCAAAAGTCAGTTACTTACGATATGAAAGTCAGGGACTTATGATGCAATAGTCAGTAGCTTACGATGTATAAGTAGCTACTCATTAAAATATTTTGCCAAACATGATGTTCATCATTGTTTTGAACAGAATCTTAGCATCAAACCACCAGGATCTGTGTTCCAGGTAGTAGAGGTCAAGACTCAGTCTTCTCAACATCTTCGGCATCGTATCCGTATATCCGTTATATAGGGTGGCATAAGAAGTAGCACCCGGACGAATCTGATACAGATAAGTATATCGAGGGTCATGTTCCATAATCTGGTCTATATAGTATTTTCGTTCTGGGCGGGGACCGACTAATGACATATCGCCTTTTACGATGTTCCACAATTGTGGAAGTTCGTCAAAATGGTGGGCCCTAATGAATTTTCCCACACGTGTGAGTCGCGTGTCGCCCTCAATCTCCAGTAGATTTGGACCATCTTTTTCTGCATCAGCCTTCATAGATCTGAACTTATAGATGTTGAAAGGTTTCCCGTGCAAACCTATACGTTCTTGCTTGTAGATGATAGGTAATCCATCTTCCCATTTGATAGCTAAGGAGATAATGACAAATAGGGGAGAAGATAGAACGAGACAAGGTACAGAAACAAGAATATCTGTGGAACGTTTTACAAAACGCTCCATTCTGTTGTTTCTATTCTTGGTTTCTGTTTTGTTTTGTATGATCATTTCTCTACTTTTTTCTTTAGTTTGATTTTTTGATTGATACCGATGTGTAGCATTGTATAGAGGGCTATATCGATAAGTAAGATACCTGTTAATCCTACATTCATATAGCCAAGTATTACGTTGGTGCCAACGAAAGTTAGGGTTAATAGGATGATAAAGAATAACGTATAGTGTTGGTTATATCCCATAGCCAATATCTTGTGATGTATGTGGCTTTTGTCTGCATCAAAGATTGGTTTTCTGTTTCTGATGCGATGTAAAACTACTCGTACGACATCAAAAGTAGGTATGATGAGCAGACTGTATGCTATCAGTACGCGTTTGGGAGACATTGGCATAATATTGGGATTTACGGCAATTGCTTTGACAAATAGGAATGCCAAGAAGAATCCCAACGTTAAGCTGCCCGAATCACCCATGAATATCTTGGTTCCTTTTTCTACTTTCCCCCACATATTATAATATAGGTATACTGTCAGTACGCCAACCAAACCTGCAATCATCACTTCATAAGCAATCAGGTTGTATGGTATGAAACAATAGAAGAAACCAAGCAGAGCAATGATGGAGAGACTTGTTGCCAAACCATCAATGCCGTCTATCAGATTGAGTGCATTGTCAATGAACACAAATACAAGGATGGTTAGAGGAATACCAACAACCGAAGGTATTTCGTAAATTCCAAACAGTCCGTAAAGGTCATTAATCTGGAGTCCACATATAGGCATGATGCTGGCAGCGAGAATTTGAGCGACAAATTTCACTTTAGCATTAAGACCGATTAAATCGTCTATGATTCCTACAGAGTAGATAATCGACAGACTCAAGATAAAACCTACGCTCCACATACTGAGAGAGATTTTGTCTTGAATATTATTTGTAGCTATGATAAGCAATACTGCCACAGCTGAAATCATCATGCTTGGTATGAATGCAATGCCACCCAATCGTGGTATAGGTGCGCTATGCACTTTTCTTAGGGTTGGAATATCATACAACTTTTTTTTCTTGCAGATTTTCAGCACTGATGGAATGAAAAATGCACCACATGTCATGCTCAGTATGAATGCTCCTATGATTGGTAATATTTCAGTTAACATATTTATATCTTCATTTTATTATATAAACTGAAAAGGTACGTGAATATTGTATAAAACATAAAAATTGTTTGGTTGTTTCATATAAAAGGAGTATATTTGCAGAAAAATGAGACAATATGACGCAACTGAATAGAAAATTGCCTTTAGGCATACAGGATTTTGAAGAGATGCGTAGAGATCATTATATCTATGCTGATAAGACTGATATGGTTTGGAAACTGGCTAATGGTACTAAATACAATTACCTGAGCCGTCCACGCCGTTTCGGTAAGTCTCTTTTGTGCTCTACCCTTAAGTGTTATTTTGAGGGTAGAAAGGAACTCTTTGAAGGTCTCAAAATTATGGAACTTGAGTCGGAGTGGGTAAAACGTCCTGTAATCTATTTCAGTATGAGTTTGGGCGGTTCTTCTGCACAGACGCTTACAGAATATTTGAACAATGTATTGTCTTCATACGAGAAAATATATGGCAGAAATCCGGATGAGCAGTCTTTAGGTAATCGTTTAAATGGTATTATCCAAAGAGCATACGAACAGGCGGGAGTACAGATAGCCATTATAGTAGATGAGTATGATGTTCCTTTGCAGCATACCTATGAAACCAATCATCATGATGCATGTCGTGAGATATACCGTAACTTCTTTACAGGGTTAAAAGACTATGGTTACTGCATCAAGTGCGTCTTTATTACTGGCATTACTAAGTTTACTCAGATAAGTTTGTTTAGTATGCTTAATACATTAACTAATGTCAGTTTTAGAAATGAGTATGCAACAATATGTGGTTTGACTAAAGATGAAATTCAGTTCTATTTTTCAGAACAGCTATCTGAATTGGCAGATAACTATGCTATCACGAAGAGTGCCCTTATGGATACAATGAGTTCTATCTATGATGGCTATCATTTCTCTCGTAGTCTCGTCGGTGTTTACAATCCTTTTAGTGTCTGTAATGCCTTGGCTAATCTGCGTCTAAATTCTTATTGGATAGCTTCTGGTTCCAACGAAATGTTGCTCAAGGTCTTGCGTAAATTCATCAACGAGATTCCTGAGCTGGACAATTGTTTGATTGATTCTGACTATTTGGAAATGAGTGATGTCAATATGAATGATCCAAAACTCTTCCTTTATCAGTCCGGTTATCTTACAATCAAAAAGGTAGTAGGTAGCAGTTATATGTTAGGTTATCCTAACCGAGAAGTACGAAATGCGATGTTTGGTATGATTCTTCCGATAATGTTGCATAAGGAGTCTTCGCAAGTAAGCAATGCTATTCAAGAATTAAAGATATCGATGCTAGCTGCTAATATCGATAGGAGTATGCTTTGTCTTAAGCAGTTGGTTGCTGGCACTCCTTATAGTACCCAAAAGAAGGAAAACTTTGTTTTTGAGGAGCATTTCCGTTTTATTCTGAAAAATATTTTCTATCTCTGTGGCTTTAAGGTCTCAGAGGAACAGCAGATGTCTGCAGGTAGAATAGATTTGGTGGTTGAAACTTCAGAAAATATCTACATTTTAGAGCTTAAGATGTCTGATAATGGTGGTGTAGTTTCTGCCTCACATCAAATCTCTTCTCGTCATTATGCTGATGCCTATGCTGCATCTTCTAAACCCGTTATCTCTTTAGCTCTCGAGTTTGACAGGCAAAGTAGAGGGCTGATGGATTGGAAGATGCTTTAAAGGAGTATAGTGAAGTAAAATTCTTATAGGTAGAAATAATGAATTATTTTTGAGCTAATCTTCTGGTAAGAATGTGTATCCTGAGACAGATTGAAGTCAGATATTGGCTATATTTGATAGATTTATCAGACTTCATTCTGTCTCAGGCCACACTTACAACTGCAAAGGTAAGCTAATATTATCAATTATCATTTACATTGGCGATTAATTATTTGTCATGAGGGCTTCATTCTGATGAATAATCTTTGTATATTTAGCTATTACTCTTTGGACATCAAATAGGTTTTCGGCTTTTTTACGGCTCTCATCCGAAAAGTCCTGTTTCTCTTGTGGAGAGAGGTGTAGGTATCTTGACATAGCTTCCGCTAATGCGTCAGCATTGCGGGCAGGTACAAGAAAGCCATTTTTGCCTTCAACCACAGCTTCACGACAGCCTGGTATATCAGATGTAATAATAGGCTTGCCTGATGCGCACGCTTCCATTAGGGCACGATTCATACCTTCGCTATATGACGGCACAGTAATAACAATGCCTTTTCGTTGAAACACCTTGTCCATATCGTGTGTGAAACCGATATATTTTACTATTCCATCTTCTTCGTCTTTACGAAGGCGCTCTTCAGGTACGCTTTTCGGATATTTGGGGTCAAGAGAGCCTAATAACTCAAAGTTCACATTAGGATATAAAACTTTTACCTTGCGGGCTGCTTTCGTAAACTCATCATAACCCTTATCCCACAAAATTCTGCCGATAAACAAAAATGTTGTATCATTAGAGGCATTGTTATATTTCTTATAGTTGTCTATGTTGATGCCTTCACCGCCTTCTAAAAAAACTATTTTTTTAGGGGCACATAAATGCTTTTGTTCAATTAGCCGGCGATTATAGTCATTAAGCACTATTATATGTTCTGCAAATGAAAGTCCAAATTGATAGAATGCTCTTGCTGCACGTAGTATGATACTGTCATTTATGAAAATATATCCTAACCCAGCCATCATAGCAGTAGAGCGGCATCCTGCTAGTCTTGCGGCAATTGATCCATATATGTTTGGCTTGATGGTATATGTAAAAATGTAATCTGGTTGTTCTTTGCGGAAAATATGAAGCATCGTACGAAAATATTTCATGTCCTTTATTGGGTTCAGAGATGTGCGCTCCATTTTGATTGGAATGTAATGCACACCATCGGGAATGGTAGTTCTCATTTGTTTGTCTTCTTTTTCTGGAGCGACAAGTACAACTTCATGTCCTTTGTTTTTGAGATATTTTATAACTTCGCCTCGAAAATTTACCAATCCCCATAAGGTATTATCGCAAAATATAATTTTCATAATTTAATCTTCTTTAAAATAGATTTGTTATTTATCTTTCTTTTGTTTTAGCAACTGATTGTAGAAATTTACATATTGAGCTGCCATGTTCTTGATGTCAAATTTACTAGCCTGTTTTTGGCATCTTATTCCAATGTCTTTGAGCATTTTCTTATCGTTATAAAACTGCAATATTTTTACTGCAAGCTCATGCTCGTCGTTTGGAGAAAATAAAAGTTGTTTGTTACCAACAACTTCGGCAAGTCCAGGAACATTTGATGCAATGACTGGTTTGGCGTATGCCATACCTTCCACTGCAGCCAAGCCAAAACCTTCCCAGTGTGATGACATTACGCCTAAGTCTGCTATACTCCATAGTTGTGCAATATCTTCTCGCATACCTAAAAAATGAGTTCGTTCAGATACACCTTCTTTCTCAGCTAATTGGCGACAGACTTCTTCACGTTTCCCATATCCGGCAAATAGTACATGAATGTTGTCTGGTAGCAATTTCAGGGCGCGAATTAAGCAGTCTTGATTCTTTTGCGTAGAGAAACGTGCAACTTGTAATAATACGAAGTTGGTATCTGACAATCCGCTAACAATGTCTTTGCACTGAATATTCAAGTTTTTTTGACTGCTTATAGATGGTAATCGAACGCCATTTTCAATGACCTTGATAGTGACTTTATGGGGTGTACGTTTGCGCATAAAATCGGCTGTTGCTTCCGAAATACAGATAATACCATCATACAAGCCATATATACATTTGTCAATTTGTGTAGTGAGCCAATACTTAGCACGTGTATTTGATGTATTGTGCTCTGTAGTTACTAGTATTCCTTTTTTGATGCCACAATGAGCTAGTGCAGCCCAGTATTGTGATGGAAACAAATGGGAGTGTACAACATCTGCATCTTTTATTAGTTGGTGGAGTTTGGCTATGAGGCAAATATTATACGCTTCATGTTTATGGTTGAGGGCAATCACTTCAATCCCACATTGCTTCAGCTGCTTTTCAAAATAGCTGTTTGACGAATATAGTAGGATAACTTTTACGTCATGTCTCATTTGTTTGATTTCCGGCAAAGTTTCTACTAATAGTCTCTCCGCTCCTCCTATTTCAAGAGCGTTTATTATATGAATAATATTCATTTCTCGTTTTCTAATTATTTGATGATTTTTAAGTCCATTATATGAATAATATATCCGAAAGGTTTGATGATTTTTGACCATCGAGGTATTTTGAACAAATTGTCATATACTTCTTCTGACTTATGACAGGCATGAAAACGCCAAAAGTTGAGCCATGAACGCAACTTGATCTTAAAGGGTACAGAACTATTTGCAAGTTCAGAATAACACAAGCAAGTTCCTTTCCAACTATTCATTCTAATCTTGGTGATTTTTGCGGAGAGGCCATCAGTCAAGTATTCACACAAGTATACATTTTTATTAAAATAATGTGTCTTGTATTTTCTTGCTATACGATTAAACAGAAATGCTTCAGGACAAAATCGTTCATCATTAAATACAGGAAATGGATATTTCTTAATAACGGTTGTACGAATAGCTTCTGCAGCATCGCCTTTAATATGATATTTATATCTAAAATCAAGAGCAGAACAATCGATTTCTTTGAAATTTAAATTGCCTCCAACTCGTTCTCCATTTTTATAAAATCTCATGCCACAGAGTACAGCAATATCTTTGTTGTCACTAATTTTTTTTGATTCTTTTATGATATTTTCTATACTGTGTTCTGGTAATTGGTCATCGCTGTCAACAATGAAGAACCATTCACCCAAAGCTTTTTGTGCCCCAAAGTTTATAGCAACATGTTTGCCATGGTTTTGAGTTTTAAAATAGTGAATGGGAAACAAATCAGAATTAAATCTATGGCATAGTTCCTCTGTATTGTCCGTAGAGCCATCATCAACAATAATCCATTCAAAATCTTGACAAGTCTGCTTTCGCAGGCTTTCATACAGCGCACCTAAGGTATAGGCGCGATTATATGTTGGTGTAAATATTGATATTTTCATACAAATTTTCTTAATAAAACTTTTATTGCCAATATAGAAGTTCGTCCATATAATTTATAGCCTTTTGCAAGTACATGAAAGAATCTTCGTATACGGCATTCTTTTTCAAAACGGAAATAGTCGGAAAATATTTTCTTGTTGTCATCAGAAATATACGTTTCATACTTTTGATACAAACTTTTTAATGCCTGATAGTGTTTGTGAGACATAACTGTTTTGTCCATATCAAAGAATGAATTGTATCTATCTGACAGTTTCTTAGCAGTAGGTCCAGTGACTGTAGATTGGTGTCTGCGATATAGCATCAGCCTCTTGTTGAGATAAGATAATTCTCCTAGGGCAGCAGCACAAACTGTCAATACATGATCATGCATTGCTACTATGTCTGGTGCATTTTTACAAATGTCTCGCAGTGCTGCGTTAAACATTAGAGCACAACCCTGTATGCCACTGTTTAGAAACAATACATCTTTTAGTTTTTGGGGAAAGCAAAGAGTAGCATAGCCGCTAATATCAGATGTTTCCGGTATATATACATAAGAATTAGAATATACAGCCTGTGGTATTGTATTATCTTTTGCTTCAATGAATCTAAGCATCAGTTCTAGTTTGTTCTCTAGCCAGATGTCATCTTGGTCGCAGAAAATACAGAATGGAGCTTTTGAAGATTTTAGAAGGTGCATGAAATTGAGCCCACTTTCATGAAATCTTATCCCGTCCTCAATTATATTGATTCTACTGTCCATTGCTTTCATTTCTTTTAAGATGCTCATGGTGTCATCAGAAGAACCATCGTCATGAATATATAATTTCCAATCGGTCAAAGTTTGGGCTTGTAACGACTGAATTTGAGTTCTTATGTAAGATGCTCCATTGTATGTTGCCATCAAAATATCAATGTTGTTCATTTCTTCAAAATTAAATATTTAAAACCGAATTAGTTTCAAGCCAAATTACCTTTTTGCTTGCTGAAAAGAAAAGGTAAAGAGGCAAAGAATACATACTGTATCGTAATGGAAAAATTTGTAAATATAAATTCTCCGATAAATTCCATCAATACAAATGTTAAAAAAATTGCGTAGAGTATCAATTCTAGTTTTCCTCCAGTTCTACTTTTTTTGTATAAGTACCCATAAAAGATGCCATATATTATTGAAAATAGAAATACTCCAGGAGTACCAAAATCTTCATAAAAGGGATACATATTTGTATATGTATTGGTAATATCTGGTATTGATACAAATTCAAGTATCGTGTCTGTTGGAGCTTCTGTAAGTCCGATAGCATGGCCTATTGCATAGATAATTCGGAATGTATGCATGCCTATTATAGGGGAAGAGCATGGAACTGCATAATAGTCGAATGCAACCATACTGCTGGATAAATAAAGTGCAAGGAAATTAGTAGCTTCCATGTCTTCTCCAACGGCACGCACAGATTGTAATACGAAACTAAATCCAATAAAAATTATCAATCCTATAATCAAATGCTTAACTTTGATTTTTCCTTGTTGAAAACAAAGGTATAACGATGAGAACATTACACCCAAGAAGGAAGTTTTTGCCATAGTTACTGTTGCCAATAAAAGATTCAGTAGAATTATGATGATTTTCATTGTTTTACTTTTGAAATAAAGCAAAGAAAAAAATATCATAACAAAGGAAAGTGATACAAAATAGAGTAATATGCCAAGTTTTGGCATCTCTATATTTTCATCTTGACCAGTGCTCATCATTCTCATGTATCGAAATATATTTTCTGGATCTTCCATGAATGCTTGCTTTATAATTACTGCACAAACAATAGGAATAGAAATACATGTTATGATAGAATAGACCAATAAAATATTCTGGTTCGGCTGTATTTCTTTTGAAATTTTTGAGGCTGGTGGTGCTATATAATCACATGCGATAGATGCAACAACAAATCCTACAATCCATACTGTAAGAATGAATGGAAAATTATTCTTGATAGGATAAAATGTATTTGGTAGTAAATAGTATATAAGTATAGCGATAGCCCATACACCTGGTACTGCTACGTATGGCGAAAATATATCATGCGATATATAATAGCCTATGCCTACTATTAAAATTGTTAAAAGAAAAGTTATAATCAACATTATTTCAAATATTTTTTATAGTTATATATCATTAAGATAGCCACGGCAACTTCTGTTGTTGTTACAACAATACTAGCGCCAACGGCTTGAAGGGAAGGTATGAATATTAACATCATGCAGATTGATGCAATCGCTGCTATGAAATATACATCACGAAAACGATGGCTAGTGTGCTCGTTCCCTAGAGCTATTAGTCCCATTTGCCCATAAACACCTCCAACTCCAATAGCAAATGGAGTAAGTGCGAAAATTTTCAAATAGATATCAAGACCAGAGTAGTCTTCACCAAGTACTGATGGTAGCCAAATACTACTAGTCCAGATTGCTACTCCTACAATTGCCATGACCATTAATACAAGTATGCGTACTTGTCCAAATAAGCGGCGTGCCTCACTGCAATTCTTTGCCGATACAGAACTGATCTTTGGAAAGAACACCTGGTTTAGTGGGGTGTAAACAAGAAAGCACACTGCTCGCATGATACGCTCTGCAGAAGAGTATTTGCCAATGATATCTGTTGTGCAATAGAAGCCGAGTACAACAACGATTAGTTGTGTATATATGCTTGTTGAAGCCGATGAGAGAAATAGAGGAAAACTAGTATGTAGCTCACTTTGTATCCCAGTCCATATTGGTGGCACCCAATTTATAAGTCGTTTGTATATTATATATACATTAGAAATAATTGCAGTAAACAGAAATACTGCAGCTTGAAGAAATGCTGCTAGTACATAGTCATTAGGACTCTTCACGAAAATAAATATGAGTGGCAGAAGGGTAACCTTAGATATTGTGTTTATAATAGAAAATAAACGTATTTTACCTATTCCTTGAAAAAACCACATAAATGTAAATACCGAGCCTAGTAGCATTGGAAATGTAGCGATGATTGCTCTAGAGTAGAATTGAAAAGTGGGTACAGCGACAAGCAAAGTACCAAGTATAACTGCTGAAACAGTTAACAATACTGATTTGGCTGCAATTACATTCCAAAAAACACGACTCCGTTCAACATAGTCATCTTTTACCATTGCTATATGTTTGGTTGCACTGAGATTAAATCCAAAATCAACAATGATAATTAGGTATTGTATAACAGACAGAGCAAATCCAACATAACCATAACCTGTGGCACCGAGTTTTATCATGAGATACGGCATCACAAAAATAGGAAGTAGCTGGTTGATACCTTGTAACATCATAAGATATAAGGTATCAACCAGATCTTTGCGGTTTGTTAAAAAATATTGTTTAATATTCGTTGGTTGCATGTCCCATTTTTTGATTGTATATATCTTTGACCATATAGAAGGAAAAACTACAGAAAAAGGCTAAAAACGACATTAGAGCCATTGTTATTATTCGTTTTGGTCCAGATGGCTTAGATGGTATTGCTGCAGGTTGTATTGTAACGAATATTGGAGTTCGTTCTTGAAGTTTTGCCTGAGCAAGTTGCATCTGTTGCACTGATTGTTGATACATGTTGTATGCCATCTGCATCTCGTTCTCCAATCGGTCTCTAACCTGTGTAAAAGACATGAGACCAATATCTTCATTGGCATCGCAATAAGCTGAGTACTTTTGTTGTGCTTTAATGTATTGAGCTCTTGACTCAGCAACAATCTTTCTTGTGTACTCTACGTCTTTACGAGATTTGTTTGTACGATACTGTGTGATGTATATTTGCAATCTTTTGCGGATCAAATCTGCAATTTGTGCAGAAACATCTGCATCAAGAGTTGTTACGCTTACCGAAATCATATCTGTTTTCTTATCCACACTGCAAAAAAACGAACCAAATAGAGCATCAACAATAGTCTGTTGCTGTTTGGATATATGTGTAGGATTTATATTTGACTTTATAATTTCCTTCTTTAAATTGAACAATTTGCCCCACCATGGTTTAATCTGATAATTTTCAAAGTACTCAAAGATGCTTACCTTCTTATGAAGGCGAGATACGGTTATTTCTTGTTTGAGTAATTCGGTAAGGAATATAGTAGAGCCTAATACTTTTGGATAAAACTCAGGGTAGATAGCATCTTCTGTTGAACCTGTATTCATTTTTATTCCAGCAATTGCTGCTATTGACCCAAGATTTCCCGATACCGAATTTGCTGATGATTCAGGCAAGAGTATTGTTTCTGATTTCCACGTTCTTGGCAAACTGAAAATGTATATGCCAGTCAGTATCATCACACTAAAGGTAAATATTAGGATAGCTAAAAGTTTCTTTTTTAGTAAAGAAACCAGATGAACGAGATTAGCGGATGCTTGATCTGCTGTTTTATAACTATATTCTGTATTTTCACTCATTTTTCTATCTACTTTTATTTTTCTATGCAAAAGTACAACGATTACCCAGATTCTCCGAGTTTTTGGCAAAAAACTATTTTAGAATCTCGGCTTGCCTTTCTTAAAGATTTCTACATTAACTCGATAGCCATATTCGGATGGTTCATCAAGTTCATTAGACTCGTATTCGCGCTGGAGAAATTCTATTGCTTGTGCAATAGCTTCTTTTCTTGTATCACCATGCGTACTGCAAGAGCTTGATGGTCTGTCGTTGCCCATCATTTCTAAACTAGCATTTATTAATGTATTTAAGTCCATTTTCTTTATTTTTATGTTATTTCTTGTAAAATTACAACTTTTCTTCGAATCTTTGAAATGAGGACATTTGGTAAGAGTTTCAGTACCGTCATACTTCACTCAATTACTTACTCATATTGGCAATCGTAGCAATCATGGCGGCGATGCTGCTCATGCTGCTTCCCATACTCATAATTTCGGCAGTACTCATCTTGCGCTTCAGCTTAGCTGGGACGACAATCTCGCTGCCTGGCTGCACTTTGGCACCATGAGAGAGCTTGGCTACCTTGCCATTCATATAGATGATGTATGCCTTGCTCTTTAATGCATCTGAGGCAAAACCACCTGCCTGATCGATATAGTAGCTTGCCTTCTTGCCCTTTTCGTAGGCTACCGTGTTAGCAAACATTACGGCACCATTGATCTTTACCGTACCATTGTACTGAGGAATGACCAGACGGTCGCCCTCGCGCAAGATGATGTCGGCATCGCTGCCTGGGTTCGCCAGTGCTTCTGGAAGGTCGATACCTACAGGGTATTCACTAGGTACATTGAACTTCTCTATATTGGTGCGCTCTACATCCTTAGAGGTCTGCGAGATGGCACTGGCATTGTTGCTGCTGGAGGCTAGTTGCAGAAGATTTTTCTGTATCTCTTCGCGCTGCATCTTCAATACTGCCTCCATGCGCTGCTTCTCTTGCTCGTTGGCTTTGCGGATGATGCGGGCTCCCTTGAGATATGCCTGGTCGGTAGCTCCACCTGCCTTCTTGAAGAGTTCACTCAGGCGGGCGTTGCGACGGTCTAATGTATAGAGACCGGCAAACATCACTTCACCGGTAATCGATACGTTCTGCTGCTCTACATAAGCCGGACTCTGACGGATCATTACTTCATCAAATGGCATCAGCTTGAAGCCTGGAGTGCCGTCGATAACGAAGCCGTCTTTAAGAGATAAAGTGTAGGTCTTGGCGATAACGCTATCTGGACGTAAAGCCTTGGCATCCATTACTCTACGGCTTACCATTACATTAACGGTTGAAGCCTTGTCGGTCAAGCCGCCTGCCTGAAGAACGAAGTCTTCGAGGGTCTCATTGTCGGCATATTGATAGACGCCTGGATATTGTACTTCGCCACGGATGGTGAGGGTGCGCTCTACAATCTTTTCCTGTCGGGTAGGGATGAAGAGAACATCGTTTTCCTTCAATGGGATATCTGGAGTCTTGCCGTTCATGATGCCGGCAATGTCTACACTTACTACTTCGAGTGAGCGGTCTGACTTCATGCGGTGCATTACGGCACGGTTAGTGAATGCCTCCTCAGTCAATCCTTCGGCATGCTCTACAAGGGTGCGTACGCTGTTGATCTGCTCGCCCAGGTTGTACATGCCCGGACGGAATACGGCTCCTTTCACCTCTACGGTGTTGGCGTAGCGTGGCAGGATGCTGTCTACGCTGATTGAGTCGCCGTCATCGATACGAAAACTGGAGAAGTCAAACTCTTCTATATTATATACGGCACGTTCTCTGCCGGTCTTGCGGTTCAGTCTTACAGATTTCTTGTAGGCATCGCCTGTAAAACCACCGGAATACTTCAGCAGGGAATTGACACTCTCGTTCTTCTTCATTTCGTAAATCATCGGGCGCTTAACCTTTCCGGCGATGGTTACGAGACAATCGTATGGACCTACTACGATAACATCGTTGTCGGCAAGATGGACATTACCCGTCAGCTTTCCGTTTAGAATATAGTCGTAGATATCAACAACCGTTACCAGTTTATTGTGTCTGTATACCTTGATGTTTCGCAATGTACCCAGATCGTTGGTTCCGCCAGCCATGTAGAGTGCATGGAATACGGTAGCGAAGGCAGAGAGGGTATAGGTGCCCGGAATCTTAACCTCGCCCATTACGTTTACCATGATGGTCTTGGTCTGTCCTACAGTAAGCTTGATGCGGCTTGAACGGTATCTGCTGCCCACGGTATTGCGCAGGCGGGCATTAGCCTGAGCTACGGTCAAGCCTGAAACGCTGACCGGTCCATAACCCTCGATGGTTACTTCACCATCTGGCGAAACGGTGCTCTCGATGGTTTTCTGAGAGGCGCCATAGATATCTATGATGACGGCATCGCCAGGCCCCAGACGATAGTTCTGTGGGGTAGCGATGTTCATGTTTGGCTCGAAACTGAGATCTTTGTTATTGAAGATGTCACGGCCGAAAACCTTACTGCGCTTCTGGTTGAGCTCAGCCTGCAGCTGTTTTACCATGGTAGCTGTATCGGGTACCAGGGCGTTCATTTCCTTGCTGAAATCGTCATAATCTGGGTTGGTTTCATCATAAGATGAGTAGTAGCTGTCGTTCTGCTTGCTCTGGATGCGATAGTTGCTATAGGTTGAAGCCTGCTTCTCTTTGTCCTTGTCCTGGTAATCTTCTCTATGCTTACCATTGTTGGTCCGCATTCTCTTGTTGCCTGCATTTCCTGCAGCGGTTGTGCTGTAGAGCTCGTTCTGCTGCGACATCTTCTGATACTTATTGCGTACACGTCGAATCTGGGAGATGTCTACGCCCTTCTGCATCAGTTTGGTAACAATCTGAGAATTGGCTGTGCCACGCTCATGTTCTTTCACCACAAAGCTCATGACCTGATCATCGGTCATGTGTGAACTCTGTGCGAAAAGAGGCCCTGAAGACAGGACGAGCGCCAGTACAAGTATGATATGTTTCTTCATTATTATTCTTTTATCTTAGTTTAATTTATATAATAACTCGAAATGAGTTATTTTGTTGTAGTAGAAGATTGAAAAGATGTTAATAAAACAAGTAACCCAGGGTTCAACCCTGGGTTACTGATGTTCTGAGCGAGATACGGGAGTCGAACCCGCCTCACAGGCTTGGGAAGCCCGTGCACTACCGATGTGCTAATCTCGCGAAGGAAAATACTAACTCCTTTCACAAGAAAGAGCCACGAGCGGGACTCGAACCCGCGACCCACGCATTACGAATGCGTTGCTCTACCAACTGAGCCATCATGGCTTTTTGCCCGAAAGCAGATGCAAAGGTAATGAATATTTTTTGAAATAAGAAATTATTGCCTAAACTTTTCTTGTGGTTAACTCTTATTAACTAAAGTTCGTTGGTTGCTATACCGGGTTCATAATAAAAGAGGGACTATCGCCAGTGGATAGTCCCTCTTCTGATTATAGTTTCTTGAATGTCAATTCTTCTTTTTTCGAATTTTTGCCTACCGAGATGGTGTCGCCTGGCTTCATTGTGCCATCGAGTAACATCTCGCAAACGGAATCTTCGATGTAGGTCTGGATGGCGCGGCGGAGTGGGCGGGCACCAAACTGCACATCGTATCCCTTCTTGGCTACCATCTCCTTTGCCTTTTCGGTAATCTGGAAATGGAATCCCAAGTCTTCTATTCTCTTGACCAGTCCTTCCAGGTCGAGGTCGATGATGCGCTTGATGGCATTGAGATCCAGCTGGTCGAAGGTGATGATGTCATCGAGACGGTTCAGGAACTCTGGAGCAAACTGCTTGCTCAGACTCTTCTGGACGATGCTGCGGGCATACTCCTTGTCTTTTTCGTCCATCGCCAATCCGCCTTTTATACCTGCAGAAGTAAAGCCGACGCCTCTGCCGAAATCTTTCAGCTGGCGGGTTCCTGCATTAGAGGTCATGATGATGATGGTGTTGCGGAAGTCGATGAGTCGGCCGTTGCCATCGGTAAGTCTGCCTTCGTCGAGTACCTGTAAGAGCAGGTTGAATATCTTGCTGTTGGCTTTCTCTATTTCGTCGAGCAATACGATGCAGTATGGTTTGCGGCGTACCTTTTCGGTCAGCTGTCCACCTTCGTTATAGCCTACGTATCCTGGAGGCGCACCTACCAGACGTGAGGTGTTGAAACTCTCGGAGAATTCGCTCATGTCTATTCTGATGAGTGAATCTTTCGAACCAAACATTTCCTCGGCAAGTTTCTGGGCAAGATAGGTCTTACCTACACCTGTAGGACCCAGGAACATGAATACGCCAATAGGATGGTTAGGGTCGCGCAAGCCTACACGGTTCCTCAGAATGGTCTTTACCATCTTGTTGATGGCATTATCCTGAGCAATCACCTTGTGCTTCAGGTTGTATTCCAGATCTTTCAGACGTTTGCTTTCACCCTCTGCCATGCGTTGAGCCGGTACGCCGGTCATCATGCTGATAACGTTGGCAATATCTTCGGCTGTCACCTCAACATATTCGCCAATCTCTCCCTGCTGCCATTGCGCCTTCATGTCCTCAATCTCTTTCTCGATCTTGGTCTGGGCATCTCTGCATGAGGCTGCCATCTCGAAGTTCTGGTTTGCTACAGCCTGCTGCTTCTTGCTGATTATCTTTTTCAGTTCTTTTTCCAGCTTGATATATGGAGCAGGAACACTTGCATTATTAATATGTACGCGCGAGCCGGCTTCATCTATCACGTCGATAGCCTTGTCTGGGAAGTGGCGGTCGGTGATATAGCGCTCTGTCAGTTTGACACATGTCTCGAGAGCCTCGTCTGTATATCTCACACAGTGATGCTTCTCGTAATGTTCCTTGATGTTGTGCAGTATCAGCAGGGTCTCTTCGCGTGTAGTTGGTTCAACGATAACTTTCTGGAAACGGCGCTCCAAGGCTCCGTCCTTCTCAATGCTCTTGCGATACTCATCGAGCGTGGTGGCACCGATACACTGGATGATACCTCTTGCCAGGGCTGGTTTCAGAATGTTGGCGGCATCCATGCTTCCTTCGCCGGAACCAGCGCCTATCATGGTGTGAATCTCATCTATGAAGATGATGATCTCCGGATGGTCCTCCAGTTCCTTGATGACATTCTTGATGCGCTCTTCAAACTGTCCGCGGAATTTGGTTCCTGCAACGATGGCAGTCAGGTCGAGACTTACCAGACGCTTGTTGAAGAACATAGGCGATGTTTCCTGGTTGTTGATGAGTTGTGCCAGTCCTTCTACGATGGCACTCTTTCCTACGCCCGGTTCACCTATTAATACTGGGTTGTTCTTCTTTCTGCGACCCAGAATCTCGAGCACACGCTGAATCTCCTTCTCTCTGCCCACGACAGGATCCAGTTTTCCATCGGCTGCAGCCTTGGTCAGGTCGAAACTGAATTTGTCGATGGTAGGGGTACTGCTCTTTTTGCGTGGAGTTCCATTTGAACGGGTAGACAGTCTCATCGGGTTCTGGTCCTTTTCCATATCGAATGGCTCTTCGTCAGTTTCCATCATGTCGTTCTGCTCGTTGTAGTCATCTTCTGCTTCTATTCCACCAGCCATCTCCAGGCTCTCTGCTTCCTCCTGCCTGTCAGCATCAGGGGTTTCTGAATCTGGTGTTTGGGGTTCCATTTTGAAATCCTTCGGCTCTTCTGTCTTCTGCTCATCATCCTTGTCAGTAGGATAGAGCATTTCGATGGCACGGTCGTAGCTTAAGCCCAGTTGACTCAGCCAGTTGGCTACAGGGTTCTTGTCATTTCTCAAGATGGCAAGCAGCAGATGTCTTGGCTCTACAATCTTGGAGTGCTCGTAGTTGTTTGCCTCGCGGATAGAGTCTCTGATAATGCTGTCTGTTATCTGGCTGAATGGGATGTGGCTGTTCTCCTTCACGTTATCGGCAGGAGTTTCTTCCACACGCTTTTCCAGTTTGCTGTTAAGGACTCCGCTGAAAGCCATCGGACTGATGTCTGCGCCCTTCAGGAGCTTGTTGACATCGCTGTCGTTCTGGCTGATCAGACTCAGCATCAGATGCTCCACGCTGATTTCTCTTCCCAAGGTGCGTGCTGCTTCTTTGCTACTTCTGTTCAGTATGTCCTGTATATGTGAAAACGGATTTATCATATTTGCTTATATTTAAAAAAAACTCAGTGCAAAAGTACACATTATTTTCAATAATAGCAAATGATATGCCAACTTTTTTGCATTGTTAAAATACAAATAATGCTAAAATAATGCGATTTTTCGTCTCTAAAGCGTTTTAGTATCATTTTTTTTTGTATCTTTGTCGGGAATTTTAAAAGGGTAAAACGGCTTAGAACGCAAGGAAATGCCCTTAAACGCGATTTCCGGATGGAAAACAGACGTTTTGAAAGTAACGAATAAACAATAATACATTAATATAAGAAATGGACGAAAATCAGACAATGGATCATGATAGAATCATGAAGATCAACATTGAGGAGGAGATGAAGTCGAGCTACATCGATTATTCGATGTCAGTTATCGTGGCTCGTGCCCTCCCTGATGTACGTGATGGTTTCAAGCCTGTGCACCGCCGTATTCTTTACGGTATGCTCGGCATTGGAAACACCAGTGACAAACCTTATAAGAAATGTGCGCGTGTTGTTGGTGAGGTGCTCGGTAAGTATCACCCTCACGGCGACTCTTCTGTTTACGGCGCTCTGGTGCGTATGGGACAGGAGTGGAACATGCGTTATACCTTGATTGACGGACAGGGTAACTTCGGTTCTGTTGATGGTGACTCTCCTGCTGCCATGCGTTATACAGAGTGCCGCCTCTCCAAGATGGGTGAGCATATCATGGATGACCTTGACAAGGAAACGGTTGATATGACCAACAACTTCGATGATACCCTGCAGGAACCTACCGTGATGCCTACCAAGATTCCTAATCTTCTGGTAAATGGTGGTAACGGTATTGCAGTAGGTATGGCTACCAATATGCCTACCCACAACCTGGGTGAGGTAATTGACGGTTGCTGTGCATATATCGATAATCCTGACATCGACACCGATGGATTGATGCAGTATATCCCTGCTCCTGACTTCCCAACCGGTGCTACCATCTATGGTATCCAGGGAGTGAAGGATGCATACGAAACGGGTCGAGGCAGAATCGTGGTTCGTGCCACTGCTGAGATTGAAAGTGGTGAAAACCATGATAAGATTGTTATCACCGAGATTCCTTATGGTGTTAACAAGGAGCAGCTCGTGATGGCTATTGCTGACCTTGCCAAGGAAGGCAGAGTAGATGGTATTGCTAATGTAAACGATGAGTCTGGCCGTCAGGGTATGCGTATCGTTGTTGATGTGAAGCGTGATGCCAATGCTAATGTTCTTTTGAACAAACTCTTTAAGCTGACAGCTCTTCAGAGTTCATTCTCAGTGAATTGCATCGCTCTTGTTAATGGACGTCCACGTCTTTTGAGCTTGAAGGAGTGTGTGAAGTATTTCGTAGAGCATCGTCATGATGTTACGATCCGCCGCACCCAGTTCGAACTGAAGAAGGCTCAGGAGCGTGCTCATATTCTCGAGGGCTTGATCATTGCTTGCGACAACATCGACGAGGTGGTACATATTATCAGAGCCAGCAAGACTCCTTCTGATGCCCAGCGCAACTTGGAGAAGCGCTTCGAACTCGATGAACTTCAGAGTAAGGCCATCGTGGATATGCGCCTCAGCCAGTTGACAGGCTTGCGTCTGGAACAGTTGCACAATGAATTCAACGAGTTGATGAAGACCATCGACTACTTGAACCAGATTCTGAACGATCCTGAGCTCTGCAAGAAGGTAATGAAGGATGAACTCAACGAGGTGAAGGAGAAGTATGGTGACGCACGTCGTACCATGATTAAGCCTGATGACCATGAATTCAATCCAGAAGACTTCTATCCAAACGACCCAGTGGTTATCACCGTGAGTCATCTCGGATATATCAAGCGCACCCCATTGTCAGAGTTCCGTGAGCAGGCTCGTGGTGGAGTAGGTTCTAAGGGTGCCCGTACCCGTGATAAGGACTTCACCGAGTATATCTATCCTGCTACCATGCACCAGACCATGCTGTTCTTCACCAAGAAGGGCCGCTGCTACTGGTTGAAGTGTTACGAGATTCCTGAGGGCGACCGCAATTCCAAGGGTCGTGCCATCCAGAACCTCCTCAACATCGAGAGCGATGACCAGGTGAATGCATTCCTCCGCTTGAAGGGATTGAATGATGCAGAGTTCATCAACAACCATTATGTAGTCTTCGCTACCAAGAATGGTACCGTGAAGAAGACCTGTCTGGAGGCATATTCCCGTCCACGTGCCAACGGTGTGATTGCTATCAACATTGTGGAGGGCGATGAGGTGGTAGATGTTCGTCTGACAAATGGTCATAACGAGCTGATTATTGCCAACCGCAATGGTCGAGCAGTCCGTTTCGACGAGAACGAGATCCGTACAATGGGCCGTACGTCTACCGGTGTTCGTGGTATGCGCCTCGATGAGGGTAATGATGCTGTAGTAGGTATGATTGTTGTCAACGATCCTGAGAAGGAAACTGTGATGGTAGTGAGCGAGCAGGGTTATGGTAAGCGTTCTGATGTACTCGATTACCGCGTTACCAAGCGTGGCGGTAAGGGTGTGAAGACACTGAATATTACCGACAAGACCGGTCGACTGGTAGCTATCAAGAACGTAACCGATGATAACGACCTCATGATTATCAACCAGAGTGGTATCGTGATTCGTCTTGCCGTAGCTGATTGCCGTGTCATGGGCCGTGCTACTCAGGGTGTCCGCCTCATCAATCTTGCTAAGAAGAATGATGTCATTGCCAGCGTATGCAAGGTGATGAGTTCAGAGCTCGAGGCTTCTGTAGAAGAGGAGAGCCGTTCTGCCTGGGCTAAGAAGAGCGAGGAGATAGAGAATGATACCGTAGGTGCCAAGACTGCTGAAGAGGCTGCTGAGGCTCATCTCGCTGACGAAGCATCTGAAGCAGATGATACCGATTCGGACAACGTAGATTTCGAATAAAAGAAAAGACGCGTAAAAAATAAATAACAACAACTTTTAAACTCATTAAGAAAAATGAAAAAGTTTTTAGTAGCTGCAATGATGGTACTAGGTGCCACATCAGCATTCGCAGGCGACAGTGACGCTCTCAAGGCTGTCATGAAGGCTAAGTCTTATGCCGAGGCTGAGGCTTTGGTTAAGCAGAATTTGGGTCAGATGGCTAACGATGCAGAGAAGGCCAAGGCTTACAACAAGCTCGTTGATCTCGCTATGAAGCAGTTCAACGACCAGCAGAGCATCCAGCAGACCAATCAGATCATGAAGAAGAACGACCCGGTTGACGAGGCTGCTATGTCTGAGGGCGCATACAATGCATTGATCAATGCTATTGAGTGCTACAAGTACGACCAGCTTCCTAACGCTAAGGGTAAGGTTGCTCCTAAGTTTAACAGCAACGCTAGCCGTGTATGGGGTGCTCGCGTTCAGCTCGTTAATGCGGGTCAGACTGCAGCCCAGAACAATAAGGCTGATGAGGTATTGAAGTATTGGGGTGCATTCCTAGATACAGACAATGAGCCTCTCTTCGCTTCTGTAGACCAGAAGCAGAAGGATGGCCAGAAGGAGTATATCGGTCAGGTTGCTCTCTTTGCAGCCCGTTATGCATACCAGGCTAAGGATGCTGCCCGTTGCGAGAAGTATTGCGACATCGCCATGAAGAGTGAGAAGGAGGCTAAGGATGCCCTCAACCTCAAGCTCTATGTGATGAAGGACGGCTTGAAGACTCACGAGGATTCTCTTGCCTATGTTAACAAGCTCAAGGATATCTTTGCAAAGGACGAGACCAATGATGTTGTTCTCGATGGTTTGAACTCTATGTACTCTTCATTGAAGATGGAGAAGGAGCAGACTGAACTTTTGGACGCAGCTATTGCAAAGAACCCTAACAACTTTGTAGCTCTTGCCAACAAGGGTATGATGTATATCCAGAAGAACGATGCAGACAACGCTATCAAGTGTTTGAAGCAGGCTCTTGCTGCAAAGGAGGATAACGTAGTTGTTCTTACTTATCTGGGTGCTTGCTACAACAGCAAGGCTGGTAACTTGCAGGATCCTAACGGCCGCAAGGTTGTTTACCAGGAGGCTATCAAGGTTCTCGACAAGGCTAAGCAGCTCGATCCAGAGAAGGCTCAGGCTAACTGGGGTTACACCCGTTACCAGGCTTACTATGGCTACTATGGTCCTAATGCACCTGAGACCAAGCAGGCTGAGGCTGAGAGCAAGTAAAGTTTAAGCTTCAAATAAGTATTTGATTCTCATAGGGGGATGTCACCTAGTGTGGCATCCCTTTTTTTTGTTTCTTTGACATAGGGTTGTTCCGGTAAAATAACAAATAGAACTGTGTTTTTAGTGGCTAAATGATTGATAAAAACATCAGCGAGTAATGTTGGTTTGCTATAGGCGTCCATCAGCTGGTCTACGCATGCACAACAGGTGTTGTGCGAGCGCATATCAGCTGTTATGCAAGCGCACAACAGCTGTTGTGCGGCCTACGGAGTTAACTTCTCCGATAACCTATACTATCTTTTCCGACAACTTCATCTGTCTTTGCCGACAACTTCTTCCGTATTCTGCGATTGTATCTTACGCTTGCGTGCATTTATTGAAGTTGTTCATGTGTCGTAAAAAGCTTCTTGGTATGTCCGTATTCCATAAAAATAGGCTGAGCCATCATGCGATGACTCAGCCTTAATTCTTTTTTATCCATTCAGAACTTTACTGCTGAACAGGAATCTTCTTGACGCGACGCTCGTGACGGCCACCCTCGAATGTTGTGGCAAAGAACTCGTCGAGAATAGCCTCGGCGGTCTTGTTGTCTACGAAACGACCTGGAAGTACCAATACGTTGGCATCGTTGTGCTGACGAACCAAATGAGCAATCTCCTTGCACCATGCCAATCCGGCACGTACACTCTGATGCTTATTCAATGTCATGGCGATACCTTCGCCGCTGCCGCAAATGCCGATACCTGGATATACTTCGCCACTCTCAATGCCTTTAGCAAGAGCATGACCGAAGTCAGGATAGTCTACACTCGCATCGCTGTATGTACCATAATCCTTTACAGGATAACCCTTCTTTTCCAAATATTCCAATACAAATTGCTTCAATGGAAAACCTGCGTGATCGCATGCAATACCAACTGTCTTTACTTCCATAATACTTAAGTTTTTAAGTGAAGAAAACGGGGTAAACCCTTATCCTTCACAAGGTTAATGTTAAAAGAGTGAAAGGAGTCGGATGCCGGAAATGGAAATCTGCCATCCGGCAAAATCTCCAACTCCAGCTTCCAACTCCTGTTTAGTTTATGCTAATTAAGCCTCTGCCAAGAAAGCCTTTACCTGCTTGTAAACGTTCTCGCCTGTGTAACCGAGCTTCTCATCAAGTACCTTGTAAGGAGCAGAGAAACCGAAGCTCTCCATACCCCAAACCTTACCATTAGCGCCTACGAGCCCCTGGAGTGTTACAGGAAGACCGGCAGTCATACCGAAGATCTTAGCGTTCTTTGGCAATACGCTCTCCTGATATTCCTTGCTCTGACCACGGAACAAGCCCTCTGATGGAGCACTTACCACGCGAACCTTGATGCCGTCGGCACGCAAAGCCTCGCAACCAGCCTCCAATGTAGAAACCTCAGAACCGCTAGCTACCAAGATAACGTCTGGATTCTCGTCGCTGCCTGCTACGATGTAAGCACCCTTAGCAGCCTGCTCGTAGTCTGTACCCTCTGGCAACTTAGCGATGCCCTGGCGAGAGAAGATCAAAGCTGTAGGAGTCTCAACGTTCTCCATAGCGAGCTTCCAGCAAACTGTAGTCTCGTCAGCATCAGCTGGACGGAATACGCGAACGCTGTCCTTACCTGCGTGGTTCTTCAACTTCTCCATGAGGCGAATCTGTGCCTCCTGCTCAACTGGCTCGTGAGTAGGTCCATCCTCACCAACGCGGAATGCATCGTGAGTCCAGATGAACTTCACTGGAACCTGCATCAGGGCTGCGATACGTACAGCTGGCTTCATATAATCAGAGAATACGAAGAATGTACCCATTGCTGCAACCACACCTCCGTGGAGCATCATACCAATACACATATCTGCCATAGTCAACTCTGCAACACCAGCCTGGAAGAAAGCACCAGAGAAGTCACCGCGAACGATGCTCTTGGTCTTCTTCAAGAAACCGTCTGTCTTATCAGAGTTAGAAAGGTCAGCTGAAGCACAGATCATGTTAGGAACCTGCTCTGCCAAAACGCCGAGACAAGCAGCAGATGCTGCACGTGTAGCTGAACCAGCCTTCTGCTCAACCTTGCTCCAGTCTACCTTAGGAGCCTTGCCGCTGAACCACTCATCCATCTGAGCTGCCTTCTCTGGGTTAGCCTTGCGCCACTCAGCCTCTGCAGCCTTGCGCTCAGCTACGATCTTCTTCAACTCCTCAGCACGCTTAGCGTAGATTTCCTTTACATCGTCGAAGATAACGAATGCATTCTCAGGATCACCACCCAGGTTCTTGATAGTATTTACGTAAGCGTCGCCACCGAGAGGAGCACCGTGAGTATTGATGCAAGCCTCGTAGCTTGTGCCGTCTGCGCGGAGAGCACCCTTACCCATTACGGTCTTACCGATGATGAGGGTAGGGCGGTCCTGCTCCTTCTGGGCAGCATCGAGCGCCTCACGAATCTGAGCTACGTCGTTACCGTTAATCTTGATGACATTCCAGCCCCAAGCCTTGTACTTCATCTCTGTATCCTCGTTCATAACAACGCCACACTCTGTAGAGAGCTGGATGTCGTTAGAATCGTAGAACATGATGAGGTTGTTCAGACCGAGGTTACCGGCGATACGACCAACACCCTGAGAAATCTCTTCCTCTACAGCACCATCAGAGATGTATGCGTAAATCTTGTGCTGCATCATGGTTGAACCCAGACGAGCCTCGAGGAACTTCTCTGCAACAGCTGCACCAGCTGCGAGGGCATGACCCTGACCGAGAGGACCAGATGAGTTCTCGATACCACGCTGAAGGTCGAGCTCTGGGTGACCAGGAGTTACAGAACCCCACTGGCGGAACTGCTTGAGGTCTTCCATAGAGAAGAAACCACGCAAAGCCAAACCAGCATAGAGCATAGGGCTCATGTGACCTGGGTCGAGGAAGAAGCGGTCACGACCAGTCCATGTTGGATCTGCTGGATCATAAACCAGGTACTCAGAGAAGAGCACGTTGATGAAGTCAGAACCACCCATAGCACCACCTGGGTGACCGGAATTTGCCTTTTCTACCATTGAAGCAGCCAAGATACGGATGTTATCAGCTGCATGATTCATTACTTTAATGTCGTTCATAATTTTATATTTATTATTGTTGTTATTTCTGCTGAAATATTCTTGTTTTTCTAACTCTGAAGGCTACTCAAAAGAAGGATACTTCCTTTTTTCGCCTTCAAAGATACTATTTTATTTTCAAAACTACGATAGATTTTGCAGGAATTTTTACCTTAAGGGTGTTTTTCTTTACTTTTGCATCCTTAAAAACTGCAGGCTTCACTACATCCGGGTGTGCGAAGTCGTTGTAATCGCTCACCTTGTTGCAGGAAAGAATCTGTCCTGTTACAGTTTTTGGAGCAGCTGCACCATCCAGATTAAACTCTACCTGCTGAGCCTTGTCAAGACTGACATTGGCAAGAGCAACCACAATGGTTCCATCTGCCTTCTTGGCTGCTGAAGTAGATACCAATGGAATCTTTCTTCCATCTTTTGCATGATCATCGCCGCGAACATCCATAGAGTCGCACTTTACATCCATTGGGAGATAGGTTGCCTCCTGGAAGTCCTTGTACATGTTGAATACATGATAGGTTGGAGTCAGAACCATGTGACCTGTTCCCTTTGTATCTGTCAGGATCATTGATTGGAGTACGTTGACAATCTGTGCGATATTGGTCATCTTCACACGCTCTGTATGGCGGTGGAATACATTCAGCGAGAGTGCTGCAACGAAGGCATCGCGCATACAGTTCTGCTGATAGAGGTGGCCCTTGATAGTGCCAGGCTCCTCATCCCACCAGGTTCCCCATTCGTCAACGAGGAGGGCTACCTGCTTCTTTGGATCAGCCTTGTCCATGATAGCCTCGTGCTTCTTGATGACATCTTCTATGCCGAGCGCCTTGCCCATGGTCCAGTAGTAATCCTCATTGTTGAACTTGGTGGCAGAACCCTTGCTGCCTGTCCAGCCTGTTACTGTATAATAATGTAGAGAGATGGCGTTGGCACGGTTGCCGATACGGTCCATCAATACCTTAGTCCAGTTATAATCGTAATCGCTCGCTCCAGATGCAATCTTATAGAGCTGGTTCCCGTCATAGTTGCGGCAATAAACAGAGTAGCGGCGGAAGAGATCTGAATAATACTCAGGACGCATGTTGCCACCGCAGCCCCAACTTTCGTTACCAACACCGAGGTATTTTACCTTCCAAGCCTTGTCGCGGCCGTTCTGTCGGCGGAGTTTTGCCATAGGAGTATCTCCATCGCTGGTCATATATTCCACCCACTTTGCCAATTCCTCAACAGTGCCGGAACCCACGTTACCGCTGATGTAAGGCTCGCAACCCAACATCTCGCAGAGATTCAGAAACTCGTGTGTACCGAAAGAGTTGTCCTCAATGGTTCCACCCCAGTTGTTGTTCTGCATCTTTGGTCGCTTCTCACGTGGACCGATACCATCCATCCAGTGATACTCGTCAGCGAAGCATCCTCCAGGCCATCTTAATACAGGCACTTTCAGGTCCTTGAGGGCTTGGAGCACGTCGTTGCGGTAACCCTGAGTGTTGGGAATCTTAGAATCAGGACCTACCCAAAGACCACCATAGATACAACTTCCGAGATGCTCGGCAAACTGGCCATAAATCTCTTTATTGATTTTCTGTGTTCCCTGGTTGGCATGGATTGTTCCTGTTACATCCTGAGCTTGAGCTGAGAATGCAACTGCTGTTGAAAGCAATGTGGTAGCGAATAGTTTCTTCATCATTGTTCTTATTATTTGTTGTCGATTTTTAGTATAATACGTTTGTGGAGGTAGAATCCCCACAAACGTATTTATCGTTTAGTTACTTTTTGTTCTCAACTGCTGCCTTTTCGATAGCAAGACCAGCCTTGTAGGTTTCAATATATTTATCAAAACCGGCTACATCTTCGGCAGTAGGTGCAATCTCTACACCAGTATTGCCTGCAAATACCTTCTTGTCGAGATAATCTGCCAGGCTCAACTTCTCTTCGTTGTTAACGAGATAACCTGCGAGCAGGGCGATACCCCATGCACCACCTTCGCCTGCTGTCTCCATGACAGAGATAGGGGAGTTAATGGCTGCAGCGAGGATGCGCTGACCTACACCCTTGGTCTTAAACAAACCGCCATGACCTGTGATGCGATCTACCTGTACCTTCTCGTCCTTGAACAATACATCGTTACCAATCTTCAATACAGCTACTGAAGCATAGAGGTTGGCACGCATGAAGTTGGCAAGGTTGAAGTGGTCGTTGGCAGAACGTACGAACATAGGGCGACCTTCTGCAAGACCTGTTACAGGCTCACCAGAGATATTGTTGTAAGCAATCAATCCTCCGCAATCAGCATCGCCTTCAAGAGCGTGGTTGTAGAGCTTGCCGAATACCTCGTTCATATCTACTGGAACACCGAGCAACTCCTGATATTGCTTGAACAAACCTACCCATGCATTGAGGTCGGAAGTACAGTTGTTGCAGTGAACCATTGCTACAGGGCTACCGTCTGGAGTAGTCACCATATCAATGACTTCGTAAGGTTGGCTCAAGGCTTTCTCCAATACAATCATAGAGAAAGAAGATGTACCTGCACTGACGTTACCTGTGCGCTGACGTACAGCGTTGGTAGCTACCATACCAGTACCTGCATCACCTTCTGGAGGACAGAGTGGGGTGCCTGCCTGGAGTGTGCCTGATGGGTCGAGCTTCTTTGCACCTTCCTCGGTCAATACGCCAGCATCTTCGCCTGCGTTCAGCACCTCAGGGAGAATGTCGAGAATCTTCCAGCCCAGGTTCTTAGGCTCGATGAGCTTATCGAACTTAGCTACCATCTCTGCATCGTAGTTGTTGGTGTTAGAGTCGATAGGGAGCATACCTGATGCATCGCCTACGCCCAAAACCTTCTTGCCTGTGAGCTGCCAGTGGATATAACCGGCGAGAGTGGTAAGGAAGTCAATCTTGTTGATGTGGTTCTCACCATTCAGGATAGCCTGATATACGTGAGAGATACTCCAACGCAATGGGATGTTGAAGTGGAAGAGTTCTGAAAGTTCAGCTGCAGCCTTGGCTGTATTGGTGTTACGCCATGTGCGGAAAGGAACGAGAATGTTCTCATCCTTACCGAAAGCCATGTAGCCGTGCATCATCGCAGAAATACCGATGGCAGCCAACTGCTTGATTTCGCAGTCGTACTCAGCCTTCACGTTCTTGCGGAGGTCGGCATAACAATCCTGCAAACCTTTCCAGATTGTGTCGATGCTGTAAGTCCAGAGACCATCAACCAACTGGTTTTCCCACTCAAAGCTACCCTGTGCGATAGGGTTGTTGTCGGTGTCGATCAAGACAGCCTTGATTCTGGTAGAGCCAAACTCGATACCGAGAATGGCCTTACCTGATTCTATAATAGTTTTTGCGCTCATTATTGATTCTTTCTTTAATGTAAGGAACAAAGAGAAAAGCAATGGAATTCTTCACTCTTCGTTCTTCACTCTTCACTTAAATTATCTCAACGCCTTGTTGAGCATGTAGTAAATCTCGTTGTTGCGGAGCTGCTGCTTGAAGCTGCTGATAGTTGTGTTCTTGTCGATGTTGACGAACTCAATACCGAGAATCTCGCAGAAGTCTTCCCAGTACTCAGCAGTGATATCGTAAGAGAATGCACTGTGGTGAGTACCACCAGCAAGGATCCAAGCACCTGCACCAATCTCGAAGGTTGGCTGTGGAACCCAGAGAGCTGAAGCTACAGGGAGCTTAGGCATAGCCTTTGGCTCGATGCACTCTACCTCACTTGCGATGAGACGGAAACGGTTGCCGAGGTCAACTACAGTTGCCTTAACACCCTTACCTGTCTTAGATGTGAATACCAAACGGGCAGTCTGCTGCTTGCGGATACCGATGCCGAGGAAGTGAACCTCGAGCTTTGGCTTGTCTGTTGCGATCAATGGGCATACCTCGAGCATGTGGCTCTGGAGGCTAGATGTGCGGTCGGCAGCGAAGTTGAGTGTGTAGTCCTCGAGGAATGAGCAACCCTTCTCCAAGCCCTGGTTCATTACCCAGAGTGTGCGGTAGAGGCAAGCTGTCTTCCAGTCACCCTCTGCACCGAAACCATAACCCTCTGCCATCAGGCGCTGTGAAGCCAAACCAGGAATCTGGTCGAAACCGCAGAAGTTTGGATCGTCGATGTCAGCATCGCCGAGGTCATCGAAGTTGGTTGTGAATGCTACTGCGTTCTCATCCTTCAATACGCGACGGAGAGCGATCTCAGCCTTAGCTGCGTTCTTCACCTTCTCCCAATAAACTTCCTCGCCAGACTCATCAATCTTGATGGTGTACTCCTTCTTGTACTCCTCAACGAGAGCATCAGCTTCTGCATCAGTTACCTTCTTGTAGTATTCCATGAGTGAAGATACTGGGTAGTAATCTACGTGGTAACCCAAGCGCTGTTCGAACTCTACGCGGTCACCATCTGTTACAGCAACGTTGTTCATGTTCATACCGAACATCAAGCAGCGTACGTTGTGAGCATCAGCAACACCTGCAGCTACGCGAGCCCATGTTGCAATCTGCTTCTGAGCCTCTTCGCTCTTCCAGTAACCTACAACTACCTTTCTAGGGATGCGCATACGGGTGCAGATGTGACCGAACTCGATGTCGCCGTGAGCAGACTGGTTGAGGTTCATGAAATCCATATCGATAGAATCCCAAGGGAGTTCTGCATTGTACTGAGTGTGGAAGTGGAGGAGAGGCTTCTCGAGAGCCTGCAAGCCCTTGATCCACATCTTAGCTGGAGAGAAGGTGTGCATCCATGTGATGATACCTACGCACTTCTCATCGTTGTTGGCAGCCTTCATGACAGCCTCTACTTCTGCAGAAGAGTTAGCTGTGCCCTTGTAAACTACCTTGATTGGGATGATGCCACTGTTGTTCAGACCATCTACCATGTCCTTAGAGTGACCATCAACTATCTTAACTGTTTCGCCTCCGTAAAGAAGCTGTGCACCAGTTACAAACCATACCTCTAAATTTTCAAATGCTTTAATCATGATTGTTTGTTGTATTAATTGTTATTGTTAATGTGATTCAATATTTTTATTTGAGACACCCTTTAATTAGTGCTTTTTCTGTCCGTAGTAAGCGTTAGGACCGTGCTTGCGGTTGAAGTGCTTCTCTACGAGCAATGGGTTCATGGTGGTGTTTGGATTCACAGAGAATGAGATGAAAGCCATCTTTGCTACCTGTTCAGCTACTACTGCGTGATAAACAGCCTGGTCAGCATCCTTACCCCATGTAAAAGGACCATGGTTCTTAACCAATACGCCAGGAGTATGAACTGGGTTGATGTTATCTTTCTTGAAACGGTCAACGATGACAACACCTGTGTTGTGCTCATATTCTGCCATCATATCTTCTGTCATTGCATCAGTGCAAGGGATGCAATCGTGGAAGTAATCAGCATGAGTTGTACCAATATTAGGGATGTCCAAGCCAGCCTGTGCCCAAGCGGTAGCATAAGTAGAGTGAGTATGAACTACGCCACCCAACTCTGGGAATGCGCGGTAGAGAACCAAGTGAGTTGGTGTATCTGATGATGGATTCAGATCGCCTTCTACTACCTTACCTGTTTCCAAGTCTACCACTACCATATCTCTAGCCTTCATGGTGTCATAATCGACGCCTGATGGTTTGATGACAACCAGACCTTTCTCGCGGTCGATGCCACTCACATTACCCCATGTAAAGAGCACGAGGTTGTGCTTAACGAGATCAAGGTTTGCCTTGAACACTTTTTCTTTTAATTCTTCTAACATAATATCTTTTGTTTTAAGTTGTTTATTCTATTTCAAGTTGAACGATGGGTCTTCCTCGTATGCTTTCTTGTTGAAGCGGTAGAGGGCGGCGCCTCGTTTCGAGTTGACTTTATCGATGAGTTCTGTTTTCTCGATGAAGTCGATATCCTTCACGCGTTTGCGGAAGTTGCGCTTATCAATCTCTTCGCCTATTACTGCCTCGAATACATGCTGAAGCTGTGTCAGCGTAAAGAGGTCTGGGAGGAGTTTGAAGCTTAATGGCTCATGATTGATGCGGCGGCGTATCTGTGCGATAGCGTTGCGGATCATGAGTTTGTGGTCTGAGTAAAGTTCTGGAAGTTCGTTCAGACTAACCCATTCCAATCCGTGTTCTACACGGAGGCTGTCATCATAGTCTTTCACATTGATGAGAGTGCAATAGGCGATAGAGATAACTCGCTCACCTGGGTCACGGTCGATGCGGCCGAAAGCTCCTACTTGTCTTATATAGAGGTTTTTCATTCCAGTAAGTTCCAGGATGACTCTGTTGGCAGCATCTTCGAGATTTTCTGTTGAACCAACGAAACCACCATAGAGTGACCATTCGCCTCTTCCCGGGTCCATCTTGCGTTTGCCTATCAGTACCTGGAGGTTACTACCATCGAAACCGAAAATGATACAATCGACGGATACAAATACTTTGGAGTATTCATTATAAAACTGGGTCATGGCCTTTCTGCTGTTTTGATGTAATGATTCAATGTATGTATAGTTGTGTTCTTTTGCTTGCTCTTCATAGAGCAGGTTCGAGAGGAAAATCAAGGAGTAAGAAGGAGAAGAAAGGATCGCGAATTTTTTCAACAGAAACAGTTTTGTCTGATCTTTGAGAAAATTCCAGACTCCTCACTTCTTGCTCCTGACGTGAATAATATTTTACCAGAAGTATGCGTAGAATGCTGCGCAGAGGCCGATTACTACGAGGGTACCGATAATATCGAAGGCACTCCAACTCTCACGGATAGACTTCTTGAAGTCTGATGTGAAGGTGATTGCCTCTACCTGCTCCTTGCTTGGAGCTGGAGTGAAGCAGCTTACTACTACCATGAAGATGATGAGGAATACGAGCAACCAGCACTCGAATACGAGCCAGTTGGTCTGCCAGAACCATGCGGTGTAATCCCAGAATGCACCATCCATTGTAGCCTTACCTGTATCAGTGATGACGTTGGTAACGAGGCGGAGCATACCGATGAGGAAACCTGTAATCATGGTATATTCACCTGACTTTGGAGTAATCTTCTTGAAGAAGATACCCATTGCAAATACAGCTACCATGGCTGGAGCCAAGAGTGACTGGATACCCTGGAGATAGTTGTACAAAGTATCCATCTTCATCATGATTGGCAACCATGCGAAACCTAGAACCACAACTACTACGGTAGCGATACGGCCAACGAGTACGTAGTGAGCCTCAGACATGCCCTTCTTCAATGGTTTGTAGAAGTCCTCGGTGAAGAGGGTAGCACAGCTATTGAAGAATGCTGCCAATGAAGCAACGAGTGCGCAGATGAAACCGATGGTTACGATACCCTTGATACCTGCAGGAAGAACGGTCTTTACCATGATGGCGAAGGCTGCATCAGTCTCGTTCATCTGGATGGCACCCTTCTGAGCCAATGCGGCTGCAATCATACCTGGGATGAGGAACATGAAGCAAGGGAGTACCTTGAAGAAACCGGCTGCGATAGTACCGCGGCGGGCACGCTTCATAACCTCTACGTTGCTCTCGCCAGGAACCTGACCGAGTACACGCTGAACGATGTGCTGGTCAGTACACCAGTACCAGAAACCGATGATGGTTGCACCGATGAATACTACGAAACCAGGATACTCCTGATACATAGAGTCACCTGCCTCCCAGTGGAACATGTGAGTTGTACCATAACCATTGTTCAGCTTGCCGCAGTAATCCATCATGTCGGCCCAACCAGCAGCTATGCTGCCACCGCCAAGGGTAGAGAGACCGAGGAAGAGTACGAGGAAAGAACCGATGACGAGGATAGGAGTCTGGATAGTTGACAATGTCATCACACCCTTCATACCACCGAATACGGTGAAGATGGTGGTGAGGATAATCAGACCGATGGCACCAACCCAGAAGTTCAAGCCCCAAAGATATTCAAAGAAGATACCACCTGTAAGGGCTGTAACGCTCACCTTAGTAAGGATGTAAGCTACGAGGGTGATGATAGAGAGCCATGAACCTGTGCGCTGGGTATAGCGGAACTTCAGGAAGTCTGGCATGGTGATGATCTTACCCATCTTGTTAATGAGCAACTGGTAGAAAGGTACGAACAGCCAACCCAAGATGAGGATCATCCAGCCCTGCATCTCCCAGTGTGCCATACCAACACCACTCTTGGCACCTGTACCAGCCAAACCAACGAGGTGCTCAGAACCAATGTTGGCAGCAAAGATAGCCATACCGATTACATACCATGGCTCACCCTTACCGAAGAGGTAGGCAGAAGAGTCTTCACCTTTCTGAGCCTTTCTGTCTTTCACGATTGCGTGCCAGACAGCCCAAATTACGCCGATAACACCAATGGCGAGTATAGCCCAATCAAGCCATACGAATTCTGTTGAATTCCAATTCATAATTACTATAAGATTGTTTGTTTATTATTATTTGTTTATTCTTTTCTTTTACTGAATGCTTATTATGTTAGTTTCTTATCCAGCACATTTCGTTTTTTTTTGTCATTGCGAAAACTTCTTGTTGGATGTTAGTTGTTCCGGCGGACTTTATCCGCCGGTTCGCTGACTTTTAAACTAACTTACGCTTACTTTTTAACGCTGAATTTGTAAGCGAGGTGAGAATAGTATTTCTCTCCTGGCTTCAATGTGGCATCTGTCCAATCCTTTACACCCTGAGCAATCTTGGTTGGAGAATCAGGATATTTCTGGCTCTCGAAGCAAACGCTTACGTGTTTAGGATACTTGATGCCATGCTTGCAGGCAATACCTGTGCCTTGGAAGTTACCGGTGTAAACCTGAATGCCTGGCTCGTTGGTAAATACTTCAAGAAGGATACCGCTCTTTGGTGAGTAGAGGCTTGCGCAAACTGTTTTGTCATCGCCCTTACCATTCTTATATGTGTTCAAACACCAGTTGTGGTCGTAACCTGTGGCATTCTTAATCTGATCAAAGTTATAATCAACCTTCTTGCCGATTTCTGCAGGTTTACGGAAATCCATAGGGGTTCCATCGACACTCTTGATTTCACCAGTTGGGATGTAAAGTGAATCTGCAGGAGTGAACTTATCTGCATTGATGTACATTATCTGATCGAAACCTTCCTTAGATGGATCGCCATTCAAGTTGAAGTAACTGTGGTTGGTCATATTGACAACGGTCTCTTTGTCTGTTGTAGCGCCAAACTCGATGTCGAGTGTGTTGTCACTCTTGACTGTATATTTAGCTGTTGCTGTTACGTTGCCAGGGAAACCATTCTCGCCATCTTTCACATTGATAATGAAGGTAACGGATGAGTCGTTCTTCTCTGTAATGTCGTAAACCTGGTTCAACCATCCTGTAGCACCACCACCATGTAGGCAGTTGCCATTATCATTTGCCTTCAACTGGTATGTTGAACCAGCAAGTGAAAGTTTAGCATCCTTGATACGGTTGGCATAACGTCCTACAGAAGAACCATAGTCTGAAGGAGAGTTAAGGGTGTCAGCATACTGATGGATATTATCGTAACCAAGAACCACATCTGTTGGCTTTCCGTCCTTGTCTGGAACGGAAATGGAAACGACACGTCCACCATAATTGGTGAGGCAAACTTCCATGCCGTTTGCATTCTTGAGAGTTACTAACTCAGTCTTCTTGCCCAATACTGTTGAATCGAAATCTGCCGGATTCAAACCAGATTGTGTGAGACTTGCATTGCTGCTTGATGAACAAGCTGAGAGGGTAGCGATAGCCGCAAAACCAACTCCCATAAATAGGGTCTTAAATGTACTCATTTTTAGGCTGTTTTTTATTGTCTATTCATTTTGGGTGTAAAATTACAATTTTATTTCGAATCTGCAAGCGTTTTCCCTAACTTTTTTCCTTCTAAAGTGTCTTTTTAACACTATTTGTATGAAAACGCCTGTTTTTGTCTTATTTGGGACAAAAAAAAACTGCAGTTAGCAATACTAACTGCAGTTCCTTATATTATATATAATGTATATATTAGCAAACCTTGTGAGAACCCTCAGAGATTATTACAGGGTAAATCTCTGGAGCATGACCATATTTAGCTGTGAACTTAGCTGTAATGTCCTCAACGAACTTGTCGTAGATATCGTCCTTTACCAGGTTGATGGTGCAGCCACCGAAGCCACCGCCCATGATACGGCTACCAGTAACACCATTCTCCTTAGCAACATCGTTTAAGAAGTCGAGTTCCTCGCAGCTTACCTCGTATTCCTTGCTCAAGCCGTAGTGAGTCTCGTACATCTTCTGACCTACTGTCTCGTAGTCACCCTTCTCAAGAGCATCGCAGACAGCCAAAACGCGGTCCTTCTCGCCCAATACGAAGTGAGCGCGGCTGTAATCCTCTTCGCCTACCTCAGCGCGAACCTCTTCCAACTGCTCCCATGTGCAATCACGGAGAGTTTCGAACTTAGCTTCTGGGTGCTTTGCTGCAATGTGCTTAACAACATTTTCGCAAGAGTTGCGGCGGTCGTTGTATGGAGAACCTGCCAACTCGTGCTTTACCTTAGAGTTTACCAGGCAGAGTTTATAGCCCTTAGGCTCGAATGGGAAGTATTCAAATTCGCGGCTGTTGCAATCGAGGCGCATCAACTTACCTTCCTTGCCGAAAACAGAAGCAAACTGGTCCATGATACCGCAGTTAACACCTACATACTTGTGCTCAGTAGCCTGACCAGCGAGAACGAGATCCCATTTAGAAACCTTGTTGTCACCAAAGAGGTCGTTCAAAGCAAAAGCAAAACAGCTTTCAAGAGCAGCAGAAGAAGACATACCTGCACCGAGAGGCACATCACCATAGAATGCTGCATTGAAACCCTTTACGTCAACGCCCAATGCCTTCATCTCCTGGCAAACACCATAGATGTAACGTGCCCATGAAGCGCGTGGACCTTCAGGATCATTAACCTTGAATTCTACACGGTCCTTCAAGTCGATAGAGTAGAGCATGACGGTATCTGTTCCGTTAGGACGTATTTCTGCCATGATACCCTTATCTACTGCACCTGGGAAAACAAATCCACCATTATAATCGGTATGCTCGCCAATCAGGTTAATACGACCTGGTGACATGTAGATGTTACCTGTTTTACCATCGAAATGCTTGATGAAGCGGCTTCTTACTTTTTCAATATCCATAATTAGTTAAGTTTTTGTTGTGTTGTTACTAAAGATTTGATTATATGATTTAGCCCCAAGACTATATAAGCCTTAGGGCTAATTTATTTCGTGTTATTAATCAACAGGAATATCCTTGTTGATGTTCTTGCAACCAGCTACAGAATAGAAGAACATGTATGCCATACAGATGAGAGGCACAATGTAACTAGCCATATAGCCAGCATTGTCTGCGATGAAGTTCTGTACCAATGGCATCAATCCACCACCTACTACCATCATCATGAAGATACCTGAAGCCTGGGCTGTATACTTGCCAAGACCCTCAGTAGCAAGGTTGAAGATAGAAGACCACATGATAGAAGTGCAGAGACCGCAGAGTACCAGGAACATGGCTGCGATAGGCACTGTTACCATCTGGAATGATGTACCTGTAAATACAGGCATTTCTACTGTTGTTGACTTGCCGAGAAGTACGGCGAGGACGATAAAGATCATACCTGCACCATTGGCAATCATCATCATCATGCGGCTAGATACCTTGTCAGCAATAAAACTGGAGCAAAGACGACCAACCAGCATCAGAAGCCAGTATGTACCTGCAACGAAACCACCGATAGCTGCTGCATTTGCCAAGGCTGTACCATTGATGAAACCACCACCATTTGCTGTTGTATCAGAAATGTAGAAGTTCAATGTTCCAGGAATGCCTACCTCAACACCTACATAAACGAAGATTGCGATAACGCCGAGGTTGAAGTGGCGGAAAGCCCATGGTGAATGCTCGAATACAGTCTTGTCTGTAGTCTTACCCATCTCTGGATCCTGGATAGGGATGAAGTTCAAGATAACGAATGCTGCTGCGAATACGGCAAGGGCAATGTAAAGCACGAGGTTCACATCTACCATTTTGGTATTAGCAGTAACAGTACCGATAAGGGCACCTACGAGCATTGGGGTTAAAGTTCCGGATAAACTGTTCAATGTACCACCGATGAGGTTCAACTGGTTACCGCGGTTACCACCACCACCGATGAGGTTCAACATTGGGTTTACAACAGTATTCAAAATACAAACTGCGAAACCTGAGATGAACGCACCGAAGAGGTAAACGGCGAAGCCTGAGATGTCGGCACCGAACTTACCTGAAAGGAACTGGATGAGCACGCCTACGAATCCGGTAGCGATACCGGTGAGGGCGGTCTTCTTGTAACCGATCTTGGTGAGCAACTTACCTGCAGGGATACCCATGAAGAGGTAAGCCAAGAAGTTCATGGCGTTACCCAACATACCAATCATGTTAGCACTTCCGCTGTCAGCGAATACATTTTTCCAAATAACTCCGATAGGAGCAGCCAAATTCGTTACGAACGAAATCATGGCGTAGAGGAACATCATCGTGATAATGGCGATGATATTGCCATTTTTACTTTGGTTTTCCATTTTTTTTTGATAGTTGATATTGTTATTTGTTATTATTATTTGCGAAAAGCTTGTTTATACTCTTTTTGAAGAGGTTATTGATTCTCTTTTATGGTAAAGAGGTTGTTTCTTCTTTAAAGACGTTAAGACTTCTCTTTAAGATTGTTGTCGCGCTGGATGGGTTTTGTCATTCAAGCGCGAAAATGGAGCAAGTGCTGTTTAGAGTACCTGCTCCATGATTTATTCTGATTTATTTGTCAATTCCAAACTTATAGATTGTCTTCTGGATGTATGTTTCACCCGGATTTAATCTGCAACTTGGGAAATAGGTGTGATTTGGAGTGTCTGGGAACTTCTGTGCCTCGAAGCAGACTGCACTGCGACGTGGGAATGTTGCACCAAACTGTCCTGAGATACCTGCAAGGAAATTACCTGTGTACATCTGCAAACCTGGTTCTGTGGTATAAACCTCCATGGTACGGCAGCTTACAGGGTCTTTTATACGGGCAGCGAAACTCAACTCACCTTCTTCTGTCTTGTTCAATACATAGTTGTGGTCATAGCCCTGACCATTCTTGATCTGCTCGTTGTCTGCATTGATGTCCTGACCAATTGGCTTTGGTGTACGGAAATCGAATGGTGTGCCCTCAACCTTCAAAATCTCACCTGTAGGGATAGAATACTTATCGATAGGGAGATAGTAGTTTGCGTTCACCTCACAGATGATATTGTCAACTGTTGGGGTAGGATTAGCAATACCCTGGATTGAGAAGAAAGCGTGATGTGTCAGGTTGCAGATGGTTGTCTTGTTGGTTGTAGCCTGATACTTGATAACGAACTCATTGTCGTCGGTCAATGTGTAAGCTACCCAAACTGTCAACTCACCAGTGAAGCCTTCTTCACCATAAGGGCTCGTGTATTTCAATACGACAGCGCTATCACTCATGCGGGTTGCATCCCAAACTTTGGTGTGGAAACCTGTAGGTCCACCATGCAGGTGGTTGGGACCATCGTTGCATGCTAATTGATACTCCTTGCCGTGAAGTATGAACTTGCCTTCTTTAATACGGTTGCCATAACGACCGATGAGCACACTCAAGAATGGCTCTGGCGAGTTGATGACGTCCTGTATGTTGTCATGGCCTTGGATGAGGTTGGCATAGTTGCCATCCTTGTCTGGCATCATGATGGCTACGACTGCTCCACCATAGTTAGTCACTGCAACTTCGTTGCCTTGCTTGTTTCTTAACACGAAGAGATCAGTCTTCTTGCCATTCACTGTGGTCTGAAAATCTTCTCTTTTCAAACCACACTTATTTGCTGGTTCTGTATTCATAATATCTCACTTTTTTTAGTTACCTTACTTTGGTTTAAGTAATGTACTGCAAAGTAACTAAAAAAAAATGAGTATTACAAATATTTTATGAACTTTTTGATTTAAAAAATCCTAAAACGATTCTGATAGCAAATCGGCAACGACGTAACTAGATCCGCCAATAAAGATAAAATCATCTTTTTTTGCGTTTGCTTTTGCTTTGTTAAATGCCTGTGCGATAGTTTGATAGCATGTTCCGTTTAAGCCGTGCTTTTGTGAGTATCCGTATAATTTGTCTACAGGAATCGCTCTTTTGGTTGATGGCTGTGTCCAATAGAAAATTGTGCTTTCTTTTGGCAACTTTTCTAATAGTCCCATTACATGCTCTACATCTTTGTCGTCAACCATTCCGAAGACAATATGTTTCGTATCGGCTTTGACGGATGCAATCTGAGGTTCCAGATACTCCCATCCGGCAAGGTTATGTCCCGTATCACAGATGGTGAGAGGGTGCTCGTTGAGTTTTTCCCATCTGCCACGTAAGCCTGTCAGCTCGCATACATGTTCGAAGCCGATTTTTATGCTTTCATCTTTGATTTCTATTCCTTCTTCCTTCAGGCATTCTACGGCTGCGGATATGGTGCAGAAGTTCTTTTTCTGATAGTTGCCTTTCAGTTCGAAGTTCATGTCTGCGTCAGTTGCATGTGCAAAATGGATAGGAGAATTCTGCTCATGGGCTTTCTTGATGAACACAGGTTGGGTCTCTTCGTTCCATTCGCCAATAACGACAGGTATCTGTGGCTTGATGATACCCGCCTTTTCGCCTGCAATCTCGCCGAGTGTATTCCCGAGGAATTGGGTGTGGTCAAAACTGATGTTCGTGATAACGGATAGGATAGGAGTGATGATGTTGGTACTATCCAGTCTTCCTCCCAATCCAACTTCGATGACGGCAAAGTCTACCTTTTGTTCTGCAAAATACTGAAATGCCATCATGGTGGTCAGTTCAAAGAACGAAGGATGTAGCGGTTCGAAGAATTTCCGGTTGTTTTCTACAAAGTCGATTACATACTCTTCGCTTACCATCTCACCATTTACGCGAATGCGTTCTCTGAAATCTACAAGATGTGGAGATGTGAACAGACCGACCTTATAGCCCTGGCTCTGCAGGATTGCAGCAAGTGTATGGGATGATGAACCTTTTCCGTTGGTTCCTGCAATATGGATACATTTATATTGGTTATGAGGATGTCCGAAGTGTTCATCCATTTTATACATCGTATCAAGCCCAGGTTTGTATGCCTTGGCTCCAATCTTTTCAAAAACCGGCGTGCTGGTGAAAAGATATTCAACAGTTTCTTGATAATTCATGTTATACCTTATTATATATACAGATAATCCCCGAAAAGAGCGAACCGTTCTTTCGAAGATAGTTCGCCCTCTTCGGGGATTGCTCTTTACAGTTTATTTTTTAAAGAGATTCTTGAAACTTTCAAAGAGAGATTTCTTCTCTGCATTATCTGCTTTGAAATTATCGCATTCCTTGAATTTCACAACAAGATTCTTTTCTTCTTTGGTCAGAGATGTAGGGATGAAAACGGTAATATTGACGATAATATCACCACGGCCATAACCATATCCCTTAATAGCCGGCATACCTTTGCCACGCAAACGAATCTGTTTGCCTGGTTGTGTGCCTGGTTCTATTTTGATCTTCGTCTTACCATCCAAGGTAGGGACTTCTACCTCGCCACCCAAAGTGGCAGTTGCAAAGTCAAGAACAAGATTATGGTATAAGTCCTGACCAACACGCTCGAAATCATCGTTCTTTTCTACGCTTACCATTACCTGTAGGTTTCCGTAGAGACCATTGTGCTTGCCTTGGTTACCCTTTCCTTCAACGGTAACAACCATATCGTTGTCGACACCTGCAGGGATATTGATTTCTACGAGTTCCTCGCCCTTCACGATTCCGTCGCCACCGCATTCCTTACATTTGTTTTTAATGATAGTTCCCTCACCGCCACACTTTGTACATGCAGCCTGAGTTTGCATCATGCCGAACATGCTGCGCACCGTTTTTAAGACATAGCCGCTTCCATGACATTCCGGACATGTTTCTGGCTGGGCACCACCTTCGCAACCTGTTCCGTGACATGCAGAGCAAGTTACATCCTTGCGAATCTTGAAGCGCTTGGTAACACCTGTTGCTGCCTCTTGGAGAGTCAGTTTTACTCTTACGCGAAGGTCGCCACCCTGGTAAACCCGCTTCTGTGAGCCGCCACCGAAACCGCCGCCACCAAAGCCGCTGAAACCGCCGTGTCCGCCAAAGATATCTCCAAACATAGAGAAGATGTCGTTCATGTCCATGCTGGCACCACCGCCGAATCCGCCGAATCCACCTTGTGGCCCGTCGAAACCAAACTGGTCATACTGCTGGCGCTTCTGGGCATCGTGGAGAACTTCGTAAGCTTCGGCAGCTTCCTTGAATTTCTCTTCCGCCTCTTTGTTGCCAGGGTTGCGGTCTGGATGATACTTAATGGCTATCTTTCGATACGCCTTCTTTATTTCGTCTTCTGATGCCGACTTGTCTACGCCCAGCACCTCATAATAGTCTCTCTTAGCCATTTGCTTATTTCAAATATTGAATTTTCTTGCAGAATTCTAATGGAATGTTCTGGATTTTGAAAAATAATTCTTGATATTTCTTTCTTACTGACCTACAGCTACCTTGGCATGGCGAATCACCTTGTCGTTCATCGTATAACCTGTCTGGACGCAGTCAATGATCTTTCCCTTCTTGTCATCGCCCATTCCCGGAACCATAGCAATAGCCTCGTGGAAATCTACATCGAAATCCTTGTCGTTGGTTTCAATCTTCTTAACGCCAAGACCTTCGAGTGTCTTTACGAACTTGTTGAAAATCATCTGGACACCTTCCTTGATAGCCTTAGGGTCTTCGCTCTTGTCAGCGATGGCACGCTCAAAGTCGTCGAGAATAGGCAGAATAGCAGCTACAGTCTTCTCGCCGCCATTCAAAATCAGTTCTGCTTTCTCTTTGAGGGTACGCTTGCGGTAATTCTCAAACTCAGCAGTCTTATAGAGCAACTGTTTCTTGAGTTCCTCTACCTCTTGCTGTGCTTTTGTTAAAGGATCAATCTCTTCTGCCTTCTTGTCAGCAGCGTCTGTATTGTTGTCACCTTCTTCTGCCTTGTTGTCAGTATTCTGATTTTCCTCAGTATTTTCATTTTGAGTTGTCTGCTCATTATTTTCATTCTGAACAGTCTCCTGAACGTTTCCGTCCTCTATATTGATTTCTTTTTCTTTTGACATAGTCTTAAATTTTTTAAACATGATAATTCTTGTTATTGGTTGTTTGACAAAAAGTGTGCCAACCCGATTCTCATCGAATTGGCACTATTAAATTATAAGATAATTTGTGGTTGCTGTTTAAAACAGCAGAATAACTTTCTGTTTAGAATCCGTACATCTTAGCCTTCTGCTCCTTGATAGCTTCATCGTAGATATACTCATCATAAGACATGAGCTTGTCGATGGTGCCTGATGGAGTGAGCTCGATGATGCGGTTTGCCACGGTGTTGATGAATTCGTGGTCGTGGCTAGAGAAGAGGATATTGCCCTTGAAACCTACCAGGTTGTTGTTGAATGCCTGAATACTCTCCAGGTCCAAGTGGTTGGTTGGTGTATCAAGAATCAGGCAGTTGGCGTTCTGCAACTGCATGCGTGCAATCATACATCTCATCTTCTCACCTCCGGAGAGGACATTTACCTTCTTCAGTACTTCTTCGCCGCTGAAGAGCATTCTTCCGAGGTAGCCCTTCATGGCAACTTCGTTACCTGGACCATACTGGCTCAACCAGTCTACCAGGTTCTTGTCGCTCTGGAAGAATTCTGTATTATCGAGTGGGAGATAAGCTGTTGTGATAGTAACACCCCACTTGTAGTCACCTGCGTCAGCCTTTCGGTTGCCGTTGATGATTTCGAAGAGTGCGGTCATCGCCTTAGGGTTGTGAGAGAGGAATACTACCTTCTCGCCCTTTTCTATGTTGAAGTTTACATTGTCGAAGAGCACTGTTCCGTCTTCGTCGCATGCTTTCAGTCCCTCTACCTCCAGAATCTGGTTACCTGGCTCACGGTCCATCTGGAAGATGATGCCTGGGTATTTACGGCTTGAAGGACGGATTTCTTCAACGTTCAGTTTCTCCAGCATCTTCTTGCGGGATGTTGTCTGCTTACTCTTGGCAACGTTAGCTGAGAATCGGCGGATGAATTCTTCCAACTGCTTCTTCTTCTCTTCAGCCTTCATCTTCTGGTTCTGAGCCTGGCGGAGAGCCAACTGAGAACTCTCATACCAGAAAGAGTAGTTACCTGCAAACATCGTAATCTTACCGAAGTCGATATCTACGGTCTGGGTACTTACAGCATCGAGGAAGTGACGGTCGTGAGATACTACGAGTACGGTCTGTTCAATGTTGCTGAGATAGTCTTCCAGCCACTCAACAGTGTCGAGGTCGAGGTCGTTGGTAGGCTCATCGAGAAGGAGGTTGTCTGGGTTGCCGAAGAGTGCCTTTGCCAGCATCACGCGCACCTTCTCTGTATTAGAGAGATCTCCAACGAGTTTGTCGTGGCGGTCTTCCTTTACGCCGAGGTTCTGCAGAAGTTGTGCGGCATTGCTTTCAGCCTCCCAACCATTCATTTCTGCAAACTTGAGCTCCAGCTCAGCAGCGAGGTTACCATCTTCTTCTGTCATCTCTGGCTTAGCATAGAGGCGCTCGCGCTCCTTCATGTTTTCCCATAATGGCTGATGGCCCATCAGGACGGTATCCATCACGCGGAAATCGTCATATTTGAAGTGGTCCTGTTCCAAGACAGAAAGTCGCTCGCCTGGTCCCATTTCTACTGTACCCTTGTTTGGTTCAAGGTCGCCGCTGATAGCGCGGAGGAAAGTAGATTTTCCGGCACCGTTAGCACCGATGATACCATAAATATTACCATGAGTGAACTTGAGGTTTACATCCTTGTAAAGCACTCTCTTTCCGAATTGGATCGCAAGATTTTGTACTGTAATCATTATTTGTTCCTAAATATCTTTTATTCTGATTATATCTTTAATTCAGCTGCAAAATTACAAAAAAATATTTGAAACACAATGATTTATTGGCAAAAGTTACTAATTTTTAGTTAAAAACATGGTGGCTTTTTGTTATTTTGCAGAAAAGTCTTACTTTTGTAGGCTGAAACTGAGAAAATGCAGCATTGATTCTGTGTTTTTCATGTTAAGAAAATGATATCGATAACAATATGAGACAACAAAATAGAAAAGGAAATTTTAATAAGCATACCAATAATGCTTATGGCTACGGAAACCCAAATGAATATGAGCATTACAAGGTAGAAAAACCTGCTCCGTTGCTGGAATGGCTGATGGAGAATGTGAAGGGACCTAGCAAGACTAAGGTGAAGCAGACTCTGCAGGGTAGGGGAATCAAGGTAAATGGCAAAACCATTACCCAGTTTGATTATGCCCTGAAGCCGGGTATGAAAGTGAGTGTGAGCAAGACAAAGAAGAATCAGGAGGTATTTAAAAGCAGATACCTTAAGATTGTTTATGAAGACAGATATCTGATTGTTGTCGAGAAAAACATCGGTATATTGAGTATGGCAGCCGGTCATTCTACTCTGAATGTGAAAACGGTACTTGATGATTATTTTCATAAGACTCGCCAGAACTGTCAGGCGCATGTAGTCCACCGACTGGATCGTGATACTTCGGGCTTGATGATTTATGCCAAGGATAAGCAGACGGAGTTGGCTTTGGAGGATGATTGGCATCATAATGTGTACGACCGTAGATATGTGGCTCTGGTTTCCGGAGAGATGGAAGAAGATGAAGGTACCGTTGCCAACTGGCTGAAAGATAACAAGGCTTATATTACTTACAGCAGTGATACGGATAATGGCGGCAAGTATGCTGTTACCCATTTCCATACATTAGAGCGTACAACGGCTCATTCTCTAGTGGAGTTCAAACTCGAAACGGGCCGTAAGAATCAGATTCGTGTTCATACAGCTGATATGGGGCATCCGGTGTGTGGTGACATCAAATATGGTAATGGTGATGATCCATGCCAGCGCTTGTGCCTGCATGCCTATGTGCTGTGTTTCTATCATCCCGTAACGCATCAGCCTATGGAATTTGAAACTCCGATACCGGCTGAATTCCGCAGGGCATTAAAGAATGACCGTTAATAGGGTGGTGAATACAGATTGGTAGTTTATATATAATAATGTGATATGAATGATTTTGGATATTATGCGCTGGTATTGGTAGTCCTTGTTGTAGGACTGTTTGTCTTAAAGAAGGTGGCTACCTGCATGATTAAAGCAATGGTAGCTGTTGTTATGATAGCCGTGCTGGCAGTTCTTTACTGGCTCTTCTGTTGATAGTAGAGTTGTATGATGATGACGGGATGAGATTTTAGATATTTTTGATTGGTAAATTGGTTGCGGTTGTCTGGGTGTAAACTTTGGATGGCTGCAACTTTTTTTATATTGATATTTAAAGAGATATAAAGTGATATTTAAAGGTGATATTAAATGGTAGGGAGAAATATAAAACAAAAAAGAGCATTTCTGTTAAGAAATGCTCTTTTTGTACACCCTTAGGGATTCGAACCCTAGACCCACTGATTAAGAGTCAGTTGCTCTACCAACTGAGCTAAGGGTGCAACTGTTTGTTGGTGACTCCGCAAGGATTCAAACCTTGAACCTCTTGATCCGTAGTCAAGTGCTCTATTCAGTTGAGCTACGGAGCCAAAACCGTTTGTTTCAGTGAAGCTTTGATAGGAGAGTGACTCCGCAAGGATTCAAACCTTGAACCTCTTGATCCGTAGTCAAGTGCTCTATTCAGTTGAGCTACGGAGCCAATTCTTATCTTTTGTACACCCTTAGGGATTCGAACCCTAGACCCACTGATTAAGAGTCAGTTGCTCTACCAACTGAGCTAAGGGTGCAACATTTAAAAGCCTCATTTCTGAATTGCGAGTGCAAAGGTACTACTATTTTTTGATTCCACCAAATTTTTTCGCAACTTTTTTCAAAAAAAATCAATTTTTCTTCATCTTGAAGGTTCCTAATGTATGTCTATACCCCTTCTTGTTGATGCTTACCACGCGGTAGATACCCTCCTTTAAGTTTCTAACATCTAGCGTGTTATCTTTTGCATGGAGGTGCAGAATATCGCGTCCTTGCAGGGTTTCGACCATCAGAACGTCAAAAACGAGATTTTTTGTGGTTTCTGCTAGATATACCTTCTTTCCGTCACATTTGAGTAATTTCGCAGCTCCTGTGCTTTGGGCAAAAAGTGGATTTTCTTCCTCTTTTTCTTGGGTTGGCTGACTTTCTATGCCATATCCGTCCATTGAAGTTACGGCAACAAACAGATGTTTTGCATCAGAATTTTCTATTTTGAACGAATTTCCTATGATTCGTGCGGCAACCAGGTTGCGTGCATCGGTGATGTCTACCGGATATTTCTTGCTCGCGTATACATTATTATATATATAAGGGGTTGCGATTTTAGTGCCATCCGTATAGTTTGAAGGATTGCTCCAGGAAACTGATACCTTGTTATCGGTGGTGATTACCGATAATTGTTGTGGCTGTTCTGGTTGGTTCTTGCTTGCCCAAGTCATCGGCGGAACCAATGATGGGTATGGATTGAAACGTTGGGTAAAGTCGAGGATACCCTGTTTGTTGTCCAGGAGGAACTTGTTTCTGAAGAATGCATATCCCATTCCGAGGTTTCGGATATGATACATTTCTGCCGTCACGTCATTGATGTTCCACTTTCCTTCTTTCGGATCGAGAAAGTAGATGCCCAGTCCTGGAACCACAATCTTGCCATGGCTCTGTTCCTGCCAGTCGATGGCAAACGGATAGAAGTGTTCGTTCTTGAAATACATCATAGGGAAGAGCTCGTCCATCAGACCGCTCTTGAGCCAGCCCTGTGCATCCTGGCAGACCTTCGTGTATGCATTCCAGCCAAAACTTCGGTATCTGCTCAGGTCATCATACTTTCCTACAGGTGAGCAGCTCATCTTTACCCAAGGTTTTTCAGCCTTCACTGCATCGTGAATCTTTCTTACGATGTTGGTGATATACCGGCGTCCCTGTTCCCGGCTCACTTTAATGTTCCAGGTTTCAGGGTAACGGATGTAGTCGAGGTGAATACCGTCTACATTATATTTATGTGTAATTTCCCTGCAGATGTTTGCCAGATAATCACCAGTCCGACTGTTTTCCGGATCCATGTATCCGTCGGCTCCAATCTTCTTGATGAGTTTCGGCATCTTCTGTCTGAGGGTTTTGCAGCCGAGTGCGTTCCATTTTCCTACAGGGATGGTTACCACCCAGGCATGCAGTTCCATACCGCGCTTATGGCATTCGTCGATGGCAAACTGCAGGGCATCATAGCCCGGACTTCTGCCCGGAAATCCTGACAGACATCCATCCCAAGGTTCGTATGCCGACGGATAAATCATGGTACCTCTTACGCGGGTCTGTATCAGTACAGTGTTGATTTTAGCTTGCTGTAACCGGTCCAGTATATCCGTCAGTTCCTTTTTCTGCTTTTCGGCAGAATAAGAAGACTGGGCATAAGAGTGTGGCCAGTCGATACCTCCTATGGTTGTCAGCCATACAGCTCTTACTTCATGTTTCGGCACCTGGTTATTGAACACGATACTCTGGGCTTTTGCGGCCAAAACAGAGCATAAAACGATAAAAAATATCTTAAATCTCTTCATAATCTTACAATTTGGCAACAAAGATACCAATATTTTTTTTTATTTCAAATAAAAATATTACTTTTGCGGTTGAAATATTAAAATAAAGTGCATTTTGCACCGAAAAGAGAGAAAATTTTAAGCAATAAAAGAAAAATGGTCAGTTTCGTTATTAGTTTGGTTGCCCTTGTATTGGGTTACCTTCTTTATGGAAAGTTTGTGGCGCATGTGTTCGGTCCTGATGACCGCCCTACGCCTGCAGTGACCAAAGCCGATGGGGTCGACTTTATGGTACTGCCTAGTTGGAAGATCTTCATGATTCAGTTCCTCAACATTGCAGGAACGGGTCCTATCTTCGGTGCCATTATGGGTGCCTGGTACGGACCGGTGGCTTATCTGTGGATTATCTTCGGGTGTATCTTCGCAGGAGCCATGCATGATTACATGAGCGGTATGCTCAGTATCCGTAACGGTGGAGCTGGTTTGCCGGAATTGGTAGGTAAGTATTTGGGTGGACGCACCAAGAAAGTGATGTTGGTCTTTTCGGTACTTTTGCTGATGATGGTGGGAGCTGTGTTTGTATACAGTCCGGCTATCATTATGAGTGGCATTTGTAATACGGATGCATTCTGGGGCAGCCAGATGTTTTGGATTGTGGTGATTTTCGTTTATTACGTCATTGCTACATTACTGCCTATCGATAAGGTTATCGGAAAGATTTATCCGCTCTTTGCCTTCTCGCTTCTCTTTATGGCGGGTGCTCTGATGATAGTTCTCTTTGTGAAGTGGCCTTCATTGCCTGAACTCTGGAGCAATTTGCAGAGTTGCAATCTCAATGAGAATCCGGCTTGGTTGGGAACGGAGTCTTTTGTACAGAAGAGTCCGATTTTCCCTTGCCTCTTTATCACGATAGCCTGTGGTGCCATCAGTGGTTTCCATGCTACGCAGAGTCCGCTCATGGCCCGATGCATGAAGAATGAGAAGATGGGACGCCCTATTTTCTATGGTGCCATGATTACAGAAGGTGTTGTTGCCTTGATATGGGCTACGGTTTCCATGTATTTCTTCTACTATGGTGGATGGCGTGAATGCGTAAGTCCTGAGGCGGCTCAGCAGTTTATTGCTCAGTTTGATGGCGGCAAGTCGCTTATCCAGAACTTCGATGCGCCTACCGTTGTGAAGATAGTATGTTCCAGCTGGTTGGGTGTGGCTGGTGGAATCCTGGCTCTGCTGGGTGTTGTTGCAGCGCCTATTACCAGTGGCGATACGGCTTTGAGAAGTGCCCGTCTGATTATCGCTGAGTTTATCGGTTTGGAGCAGCGCTCAATGCGCAAGCGTCTTTATATCTGCGCTCCGTTGTTTGCTCTTACGGTGGGCATTCTGGTTTGGCAGATGGAGAATCCTGATGGTTTCAATATCATCTGGCAGTATTTCGGCTGGGCTAACCAGACGCTTTCTGTGTTCACTCTCTGGACATTGACGGTTTATCTGGTACAGCAGAAGAAGCCTTTTGTGATGACGCTGGTTCCTGCCTTGTTTATGACCGTGATATGTTCAACCTTCCTGCTCATTTCGCCAACAGCTTTGGCTTTGGGTGAGAGCTTGGCTTATACGGGCAGTGTCATCATTCTGGTGATTGCCTTGGTATGGTTCCTGGGTTGGTATCGCAGTTATCAGAAGAAACAATAGATTTATATATAAGTATTAATCAATATACGTGAATTTATATGATACGAATGAAAAAAATAGCTATTGCAGCATTGGCACTTGTCGTTTCGACAACTGCCCATGCTCAGTTTGAAAGTGGAAAACAGTATATAGGTGCGTCGATGACGGGCTTAAACTTGAGTTATAATGGCTCTCAGGACCTCAATCTCGGTATTCAGGCTAAGGCAGGATACTTCGTAGAAGACGACTGGATGCTGTTGGGGCAGGTAGAATATAATCATTCTGGTCTTGAAGGCGTGAAGGATTATTTCTCTGTCGGTGCCCAGGCACGTTATTATATCGAGCAGAATGGTCTGTATCTGGGTGGCGGCGTAAAGTTGGCTCATTCCGGAGGTTATAATGATTTCATGCCAGGGGTAGAGGTAGGTTATGCTTTCTTCCTCGGCAAGTCGGTTACCCTCGAGCCAGCTATCTACTACGATCAGAGTTTCAAGAAGCATGTAGATTATTCTACCGTAGGTTTGAAACTGGGTATTGGTATTTATCTCTAAACTGCTAAGATGCAACAACAGTTTTCTTCGACTTTGTTGGAAAAGGCAGTGGCGGAGTTTTCTAAATTGCCAGGTATAGGGCGCAAAACAGCTTTGCGCCTTGTACTTTTTATGCTCAAGCGTAAGAGTGAGGATGTGGAACTCTTTGCTGATACCATTTCCAGGATGCGGCGTGAAGTGAAATACTGCAGAGTTTGTCATAATATCAGCGATACTGATGTCTGTCCGATCTGTTCTGATTCCCGGCGCGATGCTTCTACCATCTGTGTTGTCGAGAATGTGCAGGATGTACTGGCGATAGAAAACACGCAGCAGTTTCACGGACTCTATCATGTCTTGGGCGGCATCATTTCGCCGATGGATGGTATCGGTCCTTCGGATATAGAGATAGAATCGCTGGTTCAGCGTGTGGCTGAAGGTGGGGTGAAGGAGGTGATTTTTGCTCTCAGCAGTACGATGGAGGGTGATACTACCAACTTCTATATCTCCCGTAAACTTGCTGATTATCCTGTTAAACTCTCTGTTATCGCCCGTGGTATCTCAGTGGGTGATGAATTGGAGTATACAGATGAGGTTACCCTCGGACGGAGTATTCTGAACAGAACTCCATTTGGACAATAACAAAAGACAACAAAATGAAAATCAAACAAGTACAACGAATATTGATGACCAATTTTCTCTTTGTCCTGTTGGTAGGATTCCTGCTGGTCTTGCTCTATGAGACAGAAATTCTGGAACCTACTAATCTGGCAGGTGATGTCACGTTGGTCTATGTGATTACCGTAGCGATGGAGTTTCTTACCATTGCCGTTATTCCTTTGGCGCTCAAACTCTTCAGTTTCAAGGCCATTCACCGTCAGTTGGTAACCCGTAAGGGAGATGCACTTCTTCCTCTGGGCACTGCCCGTCTGAATATGCTCTGCTTGCCAATGCTGATCAATACGTTTATGTATTATCAGACGATGGCGCCTGCTTTTGGATATATGGCTATCATCCTTTTTCTCTGTCTCTTCTTTGTTTATCCTTCTGTCGGAAGATGTGAAGAAGAAACAACAGAGGCGGAAGGTTAAACTCTCAGTATCTAATATTTGATATTCGATATGAAACTCAGTGTTGTCATAGTAAGCTATAATGTGAAGTACTATCTTGCCCAGTGTCTGCGTTCGGTAGAGAAAGCTATCGGCGTGTTGGAGTGTGGGCAGCTGGGTGATGCAAGTGGCGATACGGCAGAGATTATCGTGGTTGATAATCATTCTCAGGATGGAACGGTGGAATATCTCGAACATTGTTTCCCGGCTTCCCGATATCCTAATCTCCATGTTGTGGCCTGTACGCATAATAACGGATTTGCCCGTGCCAACAATCTTGCTATCCGCAAGAGCGAGAGTGATTTGGTTCTTTTGCTGAATCCGGATACCATTATCGGTGAGCATGTTCTCAAGGATGCTGTCAGTTTTATGCATTCTCATCCTGATGCCGGTGCTCTGGGTGTAAGGATGTTGGGAGCCAATGGCAAACCAGCTCCTGAGAGTAGGAGAGGATTGCCTTCTCCGATGGTGGCTTTCTATAAGATGATGGGGTTGTGCGGCCGTTTTCCTCAGCATCGCAGTTTCGGTCATTATTACATGGGTTATCTTCCATGGGATAAGCCGGCAAAGATAGAGGTTGTGAGCGGTGCTTTCTGTATGATTCGTCGTGAAGCCTTGCTGAAGGTGGGGTTGCTGGATGAGGATTTCTTCATGTATGGCGAGGATATTGATCTTTCTTACCGTATCTTGAAGGGTGGTTATCAGAACTATTATCTGCCTGTAGATATCCTGCATTACAAAGGTGAAAGTACTCAGAAGTCGAGCTTCCGCTATGTTCATGTGTTTTATGAGGCGATGCTTATCTTCTTCCGTAAACATTATTCGGGTATGTCGCATCTCTTGAGTATTCCTGTCAAATTTGCCATCTATGCCCGTGCCTCTGTAGCCTTTACGCAGATGATGACTGCGAAAATCAGAAAGAGTCTGGGATTCTTTTCTCCTTCTCATGTCGACCTGTCAAACCAGGTATTGTTTGATGCTGACGAGATGAGCTATGAAGAGATGCTGCATCAGCTTGCGCTGCGGTCTGACGAGAATATCAAACTGGCTACCTATACGAAGGACATCGGTAAGGTGATTACGGATAGGGAGGTGATGGATAAGGATGAATTTGGTTATTTATAAGGATAGATTTATTTCTATATTATAAGGTACGCGCGTACATTATTAATAAGTGTAGTTTATGAAAGAACCGAATATTCGATTACGTGCTTTAGAGTTGGAAGATCTTGATTTTCTCTACCAGATAGAGAATGATGATCGGCTTTGGGAACTGGGTGTTTCCAATGTTCCATATTCGCGCCGGGTGCTGCTCGACTATATAACCAGTGCTTCGGCAGATATTTATGTAGACAATCAGGTGCGCCTGATAGTAGAGAATGAGCAGAATGAGCAGGTGGGCATCCTGGATCTTACAGATTTTGATCCCCGTCATCACCGTGCCGAACTCGGAATTGTCATCAAAAAGGAGTTTCAGGGGCAGGGTTACGCGAAGGCTTCTGTGTCACGCTTGTTGCAATATGCTCGGAATGTACTTCATCTTCAGCAGATTTATGCTATTGTAGGTATCAGAAACCAAAAAGCGGCTAAAATGCTGCAATCTGTTGGATTTGAGGGGAATAATGTCCTGAAACAATGGCTTTGTAGCCAAGTTGGATATGAGGATGCGATGTTTTTTCAATATTTTCTGTAAAAAAGTTGCATAAAAATTTGGTAGAACCAAAAAAAAGTAGTACCTTTGCACTCGCAAATGAAAAATGAGTGCTAAGACATTCAATTTGATTTCATGTTTGGTGCGTTAGTTCAGTTGGTTAGAATGCCTGCCTGTCACGCAGGAGGTCACGAGTTCGAGTCTCGTACGCACCGCTCAAAATCATCTTACAGGTTTGCCAAAATAGTTTGGTGCGTTAGTTCAGTTGGTTAGAATGCCTGCCTGTCACGCAGGAGGTCACGAGTTCGAGTCTCGTACGCACCGCAGAAACCTTCGAGAGTGATCTCGGAGGTTTTTTGTTTTTATGTAAATCTAAGAGAATATGGCTATCGTTATCACAGTTCTGGCATACTTCTGTGTGCTGCTGCTCTTCAGTCATCTTACTGCCCGTAATATGGCAAGTAATGAAACTTTCTATCGTGCTAACCGCCGTTCGCCTTGGTATATGGTTGCTTTCGGTATGGTGGGAGCGTCTATTTCGGGCATCACTTTCGTCAGTGTGCCGGGCATGGTGATGAGAACGGATATGACCTACCTTCAGATGTGCATCGGTTTCATCCTGGGTTATTTCCTGGTTGCCTTTCTTTTGCTTCCTATCTATTACCGGTATAATCTCACTACGATTTACGGTTATCTGCAGCAGCGGTTGGGGGAACGTTCGTATAAGACTGGAGCTTCGTTCTTCCTCTTGTCCAAGATGACGGGTGCGGCGGTCCGTTTCTTTGTCGTCTGTATCCTCTTGCAGCGTTTCGTGCTCGATGGGATTGGTGTTCCGTTCTGGGTCACGGTTCCTGTCATGGTACTGCTTATCTGGCTTTATACGCGCAAGGGTGGCATCAAGACGCTGGTGTGGACGGATACCTTTCAGACGCTCTGTATGTTTGCGGCGCTCGTCCTCATTATCTTTCAGGTGATGTCGGCGTTGGGCATGACTCCTTCCGAAGCAATCACTGCGATTGCTCGCGACAGTCATTCCCGTATTTTTGTCTTTGATGACTGGATGTCGAAACAGAATTTCTGGAAACAGTTCCTCAGCGGTGTCTTTGTAGTGATTGTGATGACCGGTCTTGATCAGGACATGATGCAGAAGAATCTTACCTGCAAGTCGCTCCGTGAGGCCCAGAAGGATGTTTGCAGCTATGGTTTTGCCTTTGTGCCTGCCAATCTGCTTTTCCTGAGTCTGGGGGTGTTGCTGGTAATGCTGGCTCAGAAACAGGGAGTGGCTTTGCCTGATGCTCCTGATGATCTGTTGCCGATGTTTGCGGCTTCAGGGGCGATGGGAAACCTGGTGGTGGTCTTGTTTACCATTGGCATTGTTGCGGCAAGTTTCTCCAGTGCCGATTCAGCATTGACCGCGATTACTACGAGTCTGTGCGTGGATATTCTGGGCAAGAAGGATGATATGAAGCTCCGCAAGCAGATGCATTTGGCGGTAGCTTTGGTGTTCATGCTCTTCATCATTGCTTTCAAGGCGATTAATTCTACGAGCGTGATAGATGCCATCTACATCCTCTGCTCTTATACTTACGGTCCGCTGTTGGGTTTGTTTGCCTTCAGTCTGCTCACCAAGCGTCAGGTAAACGACCGCTGGTCGCCATGGGTCTGCATCGCCAGTCCGCTCATCTGCTTCGCCATCGATACCCTTACCTCGCAGTATGTGGGCTATAAGTTCGGCTATGAGCTTCTGATGCTGAATGGCGCCCTGACATTTGCAGGTCTCGCCCTTATAAAAAAAGAAACAGTTAAATACAAACAATAATGAGAACAAAAGTATTATTTGCAGCATTGTTGCTCAGTGCAACAACTGCTTTTGCCCAGCAGGAGAAGTTGGGCTCCGGTATTGACAAGACCAACATGGACTTGACCATCAAGCCGGGTAATGATTTCTATCGCTATGCCGCAGGCAACTGGATGAAGAATCATCCACTCGATGCCGAGCATACCGACAATGGTGCTTTCACCGATCTCTTTGAGCAGAACCAGAAGCGCATCCAGGACATCATCCTTGAATATGCTTCCAAGCCACAGCAGAAGGGGTCACTCGGACAGAAGATCGGTTCGCTCTACAACCTCCGTATGGACAGCGTTCGCCTGAATAAGGAGGGATGGGCACCTATCAAGCCAACTCTCGACCGCATTGCAGCCATCAAGGACCGCAGAGAGTATCAGCTCGTTACCGCTCAGCTCGATTTCCGTGGCGAGGGTACCATGATGTATGGCATCGGTGTGGGCGCCGACCTTCGTGATGCCGCCAACAACCTCGTTGAGGTAGGACAGAGTGGTCTTGGTCTTGGTGTACGCGATTACTATGTAAACGATGACGAGCAGACCAAGAAGATTCGTGATGCATACAAGGCTTATATGAAGAAGCTCTTTCAGATGGTAGGCAACGACGAGGCTACCGCCCGGAAGAAGATGGAGGCTGTGATGGCTATCGAGACCCGCATCGCTAAGGCAAGCTATAGTCAGGTACAGCTCCGCGACATCGATAAGAACTATCACAAGATGACCTACAACCAGCTCGTGCTCGATTATCCTGGCATCGACTGGGGCAATGTGTTCCTGGCATCCGGTTTCCCTGCTTTCAAGGAAATTTGCGTGGGTCAGCCTGAACCAATCCACGAGGTTGAGAAGATTCTCGCAGAGACCTCTCTGGATGATCTGAAGACATACGCAGAGATCAAGGTGATTTCTGGTGCAACCAGCGTATTGAGCGATGATTTCCGTGCCGTATCCTTTGAGTTGAGCAAGGTAATGAGCGGTGTTCAGCAGGACCGTCCTCGCTGGAAGCGTGCCGTAAGTACCGTGAGCGGTGTGTTGGGCGAGGCTATCGGAAAGATTTACGTAGAGAAGTACTTCCCGGAGAGCAGCAAGAAGCGTATGCTCGACTTGGTTCACAATCTCCAGACTGCGCTTTCACAGCGCATCGACGAGGCTACCTGGATGAGTGCTGCTACCAAGGCACAGGCTAAGGATAAGCTGGAGAACTTCATCATCAAGATAGGTTATCCTGACAAGTGGAAGGACTATAGCGGATTGCAGGTAGATGACAGCCTCTCTCTCTACGAGAATATGGCAAATATCTCTGAGTTCTTTACCAAGGATGCCATCGCCCGCAAGGTGAACAAGCCGGTAGATAAGACTGAGTGGGGAATGACTCCTCAGACTATCAATGCTTATTATAACCCAACTACCAACGAGATCTGCTTCCCTGCAGCTATTCTCCAGCCTCCATTCTTCGACCCGACAGCCGATGATGCGATGAACTATGGTGGTATCGGTGGTGTAATCGGTCATGAGATGAGTCATGGTTTTGACGATCAGGGTAGCCAGTTTGACAAGACCGGAAACCAGAACAACTGGTGGACTGCTGCTGACAAGAAGAACTTCGAGTCTCGCACCAAGATCCTGGTTGACCATTTCAACAAGATTGAGTTGGCTGGCAAGAAGGTAAACGGCCAGATGACCCTGGGTGAGAACATCGGTGACAATGGTGGTTTGAACATCGCTTTCCGTGCACTTCAGAATGTGATGAAGACAGAGAAGTTGGGTGTGAAGGATGGATTTACTCCAGAACAGCGCTTCTTCTTGGCATGGGCACGTGTATGGGCAGGCAATGCCCGTCCTGAGTACCTGCAATATCTGATGACCGTGGATGTTCACTCTCCAAACGAGGCTCGTGTGAACGGTGCCCTCCCAATGGTGGATTCATGGTATAAGGCATTCAACATCAAGAAGGGCGACAAACTCTTTGTTCCTAAGAATAAGCGTGCACATATCTGGTAAAAACATAAAAAAGTCTTGCAGGCACATTGGCTTGCAAGACTTTTTTATAATCATTACTTCGTTCCGAAGTAGAGGAAGAGCATTCCGAGTAATACCAGGAGCAGATCTACGAACTTCGCCTTGAGATTCTTCTCGTGGAAGATGGCTGCACCGAAGAGGAAGCTGACGATGACCGAACCGCGGCGAATCATGCTCACGATACTGATCATGGCGCCAGGCAAACTTAGAGCGTAGAAATAAACGAAGTCGGCTGCCGAAAGGAAGATACTGATGAAGATGATACTCCAGTGCCAGTGGAATGGGGTAGAATTCTTCTTGGTAGGCCACCATATCATCAGCAGCATGGCTCCCATGAGGAAACACTGGTAGATGTTGTACCAACTCTGCACAATCATTCTGTCTAATCCTACACCACCATTCTCTGGTGGAGCCATCAGATACTTGTCGTAGAGGCCGCTTATTGCACCGAGCACGGCAGCCAGCACGATGAAGTAAATCCATTTGTTGTGCTTGAAGTCGATACCCTCTTTCTTGCCGCTGCGCGAAAGCATGGCAAAGGAGATGATGGCAAGTATGACACCAATCCACTGATACAGATTCAGAACCTCGCCATAAACCAGCAGGGCGCCTACGAGTGTCATTACTGGTCGGGTGGCGTTGATAGGTCCCACGATGGTGAGCGGCAGGTGTTTCATGCCGAAATAACCGAAGATCCAGCTGCTCAATACGATGAAACTCTTGAGCACGATGTACTTGTGAACTTCCCATCCGCCTTCTGCTACATGAAACATCGTTCCATCCAGCGAATTTCCTGTATAGCTCATCACGATGAACGGCAGGAAGATGAGCGATGAGAAGAGCGTGTTCAGAAAGAGCACGGGAATCACTGCGTTACCTGAAAGCGCCTTCTTCTTGAAGGCATCATAAAATCCCAGCAGCGCTGCTGAGAGAAATGCTAATACTAACCACATTTTTATGAATGTTAAATGTTGAATGTTGAATGAGGCTCGCGCCCTTGTGTTTCTAATCATTTAATCTTTTAAATCATACCCTACCTCTTCCAGGAACAATGCGTTACCCGGCATGCTTTCGCCTGCATCGCTGCGGCTTCCGTTGTGGAGGATATTGAGAAACTGTTCCATCGTAATCTTTTCTCTGCCTACATCGATGAGTGTTCCCACTACGGCTCTCACCATGTTTCTCAGGAAACGGTTGGCAGTAATCTCGAAATACCAGGTGGTAGGAGAGGTCTGTATCCATCGGGCGGCTGTTACGTGGCAGATGGTGGTCTTGTTGTCGCCACCCGCCTTGCAGAACGCTGCATAGTCTTCGTGATGCAGAAAATGCTGAGCCGCCTCGTTCATCTTCTCGAAATTCAGGGGATAGTTTATCTGCAGTGAATAATGGCGCTCAAACGGATCTTTCTGCGTATGTATATAATAATGGTATGTGCGCGAGATGGCAGAGAAACGGGCATGCATCTCTGGGGCTACCTCCCTTACTTCGTATACGGCGATGTCGCGGGGCAGGATGCGGTTCAGGCGGTATACCAGCTGGTCGGGTTCCATCGGAATCCTGTCGGTATCGAAGTGGGCTGTCATGTGTCGGGCATGTACGCCGGTATCGGTTCTTCCTGCTCCCACCACCTCCATTTCCTTTCTCAGAAGTATGGAGAGGGCGCGCTGCAACTCCTGCTGCACCGAATTGGCATTGGGCTGAATCTGCCAACCGTGGTAGTTGGTGCCGTCGTAACCGAAGAATATGAAATATCTCATGATGATCTTTGAATTTTTTTGTTTTTTGCTATGAACTTTGAGCTTTGATTTGTTCTACGTTCTTTGCTTAATTCGGGTGCAAAGTTACTAAAAAAACGTGAAATATGGTATAATAATACAGATTTTTTTCAAAAATGGTACAATCTTGAAAGAAAAGTTCATTTTTATTTTGCAAATTGACAATAATTGTGTACTTTTGCCAACGTTTTTGATATTATAGATTATGGCACAGAATATATTCAAGGGTTTAGGTGTTGCCCTTATTACTCCTTTTAACACCGATGGCTCGGTTGATTATCAGTCGCTCAAGCGATTGGTAGAGTTTCAAATTGACAATGGTGCAGACTTCCTTTGCATCCTTGCCACAACTGGTGAGGCTCCATGTCTTACACAGGAAGAGAAAGATAAAATCACAGAATTGGTGAAAGATGTGAACAAGGGTCGCATCAAGATATTGAAATATTGTGGCGGTAATAATACTGCTGCTGTCGTTGAAGAAATCAAGAACACCGACTGGAGTGGCATCGATGGTATCCTCAGTATCTGTCCTTACTACAACAAACCTTCTCAGGAAGGTCTCTATCAGCACTTCAAGGCCATCGCCCAGGTTAGTCCGCTGCCTATCGTGCTCTACAATGTTCCTGGCAGAACCGGTATCAACATGAAGCCTGAAACAACCTGCCGTATCGCCCGCGACTTCCCTAATGTGGTAGCCGTGAAAGAGGCTAGTGGCAGCCTGGAGCAGGTAGATGAGATTATCAAGAACAAGCCTGATAATTTTGATGTTATCAGCGGCGATGATGCGCTTACCTTCTCAATGATTGCTAGTGGTGCTGCCGGCGTTATCTCTGTTATCGGCAATGCCCTGCCTAAGGCTTTTAGCCGTATGATCCGTCTCGAGTTCCGTGGCGAATATGAGCCAGCCCGTAAGATTCATCATTCTTTCACTGAACTCTACAGTCTGCTCTTTGTTGACGGTAACCCTGCCGGCGTAAAGGCGCTCCTCAATGATATGGGTTTCATCGAGAACGAGCTCCGTCTTCCTCTGGTTCCTACCCGTATCGCAACCAAGCAGAAGATGAGCGACATTCTGAAGACTTTGAATATCTAAAATAGTGATTAGTTATTAATCATTTAGTACCATGGTAGATGATAGAAGAATCATACACGAGATAACACCGCTGATGGGTAAGGATGTGCTCTATATTGCAGACCGACACAAAAAGGAGTTTACTTATCCTATCCATAACCATTCGGTGTACGAGTTGAACTTTGTAGAGAATGCAAAGGGAGTAAGAAGAATCGTTGGAGATTCGCAGGAGGTGATAGGCGATTATGATCTCTGTCTCATCACATCGCCCGATCTGGAGCATGTATGGGAGCAGAACGAATGCCACAGCGATGACATCCGTGAGATTACCGTCCAGTTTGATTTCTCCATGAGTGATGAAACGCTCTTCGGAAGAAATCCCTACGCCAGCATTACCCGTATGATGCAGGAAGCAAAGAAGGGACTCTCATTCCCGTTGCAGGCAATCATGAAGGTATACGGAATGCTCGATACTTTAAGTTCCGTAAAAGATGGTTTCTATGCCGTACAGCAGTTCCTGACCATTCTCTACGAACTGTCACGCTGCGAAAATGCCCGCACCCTGGCTTCCAGCAGTTATGCCAAGGTAACGGTAGAAGACGATAGCCGGCGCATCCTGAAGGTGAAGAATTTCATCTCCAAGAACTATATGGATGAACTCCGTCTGCCGGAGCTTGCCTCGCTGGCAGGCATGAGCAGCAGTGCGTTCAGCCGTTTCTTCAAGCTCCATACCGGCAGAAATATCTCTGAGTATATCATCGACCTGCGTCTGGGTTATGCTGCCCGCATGCTGGTAGATACCGCCAAGAGTATTAGCGAGATAGGTTTTGATTGCGGATTCAACAATCTCAGCAACTTCAACCGCATCTTCAAGAAAAAGAAAGGATGCTCGCCAAGCGAGTTCCGGGAAAGCTATCATAAGACAAGAATCATTGTATAATACAGCCAACGTAATCGTTTAAGTGAAATTATCAAAAATATTTCGCTTAAACGATTCTTTTTTCCGATATTTGTTGTATCTTTGCGCTACAATTTGAAATGTATAAATAAACATTTAAAAACTACGATAACGAATTATGAAGCAATTTATGGATGAAAACTTCCTGCTCGACACTAAGACTGCACAGGATCTTTTCCACAATCATGCGGCTAAAATGCCAATTATCGATTATCACTGCCACCTCATCCCTGAGATGGTAGCCAATGATCACAAGTTTAAGAGTATTACAGAACTTTGGCTCGGCGGTGACCACTACAAGTGGCGTGCTATGCGTACCAATGGTGTAGATGAGCGCTTCTGCACAGGTACTGATACTAGCGACTGGGAGAAGTTCGAGAAGTGGGCTGAAACAGTGCCTTATACATTCCGTAACCCTCTCTATCACTGGACTCACCTGGAGCTCAAGACTGCTTTCGGTATCAATAAGCAGCTCAGCCCTAAGACAGCCCGTGAAATCTACGATGAGTGTAACGAGAAGTTGCAGTTGCCAGAATTCAGCGCCCGTGGCTTGATGCGTCACTATAACGTAGAGTGTGTTTGTACAACAGACGACCCAATCGATGACCTGCGTTACCACAAGCAGACACGTGAGAGCGGTTTCGAAATCAAGATGATTCCTGCTTGGCGTCCTGACAAGGCTATGAACATCGAGAAGCCAGATTTCGCTGACTATATGAACAGGCTCGGTGAGGTAGCAGGTGTTAACCTCGTTACATTCCAGGATATGGTTGATGCTTTGCAGAAGCGTCACGACTTCTTTACTGAGAACGGCTGTAAGTTGAGCGACCACGGTATCGAGGAGTTCTACGATGAGCCATACACAGATTCTCAGATTGAGACTATCTTTGCCAAGGCTATGCGTGGGCAGCAGCTTTCTGCTCTCGAAATCCGTCAGTACAAGCATGCATTCCTCAAGGTTTGCGCTGAGATGGATCACGCTGCCGACTGGACACAGCAGTACCACTATGGTGCTATCCGCGACAACAATACACTGATGTACAACAAGCTCGGTGCTGATACCGGTTTCGATTCTATCGGTGAGTTCACTACAGCCAAGGCTATGAGCAGCTTCCTCAATGAGCTCAACATGGAGGGTAAGCTTACACGTACTATCCTCTATACATTGAACCCATGTGCCAACGAGGTAATCGCTACTATGCTCGGTAACTTCCAGGATGGTTCTTGCCCAGGTAAGATCCAGTTTGGTTCTGGCTGGTGGTTCAACGATCAGCTCGATGGTATGACCCGCCAGATGAACGCACTCTCTGTATTGGGTCTCCTGAGCCGTTTCGTAGGTATGTTGACCGACTCACGTTCATTCCTCAGCTATCCACGTCACGAGTACTTCCGTCGTTTGCTCTGCAACCTCCTCGGCAATGATGTAGAGAAGGGCTTGCTTCCTAACGACATGGAGAGCCTCTCTCGCATGGTAGAGGATATCTCTTACAACAATGCTCGCAACTACTTCAAGTTCTATTAATCCATAGAACTGAAGCAATTTATACTAAGACAAATCCCTTCACGGCATCCCGGTGGTGTTGTGGAGGGATTTGATGTTTCATCGTGAAACCAATACTTTAAACTTATGGGGGTAATAGACAGAATACTAGGTTTTTACGAAGATATCAGAGAGTTCAATTCTTCTAATATCCAAGACTTTCGGGGCAGACTCAAGTCTTGGATCAAGATGGGTATGCTTGCCGGTCGCATCTTCTATCTCAAGGATATGTGGGCCAGGGATGTGGCTGCCTTGACTTTTGCCTCCTTCATGGCTATGATACCTTTCATGGCTATGATGTTTGTCATAGCCCGTGGTTTCGGCTATGCCTCTCTGCTCGAATCCTGGCTCTCTACCACCTTCGAGGCACAGCCTGTTGTGGCGCAGACCATCGTTAACTTCGTTCACAATTATATCGAGAATACGCAGAGCAACTACATCATCGGTACGGGTATCGTGATGTTTCTCTATACCATCGTTTCGCTGATGCAGAAGATAGAGCTTACCTTCGATGACATCTGGCATACGGGCGAGCGTTCGTGGAAGCAGATTGTTACCGAATATCCTACCATTCTGTTTGGTCTGGGACTGCTGATACTCTTTGCTTCGAGCATCAATGTATGGACGGTGAATATGGTGGATAATGTAGACAGAATAGCAGATATCGGGGATAGCATTCCTTCGTTCATCCTTCATCTGGCGGCTTTTGTTCCGATGTTCCTGTTCTTCGTGTTCTGCTATTATGTCATCCCGAATACCTATATCCGGGTTCGCAGTACCCTGGTTCCATCGTTCCTGGCGGGTGTCTGCATGACGGCACTTCAGTATGGATATATCTATCTGCAGGTTTTTCTGTCCAGCTACAATGTCATCTATGGTTCGCTGGCAGCCATTCCGCTTTTCCTGTTATGGCTTCAGATTTCGTGGGCTATCGTAGTGTTTGGCGCCTTGCTTTGCCATACCAACCAGAACATCCATTATTATGATGGTGATTTGCAGTACGATCACCTGAAACTGGTGCAGCGCATCAAGGTTTGTGGGGTAGTGATGCATCTGGTATGTCGTCGGTTCAATCAGGGCGAACAGGCGTATACTCCGAAAGAAATTCATGATTTAACGAAGATACCTCAACAGATTGTCAACCAGTCGGTTAAGGAGCTATTACGTGCCCGTTTGCTGGTAGAAATCCGGAATGGTAAGAAAAGCAGTTTTGAGGAATCGGTGGTTCTTCATCCGATAGAGAAGATAGAGCATCTTACCTATGGTGTAATGATAGAGCGCCTCTTCAGTTATGGCGAGGATGTCTCAAGCCTAGCCGCATTGGAGTCGGATATGGCGATGTGGAAGGATATCGACATCGTGAATGCAGAGTTCATAGAAAAGGGAAAGCAAATCGCTTTCTGATAATAAACTATCAATTTATAGTATCTTATTTCTGGTCATATCCGTCAGAAATCTTTTTTCCCAGTGCTAGCGCCAGTTCAACCTTGGCACCATATCCTTCCAGCTGGTCGGCAAACTTTGCTACCGAATTGCCGGATGCGATGATGTCATCAAAGAGAATGATTTTTTTGCCCTGGAAGAAAGCCTCGTCGATATGGAGTTCATCTACAGGATCGCCATCTTCATCTACATCATGCGTGTAGCTGAAGGCAGGGTAGGCGTTGGTCATGCCCGTAGCCTTGCATATCTCCTCGCTGAACTCCTTGAAACGGCGCTTGGTATGCGCCTCAAGAGCAGCAGGAATGCAGACCAGGGTAAACTGTGCTGCCTCTTCGCCCAAAAGATTCTTCAGCTTGTCTGATACCATTTCGATAGCCTTCTTCAGGGCTTCCTGATGGTCCATCTCCGTAGTGAGCTCAGAGTTACCTTTAAAGTTGACGATAAGGTCGCGTTTTTCCCATTCCTCTGCTGTGAGTTCAAAAGTACCGAAGGCGCTGAATGCAGCGTAGTCGACAAGCCATTTGTAGTGCAGTCCGTTTTTCAGGACTGGCCACGAGTTGATTTCATTTTCGTAATTAGCCATAGACTAGAATTTTTTGATAATTAATAATGCATAGTTTCTGCAAAAATAGGAAATCTTTTCGAATTAAGGTGCCGGTTTCATAAAAAAGATTTGTTTTTTAAGTAATATTTCACGTAGCTGCCCTTTTTTTACTTATTTTTTAGTACCTTTGCACCGCATTTTAAGAAATACGTATATTTATATGACGAGAAAAACAAAACTTCATGAAATCCGCGACTACGTTATCATTGCCCTGGCGATGATAGAAGGTAGTATCGGTTTGAACATCTTCCTGCTTCCCAATCATATCACGATGGGTGGTGTAGGAGGTATTGCTTCTATCCTTTATTGGGGATTTGGCATCCCGGCATCTGTATCTTATCTGGCGCTCAATGTGTTCCTGCTTCTCATCGCATTCCGCATTCTGGGCTATAAGTTCTGTCTGAAGACCATCTATGGTGTTGGTATCTTTGCCTTAACTACCCGTCTGATAGAGACGCATACGGTAGGCATGACGCCGCTGCTTCACGACCAGCCGTTCATGGCAACGGTCATCGGTGCGTTCTTCATGGGTAGCAGTGCCGGTCTGGGTCTTTCCTGCAATGGTTCTACGGGTGGTTCTGATACCGTAGCGGCGATGATCAACAAGTATTGGAACATTTCCCTGGGTCATGCCATCATGATTTGCGACCTGTGTATCATCACCAGTTCTTATCTGGTATTGCGCGATTGGGAGATGGTGATTTACGGTTATGTCTGCCTCTTTGTGCAGTCGCTCTGTGTAGATCATGTGGTGAATGCGTTGCGCCGTTCGGTTCAGTTCTTCATCATCAGCGACAAATATCTGGAGCTCAGTGCAGCCATCAATACCGCCGCCGACCGAGGTTGTACGGTGATGGATGGTCATGGCTGTTACAGTGGCAAGGATGTCCACATGCTGTTTGTATTGGCGCGTCAGCGTGAGTCTCAGAAGATATTCCGTCTTATCGACGAGATAGATCCTACCGCCTTTGTCAGCCAGAGTGCCGTCATCGGTGTTTATGGCGAAGGTTTCGACCGTTTCAAGGTAGGCAAGAAGATAGGTTTGCCGAAGAAGAAATAGATAAACAGAAAAAGGGTGTGTCATAACTGCATGACACACCCTTTTTTAGTAATTTTCTAAGTATAGACATCTATATCCTCTGGCTTCGGCTAGATATGGAAATCTACCAACTTCAGCCATCGCTTGACATCAAACGACGGACAGTCTTTGTGAACGTTTGGCAAATCGCGGTGGCCCAGTATCTCTGCATCAGGATAGGAGAGGCAGAGGCTCTCCAGAAGCGAATACAGAGCCTGATTCTGGGCTGGAGTGCGCGTATCGGCAGGCTTGCCGTTCTTGTCGAGACCTCCCTCATAACAGATGCCGATGCTGTGGGCATTGTAATGACGGGCATGGGCTCCGACTTCCGATTCCGGACGACCCGGATATACCACACCATCCTTCGTGATGTAATAATGATAGCCGATACTCTTGAAACCGCGGGCAAGATGGCAGGCCTCCAACTGCTCGAATGTGAAATCCTGAGTCACTCTCGTGGCAGAACAGTGGATCACGATGAGTGAAATGCTACGATGTTTCTGTGTCATGGCAACCTCCCTTCTTTTAGCAGTTCTGTACACAGAATGAGCTGGCTACAGCTGTTAATATCGTGATGAGGAAGTTGATGATGGTTTTCCAATTTACTTTTTTCATTTTGCTTTGTTTTTTAATGATTAATACTAAGTGGATAATGATAGTCACATGCTTGTTTTAGTGGTTGAAATTTAGTTTCAGTAAGCGTTTCTGGAAGAAGAAGGGCGGGGGAGGAACTGCCAGCCCGAATACCCGTAAAAGGCAGGTTCTTGAGTCGTTATGATTTGCTGTTTATCCGTAATCGTCAGGATGAAAACCAGCCGCTTTGTGCCTTCAGAATATCCCTGTCGCCGGTCAGTTCACTCCTTCCTTCTTCTGTCGTTTCGCATATTCGAGAGACGGATTACTACTCCAGACCGTCTCCGCTGTCGCCTGTTCCGTCGGTACTGCCGCCTTGTGATGTACCGCCGCCCTGTGTGGTATCGCCAGTGGTGGTATTGCCTGCAGCGCTCTCGCTAGAGTTGAGGAGATCCATGGCGTTCTTGGCGTTGGCATCGAGAGAGAGCTGGGTGTTGCTGAGCTTGCCGGTAGCACGTGCTCTGAGGCGGTAGCCTTCTACAAACTTGGCGAGGTTCCACTCCTTGATGCTGGCGGCTCCCATCTTGTTGATGATGCCGATGGAGAAGATGGCGAGGTTGTCTATCTTCACTGCCTTATTTTGGAGCACGAGCTCCTTCACACAGCTCACCATATCGGTGAGAAGGCCTTTGATGGCACCCTTCGAGAACGGGGTATTGTGGCTCGCGGCGAGTTCATCGATACCGATGGTTTCTGTTACTACTGGTCGCGCATAATACTTGCCATACGCTTCCTTGATTGTCTTGTTCTTGTTCTTCACTAACTTGATGAGAATCATACTTTTAAAAAATTAGTTTTAGTAAAAAGCAGTCTGTGTCTCCGCCGAGACCGTTGCTGCATCAACCTCTCTGATTGACGATACAAAGATACAACATTCCCGAACCCCCAACTATGCGATTTGTGCGATTTGCAGGGATTCGGGAAAAAAAGGTTGAAAAAAATGGTATTTTTTTATGTTACTGAACTTTCAACGATGTAGAGCGGAGCGCAGGGATATTAAGAATTGCTTTTATCTGAAAAAGGACGCCTAAAAAGGCAAAAAATAGTAAAATAGAGCATTTGTTTTGAGTTT
>ERZ809706.15-NODE-15-length-163662-cov-10.4858_pt1 | contig 163662 bp, 163 predicted proteins | sample MGYA00520257_ERZ809706 | MGnify/ENA primary metagenome ERZ809706 (study PRJEB31588, sample SAMN03401203) | human gut metagenome | study: EMG produced TPA metagenomics assembly of the PRJNA231909 data set (A prospective, longitudinal analysis of the...
GACGTGTGCTCTTCCGATCTGATGGAGTCGGCAGGCGAACCGATGCGCATGTGGGTGCGAGGGGGAGTGCCTTTCGGTAGGTTTGTGCCGGCTACGATGAATATCACATCATACTTGAACTGGAGTGTATCCAATAGGGCGGCGATAGGGGAAACGAAGTTTTCGGGAATCTGAGTATCTGTGCCGAGAGACAGGTTCCAGACCTTGATATTCAGATTGTCTCTGACGATTTCATCGATTTGTTCCATGATGGTCAGCGCACTGTTTGCAGTGTCGCGTGCAATGGCGAAGTGCTTGACTCGGAACCGTCCACACCCGTCATCCAGCCAAGGATTCAGAGCCGGCCCATCCACAATGATGGAGGTAATCTCGGTACCGTGCTGCATATCCTTCTCGGTCATGTCGAGTTCCTTGAGGCGGTCGTCATATGTCACCCATTCGGCGAAGTACGATGTTTCGTCGAAGCCGGTGTCGATGACTCCGATGGTGGGCTCGTTGGAAGGCGCGGGGATCAAAGGCGCTTGTCTGCTGGATGGGTGCGGCTGGAATCGTGGCTCTTGCGCGAAATCCCCAACCGTTGTGGACATTGCTATGAGATATGGGGCGGTCCGGCGAATTCGATTGATAACCGTTTCGGTGTTGGCGATGAATGTTAGTCTGTCAATGAGTTGATAATCGGTGGGAGATAGTTCCAACTTCGTCAGCAACTGTTCTGCGGTCAGTATTCCGGTATCAAATAAGGTTATGAACGAACCTGTAGAATCGTCGACCGGTGTTTGCGGAAGAGAGAAGGCGTGAACGTAGTAAGAGTCTTTCACGATTTGTGCGAATTCGGTCTTATACAGGCCGTCAGGCATGTTCTGCTTGCTCTTGTTGAACAGGTCAAGGGCCGCCGAGTCGATGGTTCCGGCGAATCGTGCATCCTCGAGAAGATATTTGGCATAACGATGCAAAAGGTCGATGGTGTCTTCGATGGTTCCCGAAGGAACGCAATATGTGATGACATGATGAGGCAAACCATCGTCGCCTTTTTCGAAGCGTGCGCCGACGACGGAACTATTGACCGGAGTGTCCGGGGCTTGACGGAGCAGACGCATAACGCGGTTACTCTTGGCCACGACATCGCGATAATGGGCCTCGATAAGAATGTAGTCGCCAATAATCGAATCTTTGGGCCATGCGTCGAGTGTTTGATGCAGCTCATCTGCTAAGGATAAGAGCTTGGCAACGGTCACTTGCTTTCCCGTTGGAATTCGTGCAGGGCCGCCGGATCCGGATCCGGGGCGAGCGTCAAAAGGTCTTTGAAGTTCCAAAAGAGCGTTCACGGTGTGTTACGCCTCCACGATTTTCCGCGCAGCGGTACTTTTTGATACACCGCTCAGCGCTTCGATTTCCTTGAGCGTGAAGCCTTCCTCTCGCAACTCGGTAGGGTTGTTCGGCTCGTGTCCAAGCGCCGAGGCATAGAATCTGCGTAAATAATCAGTGCTGATGTCCGGCGAACTAAACGCAAGACTTGTACGAATAAGATTCTTCATATCGCCTGGATAGGGTATATGGGGCATAAGGGCGATAATCTTGGAAAACAGCCGTTTGTTCGGTGTGGCATGGGGAAGCTTGTTCACGTAATGCTGCATTAGCGTCTCCGCAACCGCGGCAAGGTCCTCTTCTGTATATCGGTTGAAATCAACGGTGGCATCGAACCGGCGGCGAAGCGCCGGATCGAAGGCATCATACAGATTGGTGGTGGCGATAAGCGTCACGTCACGGTTGAGCGAATCCAAACCTTTGAGGATCGAGGACGTCGCGCGTCCCATCTCACGCACGTCGTGTGAGTTCATCCGGTCCAACGCTACGGTGTCGATCTCATCGAACAGGATGATGACCTTATCTGGGTGGGCGAGCTCGTTAATTTGCTGGAACAGGGTATTGATATTTTTAGCTGTCTGGCCAAGCCTACTGTCAACGAGCAAGCTGGTTTCCACCATGTACAGGTCTCGGGAGAGGATGCGTGCCATCTGCTTGGCGGATTCCGTTTTCCCTGTTCCGGGTGCGCCTTGGAACAGGAAACGATTCACCCCGAAAGCATTGCCCACAGCATTGATAATGCCTCGCAGGTCATCGCGTATTGCGTTAGGCAGAGGAAGCGGATCGTCATCCAGGGTGACTACACGCGCGGCATCGGGAATGGCATTGGCGAAACCGTGGGATTGCGGACTGAGCGCATTGGTGTTGGCAATCAGCGCGTTCACGTATTGACTGAGTATCACGTCACCGGAAGTTTGAAAATCACTGGCGATTTTGCGCGCTTGCTGGATGAATCCGGCCTCATTGTGGTCCATGTGGTATTTGATGAGATTCACCACATCGTTTTTCTTCACAGGGATATACCGTCCTTTGCTTTGCAGTACGCCGATTTCACGGCATAATCGCCGTAAGCATCGACTGCTTCATCCAAATTGTCCATAAGATAGTAGCGTTTGTCCTCTTCCGGATTGCGAATGATGGCGTTGCGTAGCGAAAGAATGAGCTCGGGGTTTTGCGTTTGCTCGACAAGTTCGTCGAATACTTCGCTGAGCCAAGACAGCTCATCGGCGGAGCACTGGGTATCGATGAACTTGATGGTATCCGGTACATCGCTGACGCAGACGACAACCATATCTTTCCAAGACCGTTCAACCATGATGTCATCCTCATCGACCGTGTTCGCACGCTGTTCGATGGATTGGCGAATATCCATGTTTATCGCCGTCCTTTCGTCTTGGGTTGGTTCTCTGCCGGAAATATGGTTTGAATCTGTCCGTTGCGTTTGATGATTCCTACGCGAACGCCTTTATAGGTGCCCCACAGGATGATTCCTTCCGGTTTATGGCGGTTGAACTTCAATCCGCTGACGTGTTCGCCGGCCCTGACGATGTCTTCCATGGTCCATTGGCTCGGAAACCACATCTGTCCGGCGCGGTCGCGCTTTTTCTTCGCGGCATGACCGGTTACCCGTCCCCGTCGCACCCCATTGGGATAAACCTTGTCGATGTGATAGGTGAATCCGTATTTAGTGAGTAGATCGATGTTCGCCTGCCCGTGTCCGCCGCTTCGCATCTTCCGCGGTCGGCCGGTTCTGGGATCATGCGTGAACACCCCATCAATGCTGTGTATCAACGCCTGATGATGTACTCGATTGCTCCCACCTGAGGTGTAGTAGATTCCTGACTCACCGGTTCCCATAGCGATGCTCCTTCGTACGGTGGGTCCATGAGGCGTAAGTACGGAACTCCGCATCCTCCCAATACTGGCCGAATACCTCCGCCGGCATGATTCCATTGACGATCACGCGAGAGGGTTTCAGTGCGGTCATCATGGCGTCAAGGCCTGAAGAAAACAGTTGCTTCTCCTTGCGCGAGGAAATGCAGCCCACGGTGCTGATGGCGACCATACTGTGTTGCGCTATGCCGCGAAAACAGAAATCGAAGGTTCGTTCGTCTCCCCAACGGACGTTCGGAACGACCGGCAGTCCGACACGCTGAAAATAGTGCCCGATGATGCGGCTGCGGTATACGTTGGCCTGCAGTACAGGCAACGGCGCGTTCCAATATAACGAGAAGTCAGGGGCGATAACACCGTCGAACTCGCGTAGCTTGGGAATGTAGCGGTCGGGATTGGCCGCTAACGCACGAAATCTCGTGTCGTCCTCGTAGAAGTGGATGAAGGCGTGTCTGTTCGTGGTTTTGTTTCGCTTGTCAAATGGGACGAGATCCCTGGGCATGGGCACGGTGCTGGGTAAAGGCTTGATGCGGGGGTACCCGTGGTCAAGAAGGGCTCCTTCCAGCAGCCATGGTGCGAATCCGTCATCTGCGATATTACGTCGCGTGCTCATCGGACACCAACCTTTCATGGTCGTTCGGTGGATTTCCGGACGAATCCGGAACTTTCCTCGCTGAAAGTGCCATGATGGTGTGTTGCGGTCGAGCATCATCATGGCTCCTCCGGCGGGTGCGTGGGAATGTGCAAGATTCCCACGCACCATCTTCAGTTTTCCAAGTCGGTGATTCCATCGTCTTGGTTTATCTATGAGTATACACCTTGGTACGGTGAATACGATTCTTGGAACTAGAAATGCGAACGAGTAGGGAAACAAATGTTCCAATATCAACGAAAAGCACGAAAATCATCGGCGTGTTGCATCCATGGGTCTCCTGATGAGGGTCGCAGCGCGCGCATTACTTATCGATGGTCGCTTGACCGTTCATCAGTAGGGGCAGCAGCCAGTCGCGTAGATTGGCGAGATGGATGTTTTCCTTATAAAGCTTTGCGATTTGATTGTGCATAGGTGAATAAAGCTTCGAAAAAACGCAAAGTAGTTCCTTCGGTGGCATCGCTACGGGATACCGCATCATATGCTCTTTGTCTCCTCGAGGCATTTTTGAGCCTTTGGCTCCGATAGACACATAAGAGAAGAATCGATTGGCCGCCATGGTCTGGTACAGCCACTCTGTATGTTCTCGATGCTTCGCGCGGAATACAAGAACATCAGCGCAACACCCTCCGATGCGGTCAGACAACCATATTTTTTTGAAATAAGGGCGAATGTTCGACAGCAGTATGTCGTTCTGTTGGAATCTAGTGACGCGACCTTCCACAGGCAGATAAGCGGAGGGACATATGCCGCCACGTTTTTTGAGCATGTTGTCGGTGCTAATGTAGTTATCGACAGATAAACCTATATGTGAACATTTGTCATCCACTAAATCCACTATCTCACGGAGATGGATAGTTCCCCAGTCTTTGGGGATATCGCGGTGAAGAGCTTCGTTGTGAACCATGGCTCCACCGGAGGAACGGTAGGGGTTGCCGTACTCGTCGGGGAAATCGAACTGGGTGAACCAGTAGTCGTATATGGTGCGTGCCAATGATTCTAATTCGGTGATGATTCTCGTGTTCGTCTCAATTTTCTTATCGATGGACGAAAGTAGGGAGACGATGTAATTTTGTTGTTGGATATCTGGTAATGACAATTCAATATTAGATAATATGTCTGTATTGAGATTAGGCATATTTGAACCAACTGCGTGAGCGCGCAAATATTGTTTGCTTTCAGGATTATTCAAATAATATGATCATGACGAGAGTGCCGTTGAGAGTCGAGGTGTTCATCGCAGGTGGTTCTTCCTTTCGTCGGAATACTCATTGTAAAGCCTGTCGACGGTTGTACCGACCTGTTGCCCGGTGAGCATTATGTCATCATTCCTGAACGCCTGAATAACCTTCGGTCCGAGTGCCTGTTTGAACACCGCCGGCTGATCGAGCGCGGCCGCGTTGCTGCTCACCATCGCGTCGATCGCACGCTTGGCGGCGGAAAGAATCTCGAACAATTGCCGCTCGCTACTGGTCACCGGCTTGGCGTCGCGCATCATTTCCTTATGGATACGCATGTACTTTTCGTCGCCGCCGTACCTGCCGGTGAGCAGAGCGTTCTTCCGGTTGAGCTCGTCCGCTTGACGCTTCAATTCTTCGATTTCACCGATCAAATCGGTCATTTCGCCGGTGGTGATCTCCTGCATGTTGGCATGAACAAGCTTCTCGCGGAGATTCTCCATGAGATTCACATATTCAGGATCTTTGGGGTCGGCATTGTTCGTGAACGAGCTGCCTGTGGTGCGAATGGTGCGTTTGAGCTTATCCGCCACTGTTAACTCCTGAGTACCTTCGTTTTTGAAACTGAACTCCATGTTGTCCAGCAGGATATTGAGACTGCCGGTGGAGAGCCTGCCCAGCGCAAGGGCCTTTTGCTGGTTGATGCGATCAATACGAAGATTCACCTCGTTCAACAGTTTGCCGAACAAACCGATGTCGAAGTGCTCCGTCAATTCGTCATGGCCGTACAAAGTGGCCAGATTGCGCAGCTCCTTGTACCGGTTAAGCGCCCTGCGGATGGTATAGAGTTCGTTCTCGTCCTGAATGGCGCTGATCTCCTTCGCGAAGGCGTATTCATTGTTAGTGCTGTACTTCCACAGCACCTCCTTGATATGATTCAGGTCTTCCTTGATGGCTTTCGGATCGTCGAACATGCTGGCATACCGTGAGGTATCGTCACCGAACTCCTTGTTAAGTTCGGTCAGATAATCTTGGTTGGTCTTGTCGAACTGTTTGGAGATATCCACGAAATCGACCACGAAACCATGGTCCATGTTCTTGTACGGGCGGTTCACACGGGTGAGCGCCTGCAGCAGGTTATGTGCCTTCAGCTGCCGGCATAGATACATCTTCTTGAGCCTCGGCGCATCGAAGCCGGTCAGCAGCATGTTGAACACCACGAGGATGTCGATCTCGCCTCGTTTGAAACTCAGCTGTATATCTCGTTGCTCTTCCTTGGTGCCTTCATCGTAGAGCACAAGTGCGGAAGAGATATCCGTGTCGTACTGCTGCAGCGCGGCATGGATGTTGCGAGCTTGTCGGGAGGTTCGCGCAACAATCATCGCGCCGATGTTGTCGCAATCGTGTCCCATAGCGATGCGCGAATACAGAAGGTCATCCACGATGTATTCCGTCAGCGGATTGATGAAATTAGGGTGTTCACAGACTTCGTCGAGATCGGTGAGCTGATCGACCTCCTGCAAGGTCTCCATGATTTCCCGCATCTTTACACGGAACTGAGGCTTGACATCCTCTCGAAGTAAGCGAAGCGTGTGCCCGTCGGCGATGGACCGATCATAAAAATACGTGTGAATATAGTCGCCGAACACCTGTTTGGTATCTGCCCCGCCTTTCTGCTTGATCAGCGGAGTGCCAGTCAATGCGATGCGCACTGCGTCGCGATCCGCATTGAATAACGCGGCAAGGAAACTCTTGCCAGGCTTATATTCACGGTGCGCCTCGTCGATGAAGAACAGTCGTTGTTCATGCAAACCGTATTCGGCCGTGATGACTTGGGCATCCTCGCTGAACTTCTGAATGTTGGCCACCGCGATTTTGGCGTTGGGGATGGTCTCGCTGTCCGCCGTAACGTTCCACGCTGATGGCTGTTGTAGCAGCTTTACGAAGTCCTCTCGGGAATCTGCCCTGAGCACCTGCGCACCACGGGCCTGAAACTCGTCGGCGGCCTGATTCGCCAGATCGATGCGGTCCACGATGAAGAACGTGTGGAGTACGTGATTGCGGTTCTGATAGTGGTCTCGCAGATATCGCGTCAGCAGGAATGCCAGCTCGGTCTTTCCGCTGCCCTGCGTATGCCAGATCACGCCCTGCTTCGTTCCCGCATCGAGGGTTCTCTTCACCGCCTGTGAGGCGAAGAACTGTGGATAGCGCATGATGTGTTTCTCAATCACATGGACGCCGGCGTCGTTGACATAATTCTTGTAGCAGATGCTATAGTGCAGCAGGAACAGGAGCCTCTTATGGGAGAACAGCGAGGTAATGATGCTGTTCGCGGGATTTCGTGGATTGACGGCGTCATCCCATTGAGGGGTATCCAACAGGGAGATCAGATTGTTGTCTTGCAGGATGCGTTGTTCGTTTTCATGGTCTCGTGGGGCAGTCGATTCGAGTAATGTCTGTGCGTCATCTGTTTCCTCCCGGAAGCGATTCAGCCTCACGTTCCCGTAGGCACTGGTCGCGTAGAACGACCCTTGGATTGGTTCCCGATCGTTGTCGTCATACGGTTGATCATTGCTGAATGCCATGATCTGGGTAATATTGGCAAACTTGCGAAAGAACGGCTGCTTGAAACGCGTGTACATGCGATCGCGCTCCGCGATGATGCCATTGCGGTTGTTCAGACGCTTGACCTCCATGAAGCATAAAGGCATACCATTGACCAAGAAAGTGATATCCGGGCGGAAATTGTCGTCATCGTACGCATAAGTCAATTCCGTGACAACGGTGAAATCATTACGATTCGGATTTTCAAAATCGATGAGTTTATACCCGTCGAGTCCGTGCTGAAGTAAATCGAAGAACGAGCGACCTACGTCCTCGCTGCTCAAGGCGGCATTGATTTTGGCGATGAGGAATCTGCTTCGCTCATCATCGATATCGGTGCTTGGATTCAGCCGGCGAAGAGCTTCCGTAAACAGATTGAAGAAAATATTGGTAGCTGCATCATAATCGGTGCCGGGCTTGTCGTGTCTGATGGATCGATAGTGCCAGCCCAATCGCGTGGCATGAACCAAAGCCGGAACCTTCACGCACTTGTCCTCTGGGCCGTGCATCGTCTTCCCCATCGTCGTCGAATATGACCGCTTCCAATACTAGCGGAAATATGGTGAAAACCCGGGGTAAGACGAGGACTGGGTAATGAAGATTTGCGTGGATGGAGCACTGAAGCTTGACAGGGCCGATACGAGACCGCATGCTATTCCACACCATGTGAACGGTAAACGAATCGGCGTATAGTGTCGGCTCATGGTGCAGATTCATGGCATTAGACGCGCAAGCGCGGACGCGAAATATCGGCAGATGACCGGGCAGCCGGTCAAGCCGCTGATTCTCAAACTGTGCTTGCCGGCCGTCATCTCCAACTTGGTGACCACCGCCTACAATCTCACGGACACGTTCTTTATTGGTCAGCTCGGCACCGCGCAGTCCGGTGCTATCGGCATCGCGTTCTCCATCATGACCGTGATGCAGGCGCTCGGCTTCTTCTTCGGCAACGGCGCGGGCAACTCGATGAGTCGCGAACTCGGCAAGCAGAACAATGATCGCGCCTCCCGACTACTGGCCGTGGGCTTTGCGGGCGCGGTGATCTCCGGTTTGGTGATTGCCGCAATCGGGCTGCTGACCCTGCGGCCACTTGTCGTCATGCTGGGCTCGACCTCGACGATTGCCCCATACGCCGTGCAATATCTGACGCCGTTGCTGGTCGCCGCACCCTGCGTGTGCGGTTCGTTCGCACTCAACGGACTGCTGCGATACCAAGGGCAATCGACGTTCGGCATGATCGGGCTGGTTTCCGGCGCATTGCTGAATTTCCTGCTTGCGCCATTGTTCATTTTCGTGGCCGGTCTGGGGATTTTCGGTGCCGGCCTCGCCACCGCCATCTGCCAGACGGTGAGCTTTACGATTCTGACCACGATGAGCCGCAAATTCGGCGTGATGAAACTGTCCCTGCGCAATTGCAAGCCGGATGTGCTGCTCATGCGCGAAGTGGCTGGCGGCGGCCTGCCTTCGCTGATCCGCCAAGGCGCCGGCTCGATTTCCGTGACTTGCGTGAACATCGCCGCCAACCCGTTCGGCGACGCGGCCATCGCCGGCATAGCCATCGTGATGCGCATCATGTTGGGCGCCAATTCGGTGATCGTGGGTCTCGGCCAAGGCTTTCAGCCGGTGTGCGGCTACAACTACGGTGCCGGCCTGTTCGCGCGAGTCAAAGAGGGATATTGGTTCTGCGTGCGGCTCGCCACCTGCGTGCTCGTGGCGTTGGCAGCGCTGCTGTGGATTTTCGCGCCGCAACTGGTCGAGATCTTCCGTTCCGACCCGGCCGTGGTGGCGGTGGGCGTGGCAGCGCTGCATATTCAATGCTGCACGGTGATTCTCAACGGCTTCAACATGATGGGCAATATGATGACCCAGACCATGGGCCGCACCGGCATCGCCTCGTTCCTGGCCTTGTGCAGGCAAGGCCTGTTCCTGGCGCCAATCGTGCTGATTCTGCCGATGATGTTCGGCGTGCTCGGCGTGGAAATGGCCCAATCGGTGTCCGACGTGCTGACATTCGTGGTCACCATCCCGTTCATGCGGCGAATCCTGCACGAATTGCGGTAGATGTCATCAAGATTTTCGACTTCCAGACCAGGTGGACCGAGCATATCTCGCTGAATCTCTGTAGTTTTTCCTTACCGTTGCGTTCATTAGGTCGATTATGCGTTCATTAGGTCGGTGCCCTGCTTAGCATGAGATAATGAGCATTGGAATGAAGCCATTCTTGAAGGCAGTGTTCATCACAAGTGACCTAATGAACGCATAATCGACCTAATAAATGAATGGCGGATGGCTAATATGGAGCCTGAATGCAGAATATGAAACGTATGAAAGCCAACCAGGCACACAAGTGGCCTGTGCCGGAGCGCATCGAATCGCTGTACCACACCATGGCTGACGCACTCGGCCCGACCGGATGGTGGCCGGCGGAGACCACGTTCGAGATTATGGTGGGCGCGGTGCTGACGCAGAATACGGCGTGGAGCAATGTGGATCGTTCGCTTGCGGCGTTGAAAGCGGAGGATGCGCTCGAACCCCATGCGTTGGCGGCCATGGAGCCGGAGCGTTTGCAGGAACTGATTCGACCGTCAGGCTTTTATGTCAACAAATCCAAGACCGTACAGTCGCTGAGTCGGTGGTATGTGGAGCGTTACGGGGCCGCGCCCGAGGGTGCCGCGGCTATTTCCGATGCCGAATTACGGGCCGAGTTGCTTGGATTATTTGGTATTGGCGGCGAGACGGCCGACGATCTGATGCTGTACGTGTTCTCGCGCCGCACATTCGTGGCCGATACCTACGCGCGGCGGCTGTTCGCCTTCCTCGGATTCGACGTGCCGGCCGGCTATCCGGCATTCCACAAGGCCTATTCGCCCGTGGTGCTGAGCACGAGCCTCAGCGTTGGGGATTTGCAGGAGTTCCATGGGCTTATCGACGAGTTCGGCAAGGCATACCGCGATGACGCGGCAAAAAGTGAGTCGTTCTTGGGTGTAAGCCTCACACAAAATGGTGCTCAATAAGAAAAGTGTGAGGCTCGCACAGCGCCAATCGCACATCCAGATCCTGGGAACGGCGGTCTGATGCCATTCCGTCGAATGTGCGATTGATTGGTATTGTGCGTTTGCCTCACACTTTTCTTATTGAGAATGATTCGCTGCGATATGCAGCATATCTCGTTTCGAGGTATTTCTTGCTGTTGAGATACACTATACATCGAAACGACACATATCTAAACGTGGTGTGTCGAAACGAGGTAGACTGGTGATCATGAGCTTGATTGAGATGATGATTCTGGGGTTCTTAAGCGAACGATCCATGTGCGGCTACGAACTGCGCAAGAAGATGGAACAGCTGCAGGGTTACGCGCGCAAATTCAGCGACGGCACGGTATATCCGGCGACCAACCGACTCGTCGAAGCCGGCCTGATTTCCGAACAGTCTGAGATCCGCGATGGCCGTCAGCGCCGCGTATTCACCCTGCTTGAGGCGGGCCGCAACAAACTCATCGAGGAACTGCGCAACACCGGCGGATTCAACCTCACCGATATCACCCGCTGGACCGTCGTGCTCACCTTCCTCGGTGTTGTTCCGGATAAATTAGACCGTGACGCGGTGCTGCGCCGCCGCTACGACCTGCTGAACGGCCATGACATGCACTTCTTCTACTGCGACGCCGGCAACCCGCTCTCCATCGAGCAGATCGACGACCCCTACCGCCGCGGCATCATCGCCGTGCATGACGCCGAAATCGCCGCCGAGCTCGACTGGTTGCGCTCAATGCTGGGTATCGAAGACGAGTCTGTGGCACAATAGTTCGACTGGCACAGTCGCCGCAGCAACTAACAGGAGACGATGATGACCGAAGACAAGCCGATCGCCAAGCCGATGATCGATGACGCCACGCGTGAGAAAATGGCGCTCATGTTCTCCGGCGAAGTCTATCTGCCAGACGATGTGGATGGCTTCTTCGACCTGCAGGCCGCCCAGCGCGACCTCCAGCTCGAACTCAACGCCACGCCGCTGACCCACCCGAAGCGCCGTACCGAACTCATGCAGGCGTTCTTCGGCGCTGCGGGGGAGGGCCTGTACCTCGAAGGCCCGGTGTACGCGAACTGGGGCAGCAATACGTACTGGGGCGAGCGCTGCTACGCCAACTTCAACCTGGCGCTGGTCGACGATGGCGATATCTTCATCGGCTCCCACACCATGCTCGGCCCCAACGTCACGCTTGTAGCCACCGGCCATCCTGTGCGTCCGGACCTGCGCTACCGGGGCGCCCAGTATTCGTGTCCGATCCACATCGGCGAAAACGTCTGGATCGACACGTTCGCGCCGACCCACACGTTGCGCCCGAGGGCCACCGGAATGCAATACACGTAGCGGTGCTCGCGCAGCACCGGCAACACGGGGTGGCAGGCGACTCATTAGCACGGGGAACGGTTGAACGAGAAGTGGATTGGCATGTGGTGGTATCGAACATACTGATGCGTGTGCCGCCGAGCCTGTCCAGATGGCTGCCTATATGAACCAGTGACAGGAAATCGCGGGAGAGCAAACGAGAGGAGTGTGCATGGGGCAGTTCGGTGTCATGATTGGCCAGTTGGTCGGATTCCTGATCATGCTGATGGTCGGATACGGATGTGTAAGGCTCCGGTTCTATGGTCAGACGGCGCTGGACGGCATGTGTTCGCTGCTGCTCAACGTGCTCATCCCTGTGCTCGTGTTCTCGAACGCCGTCGACGGCGCGGACCGCGCGCAGCTCGCCGCCAACTGGGGCGTGATGCTGCTGACCGCCGTGATGTATGCGCTGCTCATCCTGGTGTTCTGGCTGGTCGCCAAACTGTTGCGGCTCAAAGGTTCGCGTAGCCATGTATTTCAGGCGTCGCTTATTTTCGGCAACGCCGGATTCATCGGCATTCCGTTGATTATGGCACTTTGGCCGCAGAACGGCGCGATTTACGTGGCGCTGATGTCGATCATCGACCAGACGCTGCTCTGGACGTACGGCGTATGGCTGTGCGAGCCGGTCGTCGAAACGACTGACGGCAACGCGATTGGCGCGCGAGGGGCGGTCGCGAACGGTTCGGTGAACGGCGCCGGTTCGGTGGGCAATGCTGGTTCGGCGAGCAATGCCGCAAACGGTGGTTCTCCGGCCGTCGTCCGTCCCTCGCTAGGTACCCGCGTCCTCGGCCTGCTTAAACGATTCGTCAATCCCGCCTTCATCGGCGTGATGCTCGCCCTGATTCTGATTCTGCTCGGCGTCAAGGTGCCGGACATCATCCTGAAGCCGCTGCACACCATCGGCAATATGGCCACGCCGATGTCGCTAATCTACTTGGGCGGCCTGTTCGCACTGACCAAGTGGTGGGGCGTCCTCAAACGCTACGAACTCTATGCTGGCCTAGTCGCCAAGATGATCGCATTCCCGCTCGCCTTCTACGCGCTACTGACCGCGCTGACCGGCGCATCGCCGCAACTGCCGATCACCCATGACATGGTGCTGATGATCACGGTCATCGCCGGACTGCCGACCATGACCACCATCGCCATGTTCACCGGTCGCAAGAACAACATGCCCGAGTATGCGGTCGGCTTCGTGCTCGTAAGCACGCTGTTCTCGCTGGCCTCCCTGACGATTGTGTCGGCGGTCGTGTTCTGAATTGGCCCCTTCGATGAAAAGAATGCCGGGGGCCTCCGGCGCTTGGAATCTCATTCATAAATAAATGCTGGCTATTCTTTTTACCACGAATCAGGAACCATTTTCTGTTGTTCTGGCCGAAAGATAATCTCAAGGGTTTCGGTCGCCACGAAGACAGCATTATCAACGGTCGCGGCGGGAATCCGGCCGTCATCAAGCGCGACTACGAACTCATGAAATGGGTCAACGCGAACTCCTTCCGTACCTCGCACTACCCGTATAGCGAAGAGAACCTCAGGATGGCTGACCGCGAGGGCTTCCTGGTCATCGATGAATGTGCGGCCGTGGGCTTTATGTCCAGCCTAAAGAACCTCGTGAAACGAATTTCACGAGGTTCTTTCTAGTTACGCTGAATGACTCCCATTAGACTCCCACAAGAGAAGAGCAATGGCGAAATCCCAACGTTGCTAAGCTCTCAAACTCAGATGTGGAAGTAGAGCTCGTACTCGAGCGGGGTCGGGGCCAGGCGAGCCTGGTCGATCTCGTCGCGCTTGAGGCCAATCCAGGTCTCGATCAGGTCGTCGGTGAACACGTCGCCGGCGGTGAGGAAGTCGTGGTCCTCTTCCAGGGCGTCCATAGCCTCGGCCAGGGAGCTTGGCACCTGCTTGATGCCAGCGTGCTCTTCCGGCGGCAGCTCGTAGAGGTCCTTGTCGACCGGCTCCGGAGGCTCGATGTGGTTCAGGATGCCGTCCAGGCCAGCCATCAGCTGGGCGGAGAAGGCCAGGAACGGGTTGCAGGACGGATCCGGAGCGCGGAACTCGATGCGCTTGGCAGCCGGGGAGGTGCCGGCCAGCGGAATACGGATGGCGGCAGAACGGTTACGAGCGGAGTACACCAGGTTGACCGGAGCCTCGAAGCCCGGGACCAGACGGTGGTAGGAGTTCAGGGACGGGTTGGTGAAGGCCAGCACGGAGGAGGAGTGCTTGATCAGACCGCCGATGTACCAGCGAGCCAGATCGGACAGACCAGCGTAGCCCTTCTCGTCGTAGAACAGCGGCTTGCCGTCCTTCCACAGGGACTGGTGGCAGTGCATACCAGTGCCGTTGTCGTCGGCGATCGGCTTCGGCATGAAGGTCGCAGCCTTGCCGGCCAGAGCGGCGGTCTCGTGGACGACGTACTTGTACTTCATCAGGTCATCGCCTGCGTGCTGCAGGGTGTTGAAGCGGTAGTTGATCTCCTGCTGGCCAGCGCCGGCGACCTCGTGGTGGGAACGCTCGAGGATCAGGCCGACCTTCTGCAGGTTGGCGACCATATCGTCGCGCAGATCCTGGGTGTGGTCAATCGGCGGAACCGGGAAGTAGCCCTTCTTGACGCGATTCTTGAAACCGATGTTCGGGGTGCCGTCTTCCTCAACGTCAACGCCGGAGTTCCACGGAGCTTCGATGGAGTCGACCTCGTAGAAGGAGCGCTGCATGGAGTTCTCGAAACGCACCTTGTCGAAGATGAAGAACTCGGCCTCAGGAGCGAAGGATGCGGTGTCGGCGATGCCGGTGGACTTCAGGTAGGCCTCGGCCTTGCCGGCGACCTGACGCGGGTCGCGGGAGTACGGCTCGTCGGTCAGCGGGTCGACGATGGAGAAGGCCACGTCAAGGGTCTTGTGCTTGCGGAACGGGTCAACGAAAGAGGTCTCAACGTCCGGGACCAGCTTCATGTCGGACTCGTTGATGGCCTGGAAGCCCTGAACGGAGGAACCATCGAACGGCATGCCGTCGGTGAAAGCGTCCTTCAGGAATTCGCTAGCCGGCACGGTGAAGTGCTGCTGAACGCCGATAAGATCGGTGAAACGGACGGAGACATACTCGATGCCTTCCTTGTTGATAAGGGCCTCGACGTCTTCCTTGGACTTGAGTTCGGTCACGGGACCGCTCCTTTCGTATGAGATATAACGGTATATATCGTAAAATAGCGCGTTTCGCCGGCTCGAAACTTGGGTTACGAGAATGTTTCGTGACTGTGGCCGACAATCGCGCAGGCGCGTTATTTCAACGAAACATCATTACAGAATGGAAACGGAGACTATCGGGGGAGTAGGTAGAGATGTCCGCAACGTGGACAGTGGATATTGACAGGTGACGTAGGTGGATGTAAGTGGACGCGATTATGAGACATATGACGAAGCCCCGGAACCGATTGAACGGATTCCGGGGCTTCTGTGCGATTTGGTTGTGTGCTGCCGATCAGCGACCGCGCATCGCGCGGCGGGAGATCTTCTGCGGGCGGTTCGGATCCATGCCCTTGGGGATGGCATAGCCCTTCTTGGCCTGCAGCGTGCGAAGACGATCGTTCAGCGTTTCCATCTCGGCCTTGGTCAGCAGGAAGCGACGGCGCGGATGAATCTTGGCGATCAGTGCGTTCTTGTGGTGCGTGGGCTCATAGCTCTTGGACTTGATCACGGTGTTGCGCAGCTTGGTCAGCGGCACCTGCTTGGGGCCGTGGCCGACGGCGATGCGGTACACCGGGATGGAGGAGCCGGCGGTCACGCCCTTGATGTCGCGTTCCTGACGATCCATCGCCTTCATGACGCGACCGTATTCGCCTTCGCCGATCAGGTAGATGCCGTTCATCGAAGTGCCGCGCCAGATGGCATCCTTGGTCTTCGGGTCGATCCACGCCGGTTCCTGCGGGAAGTCAAAGCCGGCTTTCTGCATGTTGCTCAGCACGCCGATGGCGGCACCAGGCTTGCCATCAATCTGCTTGTAGCCGACTGCATCCGCGCGGCGGGTGAGCATCATGGTGGCCAGCAGAATGCCGAGCATGATGGCGGTGATCATGGTGAAGATCCAGATCAGCCAGGTCCACTTGACAATCAGACCGATGATGATCGTCACGACTACAGGCAGCAGGAAAGCACCGGCCTCAAGCCACGGCAGGGCCTTGTCTTCCTTAGCCGTGTACTTGTAGATCTGGATGATCTGCTTGATTGTGCTCTGCTTCTTCGGCTTCGCGTCCTTCTCCGCCATCACTTCTTCCTTTGTTGGGACGAAACACACTGAGCAATATCTTATCAGGTGCGCTGGTCCGAACTTGCTTGTGCTGGTTGGTCTCAGCGTGTGTGCAATGGTCGTCCGTCGGCCTTGAGTAGCGCCTCGCCGAGCGTTTCACTGAATGTGGGATGCGGGTGAACGAGGCGGGCTGCGTCGGCGAGCGGCACATGGTTGCCGACCAGCTGTTCGGCTTCGGCGATGATGTCGGAGGCCATCGGGGAGACCATGTGCACGCCGAGCACGCGCGGGGTGTCCGGGTTGGCCGCGTCGCAGCCGGAGACGATGGTCAATGAGCCGGCCGTGCCGCTCATCAGCATGCGCGCGTTCGCCAGCATCGGATAGTTGGTCTCCTTGATTTCAATGAGATCCTCCCTCGCCTGCGCCTGTTCGACGGTGAGCCCGACCGACGCCGCTTCGGGGAAGGAGAACACGATCTGCGGCACGGTGGCTTCGTCCACCGGCTTGGGATTGAGTCCGGCGATGGTCTCCGCGATGACGATGCCTTGCTCAAAAGCACGATGCGCCAGCGCGTGACCGGCCGTCACGTCGCCTACCGCCCATACGCCCGGTTTGTCGGTGCGACCGTACGCATCCGTGGCGACATGTCCGTGGTCGTCGATCGTCACGCCCCATGCTGGGTCGGTGATCGGGTCACGCCCGATGGCGACAAGGGCGATTTCGCCCCAGACGCTCTGTTCGCCATCCTGGCCTTCGCGCATGTAGTGCACGGTGGCGCCAAGGTTCGCGCCGGTGTCCACGTGGGTGACGTTGGCGCTGGTGATGATGTTCACGCCATGACGTTTGAGCTCACGGGTCAGCGTGGTGCCGACTCTCCGGTCCCAGGCTGAGAGCACGCGGTCCTTGCGAATCAGCAGGGTAACCTTCGAACCGGTGGAGTTCCATATCGAGGCGAATTCAAGGGCGATGGCCCCGGCGCCGATAATCACCGCCGAAGAGGGAAATTCGTTGACTTCCAGCGCCTGTGTGGAGTCGATGAGGGCGCCGGCGAACGGGTTGCCGGGCAATGGGCGTGGCTTGGCACCGGTGGCGATGACGATGTTCATGGCCGTGAGGTCCATCGTTGGGCCGCTGGGTTCGGGGACATCGGCCTTGTGATAGGTGAGGATGTCGCTTTGGCCGGGGGAGGGGACGAGGCGGACGATGTAGTTGGAAGTTGCTGGAGCGATCTCATCCGCATGGAACGCGGCATTGGCCCGGAACACGGTGATGCCGCGATGGGCGAGCAGTCCGGCCAGTCCTCCCACCATCGTCTTGACCACGCGCAGGCGATAGTCGCGCAGCGTGCCGAAGTCGATGCCATTCACCGAGGCGTTGACGCCGAGTTCGGCTGCACGGTGCACGGTGTCGATGGTGTGGGTGGCGGTGATGAGCGCCTTGGAGGGGATGCAGCCACGGTTGAGACATGTGCCGCCCACGGTGGCGTCACGCTCGACGAGTGCCGCTTTCATGCCGAGTTCGGCCGCGCGCAGAGCTGTGGAATAGCCGCCGGGGCCGGCCCCGATGATGACCAGATCAAACTGTTCGCTCATGATTGCCTCCTTGATACATATAAGTATGGCTCCCATGCTAGGGAGCCATATGCGGCTATCGCCGCCACTTCGCCTAAAAACAGTCCACTGGACTGTTTTCTTTACGGCTCAGCCCCTCAACGAGGGGAGCCAGAGTATATATGAACAATCAGTCCGCCGGCCAGTGACCGCGCTTCGGGTAACGCGGCTTGGGAAGTCTCCAACGACGCATCTGGATGGAACGGCTCCAGGCGTAGGAGAAGGAGCGGGAGCCCTTGGCCACGGACGATTCGCCGTACTTGGCGATCAGCTTGGGCTTGAGCCTGCGCCACATCAGCCACACGTCGATGATCACGGCGATCAGATAGCCGTACATCAGCGCCATCATGGTGACCGACGCCCACTGGTTGCGCATCAGCGAGGCGGCGAACATGGAGGCGATCAGGATTCCGAAGCTCACCGGAATGAACCATTCGCCGAGGTTGAACCGGGCGTCCACGTAGTCGCGGATGTAGATGCGCCACGGCAGGCGTTCCGACTTGGGCATGTGGTTGATGTCGCCCTTCTGCATCGCCTCGTACTCGGCGTTCTCCCTCTCGCGCAGACGGGCTTTGGCGGCCTTGGCGCTGGCCTTGCGGTCCACCGGAACCAGCGGACGGATACCGGCGGCCTGAGCCTGCTTCATCTTCGGGGTAGGACGGCCTTTTTTCTCAGAAGGATCGGCGGCCTTCTTCGGGGCCTGCTCAACAGGAACTTGGGCCTCTTCTTTTTTCTTAAACGGATTCCATGTCATGCTTTGAGGTTACGGTGACGTTCAGACACTTGTACACTGGCGCAGTCATTGCAATGACGCCGCTCACGCACATATATAAAGGAGGATCATCATGGCAACGTTCACCGCTGACGAGATTCGTTCGCGCGTCGAAACCGATTGGAACCGCATCGTCAAGGTGCTGGCCGAAAAGGTCGCGCTGCAGTCGATCTCCGCCAAGGGCATCACCGCCGAACATATGAAGCGCTCCGCTGAATTCGTGGCAGACGAACTGCGCCTCGTGGGTGTGGATGCCAAGGTGGTCCAGGCTTCCAATGTCGACGGCACTCCGGGCGCATGGGAGGTCATCGGCTCGCATATCGTTTCTCCGGACGCCCCCACCGTGCTGCTCTACGCCCATCACGATGTGCAGCCTGTTCCGGACCCGGCCGAGTGGAACACCGACCCGTTCGTGGCCACCGAAATCGACGGCCGCCTTTACGGCCGTGGCTCCGCCGATGACGGCGGCGGCATCGCTATCCACTCCGGTGCGCTGAAGGCCTTGGGCGACGACCTCAACGTCAATATCAAAGTGTTCATCGAAGGCGAAGAGGAGATGGGTTCGCCAAGCTTCATTCCCTTCATCGAGGCTCACCGCGACGAATTCGCCGCTGACGTGATTATCGTGGCTGATTCCGGCAACTGGTCGGCGGACATTCCTTCTTTGACCACCTCGCTGCGCGGTAACACCTGTGTGGACGTGACCGTGCAGGGCCTTGAGCATCCGGTGCACTCCGGCCAGTACGGCGGCCCGATTCTCGACTCCAATACGTTGGCCGCCATGCTCATCGCTTCCATGTATGACGAGAACGGCGATCTGGCCGTACCCGGCGTGGCCGCGGAAGAGCCGATCGGCGGTTTGCAGCACGACCTTGACGAAACCACTGTGCGCGAGGATTCCGGCGTGGTGGCCGGTTACGAGTTCGCCGGCACCGGTTCGCTGGCCTCACGCCTGTGGACCAAGCCGTCCGTGACCGTGATCGGCTTCGACGCCCACCCGGTCGAGGGATCCTTCAACGTGATCGCCCCGGAGACCCGCTTCCGTTTGTCGCTGCGCACCGCGCCCACCCAGCGCCCTGAAGAAGCGCAGGAAGCACTGGCTGCATTCTTCGAATCCCACGCGCCGTTCGGTGCCAAGGTCACTGTCGAACGCGGCGAAAACGGCATGGGCTGGGCCATGGACCCGACTGCCGTGGCCACCAAGGACGCGCTGGAAGCCATGACCGAGGCTTTCGGCGTTGAGCCCATCAACAAGGGCGAAGGCGGCTCCATTCCGTTCATCCCCGAACTGCAGCGCATTTTCCCCAACGCTCAGGTGCTGGTCACCGGTCCCGAAGACCCGAAGGCCAACGCCCACAGTCCCAATGAGTCCATCTCCCTGCCCGGCCTCAAGAACAACGTGATCACCGAGGCTTTGCTGCTGGACAAGCTCGGCAAGTAGCCGAACCGTATCGGTAATGGTAGCGAGCCGCCGTCCGGTAGGTCACAGATGTGGCTATTGCCTTTGACGGCGGCTTGCTTTATAGTCGGGGAGTTGACACGGGAGCTGCCGTTAGGCGGCTGAGAGGAGACTCATAGTCTCGACCGATAGAACGTGACCGGATAATGCCGGCGCACGGAAATGTCGCTCTTACCCACCCGTGCCTGAACCAACCTGCGCGTGGCCACGAACATGTGCATCATGTGCGTACATATATCCATGTATGTTCGGCCTGCGTACGAGCAGAAGAAAGGCACATTCATGACTGAAGCTGTGGCCAAAGCCAATTACAAGTGGCGCGTCGTCGATATCGTCGTCGCCGCAATCATCGCCGTCGCATCCGGCGTCATTTTCTGGGGCTGGGACATTGTCTGCTCCGCCCCGCTGGCCCTGTTCGAAGGCGTGACCCCCGGTTTCGAGGGTCTGCTCAACGGATTCTGGCTGTTCGCCGGCCCGCTCGCCGCAATCATCGTGCGCAAGCCCGGTGCCGCACTGTTTGCCGAAACCCTCGCCGCCTTCCTTGAACTTACGCTGGGCAACCAGTGGGGCGTCGGCGGCTCGCTGATCGTCGGCATCCTCCAGGGTCTGGGTGCCGAAATTGCCTTCGCCGTCTTCGCCTGGAAGAAGTGGAACATCGGCACCACCATCCTGTCCGGTGCGCTCGCCGGCGTGGGCTGCTGGGCCTACTACTGGGCCACCAACCCGGGCTGGAACGGCCTGCGCGTCACCTGGTACTTGGTCGGCTCCATCATCTCCGGCGCCGTGATCGCCGGCGTGGTGGTCTGGTACTTGTCTCGTGCGCTCGCCGCCACCGGCGCGCTGGAACGCTTCGAGTCCGGACGCGGCAAGGCGCGGGTCTGATGCAGGTCGATCCGGCCGCGGTCAGGGCCAGCGGCTGGGGCTGGCGGCACGCGACGCGCAAGGATTTCGCGTTGCGTGCCGTCGATCTCACCATCCGGCCAGGTGAACGTGTGCTGATGCTCGGCGCTTCGGGCGCGGGCAAAAGCACGATGATGGCCGGTCTCGCAGGCGTACTTGGCGGCGATGAGGAAGGCGAGCAGGAGGGCTCGCTCACCATCGATGGCGTCGATGCGCGCGAGGCGCGAGGCCGCGTGGGACTGGTGCTTCAGGACCCGGACTCGCAGATCATTCTTGAACGACTAGGCGATGACGCGGCCTTCGGCTGCGAAAACCTCAACGTGCCGCGCGAGGAGATTCGGCAGCGAGTGCGCGAATCATTGGATATGGTGGGACTCGGCGGACTCGAACTGGATCGGTCCACCCGCCATCTGTCCGGCGGTCAGCGCCAACGTCTCGCGTTGGCCGGCGTGCTGGCTATGAAGCCCGGTCTGCTGTTGTTGGACGAACCGACCGCCAACCTCGACCCCGAAGGCGTGGTCGAAGTGCATGACGCGGTCAAAAAGGTCATCGAGGCCACCGGACAGACCATGGTTGTGGTCGAACATCATATCGATGTATGGCTCGATCTGGTCGATCGCGTGATTGTGCTCGGCCGACCCGATGCAAGTTCGCCCACGGGTGCGGTCATTGCCGACGGCAAGCCGGACGAGGTGTTCGCCGAGATGGGCGACGTATTGGCCGCCGGTGGCGCGTGGGTGCCGGGCCGCGCGATTCCCGATTACTCACCGAAGCAGGAGCCTGCGCACGATGCGCCGGTGCTCAGCACTGAGAACTTAAGCTTTGGCCGTGGAACCGCTCTTGGCGTTGGTATCAATCTGGATTTTTATCCCGGCGAAGTAACGGCTCTGATGGGTCCGAACGGCGCGGGCAAATCGACCTTGGCCTTGACCTTGGCCGGGCTACTCGAGCCTATCGCCGGCAAGGTGCTCATCGCCGACAACCTCAAGCCCGCGCATGCCGGGCGTGAGCCGATCGACTGGAAAAGCAAGGAACTGCTGGGCCGTATCGGCATGGTGTTCCAGGAGCCCGAGCACCAGTTCGCTGCCAATTTCGTGCGTGACGAAGTCGCCATCGGCCCCAAGTCGATGGGGCAGAGCCAAGACGAGGCTTATCAGACCGCCGACCGCATGCTTGAGCAGATGAATCTCACGCGCTTCGCCAAAGCCAACCCGTATACCTTGTCTGGCGGGGAGAAGCGGCGACTGTCCGTGGCTTCCATGCTGGCCGCCGCACCCAAAGTGTTGGTGATGGATGAGCCGACATTCGGACAGGATTTCAGTACGTGGAATGAGATGGTCAAGCTGATTGCCGCCATCCGCGATCAAGGCTCGTGCGTGATCATGGTGACGCACGATGAGGCGCTGGTGGATGCGCTGGGCGCGCGACGTGTGATGTTCGAGGAGGCGAAGGCATGAGTGACGTGGTAATCGTCAGTCCGCAGGAAACGCGCGTGGAGCCGGTCAAAGCCTCATCGCCCTCATGGTTCATCGCGCGCATCAACGCGATCAGCCGCATCATCGGTGCGCTGTTGCTGTGTATTCCGATGTTCATCAGTCTGGATGTGGTATCCGCGTCCACGGCGCTCAGCATCGAATTCGTGCTGCTGTGGATTGGTGGCGTGGCTCCGTGGACCGTATGCCGTAAGACCTGGCCGGTATGGATCGCCGCCGCCGGCAGTTTTATCTCCGTGTTTCTCTACGGCCGCACCTCGGGCGAGATCCTGTGGCAGGGCGGCTGGATTGTGATCAGCGAGGGATCCGTTAATCTGGCCATCGCCACGGCTATCAGGGTGGCGGCCATTGCCGTACCCGGCGTGATTCTGTCCCTGGGCCTCGATCCCACTGATTTGGCGGACGGTTTGGTTGAGATTCTGCACTTCTCACCGCGATTCGTATACGGCGGGTTGGCTGGATTGCGCATGTTTACGCTGCTGCAGGAAGATTGGCGCGCACTCGGCTTGTCCCAGCGTTCGCGCGGCCTTGGCGACGGTAACGCCATCGCCCGTGCCCTCTCCCAGGCGTTCGGACTGCTGGTGCTCTCCATCCGGCGCGCCACCAAACTTGCCACCGCCATGGAAGCGCGCGGCTTCGGCTCCAGCGCCCCACGCTCCCAAGCCCGCATCTCGCGTCTGAAGCCTGTCGACTGGATCTTCTACGTCATCTGTCTGGCCGTCCCGCTGGCCTCCATAGGCGTAGCCGTCGGCACCGGGAATTGGCACTTCGCCTTTCAGGGTGCCTGAAAGGCTTACGATGCCTCCGCCAGCGGGGAGCGAGCCACGACTGACGTAATGCCCCGGCAGTAGGGTAGTGGCTATGCCCATCAACGCCCAGATTCTTGATAATCCGAAATCCGACCGCGTGCGCCGCATCGCCGATCTGACCCGCACCAAAGGCCGCGAACGTTCGGGCCGTTTTCTTATCGAAGGCCCGCAATCCGTGCGCGAGGCCGTCACTTGGCGGCCGGACGTGGTACGGGACCTGTATGTAGAGGTTTCGCAGGCGCTGGAACATCCGTGTATCATCTCCTCCACGTTGGAGAAGATCGTCGAGACCTCGCAGGATGCCACGATTTATGTGCACTACTGCACCGGCGACGTGATGCACCGCATCAGTCCGGACGCCCAAGGCATCGCGGCCGTCGGCAATGCCGAGTCCATGCACGCCGGTGCCGATGACGTCGAACTTGGCAAGAACGGTCGGGCCCCGCAGATTGCCGTCTTCTGGCAGGTGCGCGACCCGGGCAACGCCGGCACCGTGATTCGTGCGGCCGATGCGGCCGGCTGTGACGCCGTAATCTTCGTGGACGACTGCGTGGACGTGCTGAACCCCAAGGTCATCCGCTCCACCGCAGGCTCCCTGTTCCATCTGCCGGTACTCGCCATGAGCACCGACGAATTCTTCACCTGGACAGGCGACCATAATTTGGACGTCTGGGCCGCCGACGTATACGGCACCGAAGAACGCAAGCCGGAAAGCCTGCCCGCAGTACTGGCGGACAAGGCAGCGATCGAGGCTCCGAAAGCCGTGTTGTTCGGCAATGAGGCGCGTGGCTTGGAACCGGACATCCTCACGCGCTGCGGCCGCATCGTCTCCATCCCGCTTTATGGCAAGGCCGAATCGCTGAACCTCGGCACCTCGGCCGCGGTGATGCTGATGTCGCTGTCTATGTCGGGTCATGTTGAAAGAATGTGAAACCGGTAAAAACGCTGTGAAACGCTGAGAAAACATCAGACGAAAGGGTTCTCGTGGCAGAACAAATGGTGTTCGACGCCGACCAGGTGACTGCTGAGGTTGCCGAGGGCATCGAAAAAATCCAGAACGCCTCCAACCTGGAGGAGCTCAAGGCCATCAAGACAACGTACGCAGGTGCCGATTCGGCGATGACCAAGGCCAGCAAGGCCATTGGCTCCCTGCCCGCCGACCAGAAGAAGGAAGCCGGCAAGCTCATGGGCAAGCTGCGCGCCGACTTCGGCCGTGCCTATGGTCCCAAGGAGGTCGAGCTCAAGGAAGCCGCCGAGAAGGCCGCGCTTGCCGCCGAAACCGTGGATATGACGCTGCCGGTGAACCGTAAGCCTCTGGGCGCCCGTCACCCGCTGCCTAAGCTGATGGAGGACGTCGAGGACTTCTTCATCTCCATGGGTTGGCAGATCTCCTCCGGCCCGGAAATCGAAGCCGAATGGTACAACTTCGACTCCCTGAATTTCGGCCCGGACCATCCGGCCCGCCAGATGCAGGACACCTTCTACGTCAAGGGCAATCAGGCCAAGGACGCCGCCGGTTTCGTCGGCTCCAACATGGTGGTGCGTACGCAGACCTCCTCCGATCAGGTCCGTGCCCTCCTGACCCGTGGCGTGCCGCTGTACATCGCGTCCCCGGGCCGTGTGTTCCGCACCGATGAGCTGGACGCCACCCATACTCCGGTGTTCCACCAGTGCGAAGCCCTCGCCGTCGACAAGCACCTGACCATGGCCGACCTGAAGGGCGTGTTGGACAAGCTCGCCGTCGCCATGTTCGGCCCTGAAGCCAAGACGCGCCTGCGCCCGAGCTACTTCCCGTTCACTGAGCCGAGCGCCGAACTCGACCTGTGGTTCCCCGACAAGAAGGGCGGCCCCGGCTGGCTCGAGTGGGGCGGCTGCGGCATGGTGAACCCGAACGTGCTGAAGTCCGCCGGCATCGACCCGGACATCTACACCGGTTTCGCCTTCGGCGTCGGCATGGAGCGCACGCTCCTGCTGCGCAGCGACATCAACGACATGCACGACCTGGTCGAAGGCGACGTGCGTTTCGCCGAACAGTTTGTGATGGGGGAGTGATTCAGCCATGCCTATGATTGATATCGATTGGCTCAAGGACCATGTCGAGGTTCCTGAAGGCCTGACCTACGAACAGCTCGCCAAGGACCTTGTCAAGGTGGGTCTTGAGGAAGAGGAGATTCACTCCTCTCAGGTGACCGGCCCGATTGTGGTCGGCTACGTGGTCGACGCCACCCCCGAACCGCAGAAGAACGGCAAGACCATCAACTGGTGCCACGTGGACTGCGGCGACGAATGGAACGAGACCGACGAAGACGGCAACAAGGTGCCGCGCGGCATCATCTGCGGCGCGCCCAACATGAAGGCCGGCGAAAAGGTCGTCGTCACCCTGCCCGGTGCCGTGCTGCCCGGCGACTTCAAGATCGAACCGCGCAAGACCTACGGCCACATCTCCAACGGCATGTGCGCCTCCGAACGTGAGCTGGGTCTGGGCGACAGCCACGACGGCATCATCCTGCTGCGTCAGTACGGCTTCTCCGAGGCTGAATATGAGGCTCTGAAGCCTGGTCAGGACGCCATGCACCTGCTGCATCTCGACCAGCCTCTGCTTGAGATCAACATCACCCCGGACCGTGGCTACACGCTGTCCTACCGTGGCGTGGCCCGCGAATACCACCACTCCACCGGTGCCGTCTACACCGATCCGGCCGTGGCACTCAACGAGAAGGCCCCGGAACCTGCTGACTACCAGCCCGGCACCCCGGTGGACATCGATGTTGAAATCGACGATAACAATCCGATTCACGGCGTGCCCGGTTGCGACCGCTACTACGCGCGCATCGTCAAGGACTTCAACCCCAACGCCCACACGCCCAACTGGATGCGTCGTCGCCTGATCCGCGCCGGCATGCGCTCCATCTCCTTGGCCGTGGACGTGACCAACTACGTGATGCTTGACCTCGGCCAGCCGATGCATGCCTACGACCTCGACAAGCTCGAAGGCCCGATTGTCGTGCGCCGCGCCAACGAGGGTGAGAAACTCACCACCCTGGACGGCAAGGAACATGACCTGAGCGTCGAAGATCTGCTTATCACCGATTCGCCGAACGGCGAACGCGGCTCGCGCATCCTCGGTCTTGCCGGTGTGATGGGCGGCCTGTATGGCGAAGTGACCGCCGACACCAAGAACATTCTTCTGGAGGCCGCGCACTTCGATCAGGTGACCATCGCCCGTTCGGCCCGTCGCCACAAGATTCCATCCGAGGCCTCCCGCCGCTTCGAACGTGGCGTCGACACCGCGTTGCAGCCCGCCGCCACCCAGATGGCCGCCGAGCTCATGGCCAAGTACGGCAACGGCGAGCCCAGCGAACACCCGAACGACGTGAACAACACGCCGCGCGCCAAGGTCATCCACTTCAAGGCCTCCGAAGTGGCCCGCGTGGCCGGCCTCGACGTGGACATCAACCGCATCTCCGACATCCTGACCGACATTGGCTGCACGGTGGCCGGCGGCGGCAACGGCGAGTTCGCCGTAACCGCGCCGAGCTGGCGCCCGGACTTGAACGAGCCGTGCGACCTGGTCGAGGAGATTGCCCGACTGATCGGCTACGACCAGATTCCGATCACCGTGCCGCCGGCACCGGTCGAGGGTCTGGTGGGCCTGACCCCGGACCAGCAGCGTCGCCGTCGCGTGGCGGACGAGCTCGCCGAGTTCGGCATGGTCGAATCGCTGAGCTACCCGTTCGTGGGCGACGACGATTACAAGGCCTTCGGCTTCGACCCGGAAGCCACCAAGAAGGTCAGCGTCGAGATCGCCAACCCGCTCTACGGCGACCGTCCGTACCTGCGGCGCGAGATTCTGCCGACCCTGGCCACCACCGTGCAGCGCAACATCCGTCGCGGCCTTGAGAACGTGTCCCTGTACGAGCTCGGCCACGTCTACCTGTGGGATCCGGATGCGCCCTCCATCCCGGCACTGCCCGGCGGCGTGCGCCCCACCGACGAACAGCTCGCCGCGCTTGACGCCGGTCTGCCCGAACAGCCTGACCATGTGGCCGGCATCCTGACCGGTCTGGCCGAGGACGACGGCTGGATGGGCGGCAAGCGCCCGGTCGACTGGTCCGACGCCGTCGAGGCCGTGCGCCGCATCGCCGGCCGTATCGGTGCCGCGATTGTTCTCGACCAGCCCGCCGCCGACGATGTGCCCGTCCAATGGCACCCCGGCCGCGCCGCCCGCGTCATGGTGGGCGACGTCTTCACCGGCTGGGTCGGTGAATTGCACCCGCGCGTCAACGAGGCGCTCGGCTTCCCGGCCCATTCCGCGGCCTTCGAGCTGAACCTCACCGCGCTGTTCGCCACGCTGACCGGCAAGCCCGTCCAGGCCAAGCCGATCTCCACGTTCCCGCCGGTCAAGCAGGATTTGGCCTTCACCGTGGACGAGACCGTGACCGCAGGCCAGCTTGAGAACGTGATTCGCAAGGCCGCCGGCGCGAACCTCGAATCCATCGAACTGTTCGACGTGTTCACCGGCGAACAGGTGGGCGAGGGCAAGAAGTCCCTGGCCTATGCGGTGGTGTTCCGTTCGCCGAGCAAGACGCTGTCCGCCGAAGACAGCGACGCCATCCGCAAGGCCATCGTGGCTGAGGCCGCCGAAATCGGCGCCCAGCTGCGCGCCTGACCCAACCAATCATCCGAATCGAGGAGCGCCATGAGCCAACCGGAGCAGGACAAGCCGAAATACGGGCAGTACCAGCAGCCTGAATATGGTGCTATGTCTGGCCAATACGGGCCGAATTACAACCCGTATATTTATGGCGCTCCCGAGCCGGATACCAAAAAGGATTCCGCCGCAGCCGCTGGCAACAACGGTGGCGCGGCACAATCTCAGCAGGCCGGCCAGCCGTACGGCCAGCAGACGCCGTGGCCCGGCAATCAGCAGGCGGGCGGCTGGCCGTATGCTCAAGGCGGCCAACAGTCCGGTCCGGGCGCATATCCGGGCGGGTACCCGGGCATGCAGGGCCAGCCGTATGGTCAACAGCCGAACGGTCAGCCTCACCAGCCGCATTATTACCACGGCATCGACCTGAACGATCCAAACCAGAACCCGCTCTACGGGCACTGGGATTCGTATGCGATCATCTCCTTTATCCTCGCCCTGTTCTTCCCTGTGCCGGTGCTCTCGGCACTGATGGGCGCGGTGGCAATGTGGCGCACGCGCACCTTCCATATGAAGGGCTTCGGTTTGGCCGTGGCCGCCGTGGTGATCAACGTGCTATACACCATCGCCGTCATCTGGATGGCCTTCAATGGCTATGACGCCATGAGCCTCTACCAGGAAGCCCTCCAGCAACTCACCGGCGGCACCGGCTCCTCCTCCGACTCCATCTCCGCATAAGTGGCGTTCACATACCAACACACCCACTGCATAAATATGCAATAGTCTGCATAATCGCGTATACTCATCCCAAGACACATCAGTGAAAAGAGATGAGTATGGCGAAATATACAGTGGCCGTGGCCGGTGCCACGGGCTATGCCGGCGGTGAAGCGCTGCGCATTCTGGCCGCGCACCCCGACTTCGACATCACCTGCGTGGCAGGCCATTCCTCAGTGGGGGAGTCGATGGCCAAGCACATGCCGCATATTCCCCAACTGGCCAATCTGGTCGTCGAAGATACCACGCCCGAAGTGCTGAATGGGCATGACGTTATCATCCTCGCACTGCCGCACGGTGCTTCGGGCAAGCTCGCCTCGCAGCTCGATCCGAATGCCGTGGTTGTGGATTTGGGCGCCGACCATCGCCTCGAAGAACAGGCCGCTTGGGATGAGTTCTACGGCGGCGATTTCTATGCGCATTGGACCTACGGCATGCCCGAGCTCATCACCGGCAAAGCCGCGGACGGCTCATACACCCGCCAGCGCGCGGCGCTTCCTGGCACCAAGCGCATCGCAGGCCCTGGCTGCAACGTCACCGCCACCACGCTGGCCCTCCAGCCCGGCATCGCCGAAGGACTGGTTGAATCGCAGGATATCGTGGCCGATCTGGTCGTCGGATACTCGGGTGCCGGCAAGAATCTCAAGCGCACCAACCTGCTTGCCGCCGAGGCCCTGCAATCCGCTCTGCCGTATTCGGTGGGCGGCAAGCACCGCCACATTCCCGAGATCCTGCAGAACTTCGCCCACGCGGCCGGCAAGAGCGCGGCCGAAGCCAGCGAATTCACGCTCGGCTTCACGCCGATTCTCGCCCCCATGTCCCGGGGCATCCTCGCCACCGTGTCCGCCCGCATGACGGACAAGGCCAAGACACTGAGCGATGAGGAGATTCGCGCCGTATGGGCCAAGGCCTATGAAGGCCAGGACTTCATGGTGCTGCTGCCCGAGGGCACACTGCCCGCCACCGGCAACATCATCGGATCCAACGCAGCCCACCTGCAGGTCGTCACCGACCGCAAGGCCGGCCGCATCTACGCTTTTGCCGCCATAGACAACCTCAACCGTGGCACCGCCGGACAAGCGGTCCAATCACTGAACATCGCACTCGGCCTGCCGGAAGACGCGGGCCTGACCAAGATCGGAGTAGCACCGTGAGCGTTACATTTGCACAAGGTTTCTCCGCCGCCGGCGTGGCGGCTGGTATCTCATCCGTCGAAGGCAAGAAGGACTTGGCCCTCGTGGTCAACAACGGCCCGCTCGACGCGGCTGCAGGCGTGTTCACCTCGAACCGTTTCTGTGCCGCCCCGGTGCAGTGGAGCCGTAAGGTCGTCGCCGACGGTCACGTCAAGGCCGTGATTCTGAACTCCGGCGGTGCCAACGCCTGCACCGGCGAGGCCGGTTACGCCCAGTCCGTCACCACCGCGGAAACGGTCGCCGGTCTCATCGGCGCCGAACCGAATGATGTGGCTGTCTGTTCCACCGGTCTCATCGGTGAACTGCTGCCGTTGGACAACGTGCTGGCTGGTGCCAAGAGTGCCCATGAGGCTCTTGCCGTCACCGCCGAAGCCGGCGCCGACGCCTCCCACGCCATCATGACCACCGACACCAAGCCGAAGACGGTCGAACTGACCGGCTCCAACGGCTGGAAGATCGGCGGCATGGTCAAGGGCTCGGGCATGATTGCCCCGCAGCTGGCCACCATGCTGTGCGTCATCACCACCGATGCGGTCGTCTCCGCCGGCCAGATGCAGGCCGCACTCGCCGTGGCCGCCGAACATTCGTTCAACCGCATCGACGTGGACGGCTGCATGTCCACCAACGACACGGTCCTGCTGCTCGCCTCCGGTGCCTCCGGCGTCGAACCGGACAAGGACGAATTCAACAAGCTGGTGCGTGAGGCCTGCGCATCCCTGTCCCGCCAGATCGTCGGCGACGGCGAAGGTGCCTCCCACGACATCCGTATCACCGTCACCGGTGCCACCAGCGAAGACGCGGCACTTGCCTGTGGTCGTGCCGTCGCCGCCTCGAACCTGCTCAAGTGCGCCATCTCCGGCAACGATCCGAACTGGGGTCGCATCGTCAGCTCCCTGGGCACTGTGCTGCCTGAAGTCGCGCCTTACGATTCGAACAAGGTGACCGTGGACGTCAACGGCGTGCGCATCTGCGAGAACGGCGGTGCCGGCCGCGACCGTAGCGAGGTCGACATGACCCCGCGCGAAGTCCACATCGACATCGACCTGAACACCGGCTCGAGTGCGCAGGCCACCGTCTGGACCGACGACCTCACCCACGAATACGTCCACATCAACGCCGACTACGAAAGCTGACAAACAGCCCAGTGGGCTGTTTGTAGCAGCCGGCAGCGATAGCGTCGCCGGCGTCGCAGAAAAGAGAAAAATTGTCTACAGAATTGAAGGGACCTGGGTTCCATTTCGACGTGCACACCGATTTGCGCGCCGATCAGAAGGCAGAAGTGCTTATTGAAGCGCTGCCATGGCTGGAGGAGTTCGCCGGCCAGCGTATCGTCGTCAAATACGGCGGCAATGCCATGGTCGATGACCATCTGAAGCAGTGCTTCGCCGAAGACATGGTCTTTCTGCGTCAGGTGGGTCTGCACCCGATCGTCGTGCACGGCGGCGGTCCGCAGATTTCCCACATGCTCAAGGCCCTCGGCATCAAATCCGAATTCAAAGGCGGCCTGAGGGTCACCACCCCCGAGGCCATGGATGTGGTGCGCATGGTTCTGACCGGCAAGGTGTCACGCGAACTGGTAGGCCTGATCAACGCGCACGGCCCGCTGGCCGTAGGCATGTCCGGTGAAGACGGCGGCCTGTTCTCGGCCATGCAGCGCAGGCCCGTCATCGATGGCAAGCCCACCGATATCGGCCTGGTCGGCGACGTGGTTTCCGTCGATGCCTCGGCAGTCGAGGATCTGGTGGCCGCCGGTCGTATCCCGGTCGTCTCTTCCGTGGCTCCGAACGAAGAAGATGCCACTGAAGTGCTCAACGTGAACGCTGATTCCGCCGCCGCCGCTTTGGCTGCCGCTGTGGGCGCGCACAAGCTCGTTATCTTGACTGATGTGGATGGTCTGTACGCCGATTGGCCGGATAAGAATTCTCTGATTGGCCGGATCGGTGTGGAAAACCTGCGCGATATGCTGCCGGACCTGGAATCCGGTATGCGACCCAAGATGGAGGCCTGTGTCAGGGCCATCGACGGTGGCGTGCCCCAAGCCCATGTCATCGACGGGCGCAAGCCGCATTCGATTTTGAACGAGATATTCACCTCCGCAGGCATCGGTACCATGGTTATGCCCGATGAAGGACTGGAAATGAGGAGCTCTTATGGCTACTGAGCATGAGGAAAAACTAGGTACGGAAGACAGCAAGTGGCTGGGAGAGTACTCTCAGGTCCACATGAATGTGTTCGGTACGCCGTTGCGCGTCATGGATCACGGCCAAGGTGCCCACATCTGGGATGTTGACGGTAACGAATACCTCGATTTCCTGGCAGGCATCGCCGTCAATTCCCTCGGATACGCCCACCCCAAGTGGGTCAAGGCGGTTGCCGATCAGGCTGCCAAGGTGGCTCATATCAGCAACTATTTCGCGTCCGAGCCGCAAATTGAATTGGCGTCCAAACTGGTCAAGCTGGCTGGTGCACCTGAAGGCTCCAAAGTCTACTTCGGCAACTCCGGTGCTGAAGGCAATGAAGCTGCCCTCAAGCTCGCCAAGCTATATGGCCGCACCTTGCCTGATGCCCTGCCTTCCATCGGCGGCAAGCCCGCACGCATTCTCGCAATGACTCACGGCTTCCATGGCCGTACGATGGGTGCGTTGTCCGCCACATGGAAACCCGGTATCCGCAAGCCGTATGATCCGCTGGTGCCGAACATCGAATTCGTGCGCGCCGGCGACAAGGTCGCCCTGCACGACGCTTTTGCACAGACCGGTCTCGGTCGCTATGGCAAGGGTCCGGTGGCTGCTGTGATTCTGGAACTTATCCAAGGCGAAGCCGGCGTGCAGCCGTTGGGCGCCGATTACGTCAAGTTCGTGCGTGAACTGTGCGATATCAACCACGCGCTGCTCATCATCGATGAAGTACAGACCGGTATCGGACGTACCGGCAAGTGGTTCGCATTCCAGCGTGACGATCTGTCCGGCGGCGTGACGCCGGATATGGTGACTTTCGCCAAGGGTGTGGCAGGCGGATTCCCGATGGGCGGCATGATCGCTTTTGGCGAGAAACTTGCGGCTCTGTTCACTCCTGGTTCCCACGGCTCCACCTTTGCCGGCAATCCGCTGGGTGCGGCTGCGGGACTCGCCACTCTTGACGTGATTGAAGACGAGAATCTGGTGACCAACGCCGAAGCTCGCGGCAAACAGCTGCGCGATGGCATTATGGCCACCGGTAATCCGCTGTTCGTTTCCGTACGCGGCCGTGGTTTGCTGGACGCCGTCGAGCTCAAGCATCCCTGCTCCCACGCGGTGATGAACTACTGCCTCGAACACGGGCTCATCGTCAACGCGGTGGCTCCCAATGCGCTGCGTTTCGCACCGCCGCTGATTATAACCGCACAAGACGTGGATCAGGCACTTGCCATCCTCAAGGATGTGCCTACGGACCTGCCCGACGACTGATTTCTCTCCGTCACTGCCGCCCCACCGATCCAAGGAGATCATCATGACCCCAGAACTTCGCCACATGCTGCGTGACGACGACCTCAACCATGAGGAACAGAAGCAGGTGCTCGAACTTGCCATCAAGTTCCACCACGACCGCTTCTACAAGCAGCCGTTCGCCGGTCCGCAGGCCGTCGCCGTACTGTTCGACAAGCCCTCCACCCGCACCCGTTCCAGCTTCTCCATCGGCGTTGCCGAGCTTGGCGGTTACCCGCTGGTCATCGACAAGTCCGGCTCCCAGCTGGGCCGTGGCGAGCCCGTGGCCGATACCGCTCGTGTGCTCGACCGCATGGCTTACGGCGTGGTGTGGCGCACCTTCGGTCAGGACCGCGTCGAAGAAATGGCCAAGTACTCCACCCATCCGGTGGTCAACGCCCTGACCGATGACTTCCATCCCTGCCAGATTCTCGCCGACTTCCAGACCATCGCCGAGCACCGAGGCGGCGTCGACAACCTGAAGAACCAGACCATCGCCTACCTCGGTGACGCGGCCAACAACATGGCCAACTCCTACCTGCTCGGCGGTGCCGTGGCCGGCATGGACGTGCACGTGGCCGGCCCCCACGGCTACCTGCCCCGCCCGGACATCGTGGCCGACGCCAAGCGCGTCGCGGCCGAGACCGGCGGCTCCATCCTGGTCACCACCGATGCCAAGGAAGCGGTGAAGGACGCCGACTGCGTGTTCACCGACACCTGGGTCTCCATGGGCGAGGAGGCCGAATACGCCATCCGTTCCAAGCCGTTCTGGGATTACCAGGTCAACACCGAACTTATGGCATTGGCCAAGCCGGATGCGCTCTTCCAGCACTGCCTGCCCGCCTACCGCGGCAAGGAAGTCACCGCTGAAGTGATCGACGGCCCGCAGTCCGTGGTGTGGGACGAGGCCGAGAACCGTCTGCACGCACAGAAAGCGTTGCTGACTTGGTTGACCGGCAAGGCCCGTGGAGACGAAAGCCTGCTCGCATGAGTGAAACCGGTCCGTCCCTGCAGCGCCCTGCCACCAGGGCGGCGCGGCTGAGTGCCATAGAACAGGCGCTCGCCACGCATATCATCACCTCGCAATCACAGCTGTCCAAAATCCTTATCGACGAGGGCATTGCGGTGACTCAGGCGACCCTGAGCCGCGATCTTGACGAGATGCATGCGGTGAAGACCCGGCTGAAGGACGGCACGGTGGCCTACACGGTGGGTCACAGCGTCGTTGCTTCAGAAGGTGAGGATGTAGGGGAGCGCGGTGAGGCACAGATGTCCCGCGTGCTGAACGGACTGGTCACCTCGGTGGCCGCCGCCGGAAATCTGGTTGTGGTGCACACGCCTTCCGGTGCCGCACAATACGTGGCCTCGGTGATTGACAAGCAGCCGATCGAAGGCGTGCTGGGCACCATCGCCGGAGACGACACCGTCATGGTGATTTGCACCAATGACGACACCGCCGTCTCCCGCTCCGACTGGCTGCTAAGCCTCGCTTCCAAATAACCAACACGCCGTGCATAAATATACAGTCCTCTGTATATAATTGCATCAGTTTGTTTTTCAGACCTTGAACGAAAGGGAACCAATGGCAGATAACAAGCGCATTGTTCTGGCCTACTCCGGCGGTCTTGACACCTCCGTCGCCATCTCGTACCTGAAGGAGCGCACCGGCAAGGACGTCGTGGCCGTGTCCCTCGACGTCGGCCAGGGCGGCGAAAGCCTCGAGACCATCAAGCAGCGCGCCCTTGCCTGCGGAGCCGTCGAATCCTACGTGGTCGACGCCCGTGACGAGTTCGCCAACGAATATTGCATGAAGGCCCTCAAGGCCAACGCCATGTACGAAGGCGTCTACCCGCTGGTCTCCGCCATCTCCCGTCCGCTGATCTCCAAGCACCTCGTGCGCGCCGCCCACCAGTTCGGTGCCGACACCATCTCCCACGGTTGCACCGGCAAGGGTAACGACCAGGTTCGTTTCGAGGTCTCCATTGCCTCCATTGACCCGACGCTGAAGGCCATCAGCCCGATTCGCGACCTGTCCCTGACCCGCGATGTCGAGATCGCGTTCGCCAAGGAGCACAAGTTGCCGATCACCCAGACCGAGAAGTCCCCGTACTCCATCGACCAGAACGTATGGGGCCGCGCCATTGAGACCGGCTTCCTCGAGGATCCGTGGAACGGCCCGACCAAGGACTGCTACTCCTACACCGACGACCCGGCCTTCCCGCCGGTCGAAGATGAAGTCGTCATCGAGTTCAAGGAAGGTGTGCCGGTCAAGATCGACGGACGTGACGTCACCCCGCTGCAGGCCATCGAAGAGATGAACCGCCGCGCCGGAGCCCAGGGCATCGGCCGCATCGACCTCATCGAGGACCGCCTGGTCGGCATCAAGTCCCGCGAGCTGTACGAGGCTCCGGGTGCCGTGGCTCTGATCACCGCTCACCAGGAACTCGAAAACTGCTGCCTCGAACGCGAACAGCACCGCATCAAGCGCGACATCGACAAGCGCTGGGGCGAGCTGGTTTACGATGCGCAGTGGTTCTCCCCGGCAACCCAGTCGCTCAACGCCTTCATCGAAGACACCCAGAAGTACGTGTCCGGTGAGATTCGCATGGTCCTGCACGGCGGCCGCGCCGTGGTGACCGGCCGTCGTTCCGACTCCTCGCTGTACGACTACAAGCTCGCCACCTACGATTCCGGCGATACCTTCGACCAGAAGTCCTCCAACGGCTTCATCGACATCTACGGTCTGCCGTCCCGCGTGGCCGCAGCGCGCGACGTCAAGTTCGGCAACGGCATCGAGGTCCCGAAGAACACCGTCGAGTGATTCTTACTCAGTCGCCCCCGCTGCGAGGCTGTCGGCATAACTGACTGGGAGTGGTCTTTGAAAGGACTGTCCTCAGTCACACTCCATGTGACAGCCCTCGCCAGCGGGGGCAACTGTATGTTTGAACACATTGCTACGCTTAAACACAGCTATTTTCACTTTTCAAGGAGCCTTCATGACTGAGAACAACGAACATCTGGCCCTGTGGGGTGGTCGCTTTGCGTCTGGTCCGTCGCCGGAATTGGCCCGACTGTCCAAGTCCACGCAGTTCGACTGGCGCTTGGCCGACGACGATATCGCCGGTTCCCGCGCCCACGCCCGTGCTCTCGGCCGTGCGGGACTCCTGACCGCCGACGAGCTGCAGCGCATGGAGGATGCGCTCGACACGCTCCAGCGCCACGTTGACGATGGCTCCTTCGCCCCCATCGAAGACGATGAGGACGAGGCCACCGCCCTCGAACGCGGACTGATTGACATTGCCGGCGACGAACTCGGCGGCAAACTGCGTGCCGGACGCTCCCGCAACGACCAGATCGCCTGCCTGATTCGTATGTGGCTGCGCCGCCACTCCCGCGTAATCGCCGGACTCCTGCTTGACCTCGTCAACGCCCTGATCGAGCAGAGCGAAAAGGCCGGCCGCACCGTGATGCCGGGTCGCACCCACATGCAGCACGCCCAGCCCGTGCTGCTCGCGCACCAGCTCATGGCCCACGCTTGGCCGCTGATTCGCGACGTGCAGCGACTGATCGACTGGGACAAGCGCATCAACGCCTCCCCGTACGGCTCCGGCGCACTGGCCGGCAACACGCTCGGCCTCGACCCGGAGGCCGTGGCGCGTGAGCTCGGCTTCTCCCGCGTGACCGACAACTCCATCGACGGCACCGCCGCACGTGATCTCGTGGCCGAATTCGCGTTCGTGGCCGCCATGACCGGCGTGGACATCTCCCGCCTGTCCGAGGAGATCATCATCTGGAACACCCAGGAGTTCGCCTTCGTCAAGCTCGACGACGGCTATTCCACCGGCTCCTCCATCATGCCGCAGAAGAAGAACCCGGATATCGCCGAGCTCGCCCGCGGCAAGTCCGGCCGACTCATCGGCGATCTGACCGGTCTGCTGGCCACCCTGAAGGGCCTGCCCACCGCCTACGCTCGCGACCTGCAGGAAGACAAGGAGGCCGTGTTCGACCAGGTCGATACGCTCGAAGTGCTGCTGCCCGCCTTCACCGGCATGGTCAAGACCATGCACTTCGACGGCGACCGCCTGGAAGAGGAAGCTCCGACCGGCTTCGCGCTGGCCACCGACATCGCCGAATGGCTCGTCAAGAACGGTGTGCCGTTCCGCCACGCGCACGAGCTCTCTGGTGCCTGCGTCAAGCTCGCCGAAGGTCGCGGCCAGGAACTGTGGGATCTGACCGACAATGACTTCATCGAGACCTTCGCCGCGTTCCTGCCGGCCGACAAGGCTCCGGGAGTACGCGAAGTGCTCTCCAGCCACGGTTCGGTCGACTCCCGCAACGGCAAGGGCGGCACCGCTTACGGTCGCGTACGCGAGCAGATCGCCGACGCCAAGGCCGAGGTCGAAGAACTCAAGCTCTTCCCCGCATCCACGTCGGATGGCTCCGCCTACAAAGCCCCCGGCACGTTCTAGTCCCAATAGAGCTCCCTCGTCAGAGGGAGCTCTATTTTGCTGTTGTCACTGCAACGGCATACACTGAGAAATCGTAACGAACGGGAGCCGTGAGGCTGAGAGGAAGTCGCCAGACTTCGACCGGGGAACTTGACGCGGGTCATGCCGCCGTAAGGAATCGTTGTTGCAGATTTGCCGGGTTCTCCGATACAGCTTTCATTCCGTTTGCATAATTCAGCCGTGAGACGGTCGTGATGGAGCCAATACATCACAACGGTCGAACGGTCGCATGATTGGGTTCATGAATGGGCGCACCACTTAAGGTACGGTTCGTTTCGTGCGCCCTTTTTTACTATCTGAAAGGATATTATGCAGGTCAACGGAGAGCAGGTCACGCTCGAGACGCCGGTCAGCGTCGCCGATTATCTCGAAGCGCACGGATTCCGCGCCGAGCGTGTGGCCATCGAACTCAATGGTGAGATTATCCCGCGCGATAAGCGTGCCGACGCCATGCTCGACGACCAGTGCGTCATGGAAATTGTGCAGTTTGTACAGGGTGGATGAAAGGAAAAGCTATGAGCAATATTAATCCGGTTACTGAAGCATCTGTTGAGGCGACTCCGCTGCCGCCGCAGCCCGCCGTCACCAATCCGGTCGGCACCGCCGCGCCGATTCTCCCGGTGAAAGACAAGCCGCTGAACTTGGGCGGTCACGAGTTCCAGTCGCGATTCATCCTGGGCTCCGGCCGCTACGACCTGAACCTCATCAAGGCCACGGTCGAACATGCCGGCACGCAGATCGTCACCATGGCACTGCGCCGCGCGCAGACCACCGAGAACAGCGTGCTCGACTACATTCCCGAAGGCATTACGCTGCTGCCCAACACCTCCGGCGCGCGCAACGCTGAGGAAGCCGTGCGTATCGCCCGACTGGCACGCGAAGTGTGCCACACCGACTTCGTCAAGGTCGAAATCGAACACGAGACCAAGTACCTCTTGCCGGACAACGCCGAAACCATCCGAGCCACCGAGATGCTGGCCAAGGAAGGCTTCGTGGTCATGCCCTACATGTTCCCGGACCCGATTGCGGCCCGTCAGCTGGAGGAGGCCGGTGCCGCTGCCGTTATGCCGCTCGGTTCGTTGATCGGATCCAATATGGGCCTGCGCATGCGTGACTTCATCGAAATCATCATCGCCAACGCGCATGTGCCGGTCATCATCGATGCTGGTATCGGCCGTCCGAGCCAGGCCTGCGATGCGATGGAGATGGGTGCGGATGCGGTGATGGCGTACACGGCCGTTGCCTCTGCCGGCAATATCCCCCTGATGGCTGAGGCGTTCAAGCACGCCATCGATGCCGGTCGTGCGGCGTATTTGTCTGGCCTTGGCAAGGTGACCGAGGGACAGGCTGTGCCGTCCAGCCCGACTACGGGGTATTTGCACTGACACTTTTATTAGCTCCCCTCTCTGAGGGGAGCTGGCCGCGTAGCGGACTGAGGGGAGCTGGAAACATGGAGAAAACATGGCATTGACTGATGAACAGGTGGAGCGGTACGCGCGCCATCTGATTTTGAAGGGCGTGGGCGTCAAAGGGCAAAAGCGGTTGCTGGCCTCCAGCGTGCTCATCATCGGAGCGGGCGGGCTTGGTTCTCCGGCCGCCCTGTATCTGGCGGCGGCCGGCGTCGGCCATATCGGACTGGTGGACGGCGATGTGGTGGATATGAGCAATCTGCAACGCCAAATCATCCATACCACCGCACGTGTCGGAGCGCCCAAAGTGGAATCCGCGGCCACAGCCATCCGCGCGCTCAACCCGGATGTGACGGTTGATACCTACTACGAGCTCGTCGACGCGAGCACCATCGCCGGCCTCATCAAACCGTACGATCTGGTGATCGATGCCACCGACAACTTCGCCGCAAAATTCCTCATCAATGACGCCTGCGTGCTGGCCGGCAAGCCGTACATCCATGCCGGAGTGGTCGGATTCGCCGGTCAGGTGATGACCGTCATTCCCGGCGAAGGCCCCTGCTACCGCTGCATCTTCCGCGACATGCCCGCCGCCGGTGAGATTCCGACCTGCAAGGAAGCCGGCGTGCTGGGCGCGGTGGTCGGTGTGATCGGCAGTCTGGAAGCCACCGAAGCCGTGAAGTTGATTGCCGGCGTGGGGGAGCCGTTGGTGGGGCGCATGCTCACCGTGGATGCGCTGACCATGAATATTCGACGGGTCCCACTGCCAAAGCATGTGCCGGATTGCCCGGTGTGCGGTGAGCAGCCGACCATTACTGCTATTGATCCGGCCAACTATATTCAGCCGGCCTGCGCGATTTAGAGCTATGGGGCTCCCCTCCTTGAGGGGAGCCAAGATCAGAACGAGAGGGGAAGAACATGCCTATTGCCTTGCATAATGCGGTCGTTGACGATGAGAGCAGTGAATCATCGTACCGCCGCATCACGCCGGCGGAATTTGCCAAGCTCGACCCGAATACGGTCACGCTGCTCGACTTGAGGGAACCAGCCGACTTCGCCGCCCACCCGGTCGAAGGTGCCATCAATGCACCACTCGACCCTCTGGCCCATGTGCTCAAAACCGTGCCCACAGATCGAACTGTCGTAGTCTATTGTGCTCAAGGATGGTGGAGCGAGGAAGTAGCTGAAATCCTTGCCGATCGCGGTTACGATGTAGCAAGCCTAGATGGCGGTTTTCAGGGTTATCTCGACTATCTTGAAACCCACCATGATTAACGGTTCCCGTTGTCGTTCTTTTGGATGAGTGTGCACGGACATACGTGTGCCCTACAATCGGTCACGGTATTACTCGATGGATTCTTGAATATCGTCGGGCAATCGTGATTCACAACAAGGGATTGCACTGAACCAACCCGAACGGAGGGTCGAAACCGTGGGACATCTGCTCACTCGGACGCAGATTCAACGCCTGGTCGCCAAGTACGGCCGTGAGGTCATCGAACACCAGCACATGCAGATCGAACGCTGCTGCTACCAGCACGGCAGCGTCACCACGTTCGAACATTCCGTGCGTGTCGCCTGCCTGGCTGTGTGGATGGCCGACCGCGCACACCTGTGGTACCGCGTCGACCTCAAATCCCTGATTCGCGCGGCCCTCCTGCACGATTACTTCCTGTACGACTGGCACGACTGGGATAACGGCGAACACCAGTGGCATGGCTTCACCCATGGCCACGCCGCCCTGGTCAATGCCCTGAAGGACTTCAAGCTCAACGATATCGAACGCAACAGCATCGAGAACCACATGTTCCCGATGACCCCGGTGCCGCCGCGCTATATCGAAGGCTATCTGGTCACCTTGGCGGACAAATGCTCCGCCACCGCCGAGACCTTCTCGTTCGACCGGTTCAACAAGCGCGCGTTGCCCGCCGCGAAGCCCTACGCCGAGATCGAAGCCCGTCGATGATCACCACACTCGAACATTATTTCCTCTGGTTTCTGTTCTACAGTTTCGTCGGCTGGATGTACGAGTCCATTCTCGTCTCCTGCCAACAGCACCGCTTGGTCAACCGAGGGTTCCTCAACGGCCCGCTGTGCCCGATCTACGGCACCGGCGCGATACTCGGCGTCGCCATTCTCGGCAACGTACATAACCCGATCATCATCTTCCTGATTTCGATGGTGGGCGCCACGATACTCGAATACACAACCTCATGGGTCATGGAGCAGCTGTTCCACGCCCGCTGGTGGGATTACTCGAACTTCCGCTTCAACCTCCAAGGCCGCGTCTGCCTGCTGGGCGCGTTGATTTTCGGCCTCGGCGGCGTGGGCGTGGTACTTGGTTCGCAGCCATATGTCGAGCGGGTCACGGATATGATTCCGCTGCCGATGCTGCATACGCTGGTCACGGTACTGGCTCTGATCACCATCATCGACTTGGCGGTCACGGTTACGGGTATGCTCGAATTCGAGCAGGTGCTCGATTCCGTCGCTCAGGTGGTGCAGGATGTGGCGGCACGCGCCGGTGGCACGTGGCAGCGGGGCTCCAGTGCGGTATCCGACAGGATGCGTGAGCTTTCGCAGGATACGGTTGAGCGTCTGCGCTGGGCCGTCAATGGCGTCATCAACGCACAGCAGAAGCGTATGCTCAAGTCCTTCCCGAAGTTCCAGGTGCCGAATCGTCAGGACATCATCGACTCTTTGCGCGAACTTATGGGCCCGCGCCGCTAGAATAAGGCGTTTTACTGAATCGCGCGGCTCGGCTGGTGTTCGGCACTGTCGCCATGTTCTGCGAAACTTGACTGTGCCCAATTGGGCAGTCTCATTCACAATTCGATAGGGAGAAGCGACAAGCTATGGCTCACGTCACCGACTTCAAGGAAGCGGGTTTCAACACCCTGCTTGAGGAACTGGAATGGCGCGGGTTGATTTCCCAGTCCACGGACCGGGATCGACTCGCAGAAGCACTGAACGGCGAGCCCATCACCTATTATTGCGGCTTCGACCCCACCGCTGCATCGTTGCATATCGGCAACCTCGTGCAGCTCATCAACATGCGTCACCTGCAGCTTGCGGGCCATCATCCAATCGCCCTGGTCGGCGGCGCCACCGGACTCATCGGCGACCCGCGCCAGTCCGGCGAACGCACGCTCAACCCGAAGGACGTGGTGGCCGGCTGGGCCGATCGTCTGAAGAACCAGATCGGCGGCATTCTGGACACCGAAGGCGCGAACGCCGTACGTTTCGTGTCCAATTACGATTGGACCGCCTCGATGACCGTCATCGACTTCCTGCGTGACGTCGGCAAGAACTTCCGTCTGGGCACCATGCTCGCCAAGGACACGGTCGCCCGCCGCCTGAACTCTGAGGAAGGCATCTCCTTCACCGAGTTCAGCTACCAGGTGCTGCAGGGCAACGACTTCCTCCACCTGTTTGACGAATACCACTGCACGCTGGAACTCGGCGGCTCCGACCAGTGGGGCAACCTCACCTCCGGCCTGGACCTGATCCACAAGGTGCGCGGTGTGGACGTCAACGTGTTCACCAGCCCGATCATCACTGATGCTTCCGGTAAGAAGTTCGGCAAGTCCGAGGGCAACGCCGTCTGGCTCGACGCCACGATGCTCAGCCCGTACAAGTTCTACCAGTTCTGGATCAACCGCCCGGACGTGGAGATGGAAAGCCTGCTGAAGGCGTTCACCTTCCTGCCCAAGGCCGAAATCGAACGATTGGTCGAGGAATCCAAGACCAACCCCGGCAAGCGCGAGGCCCAGAAGACCCTCGCCTGGGAGGTCACCAGCTTCGTGCATGGCGAGGCCTCTACCCAGGCTGCCATCGATGCTTCCGGTGCGCTGTTCGGCCGCGGTGGCAACCTCGAAGACATCGACGAGGAAACGCTGGAATCCGTGCTCGACGGCTTCAAGGTGGTCGACGAGAACGGCGAGCACGTCTTCCCCGTCTCCAAGCCGGGCGATCGCGTAATCGACGCCGCCCAGGCTGCCGGACTGTTCAAGTCCGCTTCCGAGGCACGCCGCGCCATCAAGTCCGGTGGCGTGTATCTCAACAACAACCGTATCGAGGATGAGGAGCAGGTGCTGGCCGAAGCCGACTTCCTGGCAGGCCGCTTCGCGCTCATCCGTCGTGGCAAGAAGGCGCTCGGCGCCGTGGAAAACCGTTAATCAACAACGAATTAAGGAAAACAAGTAATGGCAGAAGGTAACGAGCGTTCCGGCAAGTCCTACGGCGGCGGCCATAAGGGGTATGGCGATCGCCGACCGGGCAACCGCGGCGGCAAGGGTTTCAAGCCGCGCGGCAAGGGCGGTTTTAAGCCGCGTCATGACGGTGAGGGTTTCAAGCCGCGTCGCCGTGAGGATGGCGAGGGCTACGCGCCGCGCCGCGACGGCGATGGCGAAGGCGGCTACCGCAAGTCGTACGGCAAGTCCGGCGGCTTCCACAAGGGCGGTTACCGCGGCAATGGTCCGCGCCGCGACGGCGAAGGCTTCAAGCCGCGCCGCGAAGGCGGCTACCGTTCCCACGAAGGCGAGAACGGCGAGAATCCGCGCTACCAGCACCGTGATAACGATCGTCGTGATTTCCGCCGCGATGACCGCCGTGACTTCCACCGCGATGGTGAGCGTCGCAACTTCCGCCGCGACGACGACCGCCGAGATTTCCGTAGGGACGACCGTCGCGATGGGGACCGTCGTGATTTCCGCCGTGACAATGACCGTCGTGACTTCCGTCGCGATGACCACAGGGATAACGATCGCCGTGATTTCCACCGCGATGGTGAGCGTCGCAACTTCCGTCGCGACGACGATCGCCGTGATGGCGACCGCCGCAACTTCCGCAGGGATGATCGTCGTGACTTCCGCCGTGACGATCGCCGCGACAACAACCGTCGTGACGGCGAATTCCGCGAGTTTTCGCAGGAAGAGAAGCGCCAGTACCGTGAGGAGAAGCGCTCTGAATACATGAGGCGTCCGCGCCGTAACTCCGACGGCACGATGAGCTTCCCCTCGCAGAACCCGTACACCGACCGTCGTCCCGACGAGCCCAAGATGCCCAAGGGCATGGAATGGTCGATGCTGTCCAAGGATGAGCGCGAACGTCTGCGCGGCCTGTCCAAGGAGCACGCGGAGAACATTGGTCTGCACATCCTCGCCGCTTTCGCGTTGGAGGAGAGCGACCCCGAACTTGCCTTGGAGCACGCCAAGTGGGTGGCCCGTCAGGCCTCCCGCATCGACTTTGCCCGCGAGACGCTCGCGTTCGTGGCCTACCGTCAGGGCGACTACAAGCTGGCCCTGCGTGAGTTCCGCACCGCCTACCGTATGAACGGCTTCCTCGACTACCTGCCGTTCATCGCTGACTGCGAGCGTGGCGTCGGAGAGCCGAAGAAGGCCGTGGAACTGGCGCTGTCCGATGAGGGCAAGCAGCTGCATGGCGCTCCCAAGGTCGAGATGTTCCTGGTGTACGCCGGTGCCCTTGGCGATTTGGAGATGTGGGACAAGGCCATTGAAGTGGTTCACACCGTCGGCCGCTCTCAGGGTCTGCCGGGTGAGTACCGCATGCGTGCCGTGCAGGCCGAGCAGTACTTCCTTGAAGAGGCCGGCCGCAGCAAGGAAGCCGAGCAGCTCAACGACCTGCTGGACCGTCTTGAGGATCAGTATGCCGACGAGGAGATTGACGAAAACAGCGACGACGTGGTGATCGACCACGATCTCGAAGACATCACCGACGACTCCGACGTGCTCGAAAAGCTTGGCATCGATCCGGACGAGGCGCAGTACGCCCCGGATCCGGAGCAGGAACACGGCGATGAGAACGACGAGGCTGAAGACGGCGATGCCGAGTCTGATGAAGCCGACGAGACCGAGACCGATTCCGCCGATGACGCCAAGGCTGACGATTCCGCCGAAGCCGCCGACTCCGACTCCACCGAACCCGGAACCGAAACCGAGGAGTGAGCGGCGTAATGACCCGTTTCCTCAAAGGCACCGATCGCCCGCTCGCCGAGGCTTATCAGCTTGCGCTGCTGGACCTCGATGGCGTGGTGTATCGCGGCAAGAATCCGGTCGAATACGCGGCCGATTCCATTCGTGCAGCCGAAGCCGCCGGCATGACCATCGAATACACCACGAACAACTCCTCGCGCTTCCAGCACGTGGTGGCCGACCAGCTCAAGGGCTTCGGCTTGGACGTGGAGCCATGGCAGGTCATCACCTCTTCGGTGGTGGCCGCCCGTGTGGTGGCCAAGGCGTTGCCCGCCGGCGCGCGCGTACAGGTATTGGGCGCCGAGCATTTGCGCGATGAGGTCACCCGCAACGGCCTGACCATCGTGGACGGTCCTCAGGACCGCCCACAGGCCGTCATTCAGGGCTGGTATCCGGATATGACCTGGCAGATGATGGCCGACGCCGCGTTCGCGGTCGAGGCCGGAGCCACGTATTTCGTGACCAACCGCGACCTGACGATTCCTCGTGAACTGGGCATCGCCCCCGGTTGCGGATCGATGATTCGCGCCGTGATCACGGCCACCGGCGTCGAACCGGTCGCCTCCGCTGGCAAGCCGGAAGCGTACATGTACGATGAGGCCCGCGAACTGAACGCCGCCGAAGGCCACGATCTGGTGCCCAAGGAGGCGTCCATCGCCATTGGCGACCGCCTCGACACCGATATCGAGGCCGGTAACCGCGGTGACTACGATTCGCTGGCGGTGCTGACCGGTGTCACCAACCCGACCGAACTGATGCTGGCTCCGGCACACCTGAGGCCCACATTCATCGCCCTTGATCTGCGTGAACTCGGCGAAGCCCAACCGGAGCCGGTCCGCGACGAGAGCGGTACTTGGGAATGCCGCAAGGCTAGCGCTTGGTTTGAAAACGGCCAGGTACACGTCAGCGACCCCACCAGTATGGACGGCCTGCGCGCCGCCGTATGCGCCGCATGGGAAGCCGCCGACCAAGGCGCACAGCTCAGCGAGGCCACGGTACCTGTGTTCGCCGTCGAGGCATAGTCCTATGCCTACGGATAGCGAACACGCGCCGGTCACCGAGCGATACCCCGAACTTGCGGATATCGATGAACAAGACAACGACCGCAAGCTTGAGACCTATCGCAACGTGCTGGAATCGTTACAACACGAGCTTGATAACAGCCGCAGCTAGCAGAGGTGATTCATTCTCCCGCCAGCGGAAGATGACGTGAAGTGCTGGATGGTGGCTCCATGCCGAGCCACCCCGTTGGTAGATGGTGGGCCGGAAGGAAGGTATATGACCAAGCAACATATCGATTCCGCGACCCCACTTGACCGACTCGACATGATGCTCGTGGCTTCGGGACTGGTCGAATCGCGGGCCAAAGCGCAGCGACTCATCAAAGCCGGGCATGTGCGCGTGGACGGCGAGACCATCACCAAGCCATCGTTCATGGTCAAAGCCGGGCACAGCGAACTCGCCGTGGATAAGGGCGACGACTACGTCTCCCGAGGCGCTTACAAACTCTTGGGCGCGTTCGAAACCTTTGCCGGCAATGGCCTTACCGGGCCGGAAGGCTTGGAATGTCTGGACATCGGTGCCTCCACCGGTGGCTTCACCGACGTACTGTTGCGTGGGGGAGCGGCCAAAGTCGTGGCGCTCGACGTCGGCCACGGCCAGCTCGACCCGCGCATCGCCAATGACGAGCACGTCATCGAAATGAGCGGCGTCAACATTCGCGAAGTTGAGGCCGACGACCTGCCTTACCGGCCGGCGATGATCGTCTCCGATGTCTCCTTTATTTCCCTGACCTATGTGATTCCGGTAATCGCGCGCATCGCGGCTCCCGGTGCGCAGATTGTGTTACTGGTCAAACCGCAGTTCGAGGTCGGCCGGGCAGGACTCGGCAAACACGGCATCGTTGAAGATCCGGCATTGCGGGAGCGGGCATTACACGACGTGGTCGCCTGTGCTGAACAGCACGGACTTGACGTGGTGGCCACTGCCGATAGTCCCATCATCGGCACCCACGGTAATGAGGAATACCTGCTTTACGCTGTCTTGAGATGAATGCGTTGGCAGTCTCCGTTCACCAGCAGCACGCTGGAGGTACGGTCGATGCCTATTGCGGTGGTGCACGTGGCGCTTTCCACCGCACTGCCGTTGCGTAGCATGGCGGAGTCCGCCGTCAAAGTCTGGCATTGCAGATGGTTGGCTTCAACCGTGACGGCTGTGATATGGCGAACCGTGCTGCCATCCTCATACCCATCCATATCAAAACGAGAAAACATCGTACTGCGCAGTGGATGAACTTCCAGCGCCCTGCTGTTGATGTCATGACCTTTCAGCACACCGTTCAAGTGAACTGTCTGACCGCTAATATGACGGGGGTCTTGCAGGGAGCCATTGACGGACAGATTTCCGGAACAGACGATATCGCCGTTGCATCGTAGTTTGCCGGTAAAGGTTACTTCATCGCAGATAATGTCGCCGCCGACTTCGATGTCGCCGCTGCCACTGATGCCGGATACGCGAATATCACCATCACACCGCACAATGCCACTCTTGATGACCAGTTTGTCCCCTTCTATAACTGAGGCCTCGAGGGTGCTGGTCACAATCATGGTGTGAAAATGCGCGCCATCGGCAAGACGGGAACGTTGGTCTACTCCTATGGTGCCGTAGACTCCTTTGCCTATCAACGTGCAATTCTGCGTATGCTTGCCCATGATGATAAAACTCCCTCAATATGGACGTACAGCTTTATGGCTTATTGCCACAATAATGAGCGCATCCATGTTGAGGGGGTTATATCGGTCACGATGTGAGCAGATGGGGGTGATTGCACGGCTGTATGCCATTGTATGCCGAAGCCTTACGATAATCGGCTCTGTGGAACGTTGCCGGCGACGCGCCACGAAGCAGCACTTTTCGAACACCTGTACGACTGATGACGGTGTCTGCGGCTAGAATAATGAGCAGTGCGACCGAATCGACAGGAGGATGCCATGGCCAAGCGCAACGCGGTGGTGGTGACGCATACCAGGCTCAGGCAGACCGGAACCGTAGTGGCCGAGGCGGTGAGCCAGCTGCGTGTGGCCGGTTTTGAGGTCACGATCATCGACAACACCGAGGCCCCTGATTTCGGCGTGCGGCCGCCGTGTGTGTCGGACGACACCGAAATCGTCGTGGTTCTGGGCGGCGACGGCACGATTCTGCGCGCCGCCGAACTCGTCCACTGCACCCAGGTGCCGATTCTCGGCGTGAACATGGGGCATGTCGGCTTCCTGGCCGAATTCGAAAGCTTCCAGATCGACGAGGCGATCCGCCGGGTCGCCACCCACGACTATTCGATCGACGAACGCATGATCGCCCATGTGGACGTCTGGCTGCCTGGCGCCACCAAGCCCATTGAGGATTGGGCGCTGAACGACATCACGCTGGAACGCGCCGACCGGGGCAAGATGGTCGAACTGTCCATTCGCGTGGACGATGTGGAGATGAACTCCTTCGGCGCCGATGGCGTCATCGTCTCCACGCCCACCGGTTCCACGGCCTATGCCTTTTCCGCCGGCGGTCCTGTGATTTGGCCGAACGTCAAGGCTTTGCAGCTGATTCCGTTGGCCGCGCATGCGTTGTTCGCCAGGCCGCTGATCATCGGCTCCGGCTCGACCTTCACCATCGATATTCTGGACGATTCCGTGTCCGAAGGCTGGATTTGCTGCGATGGCCGCCGCCAGCGCGCCCTGCCGCAGGGTACGCGCGTCATGGTGCGCGAATCGCGCGATACCTTGCGCCTCGCTCGACTCTCCGGCATGCCGTTCACCAACCGTCTGGTCTCCAAGTTCGATCTGCCCGTGGTCGGTTGGCGCGAGCACGCGCGCAACGAGGCCTCGGGGCAGTCGCTGCATCATGGGCACACGTTCCCGGCGGCCGCGTATGCGGCTGGCGTTGCCGGTGACGCTGGCGTCGCTGGTACCGAGCCCGACAAGCCGGGCGAACGTGACGGCAAGGCAGGAGCCTGATGCTCGAAGAACTCGATATCCGCAATCTGGGGCCGATTCGAGAAGCCGCCATTGCGCCGGCCGCAGGCATGACCGCCATCACCGGTGAGACCGGCGCCGGCAAATCCATGCTGCTCTCCGCGATCCGACTGGTCTCCGGTGGGGCCGCCGAATCCTCGCGCGTCTCGGCCGGGGCGGACGAGGCTTGGGCCCAGGCGATTTTCGCGCTCTCGGATGATGCCGCCGCATCTGAACATTCCGGCGACACTGACGATACCGGTGACGCTGACGATTCTGACAGCGGGTTCACCGGTGCTGCCGTGGCCGTGGCCAAGGCCCATGACGCGGGCGTCGACCCCGAAGACGGCGAACTGTTCCTTTCCCGCACTGTACGCGCTTCCGGACGTTCGCGGGCCGTGCTCGGCGGCAAGTCCGTACCGCGTTCGGTGCTGGGGGCCATCGCCGGCGAACTGGTTACCATTCATGGCCAGACCGATCAGCTGAAAATCGCGGCCGCCGCACGGCAACGCGAGTTTCTGGACCGGGTGGCCGGAGACGAAGCCGAACTGGCCGCCTACCGCAAGACGTGGGATGCGCTGGCCGCCATGGATGAGCGGCTGGAACGCCTGCGCTCGCAGGAATCCTCTGCCCGCCAACAGGCCGACTACCTGCGCGAATCCATCGACCGCATCAACCGAACCGACCCGCAGCCGGGGGAGGACGAGGAGCTGAAGGCGTGCCGCGAACGCATCGAAAACGCGGCCGACATCGCCCAAGGCGTGGGTTCGGCGCTGGGCGCGCTGGATGCCTCGCAGGTGGATGTGGATGCCGCCGACGGCGCTTCGGCCGTGGAACTCATCAATCATGCGGTGACCTCGTTGCGCGCGATTCGCGTCGGCGGCACGTTCGCCGAGCAGGCCGATCGGCTTGAATCCATCAATGCCGATTTGGGCGACGTGGTGTTCGCCCTGAGCCAGGAGCTGGGCGACGAAGGCAGCGTGGAGGATCTGGACCAGATCAACGGCCGTATCCACGAGCTTGGCGACCTCACCCGTCGGTGGGGCCCCACCTTGGCCGACGTGCTCGCTTGGCGGGACAAGGCGGCGTTCGATCTGGAGGATCTGGACGCCTCGCCGGAAAAGGTCGCCGAACTCGAATCCGAACGGCAGACGCTGTACGATGCGGCCCTCGCCGCCGCCGACGTGCTGAGCGCCGCGCGCGTGGCTGCCGCTGCCGACTTGGGCGCGCGCGTCACTGAAGAACTCGGCTCGCTCGCCATGCTGGGCGCCTCCTTGGAAGTGCGCGTCACGCCGCGAGACAAGGCCGATGATCCGCTCGGCCCGTATGGTCGCGACGATATCGCGTTCCTGTTTACGCCGTTCGAGGGGTCGCCGCAGTTGCCGATGGGCAAAAGCGCTTCGGGCGGTGAACTGAGCCGACTGATGCTGGCCTTGGAACTGGTGGCCGCCGACACGCGCGGCGGTGCCGACCAGACCTTCATCTTCGACGAGGTTGACGCCGGCGTGGGTGGCAAGGCCGCGGTCGAACTGGGCAAACGTCTGGCACGGCTGGCCCGCAGCGCGCAGGTCATCGTCGTCACCCACTTGGCGCAGGTCGCCTCGTGGGCGGACGCGCAGTTCGTGGTCACCAAGGAGCCGCCGGATGCCGATGACGACGATTTGGGCGTGGTCACCACCATCGCCGAAGTCAACGGCGAAACCCGCGTCCACGAAATCGCCCGCATGCTCTCCGGCAGCGAATCCGAAGCCTCACTAGACCACGCCCGAGAACTGTTGAAGGAAAGTGTCCTATGACCAAAGCCGCCATATTCGACCTCGATGGCACCCTCCTAGACTCCATGGGAGTCTGGGACCAAGTCGACATCGACTTCCTGAACAAGCGCGGAATCGAAGTGCCGCCCGACTACATGACCAAAGTTTCCGCCATGCAATTCCGCCAGATTGCCGAATACACCATCGCACGCTTCGGCCTTACAGACACGCCCGAAGAGCTCATGCAGGAATGGGACGACATGGCCAGCGTCGCCTATTCCACCACGGTCGAAGCCAAACCCGGCGCGCTTGACTATCTGCGCGATCTGAAAGCCTCCGGTGTCAAACTGGGTGTCGCCACCTCGCTGCCCCCGCATCTGCGTGAGCCGGCGCTACGCCACGTCGGCATGTTCGAACTGTTCAACGATATCGTCTCCGTCGATGACGCGAACGACGTCGGCAAGGACCAGCCCGACGTCTACCTGCTCGCCGCCAAGCGCCTAGGCGCCGCGCCGGTCGACTGCACGGTGTTCGAAGACCTGCTGGTCGCCATGAAGTCGGCCAAATCGGTCGGTATGACGGTCTGGGCCATGCACGACGATTCCTCCGCGGCCGACTGGCCCGAAATCTGCCGGCTCGCCGACGGCGTCCTCTTCGACTTTCACAACGCCCCACGGGTGTTGTAAAAAACTGGCTCCCCTCCCTGAGGGGAGCCATATATGAAGCCCCTACCGCCGCGCGATCCTATCCGACCGCCGTTGCGCCTCAAACCGCTGCCGCTCCAGTTCCTCGCCCTTGTTCCGGATAATCGGTCGGTTCGGTGTGGTGTAGCGTAACGGCGTTGTTCGGCATAAGTCCCCCTTTCCGAGGCCATTGTAGGCGCTGGCTGTGTTTCGGTGCTGTATTGTTGCACGGAAACGACATACAACAATTGAAAAAATGAGGAGAGACTCTGAAAGCCAAGCACCAAGATCTTTCATCAGACCCAGGAATCGTCGCGCATTTGTCATTGTGACGTTTACATGACTACTTCTCAAACGTCGATTAACAGAATAACTTCTATACAGAAGTTCAACAGATTCGCTGAATTTCACAAAGTCAAAGGATTAAACAATGATTCAGAATCATAATCGTGTCGCGTTGCTTCTATCAGGAGGCCCGGACTCTACTACTCTCTTGTATGACCTATTAAATCAGGGGAAAGAAATATATGCCGTTACTTTCAATTTTGGTGAAACTGAGGGATGTAATGAGAGTCAACATGCGCAAAGAATCGTTACAAATCTCCACTCTGAACGACTCCATCATTATCAATATGATTTTTCCGAGCAATTTAAGCGTTTCTATGAATTGCCTCAGCCTCAGTTCCTCCGCAAAGCATTTGGGCCATTTGTCGTTGCCCCTAATAAGGAAGAGCATGTTCAGCCTTTTGGATCGGCAATTGCGCTTATGCTAATGGCTTCATGGGCGCTTAAGCATGATATCGTTGATGTTTATTACGCAGTTCATAGTAACGATGCTGTGTTCCACGATAATCATGCATCATATTTTGAAGCTCTTCATACGGTTACCGTAGAATGTGAAGGAGATGAATACGGGGTAACGTTCCATACTCCTTATCTTAGTATCAATAAGTGTGCCGTCATTCAAAAAGGTATGGGTCTTGGCGTGCCGTTCGGCGATACGTGGAGCTGTGCCTTGGGCGGGACAGTTCATTGTGGAGTATGTGACCCGTGTCGTGATCGACGAACTTCTTTTGAGATTCTTGGAATTAAAGATCCCGTCTTATATGAGCACGATATTTTCGCCGAATCTCGCGAAGAAGTGAATATTTTAGAATCCCCAAAGCATATTTCGGTAGTGGCCTGAATAAAAGGCAATATAGTTACGTTTTAAATACATGATAAAACAAAAGGAGGCTGTTCGAGCATGGTGAAGAATGTCGGGAGTGTCGTACGCTGGCAGGTAGCCAAACTGGCATTGGTCCAGGGCATGCAAGCAATGTCCTCGGCGTTCTTCACATGCGGTGTTGTATTCACTGGAGCAGCTTCATCTGACAGCTTGGGCCTAGCCTTGGTACTCATGTTCAAGACGCTGCCCACCTTGGTCATGGCTTTTCTGGGTGGTGTTTTAGCGGATCGATTGCCGCGGAAGACTCTTGCCTCAGGAATGCTGGGTGGTCTAGCTATTTCCTATGGAGTCGGAACATGGGTCGTGCAGTTGAGTGGTCTTGGATGGCCCGTGCAAGCAATCAGTTTGGCCGCAGGTATCATTGGTGCGGTCGGCTCGCCAGCCTTGTTCGCCTTATTGCCTTCGATTGCTCCCCCTGAAGATATTGTACGTGCCAACGGCTTGATACGTACGTTTCGCAATGCCGGCTCGGTGGTCGGTCCACTTCTTGGTGCATGGCTTGCTCAACTGATATCACCTTCTTTTCTATTTCTGGATGGTGCTGTGTGTCTGGCTGTCTCCATGCCGCTTGTTCTATCGTTGAAACTCATGCCCAGCTGCGATGACGAGGCTAATAACAACGATGATGATGCTTCCATGATTTCTGCATTACGTTCTATTCCCAGTTTGTTCCATACTTATATTTGGTTAGCCGTGGGAGTGCCGTTCTGGGCGTTGTTCCTTGCCGTACAATCCGGGGCAACAGACGTCACAATGCCCTTGTGGGTCGTGCAAGAGAGTGGCCGGGGCGCATGGTCCCTGATGGCATCTATCACCTCATCTGGATACATTTGCGGCAGTCTCATCGCGTTAAAGTTGGAAAGGCCTAGGCACATGTTTTCTAAATCAGTGTTATTTGGCGCTTTAGCTATTATGCCGATTTTTGTTGTAGGTACTTTGGACATCCAAGTACTGTGGTATGTGGCGTCATTTGTTGCTGGGCTTGGACTGGAATTGTCTGGCGTGTTCTGGGGATCTACTATGCAGACATGCGTCGATAAGCGGCACATGGGACGAGTTTCCTCAATTGATTATGCAATTAGCTTCGGTCTAATTCCTCTCGCCTACGGTTTATACGGCTTCACTGGCACTATTCATGCTGCCGTCGTACTTACTGTATCCTCCTCAATAATGATTGTCCTGGTCATCATTGTTTTCCCATTTTGTTACCTTATAGATCACCGTTCGAATTCCTCAGGGATTATTAATAGTAGCGATGTTTAATCGCCATTAGCTCGATGTTCACAACGATATAGCCGATTGCGGCCCACACGGTGCAAGGTCGAACATCCTGAAAAGGTCCGTTTACGCGAAACGCCAAGGACGGTGAAGCAGTATACTACGTCGTTTGGGGAAACAAAGATATCGTGAACTAGCTGATAACTGACCTTACCAGATGCGCTTTGCGCGTTACGTCTCAACAGTTGCCATGTTCGGGCATTAATGTCATCGCTCACATAGGTGTGCCGTCGTCTTTTGACCAATAAACGTTCTTGGAGGCGGCTAGAACATGCCGTTTCGTATTGCTTCGCATAGGGGTTTCCCGTGACAAACATCGTTTTTTCGATGAACGGAGATGGAGTTTATGGGGTATTTAGTACTCCCTGACAGTGAACGATTCAAGGTGTTATCCGGCTGGATGTGTTGATATGTTTGTTGTGGTTGGGTATCCATTCGGTGCTGTGAATCTGCTTGTTTAGTCGAACATTCGGAAAACAGGAAGCCCTTTTTTCTGGTGATGGTAGAATATGATAAATATTAGTGTCTTGGATACCCTCTGCTGCTATGCTAAAAATCGGTTATGAAGCGCGGAGTTGGGCTAGGGTTCTCTCCATTAATGTCTTCGCAAAATACATGACTTTTATATGATTGTAGAACGTGCGCATATAGAGGTAAGTCGCTAAATACCTTCAATACATATGACATCCTCTCAGGTAATTATGATGTAATTCTGACGATTACACGGTTCCATACGACTCGGTCATTGTACCTATATAATAGGTTTCAATTAAACCAGTTGTTATTGTTCTAGGAGTATTAATGAGCTTCGTTATATCTGTAATCACTACTTTTGCGCTTTGTGCTCCTTCCGTGCCATCTGTTCCCTTTGGCATTCAACAGAGCGCGTCTTTCCCCTTTTCCTCGGTGAATATTTCTCGTGTTCGTTGTCCTCCATGGATTCCGTGGCTGCTTTGTCCGGTGAAACCATAGTTAAAGGTATACGCGCATAAACAATCCATGTGTCGCCATCCACTTCGTGATCAATTTCACCACCGATTAGGTTAAGCTTGCGCCTGCGTGACTCTAACCCGCGGCCCGACCTTTCTTCGTCCGGTATTGTGGACATGCTATTGGACATGACTATTTCTGTTTGTGATTTCTGCAGGGCTATGCTGGACTGGAATTCGCTATACTTTGGCGCGTGTTTAATAATGTTGGAGCAGAGTTCTCTCAGTACTTCATGCAGAATATCGATATTCTTTACGGTCACCTGTTGCTGTACCGTAAACCCACCATTAATGATTTCAGTAGTGCCAGTAAACCCATGTTGGTGGAGTATATAGTCGCATTCGTCGGTTAACCGTTTTACCGCTAACCACCATTCGGACGACTCTATGGGTATTCCATTTTCATTATTATCTTGAATCATTGTATCGATAATATCTCTGGTTGCTTCTAATCCTTTTCGTGCAATTTTATCTATCTTCTCCCAGGCATCATTCTGGGGATCATTTGATTGCCGTTGCGCAATCAATCGTATACTCGTCAAACACTGGGCAACGGAGTCATGAAGCATGATAGCGTTGTCGCTATTTTGCAGAGAAAAAGAATGTTGCAGTTCGTACTCTTTGCTTTGATAATTTTGAAGGTGTTGTTCATTTGTCGTCTTCCACCAATGAAAACCATATCCGACAATCACGGTGGCTGCTGCATACATCAGAAACACTGTTATGCTGATTATGTCTATCTCGCCATTATTCCATCGCGCTATCTGATAGCATTGAATTCCTAAGAATACAAATATACCTAAAACTGTCGTGATAGAGATACCCGTTTCATATGCAGTGAGTCCGATAGTGCAATAGATGCCCCAGAAACGGCTTGGCCCATTTAGGACAGGTAAGCTACACGCAACTGATTCCATAAAAATTAATCCTACGAAACTAATGCGTGGGAACCATAGGGCGATTAACAGCAATCCGATGTGGATGAAGCCAAATAATATTTCATACGCAGATGTGGTGGGTCTCTCTGTCCAATCAATTATCGAAAAAAATAAGGAGAGTAACACTATAATTAATCTGAATGGATGTTTTTTGATGTTACTGTTCATAATCACCTGTCCAGATAGCTACTGCTTGGCGCACTGTTTCCGCTTTGAGCTTACGACGAGCTCTATTAAGATATGTTGCTGCACTAGCCTGTCCAATTTGCATGCGATTCGCGGCTTCTGATATGGATAGTCCTTTGCTGAGAAGAATCATGATTTCTTCTTCTCTGTCGGATAACAGCATGCGGATGTCATTTGTCTCGTGTTTCAGTCGCATATGCGCATTACGGGCCGTTTCGAACCCATTTCCGCAGCCCCCCTTATTTAATACCCAACGCGTAACTTCAGCGATTTGTCTTTCTTCGTCTTTTGCAACTAGTCCTTGTGCCCCAGCCTGAATCAGCCGAGAAATGTACCGTTCTAGGGGGAAAGCCGTGATGCCAAGTAGCAGCACGGATGCGCTTCTTTTGCGAATCTGACGGCATACGTCTATACCAGACATTCCGTCAAGAGACATATCAAACAGCAGCAAATGCGGTGTATCTACGGCACTTGAGCATCTTTGTACAGCCTCTCTCCCGCTCCGAGTGGTCCACGTAATGCTTCCTAAGTGATTGTATTCGATAATCTGTTGTAATCCTTTTAACACAATTGCGTCATTATCCAGCAGTGCAATATGGGTGGCGGCTGATGCAACCGCCGTGCTATGGTAGCATTCCACGGAAGAGTCCTCTTCTCTCGGCTCATTATTCATCTTGTCGATAATATATAGTTATGGTATGTCTCTTTTTATGAATAGGTTGCAACGACCTATTCGTTGGATAGACACAGATAGCCGCTGGTCATATTTTGATTTGTTCTTTACGCTTGACGTTTTTCTCCTGCGGTTGCTCTTCGATGCTTTGCTCCTCTCGATTTTTCACCTGATGGAAAGTCGCTGAGAACCCCGAGAGAAAAAACCAAGTGGACATTCGGCTGTCCGTGATCAACGCTCCACGAAATGGAGCGGGGGACGAACCAGCCGAATTCCATCGTCTGTTCTAACGGTTCAGGTTGAAGGAATGTGAGGCCGCCCGTCTGCTCTCATCGGAATTGGACAACGCACAAATAGCGTTCGTGGCGTGTCTGTTCAATGGAAAGCGGCCGTTGTCAAAGGATTTGCCTGCTCATTGCTTGTTGCTTACTGTTCGACTGTTATGTAACACACCTTGACAGTTAAGCAGAACAGTTATACTGTGTTGTATAACAGCTAAACAGCTGGGGTGCTAGTCAACCACAATCGAAAGGGGCATAGGTGAAACTGATCATCTCATCCGTGTCCGGTGAACCCATCTACGAGCAAATCAAAACCCAAATCCATTCGGCGGTGCTCAGTGGCGAGTTGAAGGCGGGCGAGGCCCTGCCTTCCTTGAGGAAACTCGCCAAGGAGCTGCGCATCTCCGTACTCACCGTCACCAGGGCGTACAACGAACTGGCCGATGAGGGCGTGGTGCAGAACATCCAAGGCAAAGGCACTTTCGTGATGGACAAGGGCAACGAACTGATGCAACGTCAGCTCGAAACCCGGATTCGTGAAAGCCTGGCCGAGGCAAGCCGGGGCGCCAAAGCCGCCGGCATTCCGCTGAACGCATTGGACCGCATGCTCGAAGAGGAATACCGCAAGGAATAACCTCAAGAAAGGACCATGGACATGACCGCCATATCCGAATCCGACGCGATGGCGTTGCAGGTCACCGACGTCACCAAACACTATGATTCCGGCTTCACGCTGGACGACGTGACCTTCGACCTGCCCAAGGGCTACATCATGGGACTGATCGGCCCGAACGGCGCCGGCAAATCCACCCTCATCAAACTCATCCTCAACATGATCCACCGCGACGCCGGTTCGATTCACGTGCTCGGCCTCGATAACATCGCCAACGAGGAGCCCGTCAAAGAACAACTCGGCGTGGTGTTCGACTTCAGCTACATGCATGAACAGTGGCAAGTCAAGAACATTGAACGTATCGTTGCGCCACTGTATCCATCATGGGACGGTGGGTGCTATCGCAAGTATCTGGATACTTTCGGTCTTGGTGGTGCACAGAACGGCAAGAAACATATCAAGGATCTTTCCCGTGGTATGCAGATGAAGCTGATGCTCGCCATCGCATTGAGCCATGATGCCAAACTGCTGATTCTCGACGAGCCGACCGGCGGACTCGATGTGCTTGCCCGCGACGAACTCATGGATATCCTGCATGCCTACATTGAGGATGGCGAACACTCGGTACTGTTCAGCACCCATATCACTGCCGACCTCGAACGTGCCGCTGACTTCATTACCTACATCACCGATGGCCGCCTCTACTACACCGGTCCGAAAGACGAGTTTGAGGAATCGTTCCGCCTGATTAAGAGCGGTCCAGACGAACTGGCACAACTGCCTGCGGACGTGGTGCTGGGCTCACATACGTATGCCACCGGATTCGATGCGCTGGTCCGGTCAGACAGGCTTGATGCTGTTGCGTCGGTGGTTTCGGGGCTTGTCGTTGAATCGGCTTCCATTGATGACATCATTCGACTGACCAATGCCCATGATTCCAATCGTGACTTGAGCGGGAGGTGAGCGGCCATGGAGGCAATACTGAGGGTGTCGCGGTCTCGGCAACATGCATTGACCACTGCATTGCGCGTCGATATGGCCTACCTGTGCGTCGGCGAACGGACTGTGTTCTCGTTGTTGTTGGCACCGTTGTTCTCCGTCATCTTTCAAGGTGAAGCTTATGGTGATGGCTTCGGCTATCGCATGGGTGTCATCATGACGGTATTCACCTGTGCCATGTGGGTGCTGACCATGGCGGTTGCTGACTTACAGAACGGATATCGGCTTCGTGGCATTATTCCGGCTTCGAGGAAGAGTCAGGTGGCCGCGCGATATGTGGTTGGATTGGTGATTTCCGTATTGTCGATATCGATGATCGTGCTGATTGACGGGTTGCAAGTGCTGGTCAATCCGGATTGGTCATTCGCGGGCAATCTGTGGGCGGCGCCGTTGGGAGGTTTCTGCACCGCGCTGATGGTCGCGCTTATCGTGCCCACGGGTTATCTGTGGACCAAACTCGGCGGTCTTCAAGTCACGATGATGGTGATTTATGTCGTTGTAATGAATGGATCCATACTGCTATCTATTTTGCCTGCTTCGGTGACCGGAGGATTGGCCCATGCCGCGAATGCCATCATCGCGCAACGATTGTGGCTGGTTATTGCGGTATTGGCAACGACGGTTGTGGCATATGGAATCTCGTATGTAATTGCCTCTCGCATATTTGCTTCAAGGGAATGGTGACGATGAGCTGGAAATCCGTAGTAAAGCAATGTCGATTCGATTGTGTTGGGACAGGTCTGTTTAGCGTAGCGAATATGGTATTTCTGCTGGTTTTCCCGGTGCTGTCTATCGTGGTATCGCTGGTGATGATATCGACCCACGTCGATGAACACGTTGCCAGTGGTCTGATGGGCGGACTCGGAGGTCTGGCATCGGTGATGGCATGTATGAGTGCATTGGGGCCTGCGTCATCCGAGGAATCTGCAGGGCACAGTGCCATGCGAGGGCTGATTCCTGTTTCACGCACTGCACAAGTTGTAGGTCGGTACCTTTTTCTGTTGGTGGTTGGCCTGCTCTGGGCTTTGGACGTGGTGATATGCGGCGGCGTCTTCATTGTCTTTGGCGATATAGCAGATATGGGGTGGATTGGTACCTTGGCAGCAGGTGCTTCCATCTTCGCTTTGGCTATCATTCTTGGGTCGGTGCTGCTGGCCTGTGCATACCGGTTCACCTACCGCAAGATGATGATGGCCTCTGGCGCGGTCATTGTCGGCTTGTATGCAGTCATTGCGCTGCTGGCCCGATTGCCTGTTGACTGGCAATGGCTATTGCTGAATATTGCCGATTTCCTGACGATCTGGTGGCATACGGCGCTTGTTCTCGCCGTGTTGTGTCTGCTCGCATATTTTGGCTCCATGCTTATAGCCATCCGCATCTACCGAGCCAAAGAACTCTAACCGCGCATCTGTCCGACCGCGATGATCTTCAGCCACATGTCGATCGGCAGCGGCACGGTGCGGAACATCGCTCCGCCGAACTGCACCACCAGCACCTGAAGTGCGAACATCAGCGCGAACACGCCGATCATCACCTTATTGCGTAGCAGATTGGCGAACAGGCTGGCGTTGCCCAGCTCGCGGCTGTTGAAGGCGTTGAACAGCTGGAATACCACGAACAGCGTGAACAGAATGGTCGACTGCTGAACAGCTGGAATACCACGAACAGCGTGAACAGAATGGTCGACTGCTGTTCGGCGGTGCCGCCCATGAAGTTCGTCCAGCTTCGCGAGCTTCTCCTGCAGCGGCGTCATACCGGTGTTGGCGGCTTTGGCGCTCGGCACGCTTTATTGCGGTTTGGGCCGAGCCCTTCGCCGCAATGCTGTCTACTCCCTCATGGGACTATTCAGTTGCAGGAACAGAATCTGACAAGCCACATGGATTTTCCCATTCGCCGGCAGCATGGCGATTCCCGCCTTCCTAGAAAATTCAAGCAACACGCCGTTGGCCCATTGCCGGATGTTCAACCGAGATTCGCATATCTTGACTCATACGGCAAAACTGTTATATTTGATGTAGAACAAATAGAACAGTTCTTGAGAGGGGTGGAATTGACCGTGATTGTGGAAATCGATCAGCGCAGTGACGTGCCGATTTACGAGCAGCTGCACAGGCAGCTCATCGCAGCCATCGCGGGCGATGAGCTGTCGCCAGGTGACTCGTTACCGTCCGTGCGCTCGCTGGCCGTGGACCTTGGCATCAACCTGCACACGGTGAACAAGGCCTATGCGCTGTTGCGTGACGAGGGATACATCGTTATGCGTCGTGGTGCCGGTGCAACCGTCGCCGAGCATGACGGCGGGGGAGAAGCACCGAACCGAACTGCCGAAGCACAGGATGAGCGGATGGGCGAGGAACTCTATCGCCTTGCCTTGGCCTACAGGGCGCGCGGCGGTGATTCGGCCGCATTCCTCGATGCCACCAAACGGCAATGCGAACGGGCATACGGCGTGCGCTCCTCGCAGAGCGTTACTGACGGTGCAACAAAAGGAAATCAGGGGAGATAACGATGAATAATACAGTCGTGTCGATGAACATCGCGTTGTGTGCGTTTTTACTGTTGCCGGTGATAGTGACCGCCGGCCTGGCAGGGGTTCCATGGGTTACCGACCGGCATGAGGTGTTCGGTGTCACAGTGCCGGCCGCCGCCCATGTCAATACGCGCATTCGCGGATTTAAAGTCGCGTTTTCGGGAATTACGGTGGCGCTTGGCGTATGCGCCATACTGGTCTCGCTGGCCGTTTGGCAACTCTGCGGAGTCGACGCGGCGTTCTGGACTGTGTCCATCGCAGCGGTGGCGATTGCGATATGTGGTTTCGTGCTGCAGCAGATGTTTCGCCGCAAAGTACTATCCATCAAAGTCGATCAGGGATGGGAGGCGTCCAGTGCCCGCCGTGCAGCATTGATAGGTGAGCGGGACAATCCCGACCCGATGAGCTTGAAGTGGGAATTGCTGCAAGTCGTTTGTCTCGCTGTCACCATTGCTGTCGGGTTGCTGGGCTATGACCGGATGCCGGAGCGGGTGCCGATTCATGCGGATATCGCCGGCAATGTGAACGGTTGGGCCGAGAAGAGTCCGATGGTGATTTGGTACGCCGTGCTCGCGCAGGTGGTGCTGGCAGCGGTGATGGTGGCCAGCCATGCCGCGATCATCTACGCCAAGCACCCGATTGATCCCGACCACCCCGCCGCCACCGGGTATGCCTATGGTGTGTTCTCGCGGGTCTGGAGCATCTACGTGCTGGTCATCGGACTGCTGGCAGCCGGTGGATTGGGCCTAGGCGTTCAGCTTGTCACCATTGGCGTGCTGGATATCAATCTAATCGGCATCATCGGCATGTTCATCGCCGTGGCGGCTCTGGTCGGCGCGCTGATGATCGGCGTGTATTACGGGCAGAACGGGGCGCGCGTCTATGCCGGTGTTCGGCACAGTGACGGCGGTGACATTTCGGACGATAATGCCATGCCGTATGACGATGACCTGCACTGGATTGGCGGCATCATCTACATCAACCGTGACGATCCTGCCATCATGATCCCCAAACGTTTCGGCGTCGGCTGGACCGTCAACCTCGCACGCCCCAGCGTGATCATCGGCACTATCGTGCTGTTGGCAATCGCCATAGGACTGCCAGTCGCCGCGATACTGATGTAAACGCAATTCTGATGTAAAAAATGGCTCCCCGCTCTGAGGGGAGCCAATGTGCTGGTATGTTTTACAGCGCCTGGGCGGCCTTCTCCACGTAGTCCTCCATGCCGTCGATGGCCACGACGTCCTTGAACCGCACGTCGGCGGTCTCAAGACCACGCAGGGCGGCCGGGGCGGTGGTGCCGGTCTCGTGGGCCAGCACATCCATGCACTCGAAGTCGGTGCCGGTGGCGTCGAAGCCCAATGCCTCGTTCACCACGCGCGGGAACTTGTAGGGGCTGGCGGTGGAGAGCAGCACGCGCGGGGTCAGCGGGTCTCGCGGCATCTGCTCAAGCAGGTAGTAGCCGCAGGCGGTGTGCGGGTCGATCACGTAGTGGTTCTCGTCCCAGCAGTGCTTGATGGACTCGCGTACCTGATCCTCATCGGCCCAACCGGTGCCGAAGATCTGACGAATCTTGGCCAGCAGTTCTTCCGGGATCTCGTACGTGCCCCACTTGTTGAGGTCGTTCATCAGCATGGAGATCAGACGGGTGTCGCCCTCGGACAAGTAGTACAGCATGCGCTCCAGGTTGGAGGAGATGAGGATGTCCATCGAGGGGGAGATGGTCTGGAAGAACGGGCGCTGGCGGTTGTAGGTACCGGTGGTCAGGAAGTCGAACAGCACGTTGTTCTTGTCGGAAGCCACCACGAGGTGCTTGACCGGCAGACCGAGCAGCTTGGCATAGTAGCCGGCGAGGATATCGCCGAAATTGCCGGTCGGGACCACAAACTCGACCTCATCGCCGACATTGATCACCTGGTCAGCGAGCAGCTGGGCGTAAGCGGAGAAGTAGTAGACGACCTGCGGCACCAGACGGCCCACGTTGATGGAGTTGGCGGAGGAAAGTACCACGTGCGAATTGCCGGCGAGACGCTCGGCCAGGGCGCGGTCGCCGAAGATGCGCTTGACCGCGGACTGGGCGTCGTCGAAGTTGCCTTCCACGGCGGCCACCTGCACGTTGGCGCCGGCCTGCGTGGTCATCTGCAGCTCCTGGACCTCGGAGACCTTGCCTTCCGGGTAGAAGACGGTGATCGCGGTGCCCGGGGCGTCGGCGAAACCGGCCAGCGCGGCCTTGCCGGTGTCGCCGGAGGTGGCGGTGAGGATCATGATTTTCTCGTCCGCGTCGCCATCGGCCGGCGTGGTGTGCGCCATGAAGCGCGGCAGGATCTGCAGCGCCACGTCCTTGAACGCGGAAGTCGGACCGTTGAACAGTTCGAGCACGTAATCGTCACCCAGGGGCTTGAGTGGGGTGATGCGCTCATCGGACCACTGTTCGCCGTAGGCGTCGGCGATGCACTGGCCCAGCTCCTCGGCCGTGAAGTCCGGCAGCAGCGCGCCCAGCACCTCGGCGGCGATTTGCTGGTACGACTTGCCCGGCAGGGAGGCCACGTCCACCTTGGTCTTGCCCAACGCGTCCGAAACGAACAGGCCGCCGTCATCGGCGATGCCCTTACGAATCGCCTGCTTGGCGGTCAGCGAATCGGTGGTGCTGCGGGTGGAATGGAAGGTGGTTGTCACGATGAATCCTTCTGCCTGAAAGGGATGATGAATCCACACCAGTCTAGCGTGGGCCGTGGGCAGAAGGGCCGTCCGTCTCGCGTAGCCGACCGGTCGCACCGGCGAAAATCACCAGTGCCATCGAACGGGGACCGGCCATATCATGAAACAGGCCGGTTACAAACGGGCCATACAGTAAGGCGACAGCGGCGAATCAATTGTCGCACATACCAAAGGAGCACCCATGACCGCTTCACCCCTTGCGCAGAAAGCGACCGATGCTTTCAACGCGCCGATCTGCGAAACCGATCCTGAGATCGCCGAACTGCTGGACTCCGAACTGGGCCGCCAGCGCAATGGCCTTGAGATGATCGCCTCTGAGAACTTCGTGCCGCGAGCGGTACTGCAATGCCAGGGCTCCGTGCTGACCAACAAATACGCCGAAGGCTACCCCGGCCACCGCTACTATGGCGGCTGCGAATACGTGGACCAGATCGAAACCATCGCCCGCGAACGCGCCAAGGCCCTGTTCGGCGCCGAATACGCCAACGTCCAGCCGCACTCCGGCGCCCAGGCCAACGCCGCCGTCTACCAGGCTCTCGTCAAGCCCGGCGACACCGTGCTCGGTCTGGCCCTCGACCACGGCGGCCACCTGACCCACGGCATGAAAATCAACTTCTCTGGCCGTTTCTACCACGCCGAGGCGTACGGCGTGAACCCCGTGACCTTCCGCATCGATCCGGAAATCATCCGCCAGCGCGCGCTCGAAACCCACCCGGCCATGATCATCGGCGGCTGGTCCGCCTACCCGCGCATCGAGGACTTCAAGGCCATGAAGGAGATCGCCGACGAGGTCGGCGCCAAATTCTGGGTCGACATGGCCCACTTCGCCGGACTCGTGGCCGCAGGCCTGCACCCGAGCCCCGTGCCATACGCCGACGTGGTCTCTTCCACCTCGCACAAGACCTTCGGCGGTCCGCGTTCCGGTTTCATTCTCGCCAAGCAGGAATACGCCAAGAAACTCAACTCCTCCGTGTTCCCCGGCCAGCAGGGCGGTCCGCTCATGCACGTGATCGCGGGTAAGGCCGTGAGCTTCAAGGTGGCCGGCACCCCCGAATTCAAAGACCGTATGCAGCGCACGCTCGACGGCGCCAAGATTCTCGCTGAACGTCTCCTGGCCGACGATGTCAAGGCCAACGGCATCAGCGTGCTGACCGGCGGCACTGACGTGCACCTGGTGATGGTCGACCTGCGCAACAGCGAGATGGACGGGCAGCAGGGCGAGGATTTGCTTGCCGCCTGCGGCATCACCATCAACCGCAACACCGTGCCCTTCGACCCGCGCCCGGCCTCGGTGGCCTCGGGCCTGAGAATCGGCACGTCCGCCCTGGCCACGCGCGGTTTCGGACCGAAGGAATATGAGGAGGTGGCCGACATCATCGGCACCGCGCTCGCCGCCGGCCCGTCCGCCGACGTGACCGCGCTGAAGGCCCGCGTCGACAAGCTCGCCGAAGACTTCCCGCTCTACCCCGACCTGGACCAGATTCACTGATTTGCTGATTCGCTAATCCACCGTGGTGTACCGGTTAGTGATGATTCGCTGACCGGAGCGCATCACATCACCGGCTTCCCGCCTGAGATGGAGGGGAGCCGGTTCTGTTTGCGATTCAAAACGTCAGACATCCCATAACAAGCGGGTCGGAGTAAGCAATCAGCCGCGTTGTGAGTTACGCTTGACTGTTATGAGCGATGAATTGAGTCCTGAGGTGTTCGACGCGGTGTGCCGCCAGGCCGATCAGGCCGCACGCGCACAGGAGCGTCTTGCACAGGCAAATACCGAAGCCAAGAATGAACTGCTGCTCGCCATTGCGGACGCGCTGGACGAGCACGCCGCGGACATCGAAGCCGCCAACGCGCTGGACATGCTCGAATCCAAGGAAAACGGCATGGACGCGGGCAAGCTCGACCGCCTGCTGTTCGACGTGCCGCGCGTGGCCGCCGCCGCCCAAGGCGTGCGCCATGTGGCCACCCTGCCCGATCCGGTCGGCGAAATCGTGCGCGGATACAACCTGCCCAACGGTCTGCGCCTTACCCAAACGCGCGTACCGATGGGCGTCATCGGCATGATCTATGAGGCCCGGCCGAACGTCACTGTGGACGTGTCCAGCCTGTGCCTCAAGTCCGGCAATGCCGCGCTGCTGCGAGGCGGCCACGCCGCCGAACGCACCAATGCTGCCACGCTGGGCGTCATCGCCCCGGTGCTTGAAGCCCACGGTTTCGAATCCGCACTGGTGCAGTCCGTCGACCAGTACGGACGCGCCGGTGCTACCGCCATGATGGAGGCGCGAGGCCATATCGACGTGCTCGTGCCGCGAGGAGGAGCGGGTCTAATCCAAGCCGTCGTGCGCAACTCCAAAGTGCCGGTCATCGAAACCGGCGCCGGCAACGTGCATATCTACATCGACAAGTCCGGTGATCTCGCCAAGGCCATCCCGATCATCATCAACGCCAAAACCCAGCGCGTGGGCGTGTGCAACGCCGCCGAAAAGCTATTGGTTCATAAGGATGTCGCCGCCGAATTCCTGCCGCAGATCGCCGCCGCGTTGGCCGAGGCGAACGTTGTACTGCAGGCCGACACCACGTCGTACGACATCATCTCCGGCGCGGCAATCGAGGGCCTTGACCTCAACCACGCCACTGAAGAGGATTGGGACACTGAATACCTGGCCCTCAAAATGGGCATCAAGATGGTGCCGGACCTGGACACGGCCATCGACCACATCAACACGCATTCCACAGGCCACACCGAATCCATCATCGCCGAGGATTATGCGGCCATCGAGGAATTCACCAAGCGCATCGACTCGGCCGTGGTCGTGGTCAACGCCTCCACCCGTTTCACCGACGGCGGCGTGTTCGGCTTTGGTGCTGAGCTTGGCATCTCTACGCAGAAGATGCACGCACGCGGTCCCATGGGATTGCGGGAGATGACCACCACCAAGTGGATCGGTTACGGAACAGGACAGGTGCGCGCATGAACGAGGACGGCAACATGAACATCACGGCTGGCACGGCAAACAAGGCAAGCGAACTGCGGCCCGACATCGACCTCAACGATCCCAAGCTCGGCCTGAAGATCGCGGCCGAACGTCTGAGCATTGTCCGCTACGTGTTCCTTGTGCAGATCGAGGATGGCATCGCCTCCGCCGCCCAGCGTGCGTCGCTCGAATACGCGGACGCCGTGCTCATCGGTTGGCCCGAGACCGATTCGCCCGAAGTCGTGGACCTCAACGATGCCCAGCTCAAGATCGTGCGCGAACACATGGAACTCATGGAAGGCTACATCGGCAGATACAGCCAGATGGAGCACGACGGTGACCTTGACGGCATGACCGACACGCTCATCCGCATCACCGAGCGTGTGGCCGAGGTCCGCCGCCTCTACCAGCCGGACTTCCCGCTGCCCACCTTCGCCGAGATTCGCCGCGTGGTTCAGGACGAATGGGATGAAGACATGGGCAAGATCGATCCCAAGGAAGACAATCCCACCGCCGGCGAAATCGAAGAGGAAACCGAATCCGCTGATGATGCCGCCAGCGAGGGCGGCCAAGCATGAGTGATATTGCCGGCAGCCACAAAACGGCTGCGTCAGTTCAGTCCGGAAAATCAGTGGAATCCACCGAACCCGCCGAAATCATTGCCGTCACCCAAGGCGAAACCGAACGGCGTATGTCCGACCTGTCCGTACCGGCCGGGGCCAGCAGCCATGGCAAAGGCCGGCTTTCCGCACGCGGCAATTGGCATACGCGCCTGCGCGTCGGCATCATGGGCGGCACGTTCGACCCGATCCACAACGGCCACTTGGTCGCCGCCTCTGAAGTCGCCTGGGTGTATGACCTCGATGAGGTGATTTTCGTGCCCACTGGCCGACCTGTGTTCAAGCTGGACAAGCACGTCACCAACGCCGAGGATCGGTATCTGATGACTGTGATCGCCACCGCATCCAACCCCAAATTCACCGTCTCGCGTGTCGACATCGACCGTCCGGGCGTCACCTATACCATCGACACTCTGCGCGATATCCGAGCCCAGCATCCCGACGCCGAGCTGTTCTTCATCACCGGCGCCGACGCCGTGGCCGAAATCATGCAGTGGAAGGACGCCGACCTCATGTGGGACCTCGCCCACTTCGTGGCCGTCACGCGCCCCGGCTACTTCAGCCCGGACGGCGTGACCTTGCCCGAAGGCAAGGTCGATACGCTTGAGATCCCGGCCTTGGCCATCTCTTCGACCGATGTACGCCGCCGCGCTGAACACGACGAGCCGGTCTGGTATCTGGTGCCTGACGGCGTGGTGCAATACATCGGCAAGCATGGTCTGTATTCGTACGAGGACTGACGATTCGTACGAGGACTAGTGTGCATTTGTGCGAGGGCTGGTGAGGATTAGCGCGAATCAGCGCGCATGAATCCTCGCCAGTACAGGGATGAACGGTCAGGCCAGTCCCATCTTGATTTTCAATGTCATTACGCGAGTCGCCGCCGCCGTCACTTTCGAAGCGAAAGCCGGATCGGACTTCGCCCGTTCGTTGAGGCCGTCCACAACTGGCTTTACGTAATCCGTCTGACCGATGCAGGACATGTCGCCGCCCGCCTCGACGAGCTTTACTCCCAATTGGCTTACATCGTAGCTGCTTAACGCTTCGGCAGATATCGAATCCGAAATCACCACGCCCGTATATTTCAGGGCGTTGCGAATATGGCCGTCGATAATCGTAGAAGAAAACGCCGCCGGATTATTCGGATCGATGGATTGATACGTGGCCAACGACATCATCACCATTGCAGGATCGGCCTTGGTGATCGCCTGGGCAAAGGCACCTGCCTCGGCCCCGTCCAACGTGGTGGTCATATCCAGAATGCCTTCGGTGGTGAAGTCGGTATTGCCGCTTACCGCGCCCAACCCAGGATAATGTTTGACCGCCGCACCGACCTGAGCGCCTCGCAAACCCTCAATAACGGCGATGCCATGCTCGGCGTTGCCGGCCGCATCCAATCCGAAATCACGATCCAGCGCGCCAATCGGAGCATTCGAGGCACGATCGCCCACCACCGTGCCGAGCACCGGTGCCAAATCGACATTTATGCCAGCAGCAGCTAATTGCGAACCCCACGTGCCTGCCGATTGACGCAATGCGTCAGCGGACATTGTGCCCTGCTCAACGGCACTGGGCATTGTGTCGAAACCGGTACCAGTCAGATGCTGTACCTGACCACCCTCCTGATCGGTGGCGATGATGAGACGATTGCCGGCCGGCGCATATCCTTGGAGTTGCGCGGTCGCGGTCTTGACCGTATCGACGCCGGTATTCCAATTGCCAATGAGAATGGCCGAGCCAATGTGCTCGTCGGCGATTGTTGAAGCCAACGCGGAGGGATCGGAACCGGCGAACAACGGCACCATCACTAACTGTCCCACACGTTCCTCAAGTGTCATGGCGGATACCGCACGTTGGGCTTGTGCGGCCGGGGCGTCGTTCTTCTTCGGGGAAGGAACATCGGTGCGTGGTAACGCACTTGTCCGGGAGGTCTGGGGAGTGGCGGTGTTGCCGTCTGATGTGGATTTGGCGAACCATCCGACATGCCATCCGTAGGCTGCCACGCCGGCCAACACCACTGCCAAAGCACATATTGTCGCCACGATTGGAGTGCTCCTGTGCCGAAGTTGGCGTGTGGCGTGTACTGAGGGACGCATATGATGTGGCCGTTGTCTGTTCATACCGGCAAGCGTAGAACAGAACGTAGAGCAGAACGCTGCCTCATTCTGTGCTCAGGGCATAACCTACCTCCCGCCCTTCCGATAGGCTTGAGTTATGTCTTTTAACGATCCTTTCTCAGTACTGTTCGGCAATGGCGGCGATTCACGACGCAATAGTGCGAACAATGACGATCCGATCATCCTCGATGTCGAGGCCGATGGGGACGGTCCGGCCCGCAACACCAACGCTGGCCCCTCCGGGTCATCCCGCCCTCCACGTGGCCCGTCCAATCCGCGTATCACCCGTAAGCCAGCGTCCGGTGGCTCAGGAGCCAGCCGTGGCAGCAAGATTCTAATCGGCGTGGTGCTGGCTTTGGCCATCATCGTCGGTCTGTTCTTCGGCCTGTCCCGATTCATCACCGACCTGATGTGGTACGGCCAGCTCGGCTTCCAGTCCGTGGTCTGGACCCAGCTCGGGGTGAAGATCGGCCTGTGGGTGGCCTACGCGCTGCTCATGGCCCTGACCGGCTTCGTCTCTGCATGGCTGGCTATCCGGGCACGCCCTGATTCGGCAGACGGATCCACCATTCGTATTAACGGCGATGTGGTCGAGGTGGGCAAATCCGTCAGCTCGAAAACCGCTCGCCGCGTGGCCGTGGTGATTTCGCTGATCGTCGGCGTCATCTTCGGTTCCCAGTTCAACGCGAACTGGAGCGAGATTCTGCTCATGTTCAACGCGCAGTCGTTCGGCACCACCGATCCGCAGTTCGGTCTGGACAACGGCTTCTACGTGTTTGTGCTACCGGGCCTGAAGCTCGTGCTCGCCGCCGTGGCCGTGCTGCTGGGCGTGGGCCTCGTGTTCTCGGTGGTCACGCATGTACTGATGGGCGGTATCCGCATCACTATGCCGGTCAACGGCCGAGGCCTGTTCTCCATCACCAAGCGTTGCCGCCGCCAGCTTGGCATCTGGCTGATGCTCAACATGTTCGCTTGGGCAGTGCGCCAGGTGATCGGCGTATTCGACCAGCTCACCGGGCAGGGTTCGCATATCACCGGTGCCTCCTACACCACCGTGCACGCCCACATCCCCGTCACCTTCATCATGGCCGCGCTGACCGCCATTCTCGGCGTGGTGCTGGGCATCTGGCTCATGCGCTCCCACACGCTCGAAGGCCAGGCGTCCATCGGCGTGCGCGCCTCCGCCGCGCTCAAGGCCTGGCGTGTGCCGGTGACCTCCATTGCCGTCGTGGTCGTGGTGGGTCTCGTGCTCACCGTGGCATGGCCGGTGCTGTTGCAGCGCTTCCGCGTCAACCCGAACGCACAGGAGATGGAATCCACCTACATTCAGCGCAATATCGACGCCACCCGCGCCGCCTACGGTCTTGACAAGCTCAAGACCGAGCAATACAAGGTAACCGACAAGGGCGAGCAGGGCGCTCTGGCCAAGGAGGCCGACACCACCGCGCAGATTCGTCTGCTCGACCCGCAGGTCGTCAGCCCCACATTCAAGCAGCTGCAGCAGTCCAAGCAGTACTACACCTTCGCCGACACTTTGGCAGTCGACAAGTACGAGATCGACGGCGTTTCCCAAGACACCGTGATTGCCGCCCGCGAGCTTGACCTGGCCGGCAACGACAACCGCAATTGGGTCAACGATCACACCGTGTACACCCACGGTTACGGTGTGGTGGCCGCTTACGGTAACAAGGTGACCGCCGACGGCCAGCCTGAATTCTTCGAATCCGGCATCCCTGCTCAGGGCAAGCTCACTGAATCCGAAAAGTATGAGCCTCGCATCTACTTCTCGCCGAACGCCACCGAATACTCGATCGTCGGCGCACCGGAGGGCACGCAGGCTTGGGAGTTCGACTACCCGACCGGTTCGGAAGGTGCCCTGACCACGTTCAAGGGCGACGGCGGCCCCTCGGTTGGCAATCTGTTCTCCCGTATTCTCTACGCAATCCGCTTCGGCTCCGATCAGATTCTCTTCTCCGACCGTGTTACCAGCGAATCGCAGATTCTTTACGATCGTTCCCCCAAGGAGCGCGTGGCCAAGGTGGCGCCGTACCTGACGCTTGACGGCCGTGTGTATCCGGCCGTGGTCGATGGCCGCGTCAAGTGGATCGTCGACGGTTACACCACCTCTGATGCCTACCCATACTCGCAGATGACCGACCTCGGCTCCGCCACCAAGGATTCCACCACCGTCTCTTCCGCAACGGTCTCATCCTTGGGCTCGCAGAAGGCCAACTACATCCGCAACTCGGTCAAGGCCACCGTGGACGCCTACGACGGTTCCGTGGATCTGTACGTATGGGATCAATCCGACCCGGTAATCAAGGCATGGGAGAAGATCTTCCCCGGCCAGTACCACCAGCTCTCCGATATCTCCGGCGACCTGATGAGCCACATGCGCTACCCGGAAAGCCTGTTCAAGGTGCAGCGCGAGCTGCTCTCCAAGTACCACGTGACCTCCGCCAGCCAGTACTACTCCGGCGAGGACTTCTGGCAGACGCCGGTCGACCCGACCGAATCCCAGTCCCAGCAGGACCAGGACATCCTGCAGCCGCCGTACTACCTGACCTTACAGACCGGTGGCACCAAGGAACCGGTGTTCTCGCTGACCTCCACCTACATTCCGGCTGGCCAGTCCACCCGTGAGATCCTCACCGGCTTCCTGTCGGTCGACTCGGATGCCGGCAATGAGAAGGGCAAGATAGGTTCAAACTACGGCACCATCCGATTGCAGGAGCTGCCCAAGGATTCGAACGTACCGGGCCCCGGCCAGGCGCAGAACAACTTCAACGCCAACGCCGACGTGTCCAAGGAACTGAACCTGCTGCAATCCGGCGACACGCAAGTGATGCGCGGCAACCTGCTTACTCTGCCGCTCGGTGGCGGACTGGTGTACGTGCAGCCTGTGTACGTCAAGTCTTCGGGTGCGACTTCATTCCCGCTGCTCAAGAAGACGCTGGTCGCGTTCGGTGATCAGGTTGGATTCGCGGATACGTTGGATGAGGCCTTGGATCAGGTGTTCGGTGGTGATTCCGGTGCGGCCGCAGGCGATGCTGAGAACGTGTCCGGTGACGGATCGTCTGGTGACCAGGCTTCCGGCGGCACATCCGGTGACCAATCTGGTTCCGATACCAATGGTGGCCAGTCCGGCACCACGGACGGCAAGTCGGATTCCGGCTCGTCTTCCGACCGCAGCCCCGAACTCCAGCAGGCGCTGAACGATGCCGCCCAAGCCATGAAGGACAGCCAGTCCGCCATGAAGAACGGCGACTGGACCGCCTACGGCAAGGCGCAGAAGGAGCTTGAAGACGCCCTCAACAAGGCCATCGAGCTCGACAAGTAGTTCCGGCTCCCCTCAGGGTGTGGGGAGCTATCGCAGAAGGCGACTGAAGGGAGTCGGTTACCTCAACTGACATAGCCCGTCCTTATCATAAGGACGGGCTATTTGCGTATTCAAAGGAACCTCATGCCATACACCTTCCGTCCGGCCGTCGAATCCGACATCCAAGCCATCACCGACATCTACAACGCCTCAGTGATGGCCGGCGGTGCGACCGCCGACCTCACCCCGCGCACCCTCGACCAACGCCGCGCCTGGGTCGAATCCCATACGCCGCCCTACGGCGTTTTTGTTGTGGAATCGGAAGACGGTTCAATCATCGGCTTCGGTGCGCTCTCCGTGTTCTATGACCGCGCGGGATATGACGGTGTCACCGATTTGGCCTATTACATCGATCCGGCATGGCAAGGCAGGGGAGTAGGCACGTTCATGCTTGACAGGCTGCTCACCGAGGCGCGGGCCCGCCACATGCGCAAGGCCTGCGGCATCATTTTCGCCGATAACGCCGGTTCCATTGCCCTCATGCACCGCTTCGGCTTCACCCAATTCGGACTCATGCCCGCCGCTGCCATCGACTCCACCGGCACCATGCGAGACATGTCCTACTGGTATTTGGACCTGTAGCACCGAGGCGGTTTACCCTTGCTCTCCATGGATTCCGGTGTCCTATAACACTAAAAAGTTGTATCGGATCAGCTCTTTTCCTCGAACGCCATATATCGGACGCGCTTATCCCAGATAACGGCAAACTGCGGGACAGCACGCGATTTTCGTCCGTTTTGACGTGGCGTCCCGCAATCACGTGGGATGCCACACACGTCAAACGATGCACATAGCTAGCGTCCCGCAACTCTGCCTGCGAAATCATTGGAATTCTGCCATTCTTATGATTCGGTGCAGATAACGTGCGATAACGCTTGTGGGATGCCACGCCAGAAACGCCCAAAATCCGCTGCCGTCCCGCAATATGTCATCCGGTTGCAGGGAAGCGTGGGGCGTTGCACAATCAAGGCTCGTCGCCGATGCCCGATATACGGCATTGGCGGACATATCAGTCCAACTGTTTGCCGCAGTTTGGGCAGAATCGTGCGGAGACTCGGCAAGGCGTGCCGCAATTGGTGCAATAGCGCTTTGCAATATGTTCAGGTGACGGCGCAGGCAGGGGAGATACGGCTGATGTCGCGTTGAATCCATCGCTAGTTGGTTGCGCAGGTGAAGACACCATCGGGAATCCTCTATAACCTGTCCGCAGCCACGCTCGGCAATATCCTCGGCGGCCCTGTTCGTGGCGCTGGCCTACTGGTACCTCAACGGCAAACAGCGCGAAAAGGTCGCTGGCGGCATCTCCTAATAGACGTGATTCACCCGTCCCCATCTCTTGTAATACTGGTATTACAAGAAGGCGCGATATGACTATGGCCATGGTGACGGCGCGCGTCAATGCCGAACGGAAGCGCGACGCGGAGAAAGTGCTTAAGCGTAATGGGCGCACCTATTCGGACCTGATTCGTGATCTGACCGACTATCTTGCGGATACGGGGGAACTGCCGGAATTCGAGCGTCTGACGCTTTCCCTGATTCAGGAGCGGGAGCGTGGGAAAAAGCAGGAGCTGATTCAACGTTTCGCCGACCGGAATTTGCCGGAGGCGGAAGGCGATCTTTCGGATGAGGAGATTCTCGCGCAGGCACGTATGGAACGATTTGGGGAACGGGATGAAACTGCTGTTTGACACGAATATTCTGCTCGATTTGTGCAATGACAAACGAGCGCCTTTCCATAAACAATGCGTTGATTTGCTCATGGAAGCCGTTGCGCAGCCAAACATTGAGATCATGGCGCCGGTATCGTCATTGAATGACGTGTATTACGTGTTGCGCAAGCATTATGGCGAGGAGCGGGCGGCGCGAGACGATATCGGTGGACTGATGGAATTGTTCGACATCCGTCCACTTATGGAACGCCATGCGCGTATGTCGTACCGGTCCGATGAGCCCGACTTCGAGGACGGGATCATCCGTGCCGTTGCCGAGGACAATGATGCCGACGTCATCGTGACTCGTGACGTCGAAGCGTTTCTCCATTCATCGGTCCGATCGATGGATGCCGAGCAATGCCGCGCCCTGCTGCTTGCCGATTCCAAGGCTTGACGGCGGCGTTGAGTACAATCTTGACGGTTGAATCCGGCCGGGCATGGGCCAGTGCGCGAGGCGAACGCGCGCATGACGTACGGAACGTACAGAACGTGCATACGGGAATATAGGAAGACGGACGAGGAGTGGATTATGGCATCGGATTTCTGGCTGATTGCGGGACTGGGCAACCCCGGCAAAAAATATGAGGACACGCGGCACAACATGGGCTTCATGACCGCCGACGTGCTCGCCGAACGTTGGACGGTGAACTTCGCCGATCACAAGGGCTTGGCCATGCTCGGTAAAAGCGTGATGAACCTGGACGGCCGCACCGTCAAGTTCTTTCTGGCCAAGCCGCTGACTTATATGAATGATTCCGGCAATGCGGTGGCTTCCATTAGCGCCTATTACCAGATCGAGCCCGACCATATTGTGGTGATTCACGATGACATGGACTTGGAATTCGGTCGCATCAAGGTCAAGGCAGGCGGCTCCGCAGGCGGCCACAACGGCATCAAGTCGATTGACCGTTCCCTTGGCACGCCGAAATACGCGCGCGTGCGCATGGGCGTCGGCCACTCCAAGCGCGGTGCGAACGCGCATGACAACACGGTGAACTGGGTACTGGGCGGCTTCGGCCCGGACCAGCGCAAGCAGCTGCCCGAATTCCTGGCTGACGGCGCCGACGCCGCCGAGGACATCATCTTCCACGGTCTTGCCAAGACCCAGGAGAAGTTCAATGGCCGGTGAGGCGACGCACCCGGACCTGATCAACGGCTCACTGGTAGGCATCCTGTCCGGGCTGGAACAGGACAAGACCTTCCTTAGGCTCGCCACTGGCGACATCGAGGTTTCGGACGACGTCGACAACTCCGTCCTGGCCGGCATCCCCGAAGGCTTGCGCCCGGCTTTGGCCGCCGCCATAGGCCAGGGTGTGGCCGGCAAACCCGGCAAGCCGGTCGTGCTGGTCGTGGCCTCCGGCCGCGAAGCCGAAGAGACCGTGGGCTCGCTGCGCTTCTGGTATGATGGCGACCCGAACGACATCGCCCAGCTCGAAGCCTGGGAAACCCTGCCGCACGAGCGTCTGAGCCCGCGCGCGGACACCGTGGCCAGCCGCATGGCCGTGTTCCGCAGACTCAAGCATCCGAGCGATACCGATCCGATGTTCGGCCCGATTCGCATTCTCGTCATGCCGATCCGCTCGCTCATCCAGCCGGTCGTCCAAGGACTGGGCGACGTCGAGCCGCTCGTGTTCACCGTGGGGGAGGACCTGCCCCTCGACGAAGCCGCCAAACGTCTGATCGAAAACGCCTACACGCGCGTGGACCTGGTCATGGACCGTGGCGAGTTCGCGGTGCGCGGAGGCATTCTCGACGTGTTCCCGCCCACCGCACCGCACCCGGTGCGTATCGAATTCTTCGGCGACGAAATTGACACCATCAAGGAATTCCACGCCTCCGACCAGCGTACCTACGGCGACGGCCTCAAGACCATCTGGGCCACCGCATGCCGTGAACTGCAGCTGACCGACGCCGTGCGCGCCCGCGCCAAAGCCTTGGTCGGTTCGATTCCCAATGCTGGGGACATGCTCGAATCCATCGCCAACGCCATTCCGGTCGAAGGCATGGAATCCCTGATGCCCGCGCTCGTGGACCATCTGGAACCGGTGGGCTCCATGTTGCCCAAGCATGCCGTGATCCTCCTGAGCGACCCGGAGAAACTGCGCCGTTCCGCCGAAGACTTGGCAAAAACCGCGAACGAGTTCCTGGCCGCCAGCTGGCATGTGGCCGCCTCCGGCCACGGCTCCGGCGCGCCCATCAGCTTCGACGAAGCCAGCTTCCTTGACTATGCGGAAACCATCAGCGCCCTCGAATACTCCGAACATCCGGTGATTCGCCTCACCAGTTTCGGCGTGGACACCACGCTGACCGGCCACGTGCAGCTCGACGCCCAGAACCCGGCCGAATTCCGAGGGGATGAGGCCAAGGCCTCCCAAGGCATCGAAGGCCTGCTCGATGCCGGCTTCCACGTCACCATCACCGCCGCTGCGACCGGCACCTTGGCCAGACTCAAGCGCGCGATCAACACTACCGGCATCGCCAATTTCGACGTCATCCGCTCTCAGGCCATCGACGGCTTCGTGGACAAAGCCGCCAAAATCGCCCTGCTCACCGAACGCGACCTGACCGGCCGCACTTCAGCCGTGGCCGTGGCCAAAACGCCGAAACGCCGGCGCAAGGCCATCGACTTGGTGGAACTCAAAAAAGGCGATTACGTGGTGCACGAGCAGCACGGCATTGGCCGGTTCATCGAAATGCGCCAGCGCACCATCGGCACCGGCACCAACAAAACCACTCGCGAATACCTGGTCATCGAATATGCGCCGTCCAAGCGCGGCGCCCCGGCGGACAAACTGTTCATCCCCACCGACCAGCTCGACCAGGTCAGCAAATACATCGGTGCCGAAGCCCCCAAGCTCAACAAGCTCGGCGGCTCCGACTGGGCGGCCACCAAAGCCAAGGCCCGCAAGCATGTCCACGAGATCGCCGACGACCTGATCAAGCTGTACTCCGCCCGCCAGCGCGCCAAGGGCTTCGCGTTCAGCCCGGACACCCCATGGCAGAAAGAGCTGGAAGACGCCTTCCCCTATCAGGAAACCGCCGACCAGCTCACCACCATCGACGAGGTCAAATCCGACATGGAGAAGCCCGTGCCGATGGATCGCCTGATCTGCGGCGACGTGGGCTTTGGCAAAACCGAGATCGCGCTGCGCGCGGCCTTCAAGGCCGTGCAGGACGGCAAGCAGGTGGCCGTGCTCGTGCCCACCACGCTGCTGGTCCAGCAGCATTACGAGACCTTCAGCGAACGGTTCGAAGGGTTCCCGGTCAATGTGGCGGCCATGAGCCGGTTCCAGACCACCAAGGAGATCAACGGGACCGTCGAGGGCCTGCGGTCCGGCACGGTGGACGTGGTCATCGGCACGCACAAACTGCTGAACCCCAAGATCACGTTCAAGGATCTGGGGCTCGTCATCATCGACGAGGAGCAGCGTTTCGGCGTGGAACACAAGGAAACGCTGAAGGCACTGCGCACCAATGTGGACGTGCTGTCCCTGTCCGCGACGCCTATCCCGCGCACGCTGGAGATGGCCGTGACCGGCATCCGCGAAATGTCCACGCTGGCCACCCCGCCCGAAGACCGCTTGCCGGTGCTGACCTATGTGGGAGCCTACGAGGACGCGCAGGTCACCGCGGCGGTGCGCCGCGAACTGTTGCGCGGCGGCCAGGTGTTCTACGTGCACAATCGCGTGCAGGACATCGCGTCCATCGCCGACAAGATCCATACGCTGGTGCCCGAAGCGCACGTCGGCATCGCCCACGGCAAGATGGGTGAGAAGCAGCTTGACCAGATCATCCGCGACTTCTGGCATCGTGACATCGACGTGCTCGTGTGCACCACGATCATCGAGACGGGTCTTGACATATCCAACGCGAACACGCTGATCGTCGACCATGCCGACCGTTTCGGCCTGAGCCAGCTTCATCAGCTGCGCGGCCGCGTCGGCCGTGGACGTGAACGCGCGTACGCCTACTTCCTGTACGACCCGTCCAAGCCGATGACCGAGCAATCCCACGACAGGCTCGCCACGATTGCGCAGAACACGGCGCTCGGCTCCGGTTTCGACGTGGCCATGAAGGACTTGGAATTGCGCGGCACCGGTAACCTTCTGGGCGACGAGCAGTCCGGCCATATCGAGGGCGTGGGCTTCGACCTGTACGTACGCATGGTGTCCGAAGCCGTGGAGAAGTACAAGGAGCCCGAGGAGAACGTCGAGCCGGTGGCCGTGTCCATCGACCTGCCCATCGAAGCGTCGATTCCGATCGAGTACATCGATTCGGACAAGCTTCGTCTGGAGGCCTACCGCAAGCTCGCCTCCGCCCGCAACGAGGCCGATTTGAAGGATTTGGAAGAGGAGCTCACCGACCGCTACGGCAAGCCGCCGGTCGAGTTCGAGACCCTGTTCGACGTGGCGCGCCTGAAGTTCAAGGCCCGCAAGCTCGGCGTCTCGGAGATCCTCGCGCAATCCAACCGCGTGCGCATCGGTCGCATCGACCCGCCCGAATCCATCCAGATGCGTATGGGTCGTATTTACAAAGGCACCCAATACCGCCCGGTCACACACCAGCTCATCGTCCCCACCCCGTTCACCGGCTCCCTGGGCCAAGGCCCCATGAGCTCCGACCAGGTAGTCCTCTGGACCAACCAGTTGCTTGATGATTTGGCATGGACCCCGTCGTCAAGCAAACGGCAGAGCCGTTTGTAGGCGGGGTGCGAGGCGACAGTCGAGCCAGCAATGGCTCACCGGGCAACCTCCGGTGAGCCATATTCATATTTTCGGGCCGTCGTTTGTGACGATGATTCGCTACAGACGGAATCGTTCCGGCTGTCCAGCGAGCGGGATTAAGTGACTGCTATGAGCGAAACGACTACGAACCGCACGAACCAGAGCGCGACCACGGCAACACTTGCCGGCTATGAGATTCCCCGCCTCGGCATGGGCACGATGGCGCTCGCCATCGAGGGGCGCCCCTCTAACCGTGATCAGGCAATCGAGACCATCCATGCCGCGCTCGATGCCGGAGTCCGTTATTTGGACACGGCTTGGTCCTATTATCTGCCCAGCGCGCCCGGCACCGGCGAACCGGAGGATATGGGCTATGGCGAATATCTGGTCCGCGATGCTCTGCACTCGTGGCATGGCCCCAAAGATCAGGTGCTCGTGGCCACCAAAACCGGCTGGCTGCGTACGCTTGACGGCAACGGCAACTACGGCTGGCAGGCCGACGCCCGACCTGAAACCATGATCGCCAATGCCAAGGAATCAGCCCGCCGCCTCGGTGTCGGTACGCTCGATCTGCTCTACTCGCACTGCAACGATCCGCAGGTGCCGTACGAAGACCAGATGGGCGCACTCAAGCAGCTCGTGGACGAAGGTGTGGCCAAAGCGGTCGGTATCTCCAGAATCGACAACACAGACATCGAAACCGCCCACAACATTTTGGGCGATCGTCTCGTGGCCGTCCAGAACCAGTTCTCCCCGGTCCACCGCGACCCCGAACACACGTTGGAAACCTGCAAAAAACTCGGTTTGGCTTTCGTCTGCTGGTCGCCGCTCGGTGGATTCCTTGACCCGTTCAACGGGCATCTGTTCGACCGGTTCCGCGAAGTCGCGAAGTCCCACGACTGCTCCTACCAGCGCGTCACGCTCGCGTGGGAACTTGCGCAATACCAATATCTGTTCACGATTCCCTCGGCCAGAAACCCGCAGGAGATTCAGGACTCGTTCAAAGCCGGCGAACTGAAATTGTCCGACAGTGAAATCGACTACCTCAATGGCAAGGACATCGACTGAGCGATTTCGTCCGTACTGCCTTGCAATCAGGCGGCACACTGGCATTGTGAGCGCTAACACTAAATTTTGGGCGTGTTGTTCACAACGTCCACAAATCGCACTACTCTTAAGAATGTCATTCAAGATACACAACCGTTTTAAGGAGTAGTTGTGGCAGTAATTGAAAGCGTGTACGCGCGTCAGATTCTGGATTCCCGTGGCAACCCGACCGTTGAGGTCTACCTGGAGACCGAAGACGGCGCTCAGGGCAAGGGTCTGGTTCCGTCCGGCGCCTCCACCGGTGAAGCTGAGGCTTGGGAGCGTCGCGATGGCGACAAGTCCGTCTACGGCGGCAAGGGTGTTCTTAACGCGGTCAAGGCCGTGAACGAGGTCATCGCTCCGAAGGTCATCGGCATGGACGCTGCTGACCAGCGCGCTCTGGACGACCTGATGATCGAGCTCGACGGCACCCCGAACAAGGGCAAGCTGGGCGCCAACGCCATCCTGGGCGTCTCCCTGGCTGCTCTGTACGCTTCCGCCGAGTCCGCCGGCCTGCCGCTGTACCGCTACATCGGCGGCACCAACGGACACATCCTGCCGGTCCCGAACATGAACATCATGAACGGTGGCGCTCACGCTGACTTCGCCACCGACATCCAGGAGTACATGATTTCCCCGTACGGCTTCGACACCTACTCCGAGGCTCTGCGCGCTGGCGTTGAGGTCTACCACACCCTGAAGAACGTCCTGAAGAAGGAAGGCCTGAACACCGGCCTCGGCGACGAGGGCGGCTTCGCTCCGAAGATGAAGTCCAACGAGGACTCCCTCAAGTACATCATGGACGCCATCTCCGCCGCCGGCTACGAGCCCGGCAAGCAGATCGGCATCTGCCTGGATGTCGCCTCCTCCGAGTTCTTCAACAAGGAGACCGGCAAGTACCGCTTCGACGGTGAGGAGCGCGACTCCGCCTACATGCTCGACTACTACGAGAACCTCATCAACGAGTACCCGATCGTCTCCATCGAGGACCCGTTCAACGAGGAAGGCTGGGAAGACTGGGCTGCCATCACCGCCCGCCTCGGCGATCGTCTGCAGTTCGTCGGCGACGACCTGCTGGTCACCAACCCGGCTCGTCTGCAGAAGGCCATCGACCTCGGCGCCGCCAACTCCCTGCTGGTCAAGCTGAACCAGATCGGTTCCGTCACCGAGACCCTCGACGCCATCGAGCTGGCCACCGCCAACGGCTACACTTCCATGGTTTCCCACCGCTCCGGCGAGACCCCGGACACCACCATCTCCGACCTGGCTGTTGCTAAGAACACCCGCCAGATCAAGACCGGTGCCCCGGCCCGTGGCGAGCGCGTTGCCAAGTACAACCGCCTGCTCGAGATCGAGGAGGAGCTCGGCTCCACCGCTCAGTACGCCGGCTACAGCGCTTTCAAGGCCTGCAAGAAGTACCTGGCCAAGTGAGCTGAAACGCCCGTAAAGGCGTGAATTTCCACTGAAGCTCGATACCCGTCGTGTTCGTCAAGTCGAATGCGGCGGGTATTTTCATGTGACATGAGCAAGTCGTCCCGTACCGGCAAACCTGGCAAAACCGGCAAAGCACAAGTCAGGAGAAAAAGGTCAGCGGGGCCCATAGCGTTCTTCGTCTCCCTGTTCATCATCGCACTCGGCACCATCCAGCTGGTCTCCACCTTCCACACCTATGCCCTGAATCTGGCCGAACTCAATGGTCTCAAGCGTGAGGAGGCCTCGCTGATCGCCCAAAAGCAGGAGTTGGAGAACGACATCAAGCGTTGGGATGACAAGGCCTACATCACCGCCCAAGCCCGTGAACGCCTCGGCTTCGTGTTCCCCGGCGAACAGGCCGTGCGTGTGCTGCATCCCGAAGCCGTGACCGGCTCCGATAGCGAATCCCAGAAAACGGAAGATTCCAGTAGCAGCAACAAAAAAGTCCTGCCATGGTACAGCGAACTGTCTTACTCGCTCAAAAAGGCCGATGAGCCTGTGAACGATAGCGAGTCCGGCAAATCCGATACTTCCGGTTCCTCCGACTCGTCATCCAACGACTCATCCAAGCAGTCCGATAAGTCAGACCAGAACACCCCATCCGATCAGAACACCCAACAGAACACCCAACAGAACACAGGGGAGGGAACCCAACAGTGACCATCGATATCGCCGCCAAGGCCAAGGCCCTTGTCGACACCATGCTTGCCGAGCCCGCCAACGACCATGACATCGACCTGGTGCAGCGTCAGCTCGGCCGATACCCGCGCGGCATGGTCGCCGTGGGGGCACGATGCGTCTGCGGTAGGCCACTTGCCGTAATCACCCGCCCGGTGTTGCCCGGCGGAATCCCTTTCCCCACCACGTGCTATCTGACCGGTCCGGAAGCCGTCAAGGCTGCCTCCCATGTCGAGGCCGCCGGCGTGATGCAGCAATACAACGATATGCTGGCCGCTGATGAGGAGCTCAAGGCCGCATATGAGCAGGCCCATAATCTGTATCTGGCATTCCGCCACGAACTGGCAGGACGTCTTGGCGACAGTGAGAAGCATATTGAAGGCACTTCGGCCGGCGGCATGCCAGTGCGCGTCAAGTGCCTGCACGCTCTGCTGGCCCAATCCCTGGTTATGGGACCGGGTGCCAACCCCATTGGCGATTTGGTGCTGGAACGTGTCAAAGACGAGTTCGATCCGACCGTCTGCCGTTGCACACTGGACGATTGATCAACAGATGAGCCACTGCGAACAGCCCATTCATACGCACTAAGGGATACGAGGAGCAGACAATGAGCAAGGAATCCGTAACCGTCGCCGGCATTGATTGCGGCACGAACTCCATTCGACTGAAGATCGCGCGCGTTGATGCGGACGGCATGCATGAAGTGGTGCCGCGCATCCTGCGTGTGATCCGCCTTGGTCAGGATGTGGACAAGACCCATCGTTTTGCCGATGAAGCGTTGGAACGCGCCTATGTGGCCGCTCGGGAATTCGCCGGCGTGATTGCCGAGCATCCCATCGACGGCCTGCGTTTCGTTGCCACCTCCGCCACTCGTGACGCGGAAAACCGTGAGGAGTTCGAGGATGAGATCGAACGTATCCTCGGCGTGCGCCCCGAAGTCATTCCCGGCACTGAAGAAGCCGACCTGAGCTTCCTCGGCGCCACTTCCGTGGTCAATCGCGACGATCTGTCCGCCCCCTATCTGGTGGTTGACCTCGGCGGCGGGTCCACTGAGCTGGTCATTGGTGGCGACGGCGTCAGTGCGCCCACTACCCAGGTTCAGGGCGCGTTTTCCATGAACATCGGTTCCGTGCGCATGACCGAACGTCATCTGACCGACGATCCGCCGACCCAGACACAGATCGATGAGGCCGTTGCGGACGTCGATGAACATATCGATGAGGCCTTCCGCACCGTGGACGCAGGCAAGGCCCGTACCATCATCGGCGTGTCCGGCACGGTGACCACGATGACCGCCTTGGCCATGGGATTGAAGGAATACGATCACACCGTGGTCGACGGGCATCGGTTGAGCTTTGAAGACGCCTATGCCGTGGACGACAAGTTCCTTAGGATGACGCGCGCCGAGCGCCGCGAATACAAGACCATCCACCCCGGCCGTATCGATGTGGTCGGCGGCGGCGCTGTGGTGTGGAGCCGTGTGCTGGCGCGTGTCAGCGAAGCCGCCAAGGCCGATCATGGTGAAGCCATCGATTCGTTCGTCGCCAGCGAGCACGGGCTGCTGGACGGCATTGTGCTCGATTATGGTCGCCGGTTGCTGGCTCAATAGCGTAAGTGGTAAGTACCCCCAGTGGGCTGAGTCGTTCAGCAAACAGCCCACTGGGCTGTTTGCTTTATATGCGACGCCGGCGACGCTATCGCTACCGGCTGCTACAAACAGCACACTGGGCGGTTTGTAGGCGAAGGGAGCGGCTATGCCGCGACGGCTGCACGAAGTGCAGCAACCCGCAAGCAACGCTCAGGGCAGGAGATAGCTTATAATAGAAAAGTTGGCCTCCGTGGCGAAATGGTATACGCAGTCGACTTAAAATCGATCGCTTCGGCTTGTGGGTTCGAGTCCCACCGGAGGCACCTTCGCTAGACTGTGGAAAATAGCCGTTTTGCCTTGCGAGAGTAGGGCTGAGCGGCTTTTTCTATTCCCGGTGATTCCCTCGTATTCCCTCGGTTTCCCGGAATAATGTGGGCAAAATGTGGGCAAAAATCGAGCCACGCCTAGCTGCTGTAACAACGAAAAAACCGGCCCCGCCGGCCGCAGTCAAGCTCGTGGAGCTGTCTGCGATGCCGGGCGGGGCCGAACTGTGTGGTGGTCATGCGGCGAGGTCGATGCGTTGTTTGATGGCGCTGACGCCGATGAGCGCGCCGGCGAGGATGCCGAGCGCGTTGAGCGTGGTCACGATGGCGTCCACGTGGGGCCAGCCCCATGCGGGGCCGACCGTGTTGACGAACAGGGCGAGTGCGGGCAGGACGATGAGGCCGAGCCATTTGAGGATGTCGTAGACGCGGCTGGGGATGAGCCAGTCGGGCACGTCATGGGTGACGTTGACGGCTTCGGGCCAGTCGCTCGTGTCGATGCCGGGGAGTGTTTCGCCGGTGTCGGCCGGGGTTTTGCTGTCGGTCATGTTTTGCTCCGATCGATGATGGGGTGGTGCCGCCGTCGGGGGTGATGGCGGCACCGGTTGGGTTAGCGGCAGGTCACCACGTCGCCCGGGTAGTAGACGTTGATGTTGCCGGAGGGGACGGTGCAGCGGTTGACGCTGTAACCGTGTGAGGTGGCGAACTCCCATACCGTGTCACCGTACTGGATGGTCTTGGAGACCCCGTTGGACGGCATGGTTGCGGAGACTCCGCCGTAGGTGACGACATCGCCCACGTAGTAGCGGTTGATGTCACCGCTTGGCGTGTGCCATGCGGACAGGGGCCATGCGTTGTAGGCTACGGCGAGTCCCCAGATGGTCTCGTCCCACTGCATGACGTGGCTGATGCCACCCGTGTTGGTGTCGGCCGGGGGAGTGTTCGGCTGTGCGGGCGCGGCCGGTGTGGCCGGGGGCGTGGAGCCGCCGGCGGGGTTGGCGTACAGGTCCCACTGCCATGCGTCGCCACGGAACACGTTGAGGTCGATGGGACTCCACGTGTTGACGACACCGGTGCCGCTGTACTGTCGCATGGCCTCACCGTACGCGCCTATCATCCACGGATTGGCCTGATAGCCGGTCGGGCTCATGTTGGCGTACTGGGCGATCCACAGGCCGTACCGGTCGCGGATGTCCTGCGGGATGGTGCCGGCGACCGGGCCGGTGTACAGCAATGGGCGCACGCCGCCCGAAAGCCGTTCGCACTCATTCATGAATCGGCGTACCCAGTCCCAATCGCCCCATGCGGGATTGTCGTCCATCTCCCAGTCGAGCGCCACGATGCCGTGACGCCAATAGTTCGACGTATTCGTGTAGAAGAACCGGGCCTCGGCCTCCGGGTTGCCTCCCATCGCGTAATGGTACAAGCCGAATTTCTTGCCGGATGCCTGCGCCTGGGCGATCACGCGGTTGGCGTCCGTGTTGACGCCGGACACGAGACAGTTGTTGTACACCTGTCCCGTGCCCCACGTGGTGCCGACGACAACGAAGTCGGCCTGCGTGTTGGCGATGTCGATGCCGCACTGCCAGTTGGACACGTCGATGCCCTGCATGTCGGCCATCGCCGCCGGGGCGAACGCCATGGAGACCGCGGCGACGAGCGCGGTCAGCGTCATGCCCACGCGCCGGTGCAGGAGTCCGTGTTTGGGTTTGGGTTTGCTTTTGTCGAGGATACCCAAATTCCTCTCCTTCCCGCCCCCAAGTCAGGGGCAAATAGAAAAGCCATCCCGAAATGGGATGGCTTTAACCTGTGTGAAAAATCAATGCCTGTGCGCGCCATGATTGAATATGATGATGAGCGCGAGCAACAGCAGGTATATGCCGCCTGCGATCATGAGATGCGTCATTGCCGGTCCTCCAAATATTTTTCGGCGGCGTTGACGATCCAGCATTGCGCGTCCAATTTCTCAAGCTTCGCCAACTCGTATCGGACGGCCTCTGAATGGTCGTGCGACTGGTCGCCGTAGATCAGGCTGATGATCGTGTTTTTGATCGTGTCGCGGCAGAGCTCGTCCATACGGTCGTCGATCTTCGCCGTCCGCTCTCCCAAGGTCCGTGTTTTTGCGAAATGCTGGGAAAGCGGACTGTCGTATGGCAGGCGTTCGGGCCGCACGTGCGAGTACAGGCCGGTGGCCAGCGCGTCCAACGCGCCCGGCCATATCCTGAGCAGCAGTGTGATGAGCGCGCACGCGCCGCCCACACCCCCGAACCCGGCTAGAAATGTCTGAAACACATTGCATCTCCTTAAAAAATCAGTTTTGCAGTGGCATGAGGCCGCCGTACAGTGCCATCATGCGTGGGACGAGCTTCTTGTATTCCTGCCAGTCCGCTTGTGTCATCAGATTGATTGCCGAGAATCGCAGCGGATGATTCAACGGACACTTCAACTGGATGAGTTGCGCGTCATCCATATGAAAATCAAAACCAAGGAGTGTGTTTCCGCCTGTATTGTCATGAGGAAACAGAGCCCCACCAGTCCATAGTTTGTTGGCTATGTAGCAGATACCGTTCTCATACCATCTGCTATCTTCTGGCACTTGGGAAACCCAGAAGTTCAGATGGAGATCACCGGAGACCGGTTCGCCCAGTCGGATATCGGCACTGGGATTGACAGCGCCGCTGTTTGGCGTAATGAGTATGCCATCAGGGTCGACATGCTGCACGGTCGTCTCGTGTGTCGAGATGGCACTGTTCGGGAGCATCAAGAGTGGATTCGGAATCAGATTCGTTACCAGGCTCATGCCACCACCCCCAAAGGGGTCAGGCGAGCGGCATCGTGTCCCCGGTGAAATATCCGATGCCGTCGAGCAGGGTCTTGTTCGCCTGATACTCGTCCCACGTGCAGATGAGCATATTGGTCACGGTGACGGTCGGATTGCCTGACTTGACGGAATAATACATTGACATCGGACCGGGAACGCTGGCGGTCAACGCGTAGCTGACACGTTGGCTTGCACTGATGTCGCCATACGCTCTCATCGAGATAGTGCCGCCGGTGACGTTCACATAGGCGCTGACCCAATATTTCGTCCCTGGCTTGTTCGGAATGGTCGTGATATCCACCCAACGGCCTGCCGACAAGGTGATGGTCGAGGATGGTCTCGTGCATAGGTTCGTGACCATCATCGGGCATCACCATCCCGGTGCGCGGCGTCAGCCGAGTGGCATGGTGTCGCCGGTGAAGAAGCCCGGAAGCCCCCCCCCAACGGCAGGGTCATACGTGTCGGCGCGTTCGATGAGCACATTCGATACCGCTATGTCACGGATCCCGTTTGGATGTACCTCGAATCGCAACTGGTGGTCGGTGATCTTGAATCTGTACAAGACATCCGATATCCCCCGCTTGAATTGTGCGGAAACCAAAAACTTATTAACGTCGGGCCTATCAGATGTCTGTATGATCGCTATGCCCGCGACGTTGTCTTCGCTGGCGTCCACTCTCATCGACAAGACGAGCGGAACGTTGAATGGAACCGTAACATTGAAGCCATATCCGCCATTCTGTCCCGTGACGTGCAACGCATTATCACGGACCGTCCCATTCGCGTCACCCCAATGGGCGATGTCGGTAAGCGGTCCGGCAAAAACAGGATTGGGGAAAAGATTAATCCTCTGCATGATTCTCCTTGTCGAGACTGTCGAGCACATCCTTCGGGATGAGTTTCATGGCCGCCGCGAGCTGGCTGGACAGGATTGCGATTTGCTTGCTGAGTGTGCCGACCTGTTGCGAGAGCTGGTCGATGACCTGGTTCGCGTCGGCTGGAATCTGAGTCAAAATAAGTCTCCTTCTAATGCGAAACCCCCACAATCCGGAAATGGATTACAGGGGTTGAAAAAACCGGGAAATACGGGCTAGTCGGCGGCTGTCATCGTGTCGATGCGGGTCACCGTCTTCAATTCGCCCACAGTGAGCGTGCGGCTGAGATTCGTTTTCACGTCCGTGACCGTCACGTTCACGGCGTCACCATCGAACGTGGCGAGCACGCCGCGCTGGTAGTCGCGCCATGATTCGCCCGTCTGGTCGGCGGACGAATACTCGAATCCGAGCCGGCACAGTTCGGCTCGCAGGCTTTCCTTCGGCGGACGCAGGTCGAGCACGCCATCCGCCGCCGGTCGTGCGCCGGATTGCGTGGCCTGTCCACCGGACCCGGTGTCGTCCGACCGGGCTTGCTGGACGTCAGATGCTGTCATGATTACTCCTTTGCTGTTGTGTTGTTGCCTTTTTTCGCCGGTCATCCCGGCGGAGTCGATGCGCGTGGCCGTCCGTCCGGCCCGCGTCAACGCCGACGGTCGGTCAGATAATCGATCGACTGTCGGCGGAACCGGTCGCGCGCCACGGCGATGCGGTCGGCCACGCCGGCCAGCGTGTCGGCGAGCCGACCGTCCGCATCCTCCATGACGGGCATCGCGTCCAATCCGAGCAGGCGACGGGTCTCCTCGCGACCGTCCGGCGACAACGCGCCGGACGCCGTGAGCACGGGATGCAACGCGGCCATGCGCGTCTGCTGACGGTCCGCCAACTCGTCGCGCTCCACCTGCTCGTAGGCGCTGGCCCAAGCGGTGCGTCCGGTGGCCGGGTCGATGACGCCTGGGTCTGACCTGTTCAACCGGACCCGTATGATCGCCGCGACCGCTTCCATGTCCGTGTCGCAGCCGAGGAGCTCTCCCCACGAGGCGATCGCGTCCAACGGGATGAGATGACGCGTCCCGTCGTCACAGGTCACGGCCAACACGTCACCGTAGATGTTCGTTTCCATTACGCCTCCTACTGTTTGGCCAGGATGGCGAGTATCTGATAGCCGTAGGGGGTGCCGTTGCCGTTGCCGACGCCACGCGCCCACAGGTTGCAGCCGCTCGGCGAATCGTGGTTCGATCCGGCAGCGATCGACCCCATTGAGTCGGCGGAGACGTGCGCATGGTATAGGCCGTATTTGGCCGGTGCGTCATACGTCCACGTCTGCGTAATCCACCCTCCGGCGTTGAGCGATCCGCCCCTGGGATAATACGTCGCGAACGTTTTACGCCCATTGCCGTAGCCGCCGACGAACCCGCCGAGGTACAGATACCCGGAGTTGATGTCCGCCTCCAAGCCAACGCTGCCGTTCGTATCTGCCGCTGAGAGTTCGGCGATTGTATGGTATTTGGACGTCGGGTCGGTCTGCAAGAACAGTTGCGCGTACCCGCCCTGGCCGCCTTTGGAATAATCACGGTAAGCGGATAGGAAGACGTTGCCGGTTTTGGTGGCGTTGTCCGTAGCCTTGTATTCGCCCAAACGCATGAACGACCCCGGATCGGTGGCTCCCAAGAGCCCCCCGTTGAAGGTGAGGGTGGAGATTTCACCTTTTCTGTTGCTTCGTATTTCCGACGCGATGTATGCGTGTTGACCGTCACGCCCGGTCTTGAATTCGATGCCTGAGCCTTCGAACGTTTGATCACTGCCGACAGCAAACTGTTCGAAATCAGGTGAGACCCTGATCCTCTTGCCGGTGAGGGCCGTTTGGAACGTGCCGGTAAGCACATTCGACTTGCCTTCGCCGTCCAGATAGACGGTGCGATTGTGGCTGGAATCCCACATTTGCAATGCGGTCGAATTGAGCTTCACGCCAGTGTCCGCAGCCTCGGAGCTCTGGAATATCGCGCCGGTGAAGACGTAACCCCGGAACTGGCCTGCCGCCACCTTGTCGGACGTGATCGTTCCCGCCGCGATCTTCACCGCAGTGATGGAGTTCGTTGCGAGCTTGTCCGTGGTAATCGCGCCGGACACAATCTTCGACGAATTAACCGAATTGGCAGCCAATTTATCTGCGTTCACCGCGTTTGCGGCGAGCTTGTCGGCGGTTATCGCACCGGACACGATGTCGCCGGCCTGAATCCGATGCGCGTTGAGCAACGCGACCGTCATGTCCTCTGTCACGCGGAGCTTCGCGGTCGTGACCGAGTTCGCAGCCAATTTGTCGGTGGTGATGGCGAGCGAGACGATGTTGCGCGCCTGCACGCTGTCAGCGGCGAGTTTCGCGGCGGTCACCGCATCAGCAACCAGCTTCTCGGCGGTCACGCTGTTTGCGGCGAGCTTGCCCGCCGTCACCGCGTTCGCGCTCAATTTTTCGGCGGTGATCGCGTTCGCGGCGACGGTCTTCGCGCCGACCGTCCCGGCAGCCAGAATGCTATTGGCCACAAGGTCGAATGGCGTGAAGCGGGTGCCGTCCCACGTCAGCACCTCGATAACGCGGTCTGTGAGCGGCACGAGCACGCTTGGAGAAGCGTTTGGAGCGCCGGTCCAGTACGTGTAGAAGTCGGCGAGCATGGACGGGGAATTATTCTTCTCGCCGCTCCAGCGGGTCCAATACTTCTGCGTGCGCCACCACATGTCGCCCGGCTTCAGTCCGTCGTGATTCGGCTCGTCCGGGCCACGGTAGATCAGGTTCTTGCCGTCAGCCGTGGTCTGCGCCTTTTTCGCGGCGGCCTGCGCCTGATTCGCCTGCGCGGCGGCGTTCGCTGCTGTGGTCTGAGCCTTGTCGGCCGTTGATTGCGCCGTCTGCGCGGCAGCATGTGCCTTGACAGCGGCATTGGCCGCATCGGTCGCGGCCTTATCGGTCACCGCCGACCACGTGCTGCCGTTCCACCGTTTCGGCGTGTTCGCGCCGCCGGTGGTGTCGATCCACAAGGTAGTCGGCTTGCGCATCGACGTATCCGGCGCCGTTGACTGGATGAGCACGTCGGCCTTGCCGTTCGCCACGCCAGCGGCGGCGGCAGCAGCCGTATTCGCCTTCTGGGCCGCGTTGGCCGCGTCCGTGGCGGACTGGGCCGCGCTGTTGGCGGTGGCCTTCGCCTGCGTCGCCACACTCGAAGCGTTCGAGGCAGTGGCCTTCGCATCAGAAGCGTCCGTCTTGGCCGAAGCCGCGTCGGACTTGGCCGTATTCGCCAAAGTCTGCGCATTGCCAGCCGTCTTCTTCGCGCTTTCGGCGGCGGTCTGGGCGGCATTGGCGGCATCCTTGGCCTGACCTGCTGTGGCAGTCGCACTCTTCGCAGCGGCGTTGGCCGCATTGGCGGTATCCTGAGCGGTCTTCGCTGCACCATTGGCCGTATCAGCCGTGCCCTGCGCGTTTTTCGCTGCGGCAGCGGCATTCTCAGCGGCCTTCTTCGCGTCGGTGGTCTTCGCCGCATTGTCCGCGATATCCGACTTCGCCTGCTCGATCTGCTTCGCATTGTTCTCCACGTCGGCATAGCCCATGTGGTTCCACTTGGAGCCGTCCCACACGAGCGTGTCGATCACGCGGTCGGCCAATGGCACGAGCACAGACGGCGAAGCGTTCGGAGCGCCCTGCCAGTACGTGTAAAAGTCCGCGAGCAGTGAGGGGCTGTTGTTCTTCTCCCCCTGCCAGCGCGTCCAATACTTCTGCGTCTTGAGCCACAGGTCGCCGACGATCAGCCCTTTGGAAGCGTCCGGCATGTCAGGCCCACGGAACGTATGGTTCTTCGAGTGGGCTTCGGCATACGCCTGCGCCGCCGACTCCTTCGCCTTCGAAATCTCGCCGTTCGCCGTGGTCAGGTCGCTTTTGGTCTGCGCGATGTCCTTCCGGGCCTGCGACAGATCGGCCTTGGCCTGCGCGAGCGACTGATTCGCCGCGTCGAGATTCGACTTGTTGGCTTGGATGTCCTTCTGCGCCTGCGTCAGCTTCGCAGCATTATCCCTCAAAGCCGTCTTGTTGTCAGCCAAATCCTGCTGGATTCGTTTGACCTCTTCCGGCGAGACCGCAGAAGCGACCGTCACCGAGGCGATGGCCGACCAGCCGGACCGGTTGCCCGCATGGTCGACCGACCTCAGCGCATAGGCGTGCCGGGAACCGGCTGTCAGACCGGTCACAAGATAATCGCCCCGACCGGACTGGGTGGCGCTGATGACGGTCATGCCGTCCGCATTGACGCCCTCGCCGACCTCGACATGGTCGAAGTCCGATTCCATCTGAGCGCCAGTGCTTGTCCTGCCATCCCAATGGACGGTCACCACGCCAAGCTCAGACGACAATACCGGCTTCGACGGCACGGAACACGGCGTCGTATCCGACTCCACAGTTGCCACGACGATGCCCGACCATTCGCCGAGCTTGTCCGAATATGTTGGCACAGCCCTGACGCGCACCTCGATTTGCGTGCCGCAATCCAAGCCGCCGAAACCGAGCTGCGTCTTATCGGTCGCGCCGGCGGAATGCCAGGGCGCACCGTCCACGTGCCTGCGCCATTCGACGCGGTACGACGATATCTCGATGGCCGTGTCGTTCGTGGCCTGCGTGACCGCGCTCCACATGGCGGTCGCCAAACCATAGGCGTACCCGTCGGACCCGATGTAGGCGTCGGTCTGCACCACCAGACCAGTCGGAGCATTCGGCACACGATGGTCCTTCTCGGGGGCGGGACGCCCGCCCTCGCTGCCGGCCAGTTGCGCGCCGCCGGTGATGCCGGCGATCTTCTTCGCGGCCCGCACCTGAGAGTCGTATACCTTGTCGTTGAGGGTAATCGAGGCCTTGAGTCCGTTGGAGTCGAGGCTGACGGTGACCTGTTGGATTCGCACCTTCTCGCCGTGCTGGACGGTGGGCGCGGTGATCCAGTCGCCGGGCCGGTAGTCCACCAACGGCAATGATTCGGCGTTGGTGACGAGCAGCGAGCGGGTGTACTGGCCGCGCACACGGGCCGCGCTGGCCAATGTGGTCTGCATGAACGCCTTGGCGGTGGCCTCGTCCGAGACTCCACCCTGAGAGACATAGGATTCCCAGCCACCCCACGGCGTGGGTGCCGCCGGATTCGACTCGCGGAAGATTAGCCCGTTGTCACCCTCCACGAGGATATCGCTGGAGAGGTCTTCGATGCTTTCCTCTTCGGGTGCCTCGAGTATGTCGTGCGCCATGCTGATGTGCACGCGGCCCGACAGGTCACGGCTGAGACTGGTGCTGTCGGCGTTCCAGATTCTGAGGGTGCGGCCCTCGGTGCGCCAGTCGATGGCACCGCCGCCCACCATGCTCGAAAGCATGCTGTTCAGGCTCGTGCCCAACGAGTAGTAGAGCGTGTACACGCTCTTCCAGTTCGCGCCAGCCGCGTCCTTGCCGGTGTCGAAACCGGGGGCCAAAACGAGGCCGGCACCCTTGCGGGCCTTGTTCTCATCGAGAATCGTTCTGATGATGGTGCCGGGGTTCTTCGACAGGAACGCGCGCTTGCCCTTGTTGTCGCCGTCCGCTATCAGATGCGCGGTGTCGTTGTTCAGAATCTTGTTGGCCAGCCAGCCCATGCTCTGGCAGGTGAGCGTCACCGTGTCCGACACGTCTTCGGCGTTGCGGGAGCGGCCTATGAGCAGGTAGCGGCAGTTGTAGGGTTCGCTCCATGTTCCGCCGTCACTGACCTCGAGCCCGATCTCGAGCCCCTGTTCGAGGCCGCGTTTCAGGATTCCGCCGCCGACGGTACGACGGCTGTAGACGACCTTGAGTGCTCCGAGGTCGTTGTTGACGATGCTCGCGTCCCATGAGAGCGGTGCGGGCAGGTTGCCGAGCCTGCCGCCGTTGGGCAGGTAGGCGACGAGGCGGGCGTGCAGTGTCTTGACCATAAGGGGACTCCAGACGTTGAAAACCGGCGCGGAAATTGCATAGAAGGGGAATACGGGGTCTACCACCATGCGCGGCGCACGTGCACGAGCAATGGCTCGCCGCTGCCGGTGATCTTCGACGTGAGCCGGTAGCCGTTGTCCACCGGGTTCGGCCAGCATTGCAGCAGGCCGCCCGCCGGATAATCCAAGCCGCCGGTCACGTCCGTGCCAGATTGCGTCCACTGATGATCCGCCGTGGACTGCCATGCGAGGCAGTTGCCCACGTCCACATACGTGTAGGCGTTCGCGTTGGCCGCACCCTGCCAGATGACGCCCGTGTTCGACGTGGGGTCGGTGACCGAGGCGCTGCTCACGCCCTTGGGCAGCCGTATTATCGGATCGGTGACGGGCGCGTCACCGAACATGCCATCCGGTATGCCCGACGACAACGGGATCAGCAGCGACGGCGAATTGTTCGTCTCACCAATCCACATGGTCACGAAATCCGCCATGAGACTGGTCGAATCGTTCGCCGCGCCACTCCAGCGCGTCCAGTATTCCTGCCGCCATTGCACGGCTGACGGCCACAGCCAGTCCGTTGTGTTCGCCGCCACCTGACGGTCATACGCGACCGGATCGCGCCACCACACCTGGGGCATGGCGAGCACCGCCGTGAACGGGGTGAGCCTGTCCAGCACGGTGCCTCCGTCGTCGGCCTCCAGACTGGCGAGCTCCACGACGGCCTGCTGTCTCCGCCCGTTGACCCGACGGCCCAATGTCAGGCTTGGTGCCGTGCACAGGCGCGCCAGGCGGCTCGAATCCAAACCCGCGGCATCAGCGCGGCCCAATGCTCCCGCACGGAACGCGGTGACCTTGAGCGTCACGCTGCGTTCCTCGAACGATGGGGCGAAACCGGATGGTATCGTGCCATGCCGGAACGGGGCGCTGACCTTGCTGCGGGACACGGAGACCCCAGCGAACAGGGTGCTGCCCAACGTGACCCGGCAATACTGGGAGTCGAGGGCCACGCCGTTGAGCGCGTAATCGACACCGGCCATAAGCAACCCCCTTTAGATTCCGACCGTCAGCTTGTCGAGACTGTCGTTCGTGGCGAGTGGCCACGGGTCGGCCTGCGGATAGTAGTTGGTGATGTTCACGTTCGACGCGCCCGCTTGCGGTTGCATGGCGTCCGTGGACGGCGTGTACACCATGCGCCGGTTCATCGTGGCCGCGTCGTACGTGCGGTTGGCGGGCAGCAGGTCGTTGATGTCGGGCATGAGCCCGCCGATCATGCTGCCCATGGAGGCGTTCACATAGCGTGCGGAAGCGTCGATGCCGTTGGCGAGGCCAAGGCCCATCATCATGCCGATCTGGTCGCGGAACAGGCGTGAGGGGGAGTGGATGCCGAGCATGCGCTTCACGTTGGCGATGGCGGCATTCATGCCGCCGAGAATCGCCGAGCCGACCCGGCCCATGCTGCCCATGATGCCGCTGACGATGCCCTCGACGATGTTGCGTCCGATGGACACCACACGGCCCGGTATCGAGGCGAGCGTGTTGACGATGTTGCTCAAAAACTGTCGTCCGGCGTTGAGCGCGCCCTGCCCCATCTGACCGGCGAAGGCCCCGACGTTCGATATCACGCCGCGCAGGTAGGCGGCGATGCATCCGGGCAGCTGAGATACGAACTGGATCACATTCCGTATGAAACTGCTGCCGGCCTGCGCCGCGTTCGACGCCATCTGTCCTGCCCAGTTGGCCGCGCCGGTCAGCACGTTCACGAGGAACGCCCATATCCTGCCGGGCAATTGGGAAATGAACGTGGCCATGTTGTTGAGGAACTGGCTTCCGGCCTCGCTGGCCTTGCCGGCCATCTGCGCCACCCAATTGGCCGTGTTCGTGACGGTGGCGACCAGCCAGTTCCAGATATTGCCTGGCAGCTGGGATATAAACGTGCCCGCGTTCTGCACGAACTGTGTGCCAGCGTCGATGGCCTTCTGACCCATAAGCGCGACCCATGCGACCACGAACGTGATCGAATAGGACAGCCAGTAGGCAATCGTCTCAGGCAAGTGCGTGATGAAGTACACGACGTTCTGCACGAACTGGTTCCCGGCGGTCCACGCGGATTGCGCGAGACAGGTGGCCCATTCGCCCACAGCCGTGAGCAGGTTCGACAATGCGCTGCCGATACGTTCCGGCAGCCGCTGAAACCATTGGACGACGGACTGGAACGCATTGGGAAGCGTCTGCGTGAAGAAGTTCGCGATGTTCTGGCCGAGACTGGTGACGGCATCGACCGTCTTCTGCCATGCAGAGGAGACGAACGACGTGAACGCCGCCCACGCCTTGCGACCCGTCTCAGTCTGCGTGAAGAACCAGACCAGTGCGGCGACCAGCGCCGATATCGCGGTGACGACCAGCATGATTGGGTTCGCGTTCATAGCCGCGTTCAACAGCCACTGCTTTGCGGCGGCGACGGTGTCAGCGAGGCTGAACGCCTTGATGAAGCCGACCACGGTCGTGATGATCGAGAACAGCTTGAACGCGCCATATCCCGCCATGACCGCGACCGAGAGCGCCTGCATCCAGTCGGCGTTCTGCTGGACGAACGTGCCGACCGACTGGAGCATGCCGCCGATGCTGCCCAGAATATTGGAGAGCTGCTGGGCGGCCCCGCCGGCACTGTACGCGCCGCCGGTGAGGCCGAGCAGGCTGCCGATGACGCCGGCGAACGGGCCGACGACCGAACCGACCGCGCCGGCGATGCTTTTCACCCCGTTGGCGAACGTCTGCACGCCCTCGGTTTTCATGAGCGCGCCCGTGAAGTCGTTCACCCACTGCATCGCCTTGCCGATGCCGTCGCCCAACGCAGTGACCGCTCCGGTGATGTACGGTTTGACGGTGTTGACGATGTTCGCCGCACCGTCCACGATGGTGGCCTCGAGATTGCCGAACGCGCCCTCGAACGTCTGCGTGCTTTCCGCCGCCTTGATGGCACCGTCGTTCATGCCCAGTTGCATGAGCGCGTCGTTGAACTCCTGTGAGGTGATCTCGCCTTTTGCCATCGCGTCGCGGAAGTTGCCAGTGTACGCGCCGTTCTTGAGCATCGCCTCCTGGAGCTTGCCCGAAGCGCCTGGGATCGCGTCGGCCAGCTGGTTCCAGTTCTCCGTGGTCAGCTTGCCTGCGCCGGCGGTCTGGGTGAGCATCATCGCGACGCTTTTGAACGTTTCGCTGTTGCCGCCCGCGACCGCGTTCAGGTTGCCGGCCGCTTCGGCGAGCTTGTCGTAGTTCGGCACGCCGTTGGCGGCCAGCTGGGCGGTGGTGTTGCGGATGTCGTCGATGCCGTAGACGGTCTTGTTCGCGTACTCCTGCGTGGACGTGGTCAGTTTCTTGATCTGGTCGGCCCCGACGCCGGCGAAGTCCAGTGTCTGTGCGAACTTCTGGGTCGAATCCGATGCGTCGAGGATCTGCCCGGACAGGCCGGAGAACACGCCGATGACCTTCGTGGCGATGCTGGATGCGGCACCGCTGATCACGCCGAGCTTCGCGGAGAATCCCCTGGAGAAGCCGCCGCCGGCGGTGTCGCCGGCTTTCTGGCCGACCGATTTGGATGGCCCGTCGAACGCGCTTTCGATGGCCTTGCCCACGCCCTTCATGCTGGGCACGATCTGCACGTACGCCTGGGCCAGCTGGTATGCCATGACCATGCCTCTCTATTCAGTTATTCACTCGTTGTGGGTGAAGGGTTTCGTCTCCACGTCCGTGAAGTCGCGGCTCATGAACTCGTCGAGCTGTTCGATGGTCAGGGCCATGGGCTTGATGGTGCGCGTCCTGCGCGTTGCTTCCCCGGAGTCCTCCGGATTGGAGGGGTTCGCGACGGCATGGCCGCTTCCGTTGCCGGGTCGTGGCAGCGGTTCGGGTTGTGGGCCGCGTTTCTTCGGGTCGGCGTTGCCCCACATCCACATGTTCATCTGGTCGATCCGCGCGGCCATCAGATACTGGTCGAGCGTCCAGGCGGCCGGAACGTCCAGCCTCTGCCACACCAGTGAGCCCGCAGGCAGGTTCACCGCCAGCGCTGCCGCTTCCAATGGATCCAGCTCATAGACGCTAAGCCCGTATACGCGCCGCATGTCCGCCGCCAACTGGTCGGGGCAGGCATGCAGCAGGTATACGAGCGTCAGGAGTTTGGGGATTCCTCGTTCAGACGCGCGAACAGTTCCTGCAGGAACTCGCCCATGGCGTCTCCGGTGATGCGTCCGGTTTCGGGGTCGCGCAGACGGTTCTTGATGCGCCCGTAGTCCTTGGCTGAGAACATGCCGCGCAGGAACGGTACCACGCTCAGCGCATTGTTCTGTGGGTCGGACTGGAGGTCGTAGAGGGATTCCATGAGCTCCCAGTCGTTGAGCTTGGCCGGGTCCAGTGTCAGGACGAGCCCTTTGACGGTGACGGTGCGTGGCTTGCCCTGCGCGGGCTTGTGATCCTGCGGACGGCTGCCGGGAACATTGTTGGCGGGGTTGCCGGAACGGTGGCGGTTTCGTGACATGATGACTTCTCCAAAAGACTAGTGAAAACGACTTCCACGGTTGAACGAAGAAAAGGTTCCCGCGTCGTGGGAAGTCGTTCGAAGCGCGACGCGGGAAGAACCGTCATTCGGCGGCCGGAACCTCTTCGGCGGTTTCGGCGTTCTCGTCGCCGTTGGCCGGGTCGACGACCTTGCCGAGCAGGGCCTCGGTGACGGCGGCGATCTCGCTGGCAGCCGTGGCCCTGCCGATGTATTCGATGGCGGTGACCCCGTTGCCCATGTCGTTTGCGGACACGGTGACGTCGTACACCTGCGCGTCGCCGGCATGCACCTGGCGGTCGCCGAACTCGGCGCGCGTGCCGTTGCCGATCACGAGGCGGTCCTTCACATTGCCGCTCATCGCGATTTCGAACACGAGCACGAAGTCCTCGTCGGAGGGCATCTGGTGCTTGATGGTCATGCTCTTGTCCGTGCCGGTGACCGCGTCCGAGTTGTAGCGCATCTTGGCGGCCTCGGCGCGCAGCACCTCCAGCAGCGCGAACTGGTAGGACTCGGCGTAGCTGGTGATGACCTTCATCACGGTCGTGCCGTTGGCGTCCTTGATCTCGGTGGTGTCGGTGTCGGTCGTGTTGGTCAGACCGTCCTCGGACAGGTAGCCGAGCAGCTTGAACGCCGCGGCCAGCGGGGTGGAGGAATCGGTGGGCAGCGCGGTGCCGGACAGTGCCCAGTAGGCGTAGCCGCCGACCTTGAATTTGCCCAGCGACACCATGGTGGAATCGTTGGTTGTGGAACCAGCCATGATTTAGACCTTTCGTTAGTCGTCTGATTTGACGGTGAGTTGTATGAGTATCTGGTAGCGGGGCCGCCCGTCCGGCATGGGGAAATGCGTGCGGCCGGCGATGTCGATGTCGGCGACCTCGGGCAACTCCGTTATGCGTTTGAGGCGGGGGAGTATGAGTTTCGCCGCGGCCTCGGAGACCAGCCAGCGCGACTCGCCCCACACCTGCACCGCGATAAGCGGCAGGCTGCGGAACCGTTCGTCCGAGCCTCCCACCTGTTCGACGGTGACGAACGGCAGCGGGTGCGTGGCCGATGATCCGGCGGGCACGTCGAAACTGGCCGGATATTCGGCCTTGATCGTCGGGTCCGCGTTGAGCCAGTCCATGACGAGTTTTTCAGCGTTCACGGCCATCAGCCGCCACCTCCCAACGCCTTGGCCAACGTGTTGTGGGCCGCGTTATCGACGCGCGCGGCGGTGTTCTCCGTGTGCACGAGCGCGGTGACTCCCTCGGGGCTTGGCTGAGGGCCCAACGCCGTATACATGGGCTGGCCCGCGTGTGTGGGCGAGCCCATGGCGTTCGCCCTCGCCGCGAGCTTCCGAGCCTCGCCTATGGCGGCCTTGGAACCCTCGTTGCGCCGGTATGCCTGAAACGCCGAATAATTCAGTTTCACCATCTTGACCATGGTTATCCCTCCGTGTCGGTGACTTCGACCTTGAGGTTCCATGCGGTCGGCTTCATGCCGCCGTCCAAAGGCCTCGGGTCTCCGACCACCTTGTAGTCATGGGAATCGATGCGCACCATCGCCCCGCGCAGACTCCGGTATGCGTAGCTGCGGGGGAAGAAGCAGGTGAATGCAACGGTCACGCCGTCAGGTCGAATCGAGTCGGTGGCGTTGCTCATCGCGCCGGGCGAGACAAGCACGTTGCCAACCGACTCGATATCAACCTTGGTGACTGGCGAGCCGCCGGGGTCTGTCCCACCGGTGGACGTGTAGCGCAGCACCTTCACGGTCTCGCCCCTCATGACGCCTCCCCGCTCGACAGGTCGACGCTGTAAAAGCGTTGGCCGGTGAGCCCAAGCGCCTTCTTCTGTCCCTTGGACAGATAGAATTCGCCGCGAGGGTTCGAGAACGTCATGGACTGGGTGAAACTGCCCGCCGTGAGACTGAGATTGCTGGCACCGGTCGTATCGAAACCGGCACCCTCGGTCTGCATGTCGGACGAGATCACATCCTTGGCGAGCTCGCAGGCGATGCGTTCCAACGTGGCGGATGCGATATCGCGCCATCCGGGACACTGCTCGCGAATGAACTGCGATGCATCAGCCAGCCGCTGGTCAACATAATCCGGGTCGTCCGGCATCTGCTTCCAGCGTTTGGACAATTCCGTGTGGGTGGCGAATGGGTTTTCTTCCGTTTCGTCGGCCATAACACACCTCCCCACGTCAGGCGGCGATGACACCGATCGCGCGCAACTGGGTGAGGATGCTGTTGACCTTCGTGGCGATGGTCGCCGCATCCGCGGAGGCTGCGAGGTCCGGAATCGCGGCACCCTTCTTGACGCCACCCAACGCCGCAGCCGTGGCTGCGGGAAGCGTGTAGGCTGGCGGAATCGTCGGCTTGTTCAACAGGTCGTTGTAGCTTCCACTGAAGCTGGACGTTCCCGCGCCAATGGCCTTGCGCGCCTCCGCCGCATCCGTGGCCTTGAGCACCGCCTTGCCGGTGCCGGTGGCGCCAGCAAGCGTGTCGACGGTGGGAGCGCCGCCTACATCGACCGGATTGCCTTCCCCGTCAAAAACGGCCACCTGAGCGATAATCTCGCCGTCAGTCGGCTTCGGTTGACGCACGAACTGTATCTGCTTGTTCAGTCCCATGGCCATCACACTCCGGTGGCCACCGACGTTCCGGTGGCCGGCGCGATGACGTACGCGGGGAAGCGCTTGCTCTTGTCCGACTGCACGTCGTTGATGGGGTTGGCGATCTGGAAGCCGACGCGGAACACGACGCGCATGGCGACGCAGTCCTGCTGGGCGAGGTTCAGAATCACCTTGCCGTTATCGTCCGAGATAACCGACTGGTCAAGCATCTTGTAGGTGATGTCCTGACGGATGCCGACCACGAAGTTCGACCAGTCCGCGCCGAGCAGCACGGCCTTGGTGGCATCCCACGCGCCGTTGTCTACCTCGTTGAGACCGAAGCCGTACAGGGTGGACGGGGCCCCCGAGGCGAGGGACGGCACGTAGATCGGGCTGCCGTTGGCGTTGCGCAGGCCGATAAGCTCCCAGTTCAGGCCCGGCTTGCTGGCGAAGCCGTTCATGGCGAAGCCCTGTTCGGCGAGCTTCTGACCCATGCTGGCAACGTCCTTGGCGAGATCCTTGCCCTGGGTGAGCGTGTTGTGCGCCGCGATGGCCTGCGGGATGATGCCATCAGGGAAGCTGGAAGGCTTGTCCACGCCGAACAGTGTCGCCTGGTCCAGCTTGTAGCCGAGCGCGGAAGCCAGACGCGGCATGACCTCCGACCAGATGGGGATGCCGGAATCCGCGATAACGGCTTCGGGGATGGGCACGATGGCCGCAAGCTCCTCGGCCGTGATGCTCAGGCCCGACCACTTCATCTTCGTGGTCTGCTTCAGGCCGGTATCACCGCCCACCCAGTAGGCGATCGGCTTGGAGTCAAGCACCGGCTGCGTGCGCGTGCGGGTGCTCATGCGAATCTGACGCATACGGGTCAGGGACACACTCGACTTGGGAGCGTCCTGGATAATCTGGGTGGCGTATTCGGTGGGGATGAGTCCGCCGCCGAGGTCGCCGCTGGTGATGATGGAGTTCACGTTGGAAGTCATCGTCATACCTTCTTTCTATGAGGTGGATTATTTGCGTTTCTGCTTGAGGAACTGATCGCGAAGCCAATCGCCGGATGTGTCGGATGGCGCGGGAGGCTGGTTGGATTCGGAGGAGGCGTGCACCTTCGGCTTGGTCTTCTCGGCGATGTAGTCGGCGAGCGCCTTGCCGTTGGCTTGCATTTCTTCGAGGGTGGAGCCGTGGAGCAGTGCGATGGGCACGCCGGTTTCCTTGGAGACCTGCGTCTTCCATTCGTTCTGCTGTTTTTCCGCCTCGTAGGCAGCGTTCTTGGCTTCAAGCTCTTTGATGTGCTTGGCTGTCTTTTCGGCTTCGGACAGTTGGGCCTCCTTGAGCTGTTGCAGTTCGTCGGCGGCTGTCTTGTTGTCCTTGGCGCGTTTCTCCCATTCGCGGGAATGGGCGACGGCCTCCTTGTATTTGGCCTCGTAGTCGATTTCGGGCGGCTTCGCTCCGTTCTCGGTCGATGCCGCCTGCTGGTTACCGTTGGCCTCTTCGGTCATGGTTCCTCCTGTGGTTCGGGCCCGTTTCGGGCATAAAAAACCACCCGTGCGGGTGGTTGGGGAAAATTCAGTGCGAACGGGACGGTCTGGGTACTCCATACCCGTCCTTGTATCGGTCTGGGTAAAGCCGGCGCATCAGGTAGACAAGCGTGTTCGGGTCGTTGGGATTGTCGGGATTGCCTTTTGTGGTGGCCTTTATCATCCGATAGGTGTCGTCGTCCAGGCCGCCGTTCTCGATGAGGCTGCGGGCGTGCATGTATTCCGAGTACATGCGGTCAGGGTCATAACCCTCGATGTGAGCTTGGTCCCTGTCCCATTCGGGCACGATCTGGCAGTCGCAGTCGTCGTGGAACAGTCTGAACGAGCCTTTGACGTATTTCGCGGTCTTCTCGCTGCGGTACACCCAGCCGCGCGAGCAGAGCATCGTGCAGAACGCGCACGTCTTCGCGCCTCTCGGCACACGCGCGTACCGGGGTTCGGACGGGTCGTGCTCGCACAGGCGTGCAACGGTTTCACGCCCCGAATACATGACCCAGCGTTGCATCGCGCCGACCAGAAACGCCTGCATGGTCTGCGGGTCCGTCCACAGGCGGCCGGCCTGCCAGCGTATCGTCTTGTCGATGCCATCACCGGGAAACGAGTCGGACAGGTCGTACTCCCACGGGTCGGGCACCGATTCGCCACGGACGCGCATATACCATTCATAGGCGGCCTGCGCCGCGAGGTCGCCGTATTTGACGACCAGTTGCGGCACGTAGTCGAGCAGCATGTCACGCTGCCATTCAGGGCTGAGCTGTTGCAGCGTCTCCCACAGTTTCGCCAGATCGCGGCGTGCCAGTTCCACCGCCCGAGCTTGGCTGGCTTGCAGCTGTTCCAGTTGCCGGTTGTCCGTCATCCTTATTGCCTCCGTTCACGAGGGAGTCAAGCACGCTGCGGGTCTCGGCCTTGCGCTTGTCGACCAACAGGCGTGTGATGTCGGAATCCGTGTAGCCGAGCTTCTCCAACACCACGTCGGAGTTGGCGAGCCATGGAATGGCCGTCACCTGCTTCACGATGGCATCGGAGAGCGCGGCCTGCGATGGGCGTTCGGGGTCACGCCAGTTGACCTGCAACCGATTGAGCTCGTCGCTGTCCTCGCTGGTGCCGTTGAGGATGGCGATGTCCCTCGCGGCCTTGCGTAGCTGCACGCCGATGGCGCGGCAGGCGTTCTTCGCCTCGATGACAAGTTCGCTTTCCGCCGCCATGATCGCTTCCGAAGAAGAAGGGCCGGAATCCGTCATCACGCCGAACTGGCTGAGCGGCACGCCGGTCGCGCCGCTCATGCGTGCCGCGAGGGCGCGAAGCATGTCGGTGTGCGGCTGCATGGTCATCTGCGTGAACTGGCCGATGACGGGCGCTTGGCCGTCCTCGTTGAGGCTGATGTTGAGCATCTTCGAGATGGTGGCTTCCCAGCCGGTCAGCTTCCTGCCGTTCTTGTCCTCGGGCGGCTCGTCCGCGCCGATGAGGTAACGTTGCGGGCTCGAATAGAATTCGGCGCTTACCTCCATGCGCAGCATGGTGCGCACCGCCGTGTCGGTGATGCTCATGACCTCACGGCTGATGCGCGAGCGGCCAAAGGGGCGGTTCAGGTCCTGATGGTAGGGGATCAGGTACACAGGCACATGATCCATGTACGTGTTACATGGAGCGTCCGCATGATAGCGGCCTGATTGCGTGCGGCGGATGCGAATCGTGTAGCCGGGCATGTAGAGCATGAGCTCGGAAGGCACGATGGTGTTCGCCTGCGCGTACTGTGAGCGGTCGATATCGGTTATCGACAACGCCGCCGACAGGCCGCGACGGGCGTAATCCCACAGGCCGGTCTCATAGAGCGCGCTACGGAACGACACGGACACCTTCGAGCGCAGACCATCCTCGGGTTCCGCGCTGCGCACGTTCAGGAACGAGCATGAGTGAGTGAGCGCGCTGCGGATGGCCTGCGGCAATTCCACGTCGAAGTCGTTGTCTGAAAGAATCGAATCCAAACCCAACGGATCGCGGCTGTCGTCGCCGACTCCGACGAAACCATCGAACACGATGCGGTCGGCCAAAGCGTCCACCGATTTCTGCGGCCAGCCCACGACCTCGCTTATCCCCGCCATGCTGTCCGGCACGGCGATGGACAGATTCTTAAGCTCGTTGCGCCCGTCGTAGTATTTGGTGCGCAAAAGGTTACGTTCGAGCTTCTGGGACCATTGACGTATCATCAAATCCCACGGTTCTCGGCACTCGTCGGGCAGATTATCGACCTGCACGTTTTCAAGACTGGGAATCTGCATCAGAATGCCACCGCCTTCGCTCTTCTTCCCGGATGACGTTTGGAAGTCTTGACGTTCCAATACGCGAGAGCCACCGCTTCCACGGGACTCACGTCGATGTTCTCCATGGACGGCTCGTAGCCGAACCCGTCGCCGATTTTCCTGTGCTTCGCATGACCCACCGCCTCGTCAAGCAGAGGCTGGCCGAAATGGGTAAGCCCATGGTCGTTCACGGCCTGTTCGAGCATCGAACAAGCGTCCGCCACGTCGGAAGGGCGCGGAACCACGATCACTCTTTTCGACACGCCCTTGTCGATGAGGCTGTTGACCAGGGTGGGGGCTCCCACGCGCCCGTCGATGATGATGCCGATGGCGTTGCGCCATCGTTCCGCACCGTTCTTCTCGGCGGTCAGCCAGTCGGCCAGCCAGCCGGTGCCGCCGCGCATGCTGCGCGAGGCGATGACCTCCACGTGCGGCAATTCACTCGACTTGCGGGGCGGGCGCACGCACGCCACGAGGGTGACGTTCGCGCCGTCCGCGCTGAACTTGACCGCATACGAGTTGTAGCCATCCATGCAGGGCTTGTCGGTCTTGCACTTGGCCCACTCGTCAACATCGATATCGGACAGCGCGCCGGCCTGATCGTTCCACCAGCCGAGACGTTCGCGGGCGAAACCGTCCGGCGTCATCTTCTCCGACTCGGAAACGACCACGCTTTTCAACAGGCGGGTGCCGAGCGATGGATTGTACCGGTACCAGCGTTGCTGGTCGTGCACGTCGCCGATCTCGGTCGCCGCCCATTCGAACCAGCACAGGTTCTTCGGCGGCTTGTCGCGATGCGCGTTGCGGCGCATGCGCGCGAACACCGTGCCCGGCGAAGTCGGCGGGGTCGGCGTGCCCGTGTAGATGGTCAACGGATTGCCCGAGGGTGCCGACGAGATGGCGGGCTGTATGGCCTCCATCTGCTCGTCGGTCAGCTCCTGCGCCTCGTCGCACACCAGCACGTCCACCGTGAAGCCACGGCCCGAACTCTTCGAACGGGCGATGAACTCAATGCTGCCACCGTTCTTCAACACGATGGCCTCCTGACCGTTCGTGGCCCGGATATAGGTGACCAACTCCGCCAGTTCGGGGAACTTGCGCGCGTTCTCGAAGTAGTATTTCATACGCAGGAAATGCTTGCGGCAGGTCTTCACCTCATGCGCCGTATGCAGAATCTTCATGCCGAGGATCGCGGCAAGGTACAGCTCCGTGAACTCGAGAATCGCGTTCTTGCCGTTCTGACGCGGCACCGCGCACCCGCAATCCGACGCCGCCCATTGCAGCTTCGAATCCGTGGCGAGCCAACCCTCAAGCACGATGCGCTGCCACTTGTCCGGCTTCATATCGTAGCCGGCGGCGAGCGCGCACGCCTCTCCTCCCTCGGACTGCACGTGCTTGGGAACCAGAGCGAAGCTAGGTTCCTGTACGCCTCTTCGTCTTGCCACCCTCGATCACCCTCAGCTTCCGTCGTTCGGCTATCTCATCGAGCGGCGTATGCCGCTCCTGCTTCTGGACTTCCGCCGGCATGATCTGGCTGCGTGCGGCTGGTGTGATGCCGTAATCCTGCAGTAGCTTGTTCAGTATGGGCACGCTGGCGAAATTGCCGGAACCCCAGATGTCCGCGTGGATCAGGGCGGCGTTCATGAGGTTGTCCCAGTCGGCCTCGGTCCACGAGTCCGCGCCGGGGGTGGAAGCCAAATGCTCCCACCATCGCACGGTAGCCTCCGGCCATTCGATGCCGTCAGGCAACTGTGGCTGCGTTATCGTGGTCTTGGCCAACTGGATCACCTCGAATCAATGTCTAGGAGCCGCTGGAGCGACTCGCGCGAGCGGAACCGGCGGCACGAGAGAAATCAAACTCGCCCTGCACGTATCTCGGACGCATGACAATCACCTCCCTCGGGAAAATCAGGAGCCTGAGGAACGCGAGCCTCCGCGAGAAAAAGCGCTGCGGATACGACCGGCAACGTTACGCACCGCATTGCCGGCGCGCTGGAACAGGTTACGCATAATCCACCTCCTTTCGTGGCATAAGAAAAGCCGCTGCGGATCACAGCGGCCAAACTCTAGGAGGCGGAACATCACCCGCCAAGTTTCTTCATGACGGCCATGCCGTCCATGTACTTGTCGCCGAGCTTGCGAAGACCATACTCGGCAAGGAAAGAGTCCTTGTCGTCTCGCAACGGGAACGCGATGGCGAACCAGTGTTCGGAATCGGTCGGCTCCACGAGCTTCCTGGGACTGCGAGCCTCGACCAGCGCCCTGTGCAGGGCGGCGAACTCGGCGAGACAATCCTTTTCCAGATCATCGGAGTACTTGACATCGGCGAGCGGATCGGGCGTCTTCTCCGCGAACCCGAGGCCGCCACCGAACCCAACTCCGGCACCGAACGCCACGGCGGACGACTTGGCCGGCTTGTACGGGGCGAGTAGCTTCTCGACATCACGGTACGCATAGATTCGGTGTTCCTCGCCGAAACCATACCGTTCACACCACCGCGCCATCTCAACGGGGGAGGGGAAACACAGGCACAGCCAGAACTCGGTGTCGGTCGCATCCACGAAACGCTTGCGCTCCGCACGGGCGCGCTCCCGGTACTCCTTCGCGTTCTCGTCCAGATTCTCCGGCACCGGCTTCACAGCCTTCTTGCCCTTGGACTTCTTGGAAAAGTCGAATCGGAAATCACCTGACATGATCCACCTCCAACAAAGGGAACCATTCAAGCAGCGTCGCGTAATCGTCCGGAGCCTTGTCCTTGAGCACCTTGGTGAACCTCTTATCGATGCCATCGAACGAACGCCCGAACCACGCATAATCACACGGCAGCTCGATATCATGCGATCTGATGCAGTCCAGCACCTCGCCCTTGAGCCAATCCCCGATAGGACTGACCTTCTTGAGATTGCGCCGCCAGTACCCGTACTGGACGAACGCGCCACGACGCTGAATCGAATCGGCGGCGCGCACGCCATCCGCGCACCACGTGCTCTTATCCAAGCCCACGTCGGCGCGGATGAAATCCCACATCTGCTCATACGACGGCTCAGGCAACCGCGCCGCCTCGATATAGCGCAACCGTTCGGGAGCCTGGAACACCGCATTGTTCAACCACCGGTACAGCGACGGGCGCGGATACCTTTTGATTCTGGTCTGGAACTTCTGCTCGAAATAATCCAGCTCCTCGTCCACGAACCTCAAACCGGGCACATAGTACAAATACGCGGGAACGACCTCGATGCCCATATCCCGCATCGCAAGCCACGCGGCGATAGAATCCTTGCCGCACGAAAACGCCAACAACACGGGCCTGCCATCAGCGGCCAGCTTCTCGCGCACCGCCAGACTCGTACCCTGATTGCGGATAACCGTGGTCACTTCGGCCACCTCCTTCCCGTCATGCGAATAAACCGCGAACGCGAATAAAACTCAACACCGGCACGCCGGAAACTCGACTCCGACGACTCCACGAACACATGCAACCCATGTCCACTGGACGAAACCTCCGCATAGATCGCATCCGGCAACAGCTCCAACGCCTTCGCGGGCGGACTGGTCAAATCAACATGGTCGAAATCCCAGCACGCAAGCCCATCGCCGAGCATGATGCCATAGCCGTCGCCGGCCTTCGAGCGCATGACCTCCGGGTATGACGCCCAGGTATCGGGATCAGTCGAACTGGCTGGTGACCCATCGCACATAATCGGGCGCTTGCCATCGGCGCGCACCCAACGGAGCAGCGACTTGAGCTCTTGGGGTATCTGATGTTTGCGGCTCCACGCCTTGCGGCATCTGTCCGAGCAAAACAGTCTCGGACGCCTAGGGTTTGGTGTGGATTGGAAGAAGTGGCCGCAATTCCTACATTGGTTGACCATAGCCATAACTATAGCATATATTCCAATGATTCGCAACCATAATTTCGTGACATATCAAAACTGCGGAGAATCAAACGTAACAGCCTCGGAAAACAACGGGGCAAAAACATCAGAACCATGCCGGAACGGCTTCCACGGGCGGTCGCAGACACCCCAGCGGCCAAACGTACGATACTCCACACGGGTTGCGGGGGGATGCGGGCGCTATGACCTGTGGGGAGCCTTGCATGGGAGGGGGAGGGTATGGCCCCCGGTTACCATTGGCGGCTGATTGGGATGGTGTTTTGTGGTTGTTTTTTTGTGTTTTGGTGGCCTGTGGTGTTGGCGATTATTTTGTTGCTTTTTCTTTGATTGCAGATTCTGTGTGTGAGTTGTGTGTTGTCATAGCTGGTTGGTGATCCGCCTCGGCTGTATGGGATGATCTCATCGAGTTCGCAGCTGAGTGGGTGTGGTGTTTTGAGCGTGAGGTCTATGGGTTTGCCGCACAGCGGGCAGATCGGTATTGGTCCTTCGGCTGCGATGTGTCTGGCCTTGCATTTGCGGCGGGCTGCTCCATTTTGGTATCGGCCTGAGCCTGCCTTGTTGCTCATGTTCCCATCCTGTGTGTTTGGTGGCTTGGGCGAGATTCGAATTCGCGGTGGCCCGACATGGTTAGTCTGTTTTGACCACGCCGTCGCAATCACTGCGATGGCCGGTTAGTCCTCTACCGTACGCAAGCCGTGGCATGCGCGGTTGGCTTCGATCCAACGACCTGCGGTTTTGGAGACCGCTGCTCTACCTGCTGAGCTACGCGCATAGGTGGGTATGAGTAAAGCCCCTGAGATGTATGTCCCAGAGGCTTTCGCACTTATCCTGATACGGAGTATACCACGGGGTGGCAACAGCCTACTGCCGGCTGGAATATGCCATTGCCATGCTGACTATCTCCCTGATGCTGAATTCGTAGTATCCGTCTTCTATTGGCTTGCTGCTGGGGAGTTTGCCCCGGCGTATCCACATGATGATTACTTTGCGGCTGACCTCGTATCCGTAGTTGTCCTTGAGCCACTGGCTCATGCCCGCAGGGGTCTTGGTCAGGTGGATTGCCTCGGCCTTGTCTCGGCTCTGCTCGCGCAGCTCGACCACGTTGATTGGGTTGCCGCATTTGCATAGCAGCAGTGATTCGCCTTTCGCGGCCATGACCTCGCGTCCGCATTCGGGGCAGACGCCGATTGTCCGGCGCGTGCGTGGCCTGCGGTCCACGAGCGGTTCGATGCGCTCGCAGGTGTGGATGAGCCATGTCAGCCAAGGTCCCGAACGGCTGGCGCGGCATAGGTCGGGCAGTCGTCGTGGCGAGTCCCTGAGCAGGGTCTGCCATCTCGGACGGCTTTCCACGCCGGTTTCGTTCCACATGTCCTGCAAGCCGTCCTCGATCTGGTCGAGCATGTCCTGCGCGTGGAGGTTGATGGGCGCGGGCGCCGCGCCTCCTTGCGGTTTGCCGCCCGCTCCGGGTTCTCCGAGCTTGTAGGCGTGACGGGACACCTGTTGCAGGAGCATCATGTCGCGGCGGAGCCGGTGGAGCGTTTTCGCGTAGACGCGGCGGCAGTCCCGGCAGAGCGTCCATGGTGCCTCGACCTGTCGGCTGCCGCAGTATTGGCATGGTTCGGTGGTGATGAACATTATGTTGAAACCCTCCACGTTCCGGCTATGATGGTGCTTTGGTGAGCGTGCCCTCCGCCTGTTGGTGGAGGGTTTCGTTTTGTCTTTCGTTGGATTCAGTGTTTTTACGCTGAATTCAGTCATGTATTCGCGTGTGTTTATCGGTATTTTTCAGACCAGTGGTTCGAAGAATTCCGGTGTCCACGCGTCCGCGCGTGATTTCGGCGGTTCGGGATGCTCGATCACGTACAGCACCTCGCTCAACGGCAAACCGAGGAGTTTCGCCGTGTACTCGGGTGTCGCGGCCTTGACTTTATGCCATTTGAGTATCATCTCACGCTGGTTGTTCGTCGCGCTCATGATTCCTCCTTGAGTGTGGTGACATATTCGATGGCCTTGCGCTCACGTTTCGCGTACCTCCCGCACTTGCGTTTGAGACGTTTGAGGCTCATGGCGTACAGGAAGTCTCTGAAGTTGCCGTCTTCGCAGATTTTGGCTTGATAACGGCCGCAGGTGCCTTCCGCGCCGATATGCGCAACCAAATGGTCTGTAAGCTGAATCTCGTTCATGCGTTTTCCTTTCGATATGGGTTTAGCGTGTATTCGGGCGATTCCTCGCCGGGCATGGGATTCATGTTCTTGACGGCTTGGATATACCCTTCTTCCCATGCTTTTTCGGCTATCTGCCGGTCATGCTCCTTGAGCCATGCTTGATAGGCGGCTCGGCCTTCCTCGATGGTTGACTGGCCTGTACCGAAGCAACTCAATTCGACGGCGGATTGGACCAAATCGTCATACACTCGTGGTTTCATTCCTCCACCTCGGTTTCCTCGCCGTACTCGCCGTAGAGTTGGTCTGCCGCATCCTTGGTCGTGTAGAGGCATTTCGCGGGAGCGTGTTCGTAGTCGTAGATGGCGGCTGCGACGACCTCTCGAAACTCCTCACGGGTGAATATCTTCGCCTTATAGCTCATCGTCTGCCTCCATCGGGTAATTGATGTCCTCAAGCGAGTACGCGGGATAGGTCCGCTTTACGCGTCCGAACGGTTTCTGCGTCTCCGGGCCTCTGAACGGTGGCTCATATTCCCACCATTCGCTGCCGTCGTATTCTTCGCGGCGCAGGAACCCGCCATCCGTGAACACCACGACCAGATCGGCGGCTATCTCCTGACCGCCGTATCCGTCGTCGTAATCGATGTCGAGCACCTTTTCGGCCTGACTCCACGGAATTCCCAGCTTCCCGTCGCGGGAGCCGACGAATCGAACGTCATCGGTCGAATGCCCGCTTTGTGAGATTTCACCCTTGGTTTCATCTAAAAGATTCATTCTTCCGTTGCCTTTCCTTGGTTGACTTCGTAAACCGCGCGGGCGAAGCCGAGCGGCGTCTTGCTTCGGTTGTTGGCTCTGTCCTTGCCGCTCATGTACCAGATACGATTCCGGTCAGGAGCCGGCAGGCTCATGTCCTGGCTGCGAGGAGGCAATTGGACGATACGATTGCTCATGCTTCCACCGCCTTGGCCGGACGGAACGGAGCTTGAGAGGTCACGTGCTTGCTGTTGAGGCCCGACCAAACAGACCCGGTGACGGGGGATTCCGGGTCACCGATAAGCAAAGCGACCAACTTCGAATTGTCCAGGCCGGAGATGGCGACGCTCCACAAGGCATTGTCCTTATCCCACCACAACCCGTCATGGTCGGGCAGCTTCGGCTTCCGACGCAAAGCGTAGGCGAAATCATCGGAGTCGATGCAGTACTCACCGTCTATCTCGCTGATGCGGATACGCAGGAGCATGTCGCCTAGAGGGTCAGGCTTGAGATCGATGACGCGGAAATGGTTTCCCTCCGTCGTGCAGGCAATATCGCCCACCTGCACGTTTTCGATGTTGTCGATGCGCTCATACTCGGGGTCATCCAACAGTTCGATGGATTGGATATTGTCTATTGGCTCAAAATCACAGGAAGAGTCATAGCCACGTGACGTGTACAAAGAACGGTTATCGCCTAAATCAATATCTCCTGTGTCATCTAACACTCCAGTAACAATGGTGCCGTTCTTCCATGTGGCCTTGACGTGCAGTCCGGCCATCTCCTTGCAGGTCTTGCCCTCCCAGAATGGTTTCTCACTCATTGGTGTTCTCCTTCTTTTTGTTCGCTTCGATCGCATCCAACAGGTCGAATTCGGCGAGTATGAGATGCGCCTGGGCGCGGGTCATTGATTTCAGCGTCTGCGAGTCGCGGCCGGCCATACGGCCGAGAGAGCCCAATTTCTCCTCGAGCGTGTCGGTCTGCTTCGCTAAGACGCGCAATCGTTCGTCAAGCAGTGCGGTCATTTGGTTTCCTCCGTTTCGTCGTTGCTGCAGATGATGTACAGGGCGCATTCCAGATTGACGGCCCACACTTTGATGCTGTTCATTTCGGAGACTCCCTTCAGCCGGCGAGCGCCGGCGTTGTTTCTTGTGGTTGTTTCTTATGGTTGGTTGTTTTTTCTGGTTGTTTTATTGGTTTTCGTTGTGTGTGGGGCAGTAGAGGTGGCTTCGTTGTATGCCTTTGTTGCCTTCTTGCCAGCCGTGTTGGAGGGCGGTTTGGATGGCTGTGTTGGTGTCGTGGACGTCGAGCCATTCGGTGTCCATGTCGGGGCCGGTGTAGTCGCCGTCTGCTGTGATGTCTCCGGTGTCCTGGTTTTCCCGGAATTCGAGGCTGTTGTTGCATCCGATGGCGTCGCAGTGGATTTCCCAGACGTGTTCTTCGATGGTTTTGATGATGCGTGTGGTGTCCGTGTAGGTTTTGACGCTCATGCTTGTTCCTTCGCTCGTTTCTTGCGTTCGTAGCGGCGTTTCATTGCCCGGAATTCGTCGGGGTGCTCCTGTTGCCATCGGTGTTGGTAGTCGTTGACCCGTTTGCGGTATGCGGGGTCGTGTTTGCGTCTCCATTTGAGGTGGCAGTTGATGCATAGACCGTCCATGCGGATATGCCGGCGAGCGCTGCTGATGTCGCAGATGATGCAATGTTTGTCGTCGGTTTCGTCTGCGGGTTGGAGGTGGTGGGGTTCGAGGTTCAACCGGCATCGGTGGATGTACTTGTCCAGGTTGTTCATGGTTTTGTTTTTCTTCTTCGGAGGTTTTCCTTGCATTGTTTGCAGAGGATCGGGGTGCCGGCGTGCGGCCTGCATTCCTTGCCGCAGTTGGTGCAGTGCAATGGGTGTTTGGTGGGTGTGGAGTATGGTCGTATCGACCCGGTTTTGGCTATCGATGTGAGCGCCCAATCCAATTGGTCGAGGTCACGGGTCTTGCATGCGTGGCATACCGCGCCCGCCGTCATGTTCGACAATCCCGTGCCGGCGAGTGATTCCCACAACGCCCAGACGGCCGTGTACAGGTCCTCGCCGCCCTTGAGCCTCGCGTAGAGCGGGTTGGCCAGTATCATCCGGGCCGCTTCCATGTGCGACCTGGCGTCCGCCTTCATGCGTTGGCGTTGCTTCTCGTTCGTCTGTTCGAACGTCATGCTTCCCCTCCCTTAGCCGGCGAGCGCCGGCTTGTTTCCGTATCGGTTTGCTTGCGTGTGTTATCTGGGGTTGCCGTCCCGGTCGCAGAGCGTGTATCCGCCCTGGTTGTCGAGGAGCAGCCAGCCTCGGTGCGCGTCCCATACGGGGACGGTTTCGGGATGGTCTTCGCCCATGCTGACTATCCACCCGTATTCCATCGCCGTTTTGGGATGGTTGTGCACCCATCCGTGGCAGCCGGTGGTTCCCGATCCGCATAAATGGATGAGGTTGGCTGGCGAATGCAGTCCGGGGAACGGGTGGGAGCGCATGTGCCGGTGGTGGAGGCTGTGGCCGCTCCAGATGTGGTCCAATTCGTTGCCGCATCGCAGGCACCGGTAGTGGTCTCGTCTGGCGGTCAGCCTGTGTGTTTCCCTTGTGGGGTTGGTGCGGCTCATTTGACGAGGTCCAGCCATTCCACGTATTCGCTGATGTCCATGTCCAGGCAGTCCGTCACACGATGCGATTTCGTCTGCGTGTAATGCTCGTACGGGTCTGCTCCCAACGCGGTTTGGGTCAACCGGATGGCGGTCATGTCCAACGCGCGGTAGGAGAGCAGTCGGTGGAAACGCCCCCACTGGTCCTCGGTGAACAGGTAATGCTCCAAGAACGGCAGGTCGAAGCCCATCATGTTCGTGCCCGCCGGATGCAGCACATGCGTTTCCGCCATCGACTGGGTGAAATCGATGACGGCGAGCGCCACACGCGCCGTGGAGCACAGTTCGGGGCTCGCGTCGATGACCTCGTCGATGAGCCCGTTCGCCTCATGCATCCGATGCGCGTAGGCGAAACTCCTGTCCGTGGGCAGAACGCCGGGTTTTATCACCGACTCGTAACGCGCGTACTCGGTCTGCGCGTCCATGCTCGTGCACCTCAAGCCGATTTCCAGCATCAGGTCGTGGCGCGGATCCGTTCCCGTGGTCTCGATGTCCACCCACAAGAGGGCTTCGGTTTTCCTGGTCATGCGATTTCCTCCAAATCGTCCTTCATCAATCCGAGCGCGGCGAGCGCGTCGGTGTCGGTTTTTCCTTGGTTGAGCAGTTCCGCCGCGCGCATCGCGAGCGGATCGTTGTCCGGCGCGTCACGGCCCAGCAGGTTGAGCACGTGCGTGCAGCCGAAGCTGTGCCGGTGGGGTTTCCGGGGTGGCGGCGTGGGATGGGCGAAGCCGCCTGCGAGCGTCGGTTCGGCTCGATTGGTGTTGCCGAGTCCGAGTTCGCGGCCGCGTCTCAGCCAGTTGCGGAACGCCGCCGCCGGGTCGGCCGGCAGATGGCCTCCGGCTATCGCATGGTCGCGGAACTTGGCGAGTTCGGCGTCCAGGTCGAGTCCGATTTCGTCGGCGAGCTGCCGGTGCGACTGGTCGGGGGTGAGGTTGGCGAGCGCTTGGAGTCGTGTGGTGTCGGGTTTTTCGGTTTTGCTGGCGCGCGTACTCTCTCTTGACGGTTCTATTGACGGTTCCTGTGACGGTTTGGGTGAAGTGGGTTTCACCCCTGAAACGAAGTGGGTTTCACCCGTGGGGTGAAGCGGGTTGCACCCGTGGGGTGAAGTGGGTTTCACCCGTGGGGTGAAGCCTGTTTCACCGGTGCAGCCGGTTTCAGGGGTGAAGTGGGTTTCACCCCTCTCAACCGTTGCGTCCATTGGGGTTTCGCTCTTTTTGGTCTTCGGGAACAGCTTGTAGACGACCGGTCGGCGTCCCTTCGCGTATTTGGCCACGAGTTTCTGGTCGCCCTTGCGGATCAGACGCATCTGTTCGAGCTTGCGGAGCAGCAGTTGGATGCTGCGTTCGCTTTTCTCCGTCTCCTCCGCCATGGTCTTCACGCTCGGCCACGCCATGCCCTCGTCGTTCGCGTAATCCGCGAGCACGATAAGCAGCAGTTTCGCCGTGCTGTCCCCATGCAATCGGGTCTTCTTGGCCTTCGCCACCAGTTCGATGCTCACGGCTCCGCCCTCCTGATCTCCACATCGGTCACATGGCACGAATCGTCCAACAGGGCCAGCATGTCCGAGAGCAGCATCGGCGTGACCCCAGCACCCACCTCGGCGCGCGAATCCACCACCAGACGCTCCACGCTCACCGGCGCGTCATCGCCGTTGCGCACCCTGATAACCACTTTCGTGTTCACTGCTCCAGCCCCTTCATTTCCGCGTCCGACACCGCGTATCCGGCCGATTCCAGTACCTCGTAGTAGGCGTTCAACATCTTGGGGTCGCACTGGTAGGCCTCACGGTCCCACGTGTCCGCGTCTATCGCGCCCTCCCTGCGGGCCAGCAGGAGCAGCAGAAGCTCCACGCCCCGACGGGAGGGGACCGACTGGCGGCGGCGCAGCTCCAGGGCGTTCTCCGCCACGTTGAGCGTGTACACGCCATGCTCCGGGTCCTTGTCCACTACCGGCAACGGTCTGGCGAACAGGGAGTACGCCTTGACCACGCGGGTCCACCCGTTCGAGTCCAGGCGCGTGCCTCTCATCGAATCGCCGGCACCCATCAGCTCCAACAGGGTCAGGCGTTCCGTCATGTCGCGCAGCGCGTCCGCCTTCAACACGGGAATGGTTGTTCGGATCCATTCGCAGCGCAGTTCGGCCGACGCCTGGGCGAGCTCCCTGACCTTGTGGCGGCGCTCCCGTTCCATCCGGCGTTTCGCTTCGGCCTTCCCGTCTTCCCTCTCCTCGGCTGTCTTCTTCGCCGGCGTGTAGGCCACGACGCTTCCCTCGTCGTCGAAGATGCGGATGACCGCGCCGGGGTGCTTCCCCTCGGCCTGCCAGTCCTTCCACTGCTTGGAGAACGGGCCGGGATAATCCTGGGTGAAACGCCGCTGCCTCTCGTAGCCTGTCGGGTTCGCCCACATGTCCTCCGGTTTGAGGTTGTCGGGCAGCATGGGCAGATTGTTGGATTCGGCCCACAGGCGCGCGGCCTGCACCCATTCGCGCCGGTCGCGCTCACGGCGCAGCAGGTTGCGCTGCCATTCGAAATCATTGGAACCGGCCTTGGCGGCGAGCCTGGCCTGCGCCTTCTCGTCGCCGTCGAACTCCGCGATGTCCTCCAACTCCCTCAACGACAGTTGTGCGAACGAGGGCGACGCCTCGCGCACCGATCGGGGGATGGACGCTATTCTCAGCCGGCCGCGCACCAGTCTCATGCTGCGCCCGGTGCGTTCGGCCATCTCCTTGACCTTCACGCCCAAGTCCAGGAGCCCCTGATAGCCGTCGGCCTCCTCCAACGGGGTCAGGTCCACGCGCTGCGTGTTCTCCACAAGCATCAGCTCGCGTTCCTCGCGCGGCGTAAGCTCCTCGATACGGCACGGCACCATGTCCCGGCCGGCGAGCCTGGCGGCCGCGAGCCTGCGATGCCCGATGACCACGCGATACTGCGGCACGCCGTCCCTGTCGCCGGCCGGGGTGACCAGCAGCTCCTGTTTGATGCCCTGCGCCCTGATGCTGTCCGCCAGCCCCCTTACGTCGCCCACGTCCCTGCGCGGGTTATGAGGGTTCGGCATCAATTGCGATACCGGAATGTCCACGATGGTGATGGCCATGATATTTCTCCTTGCCTAGAATTCGGGGTCCGCGTCGAAACCGTCGGACGGTGGCGCCGGTTGCCGCGAGGCCCACGGGTCCGGTTCCTGCGACTGCTGTTGCTGGTTGAACGGGTCGTTGGCGGCTGGTTGCGGCGCGGCCTGCTGCCAGCCCGACTGTTGCGGATTGCCGTACGCGGAGCCACCCGAATACGACTGCTGACCCTGTTGGTTGTTTTGGAAGCCGTTGGGCTTGAACTGCTTGGCCACTGCCGCGACCGCGTAACGCAGGCTCGGGCCTATCTCGTCCACCTGCAGTTCCACGATCGTGCGGTTCGACCCGTCCTGCGCCTGGTAGGAGCGCTGTTGCAGACGGCCCGTCACGATCACGCGCACGCCCTTCTTCAACGATTGGGCGATGTGGCCGGCCATGTCGCGCCATGCGCTGCAGCGCATGAACAGGGCCTGACCGTCCTCGTACTGGTTCGTCTGACGGTTCCACACGCGCGGCGTGGAAGCAACCGTGAAATTCGCGACCGTCGCCCCGGTGCCGATCGTGCGGATTTCCGGGTCTGCCGTCAGGTTGCCCACAATGGTGAGCGTCGTCTCTCCGGCCATCACCTACTCCTTCTGAAATGTTTCTTGTCTGCGTATTCCACGACCGCCGAGACCCTGCGCGACGGCCGGTCGACCGTGATGACACCCGGCTTCGGCACCAGATAGATGCGGGGGTTACGCATGTCCGTGTTCAAATCAGCCAGACGCTCATAGAATTCCTCTATGAGCTCGCCGGGCGGCATGCGCATCCCCTCGTCCGTTATGGGCGCGGTCAACGTTGCCGTGCCCATAACGGCGTCTCCGGCGTTAACGTGAGCCCGGCCTCGTGGATGCTCAGTCCGATGAGGCTCGCCAGCGACTGCCGGGTGGGATATGGGGTCAGGATGTCAAGGTTGGTGAGCAGCCGGTCCGCGACCGCAAGCCACATGTCGTTCGGCACGTCAGGCGTAGAGGCGCTGCTTGCGCGTCTGCTTGTTGATGCGGTCAAAACGGGCCACCTCCTCGACCTCGAAGCCCAGCACCTGCATGGTGTCGGGGTCGGTGACCGGCGTCGGCCCCCAGCCTCGCGTGAGCTTGTTCTGGATGGTCTTCTTCGCCTTCCCGTAGTGTTCGGCGAGTTGTTCCACCGTCATCAGGTTTGGTATCGGCGCACTCATTGGGGTATCCTTTCTAGTGGAGTTTCTTTCCGCCCCAGTAGCCGCTGGGGCTTTTCTTTTTTGCGTAACCTTGCGGTCGTGGACGGCGATGGAATCGCACCATCTCCCGGCCGTGCCGGGGGCAACTTGCAGCCGCCCTTATGGCGGACGACGGAAGAACAGGAAAAACGTCGTCCACCGGCCCAAGAAAACCGACACCGTATCTGTCAGTTGTTTTTTTTCAGTTATCAACGAGGGTTATTCGGTTTTCCTTCCGCTTGGCCGGCCGGTTTTCTACGCCGTCCGGCAAGACTTATTCGATGCCCGCCTCGCTCAACACCAGTGCGATCAGTCTGAGTGGAACGAACCCGAAGCCCATGAGCGCGGCCAAACCGTTGCCGATGGGATGCGCGCAACCCGCATGGCTTAGAATCCAGCCGACGCAGAAGGCGAGCACGACGGCGCAAACCACTAGCCCGCGCATGAATCTGCGTGACGGGCCACCATCGGCCTTCCGGTAGCCACCCGCGTGGTGGCCATACTCTTTGGCGTTCATGTTTTTCTCTTTCCGTATAAGGTCCCTCCGCCGGTAGGCTTGGAACTGCGACATTCAAAAACACAGCCAACGGAGGGAAGAATGATGGATTTAGATACTGTGATGCAGGGAGCAAAGACCCTGGAGGAAATTGGGGCGATTGTGGCCGCGGCAGGAAAGGGGGCAAAAGGAATAAGAGACGGTTCGGAAGATTTTCGCGCGGCGTTTGAAAAGTCTCACGAGGAGACCGAGAAGATTGCTGGCGAACTTCGTGACTCCATCGCCCAGCTTGAGGCAGATGACACTCCCACGACGGTGTTCCCAGCAACGGTGAAGACCGGCGACCAACAGGCGGATGCCAAGATTGAAGAGATACAGGCCGCTTTTGAGCAGCGGATGCAAGATCAGAGAAACCTGCTTCTGGAGCGATTGAGAGACTCCCTGCATCTCATTCAGGATCTGAATGAGATTTCCGCAAACAATCTCCAGATTATTGGGAGAGTCAATGATTCCTGTGCGTCCATATTGGGGATCGTCACCAGACAGAATGAGATCCTGAAGTCGCATAATGCAGCCCTCGAGACGATTTCGAATGCCCTGAGGAGTCTTTGAGTCAAGTGACGCGGTCCCGGCGAGAATGTCACCGCTGGTGATTTCCCCATGCCCCTGCGCTTGCACCGCAGGGGTTTTCTTGTCCTTCATCACTCCGCGTCCTTTCCGATGATTCGTTCCAACTGCGCGGCCTGTCGTTTGGCTTTGAGCCTCATCGCCTTCCGCTGAAGGCACAAGCGGTTCCACTTGTCCTTGGTCTCTATGGGGTTGCCGCCGCGTGCGATTTTGAGGCATTCCGGGCATTGGAGGAATGCCTCGCCGTCGCTTTTCCCGACCTTCGGGACGCAATGGCATGACGGGCATTCCTCCAACGGTTCCGCGATGATCTTCAACGCTTCCTCGACCTGCTGGTCCCACCGTTCGATGGCCTGCCGTTCGTCGGACGGCGAGAGCGGGTTGCCGCCGTAGTACCCGTATCCGCATTCCCCGCAACGGCAGCCCCAGCGTTCGAAGTCGTATCCGTATCCGCCTGACGTCCACGAATCCATCACCGCCTCGGCATGGCCGTTGCATAACGGACAGGGCAACGGTGTCGGCATCGGCCCCTCGGCCTGTCCGGACTGGCATGCCTGACGATTGTGCTTCCACCACACCATCACGCCACCTCCTTGCCAGCGAGCGCTATGAATGAGTCAGGGAGCATTGTCATCGGTTCAACACGCAGACAATCCGCATAAACGGCAATCTGACCAATGGAAATGGAGGCTTTCCCGCTGAGCTGTCGACGAAGGGTCACATAGGGTGTCCCTGATTGGTCGGAAAGCCACTTAACGGAGCGCTTTGCGGCTTCCAGCGCGGCTGCGATTTTATTTGCCACCTGTTTTGTGGTGCTTTCTTGATTAACCATATGGTTAATGTAAGCACCATTTGGATAGTTAGTCAAGTTAGTTTTTAATCTATATGGTTAATTTCCTTCCCGATATGTGTTATTCTTTATCCATGACCGAATATGGAGATCAATTTGCCGAAGCCATCGCAGAAGAGCTTCGAGCCCAAAAAGCCCGCATGGGAAAAACCAACGATGACATCGCAGAAGAAGTCGGACTGAGTCCCGTCACCGTTCTTCGCTATCTAAAAGGACAAAGACAAATTCCCATCGATGTGTTTGGAGATCTATGCAAAGCGCTCGGAGCAAACGCCGCCGACATAACCCGCATCGCCTACGAGAAAGCGCAAACGGCATCGCGGATAGCGGAGACAAAACGTCTGGCACACAAGAGCGATGTCAGCCTTGCGGCTTACGGAGCAGAGGGAAAGGACTATTACATGAACCACGATGGAGAAGCATCGGCATGAAACGCCTTATTCCGTTCGACACGCACATGAACTATGGCCCCATGCGCATGGCGATTTATTCGAGCGGAATAGATGTCACCGTAGAAAGCGACATCTTAGACAATATGTGGGGTTGCTACTCAGAAGCAAACCGCGTCATTCTCATAGACAGAAGACTTACATACACCGCAAAAAAATGCGTGCTCATACACGAACTCGTCCATTGGCTGCACGCCGACTACCAATGCGGAATGCACGAGCAACGTACCAGATTGGAGGCAGCGCGGCTCCTAGTAGATTCGCAAAAATACCGTCAAGCAGAACAAACATACGGAGGAGCGCCTTGGCTCATAGCCTCGGAGCTCGACCTGACCATACAAACCATCACCGATTATCAGCAATGCCTACATGACTTTGCAGTAATCACGCCTGAGAGGAGGTGTCTGATTGGAACACAAGCATGATGGAGTAATAAGGGCTGCCGTTCCCGTCGTTGGACAGTTTCTTTTCGACTCGGGCCAGCGCGTTCTGACCGGCGTGGCGCACCAGCTCTCCATAGACCATCTTCCGCGCGTCGAACTCAAACAGAGCCGCTCCGTCGTGGAAGATGCCGACATGAGGTTTGGCGTAGGAGCCCTTAGGCGTTGGAATCATGTCCAGGGACACCTCGATGTCAATGAAGCCCCTGCCGGACAACAGACTGTCCGCCATCGCGTTCGGTTTATAATCGCTGGCTTTAATGGAATCAACATCGTCCACGCTGTCCCATTTTCCGGCACCAATCATGGACGCTATGATCCGTTCGCTACGGCTTCTTCGTGTGGAGGGTGCGAGAGCCTTGATCGATTTGATGGTCGGTTCGTACCATTCATGCCAGACGCAGCTGATGGTGCGTGCGTGGACGTCATCAAGATAGGCGCAGAGCCTGTCATTCGGAATCACGCCGAACGGTGCGCCGTTGTAGGAAAGCACATAGCCGTTGCCGTTACCGCCTCCGAGGACATAGCCGAGATCCCTGTTTCCATGGAAAGGCACGTTCATCCTGCGTCGAATGATTTCAGCGGTGAATATCCTGTCTCGCGGAATATTCGCCACAACCGGCTCGTTGTAGTTGTAGACGAGGTATTCGACTGTTCCGGCAACATGGGACTCAGCTGGAGCGGGAATCGTGTCCGGCGATTTTCTTTGCACCGTGGACCCGTCAACTGGAGTGCGAGAGACGGCTGGATCACCTCCTCTCTTGTCGAAGCGATGTTTATATGCGAACATGCCGATAAAGATGAAGAACGCTGTGAAGATGAGCATAGGCCAAGCGCCGACAAAAACGAACAGCGCGCAGAACGCGCCCGCCGTATAGCACAGAACGGACAGAACTGTCATTATGACAGATTGCGCTGTGGTCTTCTTCGTCCCATGTTTACCCATACCTTGATTCTACGAGCCGGGGAGACGTATGCGTTAATCGCTTAGATAAAAATATTGCCCTGCCGGCGTTGCAGCGCCAACAGGGCGGTTGAAGAATCCAGCTAGTTCAAGAAAGGAGGACGCTTCGCCCACTATCCTACACGGGGCGAAGCCATACCCGAAATGTCAGATTTACCCAAATACAGGAGGGGTGACAGGCTTGGGAACGCAGAACAATCGTTCCGCAGCATGCTCATCGTCTCCGTCAAGAGTCACGCGCCACGAATAATTCCCCGGCGCGAGTGCGAGTCCGTTGGAGAAATCCAGTGTTCCGAGACTGACCGCACCGATATGGTTCCTTTGGTCGAGGGGGAGTCCAGCAAGGCCCGCATCAATCGTCATGATGTTCGCGATACGCAAGGATTGGGGCATCGGACCGGCAACCTCGACGACGTCTCCCTTCTCGTCACGCAGGGAGTATTCGACGGCCACCTCGCACGGGCATATATCCGCCGGCACGTGTATCTCCGTGAACACGGTGAATCGCGGCGTCATGCCATTGGGCGTGAGGGGGAAGATATTGGCACCGGAGCCAAGAACATTCCCCATACCGGAACCGTCCACGGCGGCGAAATTGGCGAGCTGCACGATAATCGACGCGCGTTCAGAAACCTCACTCATATGTCAGGCCACCATTCTGCGTTCTTCGATGCCCTGGTTGGCGGTGGTGGACACGTTGACCGGTTCGAAATACTCGCCTTTGCCGCCGTTCTTCATCAGCTCCGGGGTGGGAAACACGAAGATGGTGTTGTTCGGAACAACTTCAGTCCCGTTGTCCAAAAATTCACGAATGGTGGTGGGCTCGTTGTCATCGAAAAAGAACGGTATATCCTCGCGTGCGAGCTTGCGGGTTTCGGCGAACGTGTCGCCGGCGGCGGAGAATCCCGGCATGTCATCGGATTCGGCCCACCATACGCCGTCTTCCCTGTGATAGGTGATGTTCACCTGTCGTGTATCCATGTTGCGCCTCTTCATTTCTGCCCGAGGATACTACGGATCTCCTCTTCGGATAACCCGACGTCCTTCACCAGTGTCTTCTTCACCAATCCGGGCGGAACAGTCTGCCCGTCATGGAAGGCAAAGGTCAACGGTGGACGGCCCTCCGCCTTCATTCTTTTATGCGAACCATTCGCGCGGTCAATCCCGTATCCCAGACCACGAAGGATACGGAACAGGTCCGAGGCCTTCATCGATGGGTATACGATCGGCATGCGCGATTGCCTTTCGGTTGGTTCAATTCAGCAACAGTCCCATTAAATCACATTAAAACCGGTTAAAACGTGAATCTTCCATTATTAAGCAGGTAATAAAAATGGCCAACGTCACCAGATACAAGACTAGCAAAGGCGAAACCAGATACCGCGTGAGGTATCGCAAGCCGGACGGCACGCAGACTGACAAGCGTGGATTCAAGAGAAAAATCGATGCGGAGAATTGGGCGGCGAAAAGGGTCACCACAGCCAAGGCCGAGGGAACGTACATCGACCCGCAGGCCGGCAAGGCGACGGTGGGGGAGCTGGGGCCCGCCTGGCTGGCCAAGAAGAAGCTCAGCACCAAGCCCAGCCATTACCGTACCCTCGAAGGCGCATGGGAAAAGTGGGTGAAACCGGAATGGGGCAACACCCCGGTATCCGCAGTCACCCGCGAGACGACGCAACAATGGGTCACCGGAATCAGCCAGGGCAAGACCGTCAAGGACGAGCGGGGCAACGAGATAGTGCTCGCCAAACCCCGAAGCGCCAGCGTCGTCCTCCGCGCCCACGGCGTGCTCGCCGGAATATTGGACGACGCGAAGAAAGACCGGCGTATCCCGGACAATCCCGCGAGGGGCATCGAACTGCCACGCAAGCGCAGGAAGAAGCACGTGTATCTCACCGCCGAACAGCTTGACCGGCTGGCAGGCAGCGTCACCCCATGGAGACGAGACCTCGTCCTCGTGCTTGGACTATGCGGCATGCGATGGGGCGAACTCATACCCCTGAGGGTGATGGACGTCGATCTTGAAAAGCATCGTATATATATAGGAGTGAGCGCGCCGATGGTGGGCGGCGTCATCATCCCCGATGACACCAAGACCTACAAGGCCCGCGCCATCATGTACCCGGTCGTGCTGGACCCGATCATGCGCAGACTGTGCGCAGACCGGAAACCCGGCGACCTGTTGTTCGAACAGCCGGGACGCGAGGGCATGATGATACGCGAGTGGGGTAATGCGAGCCGCGATGACGGTTGGCTGTCGGTCGGCCTGCGGCGTGCCGGCATACCCGGCCACCTCACAATCCATGACCTGAGGCACACGGCCGCGAGTCTCATGGTCAGGGCGGGCGCGAACGTGAAGGCCGTGCAACGGCAGTTGGGGCATAAGAGCGCGGCCATGACGTTGGACGTGTACGCCGACCTTTTCGATGATGATCTGGACGAGCTGTCGGAGCGCATGGGTGAGATGCTGGCGCGTGAGAATGTGGGCAAAATGTGGGCAAATGAGGTTTCGAGAGCCGCATAATCGAGACGGGAGTAGGTCTGAGCGGCTTTTCTCCGTAGGGTTCGAGTCCCACCGGAGGCACCTTGAAATCGGCCTGTGGCCGATGCGTTTTTTGTGGCTGTGCCGCGGTCTCTTCCCCCCAGTCGGCTTCGCCGCAGGCCCCCTCGTCAGAAGGAGGCTCGCATCCTACTATGTGGGGGGCTTATAAGGCCGAAACAAAAGGCCGTTAGGCTATGTGGCGTTGTGACGTTGTACCTGATGAAACGAGGAACCCACATGGCTTCACGCTGGACCGATGTCGAACGAGTCGAACAAGGCGCCCTGCCCACCATGCTTGCCCAAGCCGTCATTGCGGGCACGGCGCTCACCGTTGGTGCCATCGCCTGCTCGGGATTCTATCTGTCCATGATCGGCAATGTGGCCGCACTCCTGCCATGGGCGACTATCGTGATACTGATCGCCGTGGCGTTCACCTACATCGTCGGCTTCGCCCTGTTGTGGTGTGCCGAAGCCCTGACCCTGCATGCCAACGACAAACTCAAGCCATGGCTGTACGGCGTCGTCGGATTAATCGGCTACGGCGTGTGGGGCATGTTCGTGATGAGCACGATGATGAACACGCTGAACCAGCCGCTGAACGGCGTGGTGTTGTCGAACAGCGATGTGATGGCCCTGACCGTCAACTACGCGGTGTTCGGCTTCATCGCCTTCCTGTTGGCACAGGCGTACGCGACCAAAATCGCCACCAAGCAGGGACTGACCATCGGGCTGATGGTGGTGCAGATCGTATTGGCCATCATCGGCATCATCGTACTGGTTATGATGTTCTCCGCACTGTCTCACTGACTGACTTATCGATCACCGGCACGACGCGCGCGGCCATCACCGCACAAGGCGAAAGCGATTCCGGGCGCTAGGCTGGAATACGATATCGTGATGGCGTGACGCCTGGCAACACCGGCATGCCGAACCAGCAGGGGAGAAGGAGCCAAATGTTCAGTGTGCTTGACATGTTCACCATCGGCGTCGGACCTTCATCCTCGCACACTGTAGGCCCGATGGTCGCGGCACATGCCTTCGCCTCCTCGTTGCAGGCCGACCATTTGGTCGATCGCACCGCACGTGTCAAAATCACGCTTTACGGTTCTCTGGCGCTGACCGGTCTCGGCCACGGCACCGATCGCGCCGCAATGGCCGGGCTCGAAGGCAATATGCCGGCCACCGTGGATACCGACCACATGATGCACATCCGCGAGACCTGCGCGTTGGACGATACTCTGAACCTTGCCGGCCTCAGACGCATCCATTTCGACTACGACCGCGACGTGGTGTTCGAACAATGGAAGCGCATGGCCGCGCACCCCAATGGCATGCGATTCCAGGCTTTCGACGCCGCCGCAAGCTTGGTCGACGAACAGGTCTGGTATTCCATCGGCGGCGGATTCGTGCGCAAAGGCGCTCCCGAAGACTCGATGATCGGCATTCATGAACGTCCTCCGGAAGGCAGCTCCTTTGCCGACGCGGACGAATCATCATCCACTGATTTCGGCGTCGAGGCACCCTACTCGTTCTCGTCATGCACCGAACTGGTGTCGTTGTGCCGGGAACATCATCTCAGCATCGCCGAACTTGTATGGGCCAACGAAACCGCTTCACGCTCGGGCGCCCAGGTGCGATCCGATATTGATGCCATCTGGCGTGTTATGCGCGCCTGTGTGGACCACGGATGCACCTCGGCGGAACCCACATTGCCCGGTGGCCTTGACGTACCCCGCCGCGCGCCGAAAATGTATCGGCGTCTCGCCTTGAATTCCGATGTGCTGCGCCGCGACAGCCGGCGCAAAGACGCCGTGCTCGAGTCTTCCGACGCCGCATGGGTGGATCTCTTCGCCTTGGCCGTTTCTGAGGAGAATGCCGGAGGCGGGCGCATCGTAACCGCTCCGACCAACGGTTCCGCCGGCATCATTCCCGCCGTGCTTCACTATTACTGGCATTTCGTGGACAACGCCAATGAACAGGGCGTGGTCACGTTTCTGCTGACCGCCGGTGCCATCGGATACCTGTTCAAACGCAACGCCTCAATTTCCGGTGCGGAAGTCGGCTGCCAAGGCGAAGTTGGGTCGGCCTGTTCGATGGCGGCGGCCGGACTTGCCGCCGTCATGGGCGGCACGCCTGAACAGGTGGAGAATGCGGCCGAGATAGGCATCGAACACAATCTGGGCCTGACTTGCGATCCGGTGGGCGGACTGGTGCAGATTCCATGCATCGAGCGCAATGCCATGGCCGCCAACACCGCCATCAACGCCGTGCGTATGGCCATGCTCGGCGACGGCTCACATATCGTGACCCTCGATCAGGCCATCGAAACCATGAAGCAGACCGGTGAAGACATGATGGCCAAATACAAGGAGACCTCCAAGGGCGGGCTTGCCGTCAATGTCGTCGAATGCTGATTGACATGTCTGGTATTCACCAGCATGATGACCGGAATTGACGTATACGGCCGGCGTGTCGTATCGCACAGGGATGAAGGACTACCGCCGATTCGCCGATGGTGCTAAGGTAGGGCGCATTGTGTCTTTGAAGGAGGACTAATGGCAGATCAGATGCCTCAGGTGAACGCCGAATACGGCACCACGCCCGTTATCGAGTTCCCGACGCCCGAAGCCCCGAAGGGCCTCAAGGTTGTGGAGCTGACCGAGGGCGACGGCCCTATCGTGCGTCGCGGCGACACCGTCACCGTGAACTATCACGGCGTGGTGTGGGGTAAGGACACCCCATTCGACTCCAGCTTCGACCGTCATCAGCCCGCCAGCTTCGGCATCGGCGTGGGACAGGTCATCAAGGGCTGGGACCAGACCGTGCCGGGCCATAACGTGGGTTCGCGTCTGGTGGTTTCCATTCCGCCGGAATACGGCTACGGTTCCCGCGGCATCCCGCAGGCCGGCATCGGCGGCGAGGACACGCTGGTGTTCGTCATCGACATCATTTCCACCCGCTGACCACAGGTCAGCACATGACGAACGCCGGGGTCATAGCCGGCGTTTTGTCATAAATAACGAAGATTGTTTCAGCATCGACAACGGTTCAGGAGGACGATATGGCTGAGGACAAGGTCTACCTGCTGACGCAGGAAGCATACAACAAGATGAAGGAAGAGCTCGCCCATCGTGAAGGTGAGCTGCGTGAGGAAATCGCGCACAAGATCGCCGTGGCGCGTGCCGAGGGCGACTTGTCTGAGAACGGCGGCTACCAGGCCGCCCGTGAGGCGCAGAGCAAGAACGAGGGCCGCATCACCGAGCTCACCGTCAAGCTGCGCGATTCCAAGATCATCGAGAATGCTCCGGAAGGCACCGTGGGCGAGGGCTCTGTGGTGACCATCGAGCTCAACGGCAACGAGATGACCTACGTGCTCGGCAGCCGTGACATCGTGGCCGGCACCGACTACGACATCATGACCCCGGATTCCCCGATTGGCAAGGCCATCGAGGGTGCCAAGGTGGGCGACGTCGTTTCCTACACCGCACCGAACGGCCGCGAGCTGTCCGTGACGGTCAAGGCCGCCAAGCCGCTGGCCTGACGTCGTCTCAACGCGAGGGAGGGGTTCCGGACGATTCCGGAACCCCTCCCCGTTCATTGGCCCGGCACCGTCGCCGGGCCTGGAGACGTCAATGCCACAGCGAGATGATCACCATGTAGATGGCCACCATATGGCAGGCATATCCGGCCACCGTTCCGCAGTGGAAAATCTCATGGAAGCCGAAGACGCGAGGCCAAGGGTCGGGCTTGCGCAAGGCGTAGACGATGGCGCCGAGGATGTAGCAGGCACCGCCGGCGCACAGCAGCGCCACCACGGCTGGCCCCGCATACGGCGAATTCCAGAACATCACCATATAAGCCAGGCCGTAGATACCGAAGATGATGTACACCACCGTATACAGCCAGCGTGGTGCATTGATCCAGATCACATGAATCACGATGGCGATGGCCGTGCACGCCCACATCGATATGATGATCACATTGCGCCAGAACGGTTCCAGCGCAAACGAGACCGGGGTATACGTGCCGGCAATGAGCAGGAAGATGTTGACGTGATCGATACGCCGCAGCACATCGGTGACACGCGGGTTCCAATCGCCCAGATGGTAGCAGGCCGAATTGGTGAACAGAATCAGAGACGCTGTCATGAACACGGCGCACGCCCACTTGAGGCTCGCGCCCTGCGCCAGGCAGATGAGCACGATGCCGCCCGCCAATGACAGGGGAGCGGCAATCGCGTGAATCCAGCCGCGCATCAACGGCTTTGGCCGTCCGTGCACGTCGAGACGAATCCTGCGCGGCGTTTGCACCGGGGCGATGCCCTCGATCCTCAGCGCGTGGTTCTCCGCTTTGGCGAGCGTGCGTCGGGCGCGCTCCTCGGCTGCGGCCCGTATGGACGCGGCCTTGAACCGGGCTTTGGCCCGTATCGTATCCGCCTTGGCCCGCGTCGCCTGTTCGAGCGCCTGTTCGGCCGCCTGACGCTTGGATTCGATGGCGGCGTCCGGCGTGGCCGTCGAATCGTCGCGAGTGTCATGGCGCATCGTTGCCGTTGCGTCGTCATCCGCTGATGCCATGATGGTTCCCCCGTTTCACGAGTTGGCGATACGTTGCTTACGCTGCCGTAACCTACGTCAGCGTAACATCTATGCTGGTCAACGATGCGGACGCCGATGTGGACACCGCGCTTCTTCCTCGCCGTCGGGCGATGCGACGTCGCATCTGCGTATGATAGTGACATGGCTGATTTTTCACATATCCTTGCAACGCGCCCCGACTTCGACGACGAGGACCGCGAGTGGCTGCATCATCTTGTCGCCGATTGGCAGGTGATCGCCGATTTGAGCTTCGCCGATCTGCTGCTGCTGGTACAGAATGGCGATGGTAAATACGTGGTGGCCGAGCAATGCCGTCCATCCACCGTGATGACGCTGCGGGCGGAAGACGTGGTGGGAAACGTCATGCCGGACGACATGGTCGGCGAATTGGACGCCGCCATGCTCTCCAGCGTGGTGTTCCGCTCCACGGTATTGAGAACCGTGGGCAAGGCGACCGTCTGCAACGTGTACGCGCCGGTTCGGCACAATGGCAAGACCTTGGGCTTGGTCGTGCGTGAGACCAATATGGCCACACGAGAATCCAACGGCCGATATGAGTCGGAAAGCATCAATGCCGGCAAGCAGCTGTACGAGATGATTCCGCGAGGCCAATTCCCCTACAAGGATTCGGTGATGAGCCAACGCCATATCGCTCGCGTGGCGGACGGCTTCATCATCCTGACCATGGACGGCGTGGTTCGATACGCAGCCCCGAACGCCATCAGCTGCTTTAGGCGTCTCGGTCTGCTGACCACCATGCCTGGCCATTACCTCAGCGAACTTGGCACACAGCTGCTGAAGGAGAACGACCCCGTTCCGGAAACCCTGCCGTTGGTGCTGACCGGCAAGGCCGCGGTGGACTCCGAACTTGACGCCAACCGTTCCGCCGTTTCGATGCGCTCGCTGCCCTTGTATGACAACAACGGCCGTATCGGAGCGATTCTGCTATGCCGTGACGTCACCGAGCTGCGCCGCCGAGAGCAGGAGCTGCAGACCAAGGACGCCACGATTTCCGAGATTCACCATCGTGTCAAGAACAACCTGCAGGCCGTCTCTGCGCTACTGAGGCTTCAGGCTCGTAAGACCAAGTCGGATGAGGTCAAGAAGGAATTGCAGGAGGCGCAACGCCGCGTGCAGACCATCGCCATGGTGCATGAGGGATTGAGCCAGACCGCCGACGAAGTCGTCGACTTCGACAAGGTAATCGCCAACCTGCTGCGCATGGCCGTGGACTTGGCCACGATGAAAGACCAGCATATCGATATCAACTACATGGGCAAGTTCGGCATGATGCCCGCTCAGGATGCCACGCCGCTGTCCCTCGTGCTGACCGAGCTCATCACCAATTCGGTGGAGCATGGGTTCGAAGGCCGCAAGGATGGCCATATCACGATTTCCGTGGGCCGCTCCGGCCCGAACCTCAATGTGGTGGTTGAAGATGACGGGTCCGGTCTCGGCTCCGAAGAGCAGGGTGGATTGGCTCGTTCTTCCGGTTCCGGTTTGGGCACGCAGATCATCAACACCTTCGTGACCAATGATTTCGGTGGTTCCGTGCATTGGGAGCCGCGCCGCGAAGGCGGCACCCGTGTGGTGCTCGATATGAAGCTCAGGGCTGCTCAGGACGAGTGACGAGAAGCCCGAAATGAGGAAACCCTCCCGAGTGGGAGGGTTTCCTGGTATAACGAAGAAATAATCAAAACATCAGATTTGCATCTGCATGGCCTGAGAACGGCGGGCGCGCATGGCGCGGCGCTTCAGCGCACGACGCTCGTCTTCGCTCAAGCCGCCCCACACGCCGTAATCCTGATTGGTGTCCAGTGCGCACTTCAGGCATGCGTCAATCACCTTGCAGGTGCGGCACACGGCCTTGGCCTCCTCAATCTGCTGATAAGCTGCACCGGTGTTGCCCACCGGGAAGAAGAGTTCCGGATCCTTGTCGCGACATGCGGCCTTGGCTCGCCAATCAAAAGCGCTGCTCATTGCTTGCCTCCCTTAAAAGCCCCGTGACTGGTGTTGTTCCTTAAGTCCAGTACCAAGGTAACCACGAACCGTGGTGATTTTCAAGAGGTTTCGCCGAGAAAAAACCGAAGTTCTCACGAAGCGCACTGCACCAGACATGCCGATGTGCCCTCGATGAGCACGGCCCGGCCCGCGTTGTCGGCATCGATAAGACTCATTGTATCCAATAGGCGAGCGGGGATTCCAGCCATAAGATCGGATGTTCTCTCCCCGCACGGGAACACGATTCTGGTATTGCAATGCTCCGGTATGCGTATCGGTCGAATCGTGCTGACGGCGAATACCACGCTGACGGACTCATCAGCCAACGCATGCGTGAAAGACAGCGCCTGTTCGTCGGTGCGGAATGGATCGAACAACTCATCGGCATCGTCGACAAACCACACGATATGCGGAGGCGGTGGTGCATCCGAGCTGGCATACGGCATGCGACGGCCGCTATGAAGCCATTGCGAGCTCCATACCCGGCGATGCGGGGAACTGACGCGTACCGCCAAGCCATCGGCCATGCTGGCGTGTCGAGCCAATGTTTCCAGCAACGTGGTTTTGCCACGCCCCTGCGGGCCGATGACGCCGATATTGCCGCCGATGAGGGATACTGTCGCCTCTCGCAGATTGATGCCATCGTCGGCAAGTCCAAATCGAATGCGTTGCGGTGCGTGATCGGCCACAGTCCGGTCTTTTACGTGCCGGGGGAGTGGCGCGGTAAACAGGGACGGTTGCGGCGGGCTTGCGACGAACCGCGATGCGAACGCGATCTGGCGGCACACCGCATCGATATCGCGTGCCGTTGCACAGCGGAATGCCGTCACCTGTTCGGAATCGTTGCAGAACGCCGCACCGGGCATTGCCGGACTGAGGTCGGCGGCACGACCATCGCCAAGCAGCTCGCATGATTGCAGACGGTCCCGAACCCGTAAGCAAATGCTGACGGACATATTCGCCTTCATATCGGCGCTGACCTGGCCCATAGGATTCTGCGTACAGGCGATCAGGTACATGCCCAGCGACCTGCCGAGCGAGGCAATACGCACCAGACGATTCACATAATCCGGGAGCTGGTCCTTCAGAGCGTGGAATTCGTCAATGACCACGATCAGGCGCGGTGGCGGATTGACCATATCGCGGATATCGGAAGCACGGATAGCGGCGGACAGCTGCTCACGGCGTGTCAGTTCGGCTTCCAACGCACGCAACGCGCGTACGGCATGCGCCAGATCCAGATCGCATACGCTGCCCACGGTATGAGGCAGCCGTTCGAGTTTGCGGAACGCGGAACCGCCTTTGAAGTCCAAAAACACGAAATTCAGATGTTCGGGCCCGTTCATCGAGGCGAGCGCCAGACACCAGCTTTGCAGCAACACGGATTTGCCGGAACCGGTGGTGCCGGCCACCAAGGCATGTGGTCCCTGACGGTTCAGGTCGAGCATCAGCGGCTCGCTTCCGGTCATGCCAATCGGCACCGCAAGGTCAAGGGGCTCAAGCCAGTGGCCCACAATGGTGCGCCATGGCAGGCGTGCGAAGTGCAGCAGCGATTCTATCGACTGCGACGGCGCATGACGGAGGTATGCGGCGCGGTCATCGGCGTCGTCCGCGATACCGACATCGATCGTTGCCTGTTGCGGGGCGGGATCCTTCTCCGGACCCGGAGACGAGGGGAGCGTCAGCAGCAGGGACACGAGACAGGCGAATATGCCTGGCGTGATCATGACGGCGAACAGCCATTGCCCGTGCAACAGCAGTATGACCATCATCAGTGCCTGCGCGATCATCGGGCACGCCGCGGCAAGCATGGTCAGTCGGGCGCGCAATGGCGGCGCGCCCAAACGGTGCTTCGCCCGGGATACGGCGGATGCCGTATGGGCGGAATGTCGCTTCGAATCGTTCTGCTGTGATGTCATGCTTCCAGCGTGGGGGAGCGCGTGCCGAAAGCGCAAGTCGAATCAAGGTATGTGGTTCCAGCTTGCCGAGTTATCCACATGACATCTTGCCAGTGCATGATTGGCTGCGTGGGCAACGGCGGCGATCATGCGCCGACGATGAAGCCGATGGGCTCGGGGAAAGCGTCGGTCAGCCTTCCGCCAGATTGCCCACGGCGCCGGCCTTATGCGTGCCGTCGGCAAGCTGATTGAACAGTTCGGTGTTCCTGGCGTCATCGAGCAGCACCGAGGAGCCAACGCCATCAACGTAATAATCTGGGTCGGACCAGTACACGCTGCCGGAGATGCCATTCGAGCCGGTGGCGCTTTTGAACGCCAACGCCATGGTGAGCAACGTGTAAGGGTTGGTCTTCTCGTCCACGGTGAGTGCGCTCATCGCGGCATTGGACACTGCCACGACTTTGGACGGATTGGTCAGGGTCCCACTGCTGGAGGCCTTCTTGACGATGGCCGAGATGACCTGCCGCTGGCGTTCGTTGCGCCCGAAGTCTCCTCGCGCGTCGGCGTATCGCATACGAGAGAAGGACAATGCGGTGGAACCATCCGCCGTATGGCATCCCGCCTTCCAGTTCAGTCCGGAATAGGAATCCTGAACATCCTCGTCATAGCACAGTTCGATACCGCCCAAGGCGTTCACCACGTTCTGCAGACCGCCGAACTTGATCTGCGCCACATGATCGATTTTCTGGCCGGTGATTTGCTCGACGTTGCTTATCAAAGCCTTCTTGCCCGCAATCTGCGCCACCGCATTGATTTTCATGTACTGGTTATCGACGTTCATGAGCGAATCGCGGGGAATGGAAATCAGTGAACTCGGCCCGCTTTTGGGCTTGATCAGCACCAGAATCGTATCGGTCCTGAAGCCAGAGATATCGTCCACGCCGCCGTAATCGGTGGAACCGTCACGCTCATCGGAGCCAAGAATCAGCCAAGTCGAGGCCGGCGTGTTGGGGGTGTCGGTCAGCCAGTCGCTCCGATTCAGTTTGCTGTCCACCCATTGCCAGGCACCGAAAACGGAAAGAATCAACGCCGCCACCAGCACCGCAATCGCGCATAAGATGATGCGCAAGGCGCGCGGCCGGTGTGCCGTTACCGTTTTCGCCGTTGCCGCCGCCGGCCGGCCAATATGGCTGAACTTCGTGGACACGTTTGCTGCTGGCGATGAGGGCCGGGAAACCGGCATATCCGACGGATTGCGCACGGCGTTGCGGGATGAGCCGGAAGACATCCGCGCTCGCGACGGCGGAATACTGCGCGGTGCGGCGGCATCCGGAGCCGCGCTGCGAGTGGCACGTCCGGTTTTCGGAGAAAAACTGGGCGGAGTCCGCCTGCCATTGTCCGCGGCATTGGTGCTTGCCTTGGCATTGGCGTTCGGTTGGGGCTCTTCGACGTTATTTCCCATGACAGACAGACGGTCCGATGGAGCCTGCCCTGACTGACGTGAGGCGCGGGCAGGGGCGAAGGAGCGTGGCACCTGCCCGGAAGGCCGGGTGCGTCGATTTCCCGCAGGAATGAAGCTTGGCGGGTTGATATGCGGATCTGCCCCACCTGATTCCTGCGTCATAACCCCTCCTGAAACTGTCGATTGTCTGAATGACACTTTGACACAGCATCCGCCGGGTGTTCCTGCGCTATGGTGTTCCTGCGCAGGAACGGCACAATATCATGTGCAACGGCGTCAGGGCATCGCGTTCACGCCATAGCACACAGTTCCATAAAAATGATGTAATGACACGAGAAAGAATTTGACAAAACCGAAATTGCATGTGTGTAATTTAGTCCGTATGAAAAGCTCAATAGGCAAGGAGAATCGCATGTGGGGTGTGGTCGACGATTCAGCCGAAGAGCCATGGCATGAATTGTGGGGACTATTCCGACCCGATGGCGATGTATCTTGGCAGCACAAGGCGTTGTGCGCGCAAACCGATCCGGAGGCGTTCTTCCCGGAAAAGGGAGGCTCGACCCGTGATGCCAAACGTGTGTGCGCAAAATGCGAAGTGCGTGAGCAATGCCTGAAATGGGCCATCGATCATGATGAGCGGTTCGGTATTTGGGGTGGCATGAGCGAGCGCGAACGTCGCCGATATAAGCGAGAGCACCGAGAGCAGGCGTAGTTCCACACACCCCCTTCAAGTCTGGTGCGTACACTGGGAATTTATGAGTCCGACAGGTAATAGCGATATTCATGAGGCGTTGGCTGACGCCATGTCTTCTCGACCGTATACGCATAGGCAGGATGTGGATACCGGCATTACGGCTGTGATCACCGTTGAGGAGGATATGCGTTTCCTCCGGTCTACATTGCGTTCGGTATTGACACAGAATGTTCTCCCGGGAGTTGTCATCATCGCCGACGCGGCCGGACGCACCAGTTCGAGGATAACCACCTCGTTCGAGGTCATCCCCTCGCCGTCGGGGCCGGTGATGGAGGTGCCGCAGTCCAAGCATGTGACCATTCACATCGTCTCGGCCAAGGGTGCACGCTCCTTCGGTGATGCGGTCAGCCGGGCATTGGATCGTGCCGATCTGGATGATGTTCCCCGCGCATTGTGGCTGCTCCATGATGATTCCCGCCCCTCGGATGCCTCATGCCTTGAACGATTGCTTGAGGCATGGCGCAATACGCCGGGTGCCAGTGTGCTTGGATGCAAGCAGTGCGATTGGGAAGGCTCCCATCTGCATGATGTCGGTATGTATGCGGGTCTCCACGCCGTGCACTCCCTGGTGGTCGATGGAGAACCCGATCAGGAGCAGTATGACGGGCGGCAGGATGTGTTTGCGGTGTCACTGGCGGGCGCGCTGGTGTCCATGTCGCAATTCACGCGACTGCGGGGCATCAATGCCTGGCTGACCACCTACAGCGAATCGGTTGATTTCTGCCGCCGCGTCTGCCTGAGCGGTGGACGCGTGGTGGTTGTCCCGCAAGCGGAGATATCACATCGTCGTGCACGGTATGAAGGTATTCGTACGCGAGGCGGGGAGCCGCTTAAAGACGATCACACGGTCAATCATGCAATGACGGTGCATCGTTCCCAACAGCGGTATCTGTACACGGATCTGGCCATGTCGTCCTGGTTTATCGTCTGGCTGTGGAGGCTGCTCCGCAGTTTTGGCATGGCCATAGCCATGATGTTCGGCAAGAAGCCGTATGAAGCATGGGTGCAATTGTGCCTGCCATGGCTGGCTTTGGCCGATATCGCGGGAAACATGAAATCACGCAGGCTGGTGGCCAGACAGTCGAAGGTCACCGCGTCGTCCCTGCAGGTCTTGTTCGCCGACAGTCGGCAGATCAAGCAGTTCCACGATCGTCGGGACGCATTCCAATCCCAGCAGGGCAGAGTGCTGCTCAGTCCGCTGGAACGTGCCCATCTGCGGATACGCACCATATATCGCTGGAGTGCGGCCGTGGTGATGGCGCTGGTGTGCTTTGCGGCCATCGCGGTGATGTATTGGCCGGTGTTCCGTTCGATATTCTCCGGCGGATCGTTGTATTCCGATGTGTTGCTTCCCACCGGTGCCAGCTTCACGCAACTGGTGCAGTCCGCCACCACGCCGTGGGTGTTTGGCAGCGGCACCGGCATTCCTGCGCCGCCCATGCCGTGGCTGCTGGTGCTGATGCTGGCCTCGCTGGTCACGCTCGGCCATGTGCCCGCCGCTTTGGCGATGATACTGTTTGTGGCCGCGCCGCTGAGCGCATTGTCGTTCTGGGCGCTGGCGGGCGTATTCACCCGCTCGGACGTGGTTCGTGTGCTGGGAGGACTGCTGTGGGCATCCACCGGCATTATGTTCGGCTGGTATGCGCAGGCCAATATGCCGATGCTCACCGTAATGGTGTTCCTGCCGGCCGCGTTCGCATTCGTGTTCCGTGCCGTGGGCATGTACCATACCGAAGACCCGCTCAAACCGCGCACATCCGTTCAGGCCGCGGCCATCGCCGCACTGTGCTTCATCCCTGTGGTGGCCGCCGAACCGCAGCTGCTGTTCGCGCTGATCGTCGTGTTCCTGATGTTCCTGCTATTCGTGCGTCGCAAGCGCGCCATGCTGTTGCTTATTCCGGTTCCTGCCGCCTTTGCGGTGGCTCCTACGCTCGTCAATGCGGTGCGTTACGCCGGTTTGGGCATGTGGCGTCAACTGTTCGGCGACGTCACGGTGCCAACGTCATCCGCCAACGGGTCGCCGGCGTCGCTGAGTCTGCTTGAGGCCGTACAGCGTGCGCTGGGATGGCGAATGGGGTCGACCGATTATGCCGATTTGGCGGTCACTGTGCTGTTTGGCGTCATCACGCTGCTCGCTCTTGCTTCGCTGGTGCTGCCGTTCGCGTTGCGGACCTCGCGACTGATGTGGGTGGTAATCGTCTGCGGAGGCGCGCTCGCCCTGGTCTCCAGCCGTGTGGCCATAACCGTGGATGCCGATGGTGTCGTGGCCGGTTCCGCGCAGCCGGGCATCGCGATGATGATATTGGGCTTCCTTGCCTGCGTGTGTCTCGTCGCCGGTGGGGCGGTGAAGCGATTCCAACCGTTGCATGCGTCTGGCAGTGATCCCGCACCGAAAAGGGACCGTCTGCATGTGCTCATCGTGTCTGGCCGTGTGGTGCTTGCTCTGATACTGGTGTGCTGCATTGGCATCCAATGCATGTATGGCATCGAACGTCATAAGGATGCGGGACTGGGCGTGTCCGAAAACGGCCTGCCCATGGTCACCACCGATTATCTGGGGGCCAGTGCCGATCATCGTGTGCTTGCCGTGAGCGCGGAGACCCGCAACATCGTCAACTATGCGGTGATGCGCACCTCGCGCGGCGATCTGATCGACAGCTCTCCGGTCCAGCGGGCGCGCCTGCTGTCCGGCAAGCATGATGCGGTTGACGAACAGCTGGCCCAGGCCTGTGCCTCGCTGCTGTCCAATCCCGACGAAGAGGCCATCGCGGCCATCAGCGCGCTTGGATTCGGCGGCATCTACGTGGTTCCCGAGACCGGCGATTCCTCGAACGACATGCCGTATGAACAGTTGAGCGCGAATATCGCCGCATCGAACGGCACCCAGTCCCTGGTCTCCACGGATAGCGGCAGCTACTATCGTCTGACGCTGCGCAGCAGCACCTCACAGAAGGTGGATACCTCATGGCAGCAACGTGCACAGCATAGTGTCTGGAGGCACGCCTGGCTGATATGCCTAGGTGTGATCACGGCGTTGTACTGCTTGGTCGCCATGCCTCGCAGACGACCGTCCTACGGATTGGAGGAGCAGGCATGAGCAACACAACTTCTGGTTTCAAACGTGCGATCGGCATCGTGCTCGGTGTGATCACCATGCTGGTGTTGGTTGCGCTGTTCGTCGTTCTCGTCATGGCCCCCATCCCCAATATCTGGGTGGATAAGGTGGCCGCTTCCGATAATGCCATCGACCAGACCGTTAGTCCGACCCAGTCCGAAACCTACTGCCCGGCACCTGTAGGATTGGCCGATACCGGCACGTACGGCGACAGCGCCTTCCAGGCCACTGTCGGCAATCTGAGCACACAGGCGCGCTATGCGGCGTTCGGCTCCGTCTACAGTGCCACTGTCTCGGCGATCGGGCAAAAGTCCAGTTCAGATGACGTAACTTTGAAAGACGCCGATCCGACCGACGATTCCTCGGTGAAAACCGGTGCTCAGAAGATCAATCAGGGAGCTCGCCTGATCAATACCCGTATGCTGCAGGCCGCAGCCGGCACCGGCGCCGTCGGCACCATCGCATCATGGGCCGATGACGGCGATGTGAGAGGCGTATCGGCGGCATCCTGCGTATCGACCTCGCTCAGCCAGTCGTTCCTGCTCTCCGGCGGCACGACCGGTACCACACAGCAGCTCATCGTCTCGAATCCCTCCACCAAGCCGACCACCGTCGACATTGCCGTCTGGGGTTCCGAGACAGCCGGGAAGATGGCATTGTCCACCCAATCCACGCTGTCTGTGCCAGCCGAGGGGGAGTCATCGATGGAACTGTCCGCCGCGGTCGATGGGCAGCATGGTCTGTTCGTGACCGTTTCCAGCAAGGAGACTCCTATCGCGTCCGTGGTACGTACGGTGACCATGGATGGTCTGACACCGAAGGGTTCTGATTTCGCGCTGCCGCTGCCGACCGCATCCAATGCATCGGTGGCGCCGTCCATCACTGCCGGCGATGCGGTCACCGCTTATCTGTTCGCCAAGGCAGACACCAGCACCGGGCTGTCATGGATTACCGACAAAGGCTTGGTTCCCGCCAAAGATGCCACCGTCACTGCCGATAAGGTGACGGCGATCGACTTGGGAGAGGCTCCTGATGGGGCGTTGGGCGTGATGTCCACCGCAGAGGATGCCGTGTCGTTCTCCGTCAAGGCCACACGCTCCGGTGACTCCGGCCAAGCCGATTTCGCATTGGTCAATGCCGGCGAGCCATCCGAATTCTCGGGGTTGGCCCTTCCCGACGGAGTAAAGGCCTCCATCACGCTGGCCAATACGTCCAATGCGCGCAGGACGGTCACCTTGCACGCCTACGATGATGCCGGTGCTTCGGTAACCTCCAAGGAAATCACACTGGATGCGAACGCAGCGCAAACGATTGAGACCGGCAAACTTTCCGGCGATCATGGCACCGCGGTCGTGCTGATGTTGGAGGACTCATCCAAGAAAGTGAGCTGGGGAGCGCGGTTCAGTCACGATTCGTTGCAAGACAAGGACATCGCCGGATTGTCCGTCATCGACGCTTCAACGCTGATGCCCGCCACGGTTCATGTCTGGGCTCGGAATGATTCCTCCATCGTCAAGTAGAAGGGTATGCTCGCCGAAGCGTCAGTCTGATGATGTTTCGGCGGCGATATAGCTGCGGGCCGTGCCACTATCTTATTACAAGTGACACGGCCCGCAGTGTTGTCACAGGCCCCAGTCAGGGTCGATTTCCTCCGGCCTGCGCCCATACAATTCCGCTATGCGGGCCACCAGCTCATCCCTGACGGCCAAGTGCAATTCGAGCTTGGAAGGTGCCTCGGTCTGCAACGGCATACGGTAGAGCACGACTCGTGCGGGAATGCCGTGGCTGGCGGGGAAGCACTGGGACGTCATATTCGGCTCGGTCTGCCAAGGCGTCGGATCCGAAGGCGGCACATCCTCCACCGCGAACTGGATCGGACGTATCAGTTCCGGCCACGCTTGGCCGAGCCTGCGAACCTGGACCGCCACCATATCGTCGAACATGCCGGTTCGGGTGCGGTAACGGGGCAGACGGGTGCCGAACATCGGGGTTCGTGTGCCGCGACCGTGGCGGTTACGGTAGATTCGTGCGTTCCAAGGTGGCTGAAGCATGGTTCCCACCATAGGGCATGGCGGAGGCAACATGCGTTAGGATTGGTTCATTGGTTGTGAACATTCGTCAACGAGGGAGGCGCGACAGATGGTGGTACGTTCGTGGTCCGAACTTGATTTCGATAATGTCTGCTCCAACGCCAAGGTGTTCGGTTTCGATTTGGACAACACGCTGGCCAGCTCAAAACAGCCGATGAAGCCCGCGATGATTGAACGGTTCTGTGCGTTGCTCGACCATACGGTGGTGGCCCTGATCTCAGGGGGCGGCATGGCGGTGGTCACCTCGCAGGTGTTGGATGTGCTCACCCCGAATGCCAGGCGCGGCAATCTGCATGTCATGCCTACCTCCGGCTCCCGGTATTACCGGTGGGATGGCACGCAATGGGCCTTGGTGTATGCGCATGATCTGTCCGAAGCCACCGTGGCTGCTGTCTCGGAAAGTCTTGAGCGACATGCCCGGGAACTGGGATTGTGGGAACAGCAGGTATGGGGGCCTCGAATCGAGAACAGGGGCAGCCAGATCACCTTCTCCGCTCTTGGACAGTTCGCATCCGTAGCGGCCAAGCAGGCATGGGATCGCGATAACACGAAGAAACAGGCGCTGGTCGAAGCGGTCAAGGCCGATCTGCCGCATATGCGGGTCAGGGCCGGCGGGTACACCAGTGTGGATGTCAGCGAATGCGGCATCGATAAGGCCTATGCCGTGCGCAAGCTGACGCAGACACTTGGCATACGGGCCGATGAAATGGTGTTCGTGGGTGATCGCATGACGCCTACGGGTAATGACTATCCCGCGGTTGAGGCCGGTGCGATCGGTGTTCGTGTGGAGAATCCGCAAGATACGGTACAACTGCTGGATGCACTGCTTGCGCGATTCGATACTCCAGCTTGATGGTGACGCGTTATGGACGGGCCGAGCGTATACAAGTGGTGGCATGCGATGTGGGCGCAGGCCTGCAATCTGCTGTTTCCACGCGGCTGCGCTGGGTGTGACGCGCCGGATGAGGTATTGTGTGCGGCATGCTGGGCCCTGTTCGCGCAATGCCGGGAACGGGATGCAGACAGTGGTGGCGGAGCCCGTATATGGTCCGCGTCAATCTATCAGGGAGCGGCGCGTCGTGCCATTCTCGACTGGAAGGACCACGACGATACCGAGCTTGACGGCCCGTTCGGCCGCATCATGGTGTCGCTGCTGAACAAGACGCCAATACCATCATCATGCTTGGGTCATCGCGTATTGGTGGTTCCGGTGCCGTCATCGCGGGCGTCAATGCGCCGAAGAGGACGGGCTCACACGGCACCGTTGGCCAAATCGGTGGCAGGGGCATTGCGTGGGTACGGCGTCGATGCGCGACCATGCAATGCCCTGAGTTCCTTCACCAAGGCACGCTCCGTGCAGCAGGTCTCTTCGGCACAGCGTGCCCGCCGTATCACCGGTCATGTCACGGTGAAGCGTGATCTCATCGGCCATGGCGACGTGGTGCTTCTCATTGATGACATCGTCACCACAGGCGCCACCGTGCGGCAATGCGTTCAGACATTTCAGCAGGCCGGTACTAAAGTGGCGGGCGTGCTGGTATTGGCGGATGCCGTGGTGCGACGGTCCGATGACGATATCAGTGGGTGAATGACATCGGTTACGATGCCCCAGATAGCAGGCGAAGCGCCGTTGCTTGGCATGTAATCGGGGTATCGCGGATTCTCGGCGTGCAATATGGTGATGCTGGCCCGTGAAACCAGCCGCTTGATGGCGATTTCGTCATCCATGACAGCCGCAACCACATCTCCGGGGACTGGTGTTAACGAACGGTCGACAATCAGCAGATCGCCGTTATGAATACCCGCATTGATCATGGAATCGCCGGCCATCTGCATAACAAACAGCGTGGCCTCGTGCGGCATGGTTCGTGACTCGGATTGCTGTGTCATGCTGTGCCTCCCACCCTGTATTCGAACATCTGTTCGAATACAGTATACGGTAGGACGTCGGACAATATCAGCGTTCGGCGATGTGATATTTAGGCAGGATGATTTCGAAATCGGCCCCTCGCGTGTCATCGACCACTTTGACGGTGCCACCGTGCAATTGTGCCGCCCAGCGCGCGATGGACAGGCCAAGACCGGTGCCGCCCGACTCGGTGCCGGGACCTGTCTTGCCTTTGACAAAGCGCCGGAAGATGTCTGAACGGTCGGAAAGCGCAATCTGTGAGCCGAAATTCACCACATTGGTCACGATGGTGCCTTGGTTTTCGTCCTCGTGGGCATCGACCAGCACGGTGGTGCCGTCGGCCGAATGTTTCAGCGCGTTGGCGATGATGTTGGTGAATAGCTGGCGCAGGCGGTCCTGATCGCCTTCCATCGAGATGTCGGCCGGCACGGTGACATGGATGTCGTGGGCGTGACCGCCATCGGCGATTTCCAACGGCTCGATGGTTTCGTCAAGAAAGTCGGCGAAATTGAACTTCTCGATATTCAAACTCGCCGCACCCGCCTCGATGCGGCTCAGATCCAGCAGAAAGGCGATGAGGTCGGAAAGTCGGTGCGTCTGGGTGAGGATTCCCTCCAGATTGGCGGGAGTGGGCTCGGTGACGCCGTCGGCCATGTTCTCGACCATCGCCTGCAGGGCGGAGACCGGCGTGCGCAGTTCATGGCTCACGTTGGCGATCATGTCGCGGCGCATTTTATCGGCATGTTCGAGTTCGCCGGCCATCTCGTTGAACGAACGGGCAAGCTGGCCGACCTCGTCGTGACGATTCTGATCGATATCCACGCGGACCGTGTAATCGCCATCCGCCATGGCTTCGGCCACATCGCGCATCTGGCGTAGGGGAGCGGTGGTGCCGCGGGAGAAGAAATAGGTGATGCCCAATGCCAGTGCCAAGGTCAGCGGCATGGCGATCCAACCGGACCAGCCGAATTTCAGTAGGAACCAGCACATGGCAAATGCGACGGCCGTGGCGATAACGATCAGTGCGCTGAGTTCCAGCTTCAGAGAGGAGAACAAATCAACCGGCTTGATGCGATGTTTCATCGCATCAAGCCGGGATTGCTGTTGTTTTTTGGATGCCATCACGCGGTCGGCGGCTCGAAAGCGTAGCCCACGCCATGCACGGTGCGGATGGTATCGGCGCCGAGCTTATGGCGCAGCGCCTTGACATGGCTGTCGACGGTGCGGGTGCCGGATGCGTCGACCCAGTCCCAGACCTCTTCGAGCAGCTTTTCGCGGGTGAGCACCGACTTCGGGCGGCGGGCCAGTGTGGCCAGCAGATCGAACTCGGTGGGGGTCAGATGCACCTGCTCGCCGTTCACGGTGACGATGCGCTGGGCCGGGTCGATGACTATCGAACCGAAGTCGAGCAGCTTCTCGTTCTCCGAATTCTTGGCGATGACCTTCGCACGCTCCACGCGGCGCAGCAGCGCCTTGCAGCGGGCGATGAGCTCGCGCATGGAGAACGGTTTGGTCATGTAATCATCGGCGCCCGCTCCCAGACCGATGACCTTGTCGGCCTCGTCATCACGCGCGGTGAGAATCAGCACCGGCACCGGACGTTCGGCGACGATGCGTTTGGTGGCCTCAAGACCATCCATGACCGGCAGCATGATGTCCATGATTACCAGATCGGGGCGTAGCTGGGACGCGGCCTGGACGGCGGAAGCGCCGTCCCCGGCCACGCGAGCGGTCCATCCTTCAGCGGTGATGCGCTGGGCAATGGCCGTGGCGAGCGTGGGCTCGTCCTCGACCACCAGCACCGTGCGCGGTGTCGTATTCTGACGCGCTGTGGTATTGAGCATAAATAAACCGGTTACCTTTCAGCCTGTTGACCAGTTCAGTCTTCCGGCTTCAAGAATACAACTCCCAGAGCCGGAACGGTGATCTTCGCCGAGAACGGACGCGAATGATATTCGCCCTCGACCGCTTCGAAGGTGCCGTTGTGGATGTCGGAGCCGCCGTACTTGGCGTCATCGGTGGTGAACACTTCGGTCCACTTGCCGCCGGTGGGCAGCGCCACCTGATAATCGGACCAGGCTTCACCGGAGAAGTTGACCACCACGGCCAAGGTCTCGCCCTTGGTGCCGATGCGCAGGAAGCTCAGCGTGTTGTGGTCGGCATCGTCGCTGGTCAGCCACTGGAAGCCGGCCGGATCGAAGTCCTGGCTCCAAAGTGCCGGATGCGCCTTGTAGAAGGCGTTAAGGTCGGCGACCATGGTCTGGACCTGACGGTGCTCCTGCCAGTTCAGGCAATTCCAATCGATGGAGGCGTCGTGATTCCACTCGCCCCACTGGGCCAGCTCGTTGCCCATGAAGGAGAGCTTCTTGCCCGGGTGAGCCCACTGATAGGCGAACATCGAACGCACGCCGGCTAGCTTCTGCCAGCCATCGCCCGGCATCTTGCCGTACAGGGAGCCCTTGCCGTACACGACTTCATCGTGGCTGATGGGCAATACGTAGTGTTCGGAGTAGGCGTACACCATGGAGAAGGTGATTTCGTTGTGGTGCCACTTGCGGTTGATGGGCTCCTCGTGCAGATACTCGAGGGTGTCGTGCATCCAGCCCATGTTCCACTTCATGCCGAAGCCGATGCCTCCGGCGGAGGTGGGGGCGGTGATGCCCGGCCATGCGGTGGACTCTTCGGCGATCATCATGACGCCGGGGTTGTTCTTGTACGCGGTGGCGGTGGCTTCCTTGAGGAAGTCGATGGCCTCCAGGTTTTCGCGTCCGCCGTAGATGTTCGGACGCCACTGGCCGGGTTCGCGGCTGTAGTCGAGGTAGAGCATGGAGCTGACGGCATCCACGCGCAGTGCGTCGACGTGCAGGTCCTCGAGCCAGAACAGGGCGTTGGCCACCAGGAAGTTGCGTACTTCGCGGCGTCCGAAGTTGAACACATAGGTGCCCCACTCGGGGTGTTCGCCGCGCAGCGGGTCCGGGTCCTCGTACAGCGGGGTGCCGTCGAAGCGGCCGAGCGCGAAGGCATCCTTCGGGAAGTGGGCGGGCACCCAGTCCATGATCACGCCGATGCCGGCCTGATGGAACTGGTCGACCAGGTAACGGAAGTCGTCGGGGGAGCCGAGACGGGAGTCCACCGCATAGTAGCCGGTGACCTGATAGCCCCAGGAGCCGGAGAACGGGTGCTGGGCCAGTGGCATGAACTCCACGTGGGTGAAGCCTTCCTGCCTGACGTAGTCCACGAGCTGCTTGGCCAGGTCACGGTAGGTCAGTCCCTGCTTCCAGCTGCCGGCGTGCACCTCATAGATGGAGACCGGGCCATCATGCGGGTTGGTGGTGCGGCGGTGCTGCATCCAGGCGTCATCGTTCCACTCGTAGGTGGATTCGGTGACGATGGAGGCGGTGTTCGGCGGAACCTCGTGCTGACGCTCCATCGGGTCAGCCTTCATCTCCCACGTGTAATTGGCGTTCAGGATCTGGAACTTGTAGGTCTCGCCCGCGCCGATTCCGGGGATGAAGATTTCCCACACGCCGGAGGAGCCGAGCTCGCGCATGGCATGACGACGACCATCCCAGGCGTTGAAGTTACCGACCACGCGCACGGCATGGGCGTTCGGGGCCCACACGGAGAACGCGGTGCCTACCACCTGTTCGCCAGGCGTGCCGTCTACGCCGCCCATCGGATCGTCATAGCGCAGCACATGCGCGCCAAGCGCCTCCCAGAGCTTCTCGTGACGGCCCTCGCCGAACAGATAGGTGTCCATGTCGCCGACTGTGGGCATATAACGGTATGGGTCGTCCTCAATGAGCACTGCGCCGCTTTCCCACTCGGTCCTGACGCGGTAGTCGGGAATCGTGGGCTGCTTCTTGGTGCCGGAAGCCGGCACGGTAGTCACGAACACGCCGTTGTATTCGTGGGTCATCGGGTATTCGCCATCCTGGGTGAGGATGGTCACGGACTTGGCAAGCGGACGCAGCACACGGATTGTGGCGGTGTCGGCATGCTTGCCGATGCCGAGATGCCCGCCGAGAACTCCGTGAGGGTTGTAGAATTCAGCATTGCTCACCGCATCGAGGTCGCCTTGGGCGACAGGCACGGTGACGGTATCTTCCTTGATCTTCGTTTCTTTAGCCATGACCCAAAGTCTACGTGCGTTGGAGTCGAAAACGCTACATTGGCGCGTCGAAAATGGCGAATTCTTGCCCTTTTCGGTGTGTCTTCGTGGTTGTGAGCGCTCTCATAGGGGCGGTCCAGGCCGCATGGCATAATTATTCGAGTTTTTGTGTGTAAGCCGTCAGTTCTCGGAGGGTACATGTCTTACAAAGTCGGCGATATGGTCGTCTATCCGCGTCATGGTGCAGCGAAGGTGGAGGCCATTACCGAGCGGACGGTCAAGGGAGTGACGCGCGAATATCTGCAGTTGTCCGTACTCTCTTCCGATGGTTTGGTCATCAACGTTCCCGTGGACAATGCCAAGAAGGTCGGCGTGCGTGACATCGTCTCCGCATCCGAAGTGGCCAAGGTATTCGGCATCCTGCGGACCCCGATCATCGAGAAAGAGATGAACTGGTCTCGCCGTTACAAGCTGAACGTCGAAAAGATCGCCACCGGCGATGTCAACAAGATCGCCGAGGTGGTTCGCGATCTCGCCCAGCGCGATGTCGACGAGCACGGCCTGTCCGCGGGCGAGAAGCGTATGCTCACCAAGGCCCGCGCCATTCTGACTTCTGAGATCGCCTTGTCCGAGAAGATCGACGAGGCGGAAGCCCAGCGTCTGCTCGACGTGAACCTGGGCTACGAGCCCGCTCAGCCCGGTGACGACAAGCATCACACCGCCGAGCCCGAAGAGGCCGCGGCCGATACTTTGGCTCGTGTCGAAGCCGAGAAGAAGTCCAAGAAGAAGTGATTTGATTGTTTTGAGGCCTCGGTCGTGTCCTTATGCGATGCGCCGGGGCTTCGTGATTCATAATCGTTTGCTGCCGTTCATCTGGGCAATGCCATCGAAGGGAACTGCATGGGGTCTGCAGGAGTGCTGATAGGGCAAGGTTTTGACGCTCACCGTTTTGCGCCTGCCGGTTCAGGCCGTGAACTGTGGATTGCCGGGCTCTACTGGCCGGTGCCTGATTCATGCAGCGAGGCCGATGCCGCCAAATACGAGGGTATCGAAGGCGATTCCGATGGCGATGTGGCCGCGCACGCCCTGATTGACGCGTTGCTTGCCGCCGCCCGATTGGGAGACATTGGTTCACTGTTCGGTGTCGGTGCGGACGCGCATGGTGCCGGAAGGCATGGCATCGATATGCTGCAAGAAGTTGTGGCGCATCTGGCATCCAACGGGTATACGCCGGCATCGGCCTCAGTGGCGATCATCGGCAACCGCCCGAAAATCGGCACACGCCGTGCTGAAGCCGAAGCCGCCCTGTCTGCGGCGGTTGGTTGCCCGGTATCGGTTACCGCCACCACCACCGACCATATGGGATTCACTGGCCGCGGCGAAGGCATCGCCGCCATCGCCAATGCCTTGGTGGAGAAGATATAACAAAGCCCCCGCTATGAATTTGCCAGCGGGGGCAAGAAAAATGAATGAGATTACTTCCGCACTGTCTCCACGGCCTTGGCGATAGCCCAGAACAGGGTGGAAAGCGTCACGATAATGAAGCTCGGGGGGGCGGGGAACATCGCCGACAGCACGAGTCCGGCCCAAATCGACACCAGGCACAGCACGCTGGCGATCACCATCGCCTTGAATGGGGAGCCGGCCAGAATATTGGCGGTGGCCGCAGGCGTGATCACCAGCGCGAAAATCAGCAAGGTGCCCACTGCCGGCACGGCAATGGTGATTACACCGGCCATAATCGCCATAAACGCCACGTTCATCAGCCCGATCGGCACACCCTTGGCCTGTGCCACCTGCTCATCCAACGAGCTGAACAGCAGCGGGCGGTAGATGATGGCCAACAATGCCAGCAGCAATACGTCGAACACGGCGAAGCCGATGATCTGGCCGGTGGTGATGGTCAGGATCGAGCCGAAGAGGATCGACTGCATCTGCTGGGAGGCGGAACTCGACAATCGCGCGAAAAACAGACCCAAGCCGGTGGCGAAGGCCAGTACGGTGCCGGTTGCGATTTCACGCTCGGAAACGCGCTTGCCCAAAGCACCGATCACCAGTGCGCCGCCCAGTGCGAACACGCCCATGCCCAGTGACACGGGCAGGCCGAGCAACACCGCGCCGGTCGCGCCCGGCAGACCGATATGGGCCAGCGCATGGGCCGCGAAGGTGGAACGACGGGCGATGGTGAAGTATCCCATGACACCGGCGGCCAGGGCAATGCACAGGCCGGCGATGAAGGCGTTGGTCATGAATGGAGCGGACAGTGTGTCCAGCCATTCGGGATCATACGAAAAGTTGATGGTGCTCATGTCCCTGTATTTTCTCCATGCCTAAGCTGCAGCCCGTTGACGGGCTGTGGATCGGCTAGCTTGATGTTATCGATTCTCGGCGCTGTTGGCGGCACTGCCATTGGTGGCGTTGCCGTGCTCGTGATGGTGCAATTGCGCCACTTCGGCTGCCGTGTGCATATCCTGCGGCTGGTCCTGGGGCTCATCCGGCGTCGGGGTCACGAACATGTCACCCTGCGGAGTGGTGACCACCTGCACCTGTGTGCCGTAGAGGTGGGTGAGTAGGTCGGAGTCGAGCACTTTGTGCATATCGGCGTAGTGCGGGTGCCCATCGAGCAAGTAGACGGCACCGGTCAGAATCGGCAAGAGCATATTGAGATCGTGCGCAACCACCTGGACGGTCATGTTCAGTTCACGGTTCAGCTTGGCCAGCACGTGTACGGTGGCGCGTTGACTGGCCAGATCGAGGTTGGCCAACGGCTCGTCAAGCATCAGCAGTTGTGGATCGCACACCAACGCCTGGGCGATGGCCACACGCTGGCGCAAACCGCCGGACAGTTCGGACAGACGGTACTGCGCCTTGTCGGCGATGCCGGTGAACTCCATCGCCTCGAGCGCTTTGGCTTTCTGGGCCTTGGTGATGGGGTGGATGCCGAATCGGGTGCCGGTCAGGCCCAGCAACACGGATTGTTCGGCGGTGAGATTGGAATCGACATTCGCCACATAGCTCTGCGGCACATATCCGATGCGTTTGTTCATCTCGCCTGCGGGCTTGCCCAGTACGGTCAGGCTGCCATGGCAAAGCGGCAAAAGTCCCAGCTCGGCCCTCATCATCGTGGTTTTGCCGGTGCCGTTGGTGCCGACGATGGCCGTGACCGAACCGGTGGGAATGGCAAAGGTGCCATGCTGCCAGATGATATGGTCACCACGCTTGATGGCGGCATCGCTGAACACGATGCAATCGGAAGTTTCACTCATAACGCCCGATTGTGGCAAACGATGCTGACAATCGTTCTCAATATCGTGTACGGATGGTGGCAACCAAAGAAAAGGGTTGTGCGGCCATCTCGACAATGGTCGCACAACCCTTCTCGTGCAAGGCGTCTATCGGCATTGCATGAATCCGATGCCGTTGTCCTTTGCTTCTAACTATTTGCCGGAGTCGGTCTGGTCGTTGCCGGAGGCATCGCCGGAATCGCCATTGGAGGCATCGGCCTTTGCCGAATCCTGAGACGAGTCACTGGATGTGGCCGCCTTGCACTGACGGATGTACTTGGGCTCCGTGCTGGAACCGGTGCTGGCCTTGGAATCTTGCGCATTGACATCATCCGTGGCGGCGCCGTCGGCGCTGGAATCACCGGAATTCGCGTTGCCGTCCGTGGCGTCTTCGCAGCCATAGCTCGGATCCACCGCGTCGATGATGGTGTTGATGAGCTGGTTGATCCAGGCGTTCAGCGTGTCGGTATCCTTGGGCATCTGTTCGGAGACGTCGACTACCGGCACATCGGCACGACCGGCAGCGCCAGTGATCATATTGGTCGCGTCACTGGCTTCCTGCGTGTTGTTAACCAGCACATCCACGCCCTTGTCTTCGATGAGTTTCTGGAAAGACTGCAGGTCCGCGGGGGCCGGTTCGCCGCCGGAAGCGGTCGATTGCGTATACCCCTTGGGCGTCTGATTCTTGAACCCGAGATCGGCCATCAGATAATAGACCACGGGTTCGGTGGCTGCATAGGTGAGGCCGGGGTGGGATCTGGTGAACTCGGACGCCCATGTTTCCAGCGATTTCTCATCCGCCTGCCATGCCTTGAGCCGCTTCTGGAAGGCCTTCTTCTTGCTGGGGAGTGCCTTTACATATGCATCGGTGATGGCCGTGGCCATGCTGGATCGAGCGTCTTTGGAGAACCACAGATGCGGGTTATCGCCTTCCATGGCACCCATGACGGAAGCGGCGGATACGATATTCGTGGTCTTGGTCATCGATTTGGTGGCCCAGGAATCGTAGCCCGCACCGTTGGCCACGATGATTTGTGCCTTGGACAGCTTGGCGACGTCCGAGGTCTTTGGCTCGAAATCGTGGGCATCCACATTGGTGGAGTTCACGATGGACGTGACTTCCACATCATCGCCGCCCAGCTCGGCGGCCAGCGAGCCCCATTGATTGAGGGAGGCGACCACATTGATCGGCCCGGTCGGTGCGGGAACACTGGTCTTGTTGTCCGGCTCGGTTTCAGCGGGGGAGGTGGCTGCGCATGCGGCGGTCGCGAACAACAGGACGGCGCTCAGGCCGGCTGCGGCGAGTTGCGTAAGTCGTGTGATTTGAGTCCCCATGGCACGCCTTCTTCGTGAGAGCGAACGATATATAATCCTGACTTGTTCCAACGATAGCCTATCGTTTCGATAGAATGCACCGAAACTACAGGGGAGGGCGTTGATGTCCACAAAAATCGACGGTAAGCAGATTGCGGCCGAAATCAAGACCAACCTTGCCGAGCGAGTGAACAAGCTCAAGGCGCAGGGCATCCAACCAGGGCTGGGCACGCTGCTGGTGGGCGAGGACCCCGGGTCGATGAAGTACGTGGCCGGCAAGCACGCCGATTGTCAGGAAGTGGGCATTACCTCAGTCAAGAAGGAACTGCCGGTGGACGCCAGCTTCGACGACATCGCCGCTGCCGTACGCGAACTCAACGAAGATCCGGCCTGCACCGGGTTCATCGTCCAGTTGCCGTTGCCCAAGGGCATCAACGAGAACGCGATCATCGACATGATCGACCCGGCCAAGGATGCCGACGGCATGCACCCGTACAACCTCGGCGAACTGGTGCTGCATGTGCGCGGCGACATTTCGACACCGCTGCCTTGCACTCCGCGCGGTGTGCTCGAGCTGCTCGACGCCTATGACATTGATCTGAACGGCAAGGAAGTGTGCGTGCTTGGCCGCGGCATCACCATTGGCCGCACGATTGGCCTGATGCTCACGCGCAACGCCGTCAACGCCACCGTCACCCTGTGCCACACCGGTACCCGGGATGTGGCCGACCACATGCGCCGCGCCGACGTGATCGTCGCCGCAATGGGTTCGGCCGGATTCGTGACGCCCGACAAGATCAAGGACGGCGCCGTGCTGGTCGACGTGGGCATCAGCCGCGTCTACGACGAAGAAGCCGGTCGCTACCGCATCAAGGGCGACGTGGACAAGGCCTGCTATGACAAGGCCTCGGCCTACACCCCCAACCCCGGAGGCGTGGGCCCCATGACCCGAGCCATGCTCCTGGCCAACGTCGTGGAAATGGCCGAACGACACGCCTAGAGTTTTCTAGGAAATTTGGGCAGAGTTGCTTGTATTGTGAATATCCGTATGCCTGTAAGGGTGTGCGTATAACTGAATATCGAGAAATTATCCATCCACTATTAGAAACCATATATTTACATGGCAGAGAACAACACTGAAGTCGCCAAGGTCGCCATCAACGACATCGGCACCGAAGAGGACTTCATCAAGGCAGTCGATTCCACCATCAAGAACTTCGATGATGGTGATCTGGTTGAGGGCACCGTCGTCAAGATCGATCACGACGAAGTCCTCCTGGACATCGGCTACAAGACCGAGGGTGTCATCCCCTCCCGCGAGCTTTCCATCAAGAAGGACGTTGATCCTGACGAAGTCGTCGAGGTCGGCGACACCATCGAGGCCCTTGTCGTCACCAAGGAAGACAAGGAAGGCCGTCTGATTCTGTCCAAGAAGCGTGCCCAGTACGAGCGCGCCTGGGGCGACATCGAGAAGATCAAGGAAGCTGACGGCGTCGTTGAGGGCACCGTCATCGAAGCCGTCAAGGGCGGCCTCATCGTCGACATCGGTCTGCGTGGCTTCCTGCCTGCCTCCCTCGTCGAGATGCGTCGCGTCCGCGACCTCTCCCCGTACATCGGCCAGAAGATCAAGGCCAAGATCCTTGAGCTCGACAAGAACCGCAACAACGTGGTCCTGTCCCGCCGCCAGTACCTCGAGGAGACCCAGTCCGAGGTCCGCGAGACCTTCCTGTCCCAGCTCAAGAAGGGCCAGATTCGTGAGGGCGTGGTGTCCTCCATCGTCAACTTCGGCGCTTTCGTCGATCTGGGCGGTGTTGACGGCCTGATCCACGTTTCCGAGCTGTCCTGGAAGCACATCGACCACCCGTCTGAGGTCGTCAAGGTCGGCGACAAGGTCACCGTCGAGGTGCTCGACGTCGATCTCGACCGTGAGCGTATCTCCCTGTCCCTGAAGGCGACTCAGGAGGATCCGTGGCAGCGCTTCGCTCGCACCCACGTTCCCGGCCAGATCGTCAAGGGCAAGGTCACCAAGATCGTCCAGTTCGGTGTCTTCATCTCCGTCGAGGACGGCATCGAGGGCCTGGTGCACATCTCCGAGCTCGCCAACCGTCACGTCGAGAACCCGGAGACCGTGGTCAAGCCGGGCGAGGCCGTGTTCGTCAAGGTGATCGACGTCGACCTCGATCGTCGCCGCATCTCCCTGTCCCTCAAGCAGGCCAACGACTCCGTCGACCCGGCTTCCGAGGACTTCGATCCGGCCATCTACGGCATGCCGGCCGAGTACGACGAGCAGGGCAACTACAAGTACCCCGAAGGCTTCGACCCGAACACCAACGAGTGGATCGCTGGTTACGAGAAGCAGCGCGAGGAGTGGGAGTCCCAGTACGCCGCCGCCCACGAGCTGTGGGAGGAGCACAAGGAGTTCGTGGCCAAGGAGCTGGAGAACGCTGCCGAATCCGCGGCCGCCGACGGCCAGGGCCCGAAGGAAGAGAAGCCGGTCGAGGAGACCTCCAACTACTCTTCCGCTGCTCCGGCTACCGGTACCCTCGCCGACTCCGATCAGCTCGCCGCCCTGCGCGACCAGCTGCTCGGCAAGTGAGTTCGCCATCGGGCGACTGACGCCTGACGTATAGTCAAAACCCGGTCTCGCTTCGGCGGGCCGGGTTTTGCCGTTGTGTGCATGAACCTCGAAACATGGCATGATGGGGGGAGCATGATTCGAATAGGATTGACCGGTGGTATTGCGGCGGGCAAAAGCACGGTGTCCACAAGACTGCGGGAGCTCGGCGCGGCGCTTATCGACTATGACGAGCTCGCGCGCCGAGTGGTGGAACCGGGCGGCGTCGGTCTTCGTCGTATAGCGGAATGTTTCGGCCCCGACGCGCTGACCGATCAGGGGCGGCTCAACCGGCGATGGATCGCCGAGCACGTGTTCGCCGGGCCCGACTCGGAACGGTTGCGGAGGAAACTGGACGATATCGAGCATCCGTTGATCTATGATCTTGCGCTGTCTCGGGAGCGGCAGGCGGTCGCGGACAATCCAGATGCCATGGTCGTGCATGATGTTCCGCTGTTGGCGGAAGTCTTGGACGCCATGCCCATGCGATTCGACCATATCGTCACCGTCGAAGCGCCCGAACAAGTGCGGGTCGACAGAATGGTGTCGACCCGCGGCATGACGCGAGATGATGCGCTTGCGCGCATTCGCCACCAGTCCAGCCCGGAACAACGCCGTGTCATAGCCGACGCGGTGATCGATTCCACGCAGCCGATGGGTCGAATGCTCGAAGCCGTCGATGCGCTGTACGAACAGTGGCTGGCGGAATCATAATGCGATGATGCGGTCGGCGAGGGCCGCGGTCTCCTCGTTGTGCGTCGTGTAGATCACGATCGCTCCGTTGTCGGCGAAATCACGCAGGTGACGCATGACCATGGCGCGGTTGTCGGCATCGAGGGCCGCTGTTGGCTCGTCCGCCAGTATGACGCGCAGCGATTGACGGATGAGAAGCCTCGCGATTGCGACTCGCTGTTGTTCGCCTCCACTGAGTGTGTAGATAGGTCTATTGCCGTAGCCCGTCAGATTCACTGCCCGCAATGCGCGTCTGATGAGCCGACTTCTATCTGCCGATGGTATTCCGACGCTGCGCAGAGCCAGAATCAGATTTCTGTTCACCGTCCATTGCTCCACCAGGGCGTAATTCTGGAACATAAATCCCATGACGTTGCGGTGCATGAGCCGTCGGCCCTTTCTGGAGGCAATTGTTTGCCCATCATAGGTAATTGTTCCTGAACTTGGCTCTTCCAAAAGACCTAGGACATTCAACAAAGTGGTTTTGCCACATCCGCTTTCTCCGGTCAGGGCAACCATGTCACCGGGACTGAATGTCAGGTTCAGTCCTTCCCATAAGGTGCGGTCGTCGATTCGATATGTCAGATTATGCGTGATCAATAAGGCGCTCATGCTTGATGTTCCTTACGTGGTAAGTGATTGCTGATACAGGTTTGTGGATGGCGATCAGGGATGTTTGATACTGTCGGCGCGCAGCCGCGAATCGTAAAGCACTGTGGTTGCCAGCGAAACGACGATGAATAGTAAGGAAACCGAGGTCGTGGAAACGGCGTTGTAACCTCCTATGAGCAACTGGATCGGAAGAGATGCACTGCATAACGCCGCTGCTAGGAACAGTATCGATTGAAAACGGAGATATGACGGCGCTCCATGCATATATTCCACGAACATAATTTGACGTCGGAGTGTGCATAGTGTCAAAGCCACCATGATTGCGCCGCCCAGCAGACATGTTATGGATATGCAAGCTGTGATGGAAAAATAGTTCATTTCCTGAGTTGTTCGTGCCAAACGAGTTTGTATCTCGTCGTGCCGATTGACGACCGAAGCCACCAAAGAGTCCACGCCCTTTTCCCGTAGGATTTCGAGCAGCTGATGGCGGGAGCTGTAATCGAAGGTCATGCCGCCGGTGGACACCATCGATGTAGTGGTATCGCCAGAGAGCAGTGACGGGTCAATGACAACAACAGGAACAGAGGAAAGGCCATCGGTGTTGGAAGGGGTGTCAAATGCCGATAAGACAGCATCTCTTGGTCTGGATTCAATGGAGATGCTCGTGCGATTGATGGCGGGCAGACTCTTTCCCTCTTCTGCCGCCAAACTTTGCTCAAATGAGTATGCGCGAAGCACATTGTTCGTGATGGATTCGCTGTTCCATTGTTCATTCTCGGGCATAATCACACTGATTCGTGCAAGTGTCGTGTTGTTTCGTATAAGATGATGAAGCCTTGCCGTACGGGAATCCATGAGGATGCAGGGCTGTGGGTCTTGCGAGCTATCCACCCACGTGCATCCTAGCCGGAATGAGGCGAATCGCGTATGTTCTGATTGGGAAGTTTGTTCGACGAAGTCGTTCCATGAGGGCATGGAACGAGCTCGGTTTTGATCGCTGCTATACCACAGTTGCAATTGGAATCCGTCGTTGGATGACAATTGATGCTCCAATGTTGTTTTCAGTGTTTGGGATTGCCGCCATTTGAAGTTCGTAACGTTCAAACTGGCAGAGCTGAGAGCGAGAACGATGATTGCCATGATGCAGCCGGAAGCCATGAGAAAACGTAAAGGGCGCTTTCCTTGGATTAATTTGAGTGCGTTCGGCACCAGAACCCTTACTAGAGCAATCGACAATGACAAGGCAACCAATGCCATGCACGTTGTGGCGATGATGATGGAGAGGAATACCTGACCGGCGAATCCTAAGGGAGAAGCGAAAGGCCAGAAGATCGCACCAATGGAAATCCAAGTCATCCATCCGGTGCAGACGCAGATGATGAAAAAGAACGCATGCCGCAGGAATTGCCTCATAATAATGCCGGTTGTTCTCATGCCATGCAAGGCTTGTATCGCGCAAACGCGTGAAGCTGTCGACACGGAAAGCGCGCCGGACACAAATACTACAGCAAGTCCGGCGAATATGACTTGGGCGATGGAATTGGAGAAGAATTGTTTGGTGATTTGTGTGATGCCGATGGGGGTTGCTCTGTTAAGTTCGAATCCTTGGCGCCGTATGGATTTGGCTACTGAAGCGGTATCCCGTGGTGATCCATAGAGAAGCCATCTTCCCAATGGGTCGGTGAATCTGTCTCCGCGTTGCACACGTGTGCGCGGCCCGAACCCATAATCCGGGTATGGCGAATTCGCATGCATGCCGTTGCCGTCTAATGCGCCGAAAATAGAAATTACGCGTCTGTTGGTACCGTGACCGTCCGGCTCATAGGAGACTCTCGCGAGTACGACATGATGGGTCGCTGCGATACCGGTCAATGTCGATAGAGGCTGCCCGTGCGCGTCGGAAATTCCAATATCGTAGCTAGGGCCGGAGGGATAGGTTTCTTCGTTATTTTGCGCATAGAATCCCGCTGCGAGAGTGATGAGAGCCACGGCCAATATACTGGCGATTTTATAAGTCCAGTGCATGATACACCTTATTCCCGGTAACAATGTGTTTGTGCGGCAGGCGATAGGAAGTTCGCTCGCCGCACATTATTGCGCGGCTGTTTTGCCGCATATAACACGGTAAGACGCCAATGAGGAGCGAACGAAGTCTGTGTGACGGGAATCGTCACAGTGCTACGATTGCGTTTGACGGAGGCGATTTGGGGAGGGGGTACTTATGAAGAACGGGCGCCCGATTCGGCTTGCCTTGGTGGACAACGATCGTTGCTCTGCGGAGATGATGGCTTTGCTTATTGGCAGGACGATTCCCGAGGCACACATGCTATGGGTTACGGATAATCCCAGTCTTGCCTTGGAACGTTGTCTGTTCGATTCGCGGAAGCCGGACATCCTTATTTGCGATCTCATGATGGACGGGCTGAACGGAGTGCGGCTGACGGAACGTATTCGACAGTGGAACGTGCAGGTTGGCGTCATCGTAGTCACTTCGTATGACCTGGCAACCTATGGTGAGGATATCGCGTGTTGCGGAGCCCAAGCGTTGATTTCGAAAAGAGATTTCGCAGCGACCATACGCGAGGCGGTCAAATCGGTGTTTGACGGGGGAACATACCCTCATGGTTGGGGTTTGCATAGCCTTGAAGAGACATTGCATACGGTGGATGCCGCACAGCCGGAAGCGGATGGTGCCAGGCTCTTCTCCGATCGAGAGCTGGCGGTGTTGCGTCTCTATGCACATCGTGTACCGACCGTTGAAATTGCGCGCCGCTTGGGAATCGGTGTCGAAACTGTGTACAGCTATGTGAAACGAGCCATGCGCAAGGTCGGGGTGACGAGGCGCGGCGAACTCCTTGATTACTGTGAGCGATACCATGTTCTGTGACGGCAGCCGTTTTCTTAGACGTCGCTTCCGCGATTTCGGGAAGTCTTGGCATGGCGAAAAGCTCGCGGCGCTAGCCTGCGCCTTGTGCATAGCCGCTGATACGGTCATCGAATCGTGTATCAATCCGGTTTGGGATGCGTGGGCTCTGTGGGTGGGTCTGTTGTTCGTCATCCTGTCGTTGCTCTGCGTGGCATTCCCGTTCGGCGGCAATATCGCGTTGGCGATCTCATGGTGCGTGGTGTTCCCCTTGCCGGTGGATCTGTCCATGTCGGTGAGCGTGGTGATAGCCGAGCCATTAATCGTCCTCTCCTATCAACGCATATGGTGCGGCGTGGTGTTGGCGGTGGCTGTGACCGTATCTCGCGTGGCGCAGCTGATATGGCAGTATGGGTTGCCGATGGGTTGGGATGCCGGGGCGTTGGTGTCCGTTGTGCCTTGGACCGTCATGCCGGCGTTGGCGTGCGTTGGAATCGGTCTGCTGCTGAATTGGCATCATCGTGAGGGGGAGAGGGAGTCGGAAGCGCGTGGCAGGGCCGAATCGTTGGATTTGGCGGCAAGGCTGCATGATGCGACGACCAATGATCTCTCATATCTCATCATGAGCATCGACAGGATCATGTCGGAACACCCTTCGCAAGGAGAGTCGATGGACTTGCCACTGTTGCGCGAAGTGGCTCAACGGGCGCTCGATCAGACGCATGATGTCATAGCGGTTCTCGCAAAGCACAATGTCGGTACTGCGCGAATCCCGCGATGCCATGCGCGTCGCTCCGGAGAAGCCATCGTTCCGATCGGTGCAGGTCGATTCGAGGCCGAGATCGAACGGCACCGGCGGGAACTCGCAGCGCTTGGTTTCCGAGGCGAGGTGGTTGTGTCCGATCCCTTCGATCTCCTGAGTCGGTTTGACGAGAAGACTATCCAGTTGACGCGGTCGTTGCTGGAAGAGATGTTTGCCAATATCGCCAAGCACGCGGATCGCGAACAAGGGTATGTACTCGCCATACAAGTGCGGCAAGACGGACTGTACGTATCGGTGGCTGACGTTCCCGCCAAGATGGCGGATGGAGCATTGGCGGAATCTCCGAGAACATTGGGCATGGGATTTGGAATGTCTCATCTGCGTCAATCAATTACGCGGAGCGGTGGTTGGCTGCGCGTCCAAGAGGAAGACGGGTATTGGAGTTGCCTAGCGTATATTCCGATATATCATCGGGATACAGCGTGAATCGGAAGGAAACAGCGCATGGGATTCAACATCGAACGTGTGGACAAGCCGTTTGTGGTCAAATCGCCGTACCAACCATCCGGAGACCAGCCGAAGGCCATCGAGGAACTGGCCACGCGCATCGAGAACGGCGAGAACGACGTGGTGCTCATGGGCGCCACCGGCACCGGCAAAACCGCCACCACCGCATGGCTGATCGAACGGCTGCAACGTCCCACGCTCATCATCGAGCCGAACAAGACGCTCGCCGCGCAGCTGTGCGCCGAATTCCGCGAGCTCATGCCCGACAACGCGGTGAGCTATTTCGTTTCCTACTACGACTACTATCAGCCGGAGGCCTACATACCGCAGACCGACACCTATATCGAGAAAGACTCCAACATCAACGACGATGTGGAACGTTTGCGCCATCAGGCCACGGCCAACCTGCTGACCAGACGCGACTGCGTGGTCGTGGCCACCGTCTCCTGCATCTACGGCCTGGGCACTCCTGAGGAATACGCCGGGCGTATGCTGTTTCTCAAGGAAGGCCAGCAGATCAGTCGCGACGACCTGCTGCGCCGGTTCGTGGCCATGCAGTACAAGCGCAACGACATCGCCTTCACCCGCGGCACCTTCCGCGTGCGCGGCGATACGGTCGAAATCATCCCCGTATACGAGGAACTGGCCATCCGCATCGAATTCTTCGGCGACGAGATCGACCGCATCTCCACCCTGCATCCGCTGACCGGCGATGTGATCGCCCATGAACCGCAGGTCCATATCTTCCCGGCTTCCCACTATGTGGCCGGGCCGGAGCGTATGGAACGCGCGCTCAAAACCATCCGCGAGGAGCTTGACGGACGGTTGTCCGAACTGCGCAAACAGGGCAAGGAACTTGAGGCGCAGCGTCTCGACATGCGCACCACCTATGACCTGGAGATGCTCACCCAGGTGGGCGTGTGCTCGGGGGTCGAAAACTATTCGCGTCATCTCGACGGCCGCGCGGCCGGCACGCCGCCGCATACGCTACTCGACTTCTTTCCGGATGATTTCCTGCTGGTCATCGATGAGTCGCATGTTACCGTGCCGCAGATCGGCGCGATGTACGAGGGAGACGCCTCCCGCAAGCGCACGTTGGTCGAACACGGGTTCCGCCTGCCCTCCGCGATGGATAACCGACCGCTCAAATGGCCGGAGTTCCTGCAGCGCGTCGGCCAGACCGTGTATCTGTCCGCCACGCCCGGCGACTACGAGTTGGGCTTGTCCGACGGGGTGGTCGAACAGATCATCCGTCCGACCGGCCTGCTGGACCCGAAGATCGACGTGCGCCCGGTCAAGGGGCAGATCGACGATCTGCTCGCCGAGATCAAGGCCCGTGTGGCCAGGAACGAGCGCGCGCTGGTCACCACCCTGACCAAGAAGATGGCCGAGGATTTGACCGACTATCTGCTGGAACGCGGGATCAAGGTCGAATACCTGCATTCCGATGTGGATACGTTGCGGCGTGTCGAACTGCTGCGCATGTTGCGCGAAGGCAAGATCGATGTGATTGTCGGTATCAACCTGCTGCGTGAGGGCCTCGATTTGCCGGAAGTATCGCTGGTGGCGATTCTTGACGCCGACAAGGAAGGATTCCTGCGCTCCTATCGTTCGCTCATCCAGACCATCGGCCGTGCGGCCCGAAACGTGTCCGGCACGGTGATTATGTACGCCGACGAGACCACCGAAGCCATGCGGCAAGCCATCGACGAGACCGACCGCCGCCGCGCCAAGCAGATTGCCTACAACCAGGAGCATGGCATCGATCCCAAGCCCCTGATCAAGAAGATCAGCGACGTCAACGACATGCTCGCCAAGGAGGATGTGGACACCCAGACCTTGCTTGAAGGTGGCTACCGCAACGCGGGCAAGGCCGGCAACACACACCTGGGCGTGCCGGTACTCGATCCCAACGAGGCAGACAAACGCCACGAGGAGATCCTGAAGGCCGGCCTGCCCGCGCAGGACCTCGCCGACCTGATTCGCCAGCTGAGCGAACAGATGCACACCGCCGCCGAACAACTCCAGTTCGAGCTTGCGGCCCGTCTGCGCGACGAGATCCGTGATCTCAAGAAGGAGCTCCGGCAGATGACCGAGGCGGGGCGATGACCCGTCACATACATGGGTTAGTGTAGAGAATCATGGCAGAAACCCCACTCGCATTTGAAATCATCACCTTCGTGGTGCTCGCGCTGTTCTTCATCGTCGACCTGTTCGTCATCGGGCGCCGACCGCATGTGCCCTCCACCAAGGAATGCGTGCAGCATATCGCCTTCTTCGTGGTTATGGCGCTGATCTTCGGCGGATGCATCTGGTTCTTCGCCGGCTCCAAGCCCGCCATCGAGTTCTATTCCGGCTGGCTCACCGAATACTCGTTGTCCATCGACAACCTATTCGTGTTCGTCATTATCATGTCGAACTTCGCGGTGCCCAAGCAGGTTCAGAAGTATGTGCTGTCCGTCGGTATCACCATCGCTTTGATCTTCCGTGGCATTTTCATTCTGATCGGCGCGGCCCTGATCACCCGCTTCACGTGGGTGTTCTTCCTGTTCGGTGCCTTCCTGATCTACACCGCTGTCAAACTGGTGCTCGGCGGCGATGAAGATGAGGAATATCACGAGAACGGCATCATCCGTAATCTGCGCAAGATCATCAAGATCACCGACGACTACGACGGCGAGAAGCTGCGCACCACCAAGAACGGCGTGCGTTACTGGACCCCGATGCTCATCGTGTTCCTGACCATCGGCACCACCGACGTCATGTTCGCTTTCGACTCGATTCCCGCGATCTTCGGCCTGACCAAGGATCCGTTCCTGGTGTTCACCTCCAACGTGTTCGCCCTGCTCGGCCTGCAGCAGCTGTACTTCCTGCTGGGTGCTCTGCTCGACAAGCTCGTCTACCTGCCTGCCGGCCTGTCCGTGGTGCTGGGCTTCATCGGCGTCAAGCTCATCATGGAGGCCCTGCACGGCAATACCTTGCCGTTCATCAACGGCGGCGAAGGCATCCATTGGGTGCCGGAAGTACCCACATGGCTGTCGCTGGCTGTGATTGTGGTCGCAATTGGCGGCGCATCCGTGGCTTCCGTGATCAAGATGAAGAGCATGGAAAGCGCTGAAAAGGCCTGAAATCGTTAGAGAATACAACCCTTAAACCCAGTCAACACAACAATGTGAGCGCTCACAACACACCGTGAAGAAAACTTGTCATGAGTCGGCTCGCGCTAGTAGACTGGGTTTCGGCAAATGGGGCAATCGTGCCTCGAACCAAATTGAACAAGAATAGGCAGGCATTCATGCGTAAAGCCAAGATCGGAAGAGCGTCGTGTAGGGAAAGAGTGTA